>SCPN01000162.1_pt1 | contig 584699 bp, 675 predicted proteins | sample 6106831 | NCBI WGS metagenome assembly SCPN01 (sample SAMN10720447, study PRJNA508395) | human gut metagenome | isolation source: Participant 1, 0 month | reverse complement strand
ACCAGAGAGCGGTGCGGGACGGTACAGCTCTGCGCGGCGAAAATAGTCTCCAGGAGAAAGTGAATAAAATTTATTTATATTCAAAAATATATTCATATTTATTTAATTTTTACGGAAGAAAATTGAGGAGATAAGAATAATTATACAAATCGGCGCTTGAAATCCCATCCAAAGAGTGGTAGACTGTCCCCAATGAAACGCGGCGGACCCGGAACCGGGCGCTCCGCCCGAATTTTGGAGGGAAACGAAATGTCTGAGATCAAGAAAGTCGTGCTGGCCTATTCCGGCGGCCTGGATACATCCATCATCATCCCCTGGCTGAAGGAGAATTACAATAACCCGGAGATCATCGCGGTCTCCGCCGATGTGGGGCAGGGGGACGAGCTGGACGGCCTGGAGGAGAAGGCCATCAAGACCGGTGCCTCCAAGCTGTACGTCGAGGACCTGACCGACCAGATGGTGGACGAGGTCATCATCCCCTCCATGATGATGGGGGCCAAGTATGAGGACTATCTTCTGGGCACCGCCTTCGCCCGGCCCATCATCGGCAAGCGGCTGGTGGAGATCGCCAAGAAAGAGGGGGCTGCCGACGCCATCTGCCACGGCTGCACCGGCAAGGGCAACGATCAGGTGCGGTTTGAGCTGGCCATCAAGCGCTTTGCCCCTGAGATGAAGATCATCGCTCCCTGGCGGGAGTGGGACATCAAGGGCCGGGACGAGGAGATCGACTATGCCGAGGCCCACAACGTCCCCCTGAAGATCAGCCGGGAGACCAGCTACTCCAAGGACAAGAACCTGTGGCACCTGTCCCACGAGGGCCTGGACCTGGAGGACCCCGCCAACGAGCCCCAGTATGACAAGCCCGGCTTCCTGGAGATGGGTGTGTCCCCCGCTATGGCTCCCGACGCCCCCACTTACGTCACCCTGGACTTTGAGAAGGGCTGGCCTGTGGCCATCGACGGGGAGAAGATGAAGGCCAGCGACATCATCCGCAAGCTGAACAAGCTGGGCGGAGAGAACGGTGTCGGCCTGCTGGACATCGTGGAGAACCGGCTGGTAGGCATGAAGGACCGGGGCGTGTACGAGACCCCCGGCGGCACCATCCTCTACCGGGCCCACGAGGTGCTGGAGCAGATCACCATCGACAAGGACACCAAGCACATGAAGACCAAGCTGGCGGTGGACTTCGCCGACCTGATTTATAACGGCAAGTGGTTCACCCCCCTGCGGGAGGCCCTCACCGCCTTCGCCGTGGACACCCAGAAGTACGTCACCGGCACCGTGAAGCTCAAGCTCTATAAGGGCAATATCATCACCGCCGCCATCACCTCTCCTGAGACCCTGTACTCCGAGAACCTGGTCACCTTTGAGGAGAGCGACTACGACCAGACGGACTCCCAGGGCTTCATCAACCTGTGGGGCCTTCCCGATAAGGTGCAGGCTCTGAGAGAGCAGGGAAAGCTGTAAGAAAAGGATCTGGGAGTCCTTCTGCCCGGCAAGGCCGGGCGGCGTGAATACGCCGTACAAGCGTTTTGCGGAGCAAAACCTTGGCGCAAGGGCGAATTCATTTCGCCCGCGCAAGTACAATATATTGGGGTCCCCGCCAAAGCACAGCGAAGCGGGTTTGTCGGGGAAATCCCAGGGCTTCATCAACCTGTGGGGCCTTCCTGATAAGGTTCAGGCTCTCCGGGAGCAGGGGAAGCTCTGATAAGTTAGGAATTAGGAGTTAGGAATTGGAAATGGGGGACTGGGAATGAGAAACGGGACCCCTCAGCTCCTGGCTCCTGATTCCATACTATGGACCGTCCATGGGACGGAAATGTGACCGAGAAGGAGAGATGACGCATGAAATTATGGGCTGGCCGGTTTCAAAAGGAGACCGATACATTAGTCAATGATTTTAACTCCTCCATCCAGTTTGACGCCCGGCTGTATAAGCAGGACATCGCCGGATCCATCGCCCATGCCCAGATGCTGGGCAAGCAGGGGATCATTGAGGAGCATGAGGTAGAGCAGATCGTGGAGGGCCTGAAGGCCATCCTGGCGGACATCGAGGCGGACAAGGTGGAGTTCTCCGTGGACAATGAGGACATCCACATGAACATTGAGACCCTGCTCACCCAGCGCATCGGGGACGCGGGCAAGCGCCTGCACACCGCCCGCTCCCGGAACGACCAGGTGGCGGTGGACACCCGCCTGTATGTGAAGGAGGAAATCCCTGTCATTATCTCCATGATCCTGGATCTGGAGCAGGTGCTGGCAGAGAAAGCCAGGGAGCACACCGATACGGTGATGCCGGGCTACACCCATCTCCAGCGGGCCCAGCCCACCACCTTCGGCCACTACATGATGGCCTACGCCAATATGTTCAAGCGGGATGTGACCCGGCTGGAGGACTGCCTGGAGCGGCTGGACGAGTGCCCCCTGGGGGCCGGCGCTCTGGCCACTACCACCTACCCGGTGGACCGGTTCCAGACGGCCAAGGCTTTGGGCTTCCGGAAGCCCACCGACAACTCCATGGACTCGGTGTCCGACCGGGACTACGCCATTGAGCTGCTCTCCGCCCTGTCCATTCTGATGATGCACCTGTCCCGGTTCTCTGAGGAGATCATCCTATGGTGCTCCTGGGAGTTCAAGTTTGTGGATCTGGACGACGCCTACTCCACCGGCTCCTCCATCATGCCCCAGAAGAAGAACCCCGATGTGGCCGAGCTGGTTCGGGGCAAGACTGGCCGGGTGTACGGGGACCTCATCACCCTGCTGACCATGATGAAGGGGCTGCCCCTGGCCTATAACAAGGATATGCAGGAGGACAAGGAGGCTCTGTTCGACGCCATCGACACCGTGGAGGTGTGCCTGCCTGTCTTTGCCGCCATGGTGAACACCCTGTCTGTCCGGCGGCACAATATGGAGCGGGCGGCGGCGGGCGGCTTCATCAACGCCACCGACTGCGCCGACTACCTGGTGAAGAAAGGGGATGCCCTTCCGGGAGGCTTATATGATCGTGGGCCGGCTGGTCAATCTGTGCATCAAGAACCACGAAACCCTGGACACCCTGACACTCCGGGACTTCCGGGCCATCTCCGAGCTGTTCGACGAGGGCGTGTATGAGGCCATGGCCCTGAAGAACTGCGTCAACGGGAGAAAAGTCTACGGCGGCCCGTCTAAGGTTGCAGTTATGGAACAGATCGAGCAGATTGAGGCATTTGTGGCGGAGCGGAAGGGGTAAGCCGCCGGAGACTTTTGCCCCCGCCAACGGCGGGGCGCGCCGGCAGAATTCATTTCCGCCGAGCATTTTTATCAAAACGGGGCCCCCACGCAGGCCGCCTGTGTGGGAAGCTGCGGCGGCCCGTCCAAGGAAGCAGTGATGCAGCAGATCGAAGGGTTTGTAGCAGAGCGGAAGGGGTAGGCCGCCGGAGACTTTTGCCCCCGCCAACGGCGCGCCATCCTGGGCCAACAGAGATCCCGGCTTGCCCATTGTGGATCGCGGGAAAACGCGGTACAATGAGGACGGAGAAGGCGGGACGGCCCGGACTTCTTACATTGGAGCAAAGGACGGATCTGTGATGGCGGGAAAACCGAAGATCTTTATTGATGGAAAAGGCGGCGTGGTGGGGGCAAAGATTGATGCCCTGCTGTCCCGGCGGGACGACCTGGAGCTGCTGCTCATCAACCCGGAGAAGCGCCGGGATGTGGAGGAGCGGAAGAAGCTGCTGAACATGGCGGATCTGGCGCTGCTCTGCCTGCCCAGTGAGACCGCACGGGAGACCCCCGTCCTGGTGGAAAATCCCGAAACCCGTCTGCTGGACGCGTCCCCGGCCCACCGGACCACAGAGGGCTGGGTGTACGGCTTTCCTGAACTGCTCCCCGGCCAGCGCCAGCGCATCCGCTTCTCCAAGCGGGTAGCCAATCCCGGGTGCCATGCGTCCGGATTTCTCTCCATCGCAGCCCCGCTGGTGAAACTGGGGGTGCTGCCTCCGGACTACCCGGTGACCTGCTTCTCTATTACGGGCTACTCCGGTGGGGGAAAAGAGATGATTGCCGAGTTTCAGGACCCGGGCCGGGATCCGGCTCTTGCGGCCCCCAGCCTGTATGCTCTGGGGCTGGACCACAGCCACCTGAATGAGATGCAGCACATCGCCGGCCTGGACTACCCCCCGGTGTTTACCCCGATTTTAAGCGATATGTACAGCGGGATGTCCACCTCGGTCCCCCTTCAAAACCGTCTGCTCCGGGGACATCCCACGGCGGAGGACGTGTGCGAGATGCTGGCGTCCTACTATGAAGGACAGGCCCTGGTGACCGTGGCCCCCTTTGGAAAAAACGGTCCCCGGCTGGTCTCCAACGCCTTTGCCGGTACGGACCGGCTGGAGATCACCGTGTGCGGACACGGAGAGCAGACATTGCTCACCGCCCGGTTTGACAACCTGGGCAAGGGGGTGGCCGCCGCTGCGGTGCAAAACCTGAATTTGATGCTGGGCTTTCCAGAGACGGAGGGACTGGACCTGAGCGTCCCGGAAAGACCCTGAGCGGGAGGAGAATACACAATGTCCAATACCCATCTGGATCGTGCGAAGATTTTAACAGAGGCGCTGCCCTACATCCAGCGCTACAACGGAAAGATCGTGGTGGTCAACTGCGGCGGCGTAGCCATGGACGCGGAGCTGCGGGATGCGGTTGCCACAGACATTACCATGCTCCGTCTGGTGGGCATCAAGGTGGTGCTGGTCCATGGCATCGGCCCCGAGGTGAAGCAGGCCCTGGCCCAGTCCGGCCGGGAACTGGTCCAGAAGGAAGGCGTTTACCAAATCGGGCTGGAGGCCATGGAGATCCTTCAGGAGGTCCTGTGCGGCAAGGTGAACAAGAGCCTGGTCGCCACCCTGAACAAGCTGGGCTCCAAGTCCATCGGCCTGTGCGGCATTGACGGCGGCCTGATGACCGCCCGGGCGGCTGAAGGCTGCACCGGCGAGCTGGTCCGGGTGGACAGCACCATTTTGGAGACCTTCCTGGCCCAGGATTACACCCCCGTCGTGGCCGCTGTGGCCCAGGGCGCGGACGGCGGCGAGACAGTGTACAGCGTCAGCGCCAACCTCACTGCCGCCCGGCTGGCGGTGGCGCTGAAGGCGGAAAAGCTGATCCACCTGGTGGAGAGCACCAAGCTCCTGCGGGATCCGGCGGCCCCCGAGGCCCCCATCCCGGAGCTGGGGCTGTCCCAGGTCCCCGCCATGATCCGCAGCGGCGTGATCCCGCCGGAGATGGCGCTGAAAGCGAATTGCAGCGTGGAGGCGGTGCGCTCCGGCGTGCGGTCCGCCACCCTGCTGGACGGGAGCGTCCCCCACGCCATCCTGTTGGAGCTGCTGTCCGACGAGGGCATCGGCACCATGCTGACCCATTGAGGGGAATCGAGAGAAAAAGGTGATCTCAGATGAAAAAAGACCTGCTGAAGCTGCTTGACCTGTCTAAAGAGGATATTTTGAAGATCCTGAATACCGCGGACCAGCTGAAATTCAGCCAGAAACACGGCATCGCCCACGATAAGCTGAAGGGCAAGACTCTGGCCATGATCTTCGAGAAAAATTCCACCCGCACCCGGGTCTCCTTTGAGACCGGGATGTACCAGCTGGGCGGCCACGCCCTCTTCCTCTCCGGCAGGGAGAGCCAGATCGGCCGGGGCGAGCCGGTGGAGGACACCGCCCGGGTGCTGCTGCGGTACTGTGACGGCATTATGATCCGCACCTTTGCCCAGGAGGAGGTGGAGACCCTGGCGGCCCACGCCAACATCCCGGTGATCAACGGCCTGACGGATTTCTGCCACCCCTGCCAGGTGCTGGCCGACCTGATGACGGTCCGGGAGCACAAGGCGGTGCTGGAGGGGCTGAAGATGTGCTTCATCGGCGACGGCAACAACATGGTCAACTCCCTCATTGTGGGCTGCCTGAAGGTGGGCATGGAGGTGTCCGTGGCCTGCCCCGAGGGCTATGACCCCCACCCCGATGTGCTGGCCTTTGCCAAGAGCGACCCCAGCTTCCGTTTTACCCTCTGCCGGGATCCCAGGCAGGCCGCCGTGGGCGCCGACGTGGTGTTCACCGACGTGTGGGCCTCCATGGGCCAGGAGGAGGAGAAGGCCATCCGGGAGAAGGCCTTTGCCGGCTATCAGATCAACCGGGAGCTGATGGCGGAGACGAACCCGGGCTGTATGGTACAGCACTGCCTCCCCGCCCACCGGGGGGAGGAGATCACCGCGGATGTGTTCGAGGAGCACGCGGAGGAGATCTTTGACGAGGCGGAGAACCGCCTCCACGCTCAAAAGGCGGTCATGTACCTGCTGATGGGCGGCGAGGAATAAAACAGCGTGCGGCGGCCCGGACCGGGCCGCCGCGTTTTATGTCCGCATCTGCTTCGCGCCCCCTCTTTACAGCTGGGGGAGCGGGTGGTAAGATAGGAGGCAAGATCAGAGAGGATCGGGAAGTGAACCCTATGTTCTGGCTGGAGCTGATACTGATACTGCTGTTTCTGTGCGGGGGCCTGTGGGTGATGGCCACAGGAGGGCGGCGGGACCACCCAAAGTGGGCGGTGTTCCGCCGGTTTCGGTATGCCCACCGGGGCCTCCACGACCGGGAGGCCGGGGCGCCGGAGAATTCCCTGCCCGCCTTCCGGCGTGCGCTGGAGCGTGGCTATGGGGTGGAGCTGGACGTCCATCTCACCGGGGACGGGCGGCTGGCGGTGATCCATGACAAGAACCTGAAGCGCACCGCCGGGGTGGACGCGGAGGTGTCCGGCCTGTCGGCTGCGGAGCTGAAGGCATTCCAATTGGAGGGGACCGGGGAGACCATCCCTCTGCTGGAGGAGGTGCTGCCCATGTTCCAGGGTGGACCACCGCTTCTGGTAGAATTAAAGGCGGACTATTACGACGTCAGCGAGTTGGTGGAGACAGCGGTGAATACCCTGGACCGGTTCCGGGTGAACTACTGCATTGAATCCTTCCACCCCGGTGTGGTCCGCTGGCTGCGCCTCCACCGCCCGGACGTATGCCGGGGCCAGCTCTCCCAGGATTTCTGGCGGTTCCGGGGGGAACTGTCCTGGTGGCAGGCCCTTGCGATGGCGGGTCTGCTGCCCAATGCACTGACCAGGCCCGACTTTATCTCCTTTCACTGGGAGCACCGGATGCTGCCCGCGGTATGGCTGTGCAAGAAGCTGCACCGCCTGCCGGTCTTCTGCTGGACGGTGACCGATCCGGAGGAGATGTCACGGCTGGAGCGGGAGGGCTTTCTGGTGATCTTTGAGGGCTTTCAGCCGGAGGCCCGGCCCTCCGAAGTTAGAAGAGGACGATAAAAGGACGGCCGCATCCCACCTGTGGATGCGGCCGTCAGGGTTTAAAGCGTGTCCCTGGTGATGGAGAGCAGGACTGCGGAGACGGTGCCCTCCTCCGGGTCCAGAGCCCCGGTATAGGTGACGGTGACCGGGTCCCCGGGAATCAGCCCGGAGACGTCCACACCGTTGCGCTCGAACCGGTAATATTCCCCGCCGGAGGCCAGGACCAGACAGTCCGCCTCCGGCTCCAGGCGGTCCAGAGCCCCCCGCAGGGAGGAGACCTGGGAGAGTGAGGCGGAGACCGTGGAGACCTGAGAGGCGGAGGAACCCTGACTGGCGGAGGGCAGGGGGGCGCATCCGGCGCAGAGCAGGGCGGCGGCCAGCCCGAGGGTGAGGGCGCCCCCGGACAGATGGACAGCTTGCATGGACATCCCTCCGAAAAGAGCCCGCGCCAGTGGCGGCGGGCAGGATTTGGTGCTTTGAGCGTAGCACAAGGGGGGCACGGACGCAAGAGGCCGGAGGGAATCTTCATAGATCCTTAAGAATTGGGGGCTTGGAAAAAAATTAAAATCCTCTTGACATATTGGTTAGCATATGCTAATCTATAGGTGGTTAGAGATGAGAGACCAAAAGCCCCCTCCTCATACCTCCCTGCTTTCTTCCCACACTTTGGCTTTTCCACATCTCTCTGGCCACCATGTTCCGGTGGGAAAGGCATCATCCCCCGGCCCCCCCGGCTGTGCGCATACACGCAGCCGGGGGCTTTTTTATTCTGCTGGCCTGCTGGGGCCGGGCGGGTATGTTGACGGGCGGGGAAGGGCATGGTATAGTGATACAGAACATTGCAGGCAGAATCAGATGGGAATGGAGAAACGTATGCCGAAGAAGTGGATGCAGAGTATTTTAATGATCATCACCTACACGGTGCTGCTGGTGCTGGCTCTGGTGAAATTTGATTGGATCCTGGCGCTGCTGGGGCAGGTGCTGTCCAGCTGTAAGCCCCTGTTTATGGGGTTTGCCATCGCCTTTGTACTCAACCGGCCCTGCGCCTTTTTCTGCCGGAACTATGAGCGCAACCTGGGACCCCGGTGGAAGAAGCTGGGCCGGCCTCTGGCGGTGTTCACCTCCTACCTGGTGCTGATCGCGGCCATCGTGGCCCTGTTCTCCTTTATCCTGCCCCAGGTGGGGCGGAGCCTCCGCACCTTTGTGGGCGGCTTGAACGGCTATATCGCAAACCTCCAGCTGCTGCTGAATCAGGCGGCGGCCTATCTGGATTGGGAGGCCCTGGACCTGACCAGCTTGAACAGCTATCTGCGGGAGGTGCTGGAGGGACTGCTGGCCAGCATCACCAACGCGGCGACCCATGTGATGACGGTGACCACCAGCATCATCTCCATGTTTGTGACCCTTGTGCTGGCGGTGGTGTTCTCCATCTATATGCTGGCGGGGAAGGAGACCCTGCTGAGCCAAGGACGGAGGGTGCTGCGGGCCTATCTGCCGGCCCGGTACGCCGGGACCGTGAGCGACGTGATCCGGCTGACGGCGACCATTTTCACCAATTTCGTCTCTGGGCAGCTTATTGAGGCGTGTATTCTGGGCGGTCTGTGCGCCATGGGGACCTTTTTCATCCAGGCGGATTACGCACCCCTCATCGGCGTGATCGTGGGGGTGTCCGCCCTGATCCCGGTGGCGGGGGCCTACATCGGGGCCATTCTCTCCGCCTTCCTGCTGGTGATGGTCTCTCCAGTGCGGGCACTGGTGTTTTTGATTTTCCTGTCCATCCTCCAGCAAATCGAGGGAAATGTGATCTATCCCCGGGTGGTGGGCACCTCCATCGGTCTGCCCGGCATCTGGGTGCTGACAGCGGTGACAGTGGGCGGCGGCCTGTTCGGCCTGCTGGGCGTGCTGCTCAGTGTGCCGGTGGCCTCGGTGCTGTATACCTTGCTCCGCCGGGATGTGGGCAGACGGCTGAGCACCAGGCAGGAGGAGGCCCCGATATTGGAGGACACAGAAGAACTGTAAAGAGTCAAAATGCGGCGTCCGGGATCCCGGACGCCGCATTTTGACTTGGTTTACCCCTCCTGCTGGAACAACCCCACCAGGGCGCTGGCGCCGATGCGGTCGGCCCCCGCGTCCAGCATGGCCTGGGCCTGCTGGAAGGTGCGGATGCCGCCGGCGGCCTTGATGCGCACATCGGGGCTGATCTGTTCCCGGAAGAGCTTCACGTCCTCCACAGTGGCGCCGCCGGTGGAGAAGCCGGTGGAGGTCTTGATAAAGTCCGCACCGGATATGGAGACGATGCGGCAGGCGGCGATCTTTTCCTCCTGAGTCAGCTGGCAGGCCTCGACGATCACCTTCAGGATGTGGCCGCTGCAGGAGGCCTTGACCGCCCGGATCTCCGCCAGGACGCCCTCCCAGTCGCCGGCCTTGGCCAGGCCAAGATCCATGACCATGTCGATCTCGTCTGCGCCGTTGCGGATGGAGTCCTCTGTCTCAAAGACCTTGACCTCGGGGGTGTTGTAGCCGTTTGGGAAGCCCACCACCGTGCAGATCTTCAGGCGCTGGCCCACATAGCCTGCGGCGCGGCTCACATACCGGGGCGGGATGCAGATGGAGGCGGTCCCGAAGGTCAGGCCCTCGTCACACAGCTTCTGTATCTGATCCCAGGCAGCGGTGGGGGTCAGCAGGGTGTGGTCCACCCGCTTAAGCAGTTCCTTATGGTCCATAGCTGGATCCTCCTTGTGGAAGGGCGGATGAGGTCATCCACCTAAAAATAATAAAACCCAAATTATTTTACCCCTGATACAGCCCCTGTGTCCATCCCAAATTTGCCGAAAAAGACAGACCGGAGCAGCTCCGGTCTGTCTTTTGTCGGACAAATGTGATCGTTTTTTCCTTTTTTGGTGGGAACGGCTGGGATCAGGCGCGTTTCAGCGGGCGGCCAGAAGGGCTTCCGCCTTGTCGGTGCGCTCCCAGGGCAGATCCAGGTCGTCCCGGCCGAAGTGGCCGTAGGCGGCCAGCTGGCGGTAGATGGGCCGGCGCAGGTCCAGATCCCGGATGATGGCGGCGGGGCGCAGGTCAAAGACAGACTCCACCATGTCGGACAGGTGCTCGTCAGATACCGTGCCAGTGCCGAAGGTGTCCACCCGGACAGAGACCGGCTTGGCCACGCCGATGGCATAGGCCAGCTGGACCTGGCAGCGCTTGGCCAGACCGGCGGCCACCACGTTCTTTGCCACCCAGCGGGCGGCATAGGCCGCAGAGCGGTCCACCTTGGTGGGATCCTTGCCGGAGAAGGCGCCGCCGCCGTGGGGGGCGCTGCCGCCGTAGGTGTCCACGATGATCTTCCGGCCGGTGAGCCCGGAGTCGCCCTGAGGACCGCCCACCACGAAGCGGCCGGTGGGGTTGACATAGATCTTGGTGTCGTTGTCCATCAGGCTGGCGGGGATGGTGGGCCGGATGACCAGGTCGATGATGTCGCGGCGGATCTGGTCCAGCTCCACCTCGGGGCCGTGCTGGGTGGAGACCACCACCGCGTCGATGCGCAGGGGGCGGTCCTCCTGATCGTACTCCACCGTGACCTGGGTCTTTCCGTCGGGGCGCAGATAGTCCACCAGGCCCTCCTTGCGGATCTGGGTCAGGCGGCGGGCCAGCTTCTGAGCCAGAGAGATGGGGAGGGGCATATACTCCTGGGTCTCGTCACAGGCGTAGCCGAACATCATGCCCTGGTCGCCGGCGCCGTTGTCCAGGCCGTCATCCTGTACGCCCTCCTTCACCTCCAGGCATTTGTCCACGCCCAGGGCGATGTCAGGGGACTGCTCATCGATGGAGGTGATCACGGCACAGGTGTCACAATCAAAGCCGAACTTGGCGCGGTCATACCCGATGTCCCGCACCACATCCCGGGCCACCCGGGGGATGTCCACATAGCAGTTGGTGGTGATCTCGCCCATCACATGGATCAGGCCGGTGGTCACCGTGGTCTCGCAGGCCACGCGGGCCATGGGGTCCTTCTCCAGGATGGCGTCCAGCACCGCGTCGGAGATCTGGTCACAGATCTTGTCGGGATGCCCCTCGGTCACAGATTCAGAGGTAAAAAGTTTCTTAGCCATATTCTGCATTCCTTTCTGTCTTGGCTGCAAGTAAAAAACGCTCCGCCGGGCGGCGGAGCGTTCTGCATACTCTGCGCCCTCATCTTTCGATCCATTGCCGCCGGATTTGGCACCTTGCGGTCTCCCACAGGTTGCCGGGCTTCATCGGGCCGTTCCCTCCGCCACTCTTGATAAGGTCATTTAATTTTACAGCCTCATATTATATCAGATTTTTCCGGCCTGTCAACCGGAGAAATGAACAAATCCGGAGTTTTGAGGCGAAACGCAGTTTTGCACAAAGTTCTTTTGGTTACTTTTCTTTCAAGAAAAGTAACTCAGTCCCAGCCGGTGAGGTAAGCCTCCTGCTCCGGGGTGAGGGCGTCGATGGCCAGCCCCATGGCGGCCAGCTTGACGCGGCCAATCTGGTCGTCGATCTCCGCCGGGACGTTGTAGACCTTTTTCTCCAGAGCCGGAGCGTGTTTTGCCATCCACTCCAGGGACAGGGCCTGGACGGCGAAGGACATATCCATGATCTCGGCCGGGTGGCCGTTGCCCGCGGCCAGGTTCACCAGACGGCCCTCGGCCAGCACGTTGAGGATGCGTCCGTCGGGGAGGCGGAAGCCCTCGATGTTCTGCCGCCGGGGGAAGCGCTCCTCCGCCAGGCGGCCCAGAGCGGCCACATCCACCTCGCAGTCAAAGTGGCCGGAGTTGCACAGGATGGCGTTGTGCTTCATCACCTGGAAGTGGCGCTCCACGATCACGTCCTTGCAGCCGGTGGCGGTGACAAAAATGTCCCCATATTTTGCGGCCTCGTCCATGGGCATGACCCGGAAGTTCTCCATGGTGGCCTCCAGGGCCTTGAAGGGGTCCACCTCGGTGACGATTACATCGGCCCCCATGCCCTTGGCCCGCATGGCGATGCCCTTGCCGCACCAGCCATAGCCCGCCACCACCACGGTCTTGCCCGCCACCATCAGGTTGGTGGTGTGCATGATGGCGTCCCAGGAGGACTGTCCGGTGCCGTACTTGTTGTCGTAGTAGTGCTTGGCTTTGGCGTCGTTCACCGCCATCATGGGGCAGGGGAGGATCCCGGCCCGCTCTCTGGCGTAGAGACGGTGGATGCCGGTGGTGGTCTCCTCACAGCCGCCCAGGAGCCGGTCGCCGTAGGCGGCACACTTGCCGCTGAGCAGGCTGATCAGGTCGCCGCCGTCGTCCACGATCAGGTGGGGGCGGCACTTCAGGCTCTCTGCCAGCAGGTCCTCATAGCCCTGCATATCCACCCCGTGGATGCCGAAGGTCTCCACCCCCAGCTCCGCCATGGCGGCGGCCACGTCGTCCTGGGTGGAGAGGGGGTTGCAGCCGGTGAGATAGACCTCCGCGCCGCCCTCCCGAAGAACCAGGCCAAGGTTGGCGGTCTTGGCCTCCAGATGGACGGAGACAGCGATGGTCAGCCCGGCGAAGGGCTTTTCACGGCGGAAGCGGTCCTCAATGCCGCTGAGGGCGGGCATGAAATCCCGCACCCACTGGATCTTCTGACGGCCCGACGGGGCCAGGGACATATCCTTGACGATGCTCATGTAGTTTCCTCACTTTTCTACCTGACCGCGGCCGGGTCCGGCCAGTCTGAATTCATTCCAGGCTATTGTATCACGATTCCCTCCAAAGGGAAAGAAATGTTTACACTTTCGTCATGGACATTTTCCCGCAAAACGGGTACAATGCTATTTGTATGATTTTGAACATTTGAAATAAAGGAGGACTGTCCATGAAAGCCGTCTCACGCTGGCTGGACCGTTTCTGCTACGATCACCCCAATTTCGGCGTCCCGAACCTGATGAAGTATATCGTCATTGGAAATGTGATGGTCTATTTTCTGGACCTGTTTTCCAGGGGATACGCCTCCTGGATGCTGTCCTTTTCCAGTCCGCTGATCCTCCAGGGGCAGGTGTGGCGGGTGCTTTCCTTTGTATTCGTCCCCGTGGCGACCGGGGGTGCGACCCCACTTGGAAGAGCTCTTTTCTTTGCCATGACCACCCTGTTTTATTACTATATCGGCAATGCCCTGGAGCGGCAGTGGGGGACCACGCGGTTTACCGTGTTCTACGGTCTGGGCGTCCTTCTCAATATCATCATGGGATTTGTGATGGGCGGGACCTCGATGTATTACATCAATATGTCCATGTTCTTTGCTTTTGCCACCCTGTATCCGGAGATGCAGGTGCTGCTCTTTGGTATTCTGCCCCTGAAGGTGAAGTGGCTGGCCTGGCTGGATGCTGCGATGTTCGCCTTTGACATCTTCTTCAGCATCTTCTCCCGCCAGTGGATCACCGCGGTCCTGCCCCTGGTGGCCCTGCTGAACTACTTCATTTTCTTCTGGGACGATCTGATGACTGTGGTCCGCCGCACCAGCCAGCGGGCCGCCTATCGGGCCAATCCACAGACCATCAACTTCAAAAAGGCACAGAAGCAGGTCCAGGAGCGCCGCGGCTACCTCCACAAGTGCGCGGTCTGCGGCATCACCGATGCGGACGACCCCGACATGGAGTTCCGGTACTGTTCCAAGTGCAACGGCTACTACTGCTACTGCATGAAGCACATCAATGACCATGTCCATGTGGAGTGAGGTTGTATTTTCTCCAAAAGCGTGCTAAAATCTGGACAGAAAAAGGCGGCGTTCCGCCGCGAAAGGGAGGTTTGACATGAGCGATTGTCTGTTCTGCAAGATCGCGGAGGGACAGATCCCCTCCAACAAAGTCTATGAGGATGAGGTCTGCTTCGCCTTCTATGACATCGATCCCCAGGCGCCCACCCATTTTCTGGTGATTCCCAAAATGCATATCTCCTCGGTGGCAGAGGTCAGCGAGGACAACGCGGCGGTGGTGGCCCACATCTTTGCCGTGATCTCCAAGGTCACCAAGGAGCTGGGCCTGGAGAGTTACCGGGTGGTGTCCAACATCGGCGAGCAGGCCGGTCAGAGTGTTCCGCACCTGCATTTCCATGTGCTTTCCGGCCGGGATATGACCTGGCCTCCGGGCTGAGGGGCCTGTACCCCGATCAGATAAACAGCCGCCAGGTTTGGCGGCTGTTTTCTCATATATTGTCAAACTGCAAAAAAACCGAGAAATACACTAGCTTTTTATGGTCGTGTCGACTATAATAATAGAACTGCCTGCTTTCTATGTGCAGATTATCGGATACAGAAAGGATCCTCCCCTATGGAAATTCAAGCGCTCCGACGCAGAGATCAGCTGCTGGTCGGGTTTACACTTTTTTCAATGTTCTTTGGTGCGGGCAACCTGATCTTTCCACCCCAGCTGGGCGCGCAGGCCGGGGTGGACACCTGGTTCGCTATGGCCGGGCTGGCGGTCAGCGCGGTGTTTCTCCCAATTTTGGGTGTGATCGCTGTGGTGCGGGCAGGGAGTCTGACAGAACTGGCCAGCCGGGTCCATCCCGCCTTTGCCACTGTGTTCACCGTTTTGATCTATCTGTCCATCGGCCCCTGCCTGGCCATCCCCAGGACGGCCAGCACCTCGTTTGAGATGGCGGTCCCGCCCTTCCTGCCCTCTGGCACCCCCACGATGTGGTTTCAGTTCGGCTACTCCCTGCTTTTTTTTGCCGCCGCCTTCCTGGTGGCCCTTCAGCCGGAGAAGCTGACCGGACGGCTGGGCAAGTTCCTGTGCCCCATGCTTTTGCTGCTGGTGGGGGCAATGTTCGTGGGCAGTCTGGTCCATCCGGTGGGAACCTACGGCCCCACCCTGCCGCCCTATGACCAGATCCCGGCGGTCCAGGGCTTTCTGACCGGCTATCAGACTATGGATACCATTGCGGCCCTGAATTTCGGCATCGTGATCGTGATGAACATCCGGGCCCTTGGAGTCACGGATCAAGGCTCTGTCCTGCGCGCCACAGTGCGGGCCGGAGGGATCGCCACAGTGCTCTTCCTGGCGGTCTACTCCATGCTGGCCCACATCGGAGCCCTGTCCGGCGCGGCTTTTCCCGGCATGACCAACGGGGCGGTCACCCTGACCAATCTGGTGGGCGCTATTTTTGGACACTGGGGAACGGTGATCCTGGCCGCGATCTTCTTTATCGCCTGCTTCAACACCTGCGTGGGGCTGATCAGCTCCTGCTCCGCCTATTTCCATACCCTGGTCCCCAGAGTACCGGCTCCGGCATGGGCGGCCTTCTTTGCTCTGCTCAGCATGGTCATCTCCAATGCCGGCCTGGACCAGATTTTGAAGATCTCCGTGCCCATTTTGAACATCCTCTATCCTCCGGCTATCGTGCTGATCCTGCTGTCCTTCCTGCCCCAGTGCATTCAGCGCTTTTCCGCCATTTATCCTGTTGGGATCGCCTTTACCAGTGCAGCCAGCATCCTGTATGCCGCCCGGGATCTGGGGCTGAGCATTCCGGCGCTGGACCGGATTTTGAAGGCTGTCCCTCTGTCTGGAATGGGCCTGGGCTGGGTCCTTCCGGCTTTGGCCGGAGTGCTGCTGGGAGTCCTGCTCTCTGTGACACTGCCCTCCAAGGGGAAGGATTGACCCTTGCCTTTTCCGCCCAAGAGGCGTATCATAAGGAAAACAAGATGGGAGCTCGCAAACGGGCTGAGAGGAAGCTGTGCGCTTCGACCGGTGACCTGATTTGGGTAATGCCAACGGAGGGAGATCTGTGTCCGGCTGATGCCGCGGGCCTGTGCTCCCATTGGGGCGCGGGCCCGCGTTTTCGCTTCCACAGAGAAACAACAGGGGGATCCAATATGAAATTGCAGACAGAGCATTTGAAGCTGTACGCCGTGACCGACCGCAGCTGGCTGGGGGAGCGCACCCTGGCACGGCAGGTGGAGGAGTCCCTGGCGGGGGGCGCCACGATGGTCCAGCTGCGGGAGAAGGGGATGGACCGTGAGACACTCCGGCGGGAGGCCCTGGAGATCCGGGCAGTGTGCCGGAGATACGGCGTTCCCTTCCTGATCAACGACGCGGCGGAGCTGGCCGCGGAGGTGGGAGCGGACGGCGTCCATGTGGGCCAGCAGGATATGAGCCCCCGGCAGGCCAGGGCCATTTTGGGTCCGGACGGGATCGTTGGAGTTTCTGCCCATACGGTGGAGGAGGCGAGAGCGGCCCAAGCAGAAGGCGCGGACTATCTGGGAGTGGGGGCGGTCTTTGTCACCGGGACCAAGGAGAATACCACGCCGGTGGACTATGAGACACTGAAGGAGATCTGCGCCGCAGTGGACATCCCTGTGGTAGCCATCGGAGGTGTGGGGCGGAACAATTTGAGTTCCTTGGCAGGCAGTGGGATCCAGGGGGTGGCCGTGGTGTCCGCCCTGTATGCCCAGCCGGACGTCCGGGCGGCCGCCCGGAGCCTGCGGAGCCAGGTGGAGGAGATGCTGAGAGGATGAGGATCGACGGCGTGGTCTTTGACCTGGACGGAACCCTGACCGACTCCATGCACATCTGGAATGAGGCCCCGAAGGCCCTGGTCCGCCGCTTTGGCGGGGCGCCGCCGGAGGATCTGGCGGAGCAGCTGAAGGAGATGGGCCGCCTGGAGGCGTCAGAGTATATGACAAAAACCTTCCGCCTGCCCTGCACGCCCCAGGAGATCATGGATGGGGTGAACGAGCTGGTCACCAGGGCCTACCGGGAACAGGTTCCCGCCAAGCCCGGCGCGGCCGCCCTGTTGGACCGGCTGAAGCGGCTGGGGGTGCCCTGTGGGATCGCCACGGCCAGCGAGGCCTTTCAGGCCCGAGACGCCATGGTCCGGCTGGGGCTGTGGGACCACTTCCTGTTCGCTTTCAGCGCGCTTCAGTACGGCTCCAAGACCGGACCGGAGCTCTACTTTGCCGCCGCCCGCAGTTTGGGGACGGCCCCGGAGCATACCTTGGTATTTGAGGACGCCCTCCACGCCGCCCGGACCGCCCGGGAGTCCGGCTTCCTGGTGGCCGGGGTGTGGGACCCCTCCGCAGAAGGGGACCAGGACGGGCTGCGGCAGTGCTGTCACTGGTATCTGCCCCGGCTGGATGACCCCGGATTTCTGGCCGAACTGGGGCAGCTGTGCGCCGGAGAGAAAAAAGTCGAAGAAATTAAAAATAACGGTTGACAGCGGGGGGAAAATCTGCTATCATAAACCCTGCTGTTGCGAGTGTAGCTCATCTGGTAGAGCGCCACCTTGCCAAGGTGGAGGTAGCGAGTTCGAGCCTCGTCACTCGCTCCAAAATGTGTTGATGAAAGATGCAACGCAGAAAACGCCGCACAAGAGTGCGGCGTTTTCACATATAATGCGCCACTTTTAGAATGAAAAAGTTGCAAAAACTCGATTTTTCAAAATTTCAGTTTTTCCGCGCGAGAGGCGACATTTTGAAGATGCGCCCTGCCAGATTTGTGGTCTGGTGTGGTTCGAACACCGAGGCTTAAAAAAGAATAAGAAGGCAGGCCACCGTTCGGCTCCCTATGGGAGCGGGCGGCGGCCTTTTTCGTTTCATTGGTGCTTATGTTGCTTTCGCTTCGTGTGTCTACCATTCCTTGGTGGTGTTGGTAATAGCTTTCTCGTAACCTTTCGGGTATGCTTGCGTTACAAAAAACGAAAGAGGTGTCCGAGAATGGCAACCACCAAAAACTTGTGCGCTCAGATCCCCATTGACCTGCACGAGCGGGTCAGCGAAGAACGGGAACGGCTGGGCCAGACCACCAGCGAGTACATCGCCAACCTCATCCAAGACTATTACAACATGATGGAAAATCAGAAAGGCGGCATTCAAATGACTGAAAAAGGCAGAACCATGGCATTCCAGATTCCCGAAGAACTCTTCCAGCGCATCAAGCGTCACTTGGAGCGCGAGACGCTCCGAACCGGCAAAAAGCTCACCCAGCGAGACTTCGTGCTGAACCTGATCACGCAGGCGCTGGATGAAGCGGACACCGAGAACACCGCGGAGCAGAACACCCCCACTGAGGCCCCTGTCGCGCCCCGTGTGGCCGACGTGACAGCTCCAGCGGGCGCGGACACCACCCACGAAGATAAAGCCGTGTAAGCCCACATAAAAGCCCAAACAAAAGAACACGATTTAGGGAAAAGCCACCCAGGGCATCCGAATATTTTCGGATGCCCTGGGTGGCTTTTTGCGTTTCATCAGAAAGGAGGCACACATTATGGCAAGCGAGATCAGAAATCGCTTCACAGACACAGAAATGCAGATCGCCAGAGAAACGGACCTGCCGGAGCTGCTCTCCCACCTCGGCTATCAGGTGAAGCGCGTGGGACGCTTCCATACTACCGCGGAGATGGACAGCCTGCGGATCAAGGACCGGCGTACCTGGTTCCGGTATTCCCAGAATACCGGCGGGGATGCCATTACCTTTTTGCAGCAATTCTGCGGCAAGAGCTTTCCAGAGGCTGTGGAGTACCTGCTGACCTTCCATGGGAAAGCCAGAGACGCGCCCATTCCGCAGCCAAAGCCGATCAGCCCGAAACAGGAGTTTTCCCTGCCGCCCCGCAACGCGGATGACAGAAGGGTTTTCGCCTATCTCCGTAAGCGGGGTATCGCAGCCCAGGTGATCCGGCAGTTTCTGAATGCCGGTCTGCTGTATGAGGATGTGGTACATCATAACTGCGTCTTCGTCGGCAGGGATGAATCCGGACAGGCAAAGTACGCGGGACTGCGCGGCACCTATGATCTGGACGGTCCCGGCTTCAAGGGAGACGCAACCGGCAGCGACAAAAACACAGGCTTCTCCCTCCCGCACGATCCGCGCTCAGATCTGGTGCTTGTCTTTGAGGCACCCATCGATCTGATGAGTTACCTCACGCTCCACAGAGACACAACCAACGCCGTTGCTCTGTGCGGACTCTATGACGGCGCACTGCAGACCTATTTGCAGGCGCATCCGGAGATCCGCCGTATTGCGCTGTGTCTGGACGCGGACGAGCCTGGGCAGAAAGCCGCCCAGCAATTACAGGAAAAGTATCAGTTACAGGGGTATGCCGTTACCGTGGAGAAACCGCGCTGCGGCAAGGATTGGAACGAATATCTGCAAAAACGGCTTTGTAGCCGGGAAAGGGGGAGATAGCCAAAAGAACATCGTTTTCAACGCGGATAAAAAACAAAAAATATAAGGAGGACCTATGAATCTGAAAAAGAACCATTATTCCCGCAGAGCGCTGGCACTGCTGCTGACGCTGGTCATGTGTGTGGGCATGATCCCTACCGCCTTTGCCGCCCAGCAGAACAGCTACCACGACCCTGCCGAGCACTGGATGCAGGCATCCGGTCGAACCAATGAGCTGGACGCCAACAGTGTTGTGACCCGCGAGACCTTCAAGTGCGGTGAGTGCGGCAAAGCCACATCTTTTGAGGTGTTCCGCGTTCCCGAATATACCCGCAATGGTCAGCCGGCGCTTAGCCGCAATGTGAAATATTCGGACGGCACGATGGTAGATGGTGTCGGTAAGGGTGATACAATGGACGGCATCCCCGGCAAGGACGCCACCTATACCGGATATCACTATACCAAAGCCGTCTGTGAAACCTGCGGCAGCATCAACACAAATATGAGCAAAAGCGAGTACGGCTATTTGAAAAATGTCTACTGGCTGTATGACTGTGCCGCCGCATTTACGCAGGAACTGGACGAAACCGTTTCCTACGAGTACACGGACGATACCTATCACACTGTCACCACCAAGGGCGGCACCTATTGCGCATTCTGCTACGGTACCAATCATACGGTCAGCCGCAAGCTGGAGCGCCACAGCATGGTGACGGAAGTTCTGCCCCAGCCGGCAAACGGACGCTTCGCTACGGTAGAGAAATGCAGCCTGTGCGACTACGCCCGCTATGACTACACGGCGGCAAAGGCCGTTGTTGCCAGCTACTACGGCATGGTAGACGGACAGCCCCATACCATCAGCGTTACGGACTTGTCTGAAGCCGGTGTCCGCACCTCTATCCGTTACGGCAACAGCGCGGATAGCTGCACCATGACCTCCGCACCCAACTATACGGACGAGGGTCAGTACACTGTCTATTACGAGATCACCTACACCTGTGACGGTGTGGATATGACGGAAAACGGTGTGGCCTATGTCTGGCTCCGTGATGATACCACAGATGAGAACGGCAACTGCGGCTGCGGCTGCGGAAATCCAAACTGCGGCTGCCAGAACAAGCATTGCAATGGAAATTGCTGCACCGACAAGGGCTGTGGTGAAAACCACAAGTATATTCTGCTGGACAGCACCAAGGCCGGCTGCACCACCCTCGGTTATGACCGCTACCTCTGTACGGAGTGCGGCAAAATCGAAAAGCGCGACTATGTGGACTCTCTGGGCCACGCATGGCAGGGCATCGTCATCCGCGACGCCACCTGCGAAACCGATGGCAAGCTGCTGGAGCTTTGCTCCCGCTGCGGACAGATGAAGCAGACCGCCACGCCCAAGGGCGAACACAGCTATGAGGTCTATACCGTGGCCGCCACCTGTACCAGCCCCGGTTATACCGTCCGCGAGTGCTCCGTTTGTGGCGATCGTCACATTGAGGACATCACTTCCGTTCTGCCCCATAACTACGAATCCCATGTAATCGCCGCGACCTGTGAGGGCGGCGGCAAGACCATCCACCGCTGCGATGGCTGCGGCAGTTCCTTTGTCACAGACTATACGGACTCCCTGGGCCATAGCTGGGATAAGGGAACCCTCGTCACCAACGCCACCTGCACCGGCGAGGGCGTGATGGAATACCGCTGCACCCGCTGCGGCTATCACCGCATCGAGGGCAACGAGGCGGCAGGTCATGTTCCTGGCAATGATGCCACCTGCACCCAGCCGCAGCTCTGTACCAAGTGTGGCGCGGTGCTGAAAAACGCGCTGGGACACGATTACAAGTCCGAAGTGACCGCACCCACCTGCACGGAGATGGGTTACACCACCAACACCTGCACCCGTTGCGGCGATACAAACAAGACCGATTACACCGAGCCTGTCGGTCATAAACCCGGCGACTGGATCGTTGACAAGCAGCCGACCACCGATTCCGAGGGCAGCAAGCACAAGGAGTGTACTGTGTGCGGTGAAAAGTTGGAGACGCAGCCCATTGAAAAGATCTACAACAGCGCCACCACGGACAGTAAGGGTGAGGCCGTTGTGGGCGGCTACCTTGTGACCGTCACGGATACCGATACCAAGAATCCCGTGGCAAACGCCGCTGTCGCGCTCCACAAGGATAACAGCATCTCCATCCGCCTGCCCAATAGCCGCCTGCTGGACTATGCCGACCAGACCACCGTGACCGTGCAGCTTGTCAAGGACAAGTCCGCTGTGCCGGACATGAGCATCGCTGTCACGGATAAGAATGACAACTACGCCTCCGGCAAGACCGACAAGGCAGGTCAGATCACCGTCCCCACCGGCAGCGGTAAGACCAACGAGGACGGCAAGGTCACTACTGGCTATGAGGACGCGGACGGCGACCGCTGGACGCTGACCGTCAAGGTCATCCGCACGGACACGAAGCGCCCCATCTCCGGCAGTGCAGTGTCCATCGGCAAGACCGGCAATATCACGGTGAAGCTGCCGGACGGCACAGATCTGGACGCCAAGCATCAGGTGACGGTCATTGTGACCGACCACAAGAAGGCTCCCCAGCAGGGCAAAAATGTTGCGGTCAAGGGTGATCTCGGTCAGTCAGCCGCAGGCAAGACCGACAAAAACGGTGAGTTGACCGTCCCCGAAGTGGAGCAGACTGAGCGCCACGGCGTTTACATCGTCGGCTACACGGACGGCACCTTCGGCCCCAGCCGCAGCATGACCCGCGCAGAGGCCGCCGCTATCTTCGCCCGCCTGCTGGCGGAGAAGAACGGCGATACCATTTCCACCGTGGCCAACACCAGATTTACGGATATTCCCGCCCATGCCTGGTACTCCGGTTATGCCAAATACCTCAATAACAACGGTGTCACCTACGGTAAGAGCAAGACCATCTCTGCCCCCGACGATGCCATTACCCGCGCCGAGTTCACCACGCTGGCCGTCCGCTTCTTTGATGTGTACGGCGATGGCGACGCTGAGATCATGGAGCAGTATAAGGACTTCAACGATGTGAGCGACGGTTATTGGGCCGCCGCGTACATCAAGGCTGCCGCCAAGCATGGCTGGATCAACGGCTATGGCGACGGCTCCTTCCGCGCTGACGATGAGATCAACCGTGCGGAGGTTGTGACCATCGTTAACCGCCTGCTGGGCCGCGAAGCGGATGAGGCATACATTGCGGATAACCTCCGCAAGCTGAACACCTTCTCCGATATGAGCAAGCGCCACTGGGCCTATTACGCAGTCATGGAAGCTGCTAACGCCCATACCGCCATTCTTGGTGACAGCGAAAGCTGGAGCAAGTAAACACCCTGCCACCCTCCCGGTGCCGGGAGGGTGGCTTTTCCAACATCAAACATCATAATATAAAAAGGAGAACTGAACTATGCTGAAGATCACTGCTATTGGCAACCTGACCAACGATGTGGAACTGAAAATGAATGAGACCACCGGCAAGCCCTACGCCATCCTGCGAATCGCCTCGGACCGCCGCTACAAGGATAAGGCCGGCAACCGTCTCACCGACTTTATCTCCATCAAGGTGCGCGGCCCTCTGGCCGAGCGCTGCGCGGCGTTTGCGTGGAAGGGCTGTAAGCTGGCGGCCTCCGGCGATTTTGAGACCATTACCTTTGAGGGCGAGCCGGAGCGTCAGCCCGGTTTCCTCATCAAAGCCAGCGAGGTGGAGTTCCTTTCTCCCCGCAAGGCGGAGGGCGCGGCACAGGCGGTGGAGGATATGTCCGCCAGTGAGGTCGCCGCCTGATGAAAAACTACCCGGGATCACATATACCAGCGCTGAACGCAGCCCTGTGATCCTGCCGGAGATGGCCGAGCTGCTCCCGCCTTTGAGCGCGGAGCAGTCTGCCGCTCTGGAAGAGGATCTGCTGCGAAACGGCTGTTACTCCCCCGTTATCGTCAATGAGGACATGGTCATCATCGACGGGCACAACCGACAGTCGCTGTGTGAAAAGCATGATCTGCCGTACACGATGGCCGTTTTCTCGTTTGAGGATCTGTTGGAAGCCAAGCAGTGGGCGCTGGATACCCAGAAAGGTCGTCGCAATCTGGAAAAGTGGGAGCTGGGCAAGATCGCGCTGAAGCTGAAGCCGGAGATCGAGGCGAAAGCCAGGGCAAACCAAGGAACACGCACAGACCTTTCGGCAACATTGCCGGAAAGTTCCGATACTGTGGACACCCGCAAGGAACTGGCCGAAGCGGTCGGCTTGGGCGAGCGCACGATGGGCAAGGTCATGCAGATCGACGAGAACGCCCCGGAGGTCATCAAGGAGGCTCTGGATAAGAAGGAACTTTCCATCAACAAGGGTTATGACCTGACCCGGCAGCTTCAGGACCTTCCGGAAGAGCAGCGGGAGCAGGCGGCCGCCGAGCTGCTGGAATATGAAAAAGGCGAAAAAAGAACTGAAAAAGCAGGATGCCGAGATTGACCGGAAAGGAAAGAATCGCAGCGCTTTTCTGTAAGGCGTATGAAAAAGCCATCCTGCTGACGCCGTCCGAGGAAAATGTCCGCTGCTGGACGGACGGGACGCGGATGACTCCCGGAGGAAATGCGGGATACCGTGAAGGAATCCCGTGAGATTGCCCAGGTGTTCGCTGCCATTGCGGATATCATCGAGCAGAAGATCCTGCCCGCGGATTGGAGGTGTGTCGATGCAGGAAATGAAGAAAATGGCGCCCAGCCGGACGGGAATCCCGCCTGACGCGCAGGCGGAGATTTTGCAAAAGCTGTCTTCCGAAACGAAGATTACTTCCTGTGAGATCGCGGAGATCTTGAAAAAGCACGATGTCTGCGGAGATATGGACGCGCTCCAGGACGCCTACCGGAAACGGCTGGGACAGCGGCTCCTGTCCGGCATCCGGGACGAGAACGGCAAGCGGGAAATCCTCTTCCACCAGCGGCGGCGAGTATGTCATCGTAGACTGCTGCAATGACCCGCAGAAGCTGAAAGCCATCCAGCGCCGCATTCAGGCGCAGATGAATGGGCTGGATGTGTCTGCCGGGAAGGTGCATGGGCGCGTTCACTTTTTAGAGCGCTTTATGGGCTGGGTAAGAAAGGAGCGGTCAGATGGAGCGGCATGAGGAAATGCTGTCCCCGGAGGAACAGTACGCGCAGCTTGCGCCGACGCTGGACACAGACGGTTTCTCGCTGCATGCCGCCTCGGAAGAAGTCACCGGGCTCAAGGTCTATGAGGAATTTCCCTATGAGGATAACCGGGGAATGTTTGAGATGGCAGACGGACACACGCTGCTGCGGTATCTGGAAGCGGCATACTTTGGGACCGTTACCTGGGAGATCGTCCCCGGCACGCCCTATGAGCGGGCGATTCTCGGTGAAGTGGACAAAACCACACCGGAGTATCGTGCGTTTTATCAAAAAATCTGTGATGGTGCGGTGACACGCATCAAAAATCAACTTGAAAAGGAGATTCAGAATGTGAAGGAACCGATCTCAGAGATCAACAAAGGAATCCTTCTGGGACCTGATTCATGAGGCAAAAAACGCCTGCGGGCAGGACATGGACGCCATGCTGGCCTATCTGAAAGACCGGCTGGTTTCTATGGGCCCCACGCAGGCACAGAATTTCCACGACATCATCCACGCCTATGAAGATCTCGCGGACAAGTTTGGACTGTGGGACGCGGCAGGGATCATGAAGGAATACGGCTGCAGCGATGACGGTTTTATCGACTTCCGCGCCTGGCTCATTGCCCAAGGCAAGGAGGTCTATCTGTCGGCGCTGGCAGACCCGGACTCTCTCGCGGAGGTCATCCCCTACGGGGACTGCTGCTTTGAGACGCTCAGTTATGTAGGAGATCACGCCTATGAGCAGCTCACCGGCAAAAGCGCCTATGATCAGACGGATCAGGCAAGGTATGAAACGCTGCTGGCAGAACTGGAACAGGATATCGTCTACAAAGGCGGTATTGAATTCCCCAGAGAGGGACCGGAGCTGAAACAGTACCTGCCACGGCTCTGCGCGGCGCATCCTGGCTGGGATGGTAAAACGCGCTGGAATCTGCAGCTGAAAGGAGATCCGGGATCTGATCCATGCCGGAAAGGACTATGACCGGCGCCAGACATCAAATAAGAAGAAACGCAGCCGTGGAGGTGAGGCAAGATGAGCGAGTCCATGATTGTTGGTGTTGACCACGGCTATGCCGCTATGAAAACGGCCCATTTCTCGTTCCCCTCCGGTCTGGTGGCATATGAGCATGAGCCGTATACGCTGAAGGACGTGCTGGAATACGGCGGAAAATTCTATGTAGTGGGCAGCGGGCGTCAGGCGCTTCAGAAGAATAAAACGCAGACAGAGGACTACTACCTCCTTACGCTGGCAGCCATCGCAAAGGAGCTCTCCTTCCGTCATGCGGAGCCTGCAGCAGAGATCCATCTGGCGGCCGGACTGCCCCTCACCAGCTTTGGACGGGAGAAAAACGCATTCCGGGACTATCTGCTCCGGGATGGGAGAACGGTGAATTTCCGCTATGAGGGACAGGAATACTCTATCGCCATCCGCAAGGTGTCCCTGTTCCCGCAAGGTTATGCCGCAGTCTTGACCCAGAGCATCCTGCTGGATGAGCCTTCTGTGATCGTGGCAGATATCGGTGGATGGACAGTGGATCTGATGCGCCTGGACAACCGTATCCCCAATGCATCGACCTGCCGCAGTCTGGAACTTGGCATGATCCGCTGTCTGGATGAGATCGGTGAGCAGATCCGCCGCGCACTGGGCCTGTCTATGACGGCGACACAGATGGAAAGCGTGCTGCGCGGCGATGCTGTCCATATCAATGAGGATGCCAGAAAAATTATTGACCGGCAGGCAGACGCCTATGTCCATCGCCTGCTCTCCGCCATTACGGAGAGCGGACTGGATACCCGTGCCATGCCTGCTGTTTTTCTGGGCGGTGGCGCAGCGCTGCTGAAGCGGAATGTATCCGCTGCGGACGGCCTTTGCCGTCCAGTCATCCTTGACGATGTGTCCCTCAACGCCAAAGGCTATGAGCGGCTGGCAGAGCGGCTCACAAAGAACGATGAGCAGTAACAAAAAGCGGATCAATCTGTCCTTTTCCATGTCCTCACCCATACAGCGCAGGGCGTGGAAGAAGCTGACGGAGATCCCCGCAGGGACAGCGCACCGCTGCGGTCTGCCGCATGATCTGCGAACACAGAGAGCAGCGGGAACTGCTGGAGGCTGTGCGGCAGGCGATCCGTCAGGAATTGCAGGGCAGCCAGACCCAAATCACACAAGCAGCGCCGCAGGCTGGGGATATCGATGACGATGTTCTCGGCTTTCTTGCGTCGCTGCAGGAAGGAGATGAGATGACCTGATCCGATATTTTGATATGTTCGCCGGCATTGGCGGTTTCCGCTCCGGGCTGACCCGCGCGGGCGGTTTCCGGTGTGTAGGACACTGCGAGATCGACAAATACGCCAATGCCAGCTATACGGCCATTTATGAGCCGGGAAAGGAGGAACGATACTATCCGGACGCAACCCAAATTGACCCCGCAGACCTGCCGGACTTCGACCTGCTCTGCGGAGGATTCCCCTGCCAGGCATTTTCTAACGCTGGCCGCAGGAGGGGGCTTTGCCGACGCCAGAGGAACTCTCTTCTTTGAGATTGCCCGATTGGCTCAAGCCAAACGACCTGCGTATCTGCTGCTTGAAAATGTTCCCGGACTTTTATCGCATGACAAAGGGAAAACCTTTTCGGTCATCCTCTCCGCACTGGATGACCTGGGGTATCATGTCGAGTAGTCTGTGCTTAACAGCAAACATTTTGGAGTCCCTCAATCAAGGCGAAGGCTTTTCATTATCGGATATCTTGATCCCCGATGTGCCGGGAAAATATTACCTGTCTTCGGCACAGGTGGAAAAGCTCTTGTACAAGTCCTCGGAGGGCCGCAAGGCTCCCGTGTCTATGACGCAGACGGAGTAGCCTGTACTCAGACAGCCGGGGCTGGCGGTATGGGTGGGAAAACCGGATTATACCTGGTGGGCTTTAACCGGAAAGATGGGATCGTCGGAAAGCGGGATACAGCAATTCCGCTGAACGCCAGCGATTTCAGAGGAATCAACCGGAACCAAACACAAAACGCTGTGCTGGTAGACCTTTGCAGCGGGCATCCAAAGCAAACGGACGCTGCCCGCTGTCTCACCGCCCGGTATGGACAGACCACACTGTCCAACCGTAAAGGCGAGCGCTCCGGTGTCCTGCTCATCAAGGAGGCGACTAAGAAGGGGTACAAGGAGGCTCAACCCGGCGATACGGTGGATCTCGGTTATGCAGGTAGCAACACCCGCCGCGGGCGCGTTGGGCGTGATATTGCCCATACATTGGAAACCAGCTGTATCCAAGGGATCGTGGAAAACGGCGGGCGCATCCGCCGCCTCATGCCCCGCGAGTGTCTGCGACTCCAAGGCTTTGAAGAATGGCAGATCGACCGCATCCTCGCCATCCAGTCCGACGCTCAGGCCTATAAGCAGGCAGGCAACAGCGTCACCGTCCATGTCATTGAGGCGATTGCCAAGCGTATCCAGGCAGTGGACGAGGAATTGAAAGCGGGGGCCGCGGCATGATCGGAATGAAGGATCAATACTTCGGCGTGGAAGTTGAAATGACCGGCATCACCCGTGAGCAGGCGGCAACAGCGCTGGCCGCGTATTTTGCAACGGACGCCCGCTATGTGGGCGGCGCTTACGATAAATGGTGTGTGACGGATCGAGACGGCAAAGAGTGGACGGTCATGAGTGACTCCAGCATCCACGGGGAGCAGAAGATCGGCAGCGGCTATCGTGCAACGGGCGACTACAGATACCGCGTGGAGATGGTAACGCCAAAGCTCACCTATGCGGAATTGCCCAAGCTGCAGGAATGTGTCCGGCAGGTGCGCCACGCAGGAGCCAAGGCCAACAACTCCTGCGGCATCCATGTCCATGTGGACGCAGCCAATCATAACCGGCAGAGTCTGAAAAACCTCATCGGCATCATGTACTCCAAGGAGGATATCCTGTTCAAAGCGCTGCAGGTCAATGAAAGCCGGGCGTCCCGCTGGTGTCAGAAGGTGCGGGAACCCATGCTGAAGCAGGCACGCAGGCTCTCGTCGGATGAGACAAGGGATCTGACGCAGCTGGAGAATATCTGGTATGAGGGAGGATAACGGCAGCGCAGACCATTATAACTGGACCCGCTATTACGCGCTGAATCTGCATTCTGTGTTTTATAGAGGAACCGTTGAGTGGCGTTGTTTCAACTCGACGCTCCATGCCGGAAAGGTCGCGGCCTATGTGAATTTATGCCTTGCCATGTCTGCTCAAGCCATTAGCCAGCGCAGCACGGTCATGCGCAAGACCCACAGTGACAATGAACTGTTCACCTTCCGGGTCTGGTTGGTGCGGCTGGGACTCAACGGCGAGGAATTCAAGCATACCCGTGACCACCTGTTGGCAAATCTGGACGGTGATCGGGCGTGGCGTTTCGATAAGGACAGCTATGCAGTCAATCAAAAGAAGAAAAAATCCAGAGAAATGGAGAGGTGAAGCCTTTGAAGATTCAAATTGAAGATACCGTGTACGAAGGGACCGCAGCCGGGATCATGGAACAGCTTCGGGATCTCAGCTTTGATCCCACAGAGTTCCCGGATGTGGAGACCTACATCTGGTTTGTACAGAACAATGTCATCCGCACCACGGGAATGGACTGTCCGCTGCCGGATGGCGATGCGGAGACACAGGCGGCAGCCCTGCTCCGTCATCTGGACCGCTTTGGCGCTCTGAAGCTGCTGGAGGTGTGACGTGGAGGAAAACCTGTATTTTGCCTACGGCAGCAACCTTGATCTGGAGCAGATGGCGCAGCGCTGTCCGGATGCCCTGCTCGTTGGGCCGGTGACGCTGCAAAACTACGAATTGCAGTTCCGCGGCAGCGGCTTTGCTACCGTTGCACCCAAGAAGGATTGTGTCGTCCACGGTCTGCTGTGGAAACTCACGCCTTCGTGTGAACAGTCTCTGGATCGGTACGAGGGGTATCCCCGCCACTATATCAAGGAAGCGGTAACGGTACAAACTGCGGATGGCTCAAAAATTCCCGTCATGGTTTATATCATGGCAGAGCCTTATTGCCGCCAGCCTGCACTGCCGTCCCCGTATTATTACCGCGTGATCCAGCGAGGCTTTGAAGCCAACGGCCTGCCGGTGGACTCCCTTCGGGATGCGTGGAGCAGGACCATTGACGAGGTGTGGAGCGGCAGGATCGACAAGCCAAAGCGAGCGCCTGAGCGAAACAGAGGGCCGGAGCGGTAACTCAGAGCAGCGCCGGCGTCTGTGCAAGAAAGAAGATCACCAGAATAGAGATCACAAAGGCCAAGATCCCAACGAGCAGGAAAACCTTTTTGCCGGGGCGGATTTTTGCCGCCTTGCCGATCAGCGCGGTCGCGGCGACGCATACCGCGGAAACCAGTAACGAGGCGCCAAGCATCTTCCACAGCCATGAAAGCTCCCAAAAACCATATCATCACAGCCGCCTCCTCATATTTTTGTTCGTAAGCACAGTGTATCACAGGCGCGGTATCCGCGCAACAGACGGTCGGAGTGAAAAAGAGGTGTTCATTTTCCACGGTCTGTGTTACAATATCCCCTGTTTGCGGGAGGGGTGCGGATATGTTTTACACGATGGAGGAAGCCGCTATTATCGGCGGCTTTTCTGGAACTGTATCTGGAACGGGACAGCGTGGACCCGGCGGTGCGGGAACGGCACCGGAAATTCCGGCAGGGACTGATGCGCGGCGCTCTGGAACGGGCCGATTATGAATGGGCGGCTGCGGTGCTGGGATTCCTGCGCCCACAATGGTGGCCGGAGCATGAAGATCATCGGGCGTTGGAGAATGCCCTGCTGAAGACCCGGACGCTGGCATCCAAAAAAGAATAAGAATCACCATTTGCGGCAACGGCAGTGCAAACTGCTGCTGCCGCTTTTCTTTTGGGAAGGAGGAACCCATATCAGCACAGAAAAAATGAAAGTCCTTGTGGTGCGCCCCATGGAAATGCCTGCGGTGCAGGAGATCGACCACACCCTTTCTGCCATGCAGGAGCTCGTAGGCGGCACCATTCAGGCAGTCTACCCCTTCGATGACCCGGTGGCGCTCATCGTAAATGACGAGGGCAAGCTGCTGGGCCTGCCGTGGAACCGCGCCCTAACCGATGATCACGGTGTGCCGTATGACATTGTCTGCGGCACATTTTTTATTGCCGGTCTTAAAGAGGATGATTTTGCCTCGCTGACGGAGCAGCAGATCGAAAAGTACAAGGACAAATACAGCAACGAAATGATCCTTTCTGTTCCGAAACAGCCGGAGGCACATAAGAAACCGATGAAAAAGGAGAAACATGAATATGAAAGATAACTGCATTCTGACCGCCGAGTCTGTCACCGAGGGACATCCCGACAAGCTCTGCGACACCATCGCGGACGCGGTGGTGGATGCCTGTCTTACGCAGGACGCCGCTGCCCGCGTTGCCTGCGAGGTCATGGCGACAGCCGGAAAGATCATCGCCGCAGGCGAGATCACGGCAGCGAAGATTCCGGATATCCCTGCCATTATTTGCAGGACGGTGCGGGAAGCCGGATACGGCGGCAGCGACTATGAGGTGGAGGTCATCACCCATGAGCAGAGTCCCGACATTGCGGAAGCTGTGTGCGGCGGCACGGAGACCGGCGCAGGAGATCAGGGAATCCTGTACGGCTTTGCCTGCGATGAAACAAAGGAGCTGCTGCCCCTGCCTGTGGTGCTGGCCCATCGACTGGCCCGCCTGTTGACCGATACCCGCAGGCAGGGCATCATCCCCGGCCTGCGTCCGGACGGCAAGGCGCAGGTGTCTGTAGAATACTGCTCTGGAGTCCCGTACCGCGTTGCCGCAGTGGTGGTATCCTGTCAGCATGAGGAGGAACTGCCCCTGCCGGAACTGCGCCGGGACATCCTGTGCCATGTGATCCGACCCGCCATGCAGGAACTTCCGCTGGACGAACATACCGAAGTGCTGGTCAATCCATCCGGTCGATTTGTCCAGGGCGGTTTTGAAGCGGACACTGGACTCACCGGACGCAAGCTGATGGTGGACACCTACGGCGGCCTCGCCCCTCATGGCGGCGGCGCGCTGTCCGGCAAGGATGGAACGAAGGTGGACCGCAGCGGGGCGTACATGGCCCGTTACATTGCCAAGAATATCGTAGCGGCAGGACTGGCCAAGCGCTGCACCATCAGCCTTGCCTATGCCATCGGCAAGGCACAGCCTGTGGCGGTGACGGTGGATACGGAGCATACCGGCATCTATTCCGATGATGTGCTGGAACAGGCTGTCTGCACGGTATTCAACCTGACGCCGGATGGCATGATCGGAACGCTGGGACTGGATCAGCCTATGTTCCAAAAGTTCTGCAATTACGGTCACTTCACCCATGCGGACGCGCCCTGGGAGCGCACGGATATGACAGAGGTGCTGGAATGTGCCTGTCGTGCCAAGGACATGGGCGTATCGCACCGATAACAGAAAAGGCCCGCGAGAGATCGTCTCTCGCGGGCGTGTTATCACTGCACGGAATCCTTGAATGCCTTGCCGGGCTTGAAAGCCGGCGCTTTGGAAGCGGGGATTTCAATAGAGGCTCCGGTGGCGGGATTCTTGCCGGTGCGGGCGGCGCGCTCCTTCACTTCGAAGGTGCCAAAGCCCAGCAACTGTACCTTGTCGCCGGACTTCAACGCAGTCTGCAGCGTGTCGACAAACGCATTCAGAGCGGTGTCACAGTCCTTCTTGGTCAGGCCGCTGGCTTCCGCCATGGCGGTGATCAGTTCTGTTTTATTCATCGTATTTCGTCTCCTTCATATCTAAAATGACTGGAAATGATATGCGCTATTATAGCAGACTCCCCACCTGCTGACAATACTGCCAGCAAAAACAGAATCAGAGAGGATGATTATGATTTCAAAAGAAAAGAAGAACACCCTGCATATTGCGTCCTGCTCCTTCGGCAAAGACAGCCTTGCCACGATCCTGCTGGCGCTGGAGCACGGGGAACCGCTGGATGAAGCGGTCTACTGTGAGGTGATGTTCGACAAAAGGACCTCCGGCGAGGTGCCGGAGCATCGGGCATTCATCTATGAGACTGCGCTCCCCAGACTGGAACGGTTGGGCATCCCGGTCCGTGTGCTGCGTTCGGATAAGACCTATCTGGATTTGTTTGCAGGAACAGTTACTCGCGGTCCGAAAAAAGGACTTCGGCGCGGATTCCCTCTTTGCGGGCATTGCTACGTTCAGCGGGACTGCAAACTCCGTCCCATCCGCCGGTATAACAGGACTCTGACGCCGGATACTGTGCAGTATGTGGGCATCGCCAGCGATGAGCCGGTGCGCTTGCGCCGCTTGCAGGGAGATCAGGTGTCCCTGCTGGAAAAATATCACTACACCGAAGAGGATGCAAAGCAGCTCTGCCAAACGGCAGGGCTGCTTTCACCTGTCTATGCGTTCACAGACCGTGGCGGCTGCTGGTTCTGCCCGAATGCCAAGCGGAAGGAACTGCGGCACCTTTATGACCACCATCCGGAGCTGTGGGCAAGAATGCTGGAGCTGCAGGCCATGCCGGGAAAGGTGTCCGAGAAATTCAACCGCACGGAGCGCTTTTCCGACATCGATGCGGCATTCCGAAAAGAAGATGCCCTGTGCCAAAAAGCGGCATAAAAAAGGAAAAGGAGATGAGAACCATCAGCAATCAGAAATATGAGATCACAGACATGGCCCATGAGGAATATCCGTTCCTGCACCGCATCCGTGCGCTGCGGGATATCTGCGGTGAGATTTGCGCAGGCGACATAGGTGGCTTCGTGGAAAGCGAAAGCAACCTGTCCGCGGAGCCGGGAGACTGCGCGTGGATCTTCGATGACGCCATTGCAGCGGGTGACGCCTATGTGGATCGGGATGCCTGTCTGCGGGGCGACGCCATTGCCTGTGGCAGCGCCTATGTTTCCAAAGGCAGCGTGATGAGCGGCCACAGCCACGCCGAGGACAACGCCTATCTCCGCGGGGCCTCCATGACCGGAAAAGCGCTGGCTTCCGGAAACGCGCAGATCATTCACGATCCCCATACGATGGGGACTCCCATCCTGTCCGGCAACTGCAAGGTGTATGGCACGGTGCAGGGGGATATCCGCATCACCGGTTCTGCCGTGATCCTGCCCTGCGAGGAAGTCCGCAACGATACAAGGGATACCTTTGTCCTGAGCGGCAAGAGCCGCAGCGTGATCCGCGGCATCGGGCGTGAGACCTTGAAACCTCTGCAAAAAGAAGTAAGTCCTATGAAAACAAAAACGCCAAAGAAACGAGGTGTGGAGCGATGACCGTGTATGAGCAGGAGCTGCGAAAGCTGTTTGAACACAGCAATCTCGTGGATCGGCCTCAATTCTCCGGGCGTGTGTGCGTGGGAGATCTCGGAAAGGACCTGCGTGTACGGGCGGAGTTTCTCTCTACCCATATCTCCAGCCAATATGACGCCATCCGCCTCACGGTGCTCAACCGCACGGAGGGCGTGGTGGACCGGACGCTGCTGCGCTTTCAGGATGTCTGGGGTAAAAAGCAGGTGCCGAACAATCCCAACTTCCGCAGCGGCGTCATTCCCCACCTGTGGGATGACTACGGAAAAGTGGAATGGTACGCCTATCATCCCCACTGCCGCGGACTATGCCGCTCTGCGGGATGCCGTCGGTCAGTATCTGTCCGCATTCCGGGAGCGCACGCCGGAGCTGGAACGGAGCGGCCCCAAGCTGGTCTATATCTGTGCTCCGCTGCGGGGCGATGTGACAAACAATGTGGAGTTTGCGCGGCAGAAAGCGCAGGAGGTGTTTGTGGAGGGGAAATATCCCTATCTGTCCGCATCTGCTGTTCCCGCCTGTCGCAGATCCCGACGATCCCGCCCAGGATGAAAAAGCCAGGGCGATGGGACTGCGCCTGCTGGAATCCTGCCAGCAGATGAATGTGTACGGTCCGGTCTGGACGGATGGGATGTGGCAGGAGATCTACAAAGCCGGTGAGCTGGGCATCCCCGTGTTGACGGATCAGAAAACCATTGGCCGGACGCCGCCTGCACGGCATCCCAAAAGAAAGGAGAGATAAATGCCAATTGAGAGGATCACTGCGGACGATCTGCGGGATATGGAGCATCAGGTGGGACTGGTGCTGCAGGGCTGCGGCGGAGAGGCGCAGGAGTGGCTGGATGGCATCAATGACCTGCTGACGCAGGACGGCATCCTGCAGAATGGCAGCCGCTTTGAGACGGTCAAGGTTTTTCAGCACGATGGACTCAACAATCTGCTGTTCCCCTTCGAGAACATTCAGGTGGATATGGGGAAGCTGGCGATGTGGCGTTTGCAGACCCACGGCGCATTCGGCGGCACATGGCTGTCCGACTATGTTCCCAACAGGCTGGGCGGGTTTCGCTCCGCCCGGCAGGAGAACCCCCGCCCTCTCTGCCCCCTCTGCTGGGGCAGGACGGCAACATCTTCCATCTGATGGGTATTGCCGCCAGAGTTCTTCGGCAGAATGGCATGGCGGCAGAAGCAAAGGAAATGCAGACCCGCATCATGGGCGGAGCGTGCCACAGCTACGAGGAAGCACTGGGAATCATCAGCGAATATGTGGAGACGGAGCTGTCTCCGCCCCGCGAAAATCGAACGAAAAAAGAAGGAGAAGCATGAGCATGAGCGATAATCAGAAATGGAGCATCCTCCAGGGGGATGCCCTGAAGGTGCTGGGGACCTTTGCCCCCAACACCTTTGACGCTGTCATCACCGATCCGCCCTATGCGTCCGGTGGGCGCACCCAGACGGAGAAAAACAAATCCACAGCCAGAAAGTATTCCAGCATGGGCGAGAACGCGCCGCCCCCTTTCGATGGGGACGCCAAGGACCAGCGCTCCTGGACCCGCTGGGCGGCGGAGTGGTTGTATGAAGCGCGAAAGGTATGCAAGAGCGGTGCGCCGGTATGTATGTTCATCGACTGGCGGCAGCTCCCGGCAGCCACCGACGCCCTGCAGTGGGCTGGCTGGATCTGGCGCGGGCACCGCAGTTTGGGATAAGGGCAACAGCCGCCCGCAGAAGGGGCGCTTCCGTCAGCAGGCGGAGTATATCGTCTGGGGCTCCAACGGCGATATGCCTATCAGCCGCCCGGTCCCGTGTCTGCCGGGCGTGTTCAAATACGGCAATCCCCAGAGCCGCATCCATCTGACGGAGAAGCCGCTACAGCTGATGCGGGACATTGTGAAGATCACGGAGCCGGGTGGTCATATTCTCGACCCCTTCGCCGGTTCCGGCACCACGGTGCTGGCGGCTGTGCAGGAGGGCTATACCGCCACCGGCATCGAAGTCACAGACACCTACGCGGAGCTGGCACGGGAACGTATCCGAGCCGAGCTGGAAAAGGCGGCATGATCTACTGGGCTGTCTGGCAACACTACTTGCTAAAACAGGGATAAGTCGGTATAATAAAAACAATAGAATGGTGTTACAAGCGAGGACGCAGGTATGAATGATCGAAACGCACAATATGATCCGGAAACGGGAAAGCCGCTGGACCAGTCCTATTTGGAATGTGGACTGCCGGAAGACCTCCACGAATCCATCCTGAGAATGGAGGAATCATGGAACATCATTGATAGCGGCAGGCAGGATAACCATTGGGATCTCTGGTGGTGCGACCTGAATGCGCTGATCAATTCATATGAAGTAGAGCAGGTCATCTCATCAGAACAGGCATGGTATCTGAGAGGAAAATATCTTCGTATGGGAAAGGAGTGAGTGCAGTGCTTGATTTTACAGCCTTACCCACCCGCAATAAGTTTTATGCAGGAGCAAATGGCGCAAAGATCGCTGTCATTTATGACGGCGAACAGTATATGCTGAAATTCCCGGCGCTCGCTCCTAAAAATAAAGAGTTGAGTTATGCCAATAGCTGCATTTCAGAATACATTGGCTGCCATATTTTCAACAGCGTTGGTATTGCCGCACAGGAAACGCTTCTGGGAATCTACAGAAAAAACGGTGCGGAAAAAATTGTTGTTGCCTGCAAGGATTTCACTTCACCAGGAATCGTGCTGCAGGACTTCGCATCTCTGAAAAATACGGTGATCAATTCCGGACACAGCGGCTATGGTACAGAGCTGTCTGATATCACACAAGCTATGGAGGACCAGACAGCCTTTCCACCCGCGCTGCTGAAACAGCACTTCTGGGATATGTTTATCGTAGATGCCCTGATCGGCAACTGGGATCGGCATAATGGCAACTGGGGATTTCTGTATAATACCATGACGGATGAGATCCACTTGGCTCCTGTATATGACTGCGGCAGCAGCCTTTACCCACAGGCAGACGAAAGCATTATGCGAAATACGCTGGAAAGCCAGAAAGAACAGGATCTTCGGACCTTTTCTCTACCTCTCTCCGGCATAAAGATCAACGGGCAGAGGATCAATTATTTTAACTTCATTTCGTCGTTGTCTTATTTGGATTGCAATGCGGCACTGAAGCGAATCCTTCCGAGAATCAACATGGAGCAAATATTTACGATCATTGACGAAACGCCATTTGCGTCTGATTTGCAAAAGCAGTTTTATGAGACCATGCTGCAGGCCAGAAAAGAGCGAATTCTTGATTTCTCAATGCGAAAATTGGAGAAACGGGAGCGTTCAGCGCACGACCATGATTTTGAACGGTAATAATGACAGGCAGGGTGTCATCAAGACACCCTGCCTCTTCTATTTTGGGTGTTACATTGACACCCTGTGCGGAAGGACCCTGCGAAACCGGATGTCTGGCGCTGCTGCCAGACATTTCTTTTTTCTGGAAAAGGTGCGGACCGCGTCCGCCTGTATTGGAATCAACCTACCTCTCAAAAAACGCCCCGCCGACGGCGGGGATCAGCCAACGCCGCCGTGGGCGGCGCTGGCGCAAGCATAGCGTTTGTATGACAAACGCGCTTGCTGGGGCTTGCCCCAGTCCCCAATGCCGCCTGCGGGCGGAAGATTTTGCGGCAGCGCCGCAGGAAAGGAGGGCGATATGCCCGGAAGAACGCACATGATCTCCGTCCGGCTGACCGACGCGGAGCGCAGGAAGCTGTCGCAGATCTGCGCCGTCTCCGGCTTGCCGGTCAGCGCGGCGGTCCGGGAAATGATCGGCGGCGTTACCATCCGCCAGCGGCCGCCCCAGGAACTCCACGATCTGTATGTGGAGATCAACCACATCGGCAATAACATCAATCAGATCGCCCGCAAAGCCAATGCCGGCTTTGCTACGAAAGAGGATGTCCGGGAACTGAAATTCCTAATGCGGACGATAGAGGCAAAAATGGCAGAACTGGTGAAGCGGTAATGGCAGTCACAAAGATCCTTGCCCGCAGAGGCGGTTTGGCTCAGGCCATTGCCTATGTGGTCAACGGAGACAAGACGGAGGAACAGGTGCTGACTGCCGCGCAGGGGTGCTCGCTCGGAAGTGCCTGCGCCGAGATGCAGGATGCCAAGATCCGCTGGAATAAAACAGACGGAGTGCAGCTCTATCATATCATCCAGTCCTTCCGTCCGGGCGAGATCACGCCGGGATTGGCGCTGGAGATCGCACAGGAATTCGTGCGGGAGCATCTGCCGGGATATCAAGCGGTGATCGGCATCCATACAGATCGGGATCACATCCACGCCCATATCGTATTCAATTCCGTCAACCAGCTTACCGGCGAGAAATATCACAGCAATGCCCGGAGCTACTATCAGCAGATCCGGGGCATCTCAGATAGGCTGTGCCGGGAGCATGGACTGTCCGTTATCATGACAGGAGAGCCGTCTAAAGCAGTCAGTTATATCGAGTGGCTTCGGCAGTCCAAAGGACAGCCGACCTTTCGCTCCATGCTGGAAGCGGATCTGCGGACGGCCACCCAGGACGCAAACGATCTCGGACATTTTTTCCTGCTCATGGAGCATATGGGCTATGAGATACGCCACGGGGATCGTTTGGGTTTTCGCCTGCGCGGGCAGGAGCGTTTCATGTATCCCGGCAGACGGGACCCTTTGTTCACCGAAGATGGTATCCGTGCCGCCATTCAAGGGAATCTGGCAGAGATCGAGGCAGGCCATCGCCCTGCTGTCATCCAGCGGCCGAAGTATCGACCCTACCGAAAGCATCCCAAGTACACCGGCTTTCTCGCACTCTATGTCCATTACCTCTACCTGTTGGACAAGATCGGGCAGCGGCAGTATCCACCTCGCATGACACCCCATCTTCGCCAAGAGGTCATGCGCTTCGAACAGTATCAGGTACAGTTTGCCTTCCTGCGGGAAAATAACATCGTCACGCAGGCGGATATGGATGCCGTTCAGTCCCGCACAGAGGAATCGCTGGCCAAACTCATGAAGCAGCGTACCATCCTCAATGTGCGGAAAAAGAGACGGCAGCACCTATACACGGCACTGGCAGACGCAGAGGCGCTGGCTCCCAGCAAGGCGCTCTACGAAGAAGGGCTCACCGGTATGGAAGCGGAGTTCGAGAAATACATGGAAGCTGTAAAGCAGTTGGAGAAATGCGGCATTTCCGCAGAACGGCTGACAGAAGAAAAAGCCGAGATCTATGAGCAGCTGGCGAGCCTGAATCGTGAGATCCGGGCGGAGCGCCGGAAACTGAAGCTCTGTCAGGAGATCAGACAGCAAATTCCTGCTATGGAGCAGGACATCCAGAACACAGATGAACACCAGAAGGAGGTGCAGGAACATGAACATCGGAGGCGGTGAAGCGGCGGATCAGTTGGTACGCATGATGCTATCCGGCAGCGAGGTAGCTGTCCGACTGAGCGGCTCTGCCCTCAAAAATGTGCTGGCGCTGAGCATGGCGCTGGCGAAGAACCACAAGACGATCTCCGGAAAGGTCAATCTTGCGAAGATGCTGAGAGAGACCCGCGATGTGCGCAAGTTTACCATGTCCCCGGAGCAATACCAGGAGTTCCGAAAACGAGCCGGAAAGCAGAAACTCCTGTTTTCCGCCATTCGGGATACAGACGGCCACGGTAAGGTGGTGGATGTCATCATGCCGGTCACAGAGATCGACCGCGCCAATCTGATCTTTGGCCGCATCCAATACCTCGGCCGACCGGAGCAGGTACAGCAGGAGCAGCAGGAACCACAGCGAGAGGCACCGTCCAAGGACAGAGAGACCCGTACAGCGCAGGGGGCACCCCAGGTCGAACAGGATCACCATCCGCAGACCAAAGCCCCCGTAACGCCGCCTGTGGACCAGCGGCAGGAGGTGCCGTCAAAAAAAGGATCTCGGTCGGGACGCGACTCGCCCGCTACCGTGCCCAACTCGACCTCGTCCAAAGACGAGAGCCGGACGATGAGTGAGGAACGCCCTTCTGTGCTGGAACGCCTGGAGCGCTACAAGACAAAGCTGGATCAGCAGCAGAAGTCTGCCCCGACCAGAACGAAAAATCGGCAAAAGAGCAAAAACGGTAAAGTGAAATAAGCATTTATAGATCACCCAAAGCAGTCTCATCGGCGGATCGTGTACCGCCGATGAGACTGCTATTTTGTTCTCTCGGAGGTGGATCGCCTGAAACAAACATCCAAGCAAAGCGACCTGATTTTGCGCCTTTTCCTCTATATCCCGGTCGTCTGGGCAGCGCTGCTCATTGCACAGTCGATGGGCGGCGGCTTGCCGGAGCTGCTGTCTAAGCTGACCGCCGCGCTGGAGCATCCATTCCAGATCCAATGGACGGACAAGAGTTTGCTGTCCATCCTCATTTGCACTGGCGCTTACATTATGGGGCTGTGTCTGTATGATGCGGAGGGGAGAAGGACGCGAAACGGCGAGGAACATGGTTCTGCCATGTGGGGCTCTCCCAAACAGGTCAACGCACAGTTCTGCCAAAAGCAGAATAAGATCCTGACCCGCCATGTCCGGCTGGGGCTGGACACACATAAACATCGACGCTCCCTCAATGTGCTGGTCATTGGCGGCAGCGGCGCGGCCAAGACCCGCGGCTATGTGAAACCCAACATCTTGGAGGCAAACACGAACTATGTCATTACAGACCCGAAGATGGAGGTGCTGACAGATACCGGAGGCTACCTCAAACGGCAGGGATACGATGTCCGGGTACTGAATCTCGTCAATTTGGACCAGTCTGACGGCTATAACCCATTCCGCTATCTGCGGGATGAAAAAGATGCGCTGAAGCTGGTGAACACGCTGATCCAGGCGACCACGCCCAAGGGCAGCCATGAGTCGGACCCGTTCTGGACGAAATCCGAAACGGCACTTTTGCAAGCAATCATCCTCATGCTGCACCAGGAGGCACCGGAGTATGAACAGAATTTCTCTATGGTCATGCGGGTGCTGGAATATGCTGAGGTCCGAGAGGATGACGACGAGTACATTTCGCCGCTGGATCTGCTATTTCGTGCCATAGAGCATGAAGATCCGGAGAGCGTCGCGCTGCGGCAATACCGGGTATTCAAGCAGGCCGCCGGCAAGACGGCAAAAAGCATCCTGATCAGCGCCGCTGTGCGGCTGGCTCCCTTCAACCTGCCACAGATCAAGGCGATCACGGACCATGACGATATGGACCTGTACACACTGGGCGAGAAAAAGTGCGCCCTCTATGCCGTGATCCCGGATAATGATACGACCTTCAACTTTTTGGTAAGCCTGCTGTACTCCCAGATATTCCAGACGCTTTACTACTGTGCAGACCAGCTGCACCATGGCGCACTGCCGTGTCATGTCCACTTCATCCTCGACGAAGCGCCGTCCGTCAACCTGCCTGGGCTCCCAAGGGAACTGGCGACCATGCGTTCCCGCAACATTTCGTGCAGCACGATCATCCAGAACATGGCGCAGATCAAGGAACTCTACAAGGATTCCTGGGAAACCATCCCCGGCAACTCGGACACGCTGCTCTATCTCGGCGGCAACGAGGCAAGCACCCACAAGTACATTTCGGAGGCCCTGGGCAAGTCCACCATCGACACCAAGACCCATGGGCAGACGAAGGGACGCTCCGGCTCCTACTCCACCAACTTCCAGATGAGCGGCAGAGAGCTGCTGACCCCGGACGAGGTGCGGATGCTGGACAACCGGTATTGCATCCTGTTCATACGAGGGGCCAGACCGATTCTGGATCTGAAATACGAACTGATGGAGCATCCCGCGATCCGCTACACCATGGACGGCGGAGCGCCGCCCTATATCCATCACGGGACAGCCGCACCGGCCCTGACGGGAGATCCGCTGTTCCGATTTTATTCTAACAATGAAAAGGAGAACGCTGCGTAATGAAACACGATCTGAAAACCAAGAACTTTGAAAGAAAGGCAAAGCGCGTCTACGCCGTCCTTGCCTGCACTGCGATGGTGATGATGGTCACCGCTGTTCCTGCATTGGCTGCAGATGACCCGCTGGCGGTAGTCAACAATCTGAGTGAGTTTATTTTCTCGCTGATCCGCGCCATTGGCCTCATCCTGCTGGGCTTCGGCATTTTGCAGGTGGGTCTGTCCCTCAAGAGCCACGATCCCTCCCAGCGCGCCAATGGTATGCTCACCGTTGCAGGCGGCATCGTGATCACCTTTACCAAGGAGATACTCAACCTGATCACCGGCTAAGCATAAGAAAAAACGCTGTGGACCGCAAGGTCCACAGCGTAGCATTTAAAGGGGCGGCAGAAGCAGAAAGGAAAGTCAGGCACTTCAATGATACAAAAAGGACACATGACAGCGCACTCACAACATCCGAAGCCGTAGTCAAAAATTGAATAACCATAGGCAACACCCCCATAACAACTATCGACGATTGCCCCATATGGACGCCGAAGTCGCTTGACGGCTTCTTTTTCTACACAATGCCCCCGCTTTGGGGCTGACCTAAGTATATCCTACTCGACGCCAATGATCAAGGAGGTGATTTTGAATGGGAAGTGGAAACTGGATCGTAGACAACCTGAACTCCGCACTGGAGATGTGGAACGGCAGACTGGCGGAGATCTGGCAGCTTATTACCACCTCGCCGGAAAACTTTAAGGGCGGCGGTATCTGGAATGTTATCGTCAATATCAACGATGGGTTGAAGGCGGTCGGCTATGCGCTGCTGGTGTTGTTCTTCGTCATGGGCGTAGTCAAGACCTGTGGCAGCTTTGCGGAGATGAAGAAACCGGAGATGGCGTTCAAATGCTTTATCCGCTTTGTGCTGGCGCAGGCTGCGGTAAGCTGGGGCATGGAGCTGATGACAGGAGCTTTCCGGGTAGCCCAGGGCATGGTGACCACGATCATCGACTCGTCTGGACTGAGTGCCATGTCGGCCACCGCACTGCCGGACGAGATGGTGAGCATCATCGAGGATGTGGGATTTATCGACTCCATCCCGCTATGGGCAGTGACACTGCTGGGATCGCTTTTTATCTGGGTGCTGTCCCTTGTGATGATCCTAACGGTGTACAGCCGTTTTTTCAAGCTCTACATTGCGACGGCTATCGCGCCTGTGCCCTTGGCCAGCTTTGCAGGACAGCCCTCCAGCAGTATTGGCGTAGCCTTTTTGAAAAGCTATGCCGCCATCTGTCTGGAGGGCTGCGTCATCGTATTGGCTTGTGTGATCTTTTCGGCGTTCGCGTCCTCGCCGCCCGCCATCGCGGACGATACGCTGGCCGCAGCCACCATCGTGTGGAACTATGTAGGCGAACTGATCTTCAATATGCTGGTGCTGGTGGGCGCGATCAAGATGAGCGACCGGATCATCCGGGAACTGATGGGGCTGGGTTGATTCAACGCCACAGGCCCTCGGTGCTGATGGTGTCCTCGCCGTTCTCTCTTGCCTTGCGGACGCGATATTTGAAATATTCTACGGCGGCGCGGTCATCCTGCCTCTCCTGAATGAAGCTCCAGACCCGCCCTAACAAAGAAAACAGCCAGGACAGAACGATCAGACCGACCAGCACGAACAGGATATTGTCCGCCAACGCGGTATGCGTCTGATACCAGCCGTGAAAAACGGTCAGCATGGACACCGTGTACAGCAGCGGGATCGTCAGCCGGGTCAGTGCGGCAAGGCGGAACAGGAGTGCCAGGACGCCGAGTCCTGCGCCGATCATCCAAAACATCATTTGCCATGACCTCCTTATCAAGTTTGGCAGATGGTAACATAAACGGGCAGAAAAAGCAAGTATCTGTTCGGGAAAACTCAGAAGATATCGGAGGTGGTACATTGGAGGTACGCATCAACAAAGAAGTACGCAATTATCAGGAAAGCTTGTTTTTCGGACTGTCACTGCGGCAGTTTTTGTTTGCCCTGCTGGCGGTGGCCGTGGCGGTAGGCGTTTATTTTGGGCTGCGCCCCGTGCTGGGGCATGGCGAGATCGGCTGGGTCTGCATTCTGGCCGCGTTCCCATTTGCCTTGGGCGGTTTTTTCCAGTACAACGGCATGAATCTGGAACAATTTTTATTGGCGTTTTTTCGCTCAGAATTTCTCACCCCAAAACGGCTTGTGTTCAAATCGGAAAATATATATGCAAAACTGATGGAACACACATCGATGAAGGAGGCGCTAAAACTTGATTAAAACTCTGCAAACCACACTCAAGCAGGACAAAGAACGGTTCAAGGTACCGAGATCCGTACAAGACATCATTCCCATCCGCCGCCTCTGGCCGGATGGGATCTTTCAATTTGGCAGCAAGTATTCTAAAACGATGCGTTTTAGCGACATCAATTATGCCATCGCCTCCAAGGAGGATAAGACGGCGATGTTTCTCAGCTACTCCGAGCTGCTGAACGCACTGGATACCGGCTCCACCACCAAGATCACCATCAACAACAAGCGGATCAACCGCCACAATTTTGAGCAGGAGATCCTCATCCCACCCCAAGGAGATTTTCTGGATGGCGGACGGGCAGAGTACAATGCCATACTGCTGGACAAGGTGACCGACTCCTCCAACAGTGTCGTGCAGGAGAGGTACATCACGCTGTCCGCACACAAGAAGAACATTGAGGAAGCGCGCACCTTCTTCGACCGCACGATGGGCGACGCGGTCTCTCGCCTGAACCATATGGACTCCCGCTGCGAGGAACTGGACTCTGTGGAGAGGCTCCGCATCCTCCACGACTTCTATCGGGTCGGCGAGGAAACGCAGTTCCGGTTGGATCTGGCGGACTGCATGAAGAATGGGCGTTTCTTCAAGGATGCCATCTGCCCGGACAGCATGGAATTCAAAAAGGATCACTTTGTCATGGGCAATAAGTATGGCCGGGTGCTGTTCCTGAAGGAGTACGCCAGCTACATCAAAGACTCCATGATCAACGAACTGACCAGCCTGAATCGCAGCCTCATGCTGTCCATCGACATCATCCCCGTTCCCACAGACGAGGCGGTACGGGAGATGCAGAACCGTCTGCTGGGCGTGGAGACCAATGTGACCAACTGGCAGCGCCGGCAGAACGCCAACAACAACTTCTCCGCCGTTGTCCCTTACGATTTGGAGCAGCAGCGCAAGGAGACCCGCGAGATGCTGGACGATCTCACCACCCGCGACCAGCGGATGATGTTTGCTGTGGTGACGCTGGTACATCTGGCAGACAGCAAGGAGGAATTGGACAGCGACACGGAAACGCTCCAGTCCATTACCCGCAAGCACCTCTGTCAGCTCACGACCCTGAACTGGCAGCAGGCAGACGGACTGGTGACGGCGCTGCCGCTGGGCCTGCGCCGCATCGATGCCCTGCGTACTCTGACCACGGAGGCGCTGGCTGTTCTCATGCCCTTTAAGGCGCAGGAGATCTGGGACCGGGGCGGTGTGTACTACGGGCAGAACGCCATCAGCAAAAATCTCATCGTGGCGGACCGCAGGCAGCTTCTCAACGGCAACGCATTCATTCTGGGCGTCTCCGGCTCCGGCAAATCCTTCAGCGCCAAGAAGGAGATGGTGTCACTGGCGCTGTCCACGCAGGACGATATCATCGTCATCGATCCGGAGTCGGAGTACCGGCCCCTCATCGAAGGACTGGGCGGTCAGGTCATCAATATCTCCGCCACCTCGCCCAACCACATCAACGCCATGGATATGGAGCAGGGCTATGGTGACGGAGAGAACCCTGTGGTGCTGAAATCCGAGTTCCTGCTCTCCCTCTGTGAACAGCTTATCGGGGCGGGCAAGCTGTCTGCCAAGGAAAAATCCGTCATCGACCGCTGCACCGCGCAGGTGTACCGGGACTATATCCGCAGCGGCTATCACGGTGCGGTCCCCACCTTGCAGGACTTCCACGCCGAGCTGCTTCGCCAGCCGGAAAAGGAAGCACAGGATGTGGCGCTGGCCATTGAGCTGTTTACAGACGGCAGTCTCAACACCTTTGCCAAGCCCACCAATGTGGACACCAATGCCCGTATCCTCTGCTACGATATCCGAGACCTTGGCAAGCAGCTTCTGCCGGTGGGGATGCTGGTGGTGCTGGACAGCATCTTCAACCGCATCATCCGCAACCGTGGGCTGAAGCGTAACACCTGGATCTATATTGATGAGATCTATGTGCGTCCGGAAGCCGCCTGAAGCAACGCAGGCAGCGCGGGACTATGCAAATTCCACCTTTGGCAAGTGGAAGGGAAAATGTGAAATCTGAAACCCTGTCATCATCCGGCTTACCCGCAAGAGAAATCCCAAGGGGAACACAGCACGCCGGAAAAGGCATAAGTCAGCCAGTCATCACGCTGCGACTGAGTGCCAAGATGAAAAGTTCTGCATGAGGATGAAAGCCAAACTGCCTGAACGATAGTCAGAGGAGCGTTATCGTCCGCCACGGCGAAAAGATGACTATATGCGCCGTGTGATATGGGCAAGTGGTGAAGGTAAATCGCCAAATGCGTACACATCCATATCAGCCGCCCGCAGTCAGCGGGAAATGACGGAAGTCGCATTCGACAGCAGAACAGGCCAATTTGCATAGTTCTAACCGGAGATGACCTAAACCGGAACGCTGGAAACAGCTATGGCCTGGGCCTGAATATCCGGCACGGTCACGGAGCCACCATAGTAGTCCGAGGGCGTTAATGGCGTCCACATGGCGAAGGGTGGCAGTTTATCCCCTGATACTGAAAAGGAAAGGTGCGTGAGGCACTATGAGAAGTCCACAGACAGTATTGGAAACCCTACGAAAGCACGCGCAGAAAGCGCATTACCAGTATGAGCGTCTTTACCGCAACCTGTATAACCCTCAGCTCTACCTTCTGGCCTATCAGAACCTATATGCGAACAAGGGGAGTACGACGGCTGGAGCAGATGGCGCTACCCTCAGCGGTATGAGCCTGAAGCGAATTGAGTCCCTGATTAAAAAACTGCGGGACCGCAGTTATCAACCCCACCCCGCCAGGAGGCAGTACATCCCCAAGAAAAGTGGAAACGGGCTGCGCCCGCTGGGTATCCCGGCGGCAGACGACAAACTGGTACAAGAAGCCGTTCGCATGATTTTAGAAAGCATCTATGAACCGACCTTTCAAAGCACATCTCATGGTTTTCGGCCCGGAAAAAGCTGTCATACCGCCCTGTCGCAGATACAGAAAACCTTCACCGGCGTCAGCTGGTTTGTGGAGGGCGACATCAAAGGGTGTTTCGACAACATCGACCACCACATCCTGGTCAACATTCTGAAACGAAGGATAAAGGACGAGGCTTTCATAGACCTGATTTGGAAGCTGCTCCGGGCCGGGTATCTGGAGGACTGGATGAAGCACCAGACCTACAGTGGCACGCCGCAGGGCTCCGGGGTAAGTCCACTCTTGGCGAATATCTATATGAACGAGCTGGACCTGTTCATGGAAAAGCTCCGGGCGCAATTCGGCAAGGGCGACAAGCGGCGGTTCAGCAACGACTATGTCAATGCCAACCACCACTATGCGCGAACCAGAGAACGAAACGCCAAAAAATGGAACACCATGAGCGAAGAAGAACGGAAAGACGCCAAAGTCATGCAGAAGAAATTACAGGCAATCCTGCTATCTACCCCCAGTCGGGAGCCAATGGACCCCAACTATCGCAGAGTTCTATATGTCCGTTACGCCGATGATTTTCTAATTGGCGTGATTGGAAATAAAGCGGACGCCGAACAAATCAAGACCGCCGTCAGTGAATTTCTGAAACAGGAATTGAACCTCACCATGTCGCCTGAGAAAACCCTGATTACCCACGGACATGACAAGGCAAGATTCCTGGGATACGACATCACCATCAGCAAGAATCAGGCGGTCAAAAAGACAAAGGGCGGCGTAAAGCGAGCCTATAATGGGCGCGTTGTCCTCCTGCTTCCAAAGGAAAAATGGATGGGTAAACTGCAAGAGTATAGGGCGCTTAATATACAAAAGGATGGCACGGGAAAGAAATTTGGATGCCTGTGGCAAGGAACGGCTTGCAAAACAAAGAACCTATTGAAATCCTCGCACAATTCAACGGAGAAATCCGGGGTATCTACAACTATTATCGTCTGGCACGGAATGTATCTGTCCTGAACAAGTTTTGCTATGTCATGGAGTACAGCATGTATAAGACTATCGCAAGGAAAATGCGGTGCTCCGCAGCGAAAGTCAAGAAGAAATATACGAGAGACCGCATATTTGGCATAGAATACGAAACAAAACACGGGATAAAACGGGCCGAGTTCTACCATAACGGTTTCCGGAAAAGTGCGCCGTCTAAATTAGACATGGACACAACGCCGGACTATAGATACTCCATCCGACCCAAGGAAGTCATTGCCAGATTTATGACCGGATACTGTGAGCTGTGCTGTAAAAATGAACTCCCGGTTATGATTTACCAGGTGAAGAACCTGAAAAGTCTTTCCGGCAACGAGCCCTGGGAACAATTTATGTTGAAAAAGCGCCGCAAGACGCTGATTGTGTGCGAGGACTGCTACAAAACAATCACAAATTCGTAGGGTGGATAAATAGAGAGCCGTATACATCGAGAGGTGTAAGTACGGTTCGGGGGCGAGCTATGGAAAACCCGCCGCCGCGAGGCGGTAAGGCGTCTATAGTTTAGCCCACCTGCTGTTCCAGCATGAGTACAGCGCCAATTTCCTGTTCACCCTCTGGAAGCGTATGAGAAAGTATCAGGCTTGCGGCACGGGGATCAGCCAGAATATCGAGGACCTGCTCCAGTCCCATACGGCCCGCACCATGCTGGCAAACTCAGAATTTCTCATCATGCTGAATCAGGCGGCCACAGACCGGGAGGAGCTGGCGCGCCTGCTGAACATCTCGGATAATCAGCTCTCCTACATCACCAATGTGGATTCCGGGCGGGGACTCATCAAGTGCGGCAGCGCCATCGTGCCTTTCGTGGACAGCTTTCCCCGCCACACCAGGCTGTATCAGATGATGACGACCCGCCCCTCCGACCTTATTGCGTGATGTGCTATGAAAAAAATCAAAGAAAAACCCACGCTCTCTGAACGCATCAAGGAAAAGGCGGTATCGACACCCAGAGAACTGCTACGCAAAGGCTTAGACGACGGCTCTGAGCGGCTGCGGACGCAGCTGCGGGATACGGCCCAGCACGGGCAGGCAGACGAGTACGGCGGCGACACCATTGAGGATACCGCCGCCCGCGGCCTGCGTCGGGCAGAAAAGGAACTCACCCGGCAGCGGAAGAAGAAACAGCAGGAGCAGCCGCCGGAGGGCGGTGCTCCTGCTGCCGATGCCACAGAGCAAAAGCCTGCTGCTATCAAGGGAAAAGATACCACTTCTGCCGTTTCACAGCCGCAGACCGCTGCGGAGCGTGGACGGCATCAGGCGCGTCAGAACGCCGCGCAAAAAGCTACCAAGATCAAGACCAAAGACGCCTATATCGGCGCACAGACAGAGACACAGGTCACAGTGGCAGCGGAACCGCAGCGGCAGGGGCAGAGAGTATTTATGGAGGAACGCGGGCGCAAAGCCGCCCGACGGCAGGCGGAGCAAAAACGAGCCGTATCGCGGCACCAGGTCAAGACGGCGCAAGCCTTGCATTCAGACAGGGACGGCAGCACCATGCCCGACAGGAAACGTTCAGCACAGACTCCTCGCATTAAAGAGCGGGCGGCAACCAGCTTGCCAAAATCGGCGCGAAAACACAGTCTGCCAATGGAACGGAAAGTATCACCGACTTTGTCTCGTTCACGCAAGACGGGCGACGCGGTGAAAGCCGCAGAGTCCGCACAGAAGCAGGCGGTCATGCTGCAAAGCAGCGCCCATGCCGCACGGGAAGCAGTGGTGCAGACAACGCGGTATCAGCAAGCCGCGAAAGCGGCGCAGGCCGCCGCGCAGAAAGCATCCCAGGCGGCGGGACGGGCGCTGCGGGCGATCCTGTCCGCCGCCAGAAGCCTTGCGGCGGCGATGATGGCTGGCGGCAGCACGGTCCTCTCAATGGTGTTAGTCATCTGCCTGATTGGGCTTCTGATCGCGTCGCCGTTTGGGATTTTCTTCTCCGGCGAGGACAGCGGCACCGGATATACGATGCCGGAGGCTGTGACCATGCTGAACGCGGAGTTCACAGACCGCATCGAGCAGATCAAGGTGGATAACCCTTATGACGAACTGGATATGGACAACGCGGGCAGCGCCGCTATGGTGGCGAACTGGCGGGATGTGTTGGCCATCTATGCTGTGCGGACAACGATGGATGCAGCGTCTCCGGACGAGGTGGCGACGTTGACGGAAGAAAAGCTGGATATTCTGCGGCAGATTTTCTGGGATATGAACGCTATCTCTTATTGGGTGGAAACCATCTCAGGCGACGAGGATGAAAGCGATACCGTCATCCTGCACATCACTGTCACAGTCAAGGATCATCTGCAAATGGCGGACGAGTATCGGTTCAACGCCGAGCAGCACAAGCTGTTGGAAGAACTGATGCAGCCGGAGTATGAAGAACTGTTCATGCGGCTCACCGGTAGCTACCAGGATATTGCACTCGGCGATAAGGAAGCTGCGGAGATCATGAAAAAGCTCCCTGCGGATCTCAGCGAGGAGCGCAAGCAGGTGGTGCTGACGGCGTATCAGCTTCTGGGCAAGGTCAACTATTTCTGGGGCGGAAAGAGCCTTGTGCTTGGATGGGACTCCCGCTGGGGAACGCCAATGGAGGTCACGGCGGCAGGCAGCTCTACGACCGGAACGATGCGCCCATTCGGATTAGACTGTTCCGGCTTTGTCGATTGGGTGTTTTACAACCAGTCTGGCGGCAGTTATGTCATCGGCCATGGCGGTGGAGCGTCCAGTCAGCACAGCTATTGCACCGATATTTCATGGAGCGATGCCCAGCCGGGAGACCTTGTGTTCTATCCGGGAGACAGCCATGTCGGTATTGTCTGTGGATTTGACGGAAACGGCAATGTGCTTATCATCCACTGCGCCAGCGGGTACAACAATGTGGTTGTGACGGGAAAGAGCGGCTTTGCATCCATTGGCCGCCCTACATACTATGCCGATTAAAAATACATCTCATTTCTGAGCAAGCGCACCCATCCAGCCGCCCGCCGCGGAACACAAGCACTGCCTCTGCGGCAAGACACACAAGGACATCGGCGACCACGCGAAGGAGACGCTGGTCACTTTCGACGCGGTAGGGAGCCTGGCCGACCTGCAAGCCGCGGTCGCGAAGGGCGGCAACTATTACTTGAGCGCAGACATCGACACGAAGGATATGCTGAAGATCGAGAAGGATCTGACCCTCTGCCTGAACGGCCACAGCATCAAACTGGAACAGGCAGAGACCAATGCAAATACCCCTGTCATTTGTTGGTCCGAGGACAAAAATGCAACGTTTACCTTGACCGACTGTGAGCCGGCGGGAACGGCGGGAACGATCACACACAAAAGCGGCAAATATGGCGGCGGTGTAAACGCCTACGGCACATTTAATATGTACGGCGGCAGCGTGACCATCAAGGCGCCCACCAACTTGACCTATGACGGCAAGGAAAAGCATGCAACGGTTGTGGGATCGGGAAATTGGAAGTCTGCGTTTTTGGAGGACATCGCCATCTCCTATTATAAACTCGCCGCCGGCGGCAATTATGTAGAAATGGGTGAAGGTCCCACCGCTGTCGGCAAGTACAAGGCGAGCACCACCGTGAAGGGCGCGACCGCTTTTGTGGAGTTTGAGATCACCGGTGGCGGCAATACCGGCGGCAGCTCCGGCGGTAGTTCCGGTGGTAGCTCCGGCGGCAGTTCCTCCTCCGGCGGCGGTGGCGGCAGCGGCAGCAGCAGCTCTAAACCTACCACACATCCCGTCAAGGCGGAAGTGAGCAAGGACCCTGACGGCTCCGTTTCCCTCTCCAAGACCAGCGCGGCCAAGGGCGACAAGGTGACCATCACCGTGAAGCTGGAGCGCCATTACGAGGTGGACGAGGTGATCGTCCGGGATTCTAAGGGCAAGCAGTTGGCCGTCAAGGATAACGGCGATGGCACGTTTACTTTTGAGATGCCCGCCGACAAGGTGACGGTGGAGCCGTCCTTCTCCTGGGTGAATCCCTTTGTGGATGTGAAGGACAGCGCCTACTATGTGGACGCAGTGGAGTGGATGCTCAAGCGCGAGGTTACCCAAGGCACCTCGGACACCACATTCAGTCCCGATCAAAACTGCTCCCGCGCACAGATCGTCACCTTCCTGTGGCGGGCCGCCGGTGCTCCCGAGCCGAAGGGCACGGTCAGTTTTGCGGATATTTCCGCAGACAGCTACTACGCGCAGGCCGTGGCTTGGGCCGTGGAGAACGGCATTACCGCCGGTGTTGGCAATGGTCGGTTCGACCCCAACTCCACCTGCACCCGCGGCCAGATCGCGACCTTCCTGTATCGCTACATGAAGTAAGCGATCCACTTTCCCAGCAGACCCCAGCAGCAAAAAGGCTCCCGCCGAGAAATCGGCGGGAGCCTTTACTTGTGACCGTCAAACCGTAACCACCAAAAAATCGTGACATCATTTCGACCATTTTCCTCTTGACCTCATGACATTATGATGGTAAGCGTCAAGTGTAGCGGCGGATTGAAGGTTACCCGCGAAAATAAGAGAATACCACCGTATAGAACGTAGAGTCCACGCGCTATGCGTGGACTCTACACGAAAAACGGAGGAACACCATGAGCAATGAAAGAAAACAACGGTATCTTTACATAGACGGACAAGCTGTACCGGGGGCAGCGCAAGAGAAAACACTTCATTCGCTCCAAACCTATTGACACGCAAAACGCCGTATCGTAAAATACAGGGGAAAGGGAAAATTATGCGCTTTTTTGCGGGAAAAGGGGTTGACAAACTATGCCGTTGAACAATATACTTACGACAGACAGACAGACAGACAGACAGACAGACAGACAGACAGACAGACAGACAGACAGACAGACAGACAGACAGGGTTAAATCTGCCTGTTTTTGTGCTATCCGCATATCGCTATAGCAGAGGAAGCAGTTGTCCATTCCAGCCGGATGGATGACCGCTTCCTTTTTGTTTTTTTGATAGACCAGCACAGGAACAGGAGGATGACTATGAAATTAAAGAAACGGATCGCTGCTCTGCTGATGGCGGGCGCGATGGTATGCTCCACTCTGCCGGCAAATGTACTGGCGGTGGAAAATTCAAATCAAAATGTAGGCGGTTTATGCGAACACCACGCCGAACATACGGAGGATTGCGGTTACACCGAGGGCAGCGAGGGAAAGCCCTGCACCTTTATTTGTGAAATCTGCAACCCGCACAACGGCGGTGATGCAGGTCAAAAGCCGGACGGCGGCGCACAGGAGCAATGCTCCTGTATTACCCTCTGTACAGAGGGTGCAGTCAACACCGACTGCCCCGTATGCGGGATTGAGGGAGCAGACTTGACCCAGTGCCAGAGCGAAGCGAATGCGATCACCGTAGAGAAGGTGCAAAAGCTGATCGACGCCCTACCCGCAACGGACAAGTTGACGACCATGACAAAAGATGAGCAGAACGCAGTTTACGCCGACTTGCAGGCGGCATACGAAGCCTACGAAGCCCTGACCGAGGACGAACAGGCACTGCTTACCGGGACAGAGGTTTTCGAGAGCCTGTTCCACTTCTTCAATGGTATGGTCAATTTACTGGCGGAGAACGGCGTTTCCTATTTGGACGAAAACGGCAGTAAACAGACAGCAGATAATGTCACTGTGGTGGAAAGCGGCACAACCGCATGGAATGACGGCTGGTATGTAGTCAACGGCGCTGTGACCATCGGCAGCCGCGTCACCGTCAGCGGCGAGGTTCATCTGATTCTGGCAGACGGCGCAAGCCTGACCGTCATCGGCGGCATCAATGTGACAGAGGGCAACAGTTTTTCCGTTTATGCCCAGTCTGTCGGGGAAAACATGGGAACGCTGACCGCCACAAGCAGTCAATTTGGAAAAGCCGGAATTGGCGGCGAATATTTGGCGTCTGGCGGCACAATCACCATCCACGGCGGCAATGTCACCGCAAGCGGTGGAGATAGTGCAGCCGGAATCGGCGGCGGTAAGGATAGTGGTAGCGGCGGCAATATTATCATCCACGGCGGCACAGTGAAGGCAACCGGCGGGGGTTTAGCAGCCGGCATCGGCGGCGGAAATGGTGGTTCTGGCGGAACAGTCACCATCCACGGCGGCAATGTCACCGCAAGCGGTGGAGAAGATGCAGCCGGAATCGGCGGCGGATGGAAGGGTTCTGGCGGCACTATCACCATCCACGGCGGCAGTGTCACCGCAACCGGCGGAGATGATGCAGCCGGAATCGGCGGCGGATGGAAGGGTTCTGGCGGCACTATCACCATCCACGGCGGCAGTGTCACCGCAACCGGCGGAGGTTCTGCAGCCGGAATCGGCGGCGAATTTGAGGCGGCTGATAGCGGCAGCTTTGCAACCGGAACGGACGGTCATGCCCTGATTGTTGCCAATGGGGGTATCGGCGATAAGAGAAATCAAAAAAGTTGGAGCGGCATGATCTTCGAGGGAAATACTGGCACAGTCTATGGAAATCCAACCATTCAAGAGAATATAGAGATTCCATCGGGCAAAACGCTGACCGTACCGGTAAACACCACCCTGACCGTGAAGGACGGCGTGACCCTCACCAATAACGGAAAAATTATAAACAACGGAAAAATCACCAACAATGGAACAATCACAGGAAACGGCACAGTCGAGGGGAACCAACCGCTTTTACCACCTCCACCTGTTTCTTACCGAACCTGTGATGAAAATGGGCAGAACTGGGAAACCAAGGAATGTAGAAACTACACTGTGGTGGACGGCAGTACGACCGCATGGAGTGACGGCTGGTATGTGGTCAACCGCAATGTAACAATTGATGAACTCGTCACCGTTACCGGGAATGTCCGCTTGATTTTGACGGATGGCACAACTTTGACCGTCAACGGCGGCATCGGCGGCATCAATGTGGCAAAGGGCAACAGTTTTTCCGTTTATGCCCAGTCTGTCGGGGAAAACACGGGAAGGCTGACCGCAAACAGCGGCGGCTGGGGTGCGGGCATCGGCGGCGGAAACGGGAAGGCTGCAGGCACAATCACCATCCACGGCGGCGAAGTGACCGCAAACGGTAGCAACGGCGGCGCGGGCATCGGCGGCGGAAGCGGCGCCGGATTTGATACTTCTGGCGGCACAATCACCATCCACGGCGGCAGTGTCACCGCAACCGGCGGAGATTATGGAGCCGGAATCGGCGGCGGAAATGGTGGTTCTGGCGGCATAATCACCATCCACGGCGGCAGTGTCACCGCAACCGGCGGAGACTCTGCAGCCGGAATCGGCGGCGGATATACTGGTTCTGGCGGCACAATCACCATCCACGGCGGCAATGTCACCGCAACCGGCGGACCTTCTGCAGCCGGAATCGGCGGCGGATTAAATGGTTCTGGCGGCAACATCACCATCCACGGCGGCAGTGTCACCGCAACCTGCGGATCTTTGGCAGCCGGAATCGGCGATGGAGACGGTGGTTCTGGCAGCAGCTTCGCAACCGGAGCGGACGGTCATGCCCTGATTGTTGCCAATGGGGGTATCAGCGATACAAGTAATCAGAATAGTTGGAGCGGCATTATCTTCGATGGAAATACTGGCACAGTCTATGGAGATCAAACCCTGCAAGAGAATTTGAAGATTTCATCGGACAAAACGCTGACCGTACCGAAAAACATCACCCTGACTGTGAAGGACGGCGTGACCCTCACCAATAGCGGAACAATCACAGGAGACGGCACTCTGGACGGCAAAGGGAATCTTGTGGGTTCCGGCACCGTTGCAAATACCATTCGGAACAATCTGCAAAAGGATTCGAATGTAACGGTCAACGTCAGCCCATCACCGGCAACCTACGGCTCCAAGGTGAACATCACTGCCACCATATCCAAAGCGGCCACTATATCCAGAGCGGCCACTATATCCAAAGCGGCAAATGCCATCACTCGTGCAGCAGAAAATCAAGTGGAATTTTTCGTTGGAACAGACAGCAATAAGAAAAGCCTTGGCACAGCAAATGTCAACGGCGATGCTGCCACCCTTTCCGATGTGGAAATTTCACAAGAGAAAGGCTTTGCGGTTGGAGAAAATACTATTACCGCCGAATATGGCGGCAGCATGGGGCTGAAGCCGCAAACCGGCAGCACCCGGCTTACGGTGCATGGAGATTTGAAGGATGCCATTGTGACGGTGAACGGCAAGTATTTTTATACCAATTCTCCCATTATCCCAGAGGTAAGTGTAACATGGAACGGTACGCAGCTTACAAAGGACACCGACTATACGGTTAACTATACGGATAACACCAATGTGGGCAATGCTACCGTAACTGTCACCGGTACAGGCAACTATATCAGCACAAAAACGGGGAGCTTTACCATCGCTCCGGCCCAGCTGAACGACGCGACAGTGAAAGTAAACGGCACCTATACCTACACCGGCCAGGCGCAGACCCCAGCCGCTGGTGATGTGGTTGTCACGTTGGGCGGCAAGACCGTCCCCAGCGATCAGTACACCATCGGCGCCAGCAATAATATCAATGCTGGGCAGGCGACCGTAACTGTGACCGCGAAAGCAGGTGGAAACTACACCGGTTCAGCCAGCGGGAAATTTACCATCGCTCTGGCCTCGCTGAACGACGCCAAGGTGGAGGTCAGCGGCGGGCCGTTTACCTATGACGGAACCTCCAAAGATCCCACTGTGACGGTGACGCTGGACAGTAAGACCCTGAGTGCAAGCACAGACTACACCCTCTCCTATTCCAACAGCAACGGCGGGGACGGAAACCTCACCAATGCCGGAACGGTCACAGTGACCGCCACCGGTAAGGGCAATTACACAGCCACCGGCACAGGGACATTTACCATCAACAAGGCCCAACCGAGCTACACGCCCCCTACCGGTCTGACCGCCACTTATGGCGACACGCTGAAGGATGTACCTCTGACAGACGGCTGGGCTTGGAATGATCTAAATACTTCGGTTGGCAATGTAGGAGAGAACACCTTCCCTGCTACTTACAACAAAGATAGTAGCGGCAACTATAACCCGGTACAGCAAAACCTTACAGTGAAGGTAAGCCCTGCTTCTTATAAGATCACGCTGACCGGGCAGGCGGACAGCCCCGCGCAGATCACCTTGGAGGAGGCTCAGGTAGAACCCGGCAACACCGGCGCGGCAGTCAGCTACGGCATGAATACCACCAACACAGCCCCCAGTAAGTGGCAGGCAGAGAAAGTATTCTCCGGCTTGACCGCAGATACCACCTACTACTTCTTTGCAAAGGTGGCGGCCACCACCAACTATGCGGAAACCATCAGCACAGGCGTGGCAATTACCACCCCCGAAAAAGAGGTCAGCAGCATTTCCATCCAAACCCAGCCCGCCAAGCTGGCCTACACCAGCGGCCAGCCGCTGGATCTGAACGGCCTGTCGGTGCAGGTAAGCTATAGCGACAACACCAGCAAAACCATTGGCTGGGACGCCAACAAGCTGACCGCCGATCCCGCCCAGGGCACGGTGCTGACCGTTACCGGGCATAGCGGAAAAACTGTCACCATCAGCTATGGCGGAAAAACGGCCAAAACCGATGCACTTACCGTGGGTAAGGCAGAGCAGGCGGCTCTTTCCATCACCGGCAAGCCCACTACCGTCTACAACGGGGACACCTTTACCTTGACGACCACCGGCGGCTCCGGCACCGGAACCGTCACCTGGAAGATCATCAGCGGCCCCGCCACAGTGGATGCCAACGGTAAGGTTACGGTAACTGGCATCGGCGAAATTCAAATCAAAGCGGTCAAGGCCGCAGATACCGAATACGCCCAGTCCGAGACAACCATTGCGCTGACAGCGGTGAAGAAACCCAGCAGCGGCGGGGGCAGTTCCTCTGGCGGTGGCGGCGGCTCCAGCAGCTCCGGCGGTGGCAGCGGCAAGACCGATACGACGACCACCACCAAGCCCGACGGCACCAAGGTTCAGACTGAGACCAAGAAGGACGGCACCAAGATCCAGACCGAGACCAAGAAGGATGGCTCCGTCACTAAGACCACCACCAATCCCAACGGCAGCTCCGTCACCGAGACCAAGGCCGCTGACGGCTCCACCGGCACCGTCAAGACCGACAAGCACGGTCAGACCACGGCGGAGACCGCTCTCAGCAGCAAGGCCATCGAGACCGCCAAGCGCAACGGCGAGCCGGTGAAGGCTCCCGTGGAGGTCAAGGCTTCCCGTGATTCCAACACCGCCCCCACCGTCAAGGTGGATCTGCCCAAGAATTCCGGCGACACCAAGGTGGAGATCCCCGTTTCCAACGTGAAACCCGGCACGGTGGCGGTTCTTGTCCACGCGGACGGCACCGAGGAGATCGTCAAGAACTCCCTGCCCACCGAGGACGGTATCCAGTTGACGGTCAACGGCGGTGCGACGGTCAAAATCGTTGATAATTCTAAGGATTTCATCGACACCCGGAACCACTGGGCCAAGGACGCCATCGACTTCGTCAGTGCCCGTGGGCTGGTGAACGGCATGAGCGCCACGATCTACGCGCCCAACGCCTCCACCACCCGCGCCCAGCTGTGGACGATCCTCGCCCGCCAGAACAATGCGGACCTGACCGGCGGCGCGACCTGGTTCGAGAACGCCCAGAACTGGGCCAAGGAGAAGGGTATCTCTGACGGCACGAACCCCAACGGCACCATCAACCGCGCCCAGATGGTCACCATGCTGTGGCGCGCCATGGGCCAGCCTGCCGCTGCCTCCAGCGCCAGCTTTGCTGACGTTCCCGCTGACAGCTACTACGCGCAGGCTGTGGCCTGGGCCATCGAGAACGGCATTACCGCCGGTGTTGGCGGCGGTCGTTTCGACCCCAACTCCACCTGCACCCGCGCCCAGATCGCGACCTTCCTCTGGAGGGCCATGGCTGAGTAAATCAAGCAACTGCCAGATCATCCATTCGCTGGCATAATTCCACAACAGGCAAAGGACAGCGCGGCGGACGGTCAACAACACCGGCCTCCGCGCTGTTCCCTTTTCGCCACAGGAAACTCTGTACGCCATTCACACGCCGACCATTCAGGCCCAGTCCTCCGGCGGTTCTTCCTCCGGTGGCGGAGGATTTTCCTCAGGCGGCTTCAGCAGCTTCGGCGGCGGTTCATCCTCTGACCGTGACAATTCCGGCAGCACCGGAAAGGTGGAGACCACCACCAAGCCCGACGGCACCAAGGTGGAGACCACTACCGCCAAGGACGGCAGCACTTCCAAGACCACAACCAATCCCAACGGCAGCTCCGTCACCGAGAACAAGGCCGCTGACGGCTCCACCGGCACGGTGAAGATCGTGGACAATTCCAAGGACTTCATCGACACCCGGAACCACTGGGCCAAGGACGAGATCAACTTTGTGGCCTCCCGCGAGCTGTTTAAGGGCGTCACGGAGGAGCACTTCGGCGTTGAGCGGATGATGACCCGGGCCATGGTGAATACCGTACTGGCACGGCTTGCCGGTGTGGACACCACCCCCGCTGCCGGGCAGAACTGGTATGATAAGGGCATTCGCGTGTCCGAGCTGCGGTATATCACCGTGGAGGCGGCACTGGCGGGACGGGCCACCATCACCCTCAACTGTAATTCACCTGTGACGCGGCAAAAAGTGACAAGGCGCTATAAGTAAACACCGAATCGCACAGAGCAGGCATTTTGGTCTGATGCTGTGCGATTTTTTTACCGGGTAGAATGCCAATCTGCACAGGCGCTTACTATGCAGCGCCATTCTTAGCATCTACGCATAGTGCATCGACAGGAACATAGCGCATCGCGTCTCATACTTTGGACGGATTTACATTTTTCAAGGGCTTTGGTATAATAAAACGAAAAAAATTTATAGGGCAGAGGTTTATGACAGCGAGGGTAGCTGTCCCAGGGTTCCCGTGGGACAGCGAGGGTACCTCGCTGTCCGGGTTCCCCGTGGACAATTCCTCTGCCGCAGGGGGGGGGAAGTCCGTGACCGACAAAAGTGCCATCATCGTCAAGCCGTCTACCGCACAGGCGTTTGAGACCCTTTGGAAACGCGGCAGGGTGCTCTTTTTCAGCGCACCCTGCGGCTTCGGAAAGACAGTGCTGGCCGATACGCTGTTGGATGGGCGGCCCGTTCTGCGGCTGAACGCGGCAGATACCGGCTTTGCGCTGCCCTCTCTGGAAGATGCGTGGGACATCCTGCTGATCGACAACATTCAGGATATGCAGGAGGAACGGGACTGGCAGGCTCTGTGCGCGCTGATCCGCGAAAGCACCGACCGACGCTTCGTGCTGCTCTCACGCGGCATACCGCCCGCCTGCCTGATGGCGTTTCAGTACGCGGGCATGATGACCGTTCTCAGCGCGGAGGACCTGCTGTTTGACCGTGAGGACATCCGCCGGCTGCTGCAAGCCTGCGGCGCAGAGGCGACGGACTCCGAGATCGGTTCGATTTTGAAGGAGACCTCCGGCTATCCGCTGTGCGCGGCGATCCTCGCGCGGCACATGGCGGCAGGGCAGCCCTATGGCGCGGAGCTGACCGCACAGGCATACGGCGAGGTATTTCTTTATTTTGAAACGGCGGTCTACCGGCGCTTCGACCTGCCGATCCGCCGCTTTCTGCTGGAGCTGTCGCCCTTTGAGCGCTTTGATCTGGAGTTGGCGCGCATGGTCAGCGGCGACAACAACGCCGCCGCACTGCTGGATACGCTGTGGCGGAGCACGACCCTGCTGCAAAGCCGCGATATGCGAAGCTACCGCTTCTGGCCGCAGTTCCGCCAATTCCTGCTCTGGGAGCTGGACCTGGAATACACGATGGAGAAGCAGCGCGCCCTGTTTATCCGCGGCGGGCTTTACTATGAGTTAAAGGAGGACTTCTCCAGCGCGCTGGACTGCTATACCAGGGGCGGCGACCATGCCAAGGTCTCCGAGCTGCTGATCCGCAATGCGGAGTTGCATCCCGGCATGGGGCACTACGCGGAGATGGAGCAGTACTACCGCGCACTGCCGGAGGCGGAAATACTCGCCTCCCCATCGCTGATGCAGGGCATGAGTATGCTCTGCGCCCTGAGCGCGGACTATGACGGGTCGGAGCGCTGGTACGGACGCCTGAAACAGTTCGTGGAGCGTTGCGGCAAGGAGGACGCCGCAGGCCGGCAGGCACGAGGCCGTCTGGCATGGCTGGACATCTCGCTGCCGCAGCGGGGCGTGAAACGCCTGACGGACACCATCCCTGCGGTGTTCCAACTGCTGACAAATAAGGAGTTGTCGCTGCCGTCCTTCTCCGTCACCAGCGCGCTGCCCAGCATCATGAACGGCGGCAAGGACTTTTCCCCGTGGAGCAAAAAGGACGACCTGCTCTACCGCACCATGCGTATCCCGGTGGAGGCCGTTCTCGGGCGGGACGGCGTGGGTCTTGCGGACTGCGCCATCGCGGAGAGCAAGTTTGAAAAGGGCGAGGACATCTCGCCGCGGATGCTCCCCCTTGTGCAACGCATGAACGACATCCGCCGCGGCGGCACACCGGACATCGAGTTCGCTGCCAACGGGCTGCTGGCGCGAAATTTTCTGGCAAGCGGGCAGAGCGAGGGCGCGCGAAAGACCATCACCGACCTGCGCAGTCAATTTACCGAACGGGAACTGACGCGGTTTCTTCCCAACATGGATGCCATGCTCTGCCGTATCGCGCTGCACACCGGCGATCTGGACGAGGCCGACGTATGGTACCGCGTCAAGGCGCCGCGGGAGCCGATGCACATCAATATTCTCAAGCGCTATCAGTATTTCACACAGGCCATGGTGGAGCTTGCCAACGGCAAGCCGGACAGCGCCCTGCTGACGATTACGCCCATGGAGCCATACTGCACCGCCTGTATGCGCTACATCGACACCATCCACCTGAAGGTGCTGACCGCCATCGCCCTGTATCAGAAAAGGGATGAGGCGTGGCGCGAGCCGCTGACAGCGGCACTGGCGCTGGCGGAGGAATACCGCTTCATCCGCACCGTCAGCGTTTACGGCGCGGCGGTACTGCCGCTGCTGGACGCGCTGGAATGGTCGGGAAACGCGAAATGGCGCAAACGGCTGATGGCGGATGTGCGGGCACAGGCCGCCATATATCCCCGTTTTTTACAGCCAAGGCTTTCCATGAGCGAGGCACTGACGGCAGCGGAGATGCAGGTGCTGCGGCTGATCTGCGCGGACAAGAGCAACGCGGAGATCGGGGAGATCCTGAACATCCGGGTCTCCACGGTCAAGAGCCATGTGAGCAGCGTGCTCAGTAAGCTGGGTGTGAACCGCCGCAGCGAGGCCAGGACAGCCGCGAAAAAGCTGTGGCTCATTTCTGAGGACCAATAAAACAATGCCCGCACAGAGTGGGTTTCATATAGAGGTATACACATATTCCAAAGGAGGCACTTATGAAAAAACGAGTTTTGAGCCTGTTCATGGCTCTGGCGCTCTGCTTCTCCATGCCGCCAACGGCGGCGCTGGCAACAGAGAACACCACCGAGCCGAGCACCCAACTGACCGAACCCACCCCCGTCCCCAAGGAGCCGGAGACCCCGGACCAAGGGGAGAACACGGAACCCTCTGCGGCAGAGAAGGCCGCCCCGGTCGGGGAGGTGTCAGAAACGGCTGATTCGACGCATAAGCACTACCTGTGCGGCGGTGACACCTGCAATAAAGTGGGACATGACGAGAATACAAAAACCACTTTCACTGCATGGACGGATACACTGGCACAAACTCAGTACGGCAACACGAACGTCAAAGCGGACACTTGTCTGCCCCAGTTGGCGGGCAACTACTACCTGACCAAGGATGTGACGCTTACCACAACATGGAAGTGCAACGATGATGTTAAGCTCTGCCTGAACGGGTACAGTATCACGGCTACGGCTAATGAAAACGATGTTGATGTTGAAATCCTCTACGTTGCCGATGGCAAAGCCTTTACCCTGACCGACTGCAACAGCAGCAAGAGTTCCAAGAAGTTCAATAAAAACGACAAAGGCCGGTGGGTACAGGACGACAATGGAACCAACACCGTCAACGGCGGCGCTATCTTCCACCAAAGCGGCAAGAGCGGCCCAGGCGTGAATGTGCCGGAAAACGGCACATTCACGATGTACGGCGGCACCATCTGCGGCAACATCAACAGCTACTACTGCGGCGGCGGCGTGGATGTCAGCGGCACGTTCAACATGTACGGCGGCACCATCTGCGGCAACATCGGAACCTACAGCGGCGGTGTGTATGTCCAACACGGCGGCACGTTCAACATGAGCGGCAACGCGGCCATCACCGGCAACACCGGACCCATCTACGGCGGCGGCGTGGGTGTCGACGGCACGTTCAACATGAGCGGTGACGCGGCTATCACCGGCAACGGCAGCCCCAGAAACGGCGGCGGCGTGTATATGGACGCTAATGCGACGATGAACGTTTCCGGCAATGTACAGATCAAGGATAACTGGAAAGGCGGTACCCTGACTGCCGACAGCGGCAGCGCCAACAACCTTCATCTGTACGCAGATAAAACCGTCACCATCGGCACGGAAGATCTGGTGTCGACCGCCAAGATCGGTGTCACCACGGCTGAAGCACCCACATTTAATTGGGATATCTCAATCGCCACCGGCGCGAAGGATGGTGTGGATTATGAGAAAATCTTCACCCCGGACGTGCAGAATCAGGGCTACGGGATTATTAAGATTGGGAATAACCTATACCTCTCGGGGCACCAGCATAGCTGGGGGTACACGCTGAACGCGGATAAAACGACCATCACCGCCACTTGCCATGCGAACGACTGCCCCTATAAAGACGGCGGCAGCGTGACCATCAACAAGCCGCTGCATGAAGTCTACGGTGATGGTAAGTCTGCGGAAGCGACGCTGACGAAGACTAATTGGACGGCGGGTGATGTCAGCATTGCCTACAAAAAGGGCGAGTCCCCCTTGAGCAGCGCCCCCACCAACGCGGGCACCTACACCGCCAGCATCACCGTGACGGACAAGAGCGGTAAGAACACCACCGCCAGCGTGGAGTATACCATCGCCCAGGCCACCTACACCGGCGCAACGACCGCCAACGGCTCCGCCATATTCGGCACCGAGGGCACGGTGGATCTGTCTGCTCTGATCGTGGAGGGCGGTAAGCTCTCCTTGGGAACCGCGACAGATACCAACAGAATTTTGGATGGCAATCCCACTGTTGAAGGCAAGACGCTGAAATTCAAGTTCAATAACAGCGCCACGGCGGATCAGACCGCGACTGTTCCGGTCAAGGTCACCAATATTCCCAACTACAATGGTTACGATATCACCGTCACGCTGACCGTGACGGATAAGGACGTTCCCACCCTGAACGTGAAGAACATCACCAAGCCCTACGACGGCAAGGAGGTTTCCACCGACGAGGCCCATGGTGCTGCAACGTTCAGCGGTCAGACGGTGGCAGGCACTTGGTCTTGGAAAGAGGACGCTGCCGCCCCCAAGAACGTGGTTGACAGCGGCATCTACACCATCGTGTTTAAGCCTACCGACACCACAAAGTACGCCGAGGCGCAGACGACCATCACCGTCACCATCAACAAGGCCCTCATCACCGTCACTGCCCTTAACAAGCAGATCACCGTGGGTCAGGCTGTTCCCGACCTGGGCGAGCCTAAACCGAACAAGGACTACACCGTCACCGGTCTGGTGGGCAATGACCAGCTGGGCGGCACCCTGAAGATGAAGTATCAGAAGAATGGGCAGGATGTTACCGTTAGCACCAACAACCCTGGCTCCTACGACATTGTGATTACCGGTGTCGCCACGCCTACCAACGGTGACAACTACACGCTCAAACTTGAGAAAGGTACCCTGACCATTCAGGCCCAGTCCTCCGGCGGCTCTACCAGCGGCGGCTCCAGCAGCTCCGGCGGCGGTTCTTCCTCCGGCGGTGGCGGTGGCGGCAGTTCTTCCTCTGACCGGGACAATTCCACCACCACTACCGGCAAGACCGATACCACCACCAAGCCCGACGGCACCAAGGTTCAGACCGAGACCAAGGCCGACGGCACCAAGATCCAGACTGAGACAAAGAAGGACGGCTCTACCGTCAAGACAACCACCAATCCCAACGGCAGCTCCGTCACCGAGACCAAGGCCGCTGACGGCTCCACCGGCACCGTCAAGACCGACAAGCACGGTCAGACCACGGCGGAGACTACCCTCAGCAGCAAGGCCATCGAGGACGCAAAGAAGTCCGGCGAGCCGGTGAAGGCTCCCGTGGAGGTCAAGGCTTCCCGCGATTCCAGCACCGCCCCCACCGTCAAGGTGGAGCTGCCCAAGAATTCCGTCGACACCAAGGTCGAGATCCCCGTTTCCAACGTGAAACCCGGCACGGTGGCGGTTCTTGTCCACGCGGACGGCACCGAGGAGATCGTCAAGAACTCCCTGCCTACCGAGGACGGCATCCAGCTCACCATCAACGGCGGCGCGACGGTCAAAATCGTTGATAACTCTAAGGATTTCGTCGACACCCGGAGCCATTGGGCCAAGGACGCCATCGACTTCGTCAGCGCCCGTGGGCTGGTGAACGGCATGAACGATTCCATCTACGCCCCCAACGCCTCCACCACCCGCGCCCAGCTGTGGACAATTTTGGCACGGCAGAATGACGCAGATCTGAACGGCGGCAATACTTGGTACGAAAAGGCGCAGTTGTGGTCCAAGGACAAGGGCGTTTCCGACGGCGCGAACCCCAACGGCACCATCGACCGCGCACAGATGGTCACCATGCTGTGGCGGGCCGCAGGCCAGCCCACGGCGGGCGGTACGGCGAACTTCACCGACGTCCCCGCTGACAGCTACTACGCAAACGCCGTGTCCTGGGCCGTGGAAGGCGGCATCACCGCCGGTGTTGGCGGCGGTCGTTTCGACCCCAACTCCACCTGCACCCGCGCTCAGATTGCTACTTTCCTCTATCGTAGCTATCAGAGCAAGTAACCGTATACTGACCCCACAATAAGAACGGCGGCAAAGGATTATCCCTGCGTTCCTTCCGGCAGACTGCTCCGACCAGGAGCTGTATGAGGCGATAAAACCCATCACGAAATGGAGGTGCGAACATGCGAATTGCGCTATGCAGTTATAGCCAGAAAGAAAAAGAAACCGCTTTGCTGATGAAGCTGGGCAAAGTAGACCGCTTTGATAACGGCGTGTTTTGTACCTATGCCATGCAGCGGGATGGGCCTTATGATGCTGTGGTAATCATGGAGGACGGAGCCAGGGGGATGAATTTCTGCATGAGCATACGGGGGTACAGAAAGGATGTCCCGCTCCTGTGGATCAGCGATCAGGCAGAGTTTGAACCCCAAAGCCGCAGGATGCAGGCGGACACCTTTTTGGTAAAGCCTGTGACAGAATATCAGCTGCGGGGAGGCAGTATCCCAGCTGCTTCAGAACACAACGAGAAGGAACGAACCGCGTGAGGAGGATGAATAAAATGATGTGGAACTGGAAACGGCCGACCGCATTTTTCCTGGCGGCGGCAATGATTTTTACGATGCCGGGCGTTCCGGCATCTGCGGTGGGACCCGATGGGTCCGCCGCGTCCGGGAGTGCTCCGGCGGAGTGCAGCTGCGAGACCCACTGTGAGCAGGGGGCGGTCGATCCCGACTGCCCCGTATGCGGGATTGAGGGAGCAGACTTGACCCAGTGCCAGGGCGAAGCGAATGCGATCACCGTAGAGAAGGTGCAGGAGCTGATCGACGCCCTACCCACAACGGACAAGTTGACGACCATGACAAAAGATGAGCAGAACGCAGTTTACGCCGATTTGCAGGCGGCCTACGAAGCCTACGAAGCCCTGACCGAGGACGAACAGGCACTGCTTACCGGGACAGAGGTTTTCGAGAGCCTGTTCCACTTCTTCAATGGTATGGTCAATTTACTGGCGGAGAACGGCGTTTCCTATTTGGACGAAAACGGCGATGAACAGACAGCAGATAATGTCACTGTGGTGGAAAGCAGCATGACCGCATGGAATGGCGGCTGGTATGTAGTCAACGGCGCTGTGACCATCGACGACCGCGTCACCGTCAGCGGCGGGGTTCATCTGATTCTGGCAGATAACGCAAGCCTGACCGTCAACGGCGGCATCAATGTGGCAGAGAGCAACAGTTTTTCCGTTTATGCCCAATCTGTCGGGAAAAACATGGGAACGCTGACCGTAACCGGCGGAAGTTATGGAGCCGGAATCGGCGGCAGAAATGGTGACAGAAATGGTAGTTCCTGCGGCAACATCACCATCCATGGCGGCAGTGTTGCCGCAACCGGCGGAGATGAGGCAGCCGGAATCGGCGGCGGAGTGTTCGGTTCCGGCGGCAACATCACCATCAACGGCGGCAATGTCACCGCAAGCGGCGGAGAAAATGCAGCCGGAATCGGCGGCGGACAGGGGGGTTCTGGCGGCAACATCACTATCAACGGCGGCAGTGTTGCCGCAACCGGTAGAGTATTAGCAGCCGGAATCGGCGGCGGAAGCGGCGCCGGATCTGATGCTTCTGGCGGCAACATCACTATCAACGGCGGCAATGTCACCGCAACCAGCGAAGCTTTTGCAGCCGGAATCGGCGGCGGACAAGAAAGTTCTGGCGGCAACATCACCATCAACGGCGGCACTGTCACCGCAACTGGCGGACAAGAGGCAGCCGGAATCGGCAGCGGAAGTCATGGTTCTTACGACACAATCACCATCAACGGCGGCAGTGTTGCCGCAACCGGTGGAGAATTAGCAGCCGGAATCGGCGGCGGATCTGAGGATTCTGGTGGCAACATCACCATCAGCGGCGGCAGTGTCACCGCAACTGGCGGAAATCATGGAGCCGGAATCGGCGATGGAAGTGGTGGTTCTGGCGGCAGCTTCGCAACCGGAACGGACGGTCATGCCCTGATTGTTGCAAGCAGTATCAGTGACAAAAGCCGGCGGGACAGTTGGAGCGGCATTATCTTCGAGGGAAATACTGGCACAGTCTATGGAAATCCAACCATTCAAGAGAATATGGAGATTCCATCGGGCAAAACGCTGACTGTACCGGAAAACACCACCCTGACTGTGAAGGACGGCGTGACCCTCACCAATAACGGAACAATCACAGGAAACGGCACTCTGGATGGCGAAGGAAATCTTGTGGGTTCCGGTACCGTTGCAAATATCATTCGGAACAATCTGCAAAAGGATTCGAATGTAACGGTCGAAGTCAGCTCGTCCCCGGCAACCTACGGTTCCAAGGTGGACATCAGAGCCACCATATCCAAAGCGACAAATGCCATCACTCTTGCAGCAGAAAATCAAAACCAAGTGGAATTTTTCGTTGGAACGGACAGCAATAAGAAAAGCCTTGGCACAGCAAAGGTCCGCGGCGATGCTGCCACCCTTTCCGATGTGGAAATTTCACAAGAGAAAGGCTTTGCGGTTGGAGAAAATACTATCACCGCCGAATATGGCGGCAGCATGGGGCTGAAGCCGCAAACCGGCAGCACCCGGCTTACGGTGCAGGGAGATTTGAAGGATGCCATTGTGACGGTGAACGGCGAGTATTTTTATACCAATTCTCCCATTACCCCAGAGGTAAGTGTAACATGGAACGGTACACGGCTTACCAAAGACGCCGATTATACGCTTGCCTATACGAATCACACCAATGCGGGCAAGGCTACCGTAACTGTCACCGGTACAGGCAACTATACCGGCACAAAAACGGAGAGCTTTACCATTGGCAAGGCGAAGCAGGCGGCTCTTTCCATCACCGGCAAGCCAAGCACCCCTATCATCTACGGGCAGGAATTTACCCTGAGTGCCGATGGTGGCAGCGGGAGGGGCGCTGTCACCTGGGCGGTCACCAGCAACCCCGCCTATGCCACTGTGGACAACACCGGCAAGGTGCAAATCACCGGCGTGGGCGCTGTGGCCATCACGGCCACCAAAGCAGAGGACGCAAATTACAAGGAAACCGCAGCGACATACGATTTTACCACGCAGAAAGCGATCCCATTGGTGGGTACGGTATCCAAGACCAGTCCGGAAACCATCTATCCGACTACGGCGCTGGCTGACATTGCCTTATCCCGGACGAACACAACCGTTGCCGGAACGCTGGCCCTGGACGCTGACCAAACGCTATCTGTAGGCACGAATACATACAACTGGACATTCACGCCCAACGACATGACCAACTATGAGAACGTGACCGGCACCATCCAGCTGGAGGTCAAGGCCGACGAACTCCAGAGCATTAAGACCGAAGGTAATCTTGGGAAGTCCAACTACACATGGGGCGAGGAATTCAGCCTCAAGGGTATCACCGTCAAAGCCGTCTACGAGAGCGGCACAGAGGTGGATGTGACGAAGGATGTCACTTACAGCAAGACCCTGGCAGTCGGCCAGACCACGGTTGAAATCAGCTATGAGGGCCAGAAGTGCAATGTCAACATCACCGTAGACAAGGCCACCTACGGCGACAAGACCGCCAGCGGCCTTGCCAAGAAGGGCGCCAGCGGAACGGTGGATCTGTCCGCCCTGATCGTGGAGGGCGGCGAGGCCTCTATTGAGGGTGAACCTCCTGCGGGCAGCCTTCTGACCGAAAAGCCGACCATCACGAACGGGAAGCTGAAATTCACCTTCAAGAACGATGCCAATATGACCAAGCCCGAGACGGTCACGGTCAAGGTCACCAGCACCAACTACGCGGACTATACCATCACCGTTACGCTGACCGTGACGGATAAGGACGTTCCCACGGTAAAGGCTAATGACATCACCGTAACCTACACCGGCGAACGAGTTCCTGAGAAGGAAATCAAGGGTACTGCAATGTTCGATGGCAAGGCGGTGGAAGGCACTTGGAGATGGAAGGACACCGAGGCGATTACCAATGTGGCGGACAGCGGCCCCAAGACCGTTTTGTTCACGCCTTCCAACAATACTGACTACGCTGAGGCGCAGACGACCATTACCGTCACCATCAAAAAGGCCAAGCCCAACGGCGCGCCCAAGTATGATCTCATCAAGGAAGACGGCAAAAAGCTGGGCGACGCAAATCTGACCATCGGCAACATCACGCCTGCGGGTACGATCGCGTGGAAACTGGGCGTGACCACCAAGGTCGAGGCTGGCGTGAAATACGAGTGGGTATTCACTCCCCAGGATACCACCAACTACGAGACCCTGACCGACAAGGTTATGCTGTACACGAAGTCCGCGCCGGTCACGCCTCCCGGCGGCGGCTCCTCCGGCGGTGGCGGCGGCTCCAGCAGGCCCTCCTCCAGCACCGGCAAGACGGATACGACTACCACCACCAAGCCCGACGGCACCAAGGTTCAGACCGAGACCAAGCCCGACGGCACCAAGATCCAGACTGAGACCAAGAAGGATGGCTCCGTTACTAAGACCACCACCAACCCCAACGGCAGCTCCGTCACCGAGACCAAGGCCGCTGACGGCTCCACCGGCACGGTGAAGACCGACAAGAACGGCCAGACCACGGCGGAGACCGCTCTCAGCAGCAAGGCCATCGAGGACGCGAAGAAGAACGGCGAGGCGGTGAAGGCTCCCGTGGAGGTCAAGGCTTCCCGCAACAGCAATACCGCCCCCACCGTCAAGATCGAGCTGCCCAAGAATTCCGGCGACACCAAGGTCGAGATCCCCGTTTCCAACGTGAAACCCGGCACGGTGGCCGTGCTCGTCCATCCTGACGGCACCGAGGAGATCGTCAAGAACTCCCTGCCCACCGAGGACGGCATCCAGCTGACGGTCAACGGCGGCGCGACCGTGAAGATCGTGGACAATTCCAAGGACTTTATCGACACGCAAGACCACTGGGCCAAGGACGCCATTGACTTCGTCAGCGCCCGCGAGCTGGTGAACGGCATAAGCGCCACGCGCTACGCGCCTGACGCCTCCGCCACCCGCGCGCAGCTGTGGACCATTCTGGCCCGGCAGAACGACGCAGATCTGAACGGCGGCAATACTTGGTACGAAAAGGCGCAGCTGTGGTCCAAGGATAAGGGTATTTCCGACGGCACGAACCCCGACGCCACCATCAACCGCGCCCAGATGGTCACCATGCTGTGGCGGGCCGCCGGGTCCCCTGCGGCCCAGAGCGGCACCGCCTTCCAGGACGTGGCGGCGGGCAGCTACTATGCGCAGGCCGTGGCCTGGGCCGTCGAGGGCGGCATCACCGCCGGTGTGGGCGGCGGTCGTTTCGACCCCAACTCCACCTGCACCCGCGCACAGATCGCAACCTTCCTGCACCGCAGCTATCTGAGCAAATGACATAGCAATGAGAACAGCGGTCGCATAGTGCGGCCGCTGTTCTCTTACTGCTGTAGAGATTGAAATTTGGGGAAAGAGAGTAAAGGAGCCACCGCATGAAGAACGAATCACAGCATGCACTGCTGCTTCTCCGGCAATATCTATATCAGCAGACAGACGAGCAGCATCCGGTCTCGGTTACGGACATTCTCGCATTCTGGCAGCAGCACGGCATTCAGGCCGGACGCAAGAGTGTTTACACTGACATCGAACTGCTGCAGAACGCCGGGATGGATATCGTCTGCGTCAAAAGCAGCCAGAACAAATACTTTGTTGGGCAGCGGCTTTTCGAACTGCCGGAGCTGAAGCTGCTGGTGGATGCGGTGGAATCCTCCCGGTTTATCACGGAGAAAAAGAGCACCGCCCTCATCAAGAAGCTGGGCCATCTCACCAGCACAGCGCAGGCGGAACAGCTGAACCGCCGCATTTACATGGGCGGTACCCCGAAGCCGGAGAATGAGAGCATCTACTACAATGTGGATACTATCCACAACGCCGTCCAGAAGAAACAGCAAATCACCTTCCAATATTTTGAGTACACGCCTAAAAAGGAAAAGGTACTCAAGCATGACGGATACAAGTATCGGTTCAGCCCCTACGCCATGATCTGGAATCGGGACTGCTACTATGCCGTAGGCTGGTCGGAAAAGCACGGAAAGATTGCACAATTTCGGGTGGATCGCATGACGGCAGTCGAACCGCTGGAACATACGGCAGTCCAGACACCGGACTTTGATCCGGCGGAGTATGTCCGCAAGGTGTTTGGGATGTACCCGGACAACCTCTGTACCGTAGAGCTGCTGTGCGATAATGAGGTCATGCGCAGCGTGATCGACCGCTTCGGTGAAAATGTGCAGACGGAAACTGTAGATGAACAGCATTTCCGTGCCACAGTCGAGGTCGCGCCAAGCCCTCCGTTCTTCAGTTGGGTCTTTACCTTTAGCGGTAAGATTCGCATCGTCAGCCCAGCAGCAGTGCTGGAGGAAATGCGGGATATGGCAGCGTGGCTGAAATAACTTCTGGATGGTGTTCCCTGCGGGGAACACCATCTTTTTCACGGCTTGCCAATCGAACGAATGTTTGCTATACTGGGGCTACAGTGTTTCCAGAGAAGAGAACACGGATAGGAGGTGAGTTACTTGGAACAGACATTCGGCAGCTTCGTTCGAGAGAAACGGCAATCTATCGGATTGTCCCTGCGCACACTGGCGGCAAAGCTGGACTTGTCGCCAGTCTATCTGAGCAACATTGAGAACGACCGCAGACCGGCACCGACGCGCGCATATTTGGAACGGTTGGAGCAGGAACTGCATCTGAGCAAGGTGGAAACCGAGCAGATGCTGGATCTTGCCGCCAAGTCCCAGAATAACCGGGTATCCGCAGACCTGCCGGACTACATCATGAATCGGGAGATCGTCCGGGCCGCGCTCCGCACGGCGAAGGAGGCAGACGCCACAGACCAGGAGTGGCAGGAATTTATCGACCGGATTACCCAGCGCGCAAAGAAATCCAAAGAGGGCGGTGAAATAGACGCATGAAAAAAGCATATTACCGCGAACAGGCGCTGGAGCGGATCGCCCGCGATGTGATCACCGCCTATGACCCCAGACTTTATTACGGTTCCCCCGTAGCCATTCCCATTGAGGACATCATCGAGGCACAGGGGCTGGTGCTGGAGTATCAATATCTGCGGAATAATGGGCGGGTTTTGGGCGAGACCATCTTTGACGACGGTCTCACAGCGATCTATGACCGGGAAAACCACCGCTATGACCTTCTTCCCGTCAAGGGCGGCACCATCCTCATCGACTGCTCTCTCTGCGAAGAGGAAGCATCTACCGGGCGGCTGCGCTTTACCTGCGCCCATGAGCTGGGGCACTGGCTGCTCCATAAGAAACAGTTCAGCGGGACCGGCGAAAACGCGGCGCTCCGTTCCGGCGATGAGAGCGACAACACATTGGAAGTGCAGGCGAACCTGCTGGGCTCTATCCTTCTGCTGCCGCTGCCGCAGGTCAAGCGCTGTTTCTATCAGCTGCGCTCCGGACGGACGAACCAACAGCTGGTGACGGATATGGCAGGTATCTTTCAGGTATCCAAACAGGCCATGCGCATTCGGTTGGAGAACCATAACCTGCTGTAAAAAATTTTCATGTGCTGTTCTCAAAAAAGAGAACAGAGAAAGCGAGGCGCTATGTCAAAAACCAATTCCCTGCGCTGTCCGCTGTGCGGCAAGGGCCGTATCGCGGATATCCCCAGTGGTGCGGAGCAGTCTCAGTACAGGCTGTTTGCTCTGCACAGAGCGGAACACCCCCTGACCTGATCGCCAAATGCCCCAAGTGCGGCGAACAGATCGGCATCACAGTGCTGACACCGGATGCTCACCCCCTGATCCACACGCCCATCCCCTTTATGGGATATGTTCAGGCATAAATTAAAAATCCAATTGATATGACTTCGTCAAGCGCACCAGCCACCCATCATCGAATATGGGAACATTGAGTTAGGAGCCTTACAAGTAGCTTTTCAGCTATGCGTAAGGCTCTTTTTTTGCGCCTTTCTTCGGCTGAAAAGCGGAAAGGCACACAATGCGCAGACGCTGGCAGCCCTATATCGCTAAATATCCGTGACCCAATCTCAGACATTTCAAAAAAATCTGAGATTGGAGTCATGAATCATGAAAAAATGGCAGGAAGAACGCAACTATCGGCGCGTTCGAAGCGAGGCTGGCGAAGTCATCGCCAATATCATCACTGTAGACGGTATGGACGTAGAGGTGCCGGAGGATGTCTACCTCGCCTATGCGCAGGCAGACCGCAGGGAGCGCTATATCACGGAGGAACAGTCCTCCGGAAAACTGCTCTCTCTGGAGCAGATGGAGGAAGATGCGCTTTTGCCGGACTATGTCGGAGCAGAAACGGCCCCCAGCGCCGAAACGGAGGCACTGGAGCGTGAGGAACTTCGGAATCTGGCAGAACAGAAGCAGATCCTTTTGCTGGCGCTGCTGTCACTAAAGGATACCGACCGGGAACTCATCAACGCCCTGTTCTTCGACGGCGCGTCTACACGGGAATACGCTCAAAGAATGGGCGTCAGCCAGCGGGCGGTCATCAAGCGGAGAGACCGCATCCTGCGGGATCTCAAAAAGTTTTTTGAAAATTCCTCGAAATAAGGGTATTCACCGAACGCAATTTTCGGGAGGACAGTGAGGGGCTCCGAATGCCCCTCGCTGTTCCTTGAAAATTGCATACCAGCAATACGGATAACCACCCGGACAGAAGAGCGATCCGCGCAGTGTGCGCCACGACCCGTGGGGAGCCTTGCAGCTTCCTGCGGTGAGCGATTTTACCTGCGCAGGGGCGGCGTTGGCAGCGCCGCCTGCAGAGACGCTGTCCGGGCAGATAATGAGACACAATGCACTGGCCAGCATGAAGAGGCTGGGCTGCTCCGGGATTGAAAGCAGTAGAGATCCCGGAAATACGCCCGTGAAGGTCTTGCCGGACCTTGTCCGTATTGTTCCCTTTTCACACCGGGGCGCGCGCTGCAAATACGGTGGAAACGAAAACAAAGCATGACAGGAAAAGAGGTAATTATCGGATGAATACCAATGACAACAGGCTGAAAGCCCATAAACTGATCGACCATATTTTTCAGGACCTTCTTCCCGCCCACGGTATGGCACAGCGCCCGGAGCAGATCCAATTGAGCCACCGGATGCTGGACGCCATGCAGGACGGGAGGATCGCCCTGTGCGATGCCGGGACGGGCATCGGCAAGACCTACGCCTATCTGGCGGCTGCCACGGCAGCGTCTGCTTTCCCGACAGGGCAGATCGCCCGCCCCATCATCATTTCCACTTCCAGTATCGCGCTGCAAAACGCGGTGCTGATGGAGTATCTGCCGCTGCTGTCCTGTATCCTAATGGCGGACGGGATTCTTACCAAGCCACTGAAAGCGGTCATCCGCAAAGGAAAAAGCCATTATGTCTGCGACGAGCGATTGGACAGACGGCTGCGTCAGGTAAACCTTGGAAAGAAAAATCCGGAAGCGTTGGCAGCGCTCCGGACTCTTAAGGAAACGCTGGACATGGACAGAGTTTCTCATCTCAGCGGCTATGACCGGGAGCGTGTCTGCGTACCGCAGGTCTGCGACTGCAAACAGAGGGACTGCCGCTATCAGCGGTTCCTCAAGACCTGCGACAAAGAATCAATTTTTGTTTCAAATCTGCAATCATAACCTGCTGGTGGCAGACGCCATCCACCGCAGCGAGGGAAAACGCCCCATCTTCCCGGAGCACAGCATCATCATCGTGGATGAAGCCCATAAGCTCCCGGAAACCGCACAACAGATGCTGGGTGTGACGTTGGCGGCCGAAGAGATACGAAACCTTATCCTTCAGCTAAAAGAGGAACGGTACTTACTGGCGGCAGAAATGCTGGAGGACAGCACCGGCCCTCTGCTGCGCAAGCTGGCGCAGCCCAGAGAGGAAGCGGAGCCGGTGGAAGCCTGTTTGCGATTGCTGACCGCGCCATCCTGCACACTGCCCATCATCCAGCGGCAGATCGGCAGCCTGCTCTCCCCACTGGGAAGCCGCCAGCTGAATACGGTGCTGGACGCGGTCAAGCTGTTCACCAGTTTCCAGACAGATATGATTTTTTACACTGCCGAAGATGTCAGCACAGGTGGCACCATGCTGTGCGCCGCGGCTGATGACATCACGCAGCGGATGAAAAAAAGATCCTGTGGCAGCCGGATCAGGCGTTTGTTCTGACCTCCGGCACCATGGCGGTGGGCAGTGATTTCCGCCGTTTCAAAACGCAGGCAGGATTGGAGAAGGGACACCGTGTCATGGAATCCGTTTCTCCATCCCCCTTTGACTACCGGAACAACTGCCTGCTCTACCTTCCGCAAATCCCGCCCCGCCAGAGAGTGGAGGATACGGATGTGTACTTTAATGAGCTGACTGCCGAGCTCGTCGGACTCATCAAAGCAGCCACCGGTCACGCGCTGGTGCTCTTTACATCCTACGCAGCCATGTCTGCTGTGAAGGAGCGGCTGTGGGAGGAATCTCTCCCATTCCCACTGCTGACGTTGGGCCGCAACGCGCCCCACATCATTGAACAGTTCCGGCACACGCCGGGAGCGGTGTTGCTGGCCACCGGCGCGGCATGGGAGGGCTTTGATTTCCCCGGCGACTGTGTATCTCTGCTGATTATCCCACGCCTGCCTTTCGCCTACCCAGACGCACGAAAGGAACGGGAATTGGAGAAGTATTCTTCCCTTCACGCATTCATCCGTGAGGTAGCTGTACCGGAGATGCAGATCAAGCTGCGTCAGGGCTTTGGACGGGCCATCCGCACGGAGAGCGATACCTGCGTCATCGCCATTCTGGATGAACGGGCCTGCCGTGGCCGCAGATACGCCCAGGCTGTGAGTGAGGCATTGCCGGAAATGCAGAGGACCGGCAGCCTGCGGGAAGTGACAAGGTTTCTGCGGGAGAAAAAGCAGGAGAGCTATTTTGAGGTAGAAAGATGATCGACGCAAAGAAAGAATTGCAGTATCGGCTGGCAGTCAGGATGCTGGAGCATCTGGCGGAAATCGGCCTGCTGAGCGCGGAAGAACTGTCTTACGCCAAGAGACTGGCCAGAGAGAAATATTCCCCGCAGACTGTTTGGGAATAGTGCTGGATATTCTGCGGATCGTGTGGTAGCTTGTGTGTTGACAAAAAAGATACAGGGAAGTGAAAAACATGGCACAGGTAAAAATCATCGCGCCGCAGACGCGGGAAGCGGAACATCTGCGGGTGGCGGCCTACTGCCGGGTCAGCTCGGACTCCAAGGATCAGTTGCATTCCTACGCCGCCCAGATCCGCAATTATACGGAAGAGATCGCCCAGCATGACGGCTGGGAGCTGGTGGATGTGTATGCCGACGAAGGGCTGACCGGCACCCGGATGGATCAGCGGGATGACTTCAACCGCATGATGCGGGACTGCCGGAAGGGCAAGGTCGACCGCATTTTGGTGAAGTCCGTATCCCGCTTCGCCCGGAATACCAGAGACTGCCTGTCCGCCCTGCGGGAGTTATCCGCCATGGGCGTCAGCGTCCGGTTTGAAAAAGAAAATATCGACACGAAAACGCTCACCACCGAACTGATGGTGAGCGTTTCCGGTTCTCTTGCCCAGCAAGAATCCATCTCCATCTCCGCCAATCAGAAGATGAGCTATCAGCGGCGGATGGAGCGTGGGGAATTTATCACCTGCACCGCCCCTTACGGATACCGAATCGTAAATAAGAAAGACCTTGAGATCGTCCCGGAGGAAGCCGCTACGGTGCGCTGGATCTTCGACGCATACCTCAAGGGGCGCAGCTCCGGATGGATCGCGGAGCAGCTGACGGCGAAAGGCATCCCCTCCCAGTCCGGCGCGGAATGCTGGAGAGAAACGGGGATTCGATACCTGCTGACCAATGAAAAGTACATCGGAGACGCTCTGAGCCAGAAATCCTACAGCTGTGGTTTCCCCTTCGTGCAGAAACGAAATCACGGGGAACGCCTGCAATACTACACGGAGAACTCCCATCCAGCTATCATAGACAGGGACACCTTTGAGCGGGTGCAGGCACTGCTGCAAAAGAAAGCGCAGAAAGAGAAAAAGCGCAGAGAAAAAAGCCCTCTTGCCTTAAAAATCGTTTGCGGGAACTGCGGGACGGTGTTTCAGCGCCGAAGCAGCCAGAACGGATATGTGACCTGGGTCTGCCGAACCCACGACCGACACGCCGCGGACTGCCCTGTAGGACGCATCCCGGAAACGGAGATCCATGCCGCCTTCCTGCGGATGTACCACAGGCTCAAAAGCAACGCGGACATCATTCTGGCCCCGGCCCTCCGGCAGCTGAACACACTGGACACGATCTTGCGGCAGAATCATCCGCAGGTGCTGGCCATCAACCGGGCCATCGCGGAAGCAACAGAAGAAAGCCATAAGATCAGCACTCTGCGGGCCAATGGCTTGCTGGACGCGGATATCTGCGCCGCCCGCATGAATGCCATCAGCGCCAGACTGGCGCAGCTTCGCGGAGAACGGCGCAGGCTGACAGAGAACGAAGCGATAGACGAAACGATGGATGCGCTCCGCAAGGTGGAGCAGACGCTTCTCAACGGACCGGAACGGCTGGACGGCTTCGATGAAGAGCTGTTCGAACATCTGGTGGAGAAAATCATTGCAGAGTCTCAAAACCGTATCCGCTTCCGGCTTTACGGAGGCTTGGAGCTGACAGAACAATGGGAGGTGGCGGCAAGATGATCAACCGCAAGGTGTTATACGGCTATCAGATCCAAAACGGTACGTTGGAGATCGTGCCGGAGGAGCAGCGGACCGTCAGTATGGTCTTTACGCTCTACAACGCCGGGGCTTCCTATCAGGCCATCTCGGACGCCTTGAACCGGCAGAGTATTCCGTATTACTGGGAAGTGCCGCTCTGGAACAAGCATAAGGTAAAGCGCCTTTTGGAAAATCCCCGTTACACAGGTAAGGAGGGATACCCCATACTGGTGGAAGCGGATATTTTCCAAGCGGCGCAGGAAAAGACGGCGGAAAAGAATGCCAGGAAGCAGTCCCACGGAGAGAAGCCTGCCATTGCGCGGTTGACTCCATACTTCCGCTGCACCTGCGGCGGGAAGATGACCCGGCTGGGCGGCGGCTGGCAGAACAGCGGCAAGCTGTATCTGAGATGCGAAGGCTGCGGGAATACCGCGGTCATGGACATGGATGCGACGGTAAACGGGATCGTCCGTCAGTTCCGGGACCATGAACAGCCCAGCTGCACCGCCTACACGCCCTCTGCGGAGGTCATGCGGCTGGACAATGCCATCAACCGGGGGCTGGAGCAGCCGGCCTCGCCGGAAGCGGTGATGGCGCTGATCCTGCAGGGCGCGGCAGCACGGTATGCCTGCTGTCCGGAGCTGGCCGCCGAATCTGAGCCGTCAGATAGTCTGACAGAGGCGGATTGGAGACGCTTCCAACGAGCGGTTTCCCATATCACCATCTCACAGGATACCGAAGTAACTCTTATATTTACGGATAAAAAAGCGACAGGAAAGGACGAATGATCCATGGAAGCGACAGCAGCTACCTTAGAGCGGCGGGTTCGGGTGATCCCCGCAACCAGAAAACCGGAAGAACTGCACAGACACCATGACGGAAAAATGCGCGTAGCGGCCTACTGCCGCGTCTCGACGGACAGCGAAGAGCAGCTCAACAGCTATGAGGCGCAAAAGACCTACTACACCCAGAAGATCCAGGACAGCCCGGACTGGGAGATGGCAGGGGTCTATGCCGATGAGGGCATCTCCGGCACCAGCCTGAAAAAACGGACGCAGTTCAACAAGATGATCACCGCCTGCAAGCGGGGACACATCGACCTCATCATCACCAAGTCCCTCTCCCGCTTTGCCAGAAACACGGTGGATTGTCTGGATACGGTGCGGCTCCTGAAAGCAAACGGCATTGGGGTGTACTTCGAGAAGGAAAACATCAACACCCTCACGGAATCCAGCGAATTTCTCATCACCCTGTTCAGCGGCTTCGCCCAGGCGGAATCCGAGTCTCTCAGCAAGAATGTCGCGTGGGGAAAGCAGAAGAGCGCGGAGGCGGGAAAGGTCACCTTCCAGTACAAGAAGATGCTGGGATACCAGAAGGGGGCGGACGGACAGCCGGAGATCGTACCGGAGGAAGCGGAGATCATCCGCCGCATTTACCACAGGTATCTGGACGGCTGCACCCTGGGAAAGATCAAGCGGGAGCTGGAGGAGGACGGTGTTCCCACCGCACAGGGTGTAGAGCGCTGGTCTCCCTCCATCATCCACAATATCCTGACCAATGAAAAGTACATTGGAGACGCCCTGCTGCAGAAAACCTATGTGACGGACTGCATCAACAAAAAGGTCAAAAAGAACCGTGGTGAACGCACGATGTACTATGTGGAGAACAGCCATCCGGCCATTGTCGCAAGGGACCTGTTCAATCAAGTGCAGCAGGAGATGACGCGCCGGTCCAGCAAACGGAAGGTGCTGCAAAAGAGCGGGAAAACGGAACTTGGAAAATACTCCGGTAAATACGCGCTGACAGAACTGTTGGTGTGCGGCGAGTGCGGCTCCCCCTACAAGCGGGTAACGTGGGCCAGAAACGGGGAAAAAGCGCATCGTGTGGCGCTGCGTCTCCCGGCTGGAGTTCGGCACAAAATACTGCCAGCACTCCCCAACACTGGATGAAGGCAGGCTGCACAGCGCCATCCTCGCGGCCATGAATGAGTACGCCGCCATCCGGCAGGAGGTCTGCCCCGATGTGCTGGCCATGGCGGAGGAAGCAAAACAGGCGTTATCTCAGGCTGGTGCACGGCTGCTGCAGCTGAAGAAGCGTATGGATGCGGTGAGCCGGGAGCAAAGCGATGTGCTGGATCGGCTGCTCGTCAACATGGCCGATACCGAGCTGAATGCCAGAATGAAAGCGCTGACGGATGAGAAGGAATCCCTTAAGGCGCAGATCGCAGACGCGCAGCAGGCAGAGGTCGATCTGGGGGAACAGACTGCCAGACGCCGGCAGATGTGGGACAGTATCATGGAATGCGCCGCGGGCTACACGGAATTTGACAATGAGCTCGTCCGGCAGGTCATCCAAAAGATCACGGTGGAGGATGCGGAAACCATCCACATCCACTTCCGAGACTCGGATGTGGTGCTGGAACAGGAAGTAGAATGAATAGAAAAGGGAGAAAAGAAAGGAAATGGCCATTTTTATAACCGGTGATACGCACGGTGATTTCAGCAGACTCCTGCCTGCAGCATTCCATGAGCAACGTGACCTGACCAAAGAGGATTACCTCATCCTTTGTGGAGACTTCGGCGGTGTCTGGGATGGCGGCGATGCGGAGCAGCAGTGGCTGGACTGGCTGGAGACCAGGTCCTTTACCACGCTGTTCGTCAGCGGAAACCATGAAAACTATGATCTGCTCCGCAACTATCCAATCAGCCAATGGCACGGCGGCTTGGTACAGGCCATACGCCCCAGCGTCCTGCATCTGATGCGGGGCCAGCTTTATAACATCTGCGGAAAGCGGATATTTACCATGGGCGGCGCCAGCAGCCACGATATCCGGGACGGCATTCTGGAACCGGATAATCCGGACTATGAGCGAAAGCTGCGGCAGCTCAACGCCGCAGGCGCGCTGTTCCGCGTCAACCACAGGTCTTGGTGGAAAGAGGAACTGCCCAGCGAGGATGAATACGAAACCGCAAGGAAAACGCTGAATCAGGCAGGGTGGGATGTGGATTACATCATTACCCATTGCTGCCCCAGCAGTGTCCAGGACACCTTCAGTAGAGGATTGTACCAGCGAGATGCGCTGACAGACTTCTTCGATGAGATTCGGGAACGCTGCAGATTCCAGTACTGGTTCTTCGGGCATTACCATGAGAACATGGTGGTGGAGAAAGAGTTCGTAATGCTCTATAATCAGATTATCCGGCTGAAATGATGAGTGGAGGCGCACTGGCGATTGGCTAATGTGTCTCCACTTTCTATTTAAGTAAGTTTTTCACAAACTCAGGCATAAATCTTTGTCCGGGTTCACGAATAGCTTTCCCGACTACGTTATGCCATTGTGTTGACGCAGGCTACGCCCAAGACAAAAAACAGGAGGAAACAAACATGACGATTGATAGCGCAAAGGATCTTCAAATGAAAGGCTCGTAAAATTGGTCTATTGGAATTGACGTTTTATGTATTTTCACGTATACTTAATTTACAGATTCACGCGCACATTTACAGATCATTCATCCGTCATCACAAGATGCTGGGGGTTCGAATTGCAAAACGGAAAATCGAGCCTCAAAAGCCCGCAAACCTGAACGATCCTACCCAATTCGAACAAGTTGATGAGACTTGCGGATCGGGTAGGGTCGTTTTGCACCTCAAAAGCCTTGGTATGACAGTGTTTTTTGAAGACATTATACCAAAGCGAATATGAGACGCTCAAATTCAAACCTCTTCAAATCGAAGCAGAAAACGTAAAAACCAGGCGATTCGAACACAGATGTCTCATTTGTCGTTCTTGCTGAAGTTTTCTTCCATCTGGCATGGTGTTAGATTTTTCAATGTTCGATGCGGTCGTTTGGTATTGTAAAACTCAATATAGGAGGCAACACTGGCTTGAAATGCTCTATCGGAAGGATGTTCTCTTCGATAGAGTTCTTCTTTTTTCAGCGATGCGAAGAATGATTCTGCGACCGCATTGTCATGTGGCTTGCCGGGTTGCGAAAAAGACTGCTCCGTATTGTGTTCATGCAGGAGCTGTTGGAAACGATGTGAGGTGTATTGCGCTCCTCGGTCGCTATGAAAAATAAGACCAGACGGTGGTTGGCGTTCCTCATATGCCATTTTGAATGTTGCGGTGATAAGTTGCGTACTATTCCTTTTTGAAATCTTATATGCGATTACTTTACGGGAGAAGAGATCAATGATCACGCAGACATAAAAATAGTGATCTCCGAGTTTAAAACAGCTAACATCGCTGACCCACCTCTGATTTGGCTGAGTGGCAGTAAATTGCTGTTGTAGGAGGTTCTTCTTTCGCTCCGGCTCACGCAATTTCAGATATTCCTTTTTCGCTGTTGTCCGAACACTGCTCAAGCCCATCTCACGCATGAGCCGTGAGACATATTCCGCACTGATTTGATGCCCACGCTGAATGAGAATCGTCCGAATTTTCTCCCCGCCCAACACCTGATGATATTCATCAAACACATCTCGAATCACTTGGCAATACTCTTGTCGGCGCTTCTCAAACCAGGCATTTTCACGCTTGTTTCGTAACATATGGTTGTAAAATGTACCACGGTCGACATCCAGAGCTTCGCATATTGTATGGATCTCATATTTTCCATAAAACGGCTCCAAAGCATGAAGCCGTTCCCTCAATGGTGCGGATACCAAACAATCAGCAGACTTTAGAATCGTGATGATATTTTGTAATTTTTCAACTTTACGCTGGAGTAATGTATATTCTTGATAGGAAAATTTCAATGGCTTTCCAGCACTGTCCGTAGGAAAAGATTTGAGCCACCGATATAAGGTGCTGCGCGGGATAGCGAGTTCATTGGAAAGAGTGGCAATGCTTTCCCTTGCTGGCAGCGTGCGACAATGGATAACTTTTCTTTGTTTGAATATTTCATAGCAATATCCTCCTTTGTTATTAGGTCAGGATACCACGGAAAATAAGGCGAGGAAACTCGCAAGACTTCGCTGCTAATGTGATGCGCGAGATTAGCACCGATGTAAAAGGTCGCTATAAGCAAGGACATAGCTTCGGCAAGAAGTTTCTCCGATGCGTCGACGGTTGAAGCCTCTAAACGGATACTATCACCGGACAATTCAAAATTGCAGAAGGTAAAAATGCTGTGGATACGATAAGCCGGTAGCAACATAATTTACTGGATTGACTACTGGTACAAATAGAGTGTCTATGCTGGTTGAGAGACTGAACATCGCCTCCCTGTTTGTCAATAGGAATCACGAAAACTAACACTGGTTCTTCGGGCGCTAGCGCGAGAACATGATCGTGGCGAAAAGTCCACCTTGCTATACACGCAGATTACCCGACTGAAGTGGCAAATCGAGACACACTGGCTGAGTGTTGGGCGTGCCTCCATTTCTTATTTACTGGATACAGTGGACAAATTATGGAAACAGCAGTACAATAAAAGGCATTAATAAGGTGAATGTATGGCACAAATCCAGCTTTGATATACGCAAATACTGGTTATCTTAATGCCTAATGCACTAAAGGAAGTGAGGAAATACCATGCCGAAATTTTTGAAGAACAATACAATTGTGTTGTTAGATGGTGGTGTTGAGTCTTATTTAATGGCACTTTATGGTATGGCTATGCCAACACTTAGAAACCTTCGTAAACCTGAAACTAAACAGGCTCCAATAGTCGGCCTTTATGGTGCTGCTGCAGAACTTCTGGTAAAAGCGTGTTTAGTTCAGGCAAAAGGTGTAGAGGCAATGTATAAGGATGGAAATATAGCATCTGGCGTATATCGATTTGGCAGTGAGGTCATTGAAGATATGCGCCGCTACATAAAAAACGAAGATAGTTGCATTTCCTATATTTGGGGAAATCCTGATGACCACGCGGAGCAAAGAACGAAGATTCTCCATTGCCTTGGGAAATTTAAACTACACCAAGAATTACGTGCTAATGGTCTGCATGCAGGACTCGGTTGTTCACGTGATATAGCAATTGCCGTGGCCTCGGATATATTTGATTTTATTCAATTGCTATCTCAGAGCAAAAAATTAAAGCCATACCTAAAAAATCTTCCAGCGCCTGAAGCGGCAATTCGGGATAGAGAGGTAATTATAGAAGATCTTACCCGAAGGTTTCGTTCTGCAAAAGACAATGCAGCAAAAGTAAATTTGTTGCGCGGAATGTATATTGTCCTACCGTATATCCCAGAAATAAAGCCAGATTGGGTTGATTCATTTGATCGAATTGCTGTCTCACCACCAACAGAAGGGGATCTGTCATATTTAGCAAAAACATTGACAGATGCGCATAGCATATATTTACTTAAAAACCGCGGTGGCAAAGACGGGGTACCTGTTCGGATTGAGCCTCATAACCCAGAAGCACTGCCAATAGCCATACAAAATATTAAGCGCACGCTAAGCACGACCCCGGATAAATTTAATAATGACATTTTGACAGCCAATACTCGTCTTGATGAAAATAGATTGGATTTACCAATTGACGAATTTTTAGTAGATTTGTACGCTTTAGGACTAGATTCTGCAGGTGTCTTAACCGCTGAAAATCGGAAATTGACCGCCCAACAAGCGTGGCCATTTGTTGCCGCCGCATATAGCACAAACGGTACTCCTCGCCCCTGCTGGTTTATTATCAGTCAGTGTGATGAAATTGATCAATTGATTGCATACATGCAAAGAGCAGCGATATGTGGGAACGGATTTTTAAAAAGAAGAATTCCAGAGTTAATTGCTTCATTGCAGGCATACAAGAATCATACAACAGTATGTTTCACTACCGCAAAAGATACTGCATTTAAAGATTTACCAGTAAGCAAAACAAAAATTGAAAATATGTCAGGGGAACAGAAAAAACCATTTACTCCAGTATTTTTAAGGAAGTATTTACCCAGTGATTGTGTAAGCGCTATGATTCAGGACTTTGTAACGGGCGCAAAAAATGCTGGAAATACATTGTCTGCACTTCTAGAGTTAGAGACACTAAGTGAGAACGATAGAAAGATTGCGTTAACTCTTCTTCCTCTTTGCTTTGACGGAAACAATAAAAATGGTCTGATTTCCGTACTTCGAACGAAACATTTAAAAAACTATATTTCTACTGCCAGAAAGATGATGTTTGTTGCAGATTTTATTGAATATGGCCCGGATTTTTGAGCATTTCAAGTATACTTATAAAAAAGTCTCGCATTAACAATAGTTTTAAATCCTGTTCCATGCTTCACTTTTAGTAATGCTGACAAAGCCCATATTTCTCCATTTTGGGTGTCCATTTTAGTGATGATTAACCCGACTTCTACAGATATGCATATGTTAACATCAGGAACTGATGAATACGTCAAGAAAAAATTCATCGAAATTACAAATTATAGTAAAATGATGGCACTTATTTTAATTGGGAGCCTGCTGCTCATTTGATATACTCGATGCAAATAAATCTCCACTGCGCCAAGGTTTTCGCTGTAAAGTAAAACACCCATACAACATATAAACGGCAACGCTCATATAAGGTGCATCTTTTTCGTCAACACGCTCCAAACAATGATAATCCGAACTACATTATCCAAGTGGGTAATGTGTTCGGATTTATCATTTCTATTGAATATGTGCTTTGATGGACAAGGGCGGGACTATCACCCCGCCCTTGTTTTTTTAGATCTTTTCTGATATTTTGTGTCTGTCAGACAAATCAAAGATTTGCAATTGAAAATTATGCTTATTGTTTCACTGCAAGGCAATAATTCGTATTGTCAAAAGCACTCATTTGATTTTTAGGATTGGCCTCATTATAGAGCGCAAAGTATTGCTCTGTTATTCCCTGGGGCTCCAAGTGCTCATATATCAAAAATTCATGTGCTGAAAGCAATTGTTCGATATCAGAGTAGGAATAACATGCCAACATTTTTTCGTTTGCAACACCCGCCAGCATGAATTGCTTTTTTGTTCGTTCTCCGGCTTTTTCAGTATAGCTGTTTTCATCTGGATAATCAAATATAATGGAACTGCCTTTCGCCACAATACTACTTATAGAAGAAATTACCGATTCGAAGGATTCCTTTGAGAGATAATAGGCGACACCAAGAATGGAACAGTAACTTATTTTATCACTATTAAACGAGTTGTGATTTTGCATTTCTTTCTTCCATGTTCCTTTTGTGAAGTCTGCTTCAATGTAGTGAACATTGTCGGGAATTACAATTCCGGCACTTTTCAGCCGCTCTTGTTTATCTCTTGCGGTAGCCGGATGGTCTACCTCAAAAATTTGCAATGCCTTTGCCCATAATGGTTGCCGATACGCAAAAGTGTCATATCCGGCTCCCCAAATTAAATACTGTTCTGTTCCCGTGCGAACAGCCCACTCAAGAGATTTTTCGGCAAAAGCCGCCCTGCCAAGTGGCGAGGGAGATAGTTGATTATCAACAACCCATCTTAATGCCTGTTCTGGTTCTCCAACAAATGATGGATTGAAAAATCCTATTCCATTCGACATATTCTTTGCTATTTGATTAAATTCTTCATCAGTCAGTAAATCTCTTGCCAAGCTGTCATTAAAAATTGTAACCTCATTGTTTAGCGCATGATACGCCCTTGAGAATGCGCTTATCAGTGCGGTTAAGCTTTTTTGCTCCATTAAAAACACCTCCTGTATACTTAATACATCCTTGATACAAAAAGCTCAAGACTTGAAATTTCCCTGATTTTGTGGTAATATAAAAGCACAAAAAGGGATAATTTTATGAATTTTATAGTAACGCCCAGAAATAAACTATGGTATAAGGCGGGAGCATCGTTGCTGATGTTCCCGCCTTATGTATTATGCCTGTTCTGTTGCGTTGGCGTCCCGCCGAGCCTTCCACTCTGCAAACTCCCGTTGCCCTTCCTCGCTCTCGAAAAGGCTTGAATTTCCGGGAGCAGGACACGGGCCAGGGCTTCCGATTCATGGAGGGGAACTCCCGTGCCCTAGTTAAGGCTTGCGTGAATCGCCCGGCCAGCTGTCCATTACCTCCCGAAGCTGGCTGTCCTGGCGGTGCGCCTTTTATCGCTATTCACGCGGGGGTTGTATCCGAAATACTGTGTATTCAGTTGTCAGTGGGAGGGGGACCCTCTTATCTATTAGGCGGATTTTAGGGCAAAGGTCCTCTCTTGCAGAGAATTTTTCAAACTATTTTAAATTTAGCAGACCCTGCTGATCCCCACGCCCTCGACCCTGGCAATTTTTTTACTGACGCTGAGAATGTAATAAGCATGAACGCGCCGGGCCTGGACAGGCGGGAGTTGGACGATGGCTGCATGGAGGGGGTCCCGATCTTCACCGGTCTCTAGAGGCTGCTCCGGGGACAGCGGCGGGTAGGGCATGTCGGCCTCAAAGCCGTGATCAGTGCCCATGGAACGCTCGCCATGATCCTGCTTGTGGCGTTTGTAGCTGTCACACAGGCGGCCACCAATGAAAGAGTCACAGTAATTTCGTCTGATGCCTCCAGAATGACGCGCTCGGTCAAATGGGGATAGTAATTGTTTAGAATGATAGTTTTCATTTTTAGTCTTTATTTCGGTGTTCAGCAGTTGACGGACTGGCAGATCGAAATGGAGGATGGCGGGGAGCGGCGCCCAGGCCAGCCGCCCCCACCTCTGGCCGCGATGGCCAGAGGTAGTCTGGTATAACAACGTCCGCACGGCGCAAGACCATGCGGACAGATATAACATGATTTTCTTTCGGGCACTGGCAGATTTCTGCTACAAGGCCAGACAGGGATACCGGCAGAAAACGACCATTTTCGCAGTTGACCGCGGAATGGCCCCTAATAGGGCCGGACTTTCTTTGACGAATAACCATCAGTCAGCTTGCTGCATGGTAACAACATGGCAGTATCCTCCTATAATCCGCCGTATCCTGCGCATAAGTAAACGGCAGCTTATTGCTAAACCGCCGTTAGTACAAGAAATCCGAGCATGAGGGAATATGTGCCCAGCGGCGGTTTTTTTTCCTGCCGCTGGGCAGATAACTTTGACGTATTTTTACATAGCTGTCATCAGGCTAAATAGAATCCCCTGTGAATTTTAGCTGTCATGCAGACCTTTACGAAATCTCTCGGATTAGGATGAAGGGGTAAGCTGGCGGTCTTGGCCTGCGGGATTATCTACAATCAGAGCCAAAAGCTGAGAGTCGGGCCAATTCTGGAGCTGTTCACTTTTCCCAGAAGTTCGACAGTCAAATCGTTGGCATCCACGACCATCATCACAATTCCGGTTTTGAGATATACCTCATCACAGACCTTATCCGGCTTACTGGGAATACGAATCCCAATATGCGCATACTCCGGGATGTCCCTCCCCAAAGCCGTCTAGTCCCTCACCTCATCGTCCAGCATGTCGTAAAAGTACCGTGGATGCCGCGGAGCTTATTAAGGCCGGCGCAGACAGCCGCCTTGAGGACCTTTCCCAAGCCGCAAAAGTTGATGGCAAACTGCATTTTAACAGGCAGGCCCATCCGGCCCAGCCGCCGTCTGATGGACAAAGCGTGAAAGAAGCTTGGCCCAGAAGCCTGGTTTGACCTGTTCCTCAGTCACTACCCGCCCTTGGCATAGGGCAATGACTTTTCGCTGGCGGAAAGAATATCTCCCGGTTGGTAGACTGGTATGACATATCTCTCCAGGAGGTCGATATAATTCTCGCCTACCTGGACGAAATGTGTTGTAATCGCATGGCGGGCATACGTCTTGCCGTTAGCTTGAATGGTAACGGCCTTTCCTTCGTTGGCGTAAAATCCATGGGAAAGATTCCTCCTATATAATACGCAAATTGAAATAAGTATCCTGGTACGTTGCCTCCTTACTCCGCGCTTTCTGGCGGGGTACAGTTTGGACCATTTTATAAGGCTTGAAATGCCCATAGATTGCTGATTTGCGGTTTCAAAGTATCATAATCCCACAGCATATTGCTCCGCTCCGTACTGTTGGGATCATTGACTGTAAACTGTCCGTCCTTTATGCCGGTAATCACAATAAAATGTCCGGTTGTTGTAAAATCTCCGGGCCGCATACTGCAAATGATGGGGCGGCCTTCCTTCAAGACACCCTCCATAATCGATTTTGTCAAGGGCAGTTCCTCCCCGATTACTCCGAAGTGCTTCGCTCCTTCGCTCATAAGTGTCCAGGCAGTCCCAGCGCCGGGAACATAGTATCCCTGCTCACTGGCGTATTGGGCCACTACATACGGCGTAATGGTGTCATCGCCCGTTAAGCTGGTAATCACCATGGATAAGCAGGCTGGCCCGCATCCACTGACGGCAACGGAGCTGTTGCCATAGTCGCCGTAACCCCAGCGTTGATCGTATTGCAGAAGAAGCGGAACTTCTCCTCCTTCAACCTCTCCGACAGTTTCAGCAAAACCTGCCCTACTTTCTCTGGATACTCTAAAACAAAATTCAGCATATCCAGGTTTCTGGACAGCATTTTCAAAATATCCTCGGGATAGATTTCGCAGTTATCTATGACCTGCTGAACCCGCTGATCCTGGCTCACCAAGTCTTGCAGTTTCTGACAGACTTCATGATCCATCGGCGCCTGGGTAACATCTGTACTTTTTGCCTGCTGTCGCCGTCCCGCACGCATCATGCCGGGATTGATTGGTGCCCGTGGAAGATGCGTCGCTATCATTCTGAAATAAGGTTCCTCTAAAAGCCAGACTCCTGCGATGACAAATGCAAAACAAATGCGCACCAAAACATCACTACCCGCTGGTTGCGTTTGTGACTCCGCCTGGTTTTGGCCGAATGTTTCTTTCATAGGTATGCTCCTTTCTAAAATGCAAAATAAACCACGCTCCTGACAGTTATCATTGTACTGAACAGGAGCGTGGCAAGTTTGAATATTCAGTTGTTTGTTTCTTGAGAAAAACTTGAGGAAGGATAGATGTTTTCTGAATCTGCCGCAGGCAGTTGAACCGTAAATGTGACCGTGTCATTTTCGCTCGATGCATGGATCGTACCGCCATGTAAAAGAATGATTTCCTTTGCAATTGCCAGCCCAAGCCCCGTGCCGCCTGTATCAGAGGCGCGGGATTCATCCAAGCGGTAGAACTTATCAAAGAGGGAGGACAACTTCTCAGCCGGGATTGTATTCCCCTTGTTTTGAAAATGACGAAGATATGTCCTCTCACTTTCTCGGTAGAGATTCTGATTTCTGTATTCAGATAGCTGTATGCCGCCGCATTTTTAATATATTGCTGAATACACGGGCCAACTGATCCGCATCCGCACAAACTGTTAAATCTTCATCAATTTCCAGTTTAATTGAGAGCCCGCGCTGAGAAAAGACCGGAGACAACTCATCGGATAATTGTATCAGCATATAGGAGAGGTCTATCGACTCTTTTATTAGCTTGATTTGCTGTGAATTGTACCTAGTGATTTCAAAGAATTCATTGATCATCTTTTCCAGCCGGTACGCTTTTTCCAATGTAATACGTACATGCTTCACACGCTGAGGGGCTGGCATATCCGGATCTTCGTGCAAAGGCTCAAGTAGCCGATAACGGATGTGAGTGGGGTACGAATATCATGGGCCAGATACATTACCAACTCATTTTTCCGCTGTTCCGCAAGGGCCGTTTCCGCCTTTGTCGCTCCAGTGTCTGCTTTACAGCATTTAATTTACTCTCAAATGGCAGCATTTCTGGTGATAGGCGGATCGCCTTTGAATCGTCCACCTGCAGAGCGTCAATTCCCTGATCGATCTCCTTGAAGTATTTGGTCATCCATCGGAATAGGCGCAGGAGCAAAACGCAAAGACGAATGTAATTGCCGCTGCGAAGAACACTTCCCTGTAACTTCGAAAATAGTAGAAATAGATCATGTTCGCAGTTTCACGGTCTACTCCAAAAATGCATCAAAAGTATGCAATTAGGTTTCCTCCTCGCTGTCTCCACAGCAACACATAAAGAACAATTACGATAAGGATCGATAACAAAGCGTTACCGCAAAACGACGCGTGATTTTAGCCCGAAATGTAGCATAATCGTTGCTGAACTTAATCTTCAATTTTATAACCGACCCCCCATATCGTTCTGATATATTTTGGATTGTCCATCGTATCATTCAGTTTTTCTCTTAAATGGCGAATGTGGGACGTGATTGTGTTGTTCGTTTTACTGTAATATTCATCCGCCCAAATCCTGTAAAAAAGCTCCTCGGCGCTGACAACCGTTCCCTTGCTTTCTAAAGGATCTGTGATCGAAAATTCAGTAGGCGTCAGCGTAAGTGATTTTCCATCCAACAAACACTGGTGTGCTTTTACATTCATCTCCAAACCGGCGTGGGTCATGACATCACCGGCCTCCGCTTCAGCTTGCGCGGGATTGTATTTTTGTACCGCCGCAGCTGAGATTTCACCCTGCAACTAATTCAAGCGGACGAAAGGTTTTGTCATATAGTCGTCTGCACCAAGTGTCAGACCGTTGATTTTATCCGTTTCTCCGTCTTTGGCTGTCAGCATAATAATTGGATATGTGTGTCTTGTTCTGATTTTCTGGCATAGCGTATATCCATCTATATCCGGTAGCATGACGTCCAGGATCGCAAGGTCAAGGTTTGTTGTGTTGATACACTCGAGGGCTTCTTTTGCAGAATAGAATTTAAACACGCTATAATTTTCGTTGTTCAGATATACTTCAATCAAATCCGCAATCTCGACCTCATCATCGACGACTAGTATTTTGTCCGGCATGATACTTCGCTCCTCCTTTGCATTGTCCTCCACATATTGTAATAGAAAGGGATATTATAATTGTTGAGCCTTACATGAGAAAATATTAAGATTTTCCTCAGATTTCTATTGTGATTGGGGGAATCGTCAACTACTATTGTAGCAAAATCCTTGAATACATCAAGGATAGGAAGATAATTCGATTTTTGCATTTCCGCAGGTTTGTGGGGTGCACGTTAGTATCAAGCAAGGCAAGTGTATAGACGCTTGCCGTTTTGCACCGCAAAATGCTTGTTGGGTGCCCCAAACCCTCTGGCACTTCTGGCCAGATGAAGCCGCTGACAAAGTCCCCAATTCGGACGTACTTGGGCTGGACCTCCTGGACCGGGTGCGGACCACAGTCCCGTCTCCCAGCTGCGGTGGAGGAAGCCCTCCTTCGGCAAGAGCTTCCGGCGGCTGTTTGAGGAAATAGTACGCCAGTGTGTCCCAAACGGCCCTGTGACCGGTCGGCTGGTGGGTACCGACTTATGTGAAGGCCAATGCCTCCCGTGCCTCGGAGGAGCTGATGGAGCTCCAGGAGAGCCCAGGGAATTATTGAGACCGTCTGGACACCTACGGGGAGGAGGGCTGGAGGAACCGGCCCAGTGGACCGGAAAACACCGTTCCAAACGAACCAAACAGCTCAAAAGGATAGCTGCCACACCAGAAGTGTGTGCCACACTGACCCGGAGGACGGCCATCTGAACCGCCCCGGCAGGCCCGGGGCCCACTACCTGGGCCGCCAGACGGTGGACACCGACCACGGCGTTATCATCGGCGTCACGGGTTTAACCGTGCTTTCATGCGTGCGAAAAGTCCTTTGAATGGAGGACTTGCAAATCGGTGTCAAAGGGATTGTCATGGTGGGGCTCCGTGTCAGGCATTGGAGCGCCCTTGGAGATAGGAGCGGCGTGACCCTGCTTCCGGCGTTCATGTTGGATAGCCTAAGGGTGTATCAAATGGAAAACATTAGAGAAAATAAGAGGGACGACAAAATCATTTCCTGCCGCTTCACGGTCTGTCTTGGGCGGGACATAAAATAGAGGTTGGTCACATCGTCCCGCCCATGGCCGAGGAACCCGGCCACGGCCTTTGGGCTGCATAGGGAGATGTTGGCTTCGTACCATTCGCCCGCGTAGGTGTGTCGGAGGCCGTGGGAGGCCATTGAGCGAGTGGAGTCCGGCTCTTGGGCGTAGGAACGAAAGCCTGGAGGACCGTGATGTCCTGATGGGTGGGCACACCGTCCGGGATAAGGAGCTTGCATCCCTGTAGCGTCTGCTCGAGATGATACCGGAGGCGTGGATCCAGGATGGGATTCAGTGAAACCGGCCGACCGCTCTTGCTTTTCAAAATCAAAAGGACGCAGTGCACCAACGGCGCGGGCCGACTGTTTCTGGCAGATTTCCGCGGGAAACTCCCATCACAGTCAGCACCGGGAGCGGTAAACGCATTGAGGTGACTGGAATGAGAGGATGGAGGCCAGCCGGGCTCCACAGCGGCCGCGCGTCCTTGGGTGAGGGCAGATGATACTGCCGGCGTCCGTGGTCCGCCCCGGCAGCAGGACGGAAAGATACACTGGTATACTGGTGAAACCGGTATGGGGAGCGCTCCTCTGCGCCAGGTTTGTGTTATCCTTTTGGACAGAAAAGGCCCGAAAACAATTCGTGCTTGTTTTCGGACCTGATGGGTGAATATTCCAAATGAAGGCCGGTCTGTTTTATCTCTGTCAAGTCTCCAGGGAGTTGGAATAAATCCACGGGTGAGAAATGCCACCTGATAACGGAATTAGCATAGCATAAAACAACACAGCCATATAGCTGCACTTTTACTATCATTCTAATTATGATGATTAAAATAATTCGTCTTTACATAACCAGTAGATCAGGGCGCAATAAGCCCATTGCCGGCGTACAAACATTACAACGTGCACAACGCGGATCAAAGTCCGACGAACAGACGGCCAGCAATCCGGCGCATGCCCCGTGATTTCAGCGAGTGGGTACAAAATCAATCACAGCTTTGATACCATAATATATCCTGCTTTTTAACCAGTAAATCTGTATGTAGTATCCGGATAGGGGCGCACTTATACAAGGTGATCTGCCAGTCCTCCTTAACTTACAAGTAAGGTTTACCACAGGAGCCTGAGGGATGTATAGGCGAAGCTTTTCAACTGTTTAGAAGCTGCTTCTTGCATTTCCGGTCGGAACATTCCGTGTCCCACGCGGGCGGCATGTATTGTTGGAATGCCGAATAGGAGCCGTGGGAGTACCCGGCAAGGACGAGAAGTCCAGCGGCTAAGCGAGCATCCTGTAGGCCGAGAGAATCATTATCCCATGGCGTGAATACAGGTGGCGCTGATCTGTGGGGATGCTATGCGTCATTACTCCGTTGTAGTGGATGCATACTTGACAGCCAGGGCAAAACAGAGAGCGTTACCGGCGTGCACAACGACGGCTTGATTGGTGCAATGGTCGCACACAAGAAGCTGTGAGGCGCAGGATCTGCATACCGTGGCGTACATGGTTACGGACTTATCTGGTTCCACAGTAGAACCTCCTCTCCCAAATACGGTAGAGTATCCTATGACCGCAACGGTTGAGTAGTTCGAAATGGTCCACAAAAGCCGCCCCATGAAAGGGGCGGCTCAGGACTATAGATCTTCAGATCAGCAGCAGGAGGTCATTCTCCAGGTTATCCCGCGCCAGATCAGTGTCCAGCTCGGGGTATGCGTCAACGGGAATCGGACGCTCGTGGTAAACCAGCATTGTGGGGCCGGAGGTGCCTGCCACAATGGGATTGGCCTTTTCTTGGTGTGCTTCGCCTTGCCCTGGAGCTCGGGGACGGGTGGGGCGTCGTTGTGGGGTTGGGTGTGCGTCCGCTCGGGGCGGGACATACCTTGCTTTGCCATAGTATCACCTCACCACTAGGGTGCCACGGGCAGAGGTAAAAATACGATACAAAATTTGAGGTACGGCATGAAATTATTGCAGCCCGGCGCCCATTCCCTTATTGCGGGTAGCAATCAAGTCCAAAATTCCGCAAGTACCGCGCTTGCTGACTGAGCTTGCGGAAAGGAATCACGCCGGATTCGCTCCGTCGCCTCTACAGCGGGGATGAGGTGGTGCTCATCCAGGTATGGAACCAGGTCGGCACCAGCCTGGATAAGCTGGATGTGTCCAAGTCGGACACAAATGGTAGGAGGGGCATTTGTCAATCTTCGGTGGGGAGAGCTCTCCCGTTATGGCGTCCACATAATAGGCGCCGCTGTCTGTGGTGATGCGCCAGACCGGTGTGAGCTCGACAGGCCGCGTGGTGCCGCTGACAATCAGATAGCCCGCGTTCATTTCGTCAATGCGGCTGCACACAAAGCCACCCTCTGTCACACCGGCCAGAAAACGGACCAGGACTGTGGCGGCAGAGAGGGTCTCTTCCTCGCTGGACGAGGTTACGGTGCCGGACAGGCGCTGGCCCTCCATGCGGAGCAGTGTGTCATCCTGCCAGAGCAGGGTGACCTGACAGGAAAAAGGGGGTACCCTCCCAGTTCTGGTAGTAGGTCAGTACCGTTTGCCCCGGGCGCTCACCGGACTCGGAGGAGATGAGAGTGCCCTGGAAATCGATTCGCTCCAGGCATGACTGGGAGGCATCCTCGTAGGAGCGCTCATGTTCCTTGGCCCAGGCACCAGGTTGAAAACGCACTGAGAAGGTGCCGTTCATGGAGAATTCAGCGGTGCCCTGTACACTGGAATACCGATGCCGGACATCGTTTTCCCCTCGCGGGAGACATCGCCCAGCAGAGTCTGCGCCACGATGGCCTCGCTTTCCCGGTCGCGGGTGACGGTCAGAGGGAGAGTCCGGCCTCCTGGGGACCCGCTCCGGGCCGAAGGTGATGCCGCTCTGCTCCAGAACGCGCACGGCCGCCTGGCGCGTATCCTCCTCATAGCGGGCGGCACGGCTCTCCTGCACACCCACCAGAATCAGGAGGAAGGCATTGACGGATACCAGCAGAAGCAGGATGATGTTTTTTAATTTGGACCATTCCACAGGGCATCATTCCTATCTGGCGGTCCAGCCGGCCTCCACAGTGTCACCGCCATTATCCGTATAAAAGACCACTAACTCCCTTCCCTCGGGAGACAGGGCCTCCAGCGCGGCGGCGGCCTGCCGCTCGGGAAGAAGCAGGCTGTGCTCCGCAGTCTCCTCATAGCGGCGGAAGCGCAGGGTATAGTCTATGATCTGTCCGTTCCGCACCGTGAACCGGGCGGCGCAGCCGTCCTCTGGAAGGAGAACGGCCGCTCCGCTCAGGCTGTAGCCATAGCAGACCTCTGTGGTGCCGTCGGCTCCTTCTGTGATATCCATCAAGTAGAGTTGGGCGGCGCCGCAGGAGGCGCCCACAGTATCTGCGGCCAGCCGCCGGGTGGTTTCCACCAGCTCCGACACCGTATAGCCATCTGTGGTTCCGATGGGATAGCGGGAGGCCGCATCCTCTGAGGTGTGGTAGGACACGGTGCCGTCATTGCCGATCTCCAGAGTTTCCCGTCCTACCCGGAGGCGCAGGCCGCCAGGGATTTCGTACAGGGCATCGCTCTGTGTCTGGAAAGAAACAGCGGCCTGAAGGGCCGATACAGTGGCCTCGTCCGGGGAGGAGAGGGGGTTGGCGGAGTGGTACACCAGGGGGCTCGGCGTGGCGGAGGTGAGCAGTACATAGGGGTCCAGCCCGGCATAGCCCCGGTCCGCCTCCAACTCAAAGACAAAAAATGCACCGTTGCTTCCGTGGCCGGAAACCAGCTCGTCCATATGGCCAGTGTAGGCGACCTCCGTTTCACAGGCATAATACAGGCCATCTGATTCATTATGATAGTACAGGGAGACCCCACCATCCAGATCCTGGGCCACGGCCAACTGGCGGGCTGTAGCAGTAAGGGAGGGGTTGCTGCCGCCCTCGCCCATCCAGGCGTATAGGGCCTCCAACGGGAGCTCTCCCAGGAAGTCGAACCACACGCCCGGGGCCTGTAGGGCGTCCCGCCAGGCTGACTCCGGAACTGTATGGGGAGAGGCGGCGCTGGAGAGAGCCTCGCTGAGCAGGATGCCTACCGAACTGAACAGGCGGTCGGCTTGGGCTGGGTCATACTGAACCGCAAAGCGGTCCACCCCATCGCAGACAGCAATACGCACGGGCTGGGCGGCGGCTCCGGCCTGTCCGGTCGCCTCGGGGGCGTCCGCCGGAACGCTCTGTCCTGGATTTAAAAGTGAGAGAAGATGATCCAGCCAGCCCCGGGGGCCCTTATCCACCAGCCCGTTGAACATCAGCACCCGGACCGTGAGCACCACGGCGGAGAGGGTGAGCAGCAGGATCAGCAGGTTTTTAAGCCGCTCCACGGTGTTTCGTCTGCGGCGGCGCACGCGCTTATTCCCTTCCATGGTGCGGGCCCTCCACCAGCAGGGTGATTCGTACCGTCAGACCGGGACCGGAGCGGTCCACCAACTCGATGGTGCCCTCATGGCGGTCTATGATCTCCTTGGCAATGGAGAGCCCCAGTCCTGTGCCGCCCGACTCGCGGGAGCGGGCCTTATCCACCCGGTAGAACCGCTCGAAGATGCGGCCCCGGTCCTCCTTGGGGATGCCGATGCCGTTGTCGGCCACTTCCATCCACACCCGCCGGTCCTGGCGGCCGGCGGAGATACGGATGCGGCCGCCATCGGGGGTGTATTTGATGGAGTTGGATACCACATTCATCATCACCTGTACGATCCGCTCACGGTCCCCGGTAATCTCAGGCAGCTCTTCCGTGATGTCCAGCTCCATGGCGTGGCCGTGGCGCTGGGCCTCCATCAGGTTGGCGTTGTAGACATCCTGCACCGCCTGTCCGAAAGGGAAGGGGGCCAGCTTCAGCTCGGCCCGGCCGGAGTCAAAGCGGGAGAGGGTGAGCAGATCCTGCACAATGTGGGTCATACGGTCGGATTCGTTGAGAATAACACCCAGGAAGTTTTTTTCCGTGTTGGGAGGGAGCTCTCCTGCATTGTCCGCCAGCGTCTCCGCATAGGAGCGGATGTTGGTCAGGGGAGTGCGCAGCTCGTGGGACACGTTGGCCACAAACTCCCGGCGGAGCTCCTCGGTCTTGCGCTGCTCGGTTACGTCGTGAATGACGACAAGAACGCCGCCCAGACGCTCCTGGTCAAAGGGGGTGAGCAGAAGCTCCAGGCTGCGGCCGCCCACATCCCGCTCACCGTCCAGGTAGCCGGGCTGCTCCACGGCCAACACCCCCTGGAGGGGAGCAATGTCGGAGAAGAGTGTATCGTAGTTCTCACTGCCGCCAATGGGAATGGATCGGCCCAGCATCTCCTCGGCGGCGGGGTTGGACTGGATAACCGAGCCGTCCCGGGAGAAGGCCACCACACCGTCGGTCATATGCAGAAAGAGAGTGCCCAGCTTGGTGCGCTCGTTCTCCACTTCTTCCAGGGTGCGCTTGAGCTGCTGGGCCATGTCATTGAAGGTGCCGGTGAGCACGCCGATCTCGTCCCGGGAGGCCACCTCGATTTTGTGGGAAAAGTCGCCGTCCGCCACCCGTTCAGCGCCCTCGGTCAGCCGCTCAATGGGGGTGATCAGCGTCTTGGACAGCAGGAAGGAGAGAAGCACGGAGATGATAAGGCCGAAGATCAACGCCTCTACGATCAGCGTGATCAGCTCGCTGTTGAGGGCGGACACATTGGCGCCGTTGTCCTGCACATAGACGATGTAGCGGCCCTCGCCCCGCTGTACTGCCACGGCTACGTCCATATAGGCGGCGGCGGGGGAGTTATCGTCGCTGGCATCCTCACCCGCCAGCACCCGCATCAGGTTGCGGGAATCATTGGGCATCGCCTGTCCGGACTCCTTATCGTCGGAGCCTGCCAGCCAGTGGCCGTCGGTACCGTCCAGTACGTAGTATTTCCGGCTGCGGTTGTCAATGCCGAGGGTGCTGTTGGTATCCAGAATGTGGGCGATGCTGGATGCGGCGTCCTCCTCACCCTCGATGGGAGTCTCCAAGTCCTTCCAGAAGTCCGGGTCGCCAAAGGCCTCGGACATCTGGGTATAGAAGTCCTGCGTGTAGTAATTGGCAACCGAATTGATCAGAAATGCACCTACCACCGTCATCAGGGAGATAATCAGCAGCGTCATGATGAGCATGAGCTTCATGTGCAGGCTTCGAAACATGGAGACACCCCCTCCCAATTCTTCCAAGAGATGCAACGGCGTCCTGAGCCGAAGCGTTGAAGCAGTACCCGATGGCCTCCCGGTTATGATGAACTACAGCGCCGCGGAGTCGTCCGTTCCCTGCACGCCAGGCCACACGGAGACTCCATAGGGATGTAAGATTTCAGGCAACACGAATTCAACCTGCGGCTTGCCTTGCTGGAGTTTTATGCGTTGAAGTAATAGCCCAGGCCCCTTCGAGTGACGATAAACTGCGGGACTGCGGGATTATCCTCCACCTTTTCGCGCAGGCGGCGCACGGCTACATCGACGGCGCGCACATCGCCTACATAACCCTCATAGTTCCAGACGTGCTCCATCAGAGCCTCCCGGGAAAAGACCTTTCCGGGCTGGGAGGCCAGAAATTTCAGCAGCTCATATTCCCGCTGTGTCAGCTCCAGGGGGTGATCATCCTTGTAGACGATCATCAGGTCGACATCAATGACGATACGGCCGTGCTCAATACGCCGACTGCCGCCGAGGGGAGCAGCCGCGCCGGCGGCGCCTACCATCTCATTGCGGCGAATATTGGCCTTTACCCGGGCCAGCAGCTCCCGCATGGAGAAGGGCTTCGTGATATAGTCATCGGCCCCCAGCTCCAGTCCCAGAACCTTGTCGGTCTCCTCTTCACGGGCGGTAAGCATGATGACCGGTGTGCTCCGGTTTTCCCTGCGCAGGCTGCGGCATACGTCAAAACCATTCATCTTGGGCAGCATGAGATCCAGGAGAATCAGATCCGGGTTTTGCTCCAGGGCCAACTGGAGGCCCGCCTCGCCGTCGTAGGCCTCCAGCGTCTCATAGCCCTCCTTGGACAGATTGAAGCTGAGAATATCGACGATGTTTTTCTCGTCCTCCACGATCAGGATACGCTTGTTCATGGCAATTCCTCCACACACTCACAGTCCCAGCAGCTTGGCCTTCAGCACCAGCGCCACGGTTTTGGCGTCCTTGATCTCCCCCTGCCGTACCTGCTCCACCAGGGCGGAGAAGGGGATGCGCTCCACGGAGAGGAACTCGTCCTCGTCCGGATGACAGGCTCCCTCAGTCAGCTCTTGGGCGAGATACATGTGAAGCACCTCCGAGGAAAAGCCGGGGGAGGAGTAGAGACACCCCAGGTAGGTCAGCCTCCCGCAGGAGGCGCCCACCTCCTCCTCCAGCTCACGCAGGGCGGCCAGACGGTGGTCCTCGCCCCGCTCCAACTTCCCTGCGGGCAGTTCGGCCACCACCTCCTGGAAGGGGTAGCGAAACTGGCGGACCAGGCTCACCGTGCCGTCGTCAAACAGGGGCAGAATAGCCACCCCGCCGGGGTGCTCCACCACTTCCCGGGAGGCCACGCGGCCGTTGGGCAGTTCCGCCTTGTCCAGCCGCACCGTGATGATCTTTCCCTCAAAGAGCACGCGGCTCTCCACTGTCTTTTCCATCAGTTCCATCCGGCATATCCCTTTCTTTGCACAGCCTTTGCACTGCGGCATCCAGATTAAACCACATTATATCATAGATTCCGCCCCTTTGCCAATCCCCAATCATTACAGCTATCCAAAGTCCACGGCCATCCGGTATAATACCATCAACGGTCGGATTGATTTTTGCAAAGGAGGCCCGTTATGACGATCCAGCCAATCGGAAGCGCCAGCGTGGCGCTGTACATCACACCTGCGGACTTGAAGGAGCACGGTCTCACCCGGCAGGGCTGACTCTGGAACGGGCGCTGGCCATTACACAGACCGCCTTCCACGAGGCGGGGATCACTCTGGAGGGCTCCATCGAGATCGAGGCCTACCCGGATGCCTGCGGCGTTCTGGTGTTTGCCCATGTCCGCGCGCCGGAGCGGGCCTGGTTTTTTTGACGAGCTGGAGCCTGTGGTGGCCGCGGCCCGGATCTGCCCGCACCGCGGCCGGATGCGGCGCTGCTCTGGTGGGAGGACCGCTGGTGGCTCTCGCTGGGAGCGGGGAGGAGCAGGCCATTGCGCGGCTGTCGGAGTTCGGCCGCTGTGAGACCGCACGCCCCCATCTGGAAGCCCGGCTGGCCGAGCACGGCCGCCCGTGTGGGATCAGGACGCCCTCACCGCGCTGCTCTCCTACTTTCCCGTCTGACCTATTGACAAGCGTGGTATAATAAAACCTAGGCATATACAGCCGGAACGCAGGCCGGGGTGAGGACATGGACGGCAAGGGAATCAAGGTGGTTGCAAAGAACAGCAAGGCTTACCACGATTACTTTATTGAAGATAAGTACGAGGCGGGCATCGAGCTGGCGGGCACCGAGGTCAAGTCCATCCGCCAGGGCCATGTCAACCTCAAAGACTCTTTCTGTATCGTGAAAGACGGACAGATGCACGTTCACGGCATGCACATCAGCCCTATGAGAGGGAACATCTTCAACAAGGACCCCTTGCGCTCTCGCCGGCTGCTGATGCACAAGCGGGAGATCCTCCGCCTCTTCGCCAAGGTAAAGCAGGATGGATACGCGCTGGTGCCTCTGTCTCTCTACTTCCGCGGTCCCAGGGTCAAGTTGGAGGTGGGGTTGGCCAAAGGCAAGAAGCTCTACGACAAGCGGGCCTCCGCCGCGGCCAAGGACGCCAAGAGGGAAATGGACCGCACTATGAAATCCCGCCGCACCGGCGGTTATTGATGTCAAAGAGGGGCATCCCCTGGGAAAGGAAGGAATCAATGGCTCAAAATCCCATTGTCACCTTTGAGATGGAGAACGGCGGCAAAATGGTCGCTGAACTCTACCCGGAAGTGGCGCCCAACACGGTCAACAACTTCATCAGCCTGGTGCAGTCCGGCTTTATAACGGCCTGATCTTCCACCGGGTGATCCCTGGTTTCATGATCCAGGGCGGCTGCCCCAACGGCAACGGCATGGGTGGCCCCGGCTATTCCATCCGCGGTGAGTTCAGCCACAACGGGGTGCAGAACAGCCTCAAGCACGACCGGGTGTACTCTCCATGGCCCGCGCCATGAATCCCAACTCCGCCGGTAGCCAGTTCTTTATCATGGTGGAGAAGGCCCCCATCTGGACGGCGAGTATGCCGCCTTCGGCAAGGTGATCGAGGGCATGGACGTGGCCGATACCATCGTGAACGCAGACCGGGACCGGATGGATAAGCCCAAGCAGGAGCAGCGGATGAAGTCCGTCACTGTGGAGACCTTCGGCGTGGACTATCCTGCCCCGGCCAAGTGCTGATTTTCAGGAGAGCTCAACGACACGACTCAATTCCACGCAGAAATGTCCTGCAACCTCATCTCTCCCGGTGAAGCCCAGCGTCAGCGGGTTCACCGGAAGGTGAGGAGCAGGGAGCGGCCTGACGGATGTCCGCCTTTGGCGGGTGTCCGGAAGAAAGCGGACTTTGCGACGAGCCGGGGGCGTACTGGTTTCGACGGGGACGTAGAGGCGGGAATAGCGGGCGGATGCGCCTATCATCCTTAAAATGGGCAGCTTATAAATTAAAGAACAACGATAACGTTGAGCTTGTCGCGGCTTAAGCCGTGACCGTCCCGTCCGGAAGGACCACGAGCCGGAACGGGGCGTCGTTTAGTGGTGCACGTGTGTGCGCAAAGCTTTGAGCGCACCATGAACAATGAAGCTACCAAGCCCTGTAGTTTGACGGCCTACGCCGGGGTAAGGGAATGTAAATGACCGTCTGCGCCCGGAGAGGTTCCCGAGGAAGCGTTTTCGGACGGGGGTTCGACTCCCCCCGCCTCCACCAGAAAAGAAAGACACGACGAAAGTCGTGTCTTTCTTTTTGTGTTCAATCCGCTGATGTGGGTACCAGTAATTATGACACACCCCGGATACCATGTTCTGGGACAGAAACTTTAAAGGGTATTATTATGTACAATTTTGAATCAATTTTATCTCTGGGGGTATTTTGGTATACAGCAAAAGATTTGGACTATACCAAAAAATAAATATGGTACTTTTGCTTGAGGAAAGATACTGATATAATTCTCACAAATTGTTAGACATACTTGGAGAGTGCACAAGACACTTTTCACAAAAGAGAGGGGCTGGGCGGCAGGTGGGAGAAGGATGAACATCAGGATCAATCGCAGCAGCCAGACCCCCATCTATCTCCAAATAAAATGCGCCATTCAGAATTTGATTTTATCGGGGGAGCTCAGCCCTGGCTACAAGATGCCGGCAGAGCGAAAGCTGGCCGGAGAGCTGGATATACATCGGAATACCGTCATCAAGGCATATGGAGAGCTGGTTGACGAGGGATATCTGATCGTCTCCTCGAAGCGGCCGAAGGGTTACTTTGTCAAGGAGATTGCCGACGACGGAGTGCCATTCAAGCGCTTTTTCCCGCTGGAGAAAATGATTCGCTATCATTTTACGGACAAGGAGAAGCTGTTTCTGGACATCTTCAGCCGGTCGGAGCGGGAGGAATGCATCTCGATGGGCGGGATCATCATGGATGATGCGGCTTATCCCAGAGAGGGCGTAGAGAAGATTCTGCAGAACATGTCCCGGGAGCCGCGAAACGAGGCCGAACGGATGAAGAAAAACATCTGTTCTGTACTTTTTCAGGAGAACATGTACGTCAGCCCAAAGAATATTCAGTTGGTTGCCGAGACCAATCAGGCACTGAGCCATATCATGACACTCTATCTGGAAGAGGGGGACTACGTGATAGCAGAGGAGCCGGTGGTACCCGACAACGCCAGCATTTTCCGCAACAAGGGGATCAACCTCGTAACAGTGCCGATGGAGCCGGACGGGATGGATCTGGCCAAGTTGGAGACAGCGATCCGAAAATACGCACCGAAATTCATCTATACCATGCCAAACTATCACAATCCTACGGGCATTGTGATGTCCCTGGAGAAACGGAAAAAGCTGCTGGAGCTGGCGGGAAGGTATTGTATTCCCATCATCGAAGAGGACTCCCAGCGGGATTTTCGATACGAAGGAAACCGGCTTCCCAGCCTGTACGCTCAGGATCGGTACCGGTCGGTGATCTATATCGACTCCTTCACGCTGACCTTTCCTTATGGGATTAAGACGGGGTATATTGTGGGGCCTACCGACCTGATCGAAACGCTGGAACGGCTCATTGTTGTGGACGAGACCTTTGTAAGCAGCCTAGGGCAATATATTCTTAATGAGTATATCGAGCGCGGATATTATCAAACCCATATCGGACACTTGGTGAAGCACTATGCGCACAAGCGGGATCTCCTTTGCCAATGTCTGGACGGGATTGCGGACAAGGGGATTACCTATACCAAGCCCCGGGGTGGGCTGCTTCTCTGGTGTGATCTCGAAGAACGCATCAATGAACGCAGGCTGTATCACGAGGCGGAGAGCCGCGGGCTGTTAATTATGCCCGGCTTCCTGTTTTACCCGAAGGGCTATGAGGGCGGCGGTCATGTTCGGCTGTGCTTTTCCAATATCAGCGATGCCGACATTGAACGAGGTGTCCAAATTTTGAGTGAAGCGCTGGAACACAGCGTGGAATAAACCTGTGGAGGGATAGCATGAACCAGTTAACAGAGTACCGGAGAGAGTTCCATAAATACCCAGAAAACGGCTGGCGGGAATTTCGAACCAGCGCCCGGGTGGCCGAGATACTGACCGGGATGGGGTATGATGTGGCCATGGGACCGGACGTGATCGAGCCCGGAAGCGTGGGGGAGCCTGAGCGGCTGAGCGAGGAGCAGATCCGTCAGGAGATGGAGCGAGCCGTCCGGCAGGGAGCCGATCCGGCATTTGTGAAGCGGACCCAGGGCTGGCCCGGCGTGATGGCGGTGCTGGACACCGGAAGGGAGGGGCCTGTCTCCGCGATGCGGTTTGAGATGGACTGCCTGCCCTACGACGAACCTCAGAGGCCGGGATACCGCCCCTGTGACGAGGGCTATCTCTCCTGCAACCCCCAGTCAGTACACGCCTGCGGCCATGACGGACACACGGCTATCGGCTTGGGCATCGCCGCAGAGCTGATGAAACGGAAGGGGGAGCTGAAGGGAAAGATCAAGCTCTTCTTCCAGCCTGCCGAGGAGACGTTCTATGGCGCCCAGTCCATCGTGGATAAGGGGCACCTGGACGACGTGATGAACTTTATCGCGGTACATATCGCCCTGAGCGCGGAGAACAAGCCTCTGCCCTCCCATACCGTAGCCTGCGGGTGCCGGGATTTCCTCAGCGACCGGCAGTTGGATGTCTATCTGGAGGGAAAGGCCGCCCACCCCTGCGGGGCCTCCCAAGAGGGAAAGAACGCCCTGCTGGCCGCCTGCTCCGCCGCATTAAACATCCACAGCATCGCCCCCCACGAGGAGGGCCTGTGCCGGGTGAATGTGGGCGAGATCCACGCCGGTGTGTGTGCCAATACCATTGCGCCGGACGCCATGATGCGCATTGAGTACCGGGGGCAGAAGCCCGCGATCTCCGAATACGCGGGCCAGCGGATCTTCGATATTCTGGAGGGCACTGCAAAGGCCTACGACCTCAAGTATCACTATGTGGATTACGGAGAGGTGCCCGCAGGCGCCAGCGACTATGCCATGATGGAGGTTGTCCAGCGGGCGGCCCAAAAGGTGCCCTGGTTCCAGACAGTATATTTTGAGGGCAATGTCGGCGGTACGGATGACGCCGCCGTAATGTTGACCAAGGTACAGCAGAACGGAGGAATTGGCTCCTATGTGGGCATTGGTGCGGATACCACCGGCCCCGTTCACAACCCCGAATTTGACTTTGACGAGGACTGTCTGCAGGCCGCCATGGAGCTGTGTGTGTATGCCCTGGAGGAGCTCCATGGGATGGATGCTTGACTTAGAAAGAAGAGGACAGTGTAAAAACATTAGGAGGTAAAGAGAACGATGGCTGAGAAAGTTGTATCCAAGTTGAGGGGGAACATGTGGCGGCTGATCATTCTGGCAGTGGCCGGCTCCCTGATCTACGGACTGCCTTATTTCAGGACCTATTACTATGACGCGTATCTCCAGGCGTATAACCTGACCAACACCCAGATGGGCTCGCTGGGCTCCATCTTTGGCGTATTCGGCATGATTTCCTATCTGTTCGGCGGTGTCGTAGCCGACTTTATCTCTCCCAAGAAGCTGATCTCCATCTCACTGATCCTGACCGGGGTGGCTGGATTCTGCCACCTGTTCGCCACCAACTATTCCATGCTCCTGGTGATTTACCTGGTGTGGGGTTTTACAGCGCTCTTTGCGTTCTGGCCCGCATTGGTCAAGGGTATTCGTAGTCTGGCCTCCTCTGAGGAGCAGGGAAAGGCCTACGGCTTCATGGAGGCTGGACGCGGCGTGACCAACGCGGCCCATCTCGCTATCGCTCTGGCCATCATCACCGCCATCACCAGCAAGCGTGGCAGCGCCGCCGGCCTCAAGGGAGGCATCATCTTCTACTCTGTCGTTGTGATTGTGCTGGGCATCCTAGTGCTCCTCTTCTTTAAGGATCCTGAGACCTCTGACAAGTCCGAGCGCTTCAACTTCAAGCAGGTTCTGACCGTGATGAAGCTGCCCCAGGTGTGGATCCTCTGCCTGATCCTGTGCTGCACCTATGTCATGAACATGTCCTATGCCTACTTCAACCCCTACGCCACCTCTACTCTGGGCGTGGCCATGGTGGGCGGCACCATTGTAACGATTATGGCGGACTACATCCGTCCCTTTGCCTCTGTGGGCGGCGGCGTCCTGGCAGACCGTCTGGGCCGGCCCAGGATCATGACCATCGCCTTTGCCATCATGGCGGTCGGTACGTTTGCCATCGCCCTGTTCCCCAAGATGAGCGTGCCCGTCTTTGTGGCCCTGTGCGCCCTGGTGTATGTGGGTATGTACTGCAACTACGGCATCGTGTTCTCCCTGATGGATGACGGCGGTATTCCCATGGAGGTCTCCGGCACCGCCGTGGGCGTGATCTGTACCATCGGCTATCTGCCCGAGGTGGTCTGCCCCGCGACTGCCGGTATCATCCTGGATACATTTACCGAAGCGGGCTATAAGTATTACTTCCTTGCCGTCGGTATCATTATGCTCATCGGTATTGTGGGTATTATGATCTGGAACCGCAGCATGAAAAAGCAGAAAGCAGTGAACAAGTAAACAAAAGAGCTGGTATCCATTCCGGATACCAGCTCTATTTTATTTGTACGTTTCCAGTGCGGCATCTGAGGGGAAACGGAGCCGGAGAAGGCAGACGGCAAACAGCAGGCCGCCCAGGAACCAGGTCAGCGGATAGGCCCAGTAGATCACCCGAATATCGGGAATGAAATGGGTGACGGCGGTGATGTAGGCGATGCGCAGGGCGCACCAGGTGGCCAGCATGATAGCCATGGGGATGATTGGCCGCCCGGTCCCCCGGAGAATGCCTGCACAGCAGTGGGAGAAGGCCAGGAGGAAGTAGAACAGGCTGACGGTCCGGGCGTCGGCCACGCCGTAGGCGATGACCTCCGGGCTGCTGTTGAAGGCGGCAACCAGCAGGGGAGAGAGGACGAAGATGCCCAGCCCGATGGCCTCGGCCAGCAGGGGACTGCACAGCAGCCCGAACCGGATGCCGGAGCGGACCCGGTCATAGCGCCGCGCCCCGATGTTCTGGCTTACAAAGGTGGCCAGGGCCATGGAAAAGCAGGAGACCGGCAAAAAGGCAAAGCCCTCGATTTTGCTGTAGGCACCGCAGCCCGCCATGGCCGCCGAGCCGAAGGCGTTGATGTTGGCCTGGACGATGACGTTGGCCAGGGAGATGACCGAGTTCTGAACGCCGGAGGGAATACCCAGATAGACGACCTGCCGAAGCATATCGCCGTGAAAGCGTACCTGCCGCCAGGACAGGCGGTAGCTGTGCCCGGTGTGGGTGAGCTTGCGGAAAGCCAGGAGGGCGCTGAGGGTCTGGCTGAGGATGGTGGCCAGAGCCGCGCTGGCCACGCCCCAGCGGAAGACGGCCACGAACAACAGATCCAATACCACGTTGGTGAGGGAGGCGAAAATCAGATACTTCATGGGACTGCGGCTGTCCCCCACAGACTGGAGGATGCTGGCGCACATATTGTAGAGCACTACGGCGCTGGAGCCTAGAAAGTACACTCGAAAATACGCAATGGAATTTCCGATGACATCGCCGGGTGTGCCCATCCAGCGCAGAATCTGGGGGGTCAGCAGAACGCCCACCACGGTGAGCACAAGCCCGGCCGCGATGCCCAGCGCTACGGTGGTGTGGAGGGCGCGGGAGAGATTTTCCCGGTCATCGGCGCCGTAAAAGCGGGCAATAACCACCCCGGCACCCAGGGAGACTCCGTTAATAAACCCTACCAGCAGCATAATCATGCTGGCGGAGGAGCCCACCGCCGCCAGAGCGGTGCTGCCGATGAAATTGCCAACAATCAGGGAGTCTACGGCGTTGTAGAGCTGCTGAAACAGGTTACTGAGGAAAATAGGCAGGGCGAAGGCCAGCATCTTCCGGGGCACACTGCCTTCGGTCAGACGGTTCTGGTCGGTTTCATCCATGCGGTACGATCACGGCTTTCTGTTTGATAGAGTACAGCCCGGCGCTCCGCCGGCGGCCGCCTGCACTACAGGGAAATGTCCGCGGACTTTGCGGCGGCATCGAGCACGTGGCGGGCCAGCACGGAGGTGGTCACGGCCCCCACGCCTCCGGGGACGGGGGTAACGGCACCCACCACGGCTTCGGCCGCAGCGAAATCCACGTCACCCACCAAATGGCCGGCGGCGTCCACATTGATACCCACGTCGATGACCACTTGGCCGGGGGAGAGGCAGTTGGCACCGATAATCCCGGCCCTTCCAGCGGCGGCGATCAGCAGCTCTGCCCGACGGCATTCGGCCGCCAAATCGGCGGTGCGGGTGTGGCAGAGGGTGACGGTGGCGTTCCGGTTCAGCAGCAGCATAGCTGCCGGCCTTCCGATAACCAGACTGCGCCCCACCACCACGGCGCGCCTGCCGGTAGGCTCAAAACCATAGTAGTCTAGCAGTTCCAGGCAGGCCTGAGCGGTGCAGGGGGGATAACCCTGCCCGTCACCGGAGAATACACTGGCCAGGGAACCGCTGGTGATGCCATCCACATCCTTGACGGGGGAGAGGGCGGCACACACCGCCGCCTCGTCCAAGTGTCTGGGCAGAGGACGGAAAAGGAGGCAGCCGTGAATGGCCCCGTCCTCGTTGATCCGGCGGATGACCGTCAGCAGTTCCTCCTGGGTGCAATTGACTGGCAGGATAAAATGCTTTACAGAAATTCCGATCATTTCACAGCGCTTGCAGGCCCCACGCTCGTAGGAGAGATCCTCCGACCGCTCTCCCACCCGGACGATGGCCAGGGTGGGAGAAATGCCGCGGGCCCGCAGCCTCTCCGCCTGTCCGCACAGGCGTTCGGTGAGCGCGGCGGCCACTGGCGCCCCCTTCCAAAGCTCTGCCATCAGGTGTACCTCCCCATCACCGACTCATAGATCTGTTCGGCGCGCTTCCAGTACTGCTCCACAAGGCCGTCAGCTTCGTCATTCATGGCCTCCGCATACGGCCGGTCGGCCATGCTCTTGGTATTCACCTTCACGTTGAGCCATGCCCCATAGAGGGCACCCCAGCATAGAACAGCCCCGGTTCCCACATCGGAGAGCACCATCACGCTTCCCTTGTCCAGCATCTCACTGTGAAGGTCAATTGCCTCACAGCAAAGCCGGAGGATCTCCATGGGTGCGGCGGCGGCGTCTCGCAGACAACGCTCCATCACCTCACCCCGGCTCGGGTCCTCCTTCGGGATGGCGTAGGCCCGCGAGAGGGGCTCAAATGCGGCGGCGTCGGTATCCACCAGGCCCAGCAAACGGGCACGGAGGTCCTCCGCCCGCGCCATCAGGGCCTTGACATCCTCCTCCACTGCGGCGTATTTTTGCTTGCCCACGGTGTAGTTGCCAACCATGGTACACAGGGCCGCGCCCAGGGCGCCCGCCAAGGCGGAAGCCCCTCCGCCGCCGGGGACGGGGGCCTTGGAGGCCAGTGCGTCCAGAAACGCGCCGCAGCTCTGTTCCGCGGTATTCATTCGCAATCCCTCCTTCATGATTCAGATAGGTGGCCTACGGCCGCCTATCTGCCGTTTCAATGGGCTCAAAACAGGCCGGAGATTCTGCCGTTCTCGTCTACGTCCACCTTTTCGGCCGCGGGCACTTTGGGCAGGCCGGGCATGGTCATGATGTCGCCGGTGAGGGCGACCAGGAACCCGGCGCCGGCGGACACCTTAATATTGCGTACCGTGATGGTGAAGCCCCTGGGCGCGCCCAGAAGGGCGGCGTTATCAGAGAAGGAGTACTGAGTCTTGGCCATGCAGATGGGCAGGGAGCCAAAGCCCAGCTCAGTGAGCTCCGCCGCCTGCTTTTGGGCGGTGGGGGTGAGCACCACGCCGTCGCCGTGATAGACCTTCGTTACGATAGCGGCCAGCTTGTCCTCAATGGAGGCGTCCAGCTCGTAGGAGAAGGTGAAGTGGTTGGGCGCATCGCAGAGGCGGATGACCTCCTCGGCCAGGGCAACGCCACCCTCGCCGCCCTTGGCCCACACCTCGGAGAGGGCTACGTTCACCCCCAGTGCGCGGCAGCGGTTCTCCACCAGCTCCAGCTCCGCCTCGGTGTCGGTGGGGAAACGGTTAACGGCCACCACACAGGGCAGGCCGTAGACCTCGGTGATATTTGCCACGTGCTGGAGCAGGTTGGGAAGGCCGGCCTCCAGGGCGGCCAGGTTTTCACTCCCCAGCTCGGCTTTGGGGCAGCCCCCGTGGTGCTTGAGGGCGCGGACAGTAGCCACCACCACCACCGCATCGGGGTGGAGCCGGGCCAGACGGCACTTAATATCCAGGAACTTTTCCGCGCCCAGATCGGCGCCGAAGCCGGCCTCAGTGATCACATAGTCGCCCATCTTGAGGGCCACCCGGGTGGCCATGACGGAGTTGCAGCCGTGGGCAATGTTGGCAAAGGGGCCGCCGTGGATGAAGGCGGGGGTGCCCTCCAGTGTCTGCACCAGGTTGGGCTTGATGGCGTCCTTGAGCAGGGCGGCCATAGCCCTCGGCCCTGAGATCGTGGGCGGTTACGGGGGCGCCGGAGCGGCTGTAGGCCACCACCATCCGGCCCAGCCGAGCCTTCAGGTCGGTGAGGCTGTCGGCCAGGCAGAGGACGGCCATGATCTCCGAGGCCACGGTGATGTCGAAACCGTCCTCCCGGGGAACACCGTTGACCTTGCCGCCCAGGCCGCACACGATGTTGCGCAGCTGGCGGTCGTTCATGTCCACGCAGCGCTTCCAGGTGATACGCCGCACGTCGATGTCCAGAATATTGCCCTGCTGAATGTGGTTGTCCAGCATGGCGGCCAAAAGGTTATTGGCTGCGCCGATAGCATGGAAGTCGCCGGTAAAGTGGAGGTTGATGTCCTCCATAGGGATAACTTGGGCGTAGCCGCCGCCAGCCGCGCCCCCCTTGACGCCGAAGACGGGCCCCAGAGAAGGCTCCCGCAGGGCGACAACCGTATTCTTGCCAAGGCGGCGCATGCCGTCCGCCAGACCCACCGTGGTGGTGGTCTTGCCTTCGCCCGCCGGGGTTGGATTGATGGCGGTCACCAGAATCAGTTTTCCATCGGGGCGGTCCGCCCGGTCGTCCAGCAGCTTCAGATCGATCTTGGCCTTGTATTTTCCGTAGTACTCCAGGTATTCCTCGTCCACACCGGCCACGGCTGCAATGTCCCGAATGGGCTTTATCGCACAGGCCTGTGCGATTTCAATATCCGACTTCACTTCCACATCCACACACTCCTTTATACACTTCGGCTGGAAAAGAGAGAGGAAGATGGCGGTGTGCCCCCGACATCTTCCGTTTACCTTCCAGAATTTCAAGTTTATCGTAACATCCTTTGCCCGCCTTGTCAACCGGAGGTGGAACGGGAAATGGAAGGTCCGGGGGACAAAAACGGAAAAGGCAAATTCAGCTTGCCTAGGGCTTGTTTGAAAATTGGCGATGTGTCCAGCGGCGAGGAATTTTGGGCCGCTGGCAAGCAATTTTTTCGCAGGAATCCTGACGGATTTCAAGGAAAAATTGCGCCGTCCAGTGGTCAAAAGCCGTCGATTGGGCATGTCGACATTTTTCAAACAAGCCCTAGGTATTAAAATTCAGAAATGTGGAGGTCACCCGTGGAGGCTGGAGTAAAAAAAGAAAGACACGACGTACGTCGTGTCTTTCTTTTTTGGTACGGCTGAAGGGATTCGAACCCCCGACCTTTTGATTCGTAGTCAAACACTCTATCCAACTGAGCTACAGCCGCATGTCATTGAGAGGACTGTATTTGTCCTGCTCGCTGACGGCTTGATTATATTAGCACAGGTTGGAACAGAATGCAAGAGGAAAATAAAAATTTCTCCAAAATTTTCTTCGGCCGGGAGAGGATCGGGTCAAGTGGAGCGCTCTCCTCTGCAACAATGCGCTCCAGGCAGGCCATCAGATCCGACATGGTCTCCAGCTTGACATCCATCTGCAAAATGTGCTCCCGGAGCTCGGGTGGCATGGAGTCAAACTTTGCACGGATAGCGGGATTGACATAGGACATGGAAATCACCTCGCCGATAGTATGGACAGGGGTACGGAAATTCATACCATGAAAGGCAATAAAACGCGCCCGGAACCGGAGCGCGGGAGTTTGGTCTGTCCCCACAGAGAGGCGTCTGCCACCTGCGGGGTACAGTGGTTTTGGGTGTTTGAAAAGAGAGGAAGAGAGGAGGAGTCTTGATTGATTGCTCTGGTATCCTGACAATCTCTATTTTAACAGGTCTAAGCCCAAAGTGATGAACCATTTTCAAATTTAGTATGAACGTTTTATGAACGCGGAAAACGACTTTTCCCTGGGTAAAGGGAAAAAAATGGCCATATACCGCCAGGCATGCCAATGAGCGAGCGTACTCGCAGCGCATGAAGTGCTACACAGTACGAATGCGGTACAGGGCGTTGAGCACCCGCCAGTTCTGGGGAAGGGCCGCATCAGGTTCCAATAGCCAACCCGTATAGACCATATTCGGGGATCAAGGCCAGCTTGGCCTGTATGCTACGGGCATCCTCAAACCAGACCTCATGGGTTATGCCGTAGCCATCAGTATAGCGGTACCAGGGGGCCTGGGCCTGCTCGCTGTATTGGATATCCACACCGTAGCGGACCGCCCTGGCCACCGCTTCCTGGGGGGAAATGGACTGAGCCTTGGTACGTCCCTGCACAAAGGGGAGCGGCCAGTCGTAGCCGTAGAGGGGGACGCCCAGCCAGATTTTGGAGGCCGGGATTTCCGTCAGGGCATACTCCACCACTTGGCGCACATTGGGCGGGAGCCACTGCCATCGGCGGACCATAGGTATAGCCCCACTCATAGGTCATAAGGAGTACCTGATTAACTGCCGCACCGATGGCGGCGAAGTCGTGGCCCTCATACAGTGTTCCGGGCTGATCGGCGGCAATTTTGGGGGCCAAGGCGGCGATAACCGGATAGCCCAGGGGATTGAGCCGCTCTGTGAGGCGGCCCAGAAATGCGGCATAGGCCCCCGCATCCTCGGCGTAGACATATTCAAAATCCACATCCAGCCCCCGGTAGCCCTTTTGCACCAGCATGGCCTCCAGATTGTCAACCAGCGTATCCTGTACCGCAGGCTGAGTGAGGGCCAAGTGGGCCAGCTCATTGGAGAAGCCGCCCTCTTCGGTCAGGGTGGACAGGTGCATCAGAGGAGCGGCTCCACCTTGGCGGGCTGCGGCGAGCAGGGCCTCGTCATCCAACTCCACCAGCGTGCCGTCAGGGGTAAAGCCATAGGTAAAGGGGGTCAGATAGGTGAGATAAGGGACGGTGGATTGGAGCAGCGCCGGGTCGATAAAGGGATAGGCGTAGCCGTTGACGGAGAGGGTGGCCTCCGGCGTGCTGTCGTAGGCGAGCACCAGGGTCTGGCCAGGATAGATCTCCGGGATACCGCCAAGTATGGGATTGTTGCGGTAGAGCTGGCGCAGTGGGAGCTGATAGGCCGCGGCGATGGAGGCCAGGGTTTCTCGGGGCTGGACCGTGTGGGTCTGGGTTGGAAATTGAACCACCAGCGCCTGCCCTACAGCCAGACGGGAGGAGGTTTCCAGGCCATTGTCCAAGATGAGCTGGGACATGGGAATGCCGTACTCCAGGGCAATGGAGTAGACAGTATCGCCGGGTTTGACTACATGGATGAGCATGGCAGTACCTCAGAGCAGGGTGATGAAATCCGCGTTGGCCCAACCCACCACGCTGTCAAAGCGCACCACATACCAGTTTTGCCACTGGTTGAGGACGGTGAGCCGCGCCCCATCATAGGCCCTGGCCAGGACGGGAGAAGAGGTGTCCGGCTTATCCCGGATATTGAGATAGCCCCAGGAGACATCCACTACGGCAGGACGCGAGGGGCGAGGCTCCAGGAAGGGCACGCCGAAGTATTCGGTCAGGGAGAGCACGATGTTGCGGGCCACGGCCTCCAGATTGTTTTTAATCCACGCAGCATCGTCCGCGTTGTCGTGGTAGCCCAGCTCAAGAAAGACGGAGGGAGCGCGGACACGGCGTACCTCTCCGACGGAGGTAGTGGGCTCCGCCCGTACCCGGTTGGGCAGTGGATAGAGGGTTTTCAGCCCGTCCGCCACCAATGTGGCCGCCCGTTGCCCCTGGACAGAGCCGGGATAGTAGAACACCAGAATTCCACGGGCCTGGCCGTACTGCCTCCTCCGGGGCGGCATTGGAGTGGAGGGCCAGGTGCAGGTCGTAGTTGCCAGCGTTAGAGGCACGGATGGACGAGGCGGCGGTCATGTCGGGGGTGTTGCGGGAGTATCGGATACCGGATGCGGTGAGATAGGGCTCCATGGCGTCGGCCAGGCGGTTCATCCACTCCTCTTCGGTGCCCCCGTTGACATACAGGTTGTTCTCCTGGGTGGAGGGGGAGAGATAGATGATGGGCATAGGGATACCTCCTTTTTGCTCCATCCTATGCACGGAGATGCCGGAGGGTCATTGCGGAGATAAAAGCAGGGCCCGCCGTGTTGGCACGGCGGGCCCTACTTATTCCCATCGGCTCGATTCAGTTGAGCCGGGCATCCAGGATATCCAGCTCCTCCGAGAGCTGACGGGGCAGCTTGTCGCCGAACTTCTGGTAGAACTCCCGGATGCCCTTGACCTCGTCCCGCCAGAGGGCGGTGTCCACGCCCAGCAGGCCCCTGAGAGTGTCCGGCTCCACGCCGGAGTCCTCTAGGTCGATGTCCTCCGGCCGGGGCTCCCAGCCGATGGGGGTCTCCACCGCCTCGGCCTCACCGAAGCAGCGCTTCAAGATCCACTCCAGCACCCGCAGGTTGTCCCCGAAGCCGGGCCAGAGGAACTTCCCGTCCTCGTCGGTGCGGAACCAGTTGACGTTGAAGATCTTGGGGGCCTTGCCGCCCAGCTTCTCCCCCATGTCCAGCCAGTGCTGCCAGTAGTCGCCCATGTGATAGCCGCAGAAGGGGAGCATGGCCATGGGGTCCCGGCGTACCACACCCACCGCGCCGGCAGCGGCGGCGGTGGTTTCCGAGGCCATGATGGAGCCCACAAATACCCCGTGGGTCCAGTCCCGGGACTGATAGACCAGGGGGGCGGTCCAGGCCCGGCGGCCGCCGAAGACGATGGCGGAGATGGGCACGCCCCGGGGACTCTCAAACTCGGGGGAGATGCAGGGGCAGTTTTTGGCCGGCGCGGTGAAGCGGGAGTTGGGGTGCGCCCCCTTCTCCGAAGAGGTCTTGCCGTTCCAGGGGCGGCCTTGCCAGTCCACCGCGTGCTCCGGAGGGATTCTTGTCCAGACCCTCCCACCACACGGTGTTGTCGTCCAGGTTGTGAACCACATTGGTGAAGATGGTGCCCTGTCGGGTGGTGGCCAGTGCGTTGGGGTTAGATTTGACATTGGTGCCGGGGGCCACGCCGAAGAAGCCGTACTCCGGGTTCATGGCCCACAGCCGGCCGTCCTCGCCGATGCGCAGCCAGGCGATGTCGTCCCCCACGCACCAGACCTTCCAGCCCGCCTTCCGGTAGTGCTCCGGGGGGATGAGCATGGCCAAGTTGGTCTTGCCGCAGGCGGAGGGGAAGGCGGCGGCAAGGTAGCGCACCTCGCCCCCTGGGGGTTCTCCACGCCCAGAATGAGCATGTGCTCCGCCATCCAGCCCTGCTGGCGGCCCAGGTAGGAGGCGATGCGCAGGGCGAAGCACTTCTTGCCCAATAGCACGTTGCCGCCGTAGCCGGAGTTGACGCTCATGATGGTGTTGTCCTCGGGGAAGTGGACGATGTAGCGGTTCTCGGGGTCAATGTCCGCCTTGGCGTGGAGCCCCTTGACAAAGTCGTCTCCCATCACGTCGGCCACGGCCCGGCCTACCCGGGTCATGATGGCCATGTTGAGCACCACATAGATGGAGTCGGTCAGCTCGATGCCGTACTTGGCGAAGGGGGAGCCCACGACACCCATGGAATAGGGGATCACATACATGGTGCGGCCCTTCATGGCGCCGGTGTAAAGCTTTTTCAGCTTGGCGTACATCTCCTGGGGGTCCATCCAGTGGTTGGTGGGGCCGGCGTCCTCCTGCTTTTTGCAGCAGATGAAGGTGCGGTCCTCCACCCGGGCCACGTCGTTTACCGCTGTGCGGTGGAGGTAGCAGCCTGGGAGCTTCTCCTCATTCAGCCTCTCAATCTCCCCGCTGGCGCAGGCCTGCTTCCGCAGCTCCTCCAGCTGGGCCTCGCTGCCGTCAATCCAAACGAGCTGGTCCGGCTGGGTCATGGCCGCCATCTCGTCAATCCATGCCAGTACCGCGCGGTTGCTTTGTCAATGCCATGAAAGTGTCCCCCTTTTGTGATGTAATGCAGAAAATTCTGTTAGCTGTATTGTAAAAGAAACGGGCGGTTTTTGCAAGTCCTTTTCGTCGGATTTGCAAAAACTGCCCGGTATACTGGCTCAGAGACGGTTCTGGAGGGCGGAGGCCAGAGTGGAAAATTCAGGAATACCCAGCCGCTCGCCCCGGATATCGGCGGGCAGTCCGGCGGCATCGATGGCCCCCCGCAACGCGTTTTTGGACAGGCGGCTGCCGAAGGCGGAGGAGAGGCCGTTGAGGAGCGTCTTGCGCCGCTGGGCGAAGGAGGCTCTGACCACCTGGAAGAAGAAGCTGTCGTCCACCAGGTTCTGAGGAGGGGGGGCGGAGCGGGGGACGAGCCGGATTACCGCCGAAGTGACCTTGGGGGCGGGGAGGAAGCACTCCGGCCCCACCTCAAAGAGCAGTTCCGGCTGGGTGTGATACTGGCAGAACACAGAGAACGCCCCATAATCGCTGGAACCGGGGGCGGCGCAGATGCGCAGGGCCACCTCCCGCTGAATCATCACCGTGATGGAGGCGAAGCACCCGGCCTCAATGAGGGCGGTGAGTACCGGTGTGGTGATGTTATAGGGGAGGTTGGCACAGGCAATCGCTGTAAGGCCAGAAAACTTGTCAGACACAAGAGCGGCCAGATCCAGCTTCATGGCGTCCCCCGGCACCACCTCGGCGTTGGGGTAGGGGGCCAGCGTCTCGGCCAGAATGGGATAGAGGGTGCGGTCCAGCTCAATGGCCGCTACCTTGGCCGCCCGCCGGGCCAGCTGCACCGTCAAAGGGCCGATGCCAGGGCCGATCTCCAGCACGCCGGTATCCGGGCCTGCGCCGGAGGCCTCCGCGATGTCCCTGGGTACCCATCCCTCAATGAGAAAGTTCTGGCCCATGCTTTTGGAGAAGCGGAAGCCGTGGCGGCCCAGCAGGGCGCGAATGTCCTTTTCATTGCATAAATCCATTGGGAATCACCTCGTGTCCCAGGGAGCACATCACCTGGAATTCCTGTTGAAAATCTGTAATGGCTTTTTCCTTTACGAGGAAAAGGGCGTCAAAAGCGTCCAGCGCGGCCGCGTCGGGGGCATAGGCAAAGCCCTCGCGGAAGCGCCCGGCGGCGTTTGCCAGGGAGCCGGGGGCCAGCTCCACTGCCTGGAGGCCGGGCAGGTACTGGCCGTTCTCCAGGGAGATGCCCCAGCGCTCTCCGCACCAGAAGCCGTAGCGGCCGTAGTGCCGGGGATCGCCCAGAATCACCACGGCCTGTTCCCCCAGGGCCTGGGCCTGCCGCAGGGCATGGCACACCAGGGCGCGGGCCAGTCCTTTTCCCTGAAAGGAGGGAGGACGGCCAGGGGACCGAAGGTGACGGTGTCCAGATACCCGCCTGCCTCCAGCTCGATGGAGCTGGAGGCGCAGGCGATCTGCCCGGCCAGGACGCCGTCCGCCTCGCATACGAAGGTCAGCTCCGGGCGGAAGGCGGGGACTGACGGAGCAGATGGAGATAGTAGTGCTCGTCGCAGCCGGGCTTGTAGACGTTCCAAAGGCCTCCCGCACCAGCGTTTCCGCGGCGCGGCGGTCGGCGGGGGCCTCGTGGCGAAGGGTCAGTGACATAGTGAATACCTCAAGCAGCAGATTTTGTTCGTATACCAGGAAGCATGAGCGGAATGGTATAATTGTGATATGTTTTCCGGCTGCCCCGCAAGGGGGGAAAACGGCTGAAATGCAAGCGTAAGAGCCGCTTTCCCGCTATTATACCATAAAACAGGGACAGGCTATGCCTGTCCCTGTTTTCAGCGGGCGCTTCAACATCAGCAGGGTCTTGATGTCTTCCACAACCTCCGGGGAGTCCACCTCCAGGGACAGCCACCGCCCGGAGCCCATGGGCTTGACCGCCTGCCAGCAGGCCTGGGTATACTCCGAGAGGGTGGGAAGGGCCTCCGCCTGGGCCGGGGCCACCACCAAGCAGACGAAGGCGCCGGAGGCGGGGTAGAGGGTACACAGGGCCTTGCCGCCGGAGCGGTACTTGACGTTCCAGCCCCGCCCCATGGAACAGCTGCTGTAGCTGTAAATACGGGAAAGGGAATAGGCTTCACAGATCCAGCGGTTCAATGGTTCCCACAGCGGATGGGATACATAGGCGGAGAGCTGCTCCGCTGTGGGCTCCTCCGGCCCGGGATAGATGGCGTTCCAGTCCATTAGTTGCGCCACCGGAGCAGACTGGGGAAGAACTGGGCCATCTGCGCCCGGGCCTGCTCGGGGGTCAGCTCGGGGTTGGCCCGCACCATCATGGGAGTGCAGAAGTCGATCATCTCCTCCATGGTCATCTCTCCGGTAAAGGCTCCCTCCTGATAACAGTATTTGCAGTAGTGCTCGCTGGGCGTGCCGCCCGCTCCGTGCCGCGGAGGGCCGGGGCGTCGATGGGCATGCCGCAGGATTGACAAAGGTGTGATTCATGTGAGATTCCTCCTGGGATTGAGATGGCTCCATCCTATCACAGTTATCCTGACACACCGTGTCATGGTTTCCGTGATGCGCCGCCATTTTTCCCGCCAGCAGCGCCAGCCGTTTCCGCAGGCGCTCCGGTTCCAATACCTCCACCCCAGGCCGAAGGAGAGCAGATAGCCATAGAGCCACGGATCCTCCGGGAAGCTCACCGATACCACAAGGCTGCCGTCCGCCCGCGGTGACGCAGCCCTCGTCGAATTCGTCGTAGACCCGGTAGGCAAGGGCGGGGAGAAGCGCAGGCGGACAGGCACGCAGAAGCCCTCCGGCGGCTCTCCGGCCTCGATGGGCGGGGAGAGGGGCGCTGAAGGGGCGCCCGGCTCCGGCTCCAGCATCCGGGTGAGCTTGAAGGTGCGGTAGGCCGCCCGCTCCAGGCAGAACCCTGGAGGTACCAGTCCCGGCCCTTGAAGACCAGCCGGGCGGGGAGGACGCTGCGGCGGGTGGTCTGGCCGGAGGCGCCCACATAGGTGAAGGACAGGACGCGGCGGGACAGAATGGCCTCCTTGAGCTGGACGAATTTGGCGTTGTCGGCCCCGGCGCTCCCCATCGGGACAGCTCCACCTGCAGCCAGTCCGGTTCCCGACGCCGGAACAGGGCGGACAGCTTGGACAGGGTCCCCGCCGTCCCCTGACCGGCGTCCCCGGGCAGGCTCCGCAGAGCGGTGAGCAGCAGCTGCTGTTCTTCCTCGGTGAAAGCGGCCCGGTGGAGGGTATAGCCCTCCAGCAGGGACACCCGCCGCCCTTGCCCGGCGCGCTGTATACCGGCACCCCGGCCGCCGACAGCGCGTCGATGTCCCGGTAGATGGTGCGCACCGATACCTCGAAGTGCTCCGCCAGCTGCGGCGCGGTCATGCGGCCCCGCTCCAGCAGGAGACAGAGCAGCTCAAACAATCTGCCCTGGGACATCAGCGGTTTCTCAGCCGGGCCATCTTGTACTCATCCACATAGCGGCCGTTCCGCACCGTGGTCATGCGCAGCAGGCCTTCCTTCTCAAAGCCCAGCTTCTCATAGAGGCGGATGGCCCGCTCGTTGTCGGCAAAGACCTCCAGCTCCACCCGCACCAGCATGAGCCAGTGGTCCGCCAGATCCAGCAGTGTTTCCATCAGGGTGGTGCCCACACCCCGGCCCTGGTAGTCCGCATGCACAAAGAGGCCCACCGCGCCCACATGGCGCATCCGGGGATTGGAGCAGACCGTGAGGCCGGCGCAGCCGATTACCGTGCCGTCGTCCAGAACGGCCACAAAGTTATGGTCGTCAGGGCCCAGCCCGGCGATGAACGCCTCGCTGTCGGCGGTGCGGTAGGAGGAGGCCGAGCGTATTCTCAAATACGCCCGGCATGCGGCGCAGAGCTGCGGCCCCTCCGCGTCCTCCGGCCCGATGGGGCGGATGGTGTAGTTCATAAAGCACCTCCCAAAACTATTTTGCCATGATAGCACAGGCAGGGGAAAACAACCGCCCGGAGGAATTTCCTCCAGACGGTTGCGAAATGGCTTGATCAAAATCAATAGGCCACGACGATGCCGCCGTCGTTGGCATAGACGGTGCTGATGCCGCCGGTGTCGCTGATGAGGATCTCCCCGAAACGGCACTGCTTCATGACCAGCTCCTTGACGTGGAAGGCCCGCTCCAGACAGTTGCAGTGGACGATGGACAGCCGGCGCCCCTCGTGCTTGGGTCGGCTGCCATGAGGGCAACCATCTTGCCCAGGGCCTGCTTGACGGACATGGCCTGGCCCTTTGCAAATCTCCCCTCGGGGTGGCACCCATGAGCAGCTTGATACGCAGAGTGCTGGTAACCAGGGCCTGCACCTTGGTGAGCCTGCCGTTTTTCCGCAGATTGTCCAGGGTTTCCAGCACAAAATAAGTCTCCATCTCATTGATATAGCGGGACACCTGGCTGACCACGGTGGTGAAATCCATGCCCGACTGGGCCAGCTCCTGGATCTTCAGGGCCACCAGCACCTCGCCCGCCGAGGCGGAGCAGGAGTTGAAGATGTGCACATTGGGTTGGGGTGGTCCTCCAGCCAGAGGCTCCGCGCCTGGGCCGCCGCGTTGTGGGAGCCGGAGAGCAGGGCGGAAAGAGTGACCACATACAGGTCGTCGGCGCCGCAGTCAAAGCCTCCAGATACTGATGGGGAGGGACAGGAGGACTGGGGGCCGTGGCACTCTCCTTCATCCGCCAGAGCAGGGCACCCTGGTCAAAGGAGGCATCGTCTACCACGATATGCTCACCCACCCGGATGGTCAGCGGGACGCTGACAAAGCAGTCCTCCGGAGCTGGGCGGGCGTTAAATCGCAGCAACTGTCGACAATGATCTTAAAACTCATAGCTGGAACCCTCTTATATAATAATGAAAATTAGATTACTAGTGTGCAGTCATTGTAGCACGGGCGGGCGGAAAAGTAAAGGGGAAACCTGTAAACAAATGATTGCGTTAGAATGGGGGCTTCCTCGTCCAGCTCCCGCAGCAGCTTTGATCCTCCTTGGAGGAAAGATCCAGTCTGGCGTAGAGATCCGGGCGGCGCTGGCGGGTGCGGAGGATGGACTGCTTGCGCCGCCAACGGGCGATGTTCTTGTGATCGCCGGAGCGGAGAATGGGGGACCTTCCGGCCGTGCCACTCCTCGGGGCGGGAGTACTGGGGTACTCCAGCAGGCCGTTCCAGTGGCTCTCCTCCTCGAAGCACTCCGGGTCGGAGAGCACCCCGGCACCAGCCGGGCCACCGCGTCGGCCACCACCATGGCGGCCAGCTCGCCGCCGGTGAGCACGAAGTCGCCGATGGAGATCTCCTCGTCCACACTCCTCAATGAACCGCTCGTCGATGCCCTCATAGTGCCCGCACACCAGAATCAGGTGGTCGTAATCGTCCCGCAGGCGGCGGGCGTCGGCCTCCACGAAGGTTTTGCCGGCGGGGACATGTAGATGGTATGTCCCGGGCCGAAGGTGTCCACAATGTGCTTCCAGCACTGGTAGAGGTCGGCCTGCATGACCGCGCCGTGGCCGCCGCCGTAGGGATAGTCGTCCACCTGCTTCTGCTTGTTGAGGGTGTAATCCCGGATCTGGTGGGCCTCGATGCGAATGATGTCCCGCTCCTGGGCGCGGCCCAGGATGGACTCGTTCATCATATCGCCCACGGTCAGATCAAAGAGGGTCATAATATCGATCCTATACATCGGTACGCATTCCCTCGATCAGACGAACCTTGATATAGCCGCCCTCCACATTGGTCTCCGCCAGGAACTCGTCCACGGCGGGGATCATGTATTCATGCTCGCCCTTCACCACGTAGACCTCGTGGGCGGGCGGGGTGAGCACGTCGGCCACAACCCCAGCTTCTCCCCGCTGCCGGCGTCCAGGACCTCCAGGCCGAGCAGATCGGCGATAAAGTGCCGCCCCTCGGGCAGCACCACGCCGGAGCGATCGATGGAGACGATCTTGCCCTTGAGGGCCATGGCGGCATTCACGTCGGCGACGCCCTCCAGCGCGGCGAGGACATTGCCCTTGTGTACCCGGGCGGCGCGCCCTTACGGGCGTTCCGTCCAGATAGAGGGTGCCGAACTGGAGCAGAAACTCGGGGCTGTCGCACCAGGGGACGATTTTGACCTCGCCCTGGATGCCGTGGGTATTCACGATCTGCCCGGCCTCCAGAAACTGATTTTTCATTTGAAATACCTCCCGCAGGCGGCGCGTCCAGGAGGCCGCGCCCTACATTGAAAAGCGGCGGGGCTCGCTACCCCGCCGCTTTTAGTCGACGATTTCGACGGAAACCTTGGTGCCCTGGCGCTGGGCCACGGAGCGCATCAGCGTGCGGATCTCCTTGGCGATGCGGCCCTGGCGGCCGATCACCTTGCCCATGTCCTCGGGGCCACCCGAAGCTCCAGAACGGTCTCACTCTCGCCCTTGTGCTCGGTGACCGACACCGCGTCGGGGTGATCCACCAGGTTCCGGGCGATATAGGTCAGCAATTCCTTCATGCCAGCCGTGACCTCCATTAGATGGCGCCAGCTTTTCAGCAGAGCCTTCACGGTCTCAGTGGGCTGGGCGCCAGTCTTGATCCAAGCCTGGCGCGCTCCGCGTCCACCTTGATCTCGGCGGGCTGGGTCAGAGGATTGTAAGTGCCGATCTCCTCGATGAAACGGCCGTCGCGGGATAGCGGGAGTCCGCCACCACGATGCGGTAGAAGGAGCCTTCTTGGCGCCCATCCGGCGCAGTCTGATCTTAACCATTGTATCTTCACCTCCATGTAATTGTTGCACATCTATGGAAACGCGCCGCAGCGCGCTTACCAACCGGTCAGAAGGGGAGTCCCGGCAGCTTGCCGAGCTTTCCCATTTTCCAAGTTTGCCCATGCGCTTCATCTGCTTGCCGGAGAACTGCTTGGTCATCTGCTGCATCATATCGAACTGCTTGAGCAGGCGGTTGATGTCCACGACCTGAGTGCCGGAGCCGGCGGCGATGCGCTTTCCGGCTGTTGTTCAGCAGGGAGGGTTCTCCCGCTCCGCCGGGGTCATGGACAGGATAATGGCCTCGGTGCGGGCCAGGGCGTTCTCGTCCACGCTGGCCCCTTCCAGTGCCTTGGCGTTCATGCCGGGGAGCATCCCGGCGATGTCGGACAGGGAACCCATGCCCTTGATCTGAACCAGCTGATCGTAAAATCAGCCAGGGTAAACTTGTTCTTGCGGAGCTTCTGCTCCAACTCGGCGGCTTTCTTGGCGTCAAAGGTCTGCTGGGCCTTCTCGATGAGGGAGAGCACGTCGCCCATGCCCAGAATACGGGAGGCCATGCGGTCGGGGTAGAAGAGCTCCACCTGGTCCAGCTTCTCGCCCACACCCACAAATTTGATGGGCTTGCCGGTGACCGCCTTGATAGAGAGCCGCACCGCCCGGGCATCGCCGTCCAGCTTGGTGAGCATGACGCCGGTAATGTCCAGCGCCTCGTCGAAGGTCTTTGCGGCATTCACCGCATCCTGGCCGATCATGGCGTCCACAATCAGCAGGATTTCGGTGGGGTCAATGGCGGCCTTCATCACCTTGAGCTGCTCCATCAGCTCCTCGTCCACGTGGAGCCGGCCGGCGGTGTCGATGAACACAATATCGTTGCCGTGCTTCTTGGCGTGCTCGATGCCCGCCCTGGCAATGTCCACCGGGTCAATCTGGCCCATCTGGAACACCGGAACGTCCACCTGCTGGCCCACCACCTCTAACTGGGTGATGGCGGCGGGCGGAAGGTGTCGCAGGCCACCAGGAGGGCCGCTTGCCCTGCTTCTTCATAAAGCCCGCCAGCTTGGCGCCGTTGGTGGTCTTGCCGGCGCCGTTGAGGCCGACCAGCATCACCACCGTGGGGGCTTGGGGAGATCGTCAGCTTGGTGTTCTCGCCACCCATCAGGGCGGTCAGCTCCTCATTGACGATTTTGACAATCATCTGGGCGGGGTCAGGCTCTCCAGCACGTCGGAGCCGATGGCCCGCTCGGTGACGGTGGCCACAAACTGCTTGACCACCTTGAAGTTCACGTCGGCCTCCAGCAGGGCCATGCGGATCTCCTTCATGGCCTCCTTCACGTCGGCCTCGGAGCGGCCCTTGCCGCGCAGCTTCTTGAAGGCGGCGGAGATTTCGGTCAGTCCTTCAAATGCCATGGGTTACTCCTGTTTCAACTGGGCCAGAACGCCCTTGAGCTGTCCGCACAGGGACTCCAGCTCGTCGTCCTGCCAATGGGCCTCGTTGCGTTGGGCGATGGCGTCCACCGCCGTCTCCATCTGGCCGAACTGCTCCTGCATTCTGTGGAAGCGGCGGATGATGCCCGTCTTGTCCTCCAGCTCGGTGAGGATGGCCTCGGCGCGGACGATCACATCCCGGACGCCCTGGCGGGTGATGCCGTAGTTCTCCGCGATCTCGGCCAGGAGAGATCCTCATTGTAGTAGAGGTCGTAGAACTCCTTCTGGCGGTCGGTGAGCATGTCGCCGTAGAAATCATAGAGCAGGGCCATGCGGTATGCCTGGTTTTCATCGCTGCCGCCTCCTCCCGTGTGCCGGTTTTCTGTAAAGGTGGTAAAGCTACGGAGCTTTACAACAGAAGTGATGATACTATAAATTGGCCGGATTGTCAAGAGAAAGATTGCGTCTTTTCCGGCTCTGCGGCGTACCAGAGGGGAGGCCCAGCAAAACCGCGCCGCCCAGCAGGTTGCCCAAGGTGACCCACAGCAGGTTCCAGCCCATGGAGGCCCAGTCCGCGCCGCCGTTCAGCAGGGCATGGAGTGCGAAATAGGCCATGTTGGCGATGGAGTGCTCCAGTCCGGTGAGGACGAAGGTGGTGATGGCCAGGGTGATCACCAGGGCCTTGGCGGTCTCGCTCTGGAGGCGGAAGCCGGCGAACACGCCGATGCACACCAGAAAATTGCACAGCACGCCCCGGAGGAGGAGCAGATACCAGGGGCGGACAGCTTGCCCGGGACGATCAGGGCCAGATAGGCCCCAACAGCTCCCCGCTGGAGCCGGAGCCGGCCAGCAGCAGGCAGAGCACCAGAATGCCCAGGAGATTGCCCAGGTAGGCCAGCGCCCAGACACGGAGGGTTCCGGCCAGGCGGACCCGGCCGTCGTAGAGGGATACGCTCATGACCAGGATACAGCCGGTGAACAGCTCACCACCCAGCAGGACAATGAGGGTGAGAGCGGCAGAGAAGGCCAGGGCCCCAGCAGCTTGGCCAGAGGGAGATTGGTGTCGTAGAACCAGGCGGCGCAGAGGCTGGAGAGCAGGGCGCCCACAAAGATAAATGCCCCGCCAGGGCGGCGGGTCAGGTAGCGGCCCGGCGCGGTGCCGGAGAAGCGGAGCTTCTGCACTCCGGCCTGCGTGATCTGTTCCACAACGGTTCGTGTCATGGTGTGGCCTCCTTATAAAATATAGGTAATTTCATTTTACCGGAGGTTGGGGCGGGAGCAAGCTGCCGCGGCACCAATCTTTTCGTTTTCCTAGTGTCAAAACCGTCAAAACGTTGTATAATATCCGATGTTGATACTTTGGCAGTTCCCATAAGGAAAGGAATGGTAAAGCTGTGATTGAGGTCACCCGGACACAGCTTCTGCCCGGCGTCCATCTGACGGCGGTGCAGACGCAGAAATTCAAATCCAGCGTGCTGGGGATGCAGTTCCTGCTGCCCCTGGCCCGTGAACAGGCCGCGCTCCACGCGCTGCTGCCCATGGTGCTCCGCCGGGGCACCGCGGAGCACCCGGATATGGAATCCCTCTCCGCCGTTCTGGACGAGCTGTACGGCGGTTCCCTGGAGCCTACGGTGCGCAAAGGGGAGACCCAGTGCGTGGGCTTTGTGGGCAGCTTCTTGGACGACGCCTATACTCTGGACGGTTCCGCCGTGCTGGAGCCGTCGGCCGCCCTGCTGGGGAGCTGGTGCTCCGCCCGTACACCGGGACGAGGTATTCTGCCCCGACTATACCCGCCAAGAGCGGGAGAACCTGGTCACCCGTATCCGCGCCCAGGTCAACGACAAGCGCCAGTATGCCCAGGTGCGTGTGGTGGCGGAGATGTGCGCCGGAGAGCCCTTCGGGGTGGACAAGTTGGGGATGAGGCGTCCGCGGCGGCCATCACACCCCAAAAGCTGTGGGACTGCTACCAGCAGGTGCTTCGCACTGCCCCGATAGAGTTCTACTATTGCGGTTCCGCCCCTGGAGCGGGTGCGGGCGGCGGTTCAGGCCATCGTGGACGGCCTGCCCGCAGAGCGCGCGCCCTCGCGCGCCCCGGGGAACGCTCCCGCCCAGCCCGCCGGGTGGAGGAGGCGCTGGACGTGACCCAGGGCAAGCTGGCCATGGGGTTCCGCACCTGCATTGACGCCTGGGACGAGGATTACCCGGCCCTGATGCTGCTCAATGCGGTCTACGGCGGAACCACCACCTCCAAGCTCTTTCTCAACGTGCGGGAGAGGCTCTCCCTGTGCTACTATGCCAGCTCCGGCCTGATGAAGTACAAGGACGTGATGCTGGTCTCCTCCGGCGTGGAGTTCTCCAAGGTGGGCCAGGCGCAGGACGAGATCCTTGCCCAGCTTCAGGCCTGCAAGGACGGCGGCTTTACAGACGACGAGCTGGAGTGGGCCCGCCGCTCGGTGGTGAGCACCCTGATGACCACCCTGGACGCCCAGAGCCGTCTGGAGGATTACTGGCTGGGTCAGGCGGCCGCCGGCCTCACCGAGGCGCCCGACGAGCTGGCCCAGCGGGTGGAGCGCACCACCCGGGCGCAGGTACAGGCGGCGGCCCAGAAGCTGACGCTGGACACGGTCTATTTCCTGAAAGGCAAGGAGTGAGCCCATGGTAAGCAAAGAATACCCCGCATCGGGGAGAAAATCTATCACGCGGAGCTGCCCAACGGCCTGCACATCTATGTGGACCGGCGGCCCGAGTTTCAGAAGAGCTACGCCTTTTGCCACCAACTACGGCGGCATGGATATGAAGTTCCGGCTGGATGGCCAGTGGCGGGACACTCCGGCGGGGTGGCCCACTTCCTGGAGCACAAGATGTTCGATACCGAGGACGGCAACGCCCTCCAGGATCTGGCGGCCAACGGGCTTCCCCAACGCTTTCACCAGCTCGGCCCTCACCGGCTACTATTTTGAAAGCACGGAGAAATTCTGCGACAACCTGAAAATTCTCCTCTCCTTCGTGTCCATTCCCTGGTTTACCCAGGAGAGCGTGGACAAGGAGCAGGGGATCATCGGCCAGGAGATCCGCATGGTGGAGGACGATCCGGACAACCAGGTGTTTTACGGCCTGATGGAGTGCCTGTTTGATCACCACCCCATCCGGGTGCCCATCGCCGGCACCCAGGAGTCCATCTCCCACATCACCGCCGACACCCTCTACGCCTGCCACAAGGCGTTCTACACCCTCCAACATGGTGCTCACTGTGGCGGGGACGTGGAGCCGGAAGAGGTGGTGCGCATTGCCCGGGAAATCCTGCCGAAGGAGCCGGGCGGGCACATTGAGCGGGATTACGGCGGGGAGGAGGACGGCGCGGCGGCCAAGCCGGAAAAGGAGCTGCGCATGGAGGTGTCCACCCCATCTTCCAGCTTGGCTTCAAGGCCGAGCCCGCCCCCCGGGGAGGAGCACCTGCGCCGCCAGCTCATGGGCGAGCTGGCCTGCGAGGCGCTGCTGGGCAATTCCAGCCCCCTGTATGCCAGGCTCTACAGCGAGGGCCTCATCAACAAGAACTTTGGCTACGGCTTTGAGCTCTATCCCGGCTGTGCCCTGATGGCGGCGGGCGGCGAGAGCTGCGATCCCCGTGCGGTGCGGGACGCCGTGCTGGCCGAGGGGGCCCGCATCGCCCAGGAGGGTGTGGACGAGGGCCTGTTCCGCCGGCTGAAAAAGGGGGTGTACGGCGCCAAGGTGCGGGGCCTCAACTCCTTTGAAAACGTGTGCATCGAACTGGCCCAGGCCCACTTTGCCGGTGTGGAGTACCTGACCTTCCCCGAGGTGTTCGACGGTATCTCCAAAGCCGATGTGGAGGACTGCATCCGCCGCTGGGTAACGCCGGAGCGGTGCGGTCTGGCCGTGGTCCGGCCGGGGGAGGAGGCATGATGGGAACCGTCTCCTTTCCCGGCCTGGGTCTGGAATTCCACCTGAACCGGGTGGCCTTCCACATCGGGAGCTGGCCGGTGTACTGGTATGGCATCATCATTGCCGCCGGATTCCTGCTGGCCGTCCTGTACTGCTGCCATGCGGCCAAGCGCTTCGGCATCAAGCAGGACGACATCATCGACATGCTCTTTTTTGCCGTGCCCCTGTCCATCGTAGGGGCGCGGCTGTACTACATCCTCTTTTACCTGGACCTCTACCGCCGGGAGGACGGTTCCCTGGACTTTGGAGCCATGGTCCGCATCTGGGACGGGGGCCTTGCCATCTACGGCGGCGTCATCATGGCGGTTGTCGTCCTGCTGGTGTTCTGCAAGGTGCGGCAGATCCGATTTCTGGCCTTTGCAGACCTGGGGGTGTTCGGTATGCTCATCGGCCAGATGATCGGCCGGTGGGGCAACTTTGTCAATATTGAAGCCTACGGCGGCCCCACAGAGCTGCCCTGGCGCATGGGCATCTATGCCTATGTGGACGGAGTGCGGCAGTACATGGAGGTGCACCCCACCTTCCTCTATGAGTCTCTGTGGAATCTGCTGGGCTTTGCCCTTCTGGTGCAGATTGCACGGCGCTGGCGGAAGTTTGACGGCCAGATGTTCCTGAGCTATTTTGCCTGGTACGGCGTGGGCCGGGGCTTTATCGAGGGCCTGCGCACCGACAGCCTGTACCTGTTCGGCACCTCCATCCGGGTGTCTCAACTGTTCGGATTTGTCACCGCGGCCGTCGCCATCGTGCTGCTGGTGGTCAACCTGGGCTTCCGCAACCATGACCCGGCCAAGCTGTGGGTGAATCAGATGAAGCGGCGGGCCCGCCGGGTGGCGCTGGTGTATCCGGCTGGAGTGCCTGCGGCGGAGAAGTGGCTCAAGGCCCAGAAGAAGAGCCTGGAGCAGGAGTTTGCCAAGACCGAGGAGTATGCACTGCCTAAGGGAACCCCGGCTGAGGAGGCTGCGGAGTTGGTGGCCTCCCTCAAGGCCCGGGAGGATCTCAGCGAGGTACGCCAGCCAAAAGCGGGCAGATAAAAAATAACAGAGGCGACGGACATCCTGTCCGCCGCCTCTGTTATTTATAGGTAGCGTCTGACCGAGCCGCGGTAGCGCTCGTAGGCCGCGCCGAAGGTCTGGCGGCACCAGCGCTCCTCGGCCCGGATGACGGTGTGGGCGGTGAGCTGAAAGACGAGGAGGGCGGCCAGAAGCGGTAGCGACTGCGTGAGGAGGACGCAGCCTAGAAAGACGAAAAAATAGGAGACATACATGGGATTGCGGGAGATGCGGTAGACACCCTTGTGGCGCACGCCGCTCTCCGAGGGGGCCGCGAAGCCGATGACGGAGAGCAGGAGAAGGAGCAGGCCGAATGCGTAGAGGGCCGCTCCGCTCCAGAAGAGGGGGGCGGGCGCAGTATGGACCGACGCGAAGAAGGGGCCCAGCAGCAGGGCGGCGCTGGAGAGCTGATAGGGCCAGTAGGCAGGCTTTTCGGGCCCGCGGAACGGGGGGAAGTGGGCGGCCCGCCGGAGTGCGCTGCTGTCCAGCATGGAGAGCACTCCGAAGCGCAGGCTTAGAAATGGAATCAGCAGAACGGCCGCCATGATATGTCCTCCCTGTGTCATGATAACCCATTATAGCACGGGGCGGCGGGGAGGGGAAGAGGAGGAAAGGGCGGGATACCCATGGGTATCCCGCCCCTTCCTGTTGTTTGCCGGGCTCAGCCCAGCAGCTTGCTCTCCAGATCCTGGAGCATAATGTCCAGAGCGGTGATGCCGCCCTCGGCGGTGTACCATACGGCGGGGTGGGCCAGATAGACGATATTGCCGTTCTTGTAGGCATCGGTTCCCATGACCAGCTCGTTCTCCATGATTTCCTGGGCGAGCTGGGCGCCGTCAGTTTGAATAGCGGCGTCCCGGTCCATGACGAAGATGTAGTCGGGGTTCTTCTCCACAACGAACTCGAAGGAGGCCTCGTTGCCGTGGGTGGAGGTGTCGATGTCAGCATCCACGCCGATGTTCTCAAAGCCGATCTCCCGGCCGATGATGGAGCAGCGGCCGTCGTTGCCCAGCACGTTGAAGCCGCCGCTGGTGCACATACCCACAACGGCGGTCTTGTCCGCGGCGAAGTCGGCCAGGGTCTGGATGCGGGCGTCAAAGCCGGCCATCAGCTCGTCCACCTTGTCTTCCAGACCAAACATGGAGGCGATGGTAGCGGCGTTTTGGCGGACGCTCTCCACCACGCCCAGCTCGCTGTCGGTGGCGAGGTAGACCACGGGGGCGATCTCGCTCAGGGCGTCGTAGGACTTGGCCAGGCGGCCGCCGATGAAGATCACATCGGGCTGGGCGGCCATGACCGCCTCCAGATCGGCGGTTTTGATGGTGCCCAGATTGGCCACGTTCTCATCGGTCACATAGCTCTGGAGGTAGTCCAGGGAGGTGTCGGCGGAGCCGACAACGCGGCCCCCGGCCACGCCCAGGGCATCCAGAATATCCAGGGAGGCCATGTCCAGAATGGCGATGCGCTGAGGATCGTAGGGGACCTCCAGCTCCACGGCCTCCTTGTCGGCGTTCAGGGAGGTGATGGTGACGGTTTCGGGGGCGGAGGGAGCCTCGGTGCCGGCCGCAGGGCTCTCCACGGCGGGGGAGGGGCTGCCGGTGGACCGGGTGTCGTCTCCACCGGTGGAGCAGGCGGTCAGGCCCAGTGCGAGGGCCAGGGCGAGTGCAAGAGAGATTCCTTTTTTCATGTGTGTTCTCCATTTCTAAGCGAATGTTCGCGGTTGTTTGAGCGGCAGGGTCAATAGTAGATGGACAGGGGGCGACCCTCGATCTCCATGATTTCAAAGTCCACCTGATAGATCTGCGACAGCGTTTCCTTGGTCATCACCTCCTCTACGGTTCCGAATTTGGCGATCCTTCCGTCCTTGAACGCGCAGATGTAGTCGGAATAGAAGGCCGCGTAGTTGATCTCATGGAGGACCAGAATCACCGTCTTTCCCAGCTCATCGCAGAGGCGGCGGACGATTTTCATCATGTTGGTGGCGTGATAGATGTCCAGGTTGTTGGTGGGCTCGTCCAGAAGGATAAACTCGGTGTCCTGGGCGATGACCATGGCGATATAGGCCCGCTGGCGCTGGCCGCCGGAGAGCTCGTCAATGAACCGGTCCTGAAAGGGCTCCAGCTCCATGTAGGCGATGGCCTTGTCGATGATGCGCTGATCCTCCTCGTTCAGATGGCTGCCTGAGTAGGGGAAGCGGCCGAAGGTCACCAGCTCCCGAACCGTGAGCTTCATCTGTATGTTGTTGCTCTGGGTGAGGATGGCCAGCCGCTTGGCCAGCTCCTTGCTCTTCCACTTGCCGATGTCCCGGCCGTCGAAGTCCACCAGGCCGCTGTCCCGGGCGATCAGGCGGGAGATGATGTTGAGCACCGTGGACTTGCCCGCGCCGTTGGGGCCGATCATGGAGATGACCTTGCCTTTCGGGATTTCAAAGCTGACGGAGTCCACCACCGTCTTGCCGTCGTACTGTTTGGTCAGATCCTTGACACGCATGGGTTACACCCTCCTGTTGGACAAAAGAAGATAGAGAAAGTAGACGCCGCCGCCCACGGTGATGAACACGCTGATGGGCACCGCGTAGTGGTAGATACGCTCCACCACAAGCTGTCCCGCCACCAGCACCACCATGCCCACCAGGGCGGAGCCCAGAATCAAATAGGTGTGGCGGTAGGTCTTGAAGAGCTGACGGGCGATGTTGGCGATAATCAGGCCGAGGAAAGAGATGGGGCCCACCATGGCAGTGGCCACCGCGATGCACAGGGTGACGCCCAGCAGCAGGCGGCGGATGCTCCGGTCGTAGTCCACTCCCAGATTGATGGCCTGGTGCTTGCCCAGGGTGAGCACATCCAGCAGGGCCAGATCCCGCCGCAGGACGAAGATCAGCCCCGCCAGCAGCACCAGGGCGAAGACGATGATCTCGGAGTTGATGTTTTCAAAGTCCGCCACCAGGGTGGAGAGCAGGCTGTCGTACTCATTGGGGTCCATCACCCGGGTCAGCGTGGTCTGGATGCTGGAGAAAAAGGAGGAGAGCACGGTGCCGATGAGCAGGACATAGAGTACATTGTGGTTCGTTTTTTGAAAGAGATAGCTGTAGATAATGGTGGCCACAATGCCCATCAGGATCACATCCGCCGCGAAGGACAGGTTCGCGCTGCGGGCCAGAAGGCTGCCCGAGCCGGCGAAAAAGACCACCGCCGTGTGAATCAGGGTGTAGAGGGAGTTCATACCCAGCAGGCAGGGGGTGACAATGGTATTGTTGATGATGGATTGGAACACGATGGAGGCGCCGCCGATGGCAAAGGCGGTGATGAGCATGACTACCAGCTTGGGGGTGCGGATTTTCATGGAGTAGAGCATCAACTGCTGGCTGCCGAAGTTGACCGCCACAACCATGTAGCACACCGCGGCCAGCAGAACCAGCAGGGCCAGCAGAGTCACCTTGCGGACGTTTGCCCGGTAGGAGGCGGAGGGAAGGGCTGTGCTTGTCCGGTTCATGCGGCGTCACCTCCATCCAGATGGGCCGCCGGGGCGCAGCCGCAGCCGGCGCCGCCTCCCGTGAGACGGATCGCCTTGCGGCCGTGGCGGAGCCGGTAGAGCAGCAGCACCACGAAGATAAGGCTGCCCAGTATGCCCACAATCAGCTCGATGGGGAGCTCGTAAGGGGCGATGACCACCCGGCCGATCATGTCGCACCCCAGCACGAAGACGGCGCCGAACAGGGCCGTGTCCATCAGCGTGCCGCGGATCTTGTCCCCCTTGAACATGGCCACCACATTGGGGACGATCAGGCCGATGTAGGAGATGGAGCCCACGACCACAACCACGCTGGCGGTGATCATCGCGGCGATGGTCAGCCCGAGGAACAGCACCAAGTTGTAGGGCACGCCCAGGTTCTTGGAGAAGTCCTTCCCCATACCGACAATATTGAAGTGGTTGGCAAACAGAAAGGCCAGGGTGACCAGCGGTACGATCAGGTAGACCAGCTCATACCGGCCGCGGAGCACCATGGAGAAGTGGCCCACGGTCCAGGTGGACAGGGCCTGAGTCATCTCATACTGGTAGGCCAGATAGTTGGTGAGGCCGCCGATGACATTGCCGAACATGATGCCCACCAGGGGAACCATGACCACGTCCTTGAACTGGATGCGCTGAATGAACCAGACAAAGGTCCAGGTACCCAGAACGGCAAAGACGAAGGAGAAAAGCGCCCGTCCCCACAGAGTGGAGTTTGGCAGGAACAGGAGGGCCAGAAGAATGCCGAACTGGGCCGAGGAGATGGTGGCTCCGGTGGTGGGAGAGACGAATTTGTTCATGCAGAGCTGCTGCATGATCAGACCGGCCACACTCATACCGACCCCGGTACACAGGATCGCCAGCAGGCGGGGCAGACGCGAGATCAGAAAAATCTCCAGTTGTTCGAGCTCTCCCGACAGCAGCCCGGACAGGTTTATATCGATCACGCCGAGAAACAGTGACCAGATCGACAGCACCAGAAGGGCCAGTGCCAAGAGCAGGGTGGAAAGATGTCGTTTGATGGGAGGTCCTCCTCTCAAGGTTGTAATTAGCTATAACTAACTTTTGGGCAAAAAAAGACAGCGCACCTTGTGAGCAAACTGGACTTACATGCCGCATCACATTGCGCGTCGCTCGGGACTCAGTAAAGTGGTTAGCAATAACAAACTGAGTTCGTCCATAGGGTACCATATCCGGGGAGAACTGTGCAAGCGGTGATTCCGACAAAATTATGACCGCCAATCTATGGAAAATATACAAAATAGATAGGAATAGTGAATATAAATAGAAGGGGCATAAACGGGGACAGGCGTTCATAGGATGTGCCAAGTACAAAAGAAGGACGTGAGGGTATGTCGGAAGAACGAAATGCAGTCCGGTTCCGCCAGGCGGCGGCTCTGCTGCCGCCCCATCTCAGGCGGCCGGTGGAACGGCTGGATGGGACAAGCCAGGCCCGGGTGGAGGAGCTCCGCCTGCGGGCGGGGCGTCCACTGACTCTGGTCTGCCCGGAGGGTGAGCGGACGGTTCCTGGTGCGGAGGCGCCGGTGCGTTCCATGGATCTGAGCCTGGTGCTGGAGATTGCCACTCAGGCCTCCGCCCATACGGCGCTGGAACGGGTGCGCAACGGCTTTTTTACCGTACGCGGCGGGCACCGCATCGGCATCTGTGGAAGCGGCGTGGTGCGGGATGGGGAGGTGCGAAATCTGCGGCAGCTCTCCTCGCTGGCCATCCGGGTGGCCCGGGAGGTGCCGGGGCTCTCCGCGGCGGTCCTGGACAGGCTGTGGAGTGGGGGCGTGCTCCAGAGCACACTGCTCCTCTCGCCGCCGGGAGGCGGAAAGACCACCCTGCTGCGGGATCTGATCCGTGCCGTCTCCGACGGGGAGGGCGGCCCCGCCCTCCGTGTGGGGGTGGCGGACGAGCGGGGTGAGCTGGCCGCCATGTATCAGGGGGAGCCGCAGTTCTCCATCGGGCGGCAGACCGACGTGCTGGACGGCTGCCCCAAGGGGCCGGCCCTGCTGATGCTCCTGCGGGGAATGAACCCCCAAGTGCTGGCGGCGGATGAGATCACCGCGCCGGAGGACGCTGCGGCGCTGGAGATGGCGGCCAATTGCGGCGTGTCGCTGCTGTGTACCGCCCATGCGGGGAGTCTGGAGGAGCTGAAGGCCCGTCCCCTGTACCGCCGCCTGCTGGACGAGGGGCTGTTCCGGCGGCTGGCGATCATCGAGCGGGCAGGGAGGGAACGGCGCTACCAGGTGGTGGAGCTATGCTGAAGCTGATCGGGGCGCTGCTGCTGGCCGGCGGGGCGGGGGCGCTGGGCTGCTCCGCCGCCGCCCAGCTCTCCCGCCGGGTGGCGGTGCTTCGGGCTCTGCTGGGGGCGCTGGAGGGGATGGAGCGGGAGATTGCCTTCCGCCTGACGCCCATGCCGGAGCTGCTGGAGCGCGCCGCGGCGGAGAGCCCTCCGCCGGTGTGCACGCTGTTTGCCCGCTGCCGGACCCTGCTGGACGAGCTGGGAGAGCGGTCCATGGCGGAGCTGTGGCGGGAGGCCCTGGAGCAGGTGCCCCTGGGGCTGGACGGTCCGGGGCGGCTGGCCCTGGAGGAGCTGGGGGAGGTGCTGGGCCGCTATGACGGGGACGGGCAGCGGGAAGCCCTCGCCCACACCCGTGCGGAGCTGTCCCGGGCGCTGGAGCAGGCCCGGGAGGCCCGGGAAAAACAAGGGAGGATGTACCAGGTGCTCGGTATCACGGCCGGGGCATTCCTGGTTATCCTGCTGCTGTGAGGGAGCGTGCGATATGGATGTGGATTTGATTTTCAAGATTGCGGCCATTGGGATTCTGGTCTCGGTGCTCAATCAGGTGCTCTCCCGCTCGGGGCGGGATGAACAGGCCACCATGACCACCCTGGCCGGGCTGGTAGTGGTACTAATGATGGTGGTGCAGCAGATCAGCGGCCTGTTTGAACTGGTTAAAAACCTGTTCGGGCTGTGAACCATGGAGGATATTCTGAAGATTGCCGCCGCCGCCGTAGCCGCCGCTGTGTGCGCCGTGGTGGTGAAGCAGCGGGCGCAGGAGGTGGGTCTGGTTCTCTCTCTGGCCGCCGGAGCGCTGGTTCTGACCATGGCCCTGGGGGCGGTGGAGAGCGTGCGCGCCCTGATGGACGAGCTGGGCGAGGCCGCCGGCCTGTCGCCGGCAGTGCTGGCGCCGGTGCTCAAGACCGTGGGTATTGCAATCCTGACCCATATTTCCGCCGAGGTGTGCCGGGACGCGAAGGAGAGCGGCATCGCGGCCTTCGTGGAGACCGCGGGGGCCGCCGTGGCCCTGTGCGTGGCCCTTCCGCTGCTGCGGGCGGTGCTGGACACTGTGACGGGACTGCTGTAAAAGACGAAGGGGATACGAATGAGACGAAGAATACTGATGTGCCTGGCGGTTCTGCTTCTGCTGTCGGGCATGGGGGCGGCCTCGGCCAGCGATGTGCTGGCCGCCCAGTCGGAGGCGCTGGATCTGGATGCGCTCCAGGACGCGGCGGGGGGCTATCTGCCCGACGGAGCGCTGGAGGCGGGCATCAGTCTGGATGAAGGGCTCCAAACCATTCTGAATACCGGCAGCGGACAGATCTCTGGTGTGGTGCGCAAGGCTGTGCGCAGCGGTGTGCTGCTGCTGACGGTGGTACTGCTGTGCGGCCTGGCCGAGGGGCTGTATGGCGGCATGGGGGTGAGTCAGACCACCGATGTAGTGGCCATTGTGGGCGCACTGGCCATCACTGCGGTGGCGGTGGCGGACGCCAACTCCCTCATCGGAATGGGACGGGAGGCGCTGGAACAGATGGAGACCTTTTCAAAGATACTCCTGCCCACGATTACGGCGGCGGCCGCCGCCGCAGGCTCTCCCAGTGGGGCAGTGGCCCGCCAACTGGCCACCATGCTCTTTTCCGACATACTGATTACTCTCATCAACCGCCTGCTGCTGCCCCTGGTCTATACCTACATAGCCGCCTGTGTGGCCTATGCGGCGGTGGGGAACGAGGGGCTTAAGCGCATCGCAGGCACCCTGAAGTGGGTGGTGACCAGTATACTGACCGTGGTTCTGCTGGTTTTTGTGGGTTATCTGACCGTCAGCGGTGTGATTGCGGGCTCTACCGACGCGGTAACCGTCAAGGCGGCCAAATTTACCATGTCCAGCCTGGTTCCGGTGGTAGGCGGTATCCTGTCCGACGCGGCGGAAACCGTATTGGCCGGGGCCGGAATACTGAAAAACGCGGTGGGGGTGTTCGGCATGCTTGCGGTGCTGTGCATGTGCGTGGCGCCCTTCCTCCAGCTCGGTATCCACTACCTGACATATAAAGTGACCTCCGCCCTCAGCGCTACCGTTTCCAGCGGCCGGGTGGCGGGGCTCATTGACCAGATCGGCGGCGCCTTCGGGCTGGTACTTGGGATGACCGGAGCCAGCGCCCTGCTGCTGCTCATCTCCATGGTTTCCGCCATTACGGCGGTGGTGAGGTAGGGGCTATGCTGGAACTGATTCGACATTGGCTGGTTGGGATCACCTGTGCGGCTATGCTCGTGGCTCTGGCTGAGAGCCTGATTCCGGCGGGGAGTATCAGGCGCATTGCCCGCCTGACCGGGGGGCTGGTGCTGCTGGCGGCTATCCTGAACCCCCTGCTAAAGCTGGATACTACGGCGCTGACCCGGGCACTGACGGAGTACAAGCTGGAGCTGAGCGCATACAGCGCGGATCTGGAGGAGGAGAACGAAATCTTGATGAAGGACATCATAGAAGAACAGTCCGGCGCATATATTCAGGACAAGGCGGCCGCCCTGGGCATCGACTGCCAAGTTACGGTGGAGGCGGACGGGGAGGAAGAGTGGCCTATTCCACAGTCGGTTACCGTCATGGGCAGCCTGACGGCAGAGCAGCAGGAGGCGCTGGAGCGGACCATTGAGGAAGACTTCGCCATCCCGGCGGAGCGGCAGCGGTACGAAAGCGGGGACGAGGAATGAAAACAGAGGGCTTCGGGGTATGGGGCAGCAAGCTGCGCAGCCTGTTTGACCGGTACAAATTTGTACTTGTGGTGATTCTGGCCGGAGTGGTGCTTTTGCTGCTGCCTTCCTTCGGCGAGGAGAAGCGCGACGGCGGGGCGGTTGAAAGCAGTCAGGAATCCGGTTCCGACCCTTTCCAGGTGGAGGAGCTGGAGCGGAAGCTGGAACAGGCCCTGGCCCAGATCGACGGCGTTGGGGAGGTGCGGGTGGTGCTGACCCTGCAGAGCGGCCCGCGCCGGATTCTGGCCCAGGACTCCCAGAGCACAGTAGATGAGGGGAGGACGGAGGCGGAGGTAACCAATGTAGTGATTTCAGCCGGCTCCGGTGTAGAGGGAACGGTGACGTTACAGCAGCTTTCGCCCCAATTCCAGGGGGCTCTTGTGGTATGCTCGGGAGGCGGAGAGCCGACGGTCCAGCTTCGTCTGGTGGAGGCGGTTTCCGCGTTAACGGGACTTGGCGCGGACAAGATATCAGTTTGTAAAGGAAAGTGAGGAAGCAAAGATGAAAGTGTGGAAACGAAATGCCGTGGTGGCCGCGATCGTGCTCTTTGTCTGTGTGGCCGTCTATCTGAACTGGTCGTATCAGAGTGGAGAGACGGCGGATGCGGGCAAGACACTGGGGGAGGCGGCCCTGGTGAACGGCCAGACCAGCGACCCGCTGGTGGGAGGAACGGCAGCGAGCCCCGACCCGGCATCCTCCGCCTCGCCCGAGGCAGGGACCACCGGCGGCGGGAGCTATTTCGACTCGGCCCGTCTGAACCGGCAGCAGGCGCGGGACAGCGCCCTGGCGATCCTCCAGGATTCCATCGCCAATGAGAGCGCCGATGAGACCATGAAGGAGGCCAACGGCGAGGCAATCCAGACCCTGGCCAGTTATACCGTCTCCGAGGCGCAGATTGAGAACCTGGTGACGGCCAAGGGCTACACCGACTGCGTGGCCTTTATCGGCGATGAGAGCGTCAGCGTGGTGGTATCGGCCCGGGAGGGCGGCCTCACCGATGCGGACGTGGCAAAAATCACTGAAATTGTCACCGACGAGACCGGGATGGAGGCCAGCCAGGTGAAGATTATCGAGGCCGAGGGATAGGTGGTTCTGGAGCGCGCGGTGAAAAACCAGTTGTAATTTCTCTATTTTGTGGTACAATGAAAACGACCGAGTAGAGAAAAGGAGCGTGACCGGAATGGCGGATGGAAAGGAATATGTCTCCCGCCCTGACGAGCTTGGGAACATCCATATTTCTGAGGAGGTTCTGGCGGTGATCGCCGCTGCCGCTGCCATGGAGGTGGAGGGGGTTGGAAGCCTCGCCGCCAATCTGGGCAGTGATATCGCCGAACTGTTGGGCGGAAAGAAGAACCTGTCCAAGGGCATCCATATCGCAGTGGAGGAGGAGAGCATCCGCGTGGATGTCTCCTTACTCATCAAGTATGGCTATACCATTATTGATGTGGCGAAGGAGGTCCAAAACGCGGTATACAGTGCCATCGAGAACACCAGCGGCCTGACGGTGGAGTGTGTCAACGTCCATGTGCTGGGCGTTGCCTTCGACCGGGATGGAAAGAAGGCCCAGTAAAGGGAGAAGCACCAGACGCGTGCCGGGTTCCGGCACGCGTCTGTGTATGTTTTTCCTGGAAAACCCGGGGTGCGGAGGGCGTGCCCTGGGCTTTTTGACGTTGCGTGGAATTTGCTCTTTTCTTTTTATGCATGGTTGTTGTATAATACAATCATCTATGACAAAAAGCCGCGGGATTATCCCGCCATGGAGGAACCGGAATGACCAGAACTGCTGCCCGAGAGATTGCCGTCCACTTTGCCTTTGAGCTGGGCTTTACCAACCAGACGGCAGAGGAACTGCTGGCGGAGGCGCTGAACCGCAAGACCTTTGAGCAGATTGGGGAGGAGGAGCCGCTCTATGCGGAGTTCCCCAATGAGAAGCAGCGGGAGTATATCTCCAAGCTGGTGAAGGGCGTGTATGAACACAGCCCCGAGCTGGATGAATACATCTCGAAGTATGCCATCGGCTGGAAATACTCCCGTCTGAACCGGGTGGCCATCGCGATCATGCGGGTGGCCATGTATGAGATCCTGTATATGCAGGATATCCCCAACGCCGCCGCCATCAATGAGGCGGTGGAGATGACCAAGCACTATGAGGAGCCGGAGGTCGTGTCCTTTGTCAACGGCATCCTGGGCTCCTTCGTCCGCAACGAGTGCCCGCCGGAGCCGGTGGGCCTCAAGCCAGCGGCGGAGCGGCCGCAGGACGAGGCGTAATATGCGCGCACTGGGCATCGACACAAGCAACTACACCACCTCGGCGGCGGTATTTGACGGCAGCGGCGGCTATAACGCCGGCCGGCTGCTGGAGGTGCGCCCCGGCGAGCTGGGTCTGCGGCAGAGCGACGCGCTGTTCCAGCACATCAAACACCTGCCCGGGCGCTTTGCCGAGCTGCAGGCGGAGGGCTGGCTGACCGGCCTGTCCGCCGTGGGGGCCAGTACCCGGCCGAGGGCGGTGGAGGGCTCCTATATGCCCTGCTTTCTGGCGGGAGAGGGGCAGGGGAGGACGCTGGCGGATGCGTTGGGCGTGCCGTTTTACGCCGTATCCCACCAGCAGGGCCACATTGCCGCCGCCGCCTGGTCAGCGGGACGGCTGGAGCTGCTGGACCGGCCCATGCTGGCCTGGCACCTGTCCGGCGGCACCACGGAGCTGCTCTATGTGGAGCCGGACGGGGTCAATGTTAGGGCGCAATGCGTGGGCGGCACCAGCGACATCTCAGCCGGACAGCTCATCGACCGCACCGGCGTGCTCCTGGGCCTGCCCTTCCCGGCGGGAAAGGCGCTGGACGCCCTGGCGTCGAAGAGCGGCCCGGTACGGGGATTTCCTGTAAAGCTGAACGGCCTGACATTTTCCCTCTCCGGGATGGAGAATAAGGGAAAGGCGCTGGCAGAGCAGGGAAGGCCGCCGGCGGAGATCGCCCGCTTTACCCTGGAGACGGTGGCGTCGGCAGTACGTCGGGCCACCGACGCGGCCCGGAAACGCTGGCCCGGCCTGCCGGTGCTGTGCTCCGGCGGCGTGGCCTCCAGCCGCCTGCTGCGTACTGTTATGAGCGACGCAGCCTTTGCCGGGCCCCAGTACTCCACCGACAACGCCATGGGGGCGGCCATTCTGGCCTGGCGGAGTCTGAGACAGGAGGCCGAGGCATGAAGAACGCCCCAATTTACAGCGTAACCCAGGTCAACCAATATATCAAAGGCCTGCTGGACCGCGACGGTGCTCTGGCCGGCCTTTTTGTGCGGGGAGAGCTCTCCAACTACAAGGCCTATCCCTCCGGGCACCACTACTTCTCCCTGAAGGACGCGGAGGGGGCCATCCGCTGTGTCATGTTCCGGCGGGAGGCCATGGGCCTGCGCTTCCGTCCGGAAAACGGCATGAAGGTGGTGGCCTTTGGCCGGGTAACGGTCTTTCCACGGGACGGGCAGTATCAGCTCTACTGTAGTGAGCTGACCCCCGACGGCGTGGGGGATCTCCATGTGGCCTTTGAACAACTTAAGCAGAAGCTCTACCAAGAGGGGCTGTTCGACCCGGCCCACAAGAAGCCCATCCCGCGCTATCCCCGAAAAATCGCCCTCATTACCTCCCCGGCGGGGGCGGCGGTGCGGGATATGCTCCGCATACTGGGGGCTCGCTGGCCGCTGGCGGAGGTGCTGGTGCTGCCGGTGCGGGTACAGGGGGCGGAGGCCCCTGGGGAGCTTTGCGCGGCCATCGCCTGGGCCAACCGGCATAGGGTGGCCGACCTGCTGATTACCGGACGGGGCGGCGGCTCCATGGAGGATCTCTGGGCCTTCAACGACGAGGACGTGGCCCGCACCATCTATGCCTCTGAGATTCCGGTCATCTCCGCCGTGGGCCATGAGCCCGACGTGACCATTGCGGATTTTGTGGCGGATCTCCGGGCGGCCACCCCCTCCAACGCCGCGGAGCTGGCGGTGCCGGATCAGAACGAGTGCTATGGCTGGCTGGAGCAGATGGAAGGCCGCTTGACCGGGGCCATGGGCCGCCGACTGGAGCGGGCCCGCCGTGAACTGGAGCAGGCCGGGCGCTGCCGGGCGCTACAGGACCCCATGAATTATATCAATGACCGGCGGATGCTGCTGGACTACCAGCGGGACCGGCTGGCCCACGGACTGACCGGGGCCATGGGCCGGGAGCGGGAGCGCTTTGCCCGATTGGCAGCGGCGCTGGACGCCCTGAGTCCCCTCAAGGTACTGGGCCGGGGCTATGCCATTCCCCAGCGGTCAGACGGGGCGGTACTTCGCTCCGCGAAGGAGGCCATGCCGGGCGAGACGTTGCGCCTGCGCATGACGGATGGCAAGGTTTCCTGTAAAGTGATTGAACCTGCCGGATAGGGAAAGGACGAAATAGATGGCGGAAAAGAAAGTAACCTTTGAACAGGCCATGGCGCGGCTGGAGGAGATTGTAAAACAGTTGGAACAGGGTGACGCTCCTCTGGAGGATGCGCTGGCCCTCTTTGAAGAAGGGACCAGACTGATGAAGAAATGCACCACACAGTTGGACAAGGCGGAGCAGAAGGTCTCCAAGCTCCTGGCCGGGCCGGATGGAAAACCGGTAGAGGAGCCGTTTGAGGGGGAGGGATAGCCATGGCGGAGCTGGAACGGCTGGATGAGCACCGGGCCCGGATCGAGGATTGGCTGCACGCCTGTTTCCAGGACTGTGCGCCCCGTGGGAACCTGTATGACGCCATGCGCTACAGCCTTCTGGCCGGCGGAAAGCGCCTCCGGCCCGTGCTGGTGCTGGAGGCCTGCCGCCTGTGCGGCGGAGCAGTGGAGGATGCCCTGCCCTTTGCCGGGGCGATTGAGATGATTCACACCTACTCCCTGATTCACGACGACCTGCCCTGCATGGACGATGACGATCTGCGGCGGGGCCGCCCTACCAACCACAAGGTGTTTGGCGAAGCCAACGCGGTTTTGGCCGGCGATGGCCTTCTGACGGCGGCTTTTGAGACCATGCTGGCCCCGGGACAGAAGCTTCCGCCGGAGCGTGTGTTGGAGGCGGCGGGCATCCTGGCCCGGGCCGCCGGCGGCCGCGGCATGGTGGGCGGACAGGTACTGGATATGGCCGGCGAGGGCCGCGCCCTTGGCCTGACCGAGGTGGAGGAGCTTCAGCGCCTCAAGACCGGTGCGCTGATCAGAGCGGCTGTGGAGATGGGCTGCGCCGTGGCCGGCGGAGCGGAGGAACAGCGGGAGGCCCTGTGCCGCTATGCCGACTGCCTGGGGCTGGCCTTCCAGATTCAGGACGATATCCTGGACGTAGTGGGTGATGAGGCCACCTTGGGCAAGCCCATCGGTTCAGACGTCAGGAGCGACAAGACCACCTTTGTGGCGCTCAAAGGTCTGGCGGACTGCCGTATCCTGGTGGCGGAGTTGACCGACCGGGCGGTGGAGGCCCTGGCGCCCTTCGGATCGGAGGCGGAGAGCCTCCGCGGTCTGGCGCAGTCGCTGGCCGGCCGCGAGAAATGAGAGGACTTATATGAGCAATGTCGTAGATTTTCTGACCGGAAATCTGATTTTAAACCTGTCCATCCTGGCCTGGGCGATCGCCCAGGTGCTCAAGTTTGTCGTCACGCTGATTTCCCAGGGAAAGCTGGACTGGCGCCATATTCTCTCCAGCGGGGGAATGCCAAGCTCCCACTCTGCCTTTGTTTGCGCCTGCGCGGCGGCCATGGGCTATATGTACGGCTGGGCGTCGCCCGTATTCACCATTTCTGCCGTGGTCGCCATTGTGGTGATGTACGACGCGGCCAATGTCCGCAAGGCGGCGGGGGAGCAGGCCAAGATCCTGAACTATATCATGGAACACTGGACTGAGATGAAGCCCGCCATTTTCGGTAAGGAGCTCAAGGAGTTCCTGGGGCACACGCCGTTCCAGGTGCTGATGGGCGGCCTATTGGGTATCAGTGTAGGATTGCTGGGCGCTTGGCTGTGGACGTAATTTTGAATTCCGGGCCTCTGTGGGCCGGGAGGTGGAACCATTCTGAATTTTGATTTGAATCACGTACCGAATCAACTGGGAGAACTGAGTGACGGTGAGGCTGTGGAGCTGTGCCGGCTGCTGCGGGCGCGCCTGATCGACACGGTTTCCCGCACCGGCGGCCACCTGGCCTCCAGCCTGGGAGCGGTGGAGTTGATTGTCGCCATCCACCGGGTGTTCGACACCGGACGGGACCGTTTGGTGTTCGATGTGGGACACCAGTGCTACGCCCACAAAATTCTCACCGGCCGCAATCAGGCGATGGAAACGCTGCGTACCTTCGGCGGAATTGCTGGCTTCCCCAAACCGGTGGAGAGTGAAAGCGACGCCTTTGTCGCGGGACACGCCTCTAACTCAGTATCGGTGGCCATTGGAATGGCAAGGGCAAGAACATTACAACATGCGGACTATCATGTTCTGGCGTTGATCGGCGACGGCGCCTTGTCTGGCGGGCTCGCCTATGAGGGCCTGTCCGATGCGGGGGACAGCGGGGAACCGCTCATCGTCATTCTCAACGACAACGGCATGTCGATCACAAAGAGCGTGGGCGGCGTGGCGGAGCATTTGGCGCGCCAGCGGCTGAAGCCCCAGTACCTGCGCTTTAAGAAGGGCTACCGTAAGGTCATGAGCGTATTGCCGCTGGGCGGTCACATCTACCATGCAACCCACAAGATCAAAACGGCCATCAAGGACAGTCTGTTGCCGTGCAGCCTGTTTGAGGATATGGGCTTTACCTACCTGGGACCGGTGGATGGGCATGATGTCAAGTATCTGACGCAGCTTTTGAGCTATGCGAAGGAGCTGAACGGCCCTGTTTTGCTCCATGTAAGAACCGTGAAGGGAAAAGGCTATACACCAGCGGAGCGCAATCCGGATCAGTTTCACGGTGTCGGCCGCTTCTGTGTAGAAACAGGGGAGCTGGTGCATGGTTCAGGGGAGAGCTTTTCCGCCGTGTTTGGAGAGACCCTCTGTTCCTTGGCAGAGCAAGACGGCAAGCTCTGTGCCATTACGGCCGCCATGCAGGGGGGAACCGGCTTGAACCGCTTTGCCCGTCAGTTTCCGGCGCGCTTTTTTGACGTGGGCATTGCCGAGGGCCATGCGGTGGCCATGGCAGCGGGCATGGCCAAGCAGGGGATGCGCCCGGTCTTTGCAGTGTACTCCTCCTTCCTCCAGCGCAGCTACGATATGCTGCTCCACGACGTGGCGCTTCAGAAGCTCCATGTGGTGTTGGCGGTGGACCGGGCCGGGCTGGTGGGGGAGGACGGCGAGACCCACCACGGCGTCTTTGATCCAGCCTTTCTCGACACCATCCCCGGCATGACGGTGCTTTGCCCCAGCAGTTTTCAGGAGCTGCGGGAGATGCTGCGTTATGCCATCTATGACGTGGAGGGTCCAGTGGCAGTCCGTTACTCCAGGGGAGGGGAGGGCGCCTACCAGGGCAACGTCCCGGTGGAGCCAGCCACCCTGCTGCGGACGGGAGCGGACATTACCCTGGCGGGCTATGGTATGATGCTTAACCAGCTTCTGGACTGCGCTGACCGTCTGGCACGGAATGGCATCCAGGCAGAGGTTGTGAAGTTAAATGCCATTACACCGATTCCACTGGAGCGGCTGACTGCCTCTGTTCAAAAGACAGGACGGCTTCTGGTTGCGGAGGACAGCGCGGCGGCGGGCGGTGTGGGGCAGCGCATCGCCGCAGGCCTGTTTGACGCTGGCATCCAGGTGCGAGGGCTGGCCTTGGCGAATACCGGACACGCCTTTGTTACCCATGGAACGGTGCCCCAGCTTCAAAGGCTGTGCGGTTTGGACGGGGCGAGCCTATATCACAGAGCATTGGAGGTCTGCCGTCATGGCTAATGTAAAAAAGCGGCTGGATGTCCTGCTGGTGGAACGAGGTCTGGCTGAAAGCCGGCAGCGGGCCCAGGCGGTGATCATGAGCGGTCAAGTCTATGTCAGGGAACAAAAGGTGGACAAGGCCGGGACGCAGGTTGAGGAGAACGCCCCGATTGAGGTGCGTGGACAGGCGTTGGCCTATGTGAGCCGGGGCGGGCTGAAGCTGGAGAAAGCCCTCAAGACTTTTTCCGGCATCCGCTTAAAGGGAGTACATGCCATTGATGCCGGGGCGTCCACCGGCGGCTTTACCGACTGTATGCTCCAAAATGGGGCGGAAAAGGTGTATGCAGTGGATGTGGGCTATGGACAGTTGGCCTGGAGCCTGCGCAGTGATCCCAGGGTGGTGTGCATGGAGCGGACCAACGTGCGCTATTTGACGGCGGAGCAGATTCCAGAGCCGCTGGACTTCGGTACAGTGGATGTGTCCTTTATCTCCTTAAAGCTGATTTTACCCGCCCTACGGGGTATCCTAAAGCCGGACGGACAGGTAGTCTGTCTGGTGAAGCCCCAGTTTGAGGCGGGCCGTGAGAAGGTGGGCAAGAAGGGGGTTGTGCGGGACCCCGCTGTCCATCTGGAGGTGCTGCGGCAGTTTTTGCAGAACGCTCATGAGGCGGACTTTACTGTAAAGGAAATGACCTTTTCGCCCATTCGAGGACCGGAGGGCAACATCGAATATTTGGGACACCTGTGTGTCGGGGCGGGCGAGCCCTGGAACGGCGACCTTTCAGCTCTGGTCGAGGCATCGCACGGGGCATTGGAGGGAACCGGACAATGAAAGTGGTATTGAGCCCAAACCCATACCGGGACCGGGGCCTGCGGGCGGCCCAGGCCGCGGAAAAGATTCTGCGGAACGTGGGGGTGGAGACCGCCATGTGTCTGCCCTTCCTCCTGGAGGGCAGCAATCTGGAATTTCCCAAGCATATCCAGTTTAAGGACACCCAGGAGGAGCTGAAAAACGCGGACATGCTGGTTTGCTTCGGAGGAGACGGAACCATCCTCCACGCGGCCAAGGACGCCAACGCCCACAAGGTGCCTATACTGGGGGTCAATCTGGGCAGCGTGGGTTTTATGGCCGAGCTGGAGCAGAGCGAGCTGTCCATGCTGTCCAAGCTGGCGGCCGGGAAGTACACGATCGAATCCCGTATGATGTTGGATGTAGCGGTCCGCCGGGATGGAAAGGTGCTGTTCAATGACATCGCCCTGAACGACGCAGCCCTCACGAAAGGGGCTGTGGCCCGGGTCGTGGATCTGGAGGTATATGGCGACAAGGTGATGATCGCCAATTTTTCCGCTGACGGCGTGATTGTAAGTACGCCCACCGGCTCTACAGCCTATTCCATGTCGGCGGGCGGCCCCATCGTGGAGCCTACGGCGGAGAATATGATTGTGACGCCCATCTGTCCCCATGCCCTCTCCGCCCGGTCCATCGTCTTGGGACGGGAGCGTACGGTGTCCATTAAAATGGGGAAGCAGTCACGCAAGACTGCCTATTTGTCGGTAGATGGCGGCAAGGCGTTTCGTCTGGGCAGCGGCGATGTGGTGGAGCTGAAGATGTCCAGCTCCAAGACCCGTCTGGTACGGGTGACAGGGCGGAGCTTTTATGATATACTAAGTCAGAAACTGGGAGGTGCCAAGGCGTGAAGGGAAAACGTCAGCAGGAGATTTTGCGCATTATTGAGGAACAGGATATTGATACACAGGATCAGCTTCTGGCGGAGCTGAGGGCCCGCGGACTCCAATCTACCCAAGCGACCATTTCCCGGGACATCAAAGAGTTGCATCTGATCAAGGAGCTTACCGGCTACGGGACCTACCGCTACGCGGTGTCAGAGCGCAAGGCGTCGCTGAATGTCGCCAGCCGGCTGCGCACGATTTTCAAGGAGGGGGTCATCTCCTTTGATCTGGCCCAGAACATCATTGTGCTCAAGACCATGCCGGGAGTGGCATCGGCGGCCTGCGCAGCCATTGACGGCATGGAGATCACAGGACTGGTGGGCAGTCTTGCGGGGGACGATACCGCGATGCTGGTCATGCGCACCAACGAGGACGCGCAGGAGTTCTGCAACGAGATCCACACAATACTGAAATAAAGCGGAAACGGCGGGGTGGTCGGCATGCTCTCACTGTTGCACATTGAGAATATCGCAGTTATCGAATCGGCGGACATTCAGTTCGACAAGGGATTCAACGCTCTGACGGGGGAAACGGGAGCCGGCAAGTCCATTGTAGTGGATGCCATCGGCGCCATCATCGGAGAGCGAACCAGCCGGGATCTGATTCGGACAGGGGCCAGATCCGCCCTCGTCAATGCCGTCTTTACCGGCCTGCCTCCGCTGGCCTGGTTCCAGGAGAACGGCGGAGGGCCGGACGAGGATGGAAATCTGCTGATCCAGCGGGAGATCCAGCCGGACGGCAAGAATGTGTGCCGCCTGAACGGACGGCTAATCACCGTAGCTCAGCTACGGCAACTGGGCCGGCAGCTCCTCAATATCCACGGGCAGCACGACGGCCAGCAGCTCCTGGACGAGCGGTGCCACCTGGAGTATCTGGATGGATTCGGAGAAACGGGATCGCTGCAGGAGGAATACCGGGCGGCCTTTGGCCGCTTTGCGGTCCTGCGCCGGGAGATTGCGGCTCTCCAGATGGACGAGGCGGAGAAAGCCCGGCGCATTGACAGTTTGGAGTTCCAGATTGCCGAGCTGGAGCGGGCCGGACTGAAGGCTGGGGAGGAGGAGGCCCTCACCGAGCGCCGCAATTTGCTGCGCAATGCGGGCAAGCTGATTGAGGCGGTGGAGGGCGCCCATTTGGCCCTCTCAGGCGATGAGGAGCGTGAGGGGGCCGCCGGCCTGATCGGCGCGGCGGAGAGTTCACTCCACGCGGCAGCCCGGCTGAGCGGGCAGGTGGCGGAGCTGGTGGACAGGCTGACGGAGCTGCGCTGCTCGGCCGATGATCTGGCCGAGCAGGTGCGGGATTTACGGGATGGTTTCGACTTTGAACCCGGTGAGCTGGACGAGCTGGAGAGTCGTCTGGATGTGATCTACCGGCTGAAAAAGAAGTACGGGGACTCCGTGGAGGATATGCTGGACTACCTGGAGCGGTGCAGAAAGGAGCTGGACGAAATTCAGTTCTCCAGCGATACCATCGCCCGGTTGGAAAGGGATCTGGGCAAAGCGATGGAGGAGGTCCGGCGGCGGGGTGAGGCGCTGAGCCGGGCGCGCCGTGAAGCGGCCAAGGCGCTGGAGGAGCGTATTCAAACGGAATTGGCCCAACTGGACATGCCGAAAGTGCGGTTCCAGGTGGAGTTCCGGCCCAAAGCGGGGGAGTACGCCATGGACGAAACCGGACTGGACGAGGTGCAGTTCCTTATGTCCGCCAATGTAGGGGAGGATCTGAAGCCCATCCAGAAGATCGCCTCCGGCGGTGAGCTGGCCCGCATCATGCTGGCCCTCAAGAATGTGCTGGCGGAGAATGATCAGGTGGGCGCACTGGTTTTTGACGAGGTGGACACCGGTGTGTCCGGCCGGGCGGCCCAGAAGGTGGCGGAGAAGTTGGCGGGCGTGGCCCGCACCAAGCAGGTGCTCTGCGTCACCCACTTGCCCCAGCTTGCGGCCATGGCGGACGTCCATTTCTCTGTGGAGAAGGGGGAGCGCAAGGGGAGAACCTTCACAGAAGTAGAGCGCCTGAGCCGGGAGCGGCGCATGGAGGAGCTGGCACGGCTGACCTCTGGTGAGCGCATCACCGGCGCGACACTGGCGGCGGCGGGGGAACTGCTGGACAGTGCGGAACGGTTCAAGCGGGCTTTAACCCAACAAAAGTAATCTTTTGTTGAGTTAAATCTTCCCCTTGACAAACTGGCTGCCCCGTACTATAATCCAACTCAATATGAGACTGCGATGACAGGGAGAAGTACCGTCTTATGTCCCGCCCAGAGAGCCCCCGTCTTGGTGTGAGGGGGAGGGGACAGGCCGGGAAATACACCCTGGAGCAGCCGCCCGAACCGCGTGAAGGCGCGCAGTAGGGGTGTGTCGGGTGCGCCCGTTACCGCGCCGGAGTGTGTTGGCACTCCATGAGGCTGTCTCCGTGAGGGGATGGTGAACCAGAGGTGGTACCGCGTTTGACAACGCCCTCTGTCCGTGAGGACAGGGGGCGTTTTTTATATTAAAACACAAAGTGCAGCCATACTAATTAGCAATTACTGTAGGGGCGTCCCTATGGACGAAAGAAAAGGAGAATGAAACTATGACCTGTTACGAAGAACTGAAGGCCCGTGGCCTCATTGCCCAGGTAACCAATGAGGAAGAGATCTCCAAGATGATCAACGAGGGTAAGGCGGTGTTCTATATCGGCTTCGACCCCACCGCCGATTCCCTCCACGTGGGCCACTTCATGGCCCTTTGCCTGATGAAGCGGCTCCAGATGGCGGGCAACCGGCCCATCGCCCTCATCGGAGGCGGTACCGGTATGGTGGGTGACCCCTCCGGCCGCACCGACATGCGCTCCATGATGACGGTGGAGACCATACAGCACAACTGCGCCTGCTTCAAGAAGCAGATGGAGCGTTTTATCGAGTTCGGTGACGGCAAGGCCCAGATGGTGAACAACGCCGACTGGCTGATGGACCTGAACTATGTGGAGCTGCTCCGCGAGGTGGGCGCCTGCTTCAGCGTGAACAACATGCTGCGGGCCGAGTGTTATAAGCAGCGCATGGAGAAGGGGCTGAGCTTTCTGGAGTTCAACTACATGATCATGCAGTCCTACGATTTCTACCACCTGTTCCAGCACTACGGATGCAACATGCAGTTCGGCGGTGATGACCAGTGGTCCAACATGCTGGGCGGCACCGAGCTCATCCGCCGCAAGCTGGGCAAGGATGCCCACGCCATGACCATTACCCTGCTGCTCAACTCCGAGGGGAAGAAGATGGGCAAGACCGCCAAGGGCGCGGTGTGGCTGGATCCCAACAAGACCAGTCCCTATGAGTTCTACCAGTACTGGCGCAACGTGGGCGACAGCGATGTGCTCAAGTGCCTGCGTATGCTCACCTTCCTTCCCATTGAGCAGATCGACGAGATGGACAAGTGGGAGGGCGCCCAGCTCAATCAAGCCAAGGAGATCCTGGCCTTTGAGCTGACCAAGCTGGTTCACGGCGAGGAGGAGGCGCAGAAGGCCCAGGACGCGGCCAAGGCCCTGTTCGCCCAGGGAGGCGACAAGTCCAACGTGCCCACCACCACCCTGGACACCGGCGATCTGACTGACGGGGCGATCGGGGTGCTGGAGCTGATGCTCAAGTGCGGCCTGGTGCCCTCCAAGAAGGAGGCTCGCCGCCTGGTGGAGCAGGGAGGGGTGGAGTTGGACGGTCAGAAGGTCACCGATGTGGCCGCAGCCGTGACCGCCGAACAGCTCTCCGGCGAGGGTATAATGCTCAAAAAGGGAAAAAAGGTCTTCCACCGTGCGGTGCTCGGTGAATGAAAAAAGGCGCCGGAGGATAATTCCCCTCCGGCGCCCTTTTTCGGTTGCGGAAGTGATTGGATCATGATACAATCTTAACAGGATAGCCAATACGGAAGGGGATTGCGGCATGGAGGATAAGGACAAGCAAGGGGAAAAGAAATGGTATATTCTGGATCGGGGATCGTTATCTCTCCTGATCGTCCTGTTGGCCGCTATCCTGTTTTATGTGGGATTGACCAATTTCGATGTTATCGCGGTCCGGGTGCGCACATTTATGGGTGTGCTGACGCCCTTTATTGCAGGTTTTGCTATCGCCTATCTGCTCAATACGCCCATGTGCTTTTTTGAGCGAAAGCTCTACCAAAAGCAGAAGCACCGGCGTGGGCTGGCGATTCTGACGGTCTATCTGATCGCCCTGGCGATCGTTGTGGTCCTGCTCAACCTGATCATACCGCAGGTGGCGCAAAGCGTGGTAGATCTGGCCACCAACATGCAGACCTATCTGACCAGCCTGAACAGCCTGGTGCAGACCCTCTCCGAGCAGTTTGGACTGGAGGCGGAGGCCCTGAATGAGGCTATTGGCTCTTATCAGGACCTGATGACCAATATTGCCGCCTATCTCTCCAAGGCTCTGCCGGATCTGCTGAACTTTGGCTACGCCATCGGCAGTGGGGTGATCTCGGGCATTACCGCACTGATCTCCTCGGTTTACATGCTGGCAGGGAAGGGGCGGCTGGTTCCGCAGATCAAGAAGATGCTCTACGCCATTCTGCCCAGGCGGCGGGCGGACTGGCTTCTCGGGGTATGCGGACATGCCAACCGGGTATTTGTAGGCTTTATCAATGGCAAGCTGATCGACTCGGCCATCATCGGTGTGCTCTGCTTTATCCTTTGCTTGATTTTCCGCATCCCATATCCCATGCTGGTCAGCGTCGTGGTGGGCGTCACCAACATTATCCCCTTTTTTGGACCGATCATCGGCGCCATCCCCTGTCTGATGATTCTGGTGATCGTCGACCCTTGGGCGGCCCTGCGGTTCTTTGCCTTGGTCATCGGCCTTCAGCAGTTTGACGGCAACATCCTCGGCCCCAAGATCTTGGGCGACAGCACGGGCCTGTCAGCCATCTGGGTGCTGGTTTCCATTGTGGTGTGCGGCGGCCTGTTTGGGTTCCCGGGTATGGTACTGGGTGTGCCCACCTTTGCCGTGCTGTATGCACTGGTGCGGGACTGGGTCAACAAACGCTTGGCACTCAAGCGCCTGGACGGAAACGGGAGGCCTCTGGACGGCGCTCCTTAAAAACTGAACGAGTAGAGTAGTGAAGGGAGGTGCGAAGCGAAGCTTCGCACCTCCCTTTTAGAGGCCCAAATAGGTCACCAAGTCCGCCATGGAGTATAGACCGGGGGACTGCCCGGCAGCCAGAAACCGGGCGGCCTGAACCGCTCCGGAGGCAAACACCTCGCGGCTCAGGGCGGAGTGCCGCAGCTCAATGAGCTCATCCCGCCCGGCAAAGAGCACCTCATGGTCGCCCACAATTCCACCGCCCCGCACCGAGGAGATGCCGATTTCACAGCGCTCCCGGCTCCGCCGGATACCCTGCCGGCCGCAGACCAGCTCCGGTTGGCAAGGGAGGGCGTCCGCCGCGGCCTCTGCCAGCATGAGGGCCGTCCCACTGGGGGCATCCATCTTCTTGTTGTGGTGCCGCTCCACGATTTCGATGTCACAGCTCCCGCCCAGCACCGCTGCGGTCCGGCGTACCAACTCGACGAGGATGTTTACGCCAAGGGACAGGTTGGCGGAGCGAAAGATAGGGATGGAACGGGCAGCCTGCTGTATCTCCTCCAGTTGTCCCTGGTCATAGCCGGTGGTGGCCAGCACAAGGGGCATCCTGTGTTCCAGGCCGAAGCTCAGCAGAGCGGGAAGGGCCGAGGGACTGGAGAAGTCCACCACAACGTCGGCTTCTCCCTGAAATTCGGCGGGGGAGGCGTATACCGGGAAATCGCGGATATCCGCGCCCAGCAGATCAAAGCCGGCGGTCAGCTCCAGCTCCGGTTCAGCGGCACAGATAGCCTCTACCGCATGGCCCATCCGGCCGTTACAGCCGGAGAGGAGCAGTTGAACCATAGTTCACATCCTTTCTCTGCGCTATTGGAGCAGGTGAGCGCTCTCCATGGCGCGGCGCAGGGTCTCCAGGTGCCCGTCGGACATGGCGCAAAGGGGGAGGCGCAGGGAACCCACCTCATAGCCGGCCAGATTCAGGGCGGTCTTGATGGGGATGGGGTTGACCTCCAGAAAGAGGGCGTCAATGAGGTCGGTGTACTCGATCTGGAGCGCAGCGGCCTCCCGGAACCGGCCCTCCAGGCAGAGGTGGCTCATCTGAACCATCACCTCAGGGACGAGATTGGCCGCCACGGAGACGACCCCCTTGGCCCCCAGACTCATCATGGGCACCACCTGATCGTCGTTGCCCGACCAGATGTGGAAGTCATCGCCGCAGAGGGCGCGGGTGTGGGAGAGCAGGGAGAAGTTTCCGCTGGCCTCCTTGACCCCGTTGATGTTGGGGTGCTGCGAGAGAAGCTGGTAGGTCTCGGCGGTAAAGGATACGCCGGTGCGGGAGGGGACATTGTAGAGAAGGATGGGCAGCTCCACCCGGTCGGCTATGTAGGTGTAGTGCTGAATGAGGCCGGTCTGGGACGCTTTGTTGTAGTAGGGGGTGACGAGCAGCAGGGCGTCCGCGCCGGAGTCCTGGGCGTGCTGGGAGAGGTAGAGGGCAGCGGAGGTGTCGTTGCTCCCCGCGCCGGCAATGACCTTCACCCGGTGGTTAACCCGCTTGACGCAGAAGGCCACGGCGGCGATGTGCTCCCGGATAGAGAGGGTGGCGCTCTCGCCGGTGGTTCCGCAGACGCAGATGGCATCCACGCCGTGGTCGAGCTGCTGGTCGATCAGGCGGCCGAAGCAGCCGTAATCAATGGCGCCGCTCTGGTCAAAGGGGGTGACAATGGCGGTACAGGCTCCGGTGAAAACAGGCTCTCGCATAAGATGGGGTTTACCTCCTTTGGATATACCCCTCCGCGCAGAGAAGCTCAGCAAGGAGAACCGCACCGCCGGCCGCGCCGCGGAGGGTGTTGTGGGACAGACAGACGAACTTGTAGTCGTACTGGGTGTCGGGACGCAGCCGGCCGATGCACACGGCCATGCCGCCCTCGGTCATCCGGTCCAGCCGGGTCTGGGGGCGGTCAGGCTCCTCAAAGTAGTGCAGGAACTGCTTGGGGGCAGAGGGCAGGGCCAGCTCCTGGGCACGGCCCTGGAAGCCCGCCCAGGCGGCTTTGATTTCGTCCAGAGAGGGCTTGTTCCGGAACCGGGCGAAAACGGCTGCCATGTGGCCGTTGGAGGCGGGAACGCGGAGACACTGGGCGGTGATGGACGGGCCTGCGGCATTGACGATAACGCCGTCCTCCACCCGGCCCCACAGCTTCAGGGGCTCCTGCTCGCTCTTTTCCTCCTCACCACCGATGTAGGGTATCACGTTGTCCACCATCTCCGGCCAGGTTTCGAAGGTCTTGCCCGCACCGGAGATGGCCTGATAGGTGCAGACCAGCACCTGCTCCAGGCCGAAGGCGCGCAGGGGATGGAGGGCGGGGACATAGCTTTGCAGGGAACAGTTGGACTTGACGGCGATAAAGCCGCGCTCCGTTCCCAGACGCCTGCGCTGGGCTTCGATGACCCGGAGGTGCTCGGGATTGATCTCCGGCACCACCATGGGCACGTCGGGCGTCCAGCGGTGGGCGGAGTTATTGGAGACCACGGGGCACCCGCGGCGGGCATAAGCCTCCTCCAGGGCCTGAATTTCCTCCTTCTTCATGTCCACCGCGGAGAATACGAAGTCCACCTGGGCGGCAATCCGGTCGATGTCTGTTTCCGCGTTGAGCACCACCATGTCCTTGGCCTCCCCGGGCATGGGGACATCCAGGGCCCAGCGGCCACCAATGGCCTCCTCGTAGGTCTTGCCCGCAGAGCGGCTGCTGGCCGCGATGGCGGTCAACTGAAACCAGGGGTGGTTCTCCAGAAGGGTAACGAAGCGCTGACCGACCATGCCGGTGCCGCCGATGACGCCAACTCTGTACTTTTCCATAACCAATACCTCCGTCGTTCCATAATATCCTATTCCAGATCCAGCTTGTTTGAGACTGGGAAAATGAGGACTTTCATATAAAAAGAAAATCAGCAGTTTACATGTCCGCTGATTTTGTACTATAATGTCAAAGACGATGCCGCTACGGCGCAGTCCAACTTAGGTGCAGGGCGCTCCCTGTCGTTTTTGAAACCGCCACGGCTCCTATCCTGCATCTGATACTGATTAGTTTTCAAAGATTGTACCACAGATGGAGCCCATGTGTCAATGAAAGAGAGTTGAAAAGTGATTCGATGAAGCAGAGGGTAAAAGGAAATATTTTGCGGCTTGTAACTGCCTGTCTTGCAATTTTATTGATAAGTGGGCTTGCTCCGGCTGGTGCGGCCTCGGCGGAGGCCAACCCGATGGTCCGGGTGGGCCTGTTCTACGGCGGAAACGCCCTGTCGGGGGCCAACCTAGCCAACGACGTGGGCAGCGGCTACCGCTTCGGCTACTTTGACGGCGATCTGACCTTCCAGCTCCTGGGCTACACCAGTGAGACGACGGTTTCCATGGTGAAAACCCAGAATGTGTACTACGGGTCGAATGTGGACTGGAGCGGCTCCGGCTATTACGACAGCAAGACCTCCGACATCGCCGTGGGGTGTTACCATCTCCAGCTCCCCCAGACCTACGCCACCTTTGAGGAGGCATCGGCCGCCGCGGCACAGTACAGCGATGGCTTCCCGGCGTGGATTGACGGCACCTACTATGTGCGGGTGGGCTCCTTCCTGGACAGTACCTCCGCCCAGGCGGCCCAGGCCTCCCTCGGCCTGACCGGGGCCACGGTGGCGGGCACCTCGGGAGGCGGGGGATCTCTGTGGTAAAGACGGGCACCAATACGGTCCTCTTTCAGTTTGACAGCACCTCCGGCCTGTATCTGGCGGTTAAGCCCGGTCGGGACGACACGGTGAAGGCGGAAACCTACTTCCGGGGCTATTCCTATTTCGGGGCGTTTGAATACCGCCGGAACGGCGGGGACATCACGGTGGTCAATGTGCTTTCCATGGACGACTATCTTCAGGGCGTCATCGTCCAGGAGATGAGCCCCTCATGGCCCCTGGAGGCATTGAAAGCCCAGACGGTTTGCGCCCGCAGCTACGCCTATGGAAAGCTCCAGGCGGGCAAGCACCAGAGCCAGGGCTTCGACCTGTGCAACACCACTGACTGTCAGGCCTACGTGGGTATCGCTAACGCCAGCGACAACAGCCGCCGGGCGGTGGAGGAGACCAGCGGGGTGTATCTGTGGTACAACGGGCGGGTGGCGGACCAGACGGTTTACTCCTCCCACAACGGCGGAGCCAGCGAGAGCGCCGTCAACGTGTGGGGGAGGGATTACCCCTATCTCATCGGGAAGATTGACCCCTATGAGGCCTCCGTCGTGGACCGTATCTCCAACTACAACTGGACGGTGACCTATACCGCCCAAGAGCTTACCGAGCTGCTCCAGAGCAAAGGCTATGGAAACAGCACCATCGTGGATTTCCGGGTGACCAAGACCAGTCCCACCGGAAATGCCATCGAGATCACCTTCACCGATGCCAACGGCCGGAGCTGGAGCAAGACGCGGGAGGCGTGCCGCACCTTCCTGGGGCTGCGTTCCCAACACTACACCATATCGGGCGGCAGCGGAGGAGGCTACGCGGTCAATGGCACCGGTTCCCTCAGTACACTGAACGGAGCCTATGCCGTGGATGGGAGTAGGGCAGTGAGCACACTGACTGAGGGGCAGGTCTATGCCATCGGCGGGGACGGCGTCATCTCTCAGGTGAAGCCCTCCGCGTCGGCCGGCAGCTCCGGCGTCTTTACCATCACTGGATCCGGCTGGGGGCACGGAGTGGGCATGAGCCAGTGGGGTGCCTATTCCATGGCCCAGCAGGGTGATACTTACAAGGATATTCTGACCTTTTACTATACTGGAATCGAGGTGCGCAAGCCATAAAAACCGCTGATTTTGATTTTTATCTGCCGGAGGAGCTGATTGCTCAGACCCCGCTGGAGCGGCGGGACGCCTCCCGGCTGCTGGTGCTGGACAAGGAGACCGGAGCCACCCGGCACATGCATTTTTTTGATCTGCCTACCCTCCTGCGCCCGGGGGACTGCCTGGTGCTCAACGACTCGCGGGTGCTGCCCGCCCGGCTGTTGGGCCATCGGGAGCCCACCGGCGGCGCGGTGGAGGTGCTGCTGCTCATCGACCGGGGGGACAAGGTGTGGGAGTGCCTGGTGCGCCCCGGCCGCAAGCTGAAGCCGGGGACGCGGCTGTCCTTCGGGGACGGCTCCCTCAAGGCCGAGGTGGTGGAGGTATGCGAGGGGGGCAACCGGCTGGTCCGCTTCGAGTATGAGGGGATCTTCCTGGAGACCCTGGAGCGGCTGGGCAAGATGCCCCTGCCGCCCTACATCAAGGCGGAGCTGAGCGACCCCGAGCGGTACCAGACTGTCTACTCCCGCGAGGTCGGCTCCGCCGCGGCACCCACCGCCGGACTCCACTTTACCCGTGCCCTGCTGGAGCAGGTGCAGGAAATGGGGGTAAAGGTCTGCTATGTGACGCTCCATGTGGGCCTGGGCACCTTCCGTCCGGTGAAGGAGGAGGAGATCACCGACCACGAGATGCACAGCGAGTACTGCATGATCTCCGCCGAGACCGCCGAGACCATCAACCGTACCAAGCGGGAAGGGGGGCGGGTCATCTGTGTGGGTACCACCTCTTGCCGCACCATCGAGAGCTGGGCAGCGGAGGACGGCACGTTGAAGGAGTGCGCGGGGTGGACGAATATCTTCATCTATCCCGGCTATCGCTTCAAGGCGCTGGACTGTCTTATCACCAACTTCCACCTGCCCGAGTCCACCCTTATCATGCTGGTATCCGCCCTGGCGGGCCGGGAGCATGTCCTGGCCGCCTATAAAGAGGCGGTGGAGCAGCGCTATCGGTTTTTCTCCTTTGGAGATGCGATGTTCATCGGCTGAGTCAGAACGAAAAAGAGAAACCGGGGTTCCCACAAGTTGTGGGAACCCCGGTTTTTGTATGGGTCAGATAAGGCCCTCTTCCACCAGAAAGTCATGGGCGACATCGGCGGCGTTTCTGCCCTCGAGGTCTACCTCGGCGTTCATGGCGGCCATTGCCTCATTGGAGATGCGGCCGTCCAGCAGGGCGAGCACCTCCTCCAGCTCGGGATACTTGTCCAGACACTCCTGACGGATAAAGTTGACCGCGTAGTAGGGCGGGAAGAAGCTGGCGTCATCCTCCAGCTGAACCAGGTCAAACTTGGAGAGGAGGGCGTCGGTGGCGAAGGCGTCGATAACATCCACCTGGCCGCTGTCGATGGCGGTGTATAGCGCACGGCCACGTCCAGGGCGTTGACCTCGGCGAACTCGGTATGGAAGGTGGACTCCAGGCGGGGAAGGGCATCCTCCCGCTGGGTGAAGTCGGCGGTACAGCCCAGGCGGAGTTCGGGTGCTACGGCCATCAGATCGGTGAGGGTTTCGAGCTGATACTGCTCGGCGATCTCCGGCCGGACGCTCATGGCATAAGTGTTGTTGTAACCCAGGGGGGCGGAGACGGCGATGTTGTAGTCGTTCTTCATCTTGTCCACAAGGATATCATACACCTCGTCAGGGTCGGTGTTCAGCGGCAGGCCCAGCACAGAGAGATACACCTGACCGGAATAATCGACCACCATGTCGATGTCTCCGTTCTCCATAGCGGTCATCTCCAGGGAGGTGCTGGCTAGGTTAAAGGTGGTGTCCACCTCGATGTCGGTCTTGGCCTCGATGAGCTCCTTGTAGATGTTGCCAACGATGTAGACCTCGGTAAAGTTGGCGGAACCTACGGTGATGTGCTTTTCCGACTTCTTGTTAGACAGGCCGCCCCCGATGGCGACCACCACCAGGGCGACACACACGCCCACGGCGATCACCTGCCGGCGGCGGATGACCTTCTTGGGCAGATTCTGGATCTGCTCGTTGGGAAGCAGGCCCTCGCTGGTGACCGCCTGCTCCAGCTTGGCGAAGATGAAATCAAAGAGCGGCGCCAGCAGGGAAACCGGGACGGCGCCCAGCAGGATCATCTCCACATTCAGGGAGTTGAGGCCCAGATTGATAAACCAGCCCAGACCCTTGGCGCCGGCGAAGGCGGCGATGGTCATAGTGCCCACAGAGGCCACGGCGGCGATGCGGATACCGGCCATGATGAAGGGGGCGGCGATGGGCAGCTCCACCAGGAACAGGCAGCGCGTGCGCGTCAAGCCCATGCCCCGGGCTACCTCCAGGTTCTTGGGGTCCACGCTCATGATGCCGGTATAGGTATTCTTCAGAATGGGGAGGAAGGCATACACAAAGACCATCAGGATGGCGGGCACCGTGCCGATGCCCAGAAAGCAGACGGCCAGGGACAGCAGGGCGATGGAGGGGATGGATTGCATGACGTTGGCGATGCCAATGACGATTTTGGCCGCTGTCTGGTTGCGGGTGATAAGGATGCCCAGCGGCACACCGATGGCCAGGGAGATGAGCAGGGCCAGTGTGGTCATGTTGATGTGGCGGAAAAGCTCGGTGACCAGTTCGGGCCAGCGGGAGACCAGGAGCTCCCAGAAGGAGGACAGAGAGAATGAAATGCCCATAATTACGCACCCTCCTGTTCGTCGCGCTCAACCGGCTCGTCGATGAAACGGCGGCTCAGGGTGGAGAGGAGGCTGCTCCGGTTCAGGAAACCGCGAATGGCTCCCTCCGCATCCAGGACGGGCAGGATGCCGAAGTCCTTCTCGCCATAGTCCGCTACCTTTTCCAGTACAGTGCTCAGGCTGTCGTCCACCCGGACGGACAGATAATCGTCAGAGAGGAACGAGGAGACCGGGGAGCTGTATTGGTCGATGCCGATCAGATCCTGGAGCCACACCATACCGGCAAACTTATTGTCGTCGCCGGTGACCAGCAGGCTGTCGATGTTATAGTGCCGCATGAGCTGTACCGCCTGCACCACTGTGCGGCTCTGAGAGATGGTGATGGGGCGGGGGCGCATGATGTCCTCGGCCCGGATAAAGGAGGGGTTCTCCCACAGGCGGTTCTTGCCGATGAAGGAGTTGATGTACTCGTTGGCGGGATGCTTGAGGATGTTCTCCGGCTTGTCGCACTGGACCACATGGCCGTTTTGCAGGATGCAGATGCGGTCGGCCAGCTTGACGGCCTCATCCATGTCGTGAGTGACGAAAACAATGGTCTTGTGGAACCGGAGCTGGAGCCGGTGCACCTCGTCCTGGAGCTCGGCGCGGGTCATGGGGTCCAGGGCGGAGAAGGGCTCATCCATGAGGATGATCTCCGGGTCGGCGGCAAAGGCGCGGGCTACGCCGATGCGCTGCCGCTGGCCTCCGGAGAGCTGGGAGGGGTACTGGCTGCGGTATTGGTCCGGCTCCAGGTTGACCAGCTCCAGCAGCTCGGTGATCCGGTCGTAGATTTTTTCCTTGGGGTACCCGGCCACACGCATGGCCAGAGCGATGTTGTCCTCCACCGTCATATGGGGGAACAGGCCGCCCTCCTGGACGACATAGCCCATCAGGCGGGGAAGCTGGGTCACCTTGATCCGGTTGATGGGGGTGCCATTGATGAGAATCTCGCCTTTGTCAATGGGGTTGAGCTTGTTGAGCGTTTTCAACAGGGTCGTTTTCCCGCATCCGCTGGAACCGATCAGGACAAAAAACTCGTTGTCCTGGATGGTCAGACTGATGTTCATCAGTACCGATTTTCCGCGGTATGACTTGTAGAGATTTTTCAATTCAATCACAGCAAAGGAGCTCCTTTCTGAATGATCCCTATTGTAGTATGGAGTGGATTGAAATGGAGTAAGGATTGACGGATTTAGATAAAGAATTTGTTAAGGCAGGAGAATTCGCTTGACAGATCATTCTGTATCTGCTAAAGTTACAGTACAAACTGTAACTAAAAAATTACAAATAAGTATGAGTGGAAGCCGCAAAGGCTTGGAACCCTATCTCCAGTAGAAAGAAAAGGGCAAACAGAAAGGATGAATGTAATGGAAGCGATCGTCATCACGAAAGAAAATTTTGAGGAGCAGGTGCTGAGGGCGGAGAAGCCGGTTCTGGTGGACTTCTGGCGCCCTGGTGCACCTATTGCCGGCGTATTGCCCCTGCGGTGGACCAGGTGGCTGGACAGTATGGGGAGCAGATGGTGGTCGGCAAGGTGAATGTGGACGAGCAGCCGGAGCTGGCAGAGCGGTTTGGGGTGGAGACCATCCCCACGCTGCTGGTATTTCGGAATGGACAGGCGGGAGAGCCGCTGATCGCCCCGGCTCAAAGGCGCAGATTGTAGAGTGGGCCGGACTGTAAGAGAGGAGGTGCGCCGGATGGGTGTAAAGCACTATGACGTGATTGTGATCGGCGGCGGACCCGGCGGCTATACGGCGGCCCTGTACTGTGCCCGGAGCGGGCGCTCGGTGGCGGTGCTGGAAAAGCTCGCCGGAGGCCAGATGGCGACCACGGACCGGATTGACAATTATCCCGGCTTTGAGGAGGGCATTGACGGCTTCGAGCTGGGAGAGCGGATGGAGCGCCAGGCCTGGCGGTTCGGCGTGTCCACGGTATACGGCGAGGTGCGCTCGGTGGAGCTGGCGGGCCGGCCCAAGCGGATCGAGAGTACCGAGGGCAGCTTTGAGGCCGAGGCGGTGATCCTGGCCAGGGGCGTTCCCGCGTGAGCTGGGCCTGCCGGACGAGCAGGCGCTCCGCGGGCGCGGGTGGCGTACTGCGCCGCCTGCGACGGCATGCTCTACCGCGGCAAGACGGTAGTGGTCAACGGAGGCGGAAACACCGCTGTGGGCGACGCGCTCTATCTGGCCAAGCTTTGTAAAAGGTCTATCTGGTCCACCGGAGAGACGAGCTGAGGGCCTCGGCGGTCTATCGGGACGCGCTGAGGGAAAACGGCGTTGAGATCCTTTGGAACAGCCGCATTACCGCTCTGCGCAAGGAGAAACGCCTGACAGGTGTTGAGGTGGAGGATCTTCGCACCGGCGCACGGCGGGAGCTGTTCTGCGACGGCCTGTTTGTGGCCATCGGCCGGGTGCCGGATACGGCCCTGTTTGCCGGCCAGGTGGAGCTGGACCCTCGGGCTATATCGTGGCGGATGAAACCACCCGCACCAGCGTGCCCGGCGTCTTTGCGGTGGGCGATGCCCGCACTAAGGCGGTGCGCCAGATCGTCACCGCAGTGGCAGGGGCCGTGGCGGCCCACTATGCGGAGGAGTTCCTGTTGGAGGATGCTGTAAAGGATAAAACCTGTCATGAATAGTGCGTTTTGTGTGGCGGTCCACGCCCTGATCTGCCTGAACCGGCGGCAGGAGCAGCTCTCCAGTGAGGAGCTGGCCCGCAGTATCTGTACCAATCCGGCCCGCGTGCGGAAGATCATGGCGGGCTGAAGCGGGCCGGACTGGTGGAAACCAAGGAGGGAATGAGGGTGGCTACCGCTTTGTGGGCGATCCCGCCGCCCTTACATTAGATCAGGTAGCCCGGGCGCTAGAGGTGCGGTTCGTGTCGACCAACTGGCGCGGCGGGGCGTGGATCAGCCCTGCCTGGAGGCATCGGGTATGTCGGAGGTCATGGACGGTCTGCTGGAGGAGCTGGACCAGGGCTGCCGGAGCAGGCTTTCGGAGATCAGCCTGGCTGAGCTGGACAGCAGACTTTATTTGAAACAAAGGAGATGAATATGGGTCTTTCACTGGAGACGAGCGTGCCGGTACTTACGGTGTTTTACAGGGCTGCTGAGCTTTTCTCTCCCTGTGCTGCCCCTTGTGCCCCTCTACGTCAGCTATCTGGCGGGAGGCGCCAGGGACGTGGACAGCGACGGCAATATCCGCTATCCCAGGGAAGGGTACTGGTCAACACCCTGTTCTTTGTGGTGGGCATCAGCTTTACCTTTTCCTGCTGGGGTTCGGCTTTACAGCACTGGGAAGCTTTTCCGCAGCAACCAGACCTGGTTTGCCCGCATCAGCGGCATCATTATGATCCTGTTTGGCCTGTACCAATTCGGCGTGTTCGGGCGCTCGGGCGCCCTGGAGCGGAGCACCGGCTGCCCTTCCGGCTGGACCGGTGGGCTATGAACCCGCTGGTGGCCCTGGTGCTTGGCTTTACCTTCAGCTTTGCGTGGACGCCCTGCGTGGGCACGCTGGGCAGCGTTTTGCTGATGGCCTCTTCGGCGGGCAGCGCCGCCGCGGCTTCCTGCTGATTGCGGTATACACCCTCGGCTTTGTGATCCCTTCCTGGCCGTGGGACTGTTTACCGGGGCGGTGCTGGGCTTTTCAAGCGCCACCAGAGGGTGGTACGCTACACTGTGAAGGTGGGCGCGGTCCTGCTGGTGCTTATGGGCATCATGACACTGACTGGCTTCATGAACGGCATTACCAGTTACCTGTCCAGCGCGGCGGGCAGCGGAGCGGCCGAAACGCCCCAGGCTCAGACAAGCGGAACTCCGGACCCCACACCAGAGGGGAGCGTGCCCGCCGGACCGGAGGAGAGCCCGGCGGCCAGCGGGCGGCCGGTGATTCCCGCGCCGGATTTCACCCTGGTGGACCAGTACGGGGAGGAGCATACCCTCTCCGACTATGAGGGCAAGACGGTGTTTCTCAACTTCTGGGCGACCTGGTGCGGTCCCTGCAAGCGCGAGATGCCGGAGGTGCAGGCGCTCTACGAGAAATACGGGAACAACGAGGGAGATGTGATCGTTCTGGGCGTGGCCAATCAAAGTCGGAGGAGTACCCTATAATCAGGATGTCACTCAGCCGGAGGTGGAGCAGTTCCTGGAGGACGGCGGCTACACCTTCCCGGTGGTGATGGACGTTACAGGAGAGGTATTCTACTCCTACGGCATTTCCGCCTTCCCACCACCTTCATGATCGGCGCAGATGGGAATGTGTTCGGCTATGTGCCGGGAGCTCTCACCGGCGATATGATGGAGTCCATTGTCCAGCAGACCATAGACGGCGTTGAGGCGGGGGCATGAGGGATACTCTTGTCAAAGCTCAGTCCTTCTGGTATTATGAAAGGTAAGTTTTGACAAAGGAGTTTTGACGTGTTTGAAGTCCTGAAAACAGAGGAAAGGCCCGCCGGGTGTCTTTACCTGCGCCCACGGCACGGTGCAGACGCCGGTGTTCATGAACGTGGGCACCCAGGGGCCATCAAGGGTGCGGTGTCGGCCCATGATCTGAAGGAGATCGGCTGTCAGGTAGAGCTGTCCAACACCTACCACCTTCACCTGCGCCCCGGCGACCAAGTGGTGCGGCAGATGGGCGGCCTGCACAGGTTCATGCGGTGGGACGGCCCGATCCTGACCGACTCGGGCGGGTTCCAGGTGTTCTCCTGTCGGGCCTGCGCAAGATCAAGGAGGAAGGGTCACCTTCGCCTCCCACATCGACGGGCGCCGCATCTTTATGGGGCCGGAGGAGTCCATGCAGATTCAGTCCAACCTGGGCTCTGATATCGCCATGGCCTTCGACGAGTGCGTGGAAAACCCGGCGACCTATGAGTATGCCAAAGCCTCCTGCGAGCGCACCCTGCGCTGGCTGGTGCAAGGCGGAGCACGACCGGCTCAACGCCCTGCCTGATACAGTGAATCCCCGCCAGATGCTCTTCGGCATCAATCAGGGCGCCACTTTCCCGGAGCTGCGCATCTGGCACATGAAGGAGACCGCCAAGATTGACTGCGAGGGCTACGCCATCGGCGGCCTGGCGGTGGGGAGCCCACCCAGGTGATGTATGACATCATCGACGCGGTGGAGCCCTATATGCCGGCGGACAAGCCCCGCTACCTCATGGGGTGGGTACCCCTCCAACATCATCGAGGGTGTGGCCCGGGGCGTGGACTTCTTCGACTGCGTGATGCCTGCCCGCAATGCCCGCCACGCCAAGCTCTTCACCTGGTCGGGGGCGCTGAATATCCGCAATGAGAAGTACAAGCTGGACGAGCGGCCCATCGATCCGGACTGCGACTGCCCGGTGTGCCGCTCCTTCTCGGCCTATCTGCGCCACCTCTTTGCAGCGGAGGAGATGCTGGCCATGCGTCTGGCGGTGCTTCACAACCTCTATTTCTACAACAAACTGGCCGAACGTATCCGCCAGGCATGGACGCGGGCCAATTCGCGGCATTCCGGGCGGAGTATTCCGAGAAATTGGCCGGGCGGCTGTGAAGTTTCTGTGAATGAGGCGAAAAGGGCTTGTCAAAATCTGCTTTTCGCTTTATAATGTCCTATTGGTGACGTTTTAACGTCAAAGTATGAATCGGAGGGGATTATTTTGCTGACACAGACTGCTGGCGTTCTGCTGACAAATTCAGGGACGAATGGTAGTGCAAGCTTATTGAGCATGCTTCTGCCGTTCGTGATCCTGATCGCGGTCTTCTATTTCCTGCTCATCCGGCCGGAGAACAAGAAGAAAAAGGCGGCGGCCAAGATGCGCTCTGAGCTGGCGGTGGGCGATGAGATCACCACCATCGGCGGCGTGGTAGGCACCATCTGCCAGGTGAAGGAGGATACCATCATCATCGAGACCAGCGCCGACCGTGTGCGTATGGAGTTCACCAAGTGGGCCATCTCCACCAAGGGCACCCAGTCCACGGAGAACGCTCCTGCGGACACCAAGGATTCCAAGGACAAGAAGTAATAGTGAACGCCCTCCCTGCATAGGTTTCAGTAGGAATCCATGCCAAGGGAGGGTGTTTTTATGAAAAAGGAGGAGGAGCAGAGCGCAAAGCTGATCCGCTGCGGAATGGGGCTGGTGCGTGGCCGCGCTGGCGGTTTGCTTTGTCTTTCTGCTGGTGGCGTCGGCGGCCATTTCCGGCGGACTGGCAGGAGGAGCTGATGTATCAGCTCACCATCGTGGGATGTGCTGGGGCCTTTGCGGGCGGCCTGCTGGCAGTGCGGCGCTGTGGGAGCCGGGCGCTGATCGTTGGCCTTACCACCGGCGGAGTGCTCTTCCTGCTGCTGCTTACCATCGGGGCGCTCTGCTTCGAAACGGTCTCTGGAGGCGGGGGCATCGGCCTGCTGTGCGGCTCCCTGTGCGGCGGAGCTGCCGCCGGAATCCTGGGCGGCGGGGTAAGAAGAAGCCTGCCCGGAAAAACGCAGAAAATAATTGAAATCGGGCGGAGAATGTGTTATAATCGCTCCAAACCATCGTTATGGGAGGGAAACCAGAATGAAGCATGTGAAGACGCTCAACGGCGCGACTCTGAAGAAGAGCGCCGCCCACGGCGGCTGCGGTGAGTGCCAGACCTCCTGCCAGTCCGCCTGTAAGACCTCTGCACCGTTGCCAACCAGAAGTGCGAGAACCAGTAAAACGAACTTGGCTCGAAAAGGGTGGGGCATCCCACCCTTTGTATGCCGTAATAAAGTGAGGAACGAACAAATATGGTACATACCTTCAATGCCTTGGCGTGAATATCGCCGTGGATGTCAACAGCGGCGCCGTCCACGTGCTGGACGAGCTCACCTACCACCTTCTGGAGCAGGTGCAGCCCCATGGGGAGCACTGCCCGGCGGAGCTTTGCGCCAGGCTGCCCCAGTACGACCCAGCCGCCCTGGAGGAGGCCTGGCAGGAGCTGCGCGGTCTGGCGGCCGAGGGGCTGCTCTTTGAGGAGGACGACTACATTGACCGGGAGAAGGCTGCCTCCATGCAGCAGCAGGCCCTGGTGAAGGCCCTGTGCCTCCATGTCTCCCACGACTGCAACCTGCGGTGTAAGTATTGCTTTGCCTCCACCGGCGATTTCGGCACCGGCCACCGCATGACCATGGACTTCGAGACCGCCAAACGGGCCATCGACTTCGTCATCGCCAAGTCGGGCCACCGCCGTAACATCGAGGTGGACTTCTTCGGCGGCGAGCCGCTGATGGCCATGGATACCGTAAAGAAGACGGTGGAGTACGCCCGTTCCATTGAGGAGGAGCACAACAAGTGCTTCCGCTTTACAATTACAACTAATGGTGTGCTCCTCAATGATGAGAACATCGAGTACATCAACCGTGAGATGTCCAACGCAGTTCTCTCCATCGACGGGCGAAAGGAGGTCAACGATGACCTCCGGCCCACGGTCAACGGCAAGGGCAGCTATGACGTGATTGTGCCCAAGTTCCGGAAGCTCATTGAGGGCCGTGGGACGAAGGACTACTACCTCCGGGGCACCTTTACACGATTCCATCAGGACTTTGCCGAGGACGTGAAGGCGTTGGCATCCATCGGACGGAATATCTCGGTAGAGCCGGTGGTGGGGAAGGAGGACGACCCCTACGCCCTCCAGGAGGCAGATCTGCCCGCCCTGAAGGCGGAGTACGAGCGCCTGGCGGAGTATCTCAGGGACCACCCGGAAACCAACTTCTTCCACTTCAATGTGGATCTGGCCCAGGGCCCCTGCGTGATCAAGCGCCTGCGGGGCTGCGGCGCGGGGTGCGAATACGTGGCCATCACCCCGGAGGGGGATATCTACCCCTGCCACCAGTTTGTGGGCAATGAGGACTACAAGCTGGGCAGTCTCTACGACGGCACCTTTGACAAAGAGCTGTCCGGCCGCTTCGCCGGGCTGAACATCTACACCCGGGAGGAGTGCAGGGACTGCTGGGCGCGGTTCTACTGCTCGGGTGGGTGCAGCGCGTCCAACCTGCTTGTCAATGGCGACATAAAAAAGCCCCACCGTGTGGGCTGTGAGTTGGAGCGAAAGCGGCTGGAGTGTGCCATCGCTCTGCGGGCGATCGCGGCCGGAATGGCGGAGTGACATATACAGATCGTAATTATACAAATCGTAATCTCCGCTACAAACAGACAAAAAGTGATGAATTGAGCCGGATGTCGGCAAAAACAGTGACTATAATTTTAGTAAAGAGGAGCGCCGCAAAGTGCGGCGCTCCTCTTTTTGTGCGCGTAGTTTACATAATGAAGTAAACATAACAACTTGGCATAATATACAAAAATGAAGTTTTTTCTTTTCCGTCCTTGCACAAGACGGCCTGGTAAGCTATAGTTAGCATGTAAACCGTTGGCACGCGTCTAATCGAGGCCCTGTCCGCATATGCTCCCATGGGAGGTGAGGGCGATGCGCAGGGCGGCGGAAGCGTGGAGAATTTCAGGGGATGGGCTTATTCCGGTGCTGGCGGTAACTGCGGCCTGCTTTTTGTTGGGCGGGCTGGTAGGATGCCTGCTGGCATCCCATATCGGAGGCGGGGGTCAGGAGAGCCTGGCCGCCTACGTGGAGGGATTTCTTCGCGCCGCTCAGGCGGGGGAGATTACAGCGCCTGCGCTGGCCTCACTTGGTGTGGGACACCGTGCGCTGGCCGCTGCTGGCGCTGCTGCTGGGCTTCACCGCGCTGGGACTTCTGGGGCTGCCCCTTCTGTTTGCGGTACGGGGATTTCTGCTGGCCTTTTCGATTGCCTCATTTGTGCGCCTGTTCGGCGGCGTGGGCTGTCTGCTGGCCCTTTTGGTCTTTGGGGTGAGCGGTGCGCTTTCGGTGCCGGTGCTGTTTGTGCTTGGGGTGCAGGGCCTCCTGGCCGCCCGGGTGCTGGCCGGACGGGTCTGGGGGGATGGGAAAACCCCTCCGCCCTATGGAAAACTCTATTTTTTCCGCTGCGGCGCCTGTGCCGTCGCGCTGTGTGTGAGTCTGCTGCTGGACTGCTTTGTAGTGCCCGGCCTGGTATCCAGCCTGGCGGGGACGTTCCTGAGCCTATAGAGATACTGCGAGAAGGTGTTGGACGGATGGATTATCAATCAGGTTATGCGCACTATTTGACAGAGGAAAAGCGGGCCTCCGCCAACACGTTGAGCTCCTATCTGCGGGATGTGACCCAGTATCTCCACTGGCTGGAAGGGGAGGGGGTTTCGCCGGAGCAGGCCGCACAGAAGGATGTGGAGTCTTATACGAGATTTTTGTCGGCCAAGGGTAAGTCGGCGGCCACGGTAACCCGGTCGCTGGCCTCTCTGAAGTCTTTCTACAGCTATCTGATCGCGGAGGGCAGGGTGTCCGTCAATCCGGCCAGGGGGCTGGCCCCGGCGAAGGTAGAGCGGAAGCTGCCCCACATCCTTACCTCCAAGGAGGTGGAACTCTTTCTGGAGCAGCCGGATGCCTCGGATGCCAAGGGCTGCCGCGATCGGGCCATGCTGGAGCTGCTTTATGCCACGGGTATCCGTGTCTCTGAACTGATTGGTCTGGATCTGGAAAATGTCAACCTGTCCGCCGGCTTTATCCGCTGTTCCGGCCGGGGAAAGGAGCGGATGATCCCCCTCTACCCGGCGGCTGTCCGGGCGCTTCAGGACTACATAGAGCACGTGCGGCCCCAGATGCTGGAGCACCCGCAGGAACGCGCCCTGTTCGTGAATATGAGCGGGGAGCGCATGAGCCGCCAGGGCTTTTGGAAGATCATCAAGCACTATCAGGAGAAGGCCGGAATTCAGACAGAAATCACCCCGCACACCCTGCGCCACTCCTTTGCCGCCCATCTGCTGGAAAACGGCGCGGATCTCCACTCCATCCAGGAGATGCTGGGACACGCGGACATTTCGTCCACCCAGATCTATGCCCAGTTGGTCAACCAGAAGCTGAAGGATGTCTACAACAAAGCCCACCCGAGAGCCTGACTGACGGGCCGCGGCGCGCTGCGCCGCGGCCCGTTTTTCGGCTTGCGCCGCCGTGCCCGCCGTGGTAAAATAAGCTTTGTATGGACTCAGGAGGGGAACGGATACCATGCTGATTTTAGGCATAGACCCCGGCTTTGCCATTGTGGGCTTTGGGCTGGTGGAGGCCGATCGTGGCCGTCAGCGCCTGGTGCAGTGCGGCGCAATTACCACACCGGCAGGGGAGCCCCTGCCCGCACGTCTGCGGCAGATCGCCGACGATATGGATCTGCTGTTGGCCCAATTCCAGCCCCAGGCCATGGCGGTGGAGGAGCTGTTTTTCAACAACAATATCACTACGGGCATCGGCGTGGCCCAGGCCAGGGGAGTTCTCCTGCTGGCGGCGGAGCGCCGGGGGGTGCCCATCTTTGAGTATACCCCCAGCCAGGTCAAGCAGGCGGTGGTGGGCTACGGAAAGGCGGAGAAGCGGCAGGTCATGGATATGACCCGCCGTCTGCTGAATTTGAGCGCCGTTCCTAAGCCGGACGACGCCGCCGACGCGGTGGCCATCGCCCTGTGCCACGCCCGCTCGTTTACCTCCCGCCTTCAGAGCCCCGACGCGGCCCGCCCGGGCAGCGGGCGCTATGAGGTGCGGAAACAAGTGCGTTAGGAGAAGCAAAAACAATGTTTTATTATCTGAACGGCGTGGTGGCCCATGTGGCCCCCTTTCTGGCGGTCATCGACTGCGGCGGGGTGGGCTATGCCTGCCGCACTACCAACAACACCCTGTCCCATCTGCAAAAGGGGAAGCCAGCCAAGCTCTATACCCATCTGAATGTCCGTGAGGACGCTATGGAGCTGTTCGGCTTTTCCACGGAGAATGAGCTCAACTGCTTCCAGCTCCTCACCTCGGTGTCCGGTGTTGGGCCCAAGGCTGCGCTGTCCATCCTGTCTGCGGCCACACCCGAGTCCCTGGCCATGAGCATCATTACCGGGGACGAAAAGGCCCTGACGGTGGCCCAGGGCATCGGGAAAAAAATCGCCCAGCGCATCATCCTGGAGCTGAAAGACAAGCTGGCCAAGGGACAGATCGCCCCCGGAGGCGAGAGCTATGGCGGCACCGGCGTCACGGTAATCCCGGAGAACAAGTCCTGCGAGGCCGCTGCCGCCCTGGCGGTGCTGGGCTACAGCCAGAGCGAGATTGCCGTAGCTCTCAAGGGCATTGACGTGGACGGCCTTGCCCTGGAGGAGATCATCAAGCAGGCGCTGAAAAGGATGGTCAAGAATTAACGTCGGGCTAAAAATGCGCTTGGGGAGCGGTTCATTTTTATTGAACGCATCTACGTCAGAATGAGGAAGTGAACATACTTGAGCATTGACTTTTCCGATACCGGGTTTGAGACCCAGGAGCCGCTCGTCACCACATCGCTGACGCGGGATGACGAGAACGAGGGTTCCCTGCGCCCCAAGACCCTGCGGGAGTATATCGGGCAGGAGAAGGCCAAGGGCAACCTGGAGGTCTTTATCCAGGCCGCCAAAATGCGGGGCGAGCCCCTGGACCACGTTCTGCTTCACGGCCCGCCCGGCCTGGGCAAAACCACCCTCAGCGGCATCATTGCCAACGAGATGGGGGTCAATATCCGCATCACCTCCGGCCCCGCCATTGAGAAGCCCGGCGATCTGGCCGCGCTGCTCACCAATCTGGCGGAGAACGACATCCTCTTTGTAGACGAGATTCACCGGCTCAACCGCTCGGTGGAGGAGATTTTATACCCGGCCATGGAGGACTTCGCCATCGACATCATCATCGGCAAGGGGCCCTCGGCCAACTCCATCCGGCTGGATCTGCCCCGCTTCACCCTGATCGGCGCTACCACCCGGGCAGGGCAGCTCTCCGCACCCCTGCGGGACCGCTTCGGCGTAACCCTGCGCCTGGAGCTCTACACACCGGAGGAGCTGGCGCAGATTGTCACCCGGTCGGCCGGCCTGCTGGACGTTCCCATAGAGTCGGACGGCGCAATGGAGATCGCCCACCGCAGCCGCGGCACGCCCCGCATCGCCAACCGAATGCTGCGCCGGGTGCGGGACTTTGCCCAGGTGAAGGCCGGGGGTGTGATTACCCGTCCGGTGGCAGACCAGGCGCTCACGGCACTGGAGGTGGACCACCTGGGGCTGGACGCCGTCGACCGGCGGATGCTCGCCAGCATCATTGAGCACTACGGCGGCGGCCCGGTGGGCCTGGAGACCCTGGCGGCTACCATCAATGAGGAGGCAATTACCCTCGAGGACGTCTATGAGCCCTATCTGATGCAGATGGGTTTTCTCACCCGCACCCCCCGCGGGCGCTGTGTCACCCGTCGGGCCTACGAGCACTTGGGCCTGACCGTGCCCGGCGGGGCCTGCGGACTGGAGCAGCTCTCGCTGTAGGGGGGAGCTGGGTGAAAAAGAACCCCCTGGTTCCCATCCTGGGCGGCGGTGTAATCGCGGCGCTCGTTCTGGGCGTTATGGCGGTAATTGTGCTGGTGGACGCCGGGCTGCTGCATCTGCTGGGCGTCCGCTGCGACTCCTTCGGCTGGCTGGTGCTCTATGTTCTGGTGGAGGCGGTGCTCGGCCTGCCCCTGGAGCTGTTCACCGCTGGCCTGACCAAGGCGCTGGTCAAGCTCGGCTGGGCCAGTCCCCGTCTGGCCAATCTCCTCTACATCCCGCTGGACGCCCTGTGCACCGTCTTTGCCTTTTGGGTGGCCGATATGCTTATGGAGCCGGTGGAGGCTAACCTCCTCGCCGTTTTGGTGGTGGGGCTGTTGTCCGCCCTGTTCTCCAGGCCGGTGAAACAGGCGGTGCGGCGGAAGAAAACGCCGCTGGAGGGGGAGCATGACCAAGCGAATGACGATCGACTGAACTGATAAGAATGAGGTGGCTATCGAATATGGGTAAATTATTTGGAACCGACGGCATCCGCGGTGTCGTCAACGACGGACTGGACGCCATGCTGGCCTTCCGGGTGGGCATGGCCGCCGCGCAGGTGATGACCCGGGAGAAGGGAGGCGGACAGCCTCGATTCACCATCGGAAAGGATACCCGCATCTCCTCGGATCTGCTGGAGGGGGCGCTGATTGCGGGGCTGTGCTCCGCGGGGGCGGATGTGCTCCACCTGGGCGTGATCCCCACGCCCGCCGTGGCGTGGATCACCGTGGACACCAAGGCGGATGCGGGCATCGTGATTTCCGCCTCCCACAACCCCTTTGAGCACAACGGAATCAAAATTTTCAACGGCCAGGGCTTCAAGCTCTCCGACGAGCTGGAGGGGAAGATTGAGGAAATTTTGCTGAACGATATCGCCGTGCCCCTCAAGACCGGCGGGGAGATCGGTCGGGTGATTTACGCCGATGAGAAGGAGTCCCAGGATTATATCGACCACTTGGTGTCCACCATTGGCTCCGAGCTGGCGGGGCTGCATATTCTGGTGGACTGTGCCAACGGCGCGGCCTCTGCCACTGCGGCCCGGCTGTTTGACCGGTTCCCCGACCTGCACACCGACGTGATTCACGCCGATCCCGACGGCGTCAACATCAATAACGGCTGCGGCTCCACCCACCTGGATCAGTTGAAAGCCATGGTGAAGGCGGGCGGGTATGATCTGGGCATCGCCTTTGACGGCGACGCGGACCGCTGCCTGATGGTGGACGAGGCAGGAGAGGAGATCGACGGCGACCAGGTGATCGCAGCCTGTGGGCTGGCGCTGAAAGAGGCGGGGGAACTGGCCGGCGGAGCTATTGTGGGCACCGTTATGAGCAATCTGGGCTTGCACCGTTTCTGCAAGGAGCACGGCATTGGGCTGTTCTGCACCAGCGTGGGCGACCGCAACGTGCTGGAGAAGATGGAGGAGTGCGGCTATGTCATTGGGGGCGAGCAGTCGGGGCACACGATTTTCCGGCGCTACGCCACCACCGGAGACGGCCAGCTCACCGCGCTGCAATTCCTGGATCTGCTCTGCCGCTCCGGCAAGAAAGCCTCCGAGCTGGTAGGGGAGTGCAAACGCTATCCCCAGGTGCTCATCAATGTGCCGGTGGCCGATAAGGCAAAGAAGGAGGCCGTCCTGTCGGCCCCTGCGCTTCAAAGCGCCGTGGCGGAGCAGGAGGAAAAGCTGGCCGGAAATGGTCGTGTTCTGGTGCGCCCCTCCGGGACCGAGGCTCTCATTCGCGTGATGGTGGAGGCTCAGACCGAGCCTGTAGCGCGGGAGACGGCGGAGCTTTTGGCAAATGTAATAAAAAATCATGGATCTTAACGGGAAATTTTTGCGCAAAAGCTTGACAAATCCAGAATTATCCGCGTATAATGTATAAGGAGAACCGGTATGAAACCAGATCATATTCCTTCCCAGGAACTCACGGACGAAACGCTGTGCCGTTTGGCCGCCTCCGCGACCGTGTGGCGGAAGAGCGTCTGGTCATGCGCTATAACCGCTTGGTGCGGATGTGCGCACGCCCCTATTTTCTGGCGGGCGGCGACAGTGAGGATCTGATTCAGGAGGGTATGGTCGGCCTGTTAGCCGCGATCCGAGTATGACTCCTCCAAAGCGGCTGTATTTCGCACTTATGCGGAGGTCTGTATCAAGAACCGCCTGTTCTCTGTGATAAAAGCAGCAGCGAGAGATAAGCACACACCGCTGAACAACTCAGTCTCGTTCGAAACCCTCTTTTAGCGGGAACGGAGATCGGTTTGCCTACCATGCGCCAGGCCGGCAGGTGGAAGACCCGGAGGAGATATTTCTCAGCCGGGAGTCCTTCCGGGAGCGGATGGAAACACTGATGGGCCAATTGTCCGGTTTCGAAGCAAGCGTACTTCGGTTGTATCTGAACGGTCTGTCCTATTCTGAAATCGCAGCCGAGGTAAACAAGTCCCCGAAATCGGTGGACAACGCTGTCCAGCGCATTCGGCGCAAGTTGGCACAGCAATCTTCATCTGGCGATGTCAGCGTAAGCTGAACGCAATATTACTGACCCAGCACAATCGGATCATCCGGACCTGGGCAACAAAGCAAAGAGAGGGTAAAATCATGTACGAAGACAAGACTCTGGTATGTAAGGAATGTGGCCAGGAGTTCGTGTTCACCGCCGGTGAGCAGGAGTTCTACGCCGAGCGCGGCTTCCAGAACGAGCCCCAGCGCTGCAAGGCCTGCCGTGATGCCCGCAAGGCCGCTTCCCGTGGCCCCGCGAGTATTTCACCGCTACCTGCGCTGCCTGCGGCGGCGAAGGTGCCCTTCGAGCCAAGTCCGACCGTCCGTGTACTGCAGCGACTGCTTCGCCCGTATGCGCGAGCAGGGCTAACAGCCAACTTGAAAAGGACGCCCACAGGGGCGTCCTTTTGTCCGCTGATGTTAGGAAAAGAAAACTGTGTCTTGAAAAATCAGAAAAATAGGATATACTACTAATATCCTAGAATTTTGGAGGTATTACACCTATGGCTCAGATTACAAAGATACGATTATCGGCGACATCCTGGATATTGCGCCTGAGACCGCGCCCATCTTCCTGTCCATCGGCATGCATTGCCTGGGCTGCCCCTCCTCCCGCGGTGAGACTGTGGAGCAGGCCTGCATGGTGCACGGCGTCGAGGTGGAGGAGCTGCTGGCCAAGATCAATGCCAGTGTGGCCGCCGCGCAGTAAAGACCGGAACCAAAGGGGCGGCCCTCCGGCTGCTCCTTTTATCATGAGGTGATACCGATGAGAACCGTTGAACTTACCCCCGTCTGCGGTCGGTGGCCGAGCTGGTGCCCCGGGGGCGCGGTTTGCCGATGTAGGAACCGACCACGCGTATCTGCCGGTCTGGCTGCTGCAGCAGGGGAGGATTACCGGGGCAGTGGCCTCGGATCTGCGGCCGGGGCCGCTGGAGCGGGCCAGGGCACGGCGGAGAAATACGGCCTGACCGGCCGGATGGACTTCCGCTTGTGCGACGGGCTGTCCGGGATACAGCCGGATGAGGTTAATACCATTGCCATCGCGGGGATGGGCGGCGAGACCATCGCGGCCATTCTGGCCGCGGCCCCGTGGACCTGGGAGCGGGAATGCCTGCTTCTGCTCCAGCCCATGAGCGCCCAGCCCTTCCTGCGCCGCTGGCTTCAGGCCCACGGCTATACCATCCGACGGGAGCTGCTGAGCCGGGAGGGGACACCCTTTACACAACCTTTGAGGTGTACGCTGGCCCCATGGCGAAGCTGACCCCGGCGGAGCTGTGGGCGGGCGACAGACCAGGGAGAGGGTTCCCCTGCGGTTGGCTTACCTAGACCGGCTGCTGCGGCAAACGGAGCGCGCGATAGCAGGGCTGAAGCGGTCCAAACGTCCGGAGGATGCCTCCCGCCTGGCAGAGCTGGAACAGGTACATCAGGGACTATTGGACATGAAGGAGGAGTGGCTGTCATGGCAACGGTGAGAGAGATTTATCAATATCTGGACGGACTGGCCCCGTTTTCTCTGCAAATGGAGTTTGACAACGCCGGTTTTCTGGTAGGCCGGGGAGAACGGGCCGTGTCAAAGATTCTGGTCTCCCTGGATATCACGGAGGAGGTGGCGGAGGAAGCCGCCGAGCTGGGGCGGAGCTGATCGTATCCCACCATCCGGTGATCTTCCGCCCGGCCAAATCCGTGACGGACGGCGATCCGGACGGACGGGTTCTGCTGGCGCTGGCGGAGCACAGGATCGCCGCCATCTGCGCCCATACCAACCTGGACGCGGTGGCGGGGGCGTCAATGACGCCCTGGCCCAAAAGCTGGGACTGGTGCAGATTGAGCAGCTCCATCAGGACGGGGTGGATGGCTCCGGGCGTCCCTACGGCATCGGCCGGGTGGGCAGTACCACCGGCACCCCATGTATGCCCCGCCTTTGCTGCCTTTGTCAAGGAGGCGCTGGGGCCAACGGCGTGCGCTACGTGGACGCCCGCCGCCCGGTGCGCCGGGTGGCCGTGGGGCGGCGCTTGCGCCGACCTGCTGCGGGATGCCCTGGCCCTGGGGTGCGACACCTTTGTCACCGCCGACGTGAAGTATAATGGCTTCCTGGACGCCAAAGCCCTTGGGGTCAATCTGATTGACGCGGGCACTATCCGACCGAGCAGGTGGTGTGCCCCGTAAATGGCTGGCCGCCGGCTTCCCACAGGTGGAGATTCTTTCCACGAGCCGCCATAAGGAGGCCTTTTATACCTGTAAGGGCTTGCAAAGACGCGCAAATAGTGATAAACTAGTTCCGCTGATTTTCGATTGCAGGAAGGGAACGAATCAATATGTCAGGACATTCCAAGTGGCACAATATTCAAAGACCAAGGGCGCGGCGGACGCCAAGCGTTCTCAGATATTTACCAAGATCGCCCGTGAGATGATCGTGGCGGTCAAGACCGGCGGCAGCGGCGACCCAACAACAACTCCCGCCTGGCCACCGTCATTGCCAAGGCCAAGGCCGCCAACATGCCCAACGACAATATCAAGCGTACCATTGACAAGGCGCTTGGCTCCGGCAATGCCGACAGCTACGAGAACGTGGTGTACGAGGGCTATGGACCCTCCGGCGTGGCCGTGATCGTGGACGCGCTGACCGACAACCGCAACCGCACCGCTCCCGAGGTGCGCCACCTGCTGGACAAGTACGGCAAGGGCCTGGGGCTACGGGCTGCGTGTCCTGGTCCTTTGACCGCAAGGGCGTCATCATCATCGAGAAAGAGGATCTGGACGAGGACACCGTGATGATGGACGCGCTGGATGCGGGCGCGGACGATATGCAGGTGGAGGAGGAGACCTTTGAGGTCTACACCGACCCCGATGCTTTCGGCTCCGTGCTGGCCGCCCTGGAGGAGAAGGGCTATACCTTCGTCCAGGCCGCCGTGGAGATGGTGCCTCAGAACTATGTCAAGCTGGAAAATGAGGACGACATCAAGAACATGGAGAAGCTCATTGATCTGCTGGAGGACAACGACGACGTACAGAACGTCTGGCACAATTGGGATCAGGAGTAACTTCAGACATTCAAAACGGAGGTCTGGCTTTGTCCAGACCTCCTGTTTATTCATAACTTTACCAAGGAAAATCCGACCTGCCATCTGACGCAATGCAACTTCAAGAGGTTCCAGAAGCGTTTCAGGTGTTGCCTGTCCGAAACGGCCGCCCGGAGCGCTGTGCTCCGGGCGGCCGTATCTGCAAGTAAGCCTGTAAGCCGGGTTCTGTCCTTTAAGACAGCCATCTATCTCGACGCACCGTTGCCAGTACGCTCCAGCCGCCTCCCGGGACGGTCGGGCCGACCATATGTCCCTCCACGGCGTTGCTCCGGATAGAGTTTACAGCGACGGACGCTTGGCACGCCGTCGGGTGAGCTCTTACCTCACCTTTCCACCTTGACCGGCCAGAGGCCGGCAGACTATTTCTGTTGCACTTTTCCTAGGGTCGCCCCGGCGTGTTACCCGTTATCCTTGCCCTGCGGAGCCCGGACTTTCCTCACAGACAGGCCTTTCGCCCCGTCCGCGCGGCTGTCCAGCTTGCTTGCGAAGGACATTGTACCGTATTGTGGGCCGCTTGTCAAATGGGAATCGCACTCCTCCAGCGAAAACAGGGCCTTTCATAGTCCTGGACATAATACCGCAGGTGCTTCCGCCCTCTGGAGAGCACGGTATGTCCCTCAGCTTCCAGAAGCGCCTTCTGAGCCTCCGCGCCCCCCGGATACTTTTCATTCAGCTCTCCGCCGGTTTTCAGCGTCCGCCAGTAAGGGATCTTGTCTTCGGCGCGCTGATGGCTGGCCCAGGCGGCGATGGACACAAAAAGCCCGGCCGTCAGGGGTTCGGTAAAGTCGGCGCCGCTCCGCCGGGCGAGATAGCTCCGGATGTCGCCAACAGTCAGGAGCTTCCCGAAGGGCACTCTCCGCATCGCGCGGTCGTAATCGATGGGCGGGGCAAAGTACATGCGGTCGCCTCCATAGGCTGCAATCGCCTTTGGATCGGTAATTATCTGTATCTTCGGCATGTCCCTGCGGGCGTTCAGCATGGCGTTGAAGTCTTTTCGTGCCTCATTTGACAAGAAAATCCCTCCAGTCCGACTTTTTTCCCACATTTTATCAAAATGGCCGGGGCAAGTCAATCTCGCCCGAGGAAACGCCCTCCTTTCGATTGAAATTTTCTCCTCAATAGGATATAATATTTTAGTTATAGACGAAACAAAAAGGGAGGAACGAGCCATGGGTTCCACCATACAGGAGTATTTGGCGTCCCTGCGGGGCAAGCGGGTGGCGGTGCTGGGCATCGGCGTGTCCAACACACCGCTCATCAAAATGCTGCTGCGGGCGGATGTTGAGGTGACCGCCTGCGACAAGAGGCAGAGGGAGGACTTCGGCGGCCAGGCGGAGGAGTTGGAGAGCCTGGGGGCCGAGCTGCGCCTGGGCCCGGACTATCTGGACGGGCTGGACCACGATGTGATCTTCCGTACCCCCGGCCTGCGTCCGGACGTGCCCCAACTGCTGGCGGCCCGGGAACGGGGGAGTACCATCACCTCGGAGATGGAGGTTTTTTTCCAGGTCTGCCCCTGCAAAACCATCGCGGTGACTGGCAGCGACGGAAAGACCACCACCACTACGATCATTGCCGAGCTGCTGAAAGCGGCGGGGCAGAGCGTCTATGTGGGAGGCAACATCGGCAAACCGTTGCTGCCCGACGTGGACGGGATGGTGCCCGAGGACGTGGCCGTGCTGGAGCTGTCTTCGTTTCAGTTGATGACCATGGAGCAGAGCCCGGATATCGCGGTGGTCACCAATCTGGCCCCTAACCACCTGGACGTACACAAATCTATGGAGGAGTACATCGCCGCCAAGGAGAACATCTTCACCCACCAGGGAGCGGACGGCCTGCTGGTGCTGAACCAGGATAACGAGATCACCCGCGGCTTTGCGGCCAGTGCCCGCGGCCGTGTGACCCGGTTCAGCCGTCGGGAGGAGCTGGAGCAGGGCGTCTTCGTCAGAGACGGGGCCATCTGGGTGCGCAACGCCATGCACGAGCGCCCGGTGCTCTACCTGGAAAACATCCTCCTGCCCGGCGAGCACAACATCGAGAATTACATGGCGGCCATCGGCGCCCTGGACGGGCTGGTGCCCGACCAGGTGGCGCGGGACTTCGCCGCCAAATTTGCGGGGGTAGAGCACCGCATTGAGCTGGTGCGGACGAGGAACGGGGTGCGCTACTACAACGACTCCATCGCCTCCAGCCCCTCCCGCACCATCGCCGGTCTGCGCTCCTTCCATCAGAAAGGTGGTTCTGATTGCCGGCGGCTACGACAAGCACATTCCCTTTGATGTGCTCGGCCCCGAGGTGGTGGAGCATGTCAAGGCATTGGTGCTCACCGGCGACACCGCGCCCAAGCTGCGCCAGGCGGTGGAGCGGGCACCCGGTTACGATCCGGCGGCCTTGCCCATTGTGGAATACAAGGATTTTGAGGCGGCGGTGCTGGCCGCCTGCGGGCTGGCCCAGCCGGGGGACGTGGTGCTCCTGTCGCCCGCTTGCGCCTCCTTCGACCGCTTCAAGAATTTTATGGAGCGGGGCGCAGCTTTTAAGAGGATTATCTACGGCCTGGAGTAAGGCTGCGGACGCCGGAGGACACGGCCTCCGGCGCCCTGCTTCGGTATCCGTGGAAAGGAGTGAACCCAATTTGGATATGAGACAAGCCCTGGAGCGGCTGTGCACCTGCACCGCGCCCTCCGGCTTTGAAGCCCCTGCGGCAGCGGTAGCGGCGGAGCTGCTCCGGCCGCTGGTGGACGAGGTGTCCGTGGACCGCATGGGCAATGTGCTGGGGGTGCGCCGATGCGGGAAGGAGGGGGCGCCCCGGCTCCTGCTGGACGCCCATCTGGATGAGATCGGCCTGCTGGTCACCGGCGTGGAGGACGGCTTCCTGCGCTTCCGCAGCATCGGCGGCGTGGATCCCAGGATGCTGCCCGGCCGGGAGCTGGTGGTGCTGACCGACCCGCCCCGGCGGGGTATCGTGACCTGTCCGGCTGGGGGGGAAGCAGACAAGAGCATCCCCCTGTCCGAGCTGTTCGTGGACGTGGGCCTGTCCCAGACGGAGGCGGAGCGGGCCGTACCGGTGGGGACGCCCATGGTCTATCGGGGCGGTTGCTTTGCCTTGGGAGAGGACCAGATGTGCGGCAAGTCCATGGACGACCGCTCCTGCTTCGTCACCCTGCTGCGGGCGGCGGAGCTGCTGCGGGACAGGGGGCTGGACGTAGACCTCTATCTCCTGGGCTCCACACGGGAGGAGGTTTCCGGGGCGGGCGCCACGGTAGGCACCTGGGCGGTTCAGCCCGACTTCTGCGTGGCGGTGGACGTGACCCACGGCAAAACCCCCGACGGCCCGGCGGACAAGGCCTTCGCCATTGGCGGCGGTCCCGCCATCGGCGTGGGCCCCAACATGACCCGCTGGATGACCAACCGGATGCTCGCCAAGGCGAAGGAGAGGCAGATTCCCTACCAACTGGAGGTCATGTCCGGCCATACCGGCACCAACGGCTGGGAGATGCAGATCAGCCGGGAGGGGGTAGCCACCTCGGTGCTGTCCCTGCCGCTGAAGTATATGCATTCCCCCATTGAGGTGCTCTCCCTGGCGGACATGGAACAGGTGGCGGCCCTGCTGGCCGCCTTCACGGAGGGACTGGGAAAGGAGGCGGCACGGCGATGAGAGAACTGCTGGAGCGCCTGTGTGCGCTTAACGCCGTGTCCAGCTGGGAGGACGAGGTGCGCGCCTTCCTCCTGGCGGAGGTGGAGCCCCACGCGGACAGGCTGCGGGTGGATGCCCTGGGCAACCTGATTGCCTGGAAAAAGGGCCGGAAACATACCGGCAGCAAGCTTCTCCTCACCGCCCACATGGACGAGGTTGGGCTCATGATCCGCCAGATCACCGACGACGGCTATCTGAAATTCGACACTGTGGGCGCCATCGACCGCCGGGTGCTCCTGGGCAAGCCGGTGCTGGTAGGGCCCAAGCGGGTGCCGGGGGTGGTGGGACTCAAGGCCTACCATCTGGTCAGCCGGGAGGAGGAGAAGTCCGTCCCCAAGCTGGACGAGTTCTATATCGACATCGGAGCCAGGGACCGGGCCGGGGCGGAGGCGCAGGTCGCTCTGGGCGATACGGCGGCCTTTGACAGTGACGCCGGAGACTTCGGGGCGGGCCTGTTCCAGGGAAAGGCGCTGGGGAGCCGGTTGGGCTGCGCCGTGCTGCTCACCCTCCTGCGGGATGAACTGCCCATGGACTGTACCTTTGTCTTTACCGCCCAGAAGGAGGTGGGGGCCCGCGGGGCCTTCGGCGCGGCCTTCTCCGTCACCCCGGAGGTGGCGCTGGTGGTGGACGGCGCGGATGCTGCGGATCTGGCCGGAGTCCCTGCCCACAAGCAGGGATGCAGCCTGGGCGGCGGTGTGGTGCTGCCCTATATGGACCAGGGCGCCATTGCGGACCGGGGGCTCTTTGAGGCGCTGCGCTCCCTGGCGGAATCCGGCGGCATACCCTGGCAGACCATGCGCTCGGTGGCCGGACGCACCGATACGGCCGCCATCCAGCGGACCAAAGAGGGGGTACGGACGGCGGCGGTGTCCATCCCCGTGCGCTACCCCCGCACCCCGTCCGGCGTGACCTGCCTGCGGGACGCGGAGGCGGCCCTGGCCCTGATCCGGGCCTTTGTTGGACATTTGGCAGAAAAGGAGTGAACCGACATGGAACTGATTGAGATTTTGCAGGCCCTGAACGCCTGTCACGGCCCCTCAGGAAGTGAGGGGGCTGTCGCCGGGGTGCTCCGCACCCTGGCCGCCCCCTACGTGGATTCCTGTACCACAGACGCCCTGGGCAACCTGATCTGCCATAAAAAGGGGAGTGGGCCCAAGGTCCTGTTTGCCGCCCATATGGACTCCATCGGTCTGATGGTCACCCATATCGACGAGAAGGGCTTCCTCCGCTTCGGTCCGGTGGGCGGTCTCTCCGCCCACGAGGTGCTGGGCACCCCCGTCCGCTTCGCCAACGGTACCCGCGGCGTGGTGGCCCTGGAGGGCAAGGTGGAGCCCAAGGACATGAAGCTGGAGCACCTGTACCTGGACATTGGGGCCCGAAACGAGGCGGAGGCAAAGGCCATGGTACAGGTGGGGGACATTGCGGTCTATGACACCCACGCCTTCTGCTCCGGAGGGCGCATCTTCTCTCCCTATCTGGACGACCGGATCGCCTGCGCGGTGCTGCTGATGGCGATGGAGCGCCTGAAGAACACGGAAAATGACCTGTACTTCGTCTTTACGGTACAGGAGGAGGTGGGACTCCGCGGAGCCCGCACCGCCGCTTACGGGGTGGCGCCGGACTACGGCATTGCCGTGGACGTGACGGACTCAGACGACATCCCTTCGGCCCCCCATGCGTGCAGCAGTGTGGCCGGAAAGGGGGCCGCCATCAAGGTGATGGACAGTTCGGTGATCTGCCACCCTTCTGTGGTGGCCAAGCTGGAGAAACTTGCACTGACAGGTAACATCCCTTGTCAGAAGGATATCCTGCGCTTTGGAGGCACCGACGCCGGGGCCATCCACCAGAGCCGGGCCGGGGTGTATATCGGCGGCATCTCCATTCCCACCCGCTATGTCCACACGCCGCTGGAGGTGGCGGATCTGGGAGACGTGGAGGCCTGCGCAGCCCTGGTGGCAGCCTTTGCCCAGGCGAAGCTGACCTGCTGAGTCCTCAAATACAGAAAGAACGGAATGTGTAAAAAGAAATGCCTTTACAGATTAGTGAAAAAGTAATGGCCCTGGCGGCCCAGGCGCAGGCCGGGCTGCGGGACCAATTCGACCGCATTGATTCCATCGCGGAGGAGAACACCCGCAAGGTCCTGGCCGCTTTTCAGAAGCACCGGGTGGCGGAGGCCTATTTTGCCGGGACCACCGGCTACGGCTATGACGATCTCGGCCGGGACAAGCTGGATGAGATCTTCGCGGAGCTGTTCGGCACCGAGGATGCCCTAGTACGGGTGCAGTTTGTCAATGGCACCCATGCCATCTCCTGCGCCCTCTTTGGCGCGTTGAAGCCCGGCGACATTCTGGTGTCCGCCGTGGGTGCCCCCTACGACACCATGCTGGGGGTGATCGGCGTGGTGGACAAGGGCCCCGGTTCCCTGAAAAGTTACGGAATCGAATATCGGCAAGTAGATTTGCTTGACGATGCGCCGGACCCGGAGGGGCTGGCCCGGGCGGTGCGGGACCCCCGCGTCAAGGCGGTGCTGATCCAACGCTCCAAGGGCTACTCCACCCGTTCGTCCCTCTCCGTGGCGGAGATCGGGGCGCTGTGCCAGGTGGTGCGGGCCAACAACCCGGAGGCCGCCATTCTGGTGGACAACTGCTACGGCGAATTTGTGGAGACATTGGAGCCCACCCAGGCCGGGGCCGACCTGGTGGTGGGTTCCCTGATCAAAAACCCCGGCGGCGGACTGGCTCCCACCGGCGGCTATATTGCCGGACGGCGGGATTTGGTGGAGGGGGCCGCCATGCGGCTGACCACCCCCGGTATCGGAAAGGAGTGCGGCTCCACCTTTGGGGCCAACCGCAGCCTCTATCAAGGACTTTTCCTTGCCCCCCATACCACGGCCCAGGCAGTCAAGACGGCGGTGTTTGCCGCCCGGATGATGGAGCTGCTGGGCTACCGGACGGAGCCCACCTCCGATACGGTACGCCACGACATCATTCAGATGATTCATTTTGGCGCGCCGGAGCCCCTCAAAAAATTCTGCAAAGGCATCCAGTTCGGCGCTCCGGTGGACTCCTTCGTGACGCCGGAGCCCTGGGACATGCCGGGTTATGACTGCCCGGTGATCATGGCCGCCGGGGCCTTTATTCAGGGGGCGTCCATCGAGCTGTCCTGCGACGCCCCCATGCGTGAGCCCTATACGGCCTATCTCCAGGGCGGCCTGACCTATGAGAGCGGCAAGGCCGGGGTCCTTCTGGCAGTGGAAGAGCTGCTGCGGGGCGAATAGGGCAAGCCGGTTCGCGCATAGGCTGATCCGGGAGGTGAGGCCCGTGCGCAGACCGATACGCCCCTGGCTGAGGGTGCCTCGCCGGCGGCGGCCCGCCGCTGCGCGGCCAAAAGGGGGGATTCTGCTCCCCGTGCTGATCGGGATCGGTCTGGCGGTGGCGGTCATTGTTTTGATCGACGCCGCACTCCGGCCCACAGTTACAGAGCTGGCAAAGGCCAAGGTAAAAAATGCCGTAACCAGCATCATAAACGACGCAGTCAATGAGACTCTGTCCAGCGAAGCCATATCCTACGGCGATCTGGTGACGTTGGGGAAGGACACCGCTGGGCAGGTGACAGTGTTGGCCGCCAATACAGCCCAGTTGAACGCACTTCGCACGGAGATCTTGGGCCGGATATTGGAGCAGGTGGAACAGCTTGACAGCCAGGAGCTGGGGATCCCTCTGGGAAGCCTGACCGGCTTTGCCACCGCGTCGGATTTGGGGCCGGTACTGCCGGTACGGGTGTTGACTGCGGCCACACCGACCGCTGCATTTGAACATGTATTTACCTCATCCGGGATCAACCAGACCCTTCATCAGGTCATGCTGAATGTTCAGGTGGAGTGTACCCTGCTGATCCCCGGCGGCGCGGTGGACACGGTCGTGGAGGCACAAGTGTGTGCGGCTGAGACGCTGCTGGTGGGGCAGGTGCCAGATACCTATCTGGAGCTGCCCGGAGGTTTGTAAGAAATCCGTAAGGAATTTGTAACGAAACCGGCATTCCCTCTGTGGTAGAATCGGGACGATACCAGTAGGAGGGAACCAAAATGGATACACTGCTGTGGTACTGGGCGGTCTCCTGGGACTATGTGGCCCAGATGCTGCCCTGCATGCTGTTGGCCGCCCTTGTATTTTTTCCTTATGCGGCCTTGGCGAAAAAAACGGTTAGCCCGGCAAGGTATGGCCAGTGGGGGACTCCGCGAGGCCGCACTGCTGTTCTTTGTGATGTTCTGTGCCGGACTGGCCGCGCTGACCGTCTTTCCCGCTTATTTCTGGACGGCGTACCACTGGCAGGAAGCGCTGGCCGGGCATGAGGTATTTTTTCCGCTGACTCCGCTCTCTGAGTCGATACAGGAGATTCAGTGGACCCCTACGGTCCTTCAAAATCTGCGGGAAGGCGGCTGGGGCGGATACATGGCCATCGCCAATCTGCTTATCTTTTGTCCGGTGGGCTTTTTTCCAGCGCTACTGTGGCGGGGAAATCGCTGTATGCTGGGACTTCTGACTGGCTTTTGTACTTCCTTCTGCGTGGAGTTCCTACAGCTGTTTGTGGGGCGGGCCACTGACATCGATGATTTGATTCTTAATACCTTGGGGGGATGTTTGGGCGGGCTTTTGTGCCTGATTTTCGCCCATTTAGCCCCCAAATTCACCCGACGATTCCAAGTGGAGGTCCGATATGGACGAGAAACAGGAGATACAGAGCCTGCGCCGGGAGCTGGAGCAGGCGAACTATGAATACTATGTGCTGGACAACCCCAGCATGTCCGACTACGATTTTGACCACAAGCTCCGCCGCCTGGAGGAGCTGGAGGCGGCCCACCCGGAGCTGGTTACCCCCGATTCTCCCACTCAGCGGGTGGGGGGCAAGGTGGCCGACGGCTTCCAGGAGGTGCGCCACCGGATACCGCTGGAGAGCCTTCAGGACGTGTTCTCCGTGGAGGAGCTGGAGGAGTTCGATCAGCGGATGCAGGAGGCCCTGCCGGAGGGCGTTGAATACGATGTGGAGCCCAAGGTGGACGGCCTGTCTGTGGCGCTGGAGTATGAAAACGGCCTCTTTGTGCGCGGCGCCACCCGCGGCGATGGCCAGGTGGGAGGAGGATGTGACAGAGAATCTGAGGACCATCCCTTCCATCCCTCTGCGCCTGCCGGAGGCCCTGCCAGCCCTGATTGTGCGGGGCGAGGTGTTTATGCCTAAAAAGAGCTTTGAACGGCTCAACGAGGAGCGGGAACTGAGAGGGGAGAGCCTGTTCGCCAATCCTCGGAATGCCGCGGCCGGCTCCCTGCGGCAGCTAGACCCTAAAATCGCGGCCTCCCGAGGGCTGGATATCCGGGTTTTTAACATCCAGTGGGCAGAGGGAAAAACCTTTCAGACCCATTCAGAAACCCTGGAATACCTGCGGAAACAGCACTTTAAAGTAATTCCACATGACACCTGTAAAACGATTGCCGAGGCGGCAGAGCGTATCCAGGCCATGGGGGAGGGCAGAGAGGCTTACCCCTTTGACATTGATGGTGCGGTTGTAAAGGTGAATAGCCTTGCAGAACGTGAAACCCTGGGCAGTACGGCGAAATTTCCCCGCTGGGCGGCGGCCTACAAATATCCGCCGGAACAGAAGCCGTCCCGGGTGGTGGACATTGTGGTTCAAGTGGGGCGTACCGGCGTGCTGACGCCGAAGGCCGTAGTGGAGCCGGTGCGTCTGGCCGGCACCACCGTCACAAGCGCCACCCTTCACAATCAGGATTTCATCGCGGAAAAGGACATCCGCATCGGAGATACTGTGCTGGTACAGAAGGCGGGAGAGATCATTCCGGAGATTGTGGAGGTGCTGAAGGAGAAGCGCCTGGAGGGGGCGCAGCCCTACCACCTGCCGGAGCAGTGCCCGGTGTGCGGCGCGCCGGTGGCCCGCGACGAGGATGGGGCCCACATCCGCTGCACCGGCGCAGAGTGCCCTGCCCAGCTCCTGCGCCATTTGGTCCACTTCGCCAGTCGGGACGCCATGGATATCGAGGGCCTGGGCCCCGCGGTGGTGGAGAATCTGGTGGGTGCCGGTCTGGTCAAGGGGCCCGGCGACCTGTACCACCTCAATGCGGAGGAGGTGGCCCAGTTAGAGCGCATGGGCAAAAAGAGCGCGGAAAACCTCGTCGCAGCCATTGAACGGTCCAAGGGCAATGACCTGTCCCGGCTGCTGTTTGCCTTCGGCATCCGCCAGGTGGGGCAGAAGGCGGGGAAGGTGCTGGCCGCCCGCTTTGGCACACTGGATGCGCTGATAGCGGCCTCGGAAGAGGAACTGACTGCGGTACCCGACATCGGCGGAATCACGGCCCGAAGCCTGCTCCAGTGGTTCCAGAGCCCCCAGAGCATTCACCTCATTGACACGCTGCGGGAAGCAGGGGTGAATCTGGAAAGCCATGAGGAGCCGGTGGGCGACCAACTGGCGGGGAAGATCTTTGTGTTGACAGGTACGCTGGAGCGATTTACCCGGGACGAGGCCGGAGCGATGATCGAGGCTCAGGGCGGCAAAGTGTCCGGCTCTGTTTCCAAGAAGACCTCCTATGTGGTGGCCGGAGAGGCGGCGGGCTCCAAGCTGCGCAAGGCCCAGGAGCTGGGCATCCCGGTGCTCACCGAGGAGGAATTCCTTACCATGCTTGGCAGCAGGCTCGATTCGGATCAATTATAAAAAGGGGCACCGGTTCTCAAGGAGAGCCGGTGCCCTTTTTGTGTTCTGCTGCATAGGATGCGTGGAAAGGGGAGAGCGCTATGCTGGAACGGATACCCTATGACCGCCGTGCCGCTGTGGCCTATGCCCATCAGTGGGCCTACGGACGAAATCCGGATTTCTATGACTATGAGGAGATCGGCGGCGACTGTACCAATTTTGCCTCCCAGTGCCTGTACGCCGGAACGGGCGTGATGAACTTCGACCCAGTCTACGGCTGGTTTTACCGGGATCCCAACGACAAGGCCCCGGCCTGGACCGGTGTGGAGTATTTTTTTGACTTTATCACCCGTCAGACGCCGAGCCCGGGACCCTTTGGGATTTCTACCACGCTGAGTGAGCTGGAGCCGGGAGACTTTGTCCAGTTCCGCTTCAATAAGGATGTATTTGGACATACTCCGGTGGTGGTGGAGATCGGGCGTCCAGCCACTTTGCAGAACACCCTGATTGCCGCCCACTCCTATGATGCCGACTGGCGGCCGCTGAGCACTTATTATTTTCAGGAGATCCGCTTCCTGCACATACAGGGGGCCTACCGGGAGATTCGCGGAGAAGAGGTTCTTCCAAGCATGTAAAAGCCGCTCCCCTGTCCAATTGTGGACAGGGGAGTTTTTCGGGCTTGTTTGAAAAAGTACAGGTTTCTTGAACACCTGAATTCCGGGGAATTTCATCCTCTATTCTATCATATCCCCTGGAAAACGCAATAAAAAAGGCTATTTAAAAACCTGTACTATTTCAAAGTGCTATGAAAAATCGTAAGCAGGCAGAAAGGACAGTGATTGGAATGGGACAAAACCTGCGCTTGAACTGTACCGCACACCTCATGCAGAGGCTGTTGCTGACGGCCTTTTTTATACTGGCAGTCTCGGCGCTGGCAGTTGGCATATCTCAGGGGGAACGGTATCTCCAGGCATTTGCCCTGGCGCTGCTGGGGCTTTTTCTGTATACTGCCCTGTGTGTACCTGCCGCGAAACGATTGGAACATTTGGGGCCGTTGCGGCTTTGGCTGCTTCTCACCATACTTTGCGTCGCAATCAAAGTATTTTGGATCTGGAGGGTACGGGTTCCCCTGGCGGGGGATTACTCGGTCTTTTGGGGATATGCCAATGCGCTTTCGGAGCGCACAACGGTATACGGCGGGCGGTATATGGCCCTGTTTCCCCATATTTTCGGATATGCCGATTTTCTGAGCTGGTTTATTCGCCTGTCGGGGCCACAGCCCATGCTTGCTCCGGTGCTCAATGTACTGCTGACGGTCTGCTCCGGCAGTTTTTTGTATCATCTGTGCCTGCGCTGGTTCCACTCGCCGGCCGCTACGCTGGTCTATCTGCTCTGGACTCTGTGTCCATCTCAGACCATCTATAACAGCCTTGTGCTATCGGAGCCTCTCTATACTGCCCTTATTCTCGGTGTGCTGTCCCTTTTGACGGAGACGGAGCGGTTTGCCGCCCTAAAGGGGTATCCGCTTTGGATAGGGGGTTCTCTCCGGCACGGCGGGCGGCGTTCTTCTGCGATGGGTCAACGGGGTGCGCCCCATTGCGGCCATACTGCTGATCGCGCTCCTTCTGTGGATCTCTCTCTGCTGAACCTGAATCGGCTGGCCGCCCGGAACTGGAGAAGATGGTGGGGGCTCTGCATGGCCGGTGTGCTGGGGGCCTATGTCCTTCTGGGGCCGGTCTGGAATGCCCGGCTCTCGGTACGGATAGGGGAGGAGCCGTCCCACACGCCGGGGTACAGCCTATTGGTCGGCCTCAATCCCGACTCCGGAGGGCGCTGGAATCAGGAGGACAGCGACCGCCTGTATGGATACAGCGACCAGCCTGGGGCAACAGCTCAATGGACACAGGAACAGCTTTTGGCCGATGCAGAGGCCCGGATTTTATCTGGAGAAATTGACTTTTCAAAGCTCCTAAAGCAAAAACTGCGCACGTTTCTGGGATCGGACGATGCCTGCGTGGGATATTCGGCCTCGGTTCTGCGGCATACGGCGTTTTTCTCCCTGCTCTGTAATGGCTTCTATTATGCGGCATTTCTCCTGGCAACCGGTGGGTGCTGTCCAGGTGTGGCGGAGCAGAGAGAGAGGATTGCTATTGCTGGCACCACTCTATATCTTAGGGCTGACCCTGGCACAGATGCTGGTCGAGGTGGCGGGGCGCTACCACTACTCGATGATACCCATGCTTTTACTGCTTGGACAGGGGACATGGAAGAGGACAGGTGAGGAATAGAAATAGGAGGCCGCTCTCAAAGAGAGCGGCCTCCTATTTCTATTTTCCAGGGGGAATGGGGATGGATTTCTTTTTCATTCGTCCCAGCGGGTTTGCCTTCGCCGCCGAGCGCAGATTTTCGTTGTCCACATGAGTATAGATCTGGGTTGTGTTCAGGTTTTCGTGTCCCAACACCTCCTGAAGCGTGCGCACATCCACCCCGTTCTGCAGCATAAGAGTGGCCGCGGTGTGCCGCAGCTTATGGCTGGAATAGAGAGAGGCATCCAACCCGGCTTTTTTGAGGCGCTGTTTGACCATATAGTGCACCGCATCCTTGGTCATACGGGTATGGGTGCGGGTCAGGAACAGGGCGTTCGGGTCGGCCGCAGCCTGACGGCTGCGCTCCTCCAGCCAGTCATCCAGCGCCGCGCGGCAGGCCTCGTTGAGGAAGATCATGCGCTCCTTGTTGCCCTTGCCCAGAACACGGAGCTGTTCCTCTCGAACATCTGTCGTGTTAAGGGAGACTAACTCTGAAATTCGCAACCCGCAGTTGAGAAACAGCGTCAAAATGCAGTAGTCCCGCGCCTGATTGGGCTCGTCCACGGCCTCCAGAAGCTGGATGCTCTCATCCAGGCTGAGGTAGCGGGGCAGCGATTTTTTCAGCCGGGGGGAATCCAGGTCCTGCATGGGATTTTCGCTGATTAATTTTGCCTTGCTGGTGAGATACTTATAGAACGAGCGGATGGCGGCGATTTTTCGGGCCCGGGCGGTGGCCTCCAAACCATAGCCGGTGGAGGGGCTGTTGGCGTGCTTGGCCCGGTCACGGCTCAGGTAATTCATGTAGGAGTAGACATCGCTCAGCGTGACAGACCTGGCCAGGTCCAGATCCACGTCGTCAATCGGAATTTCATCCAGCTCGGCGGTACGTGGTGCTTTGCCTTTTTCGATTTTCACATAGCGGAAGAAGTTGCGCAGATCCAGGTAGTATTCATCCACCGTTTTTCTGGAGTGACCCTGAATGGTCTCATGATACACCAGAAAGTCCCGCAGAACCGGCGGAGCAGTCAGACGGTAGTCATTTGTATTCAAATCCTCCCTCCAACTCAACAAAATTTTTATTTTGTTGAGTTGGAGATATACCCCCCTCTCGAAGAACTCCCCCCAGTTTACCACGCCTGTGGTGGCTGGTCAAGCGGGCCGTTTGCGGCGCTTGGCCTGCTTGAGCTTGGCGTCGAGAAGCTTGTCGGCCATGGCATAGATAAGGGTGGTTTCGATCGAGCTGTGGTTGAGGGCGCGCTGGACGCGCTGGATGTCGCCGTAGCGCTCCAGGAGTTCGACGGCGTAGACCTTGCGGAGGCTGTGCGGCGCGACGTTCTGCGGGAGCCGGAACGCCCTGGCGGCGCGCTTCACGTCGGCCCAGACGGCCTGCCGGGTCTTGTGGGTGCCCGGGCGCTTGCCCGGAAACGCCCATTCGGGCCCGGCCTGGGCCCGGATGGCGGCCAGGAGCGAGGCCGTGAGGCCCACCCTCCGGCGCTTCTTCGTCTTGGCTTCTGTGACCATCATCTGGAGCCCAATATCTTGTGCCCGAAGGGATACGACATCCCCCACCCGTAGTCCGGTGTGTAAACAGACCCGGGCGATAAGCCTGTTTTGCGGCATGAGTGCGGCCAGGACGTGGCCCACCTCGCGGTGCAGTAGGTAATCAGTTTTCAAGTGTAAATCAACCCCCCATGATTGCGCGGGGGTAAAGGCCCCCCACCTGCCCCCGGAGGCCCGCCGGAGCGGGCCCCCCCTGGGGCCCATTGAACTTTCCTGAATCTGTAAAATGCGCCCGAAATCCAACCAAACGGTTGGATATTTCCAGAAATTAGTTCCCCTGTTTGAGGGCACTAGTTTTTTCCATCGTCTCCAGATGCAGGCTCCTCCCTGGCGGCCCCCTGGAGGGCGGCGAAGAAGCTTGCCACGGCCTCCGGGTCGCCGTCCTGCGGGAGGCCCGCCTTGAGGATGGCCCCGAGGGCCGCGCCCTTGTCCATGAGCTCCACCCGGACGCCGCCGCCGGGCTTGACCTCCAGCTCCACCAGGGCGCGGAGATCGGCCCCCTTCAGGTTGGGGGGCTTCCCCTCCGCCACGGCTAGGGCCAGTTTGACCGCATCGTTGGGCCTGGCCTCTAGCAAGCTGTATGCCAACTCTTCCCACTTCATCCTGTAAAACTCCTTTCCTTTACAGCCAGTAGTCCAAGGCCTCCTGCTCCCACTGCTCTTCCATGGCATCGAACAGAGGTTCGAGCGCCGCCTCACGGGCCGCCGCCCTGCGCTCCGCGCACGCCTGGACGCAGGCCCAGCAGCGGCGGCTGTCGCACAGCTCCCACCAGGGGCACCTCAGATTGACTTCCAGCAACTTTTCCGACGGGTTCTCCACTGTTTTCACCCCCTTTCGCCTGGAATTGGAACTGAACAAAGCTGATACCCGCCTGGGGCAGATCGAAGCGGTAGGCCCCCGGTTCCTGCTCGGCCTGGCGGAAGTCCAGCTCGGCGTAGGTGACTTGGGGCCGCCCCAGGGCCCCGCCGGAGTAGTACCAGCGGCCCCCAATCTTCTGCGGCTCCAGGCCGTCACCATTTGGTGACGGGGCCAGCTCCTTGCCGATGTACTTGCAGACGTAGCTGACGGCCCGGTCGTACTCGCCGTACAGCTCTATGGCCGTCGTGAAGCCCCAAGACCAGCCGGGAAGGTTGTAGACGGGTTTCCCCCCGTCCTCCAGCCATTTGGCCCGCTGGCGGGCGCTCCTGGGCCTCCTGGGGGCTTTCTGGCCGGGCAGAGAGACAGTTCCGCTATCCCTGGCCTCCAGCGCGTCGTTGAAGAAGCCGTGGAAGTGGATAGCCCCGTCCTTGTGCCGCTCCGGCACCAGGACGTAAGCCAGGCCCTTCCGCCTGACCTGGTTGTCCAGCCAGTGGTTGAGGTGCCGTGTGACCTCCCGGACATCGTAGCGGTTCACCCGGGCCGGGTCGAGGGTGAGGGTGACGAACCACCGGAAGGGGGTGCACAGGGCAATGTCCCGCACCTGGGCCCGGGCGCGGCGGACGGCCCGAGCCGCGTCGTGGCCGCCGTCCTTGGCCCTGGACTCCTTGACCCGGGCACCCTGGCGGGCCTCCCAGCCGGAGCCGCCAAAGATGGCCTTATCGCAGACCAAGGCCTCACAGCGACCCCCCGGATAGGATTTGACGCGGGCCGTGCAGAAGATGTCGGAGCCGGAAACCCCTGTGCCCGTAAGCTTTGCCATGGTTCAACTCCTCCCCCCCTGACGGAATAATGTCCTAATATCAAGTAGGGCCTGCGGCCCCCTCCCGGTTGACGGGAGCCCGGCAGTTACCCGGGCTGGCATGGAGCCGCCCCGGGGCCCCGGGCCCGTCGGGCCGCGTGTCGTGGGCGGCCCTCTGGGCCCCCCCGGTGCGGTCGCCCCGTCCTGCGGGCCGGGGCTTCTGCGGTGTGCTCGGCCCCGTCGGCCCCTCCGGGGGGCGCTTCGGGCCGCTCCGCCGCCCTGCGCCCTCCCCGTCGGGCTTCGCCCGCCCCGCCGTGCTCCCTCGGCCTCTCCCGGCGGTCGTGGCGGCGGGTGCTGTCCTGCTCGGCCTCGGCGGCGGGCCGCCGTTCGCTCCCTAGGGGTCGCTCCCTGGCTCGGGCTGTCGCCGCCTGGCCTCGCCCGTCGCCCGGCTCCGCGCGCCCCCGCGTCCCGGCCCCTGGCCCGTCCTGCGGGCCGGGCCGCGCCGGGCCCGGTCGCTGGCGCTTGGGGTCGGCCTTGGCCTGCTCCGTGGCCCTGGCGGGCCCTGCGCGGCTCTGCGGCCTCCCCTCTGCGCGCCCCTCCCTCGCGGGGCCCCTGCGCTCCGCCTGCGGGGCCCTGCCGGGCCCCTCCGGGGGTCGGCCTCCGGCCTCCCGGGCTCCTCCCGCCGGGCGGGGCTGGCGGCCCTGCGGGCGCCTGCCCGCCCGGCGGTGGGGGTGGGCCTCACCAGGGCCGCCGCGTCAGCGCCTCCCGGAACGGCACCCCCTCCCGCTTGCACAGGTCGATGAGCTCCGTGTTGATCAGGCTCTCGCATCGGTACTTGTATTCCAGCCTGTCCCGCTCTGCCCTGGCCGCCTCCGCCTGGGCCTCCAGCTCCGCCACCCTGGCCCGCAGGGCCAGCACCTCGTCATCCGGGCTCAGCCGGACGTGGATTTCGATGGGCTCCATGCGCTCCCCTCCTGTCTGTCAAATCCCACTTTACACTCCGGGGCCGCAGGGCCGCTTTGTGGCCCGCCCCCGTCTCCCCTGCTCGGAAAGTCAATTCCTATTTGACAAGTGTAGTGCCTTATTCGTCACTTTTCAAGCGTGACCTATTCGTCACGTGATATAATCGTCACATCCTACAAAAAGGAGGGCTTCCAGCTATGGAACTTCACGACAGATTGAAGGCCGCCAGGGAAGACGCAGACCTCACCCAAGCCCAGGTCGCCGAGCAGACGGGCATTGCCCGGCGGCAGTACATCCGCTACGAACAGGGAGCCCAGGAAATGGGCATAGCCAAACTCCGGGCCCTGTGTCTGGCCCTGGGTGTCAGTGCGGACTATCTTCTGGGCCTGCCCCGGGGGCTGAGTTGGCCCCGCTGACGCGGGGGATGTTGTTCAGGGGCGGCCCCCTTCTGAGGGGGCGCGCGGGGTGGTTGTTCATGCCCTGCGGGCATACAAAAAAGGGGCGGAATACTCCGCCCCTTTTTTGGGTACAATATCTAAACTGAAAGGTTTTTATTTTGTTGAGTTGGAGATATACCCCCTCTCGATTGGAGTGATACCGGTGAGCCTGATAGCCTGCACCAGTGCGTGTGTCTATCAACAGGACGGATACTGCAGATTGGAGCGCGCATCCTCCTGCGGCGTGCCCTGTGCGGAATCTCCTTGCGTCAATTTTGTGCCACGGCGGAACTGCGGTACAACCGCGCCGCCTACAAAAGCGCGGCCAGCGCCTCGCGGATGTTGCGAACCGGAATGAGCTGCAGGCCATCCGGGGTGTCCAGCTTTCCGCCGGTACGGGCTGGGATCAGGCACTTTGTGAACCCCAGACGGCGCACCTCGCTCAGCCGCTGGCCCAACGCATTGACTGAGCGCAGCTCTCCGGTCAGGCCAACCTCGCCGATGGCGGCCAGATCTCCAGACACGGGCTTGTCTCGGAAGCTGGAAGCCAGTGCGACGATCATGGCTAGGTCGGCGGCGGGCTCGTCCAAAAACAAGCCGCCGATGACGTTAATATAGGCGTCACAGGAACTGACCATCAGTCCACCCCGCTTTTCCAGAACAGCCAGCAACAGATTCGCCCGGTTGAAGTCGAAGCCGTTGGCGGTCCTGCGCGGTACATTGAAGCTGGTGGGCGCCAGCAGGGCCTGTACCTCGGCCAAAACAGGCCGCACTCCCTCCATGACGCAGGTGACGCAGGTGCCAGGGGTGTCCTGAGGCCGTCCCGAGAGCAGCATCTCTGATGGATTGGGCACTTCGCTCAGGCCGGAGTCCTCCATCTCAAAGACGCCGATCTCATTGGTGGCGCCGAAACGGTTCTTTGCCGCGCGCAGAATGCGGTAGGAGTTCTGCTGCTCACCTTCGAAATAGAGCACGCAGTCCACCATGTGCTCCAGCACCTTGGGGCCTGCGATAGACCCCTCCTTATTGACGTGTCCGATGACAAAGACGGTGATCCCCTGCCCCTTCGCCAACTGCATCAGCGCCATAGTACAGTCCTTTACCTGTCCCACGCTGCCGGGAGCGGTGGTCAGATCCCCGTTGTAGAGGGTCTGGATGGAGTCCACAATTAGCACGTCTGGCTTCAGCTCGTTGACCGACTCCAGCACATCCTCCAGGTTGGTCTCAGCCAGAAGGTACATTCCCTCTCCACGGACATGGAGCCGCTCCGCCCGCAGCTTGATCTGCCGCTCCGACTCCTCCCCGGAGACATAGAGCACAGAGGCAAAACGGCACAGGTTGTCGCAGATCTGGAGCATCAGGGTGGACTTGCCGATGCCGGGGGCACCCCCCACCAGCACCAGAGAGCCCTTCACCGCTCCCCCGCCCAGCACCCGGTCCAGCTCATTCATCCCGGTTTCAAAGCGGAGCTCGTGGGTGGTTTCCACCTCGCGCATGGGCCTGGGCCGGTTGCCGGTTCCCCGCAGGCCGCCCCCAGCGACAGAGGCGGCGGCCGCACTCCTTTTTTTCGGCTCTGCCGGCCGCTCCACAAGGGTATTCCATGCCCGGCAGGCGGGACATTGGCCGGACCACTTTGGGGTTTCATTTCCGCACTCGGTACAATAAAACAGTGTTTTTGCTTTCATTCTGAGGCGACGCCTCCCTTTTGTAGTGAAAAGCCTTCCCCTCTCCCCTCCTCGTCCAGCCATTGCAGCCAGGAGGCGGCCAAGGCGGAGGCCAGCTTGGTCTGATAGGCGCCGGATTGCAGCAGCAGATCTTCCTCTGCATTGGACAGGAAGCCGCATTCCACCAGGATCGCCGGACAGGTGATGTGGTTCATCAGATAGACGCTGTCCGGGATGGGCTTTGCCTCACGGGTGTTGCCCGGGTCCAGTGCGGCCCGCAGTGTCTCCTGTGTGAGTTGTGCCAGAGGTTGACTGAGCTCTCCGTTGGAATAGAACACCTGAGCGCCGTGGTACTTCCCGTCCGGAAAGGTATTCTGGTGTACGCTGAGCAGGACAGCATGCTCCGTCTCCTCGATCCGGGCCACACGGTTGTGGAGGTCGGAGACTTTTTTCTCCCGGAGGGTTTGCGCGCTGTCATCATGGAGGGAGATATCCTCACTGCGCAGCAGAAGCGGCGCCTCGCCGTACAATCCCAGAAGCTGATCCAGCTTCTGCAATGGCCAGATTGATTCCGCTCTCCGGCACACCGGAGAGCGAGACGCGCCTCCATCCTCCCCGCCGTGACCTGCATCCAGAACCAGGGTCTGCCCGCCGCTGCGGACGGGAGAAAAGGCCGCCAAAGCAGCCCGGCCCGGCCAGAACCAGAAAAATAGACCGTACCGACGGCCAACGCGGCCAGCAGGACCCAGCTTCCGATTTTCTGCATATCAAACGCCCTCTCACACACGGTATGAGAGGGTATTTTTATTATAACACACCTCATAAATTTTTGTTGCCTTTTGCGTGCAGACGCGATAGGATAAAGGCAGGAAACAATGGAGGTGCTTTCTATGGTCGTTGACAAAATCGAGCATGCGTCCCTCTACTATGGTCTGGGGAACGGTTCCGGACGGCATTGGAGTGGCTGGCGTCGGCGGACGCTGGCGCATTGACGCCCGGCCAGCGGGTGGACATCGACGGGGACAATGTGTTTGCAACGCTCTTTGAGGTGGACACGCTGCCGCCTGAGGCGTGCAAGCTGGAGTGCCACCAGAACTATGCGGACATTCAATACCTGCTCTCCGGCATGGAGGGCGGGCTACGCCCTGCCCGACGCAGAGCTCCACGCACTGAGCGAGTACGATCCGAAGGGCGACATCCAGTTTTATACGGCCGAGTGGGACACGCTCACCATCCGGCCGGGTACCTTCTACATCGTCTGGCCCCAGGATCTCCACGCCCCCGTGTGGCGCTGGGACAGCCTGGGCCGGTGCGGCGTCTGGTGGCAAAGGTAAAATTAAAATAAGATACAGCGCAAGGCGGAAAACCGGCTGTCGGCCGCCGCCTGATTTCAAAACCCGCTCCATCGCCCGCGTTCGGGCCGATGTGGGCGGGTTCCCTTTTTCTCCTGCATAGAATGTGACGAAGGGGCTGGTGGAGCCGCCTCCCCTTCCCTCTTCAATCTATATAAGGAGGAACTGCGTTTGTATCCCGACAACAATATGCCGAATACCTGCGGAGACGCCTGCGGTACCATGCCTGAGTGCGCCCCGCTGGCGGTCCCGTATGTCCCCTTCCAGCAGACCAATCCCAAGCGCTACTCCCAGCAGGATGCGCTGAATAACGGTACGCTTTTCCCCGGCCTGAACCTCCCCTTCCGCGTCAAGCCGGACGCGGCAAAGGTGATGGGCGGCGCGCTGGCGGAGCTCCAGGCCCTGGAGTTTGTTCTGGTGGAGCTGGGTCTCTACCTGGACACCCACCAGGGCGACGCGGAGGCCTTTGAGCTCTATAAGCAGTATGCCGCAATGGAAAAGAGGCCCGGGAGAAATACGAGGCCATGAACGGGCCGGTCACTCAAATGGCCACTGCCAACGCGAAGACATGGGCCGCCTGGCTGAGTGAGCCCTGGCCCTGGAACTATCAGGAAGGAGGCATGAAGTAAATGTTTATTTACGAGAAGAAGCTGCAGTATCCGGTCAAGATCGCCAACTGCAACCCCAAGCTGGCCTCCTTCATCATCAGTCAGTACGGCGGGCCGGACGGCGAGTTGGGCGCCTCCTGCGTTATTTGAGCCAGCGCTATTCCATGCCCTACCCGAGCTCAAGGGCCTGCTGACCGATATCGGCACCGAGGAGCTGGGGCATCTGGAGATGATCGGCGCCATCGTCCATCAACTGACCCGCAATCTGAACGATGAGCAGGTGCGGGAGGGCGGCTTTGCGCCCTATTTCGTCGACCACACCACCGGCGTCTACCCCACCGCCGCCTCCGGCTTCCCTGGAACGCCGCTTCCATGGCGGTCAAGGGCGATGTGATCTGCGACCTGTCCGAGGACATGGCCGCCGAGCAGAAGGCCCGGGTTACCTACGACAACATCCTGCGCATGTCCGACGATCCGGATGTCAACAACGTCATCCGCTTCCTGCGTGAGCGGGAGATCGTTCACTTCCAGCGCTTCGGCGAGGCGGTGCGTCTGGCAAGGAGAAGATGGACCAGAAAACATCTACTTTACCAACCCGGCGTTTGACAAATAAACCCATCAGAGCCCCGCACAGCTTTCGTGCGGGGCTTTTCCTGTCGCCACTGGGCTTGCGTTTTTGCCGCTTGGCGCTATGATCTAATATAGAAGAAAAAATAAAGAGAAGCGGAAGAATTTCGTCAAATTCACTATAGCGATAATGGAGTGGGCGCGTATGGCAGGGGTCCAATTGGAACATGTGGTGCGGGAGTACACCATGGGAAGGACAACCATTCGGGCGGTAGACGACATCAGCTTTACCATACCGGAGGGGAAATACACCATCATTTTGGGGCCAGCGGCGCGGGCAAATCTACGGTACTCAACATCTTGGGCGGCATGGACTCCCCACCTCCGGCCGGGTGACGGTCAACGGCAGGGAGATCTCCGGCTTCAAGCGTCAGCTTACAGCGCCGCATGCTTTGTCTTTCAGTGCTGGATCTGACGGTGCTGAGTGGCCAGCCAGATCTGTAAGAATCCTCTGGACTCCCGGCAGGTGCTGGCCATGGTAGGGCTGGGAGACCGGCTGAACAACTTCCCAGCCCAGTGCTCCGGCGGAGAGCAGCAGCGCGGCGCCATCGCCCGTGCGCTGGCCAAGAATCCCGATGTCCTGCTCTGCGACGAACCCACTGGGGCGCTGGACTACCAAACCGGAAAGGCTATTCTGGCCCTGCTGTACGATCTGTGCAAAAGAGCCGGAAGACCGTGGTGGTGGTCACCCACAACGGGGCGCTGGCGCCGACGGCGGACGTGCTCATTCGGATGAAAAGCGGAAAAATCGAATCTTTGAGGAGAATCCGAGTCCGGTGCCTGTGCAGGAGCTGGAGTGGTAGGATGATCTGGAAAAACTTTGTGCGGGATCTGCGCCGCACGGCCTCCCGCCTGATCTCGGTCAGCATCATCACCATGATCGCGGTGATGGTCTATACCGCCCTCAGCGGCATCCTCACCAATATAGAGCGCATCTCCGCCTCCTATCTGGAGGGGCAGAATGTGGCGGACTACTGGCTCACAGGCGTCAATCTGGACCAGGGGACTGCCGGACGCTGGAGGGCATCGGGGTGACCGGGGTGCAGCCCCGGGTAGTTCTGGACGCGGAGGAGCGCCACGACAGCGGTGTGACGCTCCAGCTCTATGCCGTCCCCGGGACTACGCCATCAACACGCCCTATGTGGTGGAGGGCCGCCTGCCGGAGAGCAGCCGGGAGATCGTGCTCAGCGATACGCAGGGGCCCGGGGCTCCATCCCGGGACTGGTACGAGTTGACACTGACGGGAACCGGCCGGTACCTGCGGGTACGGATCAGCGGACTGGTCAAAGACCCGGAGTGCCTCTACTATGTGAATACCACAACGCCGGCCCCGGATTTGACCCACTATGCCTTTGCCTATGGAAATGAGACGCTTTTGCAGGAGCTGATGGGGCAAACCGCTACAATCAGATCTGCATCACCACCGACGGAAGCCTCTCTGCGGCGCGGCTCCGGCTGGCGGTGGACGCGGCCCTGGGGACCGGGTCGTGAACATCCTGTCACTGGAGGACAATACCCAGGCCTACTATCTGCTGGAGATGCGGGACAATCTGGCGCCCATACTCAACATTTTCCCGGTGCTCTTTTCCTGTGCGCGGTGCTGATGATGGTGAGCACCATGAACCGGCTGATCGAGAACGCCCGCTCGGATATCGGAACCTTCAAGGCGCTGGGGTACTCTGACGCCAAAATCATGTGCTATTATCTGCTCCATGCCCTCCTGGTGGTCGTGGTAGGGTTCCCGGTGGGCGCATGGCTGGGGCGGTATGTGTCCGCCCTGATCGTTTCCACCATCGCCATCGGGTGTGATCTGCCGCCCTATACGGTGGTACACGACTTTGCCGCCTGGGGCGGGCTCTGGGCTGACCGCCCTGTGCTGCATCGGGAGCGCCTGGCTGGTGGCCCGCTCGCTGCTGAAGGAGACCCCGGCCCAGTGTATGCGGCCCAAGCCGCCCAGGAGCACGAAGCCCGTGGCGCTGGAGCGGCTCGGCCCGGTCTGGCATCGGCTGGGCTTTAATCAGAAGTACATCATCCGCAATACCCTCCGCAACAAAGTGCGTATGGCCACCTGTATCTTCGGTATCGCCTTCTGTATGGCGCTGGTCTTTCTGGCCTTTGCTCTGCGGGACTCCATTCAGGCCTACTCGGACGCGCTGGCCGAGCGGCAGAACCGCTACGACCTCATGGTGGATCTGAGCACGTCGGTGACTGAGGGGCAGTACCGGCGGCTCGCCAATGACGTGGGTGTAACGGAGGCGGAGCTGGAGATGAGCACCGCCTGCTGGCTCTACACGGACTCGCAGCGGGCCACGGCGGCGCTCACAGTGACGGAGGATCAGGTCTCGCTGAAGCGGTATGACCCCTATGCCGAGGGCGCGCTCACCCTTCCGGGGAACGGGCTGGTGCTGGAGGAGTCCCTGGCGAATGAGCTGGGACTGCGGGCCGGCGACCGGGTGACGCTCCGGTTTGCCGGGGACAGCCGGTATTACTCCGTGCCTGTGGCGGAGGTCAACCGCTGTGTCAGCGGGGTCTGCCTGAGCCGCAGCCTGTGGCGGGCCTGGGCCTGGCTTACACGCCCACGGCCGCCTACCTCACCAGCGATGGGCCGGAGGCGCTGGCCGAGCGGCTGGGGACTATGACTTCGTGGACGCATGGCAGACCCGTCAGGCCGCCACAGCCGCCGCGGTGGAGCGGCTGAGCAGCATGTCCATGGTGGTCTATATCCTGATCCTGTTCGGCGGCGGGCTGGCCTGCATCGTCATTTACAATCTCGGTATCATGAGCTTCTTTGAGCAGCTCCGCAGTCTGGCGACCTTGATGGTGCTGGGCTTTTATGAGAAGGAGATCAAGACCCTTCAGTTGAGCGAAAACATCATTTTCGCCGTGTGGATTCTCCTGGGCATCCCGCTGGGGCCCTGAACCGCATGATCCTGGCCTCCATCACCACCATGCCTCTGATGGAGGCTACCAGGCCGGCCCTCTGGCCCTGTCCTGTGCGGTGACGCTCCTGTTCGCATTGGCAGTCAACGTGGTGATCGGGCGTAAAATGCGGGAGATCGACATGGGCGCGCTCAAGAGCGTGGAATAACAAAGAGGTGGATGGAATGAAACGATTGAAACAGGTGCGGCTGCGCTGACCGGTGTGCTGCTTCTGCTGAGCGGCTGCTCCGGCGGCGTGGATGAATACCAATGTGTGCATCCGGAGACCGGGACTCTGGTGCAGCAGCTTGTGGAGGGCACAGGGACGGTGAGCTATCGGGAGGAGTATTCCGTCATCCCTACCGTCAGCGCCAAGATCCTCTCCTGTTCCATCGAGGAGGGGACACGGTTACGGCCGGACAGGTGCTCTATGTGCTGGACCGGCGCTCTGGAGGATCAGATCACCCAAGCCCGCCTGTCCCTGAACAGCGCGCAGGCATCCTATGCCCAGGCGGTGGACGCCTGTACGGATCTGACCGTTCCCGCCCATGCCTCGGGGACGGTGACGGAGGTCTATGTCCACGTGGGAGACTATGTGAATACGGGAACCGCCATCGCATCACTGGTGGACAGCGCTAACCTCACCCTGACGGTGCCCTTCGCGGCGGAGGACGCGGCGGCCATGGCCCCGGGCAATACCGCGGCGATCACCTTTCCGGGACAGGCGGGCACGGTCACCGGGTCGGTAGAACGAGTGTACGATACACCGACGGCACTCTCCGGCGGCCGGGAGGGCGTCTATGTGGAGTTTGCCTTCCGCAATCCGGGCGCGGTGCTGAGCGGGACGGCGGCTCTGGCCTCGGTGGGCGGCGCGGCCTGTATGGAGGCCGGAACAGTGGCCAACGCCACGGAGCAGTCCATCTACGCCACCCAGTCCGGCCAGGTGGCCTCTCTGCCCATCCAGGCGGGAACCGCCGTCACTGCCGGTCAGACGGTGATGACCTTGGAGAACGCCAGCCTGACCAACGCCGTAACCAACGCCTCTCTCTCGGTAGAATCGGCGCAGGTCAACCTGGCCCAACTGGAGGCCAAGCGGGCGGACTACACCGTGACGGCGCCCGTGGACGGCACGGTGCTGGAGCGCCCGTTCAAGACCGGCGACTACGCGGCGGCGGCCACCTCCCTGGCCACCCTAGCCCAGCCGGATTCCCTGTGTGTCTCTGTGGAGATTGATGAGCTGTATATCAATCAGGTGGGGGTTGGCCAACTGGCGCGGATCACCTTTGCGGACGGCCAGACCCATGAGGCGCGGGATTACGACGGGGTTGTAAGCCGTATGGATGACACCGGCGTGTCCTCCGGCGGGGTGACGGACTACAGCGTAGAGATCAGCCTGACCCGTACCGAAGAGCTGAAGGCCGGGATGAACGTCACGGTGGAGATCCTGGTGGCCCAGAGCGAGGACTGCATGAGCGTTCCCTCTGAGGCGGTGACAGGCGGTGTGGTCCGCGTGCTGCGGGACGGCGCGCGGGAGCCGGTGGAGGTGCCGGTGGAGACCGGACTGTCCGGGGACGGCGTGACCGAGATCCGCTCCGGCCTGTCGCCGGAGGATTGGGTCGTCGTGGATGCTTATTAAGATGGGGTGTCGATAGGATGGGAAACGAAATCAAGACGGTATTGCTGAAATCAGTACAACTGTACGATCCAGATCCCAAAGGGATCTGCGACCTCTTTCTGTGCGGCGGGCGGGTCGCTGCCGTCGGCCGGGGGCTAGCCCCCAACCTGCCCGGCGTGGCCGTGCTGGACGGAAGCGGCCTGACGGCCTTTCCGGGCCTGGTGGATCAGCACGTCCACTTTACCGGCGGCGGCGGAGAGTGCGGCTTCCGCAGCCGTGTGCCAGAGCTGTCCCTCACGGATTTTACTACCGCGGGTGTCACCACGGCGGTGGGACTGCTGGGCACTGACAGCGCCACCCGCAGCCCAAAGGCCCTGCTGGCCAAGACCAAGGCGCTGAATGAGGAGGGGCTCACGGCCTATTGCCTGACAGGGGCGTATGACATCCCCTCCCCTACTGTCACCGGCTCCCTGAAGGATGATGTGACCTACCTCTCAGAGGTTCTGGGCGTCAAGGTGGCACTGTCGGACCACCGGGGCGGCCACCCCACGCTTGAGCAGTTCATCCATATGGCCTGTCAGGTGCGGCTAGGGGCCCTGACCGCCGGAAAGCCCGGTGTGGTACACATCCATATGGGCAGCGGAAAACGGGGACTCGGCCTGGTCTATGACTTGCTGGAGGCCACGGATCTGCCCATCTGGCACTTCCGTCCCACCCACATGAGCCGTTGGCAGAGCGAGGCCGCGGCGTTTGCCCGGAAGGGCGGGATGGTGGACTTTACTGCCAATGCCGACCCAGAAAAGTGCGCCCTGCCTGTGCTGCGCACCATGGAGGAGGCGCCGCTGGAACGCATTACCATCAGCTCCGACGCCGGAGGGAGCATGCCGCGATGGTCGGAGGATCACTGTACCATGCTAGGCATGGGGGTGGGCAAGATGGACAACCTCCTCCCCACCATCCGCTGTCTGGTGCGGGAGCACCGAGTCCCGCCCGAACGGGCCATCCGTCTTCTGACGCAGAATGTGGCCGATGGGCTCTGCCTCTCACGCAAGGGCCGCCTAACAGTGGGAGCGGATGCGGATGTGCTGCTGGTGGACCGGGACTGGAACATCCACACGGTACTGGCCGGCGGAGAGATCATGGTGTCGGACGGGCAGGTGGTTAAACAACCCTATATTTCTTAAGAAAGCAAGTGGACGGCATTTGTGGCGGACTACCCCTTTAAGGCGGACTCCATGGAGCGTGAGTGGCGCTTTACCCTGACCGATCCGATTTGGAGTGTAACCAGGGCGCGTTTCGGCTGTGCATCTCCCCAAACGGCCAGGGGCGGGGGAGCGGATTGCGGAACCGTGCGCCGACCAGATCAGTATTCAGACGATGACCACCATGCTGATGGGATATAAGCGCCCGGACTACCTGGCCAAGATAGGGCGCCTGAACGCTGACGAAGCCACCATCGATATGCTGGAGGATACCATTGAGCAGCAAGCACCCTATATCTCCGACTATTTTTAAGAGGACGCGTCGCTTGGTGCCCTCTGCCTTAAAAAAGCATTTGCGTGCGCAATTGACCGCGCACACAAATGCTTTTTTAGCCTGTCCTACGGCGGAACCGGGCGATTAAACCAGAAGAAAAGAGCGGGGAGAGAATTTCTCCTCTCCCCGCTTCCGGGCAGATGTTACGCCTTGCCGTCGCAGCCCAGCACATGGATGAGCTTGTGCTTGACCATCTCCTTGATGTTGGCCCGGGCGGGCTTCAGATACTCGCGGGGGTCGAACTTGTCGGGGTGCTCGGCAAAGAACTGGCGGATGGTGCCGGTCATGGCCAGGCGCAGATCAGAGTCGATGTTGATCTTGCACACGGCCAGACGGGCAGCCTGGCGGAGCTGCTCCTCAGGAATACCCACGGCATCGGGCATCTTGCCGCCGTTTTCATTGATCATCTTTACGTACTCCTGGGGGACAGAGGAGGAGCCATGGAGCACGATGGGGAATCCAGGCAGGCGCTTGGAGACCTCGTCCAGAATGTCGAAGCGCAGAGGCGGGGGTACCAATTCGCCCTTCTCGTTGCGGGTGCACTGGTCGGCGGTGAACTTGTAGGCGCCATGGCTGGTGCCGATAGCAATGGCCAGGGAGTCGCAGCCGGTCTTGGAGACGAACTCCTCCACCTCTTCGGGATGGGTGTAGTGGGACTCCTCGGCGGAGACCTGCACGTCGTCCTCAATGCCGGCCAGCGCGCCCAGCTCGGCCTCCACCACCACGCCGTGGTCGTGGGCGTACTCGACCACCTTGCGGGTGATCTCGATGTTCTCGGCAAAGGGCTTGGAGGAGGCGTCGATCATCACGGAGGTGAAGCCGCCGTCAATGCAGGACTTGCAGGTTTCAAAATCCGGGCCGTGATCCAGGTGCAGGGCAATGGGGATCTCGGGGCACTCAATGACCGCCGCCTCCACCAGCTTGACTAAATAGGTGTGGTTGGCATAGGCGCGGGCGCCCTTCGACACCTGGAGAATCATGGGGGCGCGAACCTCTCTGGCCGCCTCCGTGATGCCCTGAACAATCTCCATATTGTTTACATTGAACGCACCGATGGCGTAACCGCCGTCATAGGCCTTTCGGAACATTTCCTTCGTGGTAACCAGTGGCATAGAGGGCTCATCTCCTTCGTTTATTTGCCACATGATTCTATCAGTTTTCATTGCCAATTGCAAGAGGACGTGCTATGATATTTACGCAAAAACCGCTAGGTTCACCAAACTAAACTACGGTCAGGGAGGTACGATTCATGAGTGAATTGAGAGGAGCCTGCATCATCGGGCAGTCGGGAGGCCCCACTGCGGTCATCAATGCCAGCGCGCTCGGGGTGATCCGCACGGCCCTGGACACGGACTGCATCACCCGGGTGCTGGGGGCGGCCAACGGAATCCAGGGCGTCCTGGAGGACCGGCTGTACGATATGGGGCAGGAGGATGCCGGGGAGCTGGAGCTGCTGCGGTACACCCCGTCCTCCGCGCTGGGCTCCTGCCGCTACAAGCTGGCTGATCCCAGCCAGGATGACACCGACTACCGCCGTATTCTCGAGATTTTCCGCAAGTATGATGTGCGCTATTTCTTTACAACGGCGGCAACGACTCCATGGACACATGCAACAAAATCTCCAAGTACATGCAGTCCGTGGGCTATGCGTGCCGCGTCATCGGCGTGCCCAAGACCATTGACAATGACCTCAACGGCACCGACCACTGCCCGGGCTTCGGCTCCGCAGCCCGGTACATCGCTACCACCTGCATGGAGGTCCAACGGGATACCCATGTGTACGACAACGGAACCATTACCGTTCTGAGATCATGGGACGCCACGCCGGCTGGCTGGCCGGCTCGGCTGCTCTGGCTGCCTGGGTGGGCTACGGCCCGGATCTCATCTACCTTCCCGAGGTGGATTTTGACATGGAACGCTTTCTGGCGGATGTCCACCAGGTCTATCAGGCGAAGAACAAGTGCCTGATCGCGGTCTCTGAGGGAATCCACCGGGCGGACGGCGCCTTCATCGCCGAAGGAGTTTCCGCCGCCGCCAACGACGGCTTCGGCCACACCCAGCTTGGGGCTGGCGGCGCTGCTGGCCGACCTTCTCCGGCAGCGGGAGCCCTCCGCCAAGGTGCGGGGCATCGAGTTGTCCCTCCCCAGCGCTGCGGCGCCCACAGCGCGTCCCAGACCGACATCGACGAGGCGTTTCTGGCGGGCAAGGCGGCCGTGGAGGCTGCGGTCGCCGGGTATTCCGACAAGATGGTGGCCTTCCGGTACCCGGGAGGGAGGCTACCGCTGCGAGACTGTGCTGGAACCCCTGGATATTGTGGCCAACGCGGAAAAGACGGTTCCCCGCGCCTGGATCAACGCCGATGGGAACGGCCTGGAGCAGCCCTTCATCGACTACGTGCTCCCCTGATTCAGGGCGTCCCTCGGCCCCGCAGGAACACTCCCTCCCCGCTATGCACGGCTGAAAAGGTGCTGGTCTCTCAGGAGGCGTAAAACTTGCTGAAAAGCGGCCCTGTGCAAATGCACAGGGCCGCTTTTATCTGGCTCAGTCCAGAAAATTTCCTTTGAAAAGTTCTCGTTTGCCAGCTTTTTGCCGTCAGGCGAAAGAGAACGCAGCCGTCGGGGCACACAATATCCTTGCAATAGGGGCCGCTTCCGCCTACGTTTTCCAGATCGCCGCCGCTTCGGACGGCCTCCATGAGGGGAAAAGCAGTAGCATGGCCTTGAGCAGATCCCTGCCCGTCCTGATTGACCGGGCAGCCATAGGTACAGGTATACCGGTCTCCGACCTCCTCTCCGTTGCGGCAATACCGCTCAGTATGGTCGCCCCGGAGGAAGCCGGTTACCTCGACCTGAAACTCGTACTCCTCATCGTACCACTTTTCATGCCCGCTCTCCGCTCAATGCACGCCGGTGAGGGCGCGCATGACCTCATAGGTGTGCTGATCCAGACTCTTGGTCATCTGGAGGGCCTCGGTGATGTCATAGTCCACATAGTTCTCCCCTGAAGGGCCACCACCCGGCAGGTCTTGCCCTCGGCCAGCAGGCGCACCGCCTCATAGCCCATGTAGGTAGCGGTGATCCGGTCGCGGGAGGAGGGGAGCCGCCCGCTGGATGTGTCCCAGCACAGTGACCGGGTATCCAGGGCGGTAGCCTCCTCGATGACCTTGCCGATGGAGTAGGCGCCGCCCTCTACGCCCTCGGCCACGATGATCATGAAGTGGGTACGGCCGGCCAGACGGGCCCGGCGGATGGGCTCCAACAGGTCGGCTTCATAGTCCACAGGGTGCTCCGGGACGATCACGGCAGTAGCGCCGCAGGCCACGCCCACGGTGAGGGCCAGATGGCCCGCCCGGTGGCCCATGACCTCCACCACGGAACAGCGCTCGTGAGACTGCATGGTGTCCCGCAGCTTGTCGATGGACTCCAGCGCGGTGTTGCAGGCGGTGTCATAGCCGATGGTATAGCTGGAACAGGCAATGTCGTTGTCAATGGTGCCGGGAATGCCCACAACGGAAAGTCCTCTCTTGGCCAGGCAGAGCAGGCCGCTGAAGGTGCCATCGCCGCCGATGCCCACTAGGGCGTCCAGCCCCAGCATCTTGCAGGTAGCCACCGCCCCTCCTGGCCAGCGGGGTTTTGAACTCCTCACTGCGGGCGGAGTAGAGCATGGTGCCCCGGCGGGACAAGTCGCTTACGCTCTCAAAGGTCAGCTTGGTGAAATCGCCGTTGATCAGACCGTGGTAGCCCCGGCGGATGCCACACATTCAATACCCATGTGCAGAGAGGTACGCACCACTGCCCGGATGGCGGCATTCATACCAGGGCATCGCCCCGCTGGTAAACACGCCGATGCGGCGTACTGCTTTCCATATTCAATATCCTCCTCTTAAACCTTCAGTTCCGTCTCTTTGCCCTGTAGGGCGGCAGCATAGCGCTCCAACACGGGCTGGACATCGTGAGCAAGGAAATCCTCCACCTGCTGCGGGCAGCGCCCAATATAGCGGGCCGGCTCCAAATGGGCGGTCAGCTCCTCCCGGCTCAGCATGGAGAAAGCCGGGTCGGCGGCGATGAGCTCGATTAGGTTGTTGCTAAGGCCGCAGTCCTTTACGTTGGCTCCTGCCTCCTGGGAGAGCACGCGGATACGCTCGTGGAGCTCTTGCCGGTTGCCGCCCGCTTCACAGCGTCCATCAGGATGTTCTCACTGGCCATGAAGGGCAGCTCCTCCCGCACGTGGCGCTCGATCACTTTCTCATGGACCACCAGTCCTCCGGCCACGTTGGCATAGATGCTCAGAATGGCATCCACCGCCAGGAAAGCCTCGGGCACGGACAGACGCTTGTTGGCCGAGTCGTCCAGAGTACGCTCGAACCACTGGGCGGAGGCGGTGACCGCAGGGTTGACCGCGTCGGCCATCACATAGCGGGCCAGGGCGCAGATGCGCTCGCAGCGCATGGGATTGCGCTTGTAGGGCATGGCGGAGGAACCGATCTGGTTTTCTCAAAGGGCTCCTCCACCTCCTTCAGGTGGCAGAGCAGGCGCAGATCGGTGGCGAACTTGCTGGCAGACTGGGCAATGCCGGAGAGGGTGGACAACACCGCATAGTCCATCTTGCGGGAATAGGTCTGACCCGAAACGGGCACCACGGCGTCGAAGCCCATCTCGGCGGCGATCTTCCGCTCCAGCGCCCGGCATTTCTCATGGTCTCCCTCGAACAGCTCCAGGAAGGATGCCTGAGTGCCGGTGGTGCCCTTGCTGCCCAGCAGCTTCAGAGAGGCGATGCGGTGCTCCACCTCCTCCAGATCCATCAGCAGCTCGTTCATCCAGAGGGTGGCCCGCTTCCCCACCGTCACCAGTTGGGCGGGCTGGAAGTGGGTGAAGCCCAGGGTAGGCAGGGCCTTGTACTGCTCCGCGAACTCCGCCAGGCGGGCCAGCACCCGTACCAGCTTGTCGCGCACCAGCAGAAGGGCCTCCCGCATAAGGATCACGTCGGTGTTGTCCCCCACATAGCAGCTCGTGGCTCCCAGGTGGATGATGGGCATAGCTTTGGGGCACGCCTCGCCATAGGTGTGGACGTGTGCCATCACGTCGTGGCGGAGCTTCTTTTCATACGCCGCGGCTTTGTCGTAGTCAATGTCGGTGAGGTGGGCCTCCAGCTCGTCCACCTGCTCCTGGGTCACCGGCAGTCCCAGCTCCATCTCGGCCCGGGCCAGGGCGACCCACAGGCGGCGCCAGGTGGAAAATTTCTTGTCGGGCGAAAAGATATACTGCATCTCGTCGCTGGCGTAGCGGGAGGACAGCGGGCTCTCATAACGGTCGTGCATGCAAAGACCTCTTTCTCCTCAGATTTCACTGGCTAGAATATCATAAAACGGGGGCGGACACAAGTTCCGCCCCCTGTTTTGCCGTTGTCATTCCGCCAAAAATTTTTCCAGACGGTCCAGGCCCTCTTTGATATTTTCCATAGAAGTGGCGTAGGACCAGCGGACGAAGTTGGGCGCTCCGAAGCCGGAGCCAGGTACCACCGCCACCAGGCCGTACTTCAGGAAGGCGTCGGCGAACACGTCGTCATTGGTGATCTCCACCCCGTGAATGGTCTTGCCGAGAAGCTGCTCCAGGTTCATCATCACATAGAACGCCCTCCGGCTGGATGCAACTCACGCCGGGGATGGCGTTCATCCGCTCCACAATGTAGTTGCGGCGCTGCTCAAAGGCCTGGCGCATGGTCTCAATCTCCGCTTGGGAACCGGAGGGCCACGGCGGCGGCCCTCTGGGAGATGGCCACCGGAGAACCGGTGGAGTGGCTGACGTAATTGGCCATCACCTTGGCGATGACGTCGTTGGCGCAGGCGTAACCGATGCGCCAGCCGGTCATGGCGTATGCCTTGGATACGCCGTTGACCAGGATGGTGCGCTCCTTGGCGTCGGCGCTGAGGGAGGCGAAGCTGGTGAAGGTGCGGCCGTCGTAGGCCAGGCAGGCGTAGATCTCGTCGGAAATCACATAAATATCCGCCTGGGTACACAGCGGCGATGGCCTCCAGCTCCTCCCGGTCGTACATCATGCCGGTTGGGTTGGAGGGATTGTTGAGCAGAATGGCCTTGGTCCTGGGGTGATGGCGGCAGAGAGCTTTTCCGCTGTCAGCTTGAAGTGCTCTGCCTCGGTGGCGGTCACCACCACCGGCACGCCGCCCACCATCTTGATGAGCTCAATGTAGCTCACCCAGTAGGGCGCCGGCAGAATGACCTCGTCACCGGGGTTGACCACTGCCCGCAGAGCCAGGTAGACCAAGTGCTTGGCGCCGCTGCTCACCACCACTTGGCTGGGCTTGTACTCCAGTCCGTAGTCGGCCTTCATGCGGCCGCACACCGCCTGACGCAGCTCCACCGTGCCGGCTGCGGGGGTATAGCGGGTGACGTTCTGCTCAATGGCCGCAATGCCGGCTGCCTTGATGTTGTCAGGGGTGTTGAAGTCGGGCTCCCCCGCTCCGAAGCCGATCACATCCACACCGTCGGCCTTCATCTGCTTGAACATGGCGTCGATAGCCATGGTGGTGGAGGCCTGTACGGCCGATGCAATCCTGGACAGCTCTTTCACTGAAATCGCTCCCTTGTACTTTAAAATCGTATTTTATTATATGCGGCTTTGCGACGTTTTGCAAGTCCTTAATCCTAAAAATGCAAAATCGGCGCCTGCCGACTGGCAGACGCCGATAAACTCAGGAGTGGCTCCGGGCGCTGACCACGCGGACAATCACCGTGCTGAGCACCAGGTTAATCAACAGTTCCAGAACAAAATTGATGCTGACCATAGTAAAGATCATATAAGTAATGACCGTCTGCCCAGCACCGGTGGCCCATGCCTCCAAATAGGTCGGGAACAGGAAAAACAGACCCAGCAGGAACAGGCCGGTATTGACCACCGGGCTGACGATGCCAGCGGCAATGGAGCCGCCCAGCATACGACCGCTGCTGTGGGATTTGCCGCCCCAGGCGATGGCCCGATAGACCAGGCCGGCAGCCAGACCGGCCAGGATGCCCTTGCCCAAGCAGACCAAGGCGGTCAGGAAGGGATTGGCATTCCACAGGATCGCTCCACCGGGGTCCCAGCCCAAAATGCAGGCCAACAATACGACGGCACCGAATACCCCGCCCAGGCACGCGCCTGCCTTCGGGCCGTACAGGGCCGCGCCGATCAGGATCGGCGCCAGGGCCAGCGTGATGGTGAAGGGGCCGAACTTCACAAAACTGGCGACTACCTGCAGGACAACAATAATGGCCGTCATCAGGGCCAGTCCGGTCAGGCGTCTGGTCTTTTCGCTTGCTCTCATATGAAATTACCTCCTGCTGCCGCTCCTTACCTGGAAGGATGCAGCGCAATTTATTTACCCACGGCAGACAGCCGTTGAGTACAAAAAATGGCGTGGCCGGTCACGCTTTCCGGTACTTTTTTGCGTTTTTCTGGTAGAGCAAATAAAGTCCGGTCATGATCAGATCGGCGTCATATTGAATGGGACGCTTGCAGTAGCGCAGAATCCGAGGGGCATTTCCGCCGGTGGCCACGGTGGTGACGCTTTGGCCTATGCTCTCCTCAATGCGCTCCAGCATCCCGTCCACCATGCTGGCGTGTCCGTAGAGCACGCCGGAGCGCATGGCCTCCTCTGTGGTGTGGCCCATGAGGCCCACCGGGGAGGCGGTTTCAATGGAGATAGGCGGAAGAGCGGCCGCCCGCTCCGACAGAGCGTCCAGCGCCAGGGCCAGCCCCGGCATAATGATGCAGCCCTCGTATACGCTGCCTACAATGAGGGACAAAGAGGTGGCCGTACCCATGTCCACCATGACAATGGGGCTTGGATATTTGGCGATCGCCGCCACCGAAGAGGCCACGATGTCACTGCCCAACTGGTTGTGGATCTCGGCCTTGATGTTCAAACCGGTCCTGATGCCAGGGCCCACCACCATGGGGGGGGTACCGGTCAGGCGGGCGATGGCATCGATGAAGATGGTAGTCAGCGGCGGAACGACGCTGGAGAGGATGGCCCCGTCTACCGTGCACGCATCCGCCCCATAGAGCTGAAAGACGCCCAGGAGCTCGATGGCGCACTGATCCCGGGTCTTGCTGCGGGAGGTCTCCAGCAGGGCGCGGAACAATAACTCCCCTGTACCGTTGAACAGGCCGACCGTCGTATTGGAATTGCCCACGTCTACCGCCAGAATCATAACATATCCCCCTCCCCACAAATATTTTTATTATTATAGCAATAAATACAGCGAAAGATCAAGCTGGTATCTGCTGTTCCTACCCCTTTTCGGAGCTTGGAACTGTGTTCAGGAGTTTGGTCAAGTCTCCTATGGAGGCACCCATTTTGACCGAAACCTCCTCCATAGTCATGCCGGAAGCCAGAAAACGGCGGATTACCATCCCCATGTCCTCCCCCACTTCAATGAGGTGCCCATCTGGATCGTAAAAGCGTGCCACCCGCTGGCCCCAGTCGTGTTCGATGATGCCGCCAAGCCGTTCTATACCCGGATAGGCATCCAGCTTTTCAATAAATCCATCAAAATCCGTCTCTTCAAAGACCAATTCCATATTGTTGGGCTTTTTCCGCACGTGCATACTCGGCACTCCAATTAGCCAGTCAAAATCCTGTTGCAGCGCCAGCCCACAGGTAAAGGCAATATTTCTCCCGTAATCCTGGGCCACCTCCAGACCAAACAATTCCTGATAAAACGCTTTTGCAGCGTGAATGTCCCTGACAGACAGAAGTGCGCAGATATATTTCATTGGTTTGTTCCCCTCTCCGTTAAAAGATAGAGCCAGTATACCATATGCAGTGGGCAAACACAAGAAACAGGGCAGCCTTTTGTTCCCCCCTCACAGGGGTAACAAGTAATTCCTGGGATACCCCGGCAGGTCATCGTGTTTACGATGCCTGTCGGGGTTCTTCTGTTTTCCGGGGTTGCAGGCTTTCCATGTCTTGCTGTTGGCTGTCCACGAAGCCGATGCCGTTGTAGTAAATCTCCACGGTCTGAGGCGCGTGTTTAGACCACTTTACCTCTTTTTCGTGAACCACGATCTTTTCAATGAACAGCCGCAGCAGTTCCGGTGTCAGTTCCGTAATGTCTGTGTACCGCTTCGCCTTGTCAAGGAAGCTGTCCGTCCCGCTCACAGTTTCCCGCAGGCGCTGGATCTCATTCTCTTTCTGTGGAATGCCAGCGGTGATACAGTTCTGTTCTTCCGTGTAGCTGCCGGACAGCATCTGGAATTGTTCCGTTGTGATGCGGCCCAGCACGCTGTCCTCATACAGCTTCTTGAAGATGGTGTCCAATTCCATTTTCCGCTTCCGCATGGCGGACAGTTCTTTCTCCTGCCTGCGTATCTCCCGCTGGATCTCAGCCGACTGCCTGCTGCCGATATAGGCGGCAAATTCCTCCGGGTGTTCCCGTGCCATGGCCGTTACCCTCCGCAGATCCTCCAGCACCACCTCATCCAGAACGCACTCTCGAATATAGTGGCCTGTGCAGGCTTCACCATCTTTTTTGTAGGTGCGGCAGGTGAAGTGGTTATAACTGGCGGATATGGTATGCGCCCGGTGCAGCACCATATTAGAACCGCAGTCGGAGCAGAACACAAGGCCGGAGTACCTGTTCTGCTCATCCATATTGGTTCTTCGGCGCTTGTTCTTTCGTACCCGCTGCACAATGTCCCAAACTTCTTGTGTAACGAGAGCGGGATGGGTATTCTCAAACACCAGGCATTCTTCTCTGGAATGCTCCACCCGTCGCTTATCCTTATAGGACTTGGTGCTGTATTTCATGTTGACGGTGTTGCCTATGTAGATCTCATTTTCCAACATATCCGCTACTGTATCCCCAGACCAGTGATACGGGCGCTGGGTATCCAATCCCGTATGGGTCATGTTGTGCTTGGTATAGGCATACATGGTAGGCGTCAGCACCTGTTCTTTTTTCAGGATTCTGGCGATCTGGCTGGGGCCGTTGCCACTGGCGCACATGGCGAAAATCCTGCGGACGATGGCCGCCGCTTCCTCATCCACCTCCAGCTTCTTTGTGTCTGGGTTCCTGATATAACCGTAGGGTGCTCTGGTCCCCAGCCATTCTCCACGCTCCGCTTTGGCCTTCAGCACCGCACGGATCTTCCGGCTGGTGTCCCGAATAAACCACTCGTTAAACAAATTCTTGAACGGCATGAGGTCATTGCTCTCGCTGCTGTCGGTGTCCACATTGTCATTGATGGCGATGTAGCGGACGCCGAACATGGGAAAGCGTTCCTCAATGTACAGGCCGGTATGAAGCTGATTTCTACCGAGGCGGCTGAGATCCTTGGTCACGATGATCCCGATCTCGCCGTTTTCCATGTCTGAGATCATCTGCTGGAACGCCGGTCTTTGGAAGTTTCCTCCCGAAAAACCGTCATCCACATAAAAGCAGGGGCTGGGGAAATGGTGATCTTCCGCGAATTTCTGCAAAATGGCTTTTTGATTCTGGATCGAGTTGGAATCGCCCTCTATCCCATCGTCCTGGCTGAGACGGCAGTAAAGAGCGGTTTTCCTGATTTGGTTTGACTGATTCATACAGTCCTCCTTTTCTTTGTCAAACCGTTCAGAGCATTGCGACACCACAATACCCCGAACGGTCTGAAATGTCCAGCACTTTACGCGCACAGCTTTCCCTGCCGAAAGTCCAGTTCCGCCAAGGCTTTCAGCTTATCCTCCACGGTTTCGCTGCCATGCCGGGGAAACACGGAGATGACTCGAATCTCCCGCCCGCAGGCTGTCTGCATCCGCTCCACGGTGATACGATGATTGTCGATGGTAATATTGGCTTTTTGCTCCATAGGCTCTCCTTTTTCGATTGTTTACTGAGTTTGCCCACACGCCGCCTGTGGGGGCCTCTGCCGGAGGGGATGGGCAGGGACGCTGCCCATTGCGGAAGAACGCCGCACGGCGCGGCACAGGGCGAATGGGCGGGTATTTACCAACGGCTTTGAACTTCTAAACCGCTTTCGACAATGTTGCCGAAAGCGGTTTTCTGTTTTTTCAGATACCCCCTCACTACCCCTCCCGAAAAAACAGCGTGGTGAATACCCCGGAATCAAAAGTTCCTGCAAAAGATTTAAGGTCAAGGGTGTGCAATAGACACCCTCGCCGTCCAGTCAAGGGTGTCTTATTGACACCCAAAGCGAAAAAAATCGGCAGACAGGCTCTTGTAAAGTCTGTCTGCCGATGGTAACATACCGCAAATCGAAGAAGGAGGCATGGAACATAATGGCTGCTGTTTTATCGCTGGGGCTGGCGCTGCTGGGAGGAATCATCTGTCTGGCGCAGACGCTGCGGCTGTCCGTACCGCTGCTGTATGGAGCATTGGTCATCACAGTATTTCGCCCGTGGTATCTGGCCCATACCGCTCTGGCGGACGGGATTTTCCTTGTGCTGGTGGGGCTTGCGGCGCTTTCCTGGGTGGTGACGCTGATTCGAGCGGTGCGGGAGACGATCTGGTAAAGTAAGGGTTGGCAAGATTGCCAACCCTTACTTTTAGACAACTTTGTCAAAAAGTCTGACCGGGTTCGGTGATTTCACCGAACCCGGTTTTCAGCGTCTACCGCTTTTGACAAGATTGTCTGAAGCGCTTTAGGGCAGTCCGCTGTGATCGGGTTTGGCAATGTGCCAAACCCGATTTTATATGCTACTTTCCGGCAATGCTGCCGAGAAGTTTCCGCCCGCGGGCGGCATGGGGGACTGGGGGTTACCCCAGCAAGCGCGTTTGTCATACAAACGCTATGCTTGCGCCAACGCCGCCACAGGCGGCAGGGGCTTTTTGAATAGTGCCGATAATACTCCTTATGAGAAAATCGGCGATGAAGTGCGGTCGTTGGCGGATGAGGTGCCGTTCGACATCCCCGATTCGTGGGAATGGGTGCGTATTCGTTCGTTGGGTGAGATTGTGCGCGGAAGCGGTATTAAACGGAATGAAACAGTCCCGCAAGGATGTCCATGCGTCCGATATGGAGAGCTTTATACAACCTATCAGACATCGTTCACTTCTGCCGCTTCATTCATCTCTGCAGAACTCGACGAAAAATGTAAACATTTTTCCTATGGCGATGTGCTCATGACACTCACCGGGGAGAATAAGCCGGATATTGCCAAAGCAGCAGCGTATTTAGGAATTACTCCAATTGCCGCTGGCGGAGATCTTGCCTTTTGGACACAGCACGGAATGAATCCGCTATTTCTTTCTTATATTATGGCCTCACCGTATATTATCAGCCGTAAGGTCGCATTAGCGACTGGGGATATAATCGTTCACATCTCCGGAGATAAGCTTGGAACAATTCTTCTCCCCGTACCGCCACTTGCGGAGCAAGGAAAGATTGTAGCACGAATTCAGAGCCTTGAATTGGTTATCAGTGATTACGCCGAAAAAGCGGCTGCGCTGCAGGTTCTGGAAGATACCTTCCCCGAAGCCCTCAGGAAATCGATACTGCAAGAAGCAGTCCGGGGCAAGCTGGTACCTCAAGACCCGTCTGACGAGCCTGCAGAGGCTCTGCTGGAGCGTATCCGGGCAGAAAAACAGCGGCTCATCAAGGAAGGCAAAATCAAAAAGGACAAGCACGAATCCGTCATTTTCAGACGGGATAATTCTCATTATGAAAAGCGTGGCTCGGATGAGGTTTGCATCGACGATGAGATCCCGTTTGAAATCCCCGAAAACTGGGCTTGGTGTCGGGCTTCCAGTTTAGGAACAATGGTCAGAGGGCGTGGCATCAAACGAACAGAAACTGTTGCCCAAGGGTGTCCGTGCATTCGATATGGGGAGATATACACAACCTACGAAACCTCCTTTGATACGGCAGTTTCCTTTGTTCCTGAATCGCTCGATAAGGATTGCTTGCATTTTTCTTCTGGCGATGTAGTGTTCACATTAACAGGTGAAAACAAAGTGGATATTGCTAAAACGGTGGTGTTTCTCGGAAATGGACAAATTGCGGCAGGTGGCGATTTGGCTTTCTGGACCCATCACAGAATGAACCCGCTGTATCTGGTATACTATATGGCTTCGCCGTACTGCATCGAGCTTAAACGCAGGACGGCGACAGGCGACATTATCGTACACATTTCGACTTCAAAGGTCGGCGATTTCCTTGTTCCCGTTCCTCCGCTTAATGAGCAGAACCGAATTGTATCGGCGATTGAACAGCTTTTTGATGTGGTTTCTACTTTGTAAAGTTCTCATTATGAGAAGTTAGACGGAATTGAGCGTTGTATTGACGATGAGATACCTTTTGACTTACCCGAATCTTGGGAATGGGTTCGCTTCTTTTCAGTGGTAGACATAGCAACAAACCTGGTTCGTCCAGAGGAATATGCCGACTATATACATATCGCCCCAGATAACATTGAAAAAGCAACAGGGACTCTTTTTGAGTGTCATACGGTGCAGCAAGATAAGGTAGTAAGTCCAAACCATCTGTTTTATAAAGGGCAAATTATTTACTCAAAAATTCGTCCGCTTTTACGAAAAGCGGTAATTGCTCCGTTTGATGGATTGTGTAGTGCAGATATGTACCCACTGAATACGGCAATAAATAGAAAATATCTTTTGAGATATATGTTGTCCGATGCTTTCAATCTGCAAGTAGCAACTGCGATGTCAAGCCGAGTTAAAATGCCCAAAATAAATCAGGATGAATTAAGTAAGATTCTGATTCCTATACCACCCATGCAGGAGCAAGAACGCATCGTTAGTAAAATTGAGGAATTGTTCAATAAGATTACGCTGATTTAACGCAGGATTGTATAATATCTGGCGAAAGGAGGTCTTTCGCCATGATAGAAAAAGAAAAATTTGAAAGACATTTGAGGGGCACGAACCTCTCGGAAAACACGATTTCATCGTATCAATTTGCCATCAAACAGTATGGGGATCAATACGATGATGTCACCCAGAAAAAGTTACGTGAGTACAAGGTATGGCTGATCGAGAATTACAAGCCCAAGACAGTTAATCTCAGACTTCGAGCCATCAACTGCTACTTAGAGTGCATTGGCAAAGAAAAATGGAAACTGCCATTTGTCCGTGTGCAGCAGAAAACTTTTCTGGAAAATGTCATTAGTGAAGCAGACTACAAATACTTTAAATCTTGTCTGAAGAATGACGATGAAATGTTCTGGTATTTCGTAATCCGCTTCCTTGCCGCCACCGGAGCCAGAGTCAGCGAACTGATTCAGATAAAGGCTGAACATGTTAAGTTAGGGCATCTCGACCTATACTCCAAAGGCGGAAAATTGCGCAGAATTTATATCCCCAAAGAGCTACAAAATGAAGCCCTTTCTTGGTTGGCTGATAAGCAACAGGAAAGTGGCTTCATTTTTTTGAACAAATATGGGGAACGCATTACCACCCGTGGTATCTCTGGGCAACTGAAAAAGCTGGCAGTGAAGTACGGTATCAACCCTGCTGTTGTGTATCCGCATTCCTTTCGTCACAGATTTGCCAAGAGCTTCCTTGATCGCTGTAATGACATAGCGTTCCTGGCTGATCTCATGGGGCATGAAAGCATCGAAACCACCCGCATCTACCTTAGGAAAACAGCTACAGAACAGCGAGAAATCGTTGATACAATCATAGATTGGTAAAAGAAAAGGCATACACTTCAATTATTTGAGGTGTATGCCTTTTACTTCATATCGAATTGCAATAATCAAACAAAGCATTGACCTTTTCGACAATTCTATACTGCTCAGATAATGGTGGAATAGGCAATAACATTTTTCCTAATGCTTTGCCATTACAGTTTGGTTGCGCTGTTGCTATAGTGCCATTGCGCAGCTGGCTCCAATACAATTCGCTTTCCATGAAAAATTTCAAATATTGAGGGCATAGCCATTGGCTGTATCTGGTTCTGATTAAGTATCCTGCGTAGATTGCTTCTTCAGGAACTTCTTGTACAAGATACGACTTCCCAACAGTCCCTCCTGTTCTTGCAAATAAAATATCATTGGTTTGTAAAAGGTACGTTCCAATATCACTTTCTGCAATTTCGCAATACGGAACTGTATCCCACAAAACAATATTGTTTTGAATATCGCTTATGCGAACCATTTTTATACGACCCTTATCTTTTGCAGGTGCATTGTAACCGTACTGGATAGATTCTGAAATATTTCCCCAACGTACCCATCTCCAGTTGTCCGGAATGTCAAAAGGTATCTCATCGTCAATACAACGCTCAATTCCGTCTAACTTCTCATAATGAGAATTATCCCGTCTGAAAATGACGGATTCGTACTTGTCCTTCTTGATTTCACCTTCCTTGACGAGCCGCTGTTTTTCCGCCCGGATATGTTCCAGCAGAGCCTCTGCAGGCTCGTCAGACGGGTCTTGAGGTACCAGATTGCCCTGGACGGCTTCTTGCAGTATCGACTTTTGAGGGTTTCTGGGAAGGTTGAATTTAGGGCCTCGCTTTTTTTTGGTACGCCACGTCGTATGCAGAAACAGCAGAAGCAACCTCATCAATCTTCTCAACGATACGCCGCTGCTCCTCAAGTGGGGGTATTGGTACTAATAGAGAGGTCATTGTTTCTGTGCCGACTCTGGGCATCTTCACTCCATAGGTGATGCTGTTAATGAGATTATCGACATAAGGGGATTTCAGATAATTGACGATGTAGCTCGGATCGATTCCACCGTATACACGGAATGGTACGATTTCCGGCGTACAAATGCCGTCATCTGGGGCGACAAGAATTTTCAATAGATATGGGCGTAGCTTGCTGTAGAGAATGTCACCCTTTGTAAATACGGTCTTATCACCAACTGCTTTGCGTTCACCGACTGTTTTATACTCTAAAAGTCTGCCGCCCTTTTCGATGTCCTCTAAATCCAGTCCCAAATCGAAGGATCGGCACTTGTTGCATTTACTTTTTGCTTTGTTTCTGCATAGGACGAAATATTGCCTAGCCGCACCCATTCCCACGAATCGGGGATGTCGAACGGCACCTCATCCGCCAACGACCGCACTTCATCGCCGATTTTCTCATAAGGAGTATTATCGGCACCTTTGAAGATAACGGACGGGTTCTTTTCACGCTTGATTTTCTTTTCTTTGATGAGCCGCTCTTTCTCCGCACGGATACGTTCCAGCAAAACACTGGCGGGCTCATCGTTCGGGTCCTGCGGGACGAGCTTGCCCTGAACAGCCATCTGGAGAATGGAGTTTTTTAGTTGCTGTGCAGTCATTCATTGCCCTCCTCCGTAATGTCGATACCGAGGATCTCAGTAATTTGCGCAAGGATGCGGTCAATGTCTGCATTCAGGCTGGCCCGTTTTTCCTGGTACTGCTGGATCAGTTCCTTCGGCGGCAGGATTTCCTCCTCTTCATGAGGATAGCCGCAGAGGTCAATGTTATAACTACGAGCTTTCAGTTCTTCGACGGTATATTTCTTTGCCTTATCGAAACCGTCAATGGCGATCTCCTCACGATTATCCCACCACGCAACAGCCGGTGCAAAGTGCTCCAGCTTCATGGGCTTCGTCTTGGAGAAGTTCTTGTATCCTTCCGGCATATCCAGACGGTAGAACCATGTTTCCGTCGTGGGATGAGTCCGGTCAAAGAACAGTATATTTGTCGTGATGGATGTGTACGGCGCAAACACGCTGTGCGGCATACGGATTACTGTATGAAGATTGAACTCTGACAGTAGCTTCTCCTTGATTGCCATTTTTGCATTATCTGTACCGAACAGGAAACCGTCCGGCAGGATAATGGCGCACCGACCGTTCTGCTTAAGGCGATACATAATGACAGACATAAAGAGGTCCGCGGTTTCGCTACTGCGCAGGTCAGCCGGAAAATTCTGCTTCACGCCCTCTTTTCATTGCCGCCATAGGGAGGATTCATCAAAATGACATCGAATCGGTCGCTCTCTTTGTACTCGCGCACATTCTTCTCCAGGCTGTTACCGTGGATGATACGAGGGTTGTCGATGTCGTGGAGCAGCATATTTGTGGCGCACAAAAGGAACGGAAGCGCCTTTTTCTCAATGCCATAGACGGAGTTGCTGTAAACCGTTCTGTCTTCAACGCTTTGTACTTGGACATCCAGCACCTTCAGCGCAGAGGTAAGGAAGCCACCGGTGCCGCAGGCAAAGTCCGCAATAGACTCGCCGAGCTTGGGCTTGATCATCTGCACCATAAAGTCCGTGACAGCACGGGGCGTGTAGAATTCGCCGGAGTTACCGGCGCTTTGCAGGCTGCGGAGGATCGTTTCGTAAATTTCTCCGAAGGCGTGCCGATCCTCGTACTCCTCAAAATCGATCTCGTCAATGACATTGATAACCTGGCGGAGCAGGATACCGTCCTTCATATAGTTGTTATTGTCCTCAAAGGCCGTGCGAACAATGATCTGGCTCATGGGAGTGTTCTCATCGATTTCAATGGCCTTGAGAGTCGGGAACAGTTTTCCATTTACAAAACCAAGGAGTGCATCGCCAGTGAGCGCCTTGCCGTCCTTATGGTCAACGGCCCAATTACGCCAGCGCAGTTCCTCCGGGATGATGGAGGTGTAATTCTCGTCGTAAAACTCCCAAATCTCTTCCTTGGCGTCGTACACCTTCAAAAAGAGAATCCAAACCATCTGCTCGATACGCTGGGCATCACCGTTGATGCCTGCGTCATTCCGCATGATGTCCTGCAGCCGTTTTACCAGGTTATTTAAACTCATATCTTATATCTCCTTATGCAGCGTAGATTTCCTTCTGCAAATCACGGATGGCTTGAATGTATCCGTTTTTGCCGCCGAACAGCTTTGCAATCTTCATGGGTGTGCCAAATTTGCGGAACGGGTCATTCGACAGGATTTCGAGGTTCTCGATGTCCTGAATGCCCTCGTTCATGTATTTGTCCAGCAGCGCACTCAGAACTTCCTGTGCCAAGCCGGAATACTTGTAAAGGTATCCACGCTTGCGGACATTATTTGCCCGCTCGGTCTTTGTCAGCGGAGCCTTATCATAGGCAATGTGGCAGATGAGGTCAAAGTCATCAATATCCTTGTTCCCGGCGATTTGCCGCAGTGCCTCCAAAAGGACACCACGCTCCTGCAGCTCGTCAATAATGGCTTGTTTCTTTTCTTCGGAATTCCAGGCGCGGAGGAAGGAGTCCAAAGTAGCATATTCGCCAAGAATATTTTTCTTTGAGTAATCTGTTACGCTTTCCGTGATGAGCTTGCCGTCCTTGTCATAATATTGGACACGCTCGTTTAGAATCGTGACCTCCACGCCACGAACACGGAATTTGTGTTTCTTTTCAGGCGGATCATCATTATTCCCACCGGAGCCGGGCGTCGGCACGGGCGGCTTCGGCGGATCAATTGTAGGCTCTTCGCCGTTGCCATCGCCGTCATTGATAACCGAAATCGGGTCACCATCAAACTCTGGGTCCGCAAAAAGACGACAGGCGTTACGAAAGTCCATGATGGTAAAATACTCTTTGCCGTAATCAGGCTTAAGACGGGTGCCACGGCCAATGATCTGCTTGAATTCAGTCATGGAGTTAATATTGTTGTCCAAAACGATGAGCCGACACGTTTTACAATCCACGCCAGTCGTCATCAGTTTGGAAGTCGTAACAATTACGGGGTATTTGCTGTCCTCGGCAATGAAGTAATCGAGTTGAGCCTTGCCTTCTGCATTGTCGCCAGTAATACGCATGACATACTTTGCGTTCTCCGCTACAAGGTCACTATTCTCATTCACGAGGGCCTGACGCATCCGCTCAGCGTGGTCGATATCCACGCAGAAAACAATAGTTTTAGCAAAGCGGTCGTTCTCTTTCAAAAAGCGGGTTATGCGCTTTGCTACAGCTGTGGTACGCTCATCGATAATAAGGTTTTTATCGTAGTCTTTTGTGTTGTACTCGCGGTCATCGATTTCATACCCATAGATATCCCGCTGTCCAGCTGTGGGACGCCATCCTTCCAGATCTTTATCCAAGCCGACACGGAGGACCTTATACGGAGCAAGGAATCCATCATCAATGCCCTGTTTCAGACTGTATGTATAGATTGGCTCGCCGAAATAGGAGATATTGGATACCTCTTTTGTCTCTTTCGGTGTTGCTGTCATACCGATTTGTGTGGCACTGTGGAAATATTCGAGTATCCTGCGCCAACGAGAGTCCTCTTTGGCACTGCCGCGATGACACTCATCAATGACGATAAGATCGAAGAAATCCGGTTGGAAAGCACGGAATGGCTCCTCGTTTTCGTCACCAGCCAGTTGCTGATAGAGGGACAAATACAGTTCATAGGAGCTGTCCAGCTTTTTCCCTTCAATTTTCGTCATAACCTTTGCAAACGGCTTAAAGTCCTGCTGCATGGTCTGATCAACAAGAATATTACGGTCAGCAAGGAAGAGTATCTTTTCTTTCGCCCGGATTTCCAGAGCCGATGAATAATCTGAAATGCCGTATAGGTCTTACCGGTACCGGTCGCCATAACGAGCAGGATACGATTCTGCCCATGGGCGACGGCATCTACGGTACGGTTGATGGCAATACGCTGATAGTAGCGAGGAGTTTTGTCGCCCGGCTGGAAATAATAAGGTTCAGTGATGAGTTCCTCCTGCTCCGGTGTAAAATGCTCGTCCCCAATGTGTCGCTGCCACAAATCTTGCGGTGAAGGAAACTGCTCCAGCGTCAATTCACGCTCCTTGCCGGACTTCATATCATGTTCTAAGAAGCCATCGCCATTTGAACTGTACACAAATGGGATGTCCAGCACTTCAGCGTATTCAATGGCCTGCTGCATTCCAGCGCCAATACTGTGTTTATTATCTTTCGCCTCGACAATAGCCAGCGGAATATTGGGCTTGTAATAAAGCAAATAATCTGTGCGCTTTCTCTTGCCTCTGGCTGTAACATTTCCCCGGACGATGACACGACCATCCGTGAAATTATATTCCATCTTAATTTGCTTAAGTTTGTCCCAACCAGCACCCTCAATTGCCGGAGTAATATACTGCAATTTGATGTCTTCCTCAGTCATCTCTTGTTTCTTCATAAGTTCGCTCACGGTGATCCTCCCTTCAACTTCCGATAAGGTGCAATTATGAGAACTTTCATTTGTGAGTAGATTGTACCAGATTGATAGCCTGTTTTCAACGAAAAAGCCACTGGCTTCGAATAGTCCGAAGCCAGTGACTTTTTAATGCTACTTGAACGGCGATTTGTTGTGTTGTCCTTATTCGTGGTGACCTTTTGGCTGCCCTGTTTTCATCCAATATGACGGCAGATGAGCTCACCCATCTTTTGGGTGCCGATGGGGGTGACGCCCGGCCCGGCGATGTCGGGGGTGCGCCAGCCTTCGGCCAGTACCGCGTCCACTGCCGCCTCCACCGCGTCGGCCTCGGCGGCCAGGTGGAAGGAGTAGCGGAACATCATGGCCACCGACAGGATGGTGGCGATGGGGTTGGCCTTGTCCTGGCCTGCAATGTCGGGGGCGGAGCCGTGGATCGGCTCGTAGAGGCCGGGGGCGGTATCGCCGATGGAGGCGGATGGCAGCAGGCCGATGGAGCCGGTGACCATGCTCGCCTCATCGGAGAGAATGTCGCCGAACATGTTCTCAGTAACCACCACGTCGAACTGGCCGGGGTCTTTCACGAGCTGCATGGCGCAGTTGTCCACCAGCACATCCTCGTACTGCACGTCGGGATACTCCTCCGCCAGCCGGTGCATGACGGAGCGCCACAGGCGGGAGGTTTCCAGCACATTGGCCTTGTCCACACTGGACACCTTCTTGCGGCGGAGGCTGGCCAGCTCAAAGGCCCGGCGGCCGATGCGCTCAATCTCCTGCTCGGAATAGGCCATCCGGTCGGCGCACTCCACGCCCCGGTCAGGGGTGTCGTACCGCTCCCGCTGGCCGAAGTAGATGCCGCCGGTCAGCTCCCGCACCATCATCAGGTCAATGCCCTTCTCCGCGGTCTCCCTTTTCAGAGGACAGGCGTCCGCCATAGCGGGGCACAGGGCGGCGGGGCGCAGATTGGCATACAGGCCCAGATCCTTTCGGATGGCCAGCAGGGCGGTCTCGGGCCGCTGCTCGGCGGGCTTGTCGGAGCCCCACTTGGGGCCGCCCACAGCGCCCAGCAGCACCGCGTCGCAGGCCCGACACTTCTCGGCGGTGCCGTCGGGATAGCTCTTCCCCACCGCGTCGGTGGCGCAGCCGCCCAGCAGCACCTCCTCATAGGTGAAGCTGTGGCCGAACTTCTGGCCGACGGCCTCCAGCACCTTGACGGCCTCCCCCACCACTTCGGGGCCAATGCCGTCGCCGCGGATGAGCGCAATTTTATAATTCATTTCGCCGCACCTCTCGCCTTCAGGGATTTGAGCAGGCCGCCGTTGTCCACGATGCCCTGGACGAAGGCGGGCAGGGGCGCGGCCTGATAGGTCTTGCCGGTGGTCTCGTCGGTGATCACGCCGGTGCTGAAGTCCACGCTCACCGTGTCGCCGGCCTGGATGCCCTCCGCCGCCTCGGCGCACTCCAGAATGGGGAAACCGATGTTGATGGCGTTGCGGTAGAAGATGCGGGCGAAGGAAGGCGCGATGACGCACTTGACGCCGCAGGCCTTGATGGCCAGGGGGGCGTGCTCCCGGGAGGAGCCGCAGCCGAAGTTGGCCCCGGCCACGATGATGTCGCCCGGCTCCACCGTGGAGGCGAAGCTGGTGTCGATGTCCTCCATACAGTGGGAGGCCAGGGACTTTTCATCGGGGGCGTTGAGATACCGGGCGGGAATGATTACGTCGGTATCCACGTTGTCGCCGTATTTGTAAACCTTCATTGCCTTACACCTCCATCAGAGCTTGCGGGGATCCGCCACACAGCCCGCCACGGCGGACGCGGCGGCCACCGCGGGGTTGGCCAGGATGATCTCGGAGCTGACAGGGCCCATGCGGCCCACGAAGTTGCGGTTGGTGGTGGAGATGGCCCGCTCCCCGTCGGAGAGCACGCCCATGTGGCCGCCCAGGCAGGGGCCGCAGGTGGGGGTGGACACGGCGCAGCCGGCCTCGATAAAGGTCTGGATCAGCCCCTCTGCCATGGCGTCCAGGGTGATCTGCTGGGTGGCGGGGATGACGATGCAGCGCACTCCGGCGGCCACTTTGCGGCCCTTAAGCACTGCCGCGGCCTGGCGGAGATCCTCCAGACGGCCGTTGGTGCAGGAGCCGATTACCACCTGGTCAATGTGGGTGCCCGCCACCTGATCCACGGTGCGGGTGTTGGAGGGCAGGTGCGGCAGGGCAACCGTGGGCTGGAGGGTATCCAGATCGATGACCACCTCCCGCTCGTACTCGGCGTCGGCATCGGGCTCCACGGCCTCCCAGGGGCGGGTGACCCGGCCGTCCAGATAGGCCCGGGTCTTGTCGTCCACGGGGAAGATGCCGTTTTTGGCCCCGGCTTCAATGGCCATGTTGGCGATGGTGAAGCGGTCGTCCATGGACAGGGAGGCTACCCCCTCCCCGCCGAACTCCAGGGACTTGTAAAGGGCGCCGTCCACGCCGATGGTGCCGATAAGGTGGAGGATCACGTCCTTGCCGGATACACAGGGCTGGAGTTTGCCCTTGAGGGTGACCTTGATGGCGGAGGGGATGCGGAACCAGGCCAGCCCCGTGGCCATGCCCGCGGCCATATCGGTGGAGCCCACGCCAGTGGAGAACATGTTCACCGCGCCGTAGGTGCAGGTGTGGGAGTCGGCGCCGATCATGGCCTCGCCGGGGGCGGTCAGGCCCTGCTCGGGCAGGAGGGCGTGCTCTACCCCCATGCAGCCCACATCGTAGAAATGGGTGATGTCAAAGCGCTTGGCGAACTCCCGCACCTGGGCGCAGAGCTGGGCGGCCTTGATATCCTTGCAGGGGGTGTAGTGATCCAGAACCAGCGCGATCTTTTCCCGGTCGAACACCTGGGTCAGCCCCGCCTTGTTGAACTCGGCGATGGCCACCGGGGTGGTGATATCGTTGCCCAGCACCAGATCCAGCTTGCCCTCCACCAGCTGGCCGGGGACAACATGCTCCAGGCCGGCGTGCCTGGCCAGGATCTTTTGGGTCATGGTCATTCCCATGGTTGGGTGCCTCCTTTTTATTTCAGTGGCACCAGAATAGCATGGCCCCTTGCCAAAAGAATGTAAAGCGTGTTACAATTGACCAAACAGGAGGTGAACGCAATGGCGCAGGACCACATCTGGGCGCCGCTGGCGGAGGGGCAGCCCACCCACCATCGGGAGCCGGGGCAGATGATCTATTTACAGGACACGGAGGCCGCGCAGTTTTACTATATCCTCACCGGGACAGTGAAGTGCTTTATCAGCTCCCCCGACGGGGACGAGCGCACCCTGGCCCTCCACCACGGCGGGGAGCTCATCGGCGAGGCGTCCTTCTTTGACCGGCAGCCACGGGTCTCCTCCGCCGTGGCGGTCACCCCGTGCGAGCTGATCTCGGTGAACCGGCAGCATCTGGAGGCGGTGTTTGCCCGCCGGCCGGACCTGGCCATCTCCATGCTGGAGTATCTGGCCCGCACGGTGCGCCTGCTCTCTGGCCATGTAGACAGCGCCTTTTTGCAGGCGGACAAGCGCATCGCCCGCCATCTGCTGGCCCTCGAGCCGGACGCCAGGGGTCTGCTCCACTGTACCCATGAGGAGATCGGCTCCTCTGTGGGGGTGAGCCGTGTAACAGTGAGCCGGGTGCTGGGGGACTTCGACCGACGGGGCTGGGTGGAGACCGGCTATAAGAGCCTGAAGCTCTGCAACCGGCAGGCGATTGCGAATTTTCTGACCGAGGGGGTGGGGTGAGCGTGGGCTGGTATTTCCTGCTGGCGGCGGCCGGGCTGGATCTGCTCCTCCCCTTCCTGCTGGCCCCATTTTACCCCGGCTACTCCCACCGGCGGCAGGTCATGAGCGTGCTGGGCAGCCCGGAAAGTCCGGTGCGGTGGGTGTACCGGGTGTGGCTGGTGGCGCTGGGGCTGCTCCTGTGCGCCGCCACACCAGACCTATGGGCTGCCTTTGGAAACCGCTCTCCTGTCCTGACCGGGCTGCTGATCGCGGTGCTCTGCGTGTTCGCCCTGGGGGCAGGGGTACTGGCCGGGCTGTTCAGCGTCAATGCCGACAAAGCGGTGGAGACAGCGGCCTCCCGCATCCACGGCGTCGGCTCGGTTCTGGGCTTCCTGGCCCTGGCCTTTGCTCCCCTTCTGGTGGCGCTGCTGGCTTTTCGGGATGGTGCCGGCGGGGCCGGGGTATTCTCCCTGATCTGTTTTGCCCTCGATGTGTGCTGTTTCACCCTCTTTGTTATGGCGGACAAGGAGGCGTGGCGTGGCACCCGGCTGGCCCAGGAGGGCACATGGCAGCGGCTTACCCTCCTGTTTATGTACCTGCCGCTGGCCGTTCTGGCTGCCTCACAGCTCATTCAGAAATAGACCACGAGGGGGCGTCCCATCTGGGACGCCCCCTCGTTTTACAGAATGATGCAGATCAGTCCGCCGGAGCCCTCGTTGATGATGCGCTGGAGTGTCTCCTGGAGCTTGGCGCGGGCGTCATCGGGCATGCGCTTGAGCTTGCCGTTCAAATCCTCGCTGACCAGCTCATGGAAGGACTTGCCGAAGATGTTGGACTGCCAGATGGCCTTGGTGTCTCCCCTCGAACTCCTGAAGCAGGAAATTGACCATCTCCTCGCTCTGCTTTTCGTTGCCCACGATGGGCGAGACCTCGGTTTCGATGTCCGCACGGATCATGTGGATGGAGGGGGCGGAGGCCTTCAGGCGCACGCCATAGCGTCCCCTGCTTGACGATCTCCGGCTCCTCCAGCACCAGCTCGTCGGTGCTGGGCACCACGATGCCGTAACCGGTGGACTTAACCTCTTCCAGCGCCCCGGCTACCTTGTCATACTCCGTTTTGACGTGGGCAAGGCTGGAGAGCAGCTCCATGAGATCACCATCGTCGTGGATGGTGAAGCCGGACTGCTCGGAGAGCGTATCGTAGAACAGCCCCGGGCAGCTCCAACTGGGCGGCGGCCAGACCGGTGCCCAGGCTGATGGAGGTGATACGGGCGCTGCTGACAGTGTCGCACTCCCCAATGGCGGTGACCGTACGCTCCACATCCCGGATGCGGTGCATCCCGGCCGCCCTCCCGGATGGCCGTATACAGGCCGCTCTTGATGGGGTGGTCGTAAGGCAGGGCGTCCACCCAGGGGCAGGAACAGATCCAGCTCCTTCACCGGGAACTCGTAGAGCACCCCTTGATGATGGCGGTCACCGCCGCCTCGTCCAGCTCCAGGCAGTCGGCGCACACACACGTCACGTCATAGCGGGAGGCGATGTCCGCCCGGATGGCCTGTGCCCGGTCGGAATTGGGGTAGGACGAGTTGAGCACCACCAGGAAGGGCTTTCCCAACTCCTTGAGCTCGGTGATCACCCGCTCCTCCGCCTCCAGATAGTCCTCCCGGGGATGTCGGTAATGGAACCGTCTGTGGTGACCACGATACCGATGGTGGAATGCTCCGCAATGACCTTGCGTGTGCCGATCTCCGCGGCCTCGGTCATGGGGATCTCATAGTCAAACCAGGGGTGGTTACCATGCGGGGCTGTCGTCCTCCAGGGAGCCCACCGCGCCGGGAACCATATAGCCTACGCAGTCGATGAGGCGGACGGAGAAGGCCGCCCCGTTGTCCATGGTGACCTGAACGGCCTCCTCCGGGACGAATTTGGGCTCGGCGGTCATGATGGTGCGCCCGGAGCCGCTCTGGGGCAGCTCATCCCGGCCCGCTCCCGGCGGTACACGTTGTCGATGTTGGGGATGACCATGGTCTCCATGAAGCGTTTGATAAAGGTCGATTTTCCCGTCCGCACCGGCCCCACGACGCCGATATAGATATCCCCTCGGTACGCAGGGCAATATCTTCATAGATCTTGCGTTGTTCCACTTGCGATTCCTCCTTCGGCCGCATGAGCCGGTCGTTTTCTACATACCTATGGGGATAAGCCGTAAATTATGCCTCGTCCCCGGAGAGAACCAAAGCCCGCCCGGCATTTGCCGGGCGGGCTGGTTTTACCGCTTGCGTGGGATGAGCAGGAGCTGCCCTCCGGGGCCACGTCCTCCTCCAGCGCGTTGGCGCACATGATGTCCTGTGCGGTGGTACCGTAAGACTTAGCAATGTCCCAGAGCCGTTCCCCGTTTCCTACCATACGCAGAACAATGGAGGGCTGGCCGGAGTGATCCCGGGGTACCCTCATCCATATGGACCGCAGACACGGCGGCTGTGGTGCGGCTGGTCATGGCCGTGTACCGGAAACCCACCGGGAAGCGCACCTCAATGCCACCCGTCGTCGGGGTGGCAAAGACAGGGGCGGTACAGCCGCAGTGGCAGGAGCAGGACGCCTCCTCAGGCAGCTCCAGGGGCAGGCGGCCTGGAGCTGCCGGGTGATGGAGGTGCGGGCGCCGTCCTCCGTGAGGTAGAGCACCGTCACGTTGGCCTCGGCGGTCAGCGTCACCCGTCTCCCGTCCCGGCTCTGGGTGATGGCGCCGATGGTCACATAGGCGTCCGACACCTCCTGGGCCAGCATCCCGGTTTCCAGGATCTCCCGCACCGTCAGCTCCTTCTCCCCGTGCTCCACCAGACGGCCCAGCGTATAGGTCCGGCTCTCCGCCGTAAGCTGGAAGGCGGTAGAGTACACATCTGTCAGCATCTGGAGCGTGCGCTCCTCCCGCACCACCGCTTGGGCCAGCAGCCCCATGGAGACGCTGATGGTGCGGCCGTCGCCGCTGTCCAGGGCGCAGTCCAGGCCGGTCAAAACCACGTACACATCACAGGTAGACTCCTCCCCGCCCCGGTGATCTCCATGATCTGGGAGAAGGGCAGCTCGTATTCCGCTGTGCACAGTCCGCCGGCGGAGGAGCGGTAGAGCATCTGAAGCTGGCTCTCCCCTTGAAAATAAGCTTGTTTCCGATGACCTTGGACTCACTGCACCGCAGGGCAGCGCGGCACTTCAGCAGCTCTTCCGCCTCCGGCTTGCTGCCGGACAGGCTGATTTCATCAGAAAATGTAAAGGGCTTCTCCTGCACGCAGACTGTGGTACAGGCATCACACTGCTCAGACATCTGCTGCACACCAGCTTCCTCCGGAGCCAGCACTCCGCTGCAGATGTCATCCTCCACCGGGGCATAGACCTGCACACAGAAAGCCAGATCCACCCGGACCAGCACCTTGCGGGTTGATCAGCCGGGCGTCTGCCCCTGTACCCGCGGCAGGGCCACCACGCGGCACAGAGGCGTCAGCGCCGGGTGCTCCAGAGTACAGGAAAAGGGCAGTTCCACCTCCATCCGGCGTATCCCTCTTCACCGTCCGGGAGGTAGAGCAGCGCCGCCCGTACCGAGCCGGAGAGCTCCACCCGACCATCCTGGAGCACCTTGTCCCGCAGGCATACCACGCCCTCGGTATCGCAGATGCGAAGGATATCCGGACAGGCATCCGGTACAATGCTCTCCAGTGTCTCCTCGCGGCAGACGGTTGTATCCAGTACGGCCTCATAGCCGCTCCGTTGAGTCCGATCCAGTTCCAGCTCCATAGCGTTCCACTCCTTGTACGGGCCGCAGCCCTTTTTCATGCATTCTGCTACAGAACTATATGTACAAGGTGGGAAGACTATGCCCGTGGCTCATGCGCCCCGGATGCCGAAAATGGTCTTGAGTATTCCGCGCAGCGCTTTGGGTGATTTAACCACGACGATCTTCATAGCACAGCCTCCCTGTCGTCCCAAATTCGTTTGAGCCAGTCTCTGCCCCGGCTGCCCGCCCAAGCACCCGCACCAAAGGCGATCAGACAGGCCGGATGGAGCAGCAGGGCTGCACCCCCCACGCACAGCGCTGCCGTTCCCAGGCGCTTTCTGGTTTGTAGCGTCAAAATGGCCGCCTCCTTTCGCAACTGGTTCTGTACCAGTATACGCAGGAGGCGGCCAAGGGTTCCCAGTTCATTAGACGCGCTGGCTCCGGATCAGCAGGGCGCGGCCGGCGGAAAGGCAGATCTCCACCTCGTCGCCCAGCGGCTCATTACTCACTGAGAGGGTGTCGCCGCGAGTGAGTACCGCGTCGGTCAGCGGATATTTGAGTCCCCGCAGGGTGACGCCGGTCACGCGGCGATCCAGAGGAACCAGAGAGAGGTAGTGATAGCAGGGACGGTTGGTTAGCCGCAGCACTCCGCTGTCCAGCAGGCGCACCTCATTATCGGCATCCACCAACAGAGCCCGGCCGCCGTGGTCGGCGATCCACTCCAGAAGCACCAAGTTGGAGGCGGTATGGTCCAGCCGTCCCCCAGTACAGCCGCACAGCAGGAGCTCCCGGTAATCCAGCTCCAGTGCCTGATCCACCGCTGCCTGGAGGTCTGTCATATCCTTTTCCACCGGAAGCGTGATGCAGGGGACATCGCTCTCCGGCGCACCGCCGGAGTCCCAGTCGCCGATCAGATAGTCCGGCCGCAGTCCGGCCGCACGGGCGTTGCGTACCCGCCGTCGGCACAGAAGACCGTCCATCCGCCTCCGTCCAGATAAGGGCGGAGAAAGGCCCCGTCTCCGCAGGGGACTGAGCCGAAAAGCAGTGCGCGCTTCATTTCCGTTCCCATTCGGGCACTTCCTTTGCCTGCTGATACAGCCGTACATAGCTGGCGTGACGGCTGGGGCGATCTCTCCAGCCTTTACCGCAGCAAGAACTGCACAGCCCTTTTCCTTTACATGAGAACAGCCGGTGAACCGGCATTGCTCCAGATAAGGGGCGAACTCCCGAAAGGTATATTGCAGTTCCTCAGGGCGACGGAGCTCTATCTCCTCCGTGTCGAAGGAGGAGAAGCCGGGGTATCTGCCACAATGGCGCCGGAGCGGAGCCGAAACAGCTCCACATGGCGGGTAGTATGGCGGCCACGGCCCAGCTTGTCGGAGACCTCCCCACCTGGAGGCGGAAGCCGGGCTCCAGGGCGTTGAGTATGCTGGATTTGCCCACACCGGAATTTCCTGTAAAGGCAGAAGCCTTTCCAGCAATTGCCCCAGAGAGCTCCTCCAGTCCCTCCCCTGTCTCGGCGCTCACCCGGAGGGTGGGGAACCCAGCACGGTAGGTCTGGTAGAGCTCCTCCGCCGCATCCAGGTCGCACTTGTTGATGCAGATGACCGGCTGGCAGTTCCGCCCCTCCGCAATGGAAACCACGCGGTCAATCAGGAATGGGTCGGTAACTGGAATGGCGCCGGAGGCAATGACTACGAGCTGATCAATGTTGGCCACCGCCGGCCGCTGAAATTCGTTCCTGCGGGGCAGGATTTCATCGAGAATCCCCGCCCGCTATCCAGAGGGTGAAGATGACCCTGTCCCCACCAGGGGGGTGATCCTCTGATGGCGGAACTTTCCCCTTCCGCGGCAGGCGACCAGAACCCCATCTCCGCCGTCCACGTAATAGAAGCCGCTGATGGCCTTTAAAATAATCCCTTCCATCAGCCGAAGTTCATCATGCGGGTCTCGGAGAGCTGCCCGTCAAGATAGACATCCACTTGCTGGAAGCCGGTTCCATAAAGTGTTACCACCCGGACGCCTAGTACGGTCTGTACGTCCTCATTGAACTGATCCTGCCCGTTGACTGTGACCCGGACACGGACAGTCTCCTTGTCGGAGCTGGCCAGATTTACCGTATAGCTGATGGGCTTCAGCGCACCTCCGCTGCCTGGTGTGGGGAAACCTCCGGGTCGGTAGAGGCCCCGGCGTGGAGTCGGGGTGATCTCCGGGTCGGGAGAGGTGGAGGATCTGCCCCTTGCTCAGGCGCAGATGGATGGTGGAACCCTTATCGACCTCAGTACCCGTCTGGATGGACTGCCAGCAGACCAGACCCTCGGCGTAGTCATTGCTGTACTGAGGCTCGTCAAATACGACCACCAGTCCCAGCGTTCCCTCGGCCTTAGCGCGGGCCTCCTGCTCTGTCATGCCGAGGAACGGGATAATAACAGAGGTTTCCGTCTTGACACCGCTGCTGACTACAAGAGTGACCTTCTCCACATCGGCCAGATCGGTCTCCGCCACCGGGTCGGTGGAAATCACATAGTCCTTGGTTACATCCTCCGAGGTCTCCTCCCGGATAACCAGATTACCGGCCTCCTCGGTGAAGCCGAGTTCCCGCAGGGTATTGATGGCCAGACGCTTATCCTGATTCACCAGGTTGGGCATCCGGTTCTCCTCCACGTCGGTGCTGCCGCTGCCGTTGCTGATATCGACAGTGATGGTGGTTCCCGCCGCAGCGTTGCGTCCCGATTGCGGGTCCTGGTTCACAATCTGTCCTTTGGGTAAAGTGCTGTCCACTTCCTGACCCTCTACGACCTGGAATTGAGCCACGGTTACGCCGCTGTCCGCCCGCGCATCCTCAATGGTCTTACCCACCAGATTGGGGACATTGTAGACAGTCTGCCCCGGACTGCTGAAGAAGGAGACCAGAGAAATACGCCGATGCCGACTACAAACACGGCCACTGCTGCAATAGCCAGAATAATGGGCAGACGACTGCCGCCCCATCCCGCCGGTCCGGATAGTCGTCGTAGTCCACCTCGTCCTCAAGGGGAACCGCACGGCTTTGCGGGGCTTCGGTGTGGGACGGGCATAGGGCTCCTCCGACGCGGCCCGGCTGGCATGGGCCGGCTGGGAACGCACGGTGTGCGGCGTGTTGGCGCCCAGAATCTGAGTGGGTTCGTCGCCGTCGGCGATAAGCAGATCGGCGGGCGTATAGTCGAAATTGATGCTGGGATTCTTGCGGAACTCCTCCAGGTCCACCAGCATGGCGTCTGCCGATACATAGCGCTGGTTGACATCCGAGGCCATAGCTTTCATGGTGATGGCCTCCAGAGCCTCTGGGATCTCTGGGTCGATCTCCCGTGGGGAGAGCGGAATGGAGTTGATGTGCTGGATCGCCACCGCCACCGGGGACTCCCCTCATAGGGCAGGCGGCCGGTGATCATCTCATAGAGTACCACACCGGCGGAGTAGATATCGCTGCGGGCGTCGATATGGCTGCCGCGGGCCTGCTCCGGCGAGATATAGTGTACTGAGCCCAGGGCCTCCTGGGTCAGGGTGGCCTGGGCGGCGGAGGTGAGCCGGGCGATGCCGAAATCGGCCACCTTCAGGCTGCCGTCCCGCAGCACCATCATGTTGTGGGGCTTGATATCCCGGTGGATAATCCCCGGCTGTGGGCGTGGGAGAGGGCCTTCATGATCTGAGTGATGAAGTGCAGTGCCTCCCGCCAGGCCAGCTTGCCTCCCTTCTTCTGCATATACTGCTTGAGGGTGATGCCGTCGATGAGCTCCATAACGATGTAATCCAGCTCCGTGGAGTGGGACACATCGTAGACCGCCATGATGTTGGGATGGGAGAGCATGGCAACGGCCTGGGACTCATCGTGGAACCGGCGGCGGAACTCGGCGTCCTGAGCCAGCTCCTCCTTGAGAATCTTCACCGCCACCAGCCGGTTAAGGCGGTGATCCCCCCTTGTAGACCACGGCCATACCGCCCGTCCCGATGCGCTCAATGATCTCATATCGGTTGTCGAGTAATTTCCCTATGTACTGATCCATAGTTCATTACCCCTTTTAAACGATCTGAAGAGGACCGCCGTAACGTTGTCCGGCGCGCCTCTGGACAGAGTGATGTGGAGCAGGCGCTGGCAGCAGTCCGACGGCTCCCCGCCGTGGATGGCCTCGTAGAGCAGCTCCTGGTCCGTGACGATGTTGCTCAGCCCGTCGGAGCAGAGCAGCAGGAAGTCCCCGGCTGGAGCTCCTTCTCGTACAGATCTGCCCGGATGCGCTCCTCAGAGCCCAGTGCCCGGGTGATCAGGTTCTTCCGGGGATGAGTACGGGCCTCCTCGGGGTGATGTCCCCGCGCCACCATGTCCTCCACCACCGAGTGGTCCCGGGTCAGGCGGGTGATCCCGTCTTCATTGATGTGATAGGCCCGGCTGTCTCCGATGTTGAGCAGATAAGCGGTCTGCTCCACCACCAAGGCCGCCACCATAGTGGTGCCCATGCCGCGGCAGTCCGGGTCGGTGACGGCCCGGTGATAGACTGCCGTATTGGCGGTCTCCGCCGCCCGCGAAAGAACGGCGGCTGGCCCGGCCTCGCCATCGCCGTCCGGCTGCATGCCCTGCAGGGCGTCCACGAAGGTTTCCACGGCGATGAGACTGGCGATATTGCCCGCCTTGGCCCCGCCCATCCCGTCGCACGACGCCGACCGCCAGGTGCTCTGAAGGAACGTCTAAGTAGAAACCGTCCTGATTTTGTGTTCTTACCGCGCCTTTGTCGGTAATACCCCATGCGTGTATCATACTGAACTTGCCTCTTTCCCGCGCGAGTCTGCCTCTGTTCACGCCCTGCGCGGCCAGGCGTGAGCCGACTTATGTTAAGTGTGTTCCTGCTGCATTGTCTTGCGGCGGAGCTGACCGCAGGAGGCGTCAATATCGCCCCCAGCTTGCGGCGTACCGTAGCGGTGATGCCGTGGCTCTCCAGCCGCTTCTGGAAGGCCGCCACCCGCCTGCTGGGCTTGAGGGGCTCTCCTCCACATTGTTGAGGGGAATCAGGTTCACATGCCCGGCGTCCCCTTCAGGTGCCGAGCCAGCAGATCTGCCTGCCAGTCGGCGTCGTTAACTCCGTCAATCATGGCGTATTCATAGGAGATCCGTCGGCCGGTCTTTTCAAAATACCGGCGGCAGGCGGCGAACAGCTTCTCCACCCCCACGCTCCGGTTGACCGGCATGATGCGGCTCCGGGTTTCGTCGTCGGGGCGTGCAGGGACACAGACAACGTTAATTGTAACTGATAGTCGGCCAATTTGTCAATTTTTCAGTCAGGCCGCAGGTGGACAGCGAGATGTGCCGCATACCGATGTTCAGGCCGTCGGGCTGTTGACCAGCTCCAGAAAGCGGAGCACCGTGTCGAAGTTGTCCAGCGGCTCCCCAATGCCCATGAGCACGATGTTGCTGACCGGGGCTCCGGAGTCCATCTGGGTGAAAAGCACCTGATCCAGCATCTCAGCGGGTGTTAAGTCCCGCACCTTGCCCCTAGTGTGGAGGCGCAGAAAGCACAGCCCATGCGGCATCCCACCTGAGAGGAGATGCACACAGTATTCCCATGATGATAGCGCATCAAAACCGTTTCAATACAGTTTCCATCCCTCAGCCGCCACAGGTACTTGATGGTGCCGTCCAGGAGGAGACCTGCCTGCGCTCCACCTGGGGCGCGTAGAGGATACAGGAGGCGGCCAGCTCCCGCAGGGCTTGGAGAGGTTGGTCATCTCGTCAAAGAGAATACGCCCCGGTGAAGCCACTGGAACACCTGCTTGGCTCGGAACACCGGCTCCCGAGCTCCTTGAAATAGGCGGCCATCTCGGTCAGATTCATGGATTTGATGTCGGTCATGCGTTCTCTCCTCCGCCGGGCCTCCCCGGCGGCTCCAGTCCGTATTTTTGCCACCGCCGCCAGCCGTTCCGGCGTAACGGGCCGTGGTTCCGGTGGTACGGCCCGCCGTCGTAAGGGGCCCGGCATGGCTCCAGCGGAAGAGCCGGAGGCGGAACTGCTGCACCCATACCGCCTGGAACGTCCAGCCGTGGGTCTGCTCATACTCCAGATTCTCCGGAAGGACACGCATGTGCGCCTGAAATTCCGGATTATCCAGCAGCTTAGGGTGGTAGGCCATCTCCCGCCACAGCTCCAGGCCAAGGGTCGGGAAGCGATAGTTGCAAGCCAGCTCCGGATCCACGCAATCGCAGGCAAACTCGGCCTTTCGTGCCAGGCGCGGAATGAGCTCCTCCACGTGCACATGGGTCAGTTCCAGTCCATCCCAGAGTATCTGCCGATTCTCGTCCGCAAGCAGGCCAACCCCGGCCAGCCTGCCGTCCAGATAGTCCGTCCTGCAGTAATAGCCCGGAAAGACTCCGGGAAACAGACGGTTCTGAAGCTCAACCACCTTATCTTCTGTCATGCCCAGGCGGAAAGGGCCTATGCCCTTGTTTGGATACACTTCAAAGGTTTCCATCATCTTTCCTCCTCAGCCTGGCAAAGAAAAATCCGTCGGTGCCGTGGCGGTGGGGCCAGCAGGTGAGCATGCCGGTGTCTGTATCCAAGAAGGGACCAGAAACTTGGAATCCCTCTAGTGTAAAGTCTCTCCGCTTGTCTAAAAACGCCCTCACGACTCCCTCATTCTCCCGCCCCAGCAGGGTGCAGGTGGCGTAGAGAAGCACGCCGCCCGGGCGCACATAATCCGCCACATTGTCCAGAATGGCGGCCTGCACACGGGGCAGGTTCTCCAGAGGCTCAGGATCCTTGTAGCGAATGTCCGGCTTCTTGCGGATGATACCCAAGCCGGAGCAGGGTACATCGGCGATTACCAGATCAAAGCTGTTAAGTAATTCAGCTTTTCGCTCCTTGCCGTCCAACAGGTTTGCATGGATGATATCCAGGCCCAGCCGCTGATAGCCCGCCTCGATCAGGCGCAGCTTGTGGGGGTGAATATCACAGGAGGTGACGCTCCCCCGGTTCTCCATGGCGATAGCGGCGGCAAAGGATTTGCCTCCAGGGGCTGCACAGGCGTCCAGCACCCTCCACCCCGGCTGCGGCGCGGCGGCCAGCACCGCCAGATGGGCGGCGGCATCCTGGATGTAAAAGTACCCCTTCTGGAACGCCTCCAGGTGTTCCAGACTTCCGGTGCCGTTCAGGAACAGGCAGTCCGGCAGCCAGGGATGGGGTTCCACTGCCACCCCCTCGGCCGTCAGCATGGCAGCCAGCTCCTCTGCGGAGATTTTGAGGGTGTTTACCTGGGCACAGGTGGGGGGCTCGCCGTTGTCGGCGGCCAGCAGGGCCTCCGCCTCCTCTCTGCCCAGCCGGGCAACGAAGGAATCCACCAGCCACTGAGGATGGCTGTACCGGGTGGAGAGGTCGGCGGGCGGCTCCAGCGCCTCCCGCTGGCGGATCAGGCTGCGGAGCACCCCGTTGACCAGCCCTGCGGCCCTGGGATTTTTGGCCTTCTTTCGGGCCAAGGACACCGCCTCGCTGACGGCGGCGTGATCCGGCACCCGGTTCAGATACAAAAGCTGATAGGCTCCCAGGCGCAGCAGGTTGCGGATAGACGCCTCCAGCTTGTGCAGCGGGGTGGGGCACACAGCTTTGAAAGGTAAAAATCCAGCAGCATCCGGTTTTGGAGTACACCGAAGCACAGCCGGGTCGCCAGAGCGGCATCCCGGCCGTCCAGCTTCGCTCCGCCGATGGCCTTTTTCAGATATCCGTCTGACCACGCGCCCTGCCTCTCGCAGGCAGTAAGGGCGTCCAGTGCCACTTCTCGGGCCTGCTTCATCTAATCCCTCCGTCGTCCTGCAAAGGCCAGCAGGAACCGCAGCAGTTGAGCCAGGGAGACCAGCAGGGCTGCCACATAAGTCATGGCGGCAGCCCCCAGCACCTTGCGGGCACCCCGAAGCTCATCGTCCTCCAGCAGATGGGTGCCCTCCAGGCTGGCAATGGCCCGGCGGGAGGCGTTGAACTCCACCGGCAGCGTTACAAGCTGGAACACCACCGCCGTGGCAAACAGCAGCACGCCCACGCCGAACAGGGGCTTGGAGTAGAGCAGCAGGCCGATGACGATCAAAATCAGGGAGAGCTGGGAGCCGATATTGCAGATGGGCACCAGGGCGGAACGCAGCTTAATGGGGCCATACCCCACCGCGTACTGCACCGCATGGCCCGCCTCGTGGGCGGCCACTCCCACCGACGCAATGCTGTTGGAGCCGTACACCGCGTCGGACAGGCGGATGACATTGCTCCGGGGATCGTAGTGGTCGGTCAGCCGGCCGGAGACCCGCTCAATGCGCACATTTTGAATGCCGTGGGCCCGCAATACTGCTTCCGCCGCCTGGGCGCCGGTAAAGCCCCGGCGGCTGGCCATACGGGAGTAACGGTTGAAGGTGGAGGACACATTGAGCTGGGCCAGCAGGGCGATCAGCATGGCCGGTACCAGGATCATCCAGTAATAGGGGTCATAATAGTAGAAAAACGGCATGGAATCCCTCCGTTCACATAATCTGCCCGCCCAACAGGTAGCACCACAGGTTCGCCAGGAACCCGACCCCCATCCCGCCCGCCAGCAGGGCGGTGAGCCGGGGCCGTTTTTCCGTCAGCGCAGCGGCGAACAGGAAGAACGGCAGGGCGCAGGACAGGTAGCGCCCGGCGCTGAGCAGCCAGGACAGGGAGTAGTTGAGCACCAGATAGGCGAAGGCATAGAGCGTATACATGCTCCGAAACCGCCCGCGGGCGTACCAGAGCAGTGGGAAAAAAGGCGGCGGCAAAAAGCAGCAGGGTGGGAATCCAGATCTGAATCCGTATCGCCTCGTCATAGTAGGACAGGGCATTTTGCAGCACATACCACAGAGTGTCTGAGATCCAGCATAAGCCCTGGCTCCAGTGCTCCTGCATCACCGTAAAGGCAAAGGGAGCCCCCGCCACGGCGGCGTTGAGGCCGAGATAGGCCAGGCTGCCCACAGCGGGCAGTAGTACCGCCGGCAGGCGGCGGAGGATGGCCCTCTCGTCAAATTTCCCCAGACTCTCTACCAATTCCGCTCCCGCCGCCCCAATGAGTAACAGACCATGCATGCGGGTCATAGCGGCCAAAACACCCCACATACCCGCCCGCCACCAACGGTGGCGGCGGATGTGCCAGAGAGCGGCGGCCGTAGTCAGCAGGAATAGCCCCTCGGTCATCACCCCGCCGAAGAAAAAGGCATATGGAAAGAGAGACAAAAAGAGAACCGTCCGCCGGGCGGCACCTTTCCCCAGCTCCCAGGCCGCCAGCCGGTACAGATAGACGCACCCCGCGGAATAGCACAAAAAGGACACCATCAAGCCCGCCGCCATGGTATTATGCCCCGTCAAGGGGCAAACCAGCCGCACCAGCCAGGGATAGAGGGGGAAAAAGACCAGAAAACAGGGGTCTGCCGTCCTCCCAATAGCCGGTGTAGCCCAGTTCGGCCAGGCCAACGTAGTGCCATGCATCCCATTTCTTCCAGATATCCGTGGCCCAGGACAGACCGGTATCCGGGTAGAGCACCAGGCAGGCCAGCGCGGCCACCGCCAGAAAGACGGTCAGGCGGAAGAGCAGGGCGGCGGAGAACACATGCAGAAGCTCCCGGCGGCTTACCTCACAGCCTCTGGAGGGCAGATGCCGGTACGGCACAGGGCGCCGGAAGTCCGGCGGCCCCCAGCCACCGGAGCAACAGAGACAGCCCCAGGGCCAGCACTACTCCAGAGACCGCCAGCGTCCAGAGCAGATGGATCATCCCACGGGGATGGGGTGCCCCCGCAGATAGTCGGCGGCCTTCATGCGCTTGCCGCCGTCGGCCTGAAGCTCGTCAATGCGCAGTACCGTGCCGCCGCCGCAGGCCACCTGAATTCCCTCCTTCCCGGCGGCCAGAATGGTGCCGGGGGCGGCGGAAGTCGTGGCGTCCAGTACGGAAGCGGAAAATACTTTACAGCGATTGCCGCCCAGTTCAGTGACAGCAGCGGGCCAGGGGATCAGCCCCCGCACCTGATTGTGGAGCGCCCGGGCGGGCCGGCTCCAGTCCATGGGGGACAGCTCCCGGCTCAGCATGGGGGCCAGGGTGGCCTTGCCGTGCTCCTGGGGGGTGCGTGTGGCTGTTCCGGCGGCAATGTCCGCCACCACGTTCACCAGCAGCTCCGCTCCCAGCACCGCCAGGCGGTCATGAAGAGCTACCACAGTCTCGTCGGGATCAATGGGGGTGGCGGCCTGGGCGATGATGTCGCCGGCATCCAGATCGTGGGCCATGTGCATGATGGTCACGCCGGTCTCGCGATCCCCGTTGAGCACCGCCCAGTGGATGGGGGCCGCCCCCCGGTAGTTGGGCAGCAGGGACGAGTGGACGTTGATGCACCCCTTTGGGGGTGCGGCCAGGATCTCATCCGGCAGAATGCGGCCGTAGGCGGCCACCACGATCAGCTCGGGAGCCAGCTCCTGAATCAGCGCCAGAGCCGCGCCGTCCCGCAGCTTGACGGGCTGATAGACTGGGATGCTGTGGGCCAAAGCGCACACCTTGACCGGCGGTGCCTGGAGCTTCATGCCACGGTTCCTGGGCTTGTCGGGCTGGGTGAATACCCCGCAGACCGTGTGCCCGGCGGCAATGAGCGCTTCCAGGGAGGGTACAGCAAAATCGGGGGTGCCCATAAACAGAATTCTCATTCTCCCTGCTCCTCCATCATGCGGTCCAGCTCCTCAGTGGTGTGGAGCCGGTCGGCATGCTCGGTGAACAGGTGGCCGTCCAGATGCTCAATCTCGTGGCAGAAGCAGCGGGCCACGATCTCCTCTCCCCCTCGGCCTCAAAGAAATTGCCGTTGCGGTCCTGGGCGCGCACACCGTACCTTGTAGGGGCGCTTGACCACGCCCCAGCGGCCGGGCACCGACAGGCAGCCCTCAAAGCCCTCCTGCTCCCCCTCCTGGGTGAGAATCTCGGGGTTGACCAGCTCCAGCATGTTGTCCTCGGCGTCCACCACAATGACCACCCGGCGGAGAATCCCCACCTGGGGGGCGGCCAGGCCAGCCCCGTTGGCATCCGCCAGGGTCTCCTTCAGATCGTCCAGCAGCGTGTGCAGGCGGGCGTCAAAGCTGGTTACCGGGCGGCACATCTTGTGCAGGGCAGGGTCTCCATCCGTCAAAATCTTGCGCAGGGCCATGGTGTTTCCTCCTTAATCCAGTGGGTTCACGTCCGCCGAGACGGACACCCCCTTGTTTTCCTTGTCGGTTTGCGCACAGCGGACCAGATGGGCCACCATAGCGCGAATCTCCTTTGTATTTTGTGCCGCCAGAGTCAGGCGGTAGCGGTAGCGGTCGTTGATCTTGGCCACGCTGGCCGGGGCGGGACCAAGGACGGTCAGCTCCCAGTCCCGAAACGGCGGCTGGGCCAGCCACCCCTCCAGGGAGCGCCGCAGGCGCATACAGGTGCGCAGCACCGCGCTCTCCAGCGGCCCCGAGGCCGTCAGGACAAACAGCTCCCGAAAGGGCGGGCACAGGCGCATCCGGCGCAGCTCGATCTCCTGCTCATAGAAGCTGTCGTAGTCCTGACGGGCGGCGCAGCGGATCACGTCATTCTCCGGGGTAAAGGTCTGGATGACCGCCCTCCCCTGTTTGGCCCCCCGCCCGGCCCGGCCCACCACCTGGGTGAGCAGGGAAAAGGTGCGCTCCCCCGCCCGGTAGTCATCCACATACAGGGAGAGGTCGGCGGAGATCACCCCCACCAGGGTGACATTCTCAAAATCCAGCCCCTTGGCCACCATCTGGGTGCCCACCAGCACGGGAATCCGCTCCTTCTCAAACCGGGAGAGCAGCTTCTCGTGGCTCTGGGTGGCGGAGACGGTGTCGGTGTCCATCCGCAGGATCTCCCGCCCCGGAAAGGCGGCGTGGAGCTCCTCCTCCACCTTCTGGGTGCCGTAGCCGAGGAAGTTCAGCGCCCCGCCGCAGGAGGGGCAGGCGTCGGGCAGCGGCTCGGAGTGGCCGCAGTAGTGGCACATGAGCCGTCCGTTGGCCGAGTGGTAGGTCAGGTGGACGGAGCAGCGGGGGCAGGTGGGCACCTCGCCGCACTCGCCGCAGGTGACCATGCGGCTGGCCCCCCGGCGGTTGAGGAAGAGAATACTCTGCTCCCCCGCCTCCATGGCGGCGGCCAGCCCGGCCCTGAGGGGCCCGCTGAGTGAGGTGCCGTTGCCGGCGCGGAGCTCCTTTTTCATGTCGGCGATAAGCACCTCCGGCAGGGCCTGCTCGTTGTACCGGCGGCGCAGGGTGAACAGGCGGTAGTCCCCCCGCTTGGCGTGGTACATGCTCTCCACCGACGGGGTGGCGGAGCCCAGTACCAGCAGGGCGTCATTCTGAGCACAGCGGTATTTTGCCACGTCGCGGGCGTGGTATTTCGGGACGTTCTCCGATTTGTAGGTGGACTCCTGCTCCTCGTCCAGAATCAGCAGCCCCAGATTCCGCAGGGGGGCGAACACGGCGGAGCGGGTACCGATGACCACCCGGGCCTGACCGCTCCTCACCCGCTTCCACTCGTCGTACCGCTCCCCCGCCCGCAGGGACGAGTGGAGCACGGCGATGTCGTCCCCGAAGTGGGAGGCGAAGAATGCGCAGGAGCTGGGGGGTCAGGGCGATCTCGGGCACCAGCACCATGGCGGTACGGCCCCGGGCCAGTGCCTCATAGATCAACCGGAGGTACACCTGGGTCTTGCCGCTGCCCGTCACCCCGTACAGCAGGGCGGCAGCGGGTCTTCCGGCCGCCGCCAGGGCGTCCAGTCCCTCAAAGGCCGCCTGCTGCTCGGCGTTGAGCACCGGGGGAGCGGCCCGCTCCCCCGCCTCCACCGTCACCCGGCGGAACACCTCACGGTGTTCCAGGCGCAGGATACCGCTCTTTTCCAAAGAGCGCAGGGTGGCGTTGGCGGCCCCGGTGAAGTAACACAGCTCCTTGGCCGAGGCGCTGCCGATGGCGCACAGCAGCTCGGTCACGGCATACCGCAGGGGCGCGGAGCGGCGCCTTGGCGTGACTAGGGCCATGGCCTCCTCGGGCGGGATGGCCAGCGAGGCCACCAGCTCTTTCTTGTCCCCCCCCCGGGGGCGCTGGTTTCAAGGTGAGAATGCCCTTGTCCCGCAACAGCTTGAGGGCGGGATTGGGATCTTTGTCCCGAACGCCTCCTTGATTTGGGCCACATCCGCCTCCCGCCCCGAGACGAAGAGCAGCTCCACGATGTGCCGGGCGTGCTCTGACCGGCCCGCCGCCGCATAGGCCGCCTCCCGTTCCACGCCGGGGCCAGCTTCCAGCGGTCCTGAAGGGAGAAGTACAGCCCGCCGGGAGCATGGCCCGGGCCGCGTCGTACACGGTGCAGAACCAGCGTTCCCGCATCCACAGGGCCAGCCGGAGGGCCTCGCCGTCCAGCACCGGCTCTTCGTCCAGAACGGTGAGAATGCTCTTGCGCCTTGGGTCGTCCGGGTACCCGCCCTCCAGCGCCAGGACGATGCCCTCCGTCCGGCGGTTGCCCGCCCGAAGGGGACGACCACCCGCATACCGGGGCGCAGGGTGTCCAGCAGCTCCAGCGGTACCTGGTAGTCATAGGGCTTGTCGATGGCGTAGGTAGCGGCCTGCAACGCGATCTTGGCCACGGTATTCCCTCCATCTCCGCCCCTTCCTCCAGAAAGGCAAGCGCCGGGCGCTTCCCGTCGCTTGCCTTATGCTCACTCCTCGTCGTTCAGCTCAACCTTGCCCTCGGCCACCTCACGGATAGCGATGGTCACGGGCTTGTCGTCCAGCGGAATCCCGGCATCCTCCGCCTCGCTGGCCACCTGGCGGGCCCGCTGGGCCACTACGTTCACCAGCATATAGCGGCTGGGTACCTGCTTGAGCAGTTGGTTCATCGGGGTTCGAGCATCATATTGGATCAGACTCCTTCCACAAGATTGATTCGGTGCTTGGTACGGCAGCTCTCCGCCGTCAGGATGGCGATGATCTCGCCCGCGGCCTCGGATACCTTGTCGTTGACCACCAGATAGTCATAATTGGGGATCTGCTTGCACTCCTCACGGGCCTTCTGGAGGCGGCCCTGGATGACCTTCTCCGCGTCGGTGGCCCGGCGGTGCAGGCGGCGGGAGAGCTCCTCAAAGGAGGGATGATAAAGATAAAACCGCGTCTGGGCACTCGGCCCGCACCTTGGCCGCACCCTGCACCTCAATATCCAGCAGCACGTCGGTGCCGGCGGACAGCTTCTCCTCGATCAGGCGAAGGGAGGTGCCGTAGTAATTATGGACATATTCGGCGTATTCCAACAGCTCACCGCCGGAAATCATGGACTCAAACTGCTCCCGGCTGACAAAATTGTAGTTGACGCCCTCCTCTCCCACCCGCGGCTGGCGGGTGGTGAAGGAAACGGAGAAGTAGATGTTTTCCCGTTCGCTCAGGAGCTCAGAGTGCTCTTGGAGAGCACAATGAGCTGCCCCTGGTTTTCTTTTCAGGTTCATGCGTCCTCATCCTCCTCTGGGGCGGGCTCGTTCTCCCGGCCGCCCAGCCGCCCGGCCACTGTCTCTGGCTGTAGGGCCGAGAGAACGATGTGGTCGCTGTCCATGATGAGCACCGCCCGGGTGCGCCGCCCATAGGTGGCATCAATGAGCACACCCCGGTCCCGGGCCTCCTGGACCATGCGCTTGATGGGGGCCGACTCCGGGCTGACAATGGCGATGAGCCGTCCGGCGGAAACCATGTTTCCAAATCCGATATTGATAAGCTTCATCCTGCCCCACCGCCTTACTCGATGTTCTGGATCTGTTCCCGGATCTTCTCGATCTCGGCCTTGATATCCACCACGTATCCGGCGGTCTCAATATCATTGCATTTGGAGCCGATGGTGTTGGCCTCCCGGTTGAACTCCTGGATCAGAAAGTCCAGCTTGCGGCCTACGGGTCCCTCTTGGGCCAGCATGTGGTCCAGTTGGGACAGGTGACTGCGCAGGCGGACGGTCTCCTCGTCCACAGCCACCTTGTCGGCATAGACGGCGGCCTCGGTGAGGATGCGGCTCTCATCAAGCTGGGTGTTCTGAAGCACCTCCGCCATTTTGGCGCTCAGGCGGGCCCGGTAGTCGGCCACAATACCGGGGGCGCGCTCCTCCACCCTGGTAGTGAGGGCCTCGATGGTGCGTGCCCGGCCGGTCACATCCTGGAAGAGCTTTTCGCCCTCCCGCGCCCGCATGGCGTCAAAGTCCTGAAGGGCCAGCTCCAGCACGGAGCAGATGTCCGCGCTCACGGCCTCCAGATCCTCCTGGGTCTCTCCACCAGGAAGACATCCTGGAACCGGGAGAGCAGGGAAACCGAAATGTCGTCCTTTAAGCCGTAGCTGCAACGCGCACAGCGCGGCATAGTAGCCATCCGCAACAGGCTTGTTGACCGAGATGGATACATCCCCGTTCTCCGACGGGCCGATGGTGACGAACACATCCACCTTGCCCCGGGAGATATGGGCCTGTACCTTGGATTTGATGGCGTCCTCCGCAAACACATAGATGCGGGGCAGCTTGATGGTGCAGTCCAGATAGCGGTTATTGACGGAGCGCAGCTCCACAGTGATGGAGCGGCCATGGACCACGGCCTCCCTGCCGTAGCCCGTCATACTTTTCACCAACGCGGGTTCCCCTGTTCCATTCGTCTTTTGTTCTGAGGCTATTCAAAATTATACCAGACTAGGAAGTCTTTCGCAATACCCTGTCCACCCGGGCCACATAAAGGAGATGAGCTTGGAGAAGCCCACGTCGTAAATCACAAAGGCTGCGTTCCCCGCCGCATAGACCATCCAAGGCGCTTGCAGCGTCTCCGGCAGGAAGGGCAGAAACAGGCTGTGCAGACCGAACCAGAACAGGGTCAGAACGGCGTTGAATACCGCCAGCTTGCACAGCCACTCCAGCGGCCGGACGGGAATGCGCTCCAGCAGGCTCTTGAGCATGGGCCAGAGGCCGAAAAGAGCAGGTAGAGCAGGGCGTTGGCCTTGTCGGGCACCAGCAGCAGGCCCAGCAGGCCTGCTGCGCCGTAGCAGAAGAACCCCGCCTTCAGCCCGGCCGACACCACCGCCCCGCAGGAAAGAGGCCGGCAATGGCTACAATACCCATCCGCGCCGTGGGCGAGACGGCGGAGAGATAGAGGGCGATCAGCGACAGCGCGGCCAGCACGCCCACCAAGGCCACCCGGCCTGCGCCCGTTTCAGTATGGTTTCGCATGGCTCAGTTCCCACAGCACATGTTCATGCACAGGCAGGCCGTACAGCAGTCGCAGGCGTCGATCCCACCGCCGTAGCCGTAGGGGCGGTAGGCCTGTCCACCCTGGCGCATCATCATCAGCGCCTGCCGGTACTCCCCGTTGGCCGGGTCCATGTTGCAGGCCATCTGGAAATGCTGGGTGGCCTCGTCCAGCCAGCCCTTGCGGTAGGCGATGGACCCGGTTAGGAAGTGCCACTCGGCATCCTGGCTGGCAGCGCCGCGGAGGAGCTGCTCGGCCCGGCCGATGTCGCCCATGTTGATGGCCTGCCGTACCTGGTTGTAGAGGCTCCCTGAGGAGGCGCTGGAGTACTGCTGCTGATAGCCGCCCTGGTAGGAGCCGCGGTAGGCCCCTGGCTCTGGTAGCCGCCGGAGGCCCCCCCCGCTGCGCATCTTGGTAATGGTATCGTAGGCCTCGTTGATCTCCTTCATCTTCTCCTCGGCCAGATCGGCCAGGGGTTGTTTTGATAGTTGTCCGGGTGGTATTTCCGGGCCAGCTCCCGGTAGGCGCGTTTGATCTCCTCGTCGCTGGCGTCGGGCTTGACCCCAGCGCAATGTACGGATCTGTCATGAAATCCTTCTCCTGTTTTGATGATTGACGGCCTTCCAACGGCCGGTAAAGACCAGCTCCTCCACCATAGGCAGCCCCAGATAGAGGATATTCTCCACGGCGCCCTGCCAGTGGCCCAGCTCCAGGAGCGCACAGGCGGAGCGGGCCAGGTTCAGAGAGTGGAGAAGGGTGGTGCGCAGATAATCCCGGTTGGCCTCCACCTGCTCCGGAAAACGGGCGGCAATGGGGTTGTAGGACCCGGTGCGTCCGTCCTCCTCCAGATCGTCCCAGGCGTCCACCAGGTAAATCCACCGCCCCACATGGTAGAGGAGCTGCTCCAGGGCGCGGGTCCGGGCGGAGGACTCCGCCGGAAGGGCGGCCGCCGCCAGGATGCGGGCAAAGGTGTCCGCCGTCCGGTCCAGTGAGGGAGAGCCCTCCTGCTCCAGGGCCTGGAGCTCCTCCAGACAACTGCGCACCGCCCGGTCAAACTCCGGCCGGGCCTGGGCCGCCCGGCGGTAGCCGGGTCGGAGCAGAAAGGACAGAACCCGGGCGGCAGTTCCCTTCCAGAAGGGACCGTCCGCCACCGTGTCCCGCAGCTTCCAATAGCTGAGGATGGTTCCGGCGTCCGCCGCCGCATCCACGCTTCCGGCGCAGATGCAGCCCTTTTCCGACACCAGAGGCGGGCCGGACAGTGCTTCCGCTCCGCCGTAGGCTTCGAGCCGTCCAAGAGCATGGCGAGAAAGGTAAAGTCGTAGTTCAGAAAGAACCGGGCGAAAAGCCGTGCCGCCTTCCCAATGCGTGGCAGAGTCCACAGTAGAGGGCCTCGTAGTCCCGCAGCTCCCGCACTTTCAACTCGTCCCGGTTGGGGCGCACATAGCCGAACATCAGCCTCCGGCGCAATGGCGGTAATGCAGAAGGAAATGGCCTGCTGCCTGCGCACCCGGCGGTCCCACAGAACGGCCAGCAGGAGCCCTAGTGCGAACCCGGCCACCCCGACGGCCGCGCTGACTCCCGAAGAGAGCCGGAAAGCCGCACAGAGGAAATAGCCGGCGAAAAGAGCAGGAAGGGTACCAGATAGACGATCACGGCTGCGCCCAAGACCCGGCTGGTGGAGGACTCCACCGTCACCATGTCGCCGGGCATGGCCCGGACCGGATTGGCGGCAATCACTGCTACGGTGGAGCTGACCATCAGTTCGCTGCAGCCTCCGCCGCATTTGAGCAGTCGTGGCCGCAGGCAGACTGACGCTTGACGGCCACCTCCGCCCTGCCGTCAGCCAGGACGCGGGTTACCTTTGCTGTTTGAACCATACTTTCACCTGATTTCTACGATCTTGAGACCGAAATGGAAATGTTGTACTCACCGACCACGCCCACCTCGCTGCTGCCATCCAGATAGACCTTGACCGGCACTGTCCGGCTTCCGGTGGACAGATCCAGGTTGGACAGATCGGCCACAATCCGGACTTGGGAAGCCGTGACCGCATCTACGGCTTCCTGGGTGCCGCGGATCAAAACCGTGCAGGACTGGGTGTTGCGTGTGATCTCATAGCCGCCCGGCTTATTGACAATCTCAATATTTCCAGCCTCCAGTGTCTTAGTGACCAAGCCCTCCACGGTGACGGTTACCTTGGCCTCTGTAGTGCCGCTGACATTGGTCAGGGATGGGTCCAAATTGATCGTCATAGACTGTGTCAGGGTGCCAAATACCTTGGACAGGTCAATCTCACCCAGGCTGATGCGGTCCAGCTGATCCAGGATCCTGCGCTGCCCGCTACCATCAAGGTTCTGGGCTCAATGTCTACGGTTACATTATCTGCGGTGGCACCGCCGCGGGAATGAGATCCACGGTCAGCTCCACCTCCTTCATCTCTCCACCGGGAGGGTAACCAGCACGGTCTCCGGTTCCGTCTCCACCAGGCCGGCGGCGATGGGCTGGCCGTTGGTGCCGATGAGGGTATAGCTACAGTCGGCGCTGTAGGTGGAATTCATGTCCTCCTGAGAGATGGTGATTTGGGCGTGATCCACCTGACTGACCAGCTCCTCCTGGCCGCTGACGGTAATGGTATCCGGCGCGAAGGAGAAGTCACGGCGTTGGAAGCCTTCGGCCACGCTGCCGTTAAAGGTGCCTTGAACCGGGATCTCCTTGCTGCTCCAGCGGGAAACGGTGAAGTCGATGGTACTTGGGCTGGTGTAGCGTACATCAATGGAGTCGATTATGGTGATGGAGCGGGGAAAATTGATGTTGCGTGAGGTAATAGCCACACTCTGCTCCCCTGGCTCGGTAATACCGGAGACATCCACCACCACAGTGGTATCTCCCTGGTTCAGGCGGCTCCACACCTCGCCGCGGGCAGACAGCTGCAAATTGACCGTCTGCTCTGCTCCCTCAGAGATCATCAGTCCCCGCTCTTCAAGCTTTTCCAATCCACTGAATACCACCCGGACATTCCGCAGGGTTCCGGTGTCCACCGAGTTGGGGTCGTTGCCGACGTAGACCCAGAGGAGAAACGCCAGCAGGATGGAGAGCACCACATAGAACCACCGGCTGTTAAGAATTTTCGTTCCCATCCTGCTTTTTCCCCTTTCCAAAGCGGAGCAGATTGCCCAGCTTGAATTTGGACGCGGCCTCGTCATTCTCCCGTTCCGGAAGCAGCTCATTGCGGAGCAGGCGCTCCAGAGTCTCCGGCGCCAGGTGGCGCTTGAGCATGCCGCCCACCGCCACGGAGATGGAGCCGGTCTCCTCCGAGACAATAGCCACCACGGCGTCCGTGTGCTCACTTGCTCCGATGCCTGCCCGGTGGCGCATGCCCAGCTCCCGCGACAGATTTACATTGCCCGACATGGGAAGCATACAGCCCGCGCCCACAATCCGTCCAGCGCGGACAATCACCGCGCCGTCGTGGAGCGGGGCCTTGTTCCAGAAGATATTTTTCAGCAGTTCGGCATTCACCGTACAGTCCAGCGCGGTTCCGGTCTTAATGGCGTCATCTAGCATGTTTTTCCGCTCAAACACCATCAGCGCGCCGGTCTTGCTCTTGGAAAGGGACATATAGGCATCCACCGTCTGAGTGATGGCACTATCCAGCTCGTTGCGTGCCTCCTCCGGTGTAAACACCTTCCGAGGCTGGTGCGGCCCATCTGCTCCAGAAAGCGGCGGATTTCAGGCTGGAAAATGACCACCAGGGCTACCACACCCCACACCATGAGCTGCTGAAGCAGATAGCTGACCGTGTTGAGGTGGAAAAAGGTGGAGACACCCAGGGCAAACAGCAGCAGCAGTACGCCCTTGGCCACCGCGCCGGAGTTGGTGCGGCGCATCAGCATAATCACCTTATAGATAAGAAAGGCCATGATCGCGATATCAACCACATCAGAGATACCAAACAGGACGACCTTTCCCTTGAATTCCTGGAGCAAATACAAAATGCCTTCCATTTCCTCGTCTCCCGCTTCCGGCCGCGCCGGCATCCTTGCTTCCCGCAGAGTACATGTATATCCTTTAACTGATTTATTATACTGTATTCACAGGCGGTTGACAAGTAGAAGGGAAATCAATTTTCTGTGAACAGGCCCTGTGTGCAGACACAAAAAATAGCCGCAGACGCGGCTATTTTTGCCCGGCGGTCAGCCGCGCAACCTCCTGTGTGAAGCGCTCGACTTCCCGGGGTGTATTGAAGGCGGAGACGCTGGCGCGGACTGTCCCAGCCTCCAGCGTCCCGGCCGACTGATGGGCCAGCGGCGCGCAGTGCAGGCCGGCACGGACGGCAATCCCTCTGGCGCCCAGGGCCTCGCCTACCGCTTCACAGTCCATTCCGTCTATCTGGAAGGAGAGCACGCCGGCCTGGACGGCTCCCCCATCCCCGTAGACAGTCACGCCGGGAATGCGGGACAGTCCGGCAGCCGCTTGGCGGATCAGGCGGCGCTCATGGGTCAAAATACGCTCCGTCCCCTGTGTCTGAACATAACGAAGTCCCTCCAGCAGGCCGGCAATGCCGGGCATGTTGTGGGTGCCTGCCTCCAGGCGGTCGGGCAGGAAATCGGGCATGGCCTGGAGCGCCGAGGCGCTTCCGGTGCCGCCCATGAGTAGTGGGTGGGTCTCCGCCCCGCAGAGCAGCAGGCCGGTGCCCTGGGGACCGTAAAGTCCCTTGTGTCCCGGCATGGCGACAAAGGCTGCGCCCAGCTCCCCCATGTGGACGGGCAGACACCCGGCCGACTGGGAGGCGTCCAGCACAAAGGGAATTCCACGTTCCCGGCACAGGGCCGCGATGCCCTCCACCGGCAGGATGAAGCCGAACACGTTGGACACATGGTTACAAATGACGGCCCTCACCGTCTCGTCCAGCTGGCGCTCAAAGGCGCGGACTTGAGCCTCCGGATCAAAGAGCGGGCCTGCAGCCACCCGGATATTGACACCAAGGGCGTGGAGCGGTCGGGTGACGGCGTTGTGCTCATAGCCGGAGATCACCACGGCGTCCCCGGGCTTCAACAGGGAATGAATGGCGAGATTCAGCCCATGGGTGGCGTTGGAGGTGAACACCACCTGTTCTGGGCTCTCCACCTGAAAGAGCTCCGCCGCTGCCTGACGGCAGAGAAAGGCGGTTTCTGCCGCCCGCATGGCGGGAACATGCCCGCCGCGGCCAGGGGTTGCCAGGCGCCCCACTGCGGACGAAACCGCCCGCGCCACGGCGGGCGGTTTTTGTAAGGTTGTGGCCGCGCTGTCAAGATAGATCATAGCAGAACCTCTTTATAGCTGCCGTCGCTGGACATGATATAGATGCGCTTGGGCGTCAGCCCGACGCGGCCCAAAATCAGCAGCGCCGGGGCCAGATTGCGTTCCGAAACCTTGACGGAGTGGCTACACCCCTCCCCGGAAATCATCTTTGGCGAGCGGAGGATGTGGGCCGTAATGCCCGCCCGCTCCAGAGCGGAGGCCGTCCGCTGGGCGTAGGTCAGGGAACGGCAGACAATGAGATAGTAAACCATATAGAAACGCTCCTCTCAGTGCAGTGTATGCACCGGAGGAGCGTCTGGTTCGCCGGTTACAGAAGGTTCTCCACCAGGCAGACGGCATGGGCGGCAATGCCGTCTCCCGTGCCGGTAAAGCCAAGGCCCTCCTCTGTGGTGGCCTTGACGCTGACAGCGTCCACCGGCACCTGGAGCCGCCAGGCCAGATTCCGGCGCATTTGCTCCAGATAGGGGGCCAGTTTTGGGGCCTGGGCCAGCACGGTGGCATCCACATTGCCTACCCGGTATCCCCTCTGACGGAGGCGGGAAACCACCTCGTCCAGCAGCCGCAGGCTGTCCGCCCCCGCGTAGGCCGGGTCGCTGTCCGGGAACAGGTGCCCGATATCTCCAAGGGCGCAGGCGCCCAGCAGGGCGTCCATCACCGCGTGGGTGAGCACATCCGCGTCGGAGTGACCCAGCAGGCCCTTGTCAAAGGGCACCTCCACACCGCCCAGAATCAGCCGCCGGCCCTCCACCAGGCGGTGTACGTCATATCCATGTCCAATTCTCACTGCTGCTCCCTCCAAGCGAAAAGCGCCTCCGCCACCGCCAGATCCTCCGGGGTGGTGATTTTCAAATTGCAGTAGTCCCCCTGCGTCAGGGATACGCCGATGCCCAGCCGCTCCACCGCTCCGCAGTCGTCAGTCAGGGCGGCCCCGTCCTCCAGGGCCTTGACCAGGGCGGCCTTGATCAGATCCACCTGAAACACCTGGGGTGTCTGCACGGCAAAGAGCTCCGAACGCTCCAGCGTAGCCTCCACCAGACTGTCCCGCGCTCGCTTTATGGTGTCCTTCACCGGCACCGCCGGGGCGGCTGCGCCGCACTCTGCGGCGCGGAAAATCACCGTCTCCAGCACCTCCTGGCTGACCAGGGGGCGGGCCCCGTCGTGGATGGCCACCAACTCCGCGCCGGAGGGGAGCTCCCCAAGCCCGGCCAGAACCGAGTGGGTGCGGGTAGCCCCACCCACTATCACCTTGCGGACCTTGGACAAGCCGGCATCCCGGCAGAGCTGGCCAATGGGGACGATCAGATCCTCCCGGGTGACCACGATAATCTCGGCGAGATAGGGGCACAGCTCCAGCGCCCGCAGGGTATGTAGCAAAACGGGCTGCTCCTCCAGGGGAAGGAGCAGCTTGTCCTGGCCCTCCATCCGGGTGGAGCTCCCGGCCGCGGGGACCACGGCGGAACAGCGGAGCTCCGGTGTCCGCTGCCGCCGGAACAGCCGCCCAAGCAGTCCGGCCATGTCCATTCCTCCTCCACAAAAAAAGAGCCGTTTCGGCTCCTCCCCCGTTTCCCTCCAGGGGTCCGGTGGGCGGTCACAGCGGACCGCCCCTACAGACTGTATTAGGCCAAGGCGGTATTTATGCGCGCCTCAACATCTTCATAACTGGCATCCTGCGAGAGCACAATCTCTGAGATCAAAATCTGCTTGGCCGAGTGGAGCATCTTCCGCTCCCCGGTGGACAGGCCGCGCTCCTCCTCGCGGAGCATCAGGCCCTTGACTACACGGGCCACCTCCAGCAGATTCCCGCTCTTGAGGCGAAGCATATTCTCCCGGTAGCGCCGGTTCCAGTTTGGGGTCATGTCCACCTCGATGTCCGGGATGGCCGCGATCACCCGGTCCGCCTCGTCGCCCTTCACCACCGGGCGAACACCGATCTCCTCACTGTTTGCCGTGGGGATCATGACCAGCATGCCGCCCACCGGCAGCTTGAGAATGTAGTAATCCCTTACCACGCCGTTGACTTTTTTCTGCACGATGCTGTCAATGATACCGGCACCGTGCATTGGATGCACAATCTTGTCTCCAACCTGAAACACGCTCCCACCTCCCAGCAGAACATTCCGATGCGTATAACTTCATTTTTACCCTACATATCGTATTATAGACGCATTCCTCACCCTTTGCAAGTCATTTTGTGTGTCTTATTTGTAAAAATGAAAAAAACCGTGCGGTTTCCAAGCGGAAACAGCACGGTTTCATTGTAGGAATGTGATTACTCCTCGTTGACATCCTCGGACTCAGCGGGCTCGTCGCCGCCCTCCAGCAGGGCGCGGATGGACAGGGAGACCTTCTTATTGTCGTAGTCGATGTCGATGATCTTCACATCCACCATTTGGCCCTCGCTCAGCACGTCACCGGGCTTGTCGATGCGGTGGTCGGCGATCTGGGAGATGTGGATCAGGCCGTCCACACCGGGCACAACCTCGGCAAAGGCGCCGAAGGTCATCAGCTTGACTACGCGGACATTGGCCACGTCGCCGGGCTGATACTTGCCGGTGAACACCTCCCAGGGGTTCTGGGAGCGGTCCTTCATCCCCAGGGAGATCTTCTTCTTCTCCTTGTCGAAGGAGATGACATAGACCTCCACGGTGTCACCCACGGAGACGACCTCGGAGGGATGCTTGATGCGGGACCAGGACAGCTCAGAGATGTGAACCATACCGTCCACGCCGCCGATGTCCACAAAAGCGCCGTAAGAGGTCAGGCTCTTCACAGTGCCGGTATAGCGCTTGTTCTCCTCAATGTTGGCCCACACCTCGGCGGCCTTGGCGGCGCGCTCCTCGGCCTCAACGGCGCGGATGGAGCCCACCACACGGCGGCGGGCGCGGTTGACCTCGGTGATGCGCAGGCGGACATGCTGCTTGAGCAGCTGGCTCATCGGGGTCTCCCGGGGCAGGCCAGTCTGGGAGGCGGGCACAAAGACGCGCACACCCTTGATGGACACAACGACGCCGCCCTTGTTCTCCTCGGTGACCACACCCTCAACGGTGGTGTGCTCCTCACGGGCCTGCTCGATGTCATCCCAGCTCTTCACGGTGTCAAGGCGCTTCTTGGAGAGGGTGACCACACCCTCCTGGTCGTTCACACGCATGACATAGGTCTCAATCTCGTCGCCGATCTTTACCAGGTCCTCAACCTTGGCCGTAGGGTCGTCGGTCAGTTCGGACACCGGTATGTAACCGGCGTGCTTGGTGCCGAGATCCACATAGATCTCAGTAGGCGTAATGCCAGTGACAACGCCCGTAACCTTCTCCCCTGTATTTAAAGTTTTGATCGACTTCTCCAGCATTTCAGCGAAGGATTCCTCGATCTCAATGTTTTCGTCGCTCATTTTGTCATAGACCTCCTTTATAATCCACTCAGGCGTGGACGCGCCCGCAGTGATTCCAATAGAAGCCTTCCGACACAGGTTGGAAGGTTCCAGCTCCGCCGCCCGTTCGATCCAAACGACCATGGGACAGAGTGCCCCGCATAACTCGGCCAGCCGTTTGGTATTGGAGCTCTCCCGCCCTCCGATGACGACCATAGCATCGGAGCGCGCGGCCAGCGCCTGGGCCTCAGACTGTCGTTTACACGTAGCATTACATATTGTATCAAAAATTTTTAAGTTTGTACACTCTTTTTTTGCTTTTTCTACGCAGGAATCCCAAATAAAACGGGTGGAGGTGGTTTGTGAGACCATAGTGAGAGGTATGTCCCGCCGTTCCGGCGCGGTTTCCAGCCAGTTCGACAGCTCCGCCACCCCCTTCCAGCACCACCGGCCGCCGGCACCATCCGGCGATGGCGGCCACCTCCGGATGGGTGCGGGTGCCGATGATGAGCACCTGCCGCCCCCCCTCCTCAGCGCGGGAGACGATCTGGTGTATGCGGGACACATTGGGGCAGGTGGCGTCGATGACCGGCCGGCCCAGGCGCGCCAGCGCCTCATGGACGGGCCGTCCCTCCCCGTGGGAACGGATAAGCACCGCCGCCCCCGGCGGAACCTCCTCCGGGGTGTCCACCAGGCCCACCCCTATGGACTCCAGATAGGCGATCACGTCCCGGTTGTGGATGATGGGCCCCAGCATGACGCATGGCCGGCCCTCCTCCGCCGCCATCTCCGCCATCTGCACCGCCCGGCGGACTCCGTAGCAGAAGCCGGCGGAGCGGGCCAGCTCCAGCCTCACCGGCCAGCCTGAGGCTTCAAAGCCTCAATGCGCTCCATCAGATCATCGGCCACCGCGTGGTAGTCCTCCGGCGTGGGCTTACGCCCCTCGGGGGCCTTAGGATAGTATGCCTCGCCGAACACGACGGGATTCCAGCGGAACCACTTTTTCTCCGCAGGAAGATAGATGGGGACGATGGGCACGCCGGTACGCAGGGCCAGCATGGCCGCGCCGGTCTTGGCATCGCCGAATTCGCCGTCCTGGTGGCGGGTGCCCTCCGGGAACATGAGCAGCAGTTCACCGTCCTTCAGGTACTTCATCGCCGTCTTGATAGCCGCCACGTCCGCCTTGCCCCGCTTGACGCCGAAAATGCCGCCGTGCTTCAGCACCCAGCCGATGAAGGGCCAGTGCATAATCTCCTCCTTGGCCATGACGTGGATCTGGTAATGCCACCCCAGTGCATAGGCGATGAACAGTGGGTCATTGGTGCGGGTGTGGTTGGCGCACAGCAGCGCGCCCCCTTCGGGCCTGTTCTGTTTATTGATGCACCGTGTGGGCATCACGATACGGAACACGACCCAGAGTACCATATAGGCAATGCAGTAAATGACATTTTTCTTTCGCTTCTTCATGCCTTCAGACGCTCCTTTATGGTTTCCAGAAGGACGTCCAGGCTCTCGTCCAGGGAATTTCCGGTGGTATCCACCAGCAGGGCGTCCTTCGCCTGCCGCAGCGGCGCGGCGGAGCGCCGGGTGTCGTGCTCATCCCGGAGAATGATATCCCGGAGCACGGTGTCATAGTCCGCCTCCTGCCCCCGCTTCCGCAGCTCGTCAAAGCGGCGGCGGGCCCGGTCCTCTGGCGAGGCGGTGAGGAAAATCTTTACATCCGCGCCGGGGAGGACCACCGTGCCGATGTCCCGGCCGTCCATGATCACATCGTGCTCCCGGGCCATGTCCCGCTGACGCTCCAGGAGAAAGGCCCGCACCGCCGGGATGGCCGACACGCCGGAGGTATACCGGGAGATCACATGCTGGCGGATGGCATCGGTCACATCCTCGCCGTCCAGATACATATGCTGCAGGCCGTCCGCGCCATACTTCAGCTCGATGTCCAGGCCGTCCAGCAGAGCGGTCACCGCCGCCTCGTCCTCCGGGTCCACTCCGGCCCGGTAGGCCCGCAGACCTACGGTCCGATAGATGGCCCCGGTATCCACATACAAAAAGCCCAGCCTGCGGGCCAGCAGCTTCGCCAGGGTGGACTTTCCCGCCCCGGAGGGGCCGTCCACGGCGATGCTCTTGTGCTTTGTCATGGGTTGATTCCTCCTATGTCTTGTGCGGCGGCCTCTCCAGCGGCGTGGCCGGTGGACCAGGCAATTTGCAGATTGAAGCCGCCAGTGTAGGCATCCACATCCAGCACCTCCCCGGCAAAATAGACGCCGGGGGCCTTCTTGGATTCTAAAGTGGTGGGATTGATCTCGGATACCTTTATCCCGCCTGAGGTGACGATGGCCTCCTCCACCGGGCGGGGCCCCTGTATGTCGATGCGCAGGCACTTGAGGACCTCCAGCAGACGGCGGCGCTGGGCCTTCGTCACCGAATGAACCTTCTCCGCCGCCGGGATGCCGGTACGCTCCACCAGCACCGGCACCATCAGGCGGGGTGCCAGGCCCTCCAGAACATTGTGAAAGTCCCGGTTGGCGTTCTCCTCAAAGTCCCGCAGCAGACGGCGGTCCAGCTTCTCCTCATCCAGTGCGGGCTTCAAATCCAGATTGATGTAGTAGTGCTCTGTGTCAAAGTCCCGCATATGGGCGCTGGCGCTGAGAATCAGCGGCCCGGACAGGCCAAAGTGGGTGAACAGCAACTCCCCCTGCCCGGCGTAGACGGTCTTCTTTTTGCTGTTGCGCACCTGAATGGCCACGTTGCGCAGCGACAGGCCCTGCATTTTTGCACAGGCATCCCCCTCCGCCACCAGTGGCACAAGGCTGCCTCTGGGCGGCAGAATGGTGTGGCCCAGCGCCTCAGCCAGGGCATATCCGTCACCGGTGGAGCCGGTCAGCGGATAGGAAACCCCGCCGGTGGCGATGACCACCGCCCCGCCGGGGTAAAAGCCGCGCTCCCCCTCCACGCCGGTGAGGATCTCACCCTCCCGTCGCAGGGCGCGGGCCCGGTCCTGCACAATGTGCACCCCGGACCGACGCAGGGCCAACAGCAGGGCGTCGATGATGTCAGCGGCTTTGTCGGAGCAGGGAAAGACCCGGTTCCCCCGCTCTGTTTTCAGCGGTACTCCCAGGCCCTCAAAAAACGCCTTCACCGCCTCCGGGGGAAAGCGGGTGACGGCGCTGGTGAGGAACCGGCTGTTGCGTGGGACATTCTGCAGCACCTCCGGCGCCGCACAGTCGTTGGTCACGTTGCAGCGGCCCTTTCCGGTGATGTAGAGCTTGCGCCCCAGCTTGGGATTGCGCTCCAGCAGGGTGACGGCTGCACCCTTTTGGGCGGCGGCGACGGCGGCCATACAGCCGGCCGCACCGCCGCCGATGACAATTACATGCTTCAAGTGATCTCTTCCACTTTCTCATAGACCTCGTATTCATCCCAGATCTGCTCCAGTGTCTCAAAGGTCTGGGAGAGGTCGTCGTTTTTCTTGCGACCGATGGCCACAATCAGCGCGTTGATCAGCGACAGCGGAGCCACCAGGGAGTCCACGAAGGACGCCATATCGCTCTTGGCCAGCAGGGTCAGGGTGGAGATGGGAGCCAAGGGGGAGGTTTCGCTGTCGGTGAGGGCGATGGTGGCGGCCCCCCGGTCGTGGGCAAACTGCATGGCCTTCACCGTCCGGCGGGAATACCGCGGGAAGCTGACGCCCACAATGACATCGTTGGGACCGATGCGCAAGAGCTGCTCGAATACCTCACTGGTGGAGGTGGCGTGTACCACGGTGACATTGTCAAAAATCAGGTTGAAGTAGAAGCCCAGAAAGCTGGCCAGGGCCGCCGCGGAGCGCACGCCCAGGATATAGATGTGGCGGGCGTCCACAATAGCGCTTACCGCCCGGTCGAAGTCCTCCCGGTTGGTCTCCTCCAGAGTCATATGGATCTTATCCATATCCGACTGCATGACCATGGACAGGATGTCCTGATTGCCGATGCGGTCGTTGGAGACCTCAATGCGCTGGATGGAGGTGAGCTTGCTGCGGATCATCTCCTGCAGGGCCTTCTGCATAGCGGGATAACCGTCATACCCCAGTTCAGCGGCAAAGCGCACCACGGTAGACTCACTGACGTTGACCGTCTTGCCCAGGCGGCTGGCAGTCATGAAAGCGGCCTTGTCATAGGATTCCAGGATAAAGCCGGCAATCAGCTTCTGTCCCTTGGAAAAGGTACTCATATTGGTCTGAATGACCGAAAGGATATCTTTGGACATTGTGGACGATCCCTCGCATTTCTGCCCGCCCGTGGCGGGAATGATACCACGCTGTGTTTTGATTCGTCCCTATCATACCGGGAATTGACCGGAAAAGCAATCCCTTTCTGCAAGTTTTCCTGATCTCCTTGCAAAAGAGATCATTTTCGCAGGAGACAAAGCTCCTCACCTGTCAGGCGCCGCCATGCTCCCACAGGCAGCGCGCCCAGGCAGAGCTCCCCTCCCGCACCCGCTGGAGGCGGCGCACCCGCAGGCCCGCTGCGCGCACATCCGGCGCACCTGCCGGTTGCGCCCCTCATGGATGACCACGGAGAGCACCCCCCCCCCCCGGAGTGACCCGGGCCGGACGGAGGGCGTACCCATCCAGCTCCATAGGGCCCCGCAGCACCGGGAGGGCGGCGTCCACGTCGCCCTCCACCCACACCGGTATTCCTTCTCCACCTCGTGGCTGGGGTGGAGAAGGGCGTGGGTCAGCGCCCCGTCGTCGGTGAGGAGGAGCAGCCCCTCGGAGTCCAGATCCAGCCGCCCAACCGGCCACCCGGGCGCCGCAGCCGGCCACCAGCTCCGCCACGGTGCGCCGCCCTTTCATCAGAGAGGGTGGTTACGTAGCCCCTGGGCTTGTTGAGCATCAGATAAGTACGGCGGGCGGGCCGCCGCAGAGGCCGCCCGTCCACTCGGATGTCGTCCCGCTCCGGGTCGGCCTTGTCCCCACCCGCGCGGTACATCCGTTTACCGTCACCCGCCCGGAGAGATAGCCCTCCGCCGCCCGCCGGGAGGACACGCCGTGGGCCGAAAGGATTTTCTGCAGCCGCTCTTCCATGGCCGCTCCCCTTTACAAATTCGAATCAGAGATCCAGCGGCAGCAGACCGTCGCCAGCGTGTCGGCCTCCCCGCCCGGAACCAGTCCAGCACCCGGCCGAACAGGCCGCGGCCGGCCCGGTCGTCCGCCACATCGCCGGCATAGAGTAGATAGGTCTCGCCGATTACCGCGCCGTCCAGCGTAAAGAGCAGCCGGCCGGCAATGGTTCCGCCCTGGATCGGGGCCTCCACCCGCTCCGGCAGCTCCACACGGGCCCTGACCAGCTCTCCTTCCGTCAGCGGATAGTACACATCGGAGGCCGTATAGACCGGAACAAAGCGGTTGAGGCTGCCCGTCACCGGGAGCATGCGGAAGGTCCGGTTCGCCAGGGCCAGCATGGCGCTGCGGTAGTGGGCAAAGCCATAGTCAAACAGGGCGGCGTGGTCTGCCCAGTCGTTGGGATCATTCAGCGTGACGGCGATCAGGCGCTGCCCATCCCGCTCCGCACAGGAAACCAGCGTCCGCCCGCCCTGTCCGTGTAGCCGGTCTTGAGGCCAGTGCAGCCCTCATACCGCCAGAGCAGCTTGTTGTGATTGGTGAGGGTGCGCCCTGCCACCGTGATGGAACGGGTACCCACGATCTTTGCCAGCGCTTCGTGCTCCATCACCACCCGGGCCAGGGCAGCCATGTCGGCGGCGGTGGAGTGGTGCCCCTCGTCATTGAGCCCGTTTGGGTTTTCAAAGTGGGTGTGCTCCATGCCCAGCTCGGCGGCCTTGTCATTCATCCAGGCCACAAAGTGTCCACGTCCCGGCGCAGAAGCCCGCAATGGCCACCGCCGCGTCATTGCCGAGGCGAGCAGCAGCCCGTAGAGCAGCGCCTCCAGCGTCAGCTCCTCCCCGCCTTCAGATACATGGAGGAGCCCTCCACTCCGGTCCACTCGGGCCGGATGGTGACTACCTCGGACAGATCAGGGTGAGATTCCACCGCCACCAGCGCGGTCATCAGCTTGGTAATGCTGGCAATGGGGCGCTCCTCCTCCGCGTTCTGGGCATAAGGACCCGGCCGCTTTCCCCATCGATCAGGATGGCGGAGGCAGCCGAGATGCCGGGCCCGGCGGCCCGGACGGAGGGACAGAGCAGAACAGCCAGTGTCAAAGGACGGCGGCAAACCGTTTCAAACAGCATCACCTCAGGGGATAGATGCTGCTAGTATGCGTGTCAGCCCTGGGATTTATCCTTGTCCTGCTGCTTCTCGATAAAGCCAGTGACCTTGTCAATCACATCGGGCACCATCTCTACCACCCGGTCTACGGCGGTGCCGGGCGGAGGCGCTACGGGCATCAGGCGCACCGAGTCCCCTTGACAATCAGGAAGGCCACCGGGGACAGGTTCATTCCCGCGCCGCTGCCGCCGCCGAAGGAGTTGTCGTCCTCCGGCTTCTGGTTCTTGGAGGTAAAGTCGCTGCCGCCGGAGGCGAAGCCCACCGTCAGCTTGAGATGGGAATGATGGTGATCTCACCGGCCAAAATGGGCTTGCCCACAATGGTGTTGACGTCCGCGATCCCGGAGCTTCTGCATAGTGGTGGTCATCAGATCACCGATGGGATGTTGCTTTTCCATACGTTAAACCGCCTCTTTCTGCTTGCTTGTCGCCGGGCTCCCGGCCTCGGCGCGATACTTGGAGAACTCTGCCAGAAACCGTGTGGTCAGGCGCAGGCCCAGAGCCAGCGCCTGGCCGGCGGTCAGGGTGGCCGCCGCGTAGAGATAAACGGAGGGCTGCTCCGCGTCAAAGTCCACCCGGGTGCGCAGCCTCCGCTCCTTCACGTTAAAATTCTGCTCCACCAGCGGCCAGATCATACCGATAAATGCGTTCACCCCGCCGAAGCACAGGGCGGCGGCAGCGGGTCCGGCGCCGCCGCGGTAACTTCAAGCTGGAACACATCAATGCGCAGCTTGCGCCGGAAGCGCCCGCCGCCTCGGCGATCAGCGGAAGAAACCGCTTCACCAGCGCCAGCGGCCCGCCGCCCAGCTCCGGCTGCGGGCGTTCCTCCCTTTTTCTCCCTTCGGGACGATTTCCCAGCCTTCGGCGGGGCCGTTTCGGCTTTCTGGGATAGAGCATCAGGCGCAGCGGCCCTACCTTCAGTTTGAGCCGCAGTCCGGCGGCGGAGTACTCCGCCAGCGCGCCCAGTCGCACCAGGCGGAGGAGCGCTCCCAGCGCCAGAAGCACCGCGCCCAGGATCAGGATTGCTTTCATCCAGCCCTACGCCTCCTCCTCGGCCTGTGCCATCTCCCGGGCCGCCTGAAGCAGCTCCTCCTCGGTGACCTCCTCTGTCCCCTCCGCGGTCTGGGCGGCCTGAAGCCGCTCCACCGCCGCCTGCATCTCCAGGGTAAGCTGTCCGTCCTCCGGGGTGGTGTTGGGCAGCTCGGGCAGCTCATCCAGATTGGATAGTCCGAAGGAGCGCAGGAAGGTCTGGGTGGTGCGGTACTGGATGGGGCGGCCCGGCACGGCCAAGCGGCCGCACTCCTCGATCAAGTCACGCTCCAGAAGCAGGCTGACGGTGTAGGAGCTGTCCACGCCGCGGATCTGGTCCACATAGGCCCGTGTGGCAGGCTGGTAGTAGGCGATGATGGCCAGCACCTCCAGGGCGGGCTGGCTCAGGCGGGCGGGCCGCCGACTCTCAAACGCCCGGCGGATGCAGTCGGCAAACTCCGGCGCAGAGCAGAGCTGATAGCTGTTGTCCAGCCGCACCAGGCGGATGCCACGCCGCTCATAGCGGTAGGCATCGGCCAGGCGTTGGCACACGGAGTCCGCCGTGATCCGGTCGATGTCCAGCGCCAAACACAGGCGCTCCACCCCCACCGGCTCCCCGGCGGCAAAGAGGACCCCTCAATGGCGGATTCAATTTCCTTCAATTCCATAGTATACCCTCAATCTGCCGTTTCTCCCCATCGGTGGTCAGCTCCAGCTCTCCCCGCCCTCCTCGGTACAGGTCACGGTGCAGTCGCTCTCCGTGCCTGCCAGCCGCAGGCGGCGGGCCTTGCACAGCTCCAGCACTGCGATAAAGGTGGCCACCACCTCCGAGCGGCTCCGGTTGCCCTTGAACAGAGCCCGGAACCGGGTCACACCGAAGCGGCTGAGCCGTTCCAGAATTTCGCCGGCCTTGTCCGCCACCGGGTAGGGCTCCCGGCCCACGATGCCCTCGAAGGCCGCCATGGGTGGCGGGAGGCGGTGGTCCACCGGGCCAGCACCGCCGTCATGGCACGCAGCAGATCCTCCGGCTTGTGGACGTAGCGGTAGGTCCTATTAACCGGCAGGGCCTCGGGCACCTTGGGAATATAGTCCCGGCCGATGGCGTAGCGGTCGGACAGCTCTGGCACGATGGCCTTGATCTTGGCAAAGTTTTCGTGGCGCTGGTGCTCCTCCAGAGAGGCAATGAGCTGTTCCATCTCGGAGATGGCCTCCTCGTCGTGGATGGAGAGCAGCATCCGCGTCTTGATGAACACCAGGTGGGCCGCCATGGTGACAAACTCGCTCGCCACCTCCAGATCCAGCCGCTTGCGCTGATCCATCCACTCCAGATACTGGTCTAGGATCAGGGAGATCTGGATGTCCTTGATCTCCATCCTGTTCTTGCTCAGCAGGTGGAGGATCAGATCCAGTGGGCCGTTGAAGTCCTCCATAGCCTCATCCCGGGCCTTGACCACCTTTTCCAGATGAAAAATCGGCGTTTCGATGGCGCCTCACCTCAAAACAGATTTAAAATAGCAGACGCGTCCTGGAACAGCAGCAACCCGCCCAGAGGCATTCCGGTGAGGGTGCAAAAGCCCCGTAGGACATGGACCATCAGGAAGGACAGGGGCTTGTCGAACACCCCACCAGCACCAGGAGGATCACCACTCCCATCACATACTTCTCATAGCGCAAGATGGTGTAGTAGATTCGGTCGGGCAGCAGGGCGAACAGGATTTTGGAGCCGTCCAGGGCGACAGGGGATCAGGTTGAACAGCCCCATCCCCACCCCAACAGGGCCATGTTGGACAGGAAGCACAGCACGAACACCGCCGCCGGGCCCAGAGGGGCCAGATGGAACACGGCGGAGCTGACTCCCACCGCCGCCAGGGCGGTGAGGAAGTTGGCCGCCGGTCCGGCTAGGGCGGTAAGCGCCATTCCTGCCTGGGGTGCTTAAAATAGCGCATATCCACCGGCACCGGCTTGGCCCAGCCCACCTTGGCCACAAGCATCATCAGCAGACCCACCACATCCAGATGCCGGATGGGATTGAGGGTCAGCCGCCCGGCATTTTTGGCCGTGGGATCTCCCAGTCGCCAAGCCACAAAGCCGTGGGACAGCTCGTGCAGGGTGATGCACAGCAGAGCTGCCGCGGCACTGATAAGGAGGGTGAGCAGGCCCCACCAGTCCATGTTGTTGAGAAAGTCGGATATGGAGCCCAAGCGTCCGCCCCCCTAGCACAAAGATCGTGTCAATTATAGCAAATTTCCAGGAGAAACTCAAGGAAAAGCGGCGGAGCCCTCCCCTGAGCGTCCGCCGTCCTCTCATACAATGGTGTTGCATAGGATTCCGATGCCTGAAACCTCCACCTCTACTGTATCGCCTGGTTGCATGGGGCCCACACCGGCGGGGGTGCCGGTGGCGATCACGTCCCCCGGCTCCAGGGTCATGGAGGCGGTGATGAAAGAGATGAGCGCCCGCACACCAGTGATGAGCTGCTCTGTCCTCCCCTGCTGCACCACCTGACCGTTCAGTCGGGTGGTGATGGTCAGGTGTTCCGGGTCCACCTCGTCGGTGACGACAGGCCCCATGGGGGCAAAGCCATCCATATTTTTGCCGCGGGCCCACTGGCCGTCCGCCTTCTGGACATCCCGGGCGGTGATATCGTTGAGGCAGGTGTAGCCCAGCACATAGTCCAGCGCCTCCTCCTCCGGCACATCCTTGGCACGCCGCTTCATTACCACGGCCAGCTCTCCCTCGTAATCCAGCCGCCCTACAAAGTCTGGGGCGTGAACCGTCCCCAGGTGGGCGTTGAGGGCGTTGGGGGCCTTGAGAAACAGGGTGGGCCGGTCGGGGGTGTTGGAGGCATCCAACATGGACTTCATTTCATGGATGTGGTCGAAATAGTTCTTTCCAATGCAGACAATTTTTGTGGCCTCACAGGGAGCCAGGAGGCGGCAGCCGGACAGGGGCAGGCTCTCTCCGTCATAACGGACACCCTCAAAGGGCGGCTCTGTCAGAGTGCGCACCACATCGCCGTGGAGCACCCCCCACACGCCCCTTCCTTCTCGCAGCAGTTTGACAAATCTCATACGCTTCCCTCCGCGTGCTCCAGGATCAGATTGAGCAGCTCCTGTTTGCCGTCTCCCTTCTCGGCTGAAAAGGGAATCAGCTTTACAGGCTCGTCCAGCTCAAGAGTTTCCCGGATGCGCGCCAGGTTCGGCTCTATGTCGCTCTTGCGCAGCTTATCCAGCTTGTTGGCCACAACCGCAAAGGGACGGCCGCTGTTCTTGAAAAACTCCGCCATGGTGCAGTCGTCCGCCGTGGGCTTGTGCCGGGCATCCACGATCATCAGTCCCAGGGTCATCAGGGAGTTGTCCGCGAACCACTCCTCCATCAGGCGACCCCAGCGGGCTTTCTCCGCCTGGGACACCTTGGCGTAGCCATAGCCGGGGAGATCCACCAGGTAGAAAGCGCCGTCGATCAAAAAGTAGTTGATGTGGGTGGTCTTGCCCGGTGCCGCGCCCACCCGGGCAAAATTCTTCCGGTTGAGCAGCCGGTTGATCACCGAGGACTTGCCCACGTTGGAGCGGCCGGCAAAGGCCACCTGAGGCAGGCGATCCCGGGGAAAGTCCCCGGCCTTGGCCGCGGAGCGCACAAACTCCGCCTTCTGTAAATTCACACTCATGTCAATTCCTCACTGTCGGAAGGTGGGTACTTCCCGGCTCCGGGAGCCGGACTCAGGGGGCGGGAGCGCGTCATCCCGAAGGGGGTCGCAGGTCTTCAGCTCCAGCGCCTCGGCCAGCACCGAATCCACCTGCTCCACCGGAACAAAGTGCAGAGCGGCCCGGACGGTGGGGTCGATCTCCTCCAGATCCGGCACATTGTCCGCCGGCAGGAACACGGTTTTGATGCCGTTGCGGTAGGCGGCCATGGTCTTCTCCTTCAGGCCGCCAATGTGCAGCACTCTGCCCCGTAAAGTAACTTCACCTGTCATTGCGATCTCCCGCCTCACCGGCGCGCCGGTGAGGGCGGACACCATGGCGGTGGTGATGGCAATGCCGGCGGAGGGGCCGTCCTTGGGCACTGCTCCCTCCGGGAAGTGGACGTGAATGTCCTTCGTCTTGTAAAAATCCGCCTCGATTCCCAGTTGGACGGCGCGGCTGCGGATGTAGGACAGGGCGGCCTGGGCGGACTCCTTCATGACGCTGCCCAGGTTGCCGGTGAGCTCTACCTTGCCGGAGCCGGGCACCACGCCCGCCTCCACCTCCAGGATCTCGCCCCCCACCTGGGTCCAGGCCAGGCCGTTGACCACGCCTACCTGCTCCGTCCGGGGCAGCCGCTCCGGGTGATAGCGGCGGATACCCAGATAGTCCTCCAGGTTATCTCCTGTGATGTGAATCGACTTTACACCATTTGACACAATGTCCATAGCCGCCTTCCGGCACAGTGCCCCCAGCTTCCGCTCCAGAACACGGACGCCGGCCTCACGGGTATAGCCCCGAATCAGCTCCCGGATGGCGTCGTCGGTCAGCCTGAGCTGGGCCTTTGTCAACCCGTGGCGTTTCAGCTCCTTGGGCAGCAGGTGCCGCTTGGCGATCTGCAGCTTCTCCTCATCGGTATAGCTGGTCAGTTCAATGACCTCCATCCGGTCCAGCAGGGGCCGGGGGATGGTATCCAGGGTGTTGGCGGTGGTGATAAAGAGCACGTCGGAGAGATCGAAGGGCACCTCCAGAAAATGGTCGCGGAAGGTGCTGTTCTGCTCGGCGTCCAGCACCTCCAGCAGGGCCGAGGCGGGATCGCCCCGCTGATCATTGCCCAGCTTGTCGATCTCATCCAGCAACAGCAGCGGATTACAGCTCTCAGCCTGCTTGACGGCGGCAATGATGCGGCCCGGCATGGCCCCCACATAGGTCTTGCGGTGGCCGCGGATCTCCGCCTCGTCATGGACGCCGCCCAGGGAGATACGGGCCAGCTTACGGTTTAAGGCCCGCGCCATGCTCATGGCGATGGAGGTCTTGCCCACGCCGGGAGGCCCCACCAGGCAGAGGATCTGTCCCTTCAGTCCGGGGGCCAGTTGCTTGACCGCCAGGAACTCCAGAATGCGCTCCTTGACCTTCTCCAGGCCGTAGTGGTCGACATCCAGCACCCTGCGGGCCGCCTCCACGTTGACCCGCTCCTTGGTGTGCTTGCCCCAGGGCAGCTCCAGCACGGTATCCAGGTAATTGCGCAGAACGGTGGCCTCGGCGGAGCCGAAGGGCTGCTTCTCCAGCCGGCCCACCTCTTTCGTGAGCTTGTCCGCCACCTCCTGGGGCAGCTTGGCCTTGGCGATGCGCTGGCGGTACTCGGCAATCTCGCTGTCGCCGCCGGCACCCTCCTCCCCCAGCTCCTGCTGGAGAACCTTGAGCTGCTCCCGCAGAACATAGTCCCGCTGGCTGCGGGTGAGCTGCTCCCGCACCTTGCCCTGCATCTCCTGTTCCAGCTCCAGAATCTCCACCTCCCGGCGGAGGCTCTGGCACAGGCGCTCCAGGCGGCGCACCGGCCGCAGCTCCTCCAGAATGGCCTGCTTGTCCCCCGTGCGCATGGGCAGGTTCTGGGCGATGTAGTCGGCGATGTAGCCCGGGTCCTCACTGGAGAGCACCGAGAGGAGCACATCGGGAGTCATCTTGGGGGCCAGCTCAATAAACCGCTCGAAGAGCTCGTAGGTCTGGCGGATAAGGGCCTCCGTCCGGGCGGAGCGGCGGACCGGCTGTTCCGCCGGAAGCTCCTCCACCAGGGCGTTCAGGTAGGGCGTGGTCTTGGGCAGAAGGCACAGCCGCCCGCGGCTGACCCCCTCCACCATCACCCGCACGTTGTCTCCGGGCAGGCGCAGAATCTGGCGCACATTGCAGATGGTCCCGATGCTGTAAAGGTCTTTTTCCTGCGGGCTTTCAACGGCCAGCTCCCGCTGGGCCACCAGGAAAATCGGCTGGCCTGAGGCCATGGACTCGTCCAGTGCCTGAATGGACGCCTGCCGTCCCACATCGAAGTGGAGCAGCATCTGCGGAAAGACGGTCAGCCCCCGCAGGGCCAGAGCAGGCATAGTTTGCTGCCGGTTCAGTTCTTCCATCACACATTCACTTCCTTCCAGGGCAGGGATTTGATGCAGAATGGGGCGAGGGATGCTCCCCCGCCCCACCGGTTCAGTTGCTGTTTAAGAGACATTTCCCTTGGGGGATACGCCCCCCTGCTCCGCATGGAGGGCGGCACCGCCAAGACGGGGCCGCTGGGTGCGGTCGGGATCGTGCTCAACGGCGGGGGAAACGTGTTCTTTCACGCTCTCAGCCGTAATCGTCACCCGGGTGATCGTTGGATCAGAGGGCACCTCGTACATCAGAGGGGTCATTACCTCCTCCAGCACGGCCCGCAGGCCGCGGGCGCCGATGCCGCGCTCGATGGCCCGGTCGGCGGCAGCCTCCAGCGCCTGGGTATCGAAGTCCAGCTCCACCATGTCGTACTCCAACAGCTTCTGGTACTGCTTCACCAGGGCATTCTTCGGCTCGGTGAGGATGCGCACCAGTTGTCCCTTGTCCAGAGCGTTCAGGGTGGTGATCACCGGCAGGCGGCCTACCAGCTCCGGGATGATTCCGAACTTGAGCAGGTCATGGGGCTGTACCTGCTTGAGCACCGAGGCAGTATCCCGCTCCTTCTTACTCTGGATGTCCGCGCCGAAGCCAATGGTCTTTTTGTTCAGGCGCTGCTCGATGATCTTCTCCATCCCGTCGAAAGCGCCGCCGCAGATGAAGAGGATATTCTTGGTGTTGATCTGGATGAACTCCTGGTGGGGATGCTTGCGGCCGCCCTGGGGCGGAACGTTGGCCACAGTACCCTCCAGGATTTTCAGCAGGGCCTGCTGCACGCCCTCGCCGGACACGTCGCGGGTAATGGAGGTGTTCTCACTCTTGCGGGCGATCTTGTCGATCTCGTCCACGTAGATGATGCCGCGCTCAGCCAGCTCGATGTCGTAGTCGGCAGCCTGCACCAGTCGCAGGAGGATGTTCTCCACGTCGTCGCCCACATATCCGGCCTCGGTGAGGGTAGTGGCGTCGGCGATGGCGAAGGGCACCTTCAGAATCCGGGCCAGGGTCTGGGCGAACAGGGTCTTGCCACAGCCCGTAGGCCCCATGAGCAGGATGTTGCTCTTCTGGAGCTCCACGTCCTCCCCGCCGCCGAAGTAGATGCGCTTATAGTGGTTGTAGACCGCCACGGACAGGGCGATTTTAGCGTCCTCCTGCCCGATGATATACTGGTCCAGCACGTCGCGGATCTCCCTGGGGGTGGGGATCACATCGGGGATGTCCGGCCCGGCCTGCTCCTCGGGATCGTAAGTGTCGTCCAGAATGCTCATGCACAGGTGGACACACTCGTTGCAGATATAGGCGCCCGGACCGGCGATGATGCGGGCGACCTGTTCCTGGTGCTTGCCGCAGAAGGAACAGCGCACGGATTTGCGCTCGTCATTTTTCGGCATGGTTTGCTCCCTCAAGTCTTTCTAAGGCTCAGAGGGAGCGGGGCGTTTGCTTCCCCGCTCCCTCTGTTGGATTTTATCGCGTATAAATGACCTTGTCAATCAGGCCGTACTCCTTAGCCTCCTCCGCGGACATGAAATTGTCGCGCTCACAGTCGGCTGTAACCACTTCCAGCGGCTTACCGGTGTTGTCCGCCAGAATGTGGTTCATGCGCTTTTTGATAATCTCCAGGCGCTTCAGGTGGATGGCCATATCGGTGATCTGTCCCTGAGTGCCGGCGGAGGGCTGATGGATCATGATCTCCGCGTTGGGCAGAGCCAAGCGCTTGCCCTTGGCGCCGGAGGAGAGCAGAAACGCGCCCATGCTGGCAGCCATGCCGATGCAAATAGTGGATACATCGCACTTAATATACTGCATCGTGTCATAAATGGCCATACCGTCGGTGACGGAGCCGCCGGGACTGTTGATGTAAAACTGGATGTCCTTGTCCGGGTCCTGGGCCTCCAGATACAGCAGCTGGGCCACCACCAGGCTGGCCGTGGTGGCGTTGACCTCTTCTCCCAGGAACACAATGCGGTCGTTCAGCAGGCGGGAAAAGATGTCATAGGAACGCTCGCCGCGGTTGGTCTGCTCTACTACATAAGGAACTAGGCTCATAATGAAGGATCTCCTTTAATTTTGATGTCGGGGTGCAGGGCGCCCCACCATCCTACCGCAGACGGGCAGGCTCACAAACAGAGTATGCCCATCGTTTGGAAACTTATTCCTCCGTCTTCTCCACGGCCGCCTCGGCGGTCTCCTCCACCTTCTTGCGGGAGGTGCCCTTGCGGGCGGTCTTCTTGGGCTTCTCCTCGCCCTCGGCGCTCTCCTCCGCCTTCTTCTTGGTGGACTTCTTCTTGGCGGGGGCCTTGCCGACCTTGGCGCTGTCGTAGACCACGTGCTCAGCCTTGTGGTAGCTCTGCTCCTTGCGGATACTGTCGGCGGTCACTGCGGCCTTCACCTTGTCCACATCCATGTGATACTGCTCGGCCAGACGTTTGTACTCCTCCTCCAGCTCCTCGTCGGAGATGGTGATATTTTCGGCAGCCACGATGGCGCCCAGCGCCAGCTCACGGCGCACGCGCTCCAGAGCAGCGGCCTTGGCCTGCTCCCGCATGATATCCATGGTCATGCCGGTCATGGCCAGATACTGGTCAAAGGGGATACCCTGGGCCTGGATGCGCTGGGCCATGTCGTTCACCAGGTTATCGGCCTCATACTCCACCATGGCGTCGGGAATCTCGACCTCCATGTTGTCCATAACCTGCTCCATCAGAGCGGCCTCGAAGTCACGCTGGTTCTGAGTCTCGCGGCGTTCCTTCAGCTTCTCACCCAGATCCTTTTTAAAGTCGGCGAGGGTATCGAACTCGGACACATCCTTAGCGAACTCGTCGTCCACCTCAGGCAGCTCCTTGGCCTTGACCTCGTGAACCTTCACCTTGAAGACAACAGCCTTACCGGCCAATTCGGCGTGATAGTCCTCGGGGAAGGTGATGTTCAGCTCCTTCTCGTCGCCGGCTTTGGCACCCACGAGCTGCTCCTCGAAGCCGGGGACGAAGGAACCGGAGCCCAGCTCCAGGCTGTGGCCCTCGGCCTTGCCGCCGTCGAAGGGCTTGCCGTCCAGGAAGCCCTCGAAGTCAATCACCACAGTGTCGCCGGTCTCGGCCGCCCGCTCCACGGTCACCATGCGGGTGGCGCGGTTGATGAAGGGCTTGAGCTCGTTGTCGACGTCCTCATCAGAGATGGCGACCTCGGCCTTCTCAGCAGTCAGGCCCTTGTACTCGCCCAGCTTCACCTCGGGGCGGACGGTGACCAGGGCCTTGAAGGTCAGGCCCTCCTTGCCCACATCCACGATCTCCACCTTGGGCCACGCCACGGCATCCAGCTTCTCCTGCTCAATCGCCTGGGCATAGGCCTCGGGGTACAAGTCGTTGATAGCATCCTCATAAAACACGCCGGAGCCGTACATGCCCTCGATGATCTTCCGGGGGGCCTTGCCCTTGCGGAAACCGGGCACGCTGATCTTGCCGCGCTGCTTCTTGTAGACCTTCTCGACAGCGGCCTCGAACTCCTCCTTGCCGATCTCGATCACCAGCTCGACGGTGCTCTTCTCCTGCTTCTCGACGCTCTTGACATTCATGTTGTTTACTTCCTCCTGTCAGCCCTGTCCCGCCGCGCATCGGCGGTATACGGGGCCATCTTTCGCGTTATCCGTTATATACTAGCAGATATGCGTCAAAATTTCCATACCTTTTTTCAATTATTCACAGATTTTTTGCGGGCGAAACCCCACATAGTCTGCGGAGACCAGATAATAGGCCACGCCTCCCTGCCGTCCTTCCACGGCCAAGCGGTGGCTGCCGCCGTGGAGATGGCTCGGCCAGCAGCAGCTCTGGACAGCGGTAGCCCGGATAGTGAACACCTTCGCGGATCAGCTCCGGCATAGAACCAGCCCCGGGTGCCGCACAGGGCGTAGCCCCCGTATTCATAGCAGTTGTTGTGCAGAATGCGGAGGGTTGAAAAGCCGCTCTCCGCAAAAAAGCGGTTCATCTTGGCGGCGGTGTTCCACCAGTAGTCGTGGTTTCCCTTGAGCAGCAGCTTCCGCGCCCCAGGCAGGGCGTCCAGGAAAGCGAAGTCCTTCTTTGCCTCCTCCAGACTCATGCCCCAGGACAGGTCGCCGCAGAGCACCACCGTATCCTCCGGCCCCACCGCCGCGAAGCCCTTCTGCAGCTTGTCCACATAGCCCTCCCAGCCCCCGCCGAACACGTCCATGGGCTTATTGGAGGACAGGGAGAGGTGGGTATCCCCGATCGCGTAGAGAGCCATTCAGCGCAGCATCTCCAGCACCTGGTCCACCATGTGCTCTTTGGTGACGCTCCGGCCAAAGCGGACCGTCTTGTCCTTCAGGGCAGCCAAGGGCGCCGGGACGGGTACGCCGGTCTGCTGGGAGAGCTGGTCCAAAATGGCCGTGCCGGCGGCCAGCTCGCTCACGCCCAGGGCGCCCAGCACGCTGTCACAGAACTTGAAGGGGCTGGCGGTGGACACCACCACGGTGGGGGTAGTGTCACCAGTATCCCGCCGGTACTGGTCGAGCACGTCAAAGGCCACGGCGGTGTGGGGATCGATCAGGTAGCGGTGCTCCTGCCACATGCGGCCGATGACCTTCTGTGTCTGAGCGTCGTCGCAGAAACCGGCGGCGAAGAGCTTCTCCAGCCTGCCCTTGATGGTGGGGCTCACCTCATACCGCCCGGACCGGGCCAGCTCCTCCATGTACCCGCGCGCCTCGGCGTCGTCGTGGTTAGACAGGGAGAAGAGCAGCCGCTCCAGGTTGGAGGAGATCAGGATATCCATGGAGGGGGACATCGTATTGTAGAAGGTGCGGTTGCGGTCGTACACGCCGGTGCACAGGAAGTCGGTCAGTACATTGTTGCTGTTGGAGGCGCAGATGAGCCTGCCGATGGGCACGCCCATCTCCCTGGCGTAGTAGGCGGCCAGAATGTTGCCGAAGTTGCCGGTTGGGACGCAGACGTTGATCCGCTCCCCCTTCTGAATCCGCCCCTCCCGCAGAAGGTCACAGTAGGCGGAGATGTAGTAGACGATCTGCGGCAGGACGCGGCCCCAGTTGATAGAGTTGGCCGAGGAGAGGAAAAAGCCGCGGCCGGCCAGCTTCTCCCGCAGGGCCTCGTCGGAGAACAGGCGCTTGACACCGGTCTGGGCATCGTCGAAGTTGCCTGCCACAGAGCAAACCCCTACGTTGTCCCCCTCCTGGGTGTTCATCTGCAGCTCCTGAATAGCGGAAACACCGTCCTTGGGGTAGAACACCAAGATGCGGGTCTTGTCCACGTCCTTGAAGCCCTCCAGGGCGGCCTTGCCCGTGTCACCGGAGGTGGCGACCAGGATGCACACCGTCTTCTCCTCTTGGTTTTTCACCAGGGAGGCGGAGAGCAGGTGTGGCAGCATCTGCAGGGCCATGTCCTTGAAGGCACAGGTGGGGCCGTGCCACAGCTCCAGACAGTAGGTGTTTTCGTCCACCGCCCGAACAGGTGCCACCTCCTTCACATCGAACTTCTCTCCGCCGTAGGCCTTGTCCGCATAGGCAGACAGCTCAGAGGCCGTGAAATCATCCAGATAGGAGTTCATCACATAGACGGCCCGCTGCTGGTAGGACATGTCTCGCATGGTGTCCAAGGCGTTGTGGGACAGCTTTGGAAATACCTCGGGGGTCATAAGGCCGCCATCCGCAGCCAGTCCCTGGGCGATTGCCTCCGCCGCCGTGCGCCGGTCTTCCTTGTTCCTCGTGCTTACATAGTACATACTTCGCTCACAACCCTCATCAGATTCTCAAAAAACAGGGCGCGCACCAGCGCCTCACTGTAATTCCGCTGCAGCAGCCGCTCCCACAGCCGGTCCAGATCCTGAATACCCGTGATCCCCTCCGGCAGGCTGGAACAGCCGTCCAGATCGCCGCCCAAAGCGACGGTCCGCTCGCCCCCCAGCTCCAGCCAGTGCTCCAGGTGGGCGATGGCGGTGTCCAGGTCGGCCCGCTCCCCCAGGAAGTTGGCGTAGAGGTTAAGGCCAACCACTCCGTTGTGGTCTATTATGGCAGTAAATTGCTCATCGGTCAAGTTCCTGGGATGAGAAAAGACCGCCCGGGCATTGGAATGGCTGGCAAAAAAGGGGCCACTCAGCTCCTCCGCCACGTCCCAGAAGCCTGGATCCGACAGGTGGGACACGTCCACCAGCATGCCCAGCCGCTCCATTTTGCGGACGAACACCCTGCCCTGAGGCGTCAGCCCCCGCTCCGGCTCCTCTGCATTCGTGCCGGAGAGGGCGTTGACGTGGTTCCATGTGGGGTTAACGGCCCGAACCCCCATGGCGTGGGCCTCCTCCAGCCGCTCCAGGGAGCAGTCCAGCAGCTCCGCCCCCTCCACCGAGAGGAAGGCCGCCCGCCGCCCCGACCGAAAGGCCGCCTCCGCCTCCGCGCCAGTGCGGCAAAAGGCTGCTAGATCGGCATTGGCCGCCATTTCCCGCTCAAAGAGCGCGTACTCCTCCAGAAAGAGCTCCCGGTGGGTTTTCCCGCTGAGATCCCGAACCGGGGTGGGCTCCGGCTCTCCGAACAGGGCGAAAAACTGGGCGCAGCGGCGGTATTTCCCCATACGCTCCAGATCCACATGGCCGTCGTTCCGGCGCAGGCCTCCGCCGGAGAGATAGCGCAGAAACACCGCGTCACAGTGTCCGTCAAACAAATCAATTGCATACCGCTCCATCTGGAACTCCCCCTAAAATGCATTTTCAAGCCAGGTGATCCGGGGGCGGCGGGTGGCGGTGCCCTGGGGGGCGTAGATCTCCGCCACGTCAAAGCGGGGCTGGCGCGCCTCCTCCGGGTGCTTCGCCAGATAGAGCTCCGCCGTGGCGCGCAGGCGGGCCTGCTTCCGGCGATCCACCGCCTCCCGTCCGAGGGCAAAGCGCTCCTCCGTCCGAAGCTTTACTTCTATAAAGGATAAATACTTGTCAGTAGCTGCTATGAGGTCAATTTCCCCAAACCGGCTGCGGTATCCGGCCGCCAGGACCTTCCAGCCCTTTCGCCTCAGTTCCGCCGCCGCCAGCGCCTCCCCCCAGCGGCCCAGCAGCTTTGCCTCTCCCCCGCTCACAGCTTCTTCAAAAAGGTCCGCCGGTGGATGGGACAGGGGCCGTACCGGCGCAGCAGCTCATAGTGCCGCTTGGTGCCGTAGCCCTTGTGGCGCTCGAACTCATATTCCGGGTAGCGTTCCGCCATCTGCTCCATATAGCGGTCCCGGCTCACCTTGGCCAGGATAGAGGCTGCGGCGATCGAAGCCGAAAGGCTGTCTCCCTTTACAACCGTCTGGTGCTCCAGGAGGATAGCCGCCGTTTTGCCGTGGTCCCGGTTGCCGTCGATCAGCGCAAAGCCGGGTGCGGGCTCCAGGCGGTCGATGGCCATCTGCATGGACTTGATGCGGGCGCTGAGGATATCGGTGGCGTCAATCTCCTCGGCCTCTACCCGGGCCACCGCCCAGGCCACCGCCACGGTTCGGATCGTGTCGTACAGGGCATCCCGCCGCTTGGGCGTCACCTGCTTGGAGTCGTTGAGTCCCTCAATGGAGCACTCGGGGGGCAGAATGACCGCCCCGGCGTAGACCGCGCCGGCCAGCGGGCCCGCCCCTCGCCTCGTCACAGCCGCACACCAGGGCGATCCCCCTCGCCCAGCAGGCCCGCTCCAGCGCCCAGCGGTCAATCCCTGCCATGGGCCGCCTCCCGGCTCTCCAGATCTTGGGGCGTCTCAAATGTCAAGTTTCCCAGCTTGCCGGAGCGGTACTCGTCCAGAAGCACCTTCGCCATGCGCTCGGTGTCCACCTCGCCGCCAGAGATCCGGAAGCCCCGCTTTTTGCCGCAGAGCTCCAGCAGCTCCCAGCCAGGCAGCCCTGGGTCAGCCTCCAGCTTATACCGCTCGGCCAGCGCCTGGGGGTAGCGCCGGGCCAGCAGCTCAATGAGGTGACAGGCCAGGGTCTCCAGATCCATGATTTCGTCCTTTACAGCGCCAGTAAAGGCCAGATGGATGCCGGTAGTCTCGTCCTCAAACTTGGGCCAGAGGATGCCTGGGGTATCCAAAAGCTCCAGCCCGGCATCCACACTTACCCACTGTTTGCCCCGGGTGACGCCCGGCCGGTTGCCCGCCTTGGCGGACTTCCGCTTGGCCACCTGGTTGATGAAGGTGGACTTTCCCACGTTGGGGACCCCCACCACCATGGCCCGCACGGGGCGGCCCACCAGCCCCTTGGCCTTCCACTGCTCCAGCTTCTCCTTCAGCGCCTGCCGGATGACGGTGGAGAACTGGCCAACTCCCTTGCCGTCTCTGGCGTTGGTCTCCAGCACCGCCCAGCCCTGTTTGCGGAACCAGTCAGTCCATACCCGGTTCATGGCCGGATCGGCCTGATCCGCCCGGTTGAGTACGATCAGGCGGGGTTTCTCCCCCACCAGTTCGTCAATATCAGGGTTACGGCTGGAGATAGGGATGCGGGCGTCTATGATCTCCGCCACCAGATCCACCAGTTTGAGATCCGCCTGGATCTGCCGCCTGGTTTTGGTCATATGGCCAGGATACCACTGAATATTCACGCGTTCACCCTCTCTACCGAATATTCTTGTATTATACACAATGCTCCGGTATTTGAAAAGGGCAAAGACGCATAAAAAGTGCCCGGCCAATGGCCGGACACTTTTTAGCGGCTTTGGATCGTACTATTTGAGCCAGCCGATGGAGACGCAGTTACTGGGTGCATACCAGGTCACGTTGCGGCCCAAGCCCTCAAAGAGGGCGCGCACGGCGACATACTCTACGCCGTCCACAGTCTTGACGGGCAGCTTAACCGACTTGCCATCCAGCGTAACCAGAACGCTGGAGCCTTCTGTGCGCTTTTCTGCACTGATACCGTTCACAATGTCGTTCAGAGGAACCCAGATTTTCCCGGGCTCCACAACTAGCTTGTTGTTGAAGGACTGAACCAGGCCATTCCACATCACTGTGGGAACAGAGGCATCCTTGCGGTAGACCTCCTCACCTCCGGAGACGGTAAGCAGCACTTGGGTGTCCTTGATGTACTCTGCGGGGCAGGTCATCAGATCACGGTCAATCACTGCAAAGTCCGCCAGCTTGCCGACCTCCAGGGAACCCTTGATATCCTCATTGAACTCTGCATAGGCAGACCAGTTGGTAAAGGAACGCAGGGCCTCCTCACGGGTCATGGCCTCTTCAATATGCCAGCCGCCCTTTGGCTCGCCCAGGCGGTTGGTGCGGGTCACGGCTGCATAGATACCGTGGTAGGGGTTTACCAGCTCGACCGGAGCATCGGAGCCGTTGGGAATCACACTGCCCTTGTCCAAAATGGTACGCCAGGCATAGGCCCCCTTGATGCGCTCACTACCCACGCGATCCTCCGCCACCAGCATGTCAGAGGTAGCGTGTGTAGTCTGCATAGAGGGCAGAATTCCCAGGCTGATGGCGCGGTCAATGTCAGCGGGCGCCACAATCTGGAAGTGCTCAATGCGCAGACGGTGGTCATCCCGGGGATTGGCCTTGATGGCTGCCTCATAGGCGTTGATCATCTGGTTGTTGGCGCCGTCACCGATGCAGTGGGTCGCAATCTGATAACCGGCGTCATAGGCCACCTTAACGACTTCGTTCACCTGTTCCTGTGTATAGCGGTAATCGCCGATATGGCCCTCACGGTCGGAGTAGGGCTCCAGCATGGCGGCAGAACGGGCACCCCAAAGACCCATCCGCAAACATTTTTACGCAGCGCAGACTGAGATGATTGTTGTATAAAGGCTCGTAATTCTCATTGTCAATGGGATGGCTCTTCAAATACTCGGCGGTCTCTCCCGCAGCAGATGTGTGGGAAATCATCCCGTAGACGCGCAGCTTCAACTCTCCGGACTCATACAGGGGTACAAAGACCTCGTTATATACCTCAATGCTGTTGCCTGCATCCATCGCAGAGGTCAGCCCATAAGAGAATAGCTGCTCTTGCGCCTTCAGCAGGCCTTCCTGCATCTGCTCCACCGTCAGCTCTGGAATCAGCTCCCGGATGGGATTCATGGCGGTATCGGTCATACAGCCCAGCAACTCTCCATTTGCATTCTTCAGGTACTCGCCGCCCTGGGGATTTGGCGTATCGGGGGTAATCCCAGCCAACTCGATGGCCTTGCTGTTGGCCCAGCCCATATGCCCGCATGCCCGGGTCAGGAATACTGGGTTGTTTGGGGCAACCGCGTCCAACTCCTCCTTTGTAGGGTAGCTGGTGTCCTCCCATACTGTGTTCATCCAGCCGCGGCCCTGGATCCATTCCCCTGGCTTTGCCTGTTCGGCGGCCGCCTTGACTAGATCCAAAATCGCCTGCTTGGGCATCCAGAAGCAGTCCAGATTCATCAGACTGCTGCCCAAGCCAGCCACGTGCATATGTCCCTCCACCAAGCCTGGAATGACCGTCTCTCCACCCAAATCGACAACCTTGGTATCGGGACCGATGTAAGCCTCCACACCGGCCTCACCGCCTACATAGACCAGGCGGTCGCCTTTGATCGCCAGCGCGGTGGCCTTGGAAAATGCCTCATCCACAGTATAGATGTTTCCGTTGCGGTATACGCTGTCGGCAGCCTCTGTACCGGCTGCCATTGCAGGGAATGCTGAGAGAAGTGTAGCGAGGACTAAGCATGCGGCGAGAGCTTTACAAATGCGTCTGCGTGACATTATGGTTCCTCCCTCATCATATTCTTCTTTCTGAATTCCTGGATCAGCGTGCGGCCCCCTACCCTCCTTCCAGTCTTTATGATCACAGCGTATCACATTTTATACATCATATCAAGGAAAAACGCAAATTAAATTTGTTATTTTTCACATATTATACTCCGCGGTATAGAGATGTGAGCCTCAGTATTGCAGAAGAAATACTTATAAAAAGGCTGTGGAGAGGCAGTTGCCTCTCCACAGCCCAATATCCAAGACTCAGATGCGCTCCTTGACCTTAGCGCTCTTGCCCACGCGGTCGCGCAGGTAATAGAGCTTCGCGCGGCGGACCTTACCCTTGCGGACGGTCTCGATCTTCTCAATGGTGGGAGCGTGGATGGGGAACACCTTTTCCACACCGACGCCATAGGAGATGCGGCGCACGGTGATGGTCTCCTCGATACCGCCGTGCTTCTTGGCGATGACGGTGCCTTCGAAGACCTGGATACGCTCGCGGTTTCCTTCCTTGATATGGACGTGAACGCGGACGGTGTCGCCCACTTCCGCCACAGGGGGCTCGGCTTTCAGGTACTTGTTGTTAAACGCCTGCATGAGATCCATTTTAAAACTTCCTCCTAGTTTATAGGTGTTCTTGCAGCCATGGATGCCGCCTACCTTTGGCGGCGGCCGCAGAGGACCACCCTTTATTGAGACTGCAATAGTTTACCACAAGTCTCAACGGATTGCAAGCAGAATTTTCATCCCATCCGTGTCCCTCGGCATGGTTTGGCTGCAGGCGGCACCAGCAGCCAAACCGCGGTAATGAGCAGAGTGAGGTTTCCCCTCCCCTGCCAGAGCAGCAGCAGCGCTCCGAGAACCAGCCCCACTGCCAGCGCGGAGGAGAGCACCCGCAGCAGCCGCTCTGCCCGTTCCTCCGAGGTCAGCAGCGCCAGGATACACCAGAGGATGCGCCCGCCGTCCAGTTGGACAGCGGGCAGCAGATTGAATGCGGCCAGCGCCAGATTGAGCCCAGCAAAGCAGTACGCACCCTCCGTCCCAAGCCCGGCCGCCATCCGGGCGGCCAGCAGATTGACCGCCGGACCAGCCAGCGCAGCGGCTATCTGCTGCCAGCAGCCCAGCGGACAGCGAGCGGAGAGACGCATCTCCGCGCCGACACAGGTGATGCGCAGGGCGGTTACCCGCCCGCCCAGGGCCCGGATGACCAGCCAGTGGCCCAGCTCATGCAGGGCACAGGCACAAAAGGCCATCAGCAGTACACCCTGTTCATCCAAATAGTAGAGCGCCGCCCCCAGCAGCAGCGCGCCTGCGCTGATTTCAACTCGTTTCCATCTCAGCATTCAGTTCGTCTCGATATAATAGAGCGGGTTGAGCAGCACTCCGTTCAGCTTCAGCTCAAAGTGCAGATGGGGCCCCGTGGAATTGCCGGTGGCACCCGAGAGGGCCACCCGCTCTCCCGCCGCCACGGTCTGCCCCTGCTGAACCAGCAGCTCGCTGCAATGGGCATAAAAGCTTTTCAGCCCTCCAGGGTGGCTGAGCTGGAGGTAGAGACCGTAAATCGGGCTGTCGCCGATATAGTCTACGGTTCCGTCGGCAAAGGCCAGAACATCCGTTCCGTCGTTCACTGCCAGATCCACGCCGTTGTGAAATTTCTCACCACCGTCTACTGGGTGTTCCCGCCAGCCAAAGTCGGATGATACCCACCCCAGCGCCGGAGTTACCGTCTCCCCCACGCCCAAGGCGTTCAGATTGTAGCGGTCCATGGTGGCGTTGTCCGGGAGCGTGGGACCGTTGTACTCTACATGGACTACGGCCGGCTCCGGCGTGGCGGTGGGAACCGGAGTGGGTTCCGGTACGGTATTGGGCTCCGCTGGTTCTACAGCGACCGGCTCCGGCTTCCCAGCCTCCCCCAACCAGTGGCTCACCGCATCCTCACGTGCGGGGAAGCCGCTGAGAAATGCGGCCTGGGCGCGGAACAGGGGCGTGCTCACCTGTCCCTCTCCGTCCGGCACCGTGACAGCCTCTCCGCCAAAGACCTCCACCCAAAGGTCCCCCAGGGTGTCCAAAATCGGTTCCCCCTCGGAGATCGACCGGCCCAGGCTCGCAAACGTAGCTTTGAAATCCGTGTCGGCCTGAATAGCGCTCAAAACAGTCTCCCGTACCTCCGCGAGCTTTCCTGGAAATACTCCTTTTCCGATAAATACCACCAGAAACAGCGCCAGACATACTGCCAACTGCGCCATCCGGCGCTTCTCACGCGGACCCAGCGCCACGCTGCCCTTTTTTCTCCGGTGGGACAGCGCCGGCCTATGCCCGCCCGTCCGCTCCTGCCTCCGCTTTTCCCACTTTTGATAGGCCGTTTCCATCGCGGCATCTTCCCTTCTGTACGCATTTCACAGCATGTATATGCGGACGTGCCTTTTGCTATGCGGAGAAGATTTCCTCTCTTGACAACTGGCGGCAAGACAGCTATAATAGTATCCGTCGTGTGAACGGGGTGTGGCGAAGTTTGGTATCGCGCATGGTTCGGGTCCATGAGGCCCCGGGTTCGAATCCCGGCACTCCGACCAAGCGTAGAGAGGCGGACAGGATAAAATCCTGTCCGCCTCTCTTGTTTCATATCTGTCTTTCTGTAGCCCCCTTCATATGCTGATGAACCAGTTATATAATTATTGTTGAAAACAAAAATACAATAATATTGATTTTTTAACCGCATGTCGACAAAAAGTCAGCATTTGGGGCCCTGTTTTTGGAAGATAACACGCCCATTTACGCAAAAATGTGGTATATTGAATATTAAAGTTATTTCTAATAATGAATTCCATTATGTCAGTTCGTTTTTCCGCCATGTCAGTACCCTATTTTCGACGATTTTCCCTAAAATAGTAGTCGTATACTATCTACGGGAGGTAAATCTATGAATTTCGACAAACAGCTTGACGTATTTTCCAGAAACCTGTCCGAAATCCGCCGGAACGGCCGCTACTCCTACCAGTCATTCTCTGAAAAGCTTCGGGTTGGGAAGTCCACGGTTCAGGCCATCGAAAGCGGAGACTACAATATTACGCTGAGTACGCTCATCACAATCGCTAATTCCCTTGGAAATCCATCCGGCACTCCTGTTGATGGATCTGCCGATAGAGTTGGATCTAACAGGGACAAACCGCTATTATGCCAACTTACTTATGACCTACTCCGCCCTGCCGGAGGAACAGCGGTCCCAGTTCCGAAACATGATCCAACGCCTGGAATGCAGCCTGGATGGGGACCATTTAGAGCAGAACGACACCGGAGTGAACTGAAATGGAAATTGCAGCCCGCCTGCGCCAGCTTGGATTCCCAAGCAACTATGTGGGGTTTCCCTACCTTGCCTGCGCCATCTCATTGGTGCAGACCGAGCCGGAGTACCTATATCAGGTATTCAAATGTCTTTATCCCGCCGTTGCCACAGCGTTTCAAACCTCGGCAGCCTGTGTGGAGCGGGACATACGCACCCTGCTCTGCGCATACTGGCGCTCCGGCGGCCAGCCATTATTGCAGGCCATCTCTCCGCGTCCGCTTACCGCCCGTCCCACGGTCAGTGAGCTGATTGCCCTGCTGTCCGGGTATTTCCAGGATGTCGGAGACCTATAATTCGGGGCGCATCATGGCATACTGAAGCTGAGGTGATTTCCATGTTGACAGAAGCGGAATTGCTCCAGTATATCTACCAGACTACAGAAATGGGCCGGGACGGCATTCAGTCCGTCCTGCCCCACGCGGAGGACGAGACCTTTCACCAGGCGCTGGAGCAGCAGCTCACGGAGTATGAAAAGCTCTACGGCGCCACCGGAAAGATGCTGCGGGAACGTGGTCAGGAGCCCAAGGGGCTCAATCCCATGGTCAAGGCATCCTCCGAGATGATGAGCGCGATGAAAACCATGGCTGACCACTCTACCTCCAAGATCGCGGAGATGATGATTCAGGGCAACACCATGGGCATGACCAAGAGCCTCAAGCACCTGCACGACTACCATGGGAAGGACGAACGGGTACGGGATCTGGCCAACAAGCTGCTGAAAACCGAAGAGGCCAATATCCAGCAGATGAAGAAGTTTCTCTAGTCTCCTCAAGGGCGGCGCCGAATTGGCGCCGCCCTTTCTTTTGCGCTTGCTGTCACAAAAACCGGAACATATCCGTTATAATGGGTGAAAACCGGTTTTCTATCCAGCAGACAAGGAGGAGGAGGCTATGGACGAGGCGGAGCTGAGCCGGGCGTTCCCCATCGGGGACGGCGCCTGTCTGGAGGCAGTCATCGCCCGCTATGGACAGGCCCTGCTGCGGTACTGCCATCATATCCTGTGTGACTACCATGAGGCCCAGGACGCGGTGCAGGACGCGCTGCTGCGGGCCTGGAGTCGCCGCAACCGCTTCCGGGCGGGCACCAATCTGGAGGCGTGGCTCTACAAGCTGGCCTATCACGCCTGTATCGACCTGCTCCGGCAGAGGCGGCGGCAACTCTTTGCCCCTCCCCCGCCGTCCGGGCACAACCCAGATTACATTGGGCCGGAGCTGCGGGCGGCCCTGTCCGTCCTCACGCCGGAGGAGCGGGGCCTGGTCTTCGGACGGGTGATGGAGGGCCGCTCCTATGAGGAGCTGTCCCAGATCTACGGCCCGTCCGCCGCCGCCCTGCGCAAGCGATACGAGCGGGCGCGGAAGAAGCTGGCCCTGGCACTGAGCGAATCGGAATTGGATGAACAGAAGGAGGTCGTTCCATGAAGCGGACACCAGAGGAGGAGCGCATTTTCCGCGCCCTCGCTCAGATCGAAACACCAGAGGCCGACCTATCCGCCGCACTCCGGCGGGCGGAGGAGCCGCGCCGCATCCGGCCCGTCCGTCCCCTGGCGGCGGCGGCCGTGCTGTGCGCCCTGCTGACCATCGGCGCGGCGGCGGTGGGCTTTTCCGGGGCGTGGCGGTACTTTGCCCCCTCCCTGCCCCAGAACGCCGTGCAGACCGTGGGGGCCAGCCAGACCTCCGGGGACTACACCCTCACCGTGGAGGAGGCGGTGGTGGACGACAGCAATTTTATGCTCCTGCTGGCCCTGACCCGGGCGGACGGAGAGGCTATCGATCCAGAGGCATCGCTGACCACCAACAGCATGGATCTGGAAGTAACGGTGGACGGCCACTACTTTGGCCGCGCCACCGACTACCAGCTCTCCCCTGACGGAAAAACCATCTACATCTGCTACGAAAACACTGGCGCACTGACCGAGACATCCATTTTGGGCAAGCCTATCACCCTCACGGCCGATGGAGTGGCCGTAAGGCTTTTTGACGATGACGGAAATATTCGTATCCAGTGTGACAACCCTATTTCCCTATCTGCGCTTACGGAATGGGGGACTCCGGACTTCTCTGCCGTACCCCTGGTGGATCATGTAGAGGAGATTATCCAAACTGCAGCAAATGGCGGGGCAGCTCTTCCGTTGTTTACGGTGGAGGGAGTTCCCCTCCTGACACTTCGCGGTGCGGCCCTGACCTCGGAGGGACTGGCCCTGGTGACGCAGGATGCCTCCTACGTCTCCGGTGACCTGGCGTATACGAGAAGCAGCTGTGAAGCCATCATCGATACCCGCACCGGAGCACGCTATCTTTGCCGCTCCGGTCACGGAGCAGCATTAGAGGATGGCACCTGGGCCTTTCTGGAGGTATTCGATGACTGCCCCTTTACCCTGGAAGATCTTCCCTATCTTGAAGTGGAGGTGTCCTATACCGTCGACCGGATTCTCTCTGACCAGCCGTTTTGGCTCACTTTTACGGTGGAAAAGTCATCCGGGTGGAAACTCCCGTTAGATGATGTCCTGGAATTAGACGGGCTCACCCTGCATCCTGCGGAACTGCGGTTGTCAGCCCTGGATCTGCAAGTCTATTTCCAAGATGAAGCGGAGGCGGCCTTCTCCCTCTATCGGGACGGTACCGCTCCGGTGCTCCATCTGGCAAACGGCACAGATATCACCACCACCTGGCATGGAGGCAGACATCTGGACTCTGCTCTGCCTATGGTGTCATTCCAAACCATTGATGCCAACGGCGATCGGCTGTTCATCGACCCCGCACAGGTGGTTTCCATCACCTTTGGAAATCTGGAGATCCCCGTGGAGCACTGACCTGTTTCCCTCCCCAAAAACGGCGCGCCCGGTTTAGGGCGCGCCGTTTTCCATTGCCCGGCCCCGGCAAATCTGCTATGATTGTAAGAGATTTGTCAGAATTGTCTCACGCTCTTTGACAGAAAGGGCTGGTAAGATAGCGTCCATAGGAGGGATTTGTGTGAACGAGTGTATTCTGGTGGTGGATGACGATCCCGAAATCGTCCGTGCCATCGCCATCCTGCTGGAAAAAGAGGGCTATCAGGTGCTCAAGGCCTACAACGGCATGGAGGCGCTGGAGCAGGCGGTAAACCCCGCCCTGCGGCTGATCGTCATCGACGTGATGATGCCAAGGCTGGACGGGCTTTCGGCGGTGATGAAAATCCGGGAAAAGCGCAACCTGCCCATTATTGTGCTCAGCGCCAAGAGCGAGGACTCGGACAAGGTGCTCGGCCTGTCCATGGGGGCGGACGACTACATCGCCAAGCCCTTCCATCCCCAGGAGCTGGTGGCCCGGGTGCGCAGCCAGCTCCGGCGCTATACCCAACTGGGCGACGTGAACGCCCAAAGCCAGGGCGGAGAGATCGTCAACGGCCGACTGTGCTACCGCCCGGAGGAGCGGGTGCTGCTGGTGGACGGGGAGCCGGTGAAGCTGACGGCCACGGAGCTGAAAATCGTGGATCTGCTCATGCGCAACCTGGGGCGGGTCTTCCCCGCCGAGGAGATCTACCGACGGGTATGGAACGAGGAGGCCTATGCCACAGAGAACACCGTCATGGTACACATACGGCGCATCCGCGAAAAAATCGAGCTCAATCCAAAGGAACCGGAATATCTGAAGGTGGTGTGGGGCATTGGATACAAAATCGAGAAGCGTTAAGCCCGCCCTGGCCTTTCTGGCTTTCGTGCTGGGCGTCACGCTGCTGGTCTACAGTGCGGCGGCGGCTGTGATTGTGACCGTTGCCAGCAGGGGTTCTTTCTACATCCCCTGGCGCGACATATTCTGGACCGACTACCAGACTACGGACAGCTTTCACAGCTTTATCAAGGATCGGCTCTATGAGCTGGCCTCCGCCGCCGATACCCCGGAGGAGGAAAATCCCCTGGAGGGCTGGGACGACGGCCTGCTCTACCGCGTCCGGGCGGATGGAGTGCTGAAGTTCTCCAACACCGACGCCCTGTCTCCCGACCGGCTGCCCGACGGGTATAATTTTCTGATCACCTACGACGGGGAGAAGGTGACTGCCGTCAAGGACGGCCGCGACATCTCCGGTCAGTTCTCCCCCCTCCCCTTCGCGGATCCGGCCGGTGTGTCCGTCTCTCTGGCCGCGGCCGAGCACCCGCCCGCATCCGGCTCGTCGTCTCTCGCCTCCCTGGTCGGTTCTCTCCGGCAGAACCGTGCCTTCTTTTTCTGCTTCCTGTTTCTTCCGCCCCTGGCGGGTATCGCCCTCACCGCCCTGTCCATTGTGTGGCACCGTCACAAGGTGCGGGCCGACCGGGCCATCGCCTGGTTCACCGGGCGGGTGTGGCTGGAGGTCAAGCTCCTGCTGCTCGTCCCCTTCCTCTGGGTGTGCGCCCTGGCCGGAATGTGCTGTCTGGCCGCGCTGCTGGGAGAGGTGCTCACCTACAGCATTGTGCGCTACCTCTCCGTCCCCCTGGCCCTGTGGTGGGCTTACCTTTATATCAACGACCTGCGGTACAATTTCGGACACCTCAAGGAGCAGAGCCTGTGCGCCGCCTGTGTGCGCCTGCTCCGGCGGCAGATCCTGCGCCACCCCGCCGCCCAGCGGGCCGACCGGCGGATGATCTGGCAGTTTGCCGCCTGCATCCCCTTTTTCCTGTTCTGCGCCCTGTCGGTGCCGGCCTTTCTGGTGTTCCGTCTGCCCCTTCCGCTGCTGCTCCTGCTCTGTATGGCCGGGATCGTGCTGATCGGTCTCCAGGTGTGGCTGGTCAGGGAAAGCCGCCGCTCTGCCGCTGAGCTGGACGCCCTGCTGGCCTGCATTGAGGCCGCCGGGGCGGGAAGGCTGGAGGGAGCCCCTCCCCTGCCGCCGGACTCAGATTTCCACGGTGCAGCGGAGCAGCTCTCCCACATGGAGGAGGGTCTGCGTACCGCATTGGCCGAACAGGTGAGGAGCGAGCGGATGAAGGTGGAGCTGATCACAAACGTCTCCCACGATCTCAAAACCCCCCTCACCTCCATCATCAGCTATACCGAGTTGCTCCAGCAGGAGGAGGGCCTGCCCGACCATGTGCAGGACTACATTCGTGTCCTCTCCGACAAGTCCAAGCGGCTCCAGGTCATGGTGCGGGACGTGTTCGAGGTGAGCAAGGCCGCTACGGGCAACCTGAGCGTAGATATAAAGCCGATTGATTTTGCAAAGCTGCTTCGCCAGACCCTTGCGGACATGGGTGAGGCCATCGAGGAGAGCGGCCTTGCCCTGCGGCCCCGTCTGCCGGAGTCCCCGGTCTGGATCGCCGCCGACGGCGACCGGCTGTACCGGGTGTTCCAGAACCTGATCGGCAACGCCCTCAAGTACTCCCTGGAGGGCTCCCGGATCTACCTGGAGCTGACCGCAGCAGACGGGCAGGCCGCGGCGGTGCTCCGCAACACATCACGGGAGGAGCTGCCCAACGGGGTGGATCTCACCGAGCGGTTCGTCCGGGGGGACGAGAGCCGCACCGACGGGGGCAGCGGCCTGGGCCTGTCCATCGCCCGCACCTTCACCGAGGCCTGCGGCGGAACTTTCTCCGTCCAAACGCAGGCGGATCTCTTCACCGCCTCCGTCTCCTTCCCCCTGACCAGGGAACGACCGCCCAAGGAGGAGAGCGCGGTATGAGACGGCTATGCGCGTGCTTTGCCGCCCTGGCGCCGGCCATTCATGACTTCCTGCGGATTACCGGCCATCAATAGGACTACAGTACCGTTTTAGAAGCCGAGGATGCAGCCTCCCCCTGTCCGAAATGAGTTTATCAACGCAGCATCCCGGTATACCATATATAAAATCCGGCACCTCCCAAATTGGGGAGGTGCCGGATTTTATTTGACGAATCTTTGCGTTTATACTACAATAAGAGTATTATCAGGCGATTTGAAAGCGAGGAAAATGGTATGCCAGACAGCAATTCAAGCCACAATCCCCTCGGCTCCCTCCCCATCAATACCCTGCTGCCCAAATTCGCAATCCCTTCCATTGTCGCCTATCTGGTCACCTCTCTTTATAATATAGTGGATCAGATCTTCATCGGCCAGGGCGTGGGATATTTGGGAAACGCCGCTACCAATGTGGCTTTCCCCTTCACCACTGTGTCCACCGCCATTGCCCTGATGATGGGCATCGGCACTGCTGCCAACTTCAACCTGAATTTAGGGGCCGGAAATGAGGAACGGGCTCGCCGGGTGGCCGGCACCGGACTGTCCTGTCTTGCGCTGTTCAGCCTCACCCTGGGCCTGATCGCCTTGTTTTTCCGAGGCCCACTCCTCAACCTGTTTGGCGCTACGCCGGAGGTATTGCCCTACGCCATGATCTACACGGGCATTACCGCCTTCGGCCTGCCTATGGTCACCTTTACCACCGGGGCCAGTTCCCTGGTCCGGGCCGATGGAAGTCCCACCTACTCCATGCTCTGTACCCTCTCCGGCGCGGTACTCAACACCATATTGGACCCGGTGTTTATCTTCGGTCTGGACATGGGCGTGGCCGGGGGCGCGCTGGCCACCGTATTGGGGCAGGCTCTCTCCCTGGTCATGGTACTGTACTATCTGTTCCGCACCCGCATCCGTACCATCCGCCTGACGGCGGCCTCCCTGCACCCTTCCGGGCCACTTCTGCGTGCCATCTGCTCCCTGGGTGTTTCCCCCTTTTTAAATCAGATGGCCATGTTCCTGGTGCAGATCACCCTCAACAATACCCTGACCTACTACGGTGCGCCTCTCCTGGCGTGTTGGGGTCATCTCAGGTCAACAAGGCTTTACCTTGGGTATCTCTCAGGGCTGCCAGCCCATCTTCAGCTACACTGTACAATTAGCCGCGTACGTGATACCGAAGGCCATTTCGTCCGTGTCTGTTGCATTGCCTTTGTGTGCTTTCAGCTCTGGCCGAATGCCTTCCGAGGCCCATTTACAGCCAATTTCCGCTTTACGGCCAATTTCATTACGGGCAGGCGGGGCGCACTGATCGCCCTCACCCGGCAGGTGATCTTTCTCATTCCCCTGATTTTGATCTTCCCCCTCTTCCTGGGGATTGATGGCGTCATGTACGCCGGTCCCATCGCCGACAGCGCGGCAGTAGTGGTGGCCCTAGCCCTGGTTACCCGGGAAATGAAGCGGATGCCCCACGTGGACGAACCCGTGGCGGCAGATACGCTGGTGTAGCTGGCTCCAGCGGCGGCGGGCAATGTGGGCGGCATCACCGCCGGCTCTTAGACCTCTAGGGTCAGCCAATCGGCCCATCCCGTACTCCTTTTCTCGATACCGGCACCATAGGGAGGTGGCCCTGGGCGGCCGTTCCGGCTGCCGGTATCTGAGGCTGTCACCCCGGCTTTTCCGGCTGCTGCGTGGATCATATGCTGTTCCCCGAATAACCAAACAGGAGGCGCCCCACGGGGTGCCTCCTGTGTTTACTTTCACAGATACAGCTCGGGCGGCTTGTCCTCCTTGGTCAATGCCTCCTCCAAATGAGCCGCTGTAGCGGCAAAGGCGGGGCCTTCCACCCGTCGGCTGCCCGCCGGGCAAGCCCGGACACAGGCCAGGCAGCGGATGCACTTCTCACCGTCGGTCGCACGGGGCGCGGCAGGATGGATGGCCTCCACCGGACAGGCCCCGACAGCTTCTCCGCCGCCCGGCGTCCCAGCTCCGCGGCCGCCGCCAGATCCCCTGCGTTGGGTCGCCCCATGGCTACCTTGGCGGAAAATGTGTGAGGCGCTACAAAGGCCCCCGCCGCCAGAGGGCGGAACCCCCGGGCGGCACACAGGTCGCTCAGCTCCGCCAGCGCGTCGTCAATGAGCCGGTTGCCATACACAGCCAGCAGCACCGCCGGAGTCTCCTCCCCCTGTAGGCCGTCCAGCAGCCCCGGCACCTCCGGCACCCGGCCGTAATAAACCGGTACGCCCAGGACAACTACGTCATCTGCGCCGAACATATGAACTTTGCGCCGCTCCTCCGGCCGGGTCAGGTCCACTTCTCCGCCCATGTGTGGCATAGCTGCCGCCACAGCTCGGACATAGGTGCGCGTCCCGCCCGTGGGACTGAAATAGAGGGCTGTTGTACATCTATGCATGTGTTCCGCTTCCTTTCCACTTGTTTGATACACAGGAACGTGCCGTGGGGAAAAACACCCCACGGCACGTCTGCCTGTTTGCCGTTCGGCTATTGTACTGCCTTCTCAGCAGCAGCTGTTCCCGCAGCCGTTGTTGCAGCCACAGCCACCACAGCCGCAACCGCCCCAGCTCCCGCCGCCGCAGCAGCAACAGAGCAGGATAATGATCAGAATGATCCACAGGCAGCCGCCGCCAAAGCCACAGCCATTATTGCACCCCATATGAAGTACCTCCTGGTTTGATGATGGAAACCAGAGGCGGAGCGGTGGGAGTACCGCCGCTCCGGCCCGGTCTCACTCCATACTATGCCGGGGACGCAGAGGGGTGCTTGGTACAAATTCTTTTTATTCCAGCTCAAAGGCGCCGGTATAGAGCTGATAATAGAGTCCGTGCTGCCGGATGAGATCCTCGTGGTCGCCCCGCTCTACAATGCGGCCGTGATCCAGCACCATAATGGCATCAGAGTTGCGCACAGTGGATAGCCGGTGGGCAATGACAAAGACGGTGCGGCCGGTCATCAGGGAGTCCATACCCCTCTGGACGATGGCCTCAGTGCGTGTGTCAATGGAGGAGGTAGCCTCATCCAGGATCATCACCGGGGGATCGGCCACAGCGGCCCGGGCAATGGCGATGAGCTGCCGCTGGCCCTGGGACAGGTTGGCGCCGTTGCCGGTGAGCATGGTGTCGTACCCCTGGGGCAGGCGGCGGATAAAGTCGTCTGCGTTGGCCAGCACGGCGGCGGCCTCCACCTCCTCGTCGGTGGCGCTCAGATTGCCGTAGCGGATGTTTTCCCGCACGGTGCCGGTAAAGAGGTTGGTATCCTGAAGCACAATGCCCAGGGAGCGGCGCAGATCCGGCTTATGAATATCGTTGATAGAGATGCCATCATAGTGGATCTTGCCGTCCGCGATGTCGTAGAAGCGGTTGATCAGGTTGGTAATGGTGGTCTTACCCGCGCCGGTGGCGCCCACGAAAGCCAGCTTCTGGCCGGGCTTGGCGAAAAGGCTGATGTCGTGGAGGATGGTTTTGCCCTCCTCATAGGCGAAGTCCACATCATCAAAGCGCACGTCGCCCGCCAGCTTGGTATAGGCGAAGCTCCCGTCCTCCTGGGGAACCTTCCAGGCCCACAGATTGGTGCGCTCACTGGTTTCCTGGAGGGCGCCGTCCTTGTTATAGGACACGTTGACCAGGGTGACCGTGCCGTGATCCTCCTCGGAGGGCTCATCCATCAGGTCAAAAATCCGTTGAGCACCGGCCAGAGCCATGACCACAGAGTTGAGCTGCTGAGAGATCTGGCTGATTGGGTTGGTCAAACTCTTGGAGAGCTGGAGGAAGGATGCGATGACACCCAGGGTAATACCGCCCCCCAGGCCATTGAGGGCCAGCGCTCCGCCCACCATGGCGATGACCACATATTGGATGTTGCCAATGTTGATGAGGATGGGCATGAGGATATTGGCGTACTTGTTGGCCTTATAAGCGCTTTCAAACAAGGCGTCATTCACACGGTCAAAGCCCTCCTGGGCCTCCTCCTCGTGGCAGAAAACCTTGACCACCTTCTGGCCGTTGATCATTTCTTCGATATAGCCGTTCAGATCGCCCAGCTTCACCTGCTGGCGGACGAAGTAGCGGCCGCTGCGTCCGGCCAGGAACCGGGTCACCAGCAGCATGCACACGATGCACACGATTACCACGCCAGTGAGAGTGAGGTTGAGTACAACCATGCTGACAAAGGTGACCACGATCATCATCAGGGAATTGATTACCTGGGGAATGCTCTGGGAGAGCATTTGTCGCAGGGTATCCACGTCGTTGGTGTAGACGCTCATCACATCGCCGTGGGCGTGGGTGTCAAAATACCGGATAGGTAGCGTCTGCATGTGGCCGAACAGATCGTCGCGGATCTTCTTCTGCACGCCCTGGGAGATGGTGACCATCAGGCGGTTGTAGGCCAGGGCGCACAGGGCGCCCACCACATAGAGGCAGGCCATCGTAAGCAGGGCGTGGAGCAGGCCGGTGAACACCGGGTTTTCCATGGCCAGCAGAGGCGTGATATAGTTGTCGATCAGGGCGCCCAGGAAGATGGAGCCGGCCACTGAGGCCACCGCGCTGACCAGGATGCATACCAGCACCAGAAAAAAGCGGATCAGGTAGCCCCGGCCCACATAGCTGAGCAGGCGCCGGACCGTGTGGGACTTTTTCTTCGGCATCTTATTCATCCTCGCTCCCTCCCTTCGTCTGGGATTCATAAATTTCCCGGTAGATCTCACAGCTCTGGAGCAGCTCGCCGTGGGTGCCCATGGCGGAAATCCTTCCGCCATCCATCACCAGGATTTTGTCCGCGTCCTCGATGGAAGAGATACGCTGGGCAATGATAAACTTGGTGGTGTCGGGGATCTCCTCCCGGAACGCCTTGCGGATCAGTGCGTCGGTTTTGGTGTCCACGGCGGAGGTGGAATCATCCAAAATCAGAATCTTCGGCTTCTTCAGCAGGGCCCGGGCGATACACAGGCGCTGCTTTTGGCCGCCGGACACATTGGAGCCGCCCTGCTCAATATAGGTATCGTACTTGTCGGGGAATTCCTGGATAAAGGGGTCGGCCTGGGCCAGCTTACATACCCGGACCATCTCCTCATCGGTGGCGTCCTTCTTACCCCAGCGCAGGTTCTCCTTAATGGTGCCGGAGAACAGCACGTTCTTCTGGAGCACCATGGCCACCTGCTCCCGCAGGGCGTCCATGTCGTAGTCCCGCACATCCACACCGCCCACCAGGATGCGGCCCTCGGTAGCGTCGTACAGCCGGGGAATAAGCTGCACCAGAGTGGTCTTGGAGGTGCCGGTGCCGCCGAGAATACCCACCGTCTCACCGGACTTGATGTTCAGGTTGACGTTTTTCAGGCACTCCTTACTGGGGTCCTTGGCGTAGCTGAAGCTGACGTTCTCAAAGACTACAGAGCCGTCCTTGACCTCCTCCACCGGATTCTCCCCGTTGCACAGGTCGCTCTCCTCGTTGAGCAGCTCGGTAATACGCTCGGCGGAGGCGCGGGCCAGGATGATCATGACCAGCACCATAGAGAGCATCATCAGGCTCATGAGGATCATCATGATATAGCTGAACATACTGGTGAGCTGCCCCACATCCATGCTGCCGCCCACTACCAGATGGGCGCTCAGCCAGGACACGGTCAGAATACACGCATAGACGCACAACTGCATCAGCGGCATGTTGAAGGCGATGAGCTTTTCCGCCTTGGAAAAGTCCATATAGATCTCCTGGGAGACCTTCCCGAATTTTTCCTTCTCGTGCTCCTCACGCACAAAGGACTTCACCACCCGGATGCCAAGCAGGTTTTCCTGTACCACATTGTTCAAGTGATCATACCGCTTGAACACCCGCTCAAAGATGGGGTGGGCTCCGGTCATAATAAAGAACAGGCCCAGGCCCAGGATGGGGATCACCACCAGGAAGACCAGCGCCAGTCTGGGGTTGATGGTAAAGGTGAGCACCCATGCACAGATAAGCATGATGGGACAGCGCACAGCGATGCGGATGATCATCATAAAGGCCATCTGTACGTTGGTCACGTCGGTGGTCAGGCGGGTAATGATACCGCCGGTGGAGAATTTGTCGATGTTGGAAAAGGAAAATTTCTGAACATTCCGATACATCTCCCGGCGCAGATTACGGGAGAAGCCGGTGGCCGCCCGTGCGGCATAACGGCCGGACAGGGCGCCCAGCAGCAGAGCCGCCAGGGCCATGAGGACCACAATGCCGCCGTAGTAGAAAATACGTTCCATATTTCCCGCCTCAACGCCCTGGGTCAGCAGACGGCCTGTCATCATGGGAATCAGGACATCAAAGGCCACCTCGCCGATGACAAAGATCGGCGTCAGAATCGTGTCCTTTTTGAACTCCTGAATACAGCTCACAAGTCCGCGTTTTTTCTTCATGCACATTCCTCCTTGGGGATTGATTCGCTTGCTAACTGTTAGCCTCCTCACAGTCTTTGCCGCAGGTGCACCCGGCCGGAAGTACAGACGGCTCCATCAGGTTCTGCTTCATTTTTGCAATGGTCATCATGAACTGCTGCAACTCCTCAGCGCCGATTCCCTTGGTCAGCGCCGCCTCTACCTGTGTGATGCGCGAGGCAATCTGCTGGTTCAGGGCCTCCGCTTTCGGCGTTGCCATCACCTGCTTGAGCCTGGCGTCACGGGATACGGAGCACCGCATCACAAATCCCTCCTCCTCCAGGCGCTTCAGCAGCCTGGACGCGGTAGAGCGGCGGATATAAAACGCCTCCTCCAGATCCTTCTGAAAGATTTCCTGATCCCGATTATGGCACAGAAATCCCAGAAGCATCCCCTGCATCTCGGTAAAAGACATCGCACTCCGGCTGGCCGGAGAGTTCCCAGACCTTGCGCCGGATCAGATTGGACAGCGCCTTGACCTCGTAACCCGCATGGCGTTCTTGCCGCATTCAGACACCCCCTTCCATGCAAGCTGTTTTACAGAGTTTATTTTAGTTATCTTGCTAACAGTTGTCAATGAGCAACATTTACAAAAAGACCCTCCGGTAAACCGGAGGGTCCTTCCATTCAGCTCAGCCTGTCCACGGTGACGCCGTTCATCACCGCCTGAAATACGGCTTTGTCCACGCCGCTGCTGGCAGCCGTCCTGTCCAGCAGGATGCCGCTGCCGTCCTTCAGAGGGGCCGACAGTGCGAAATAGGACAGATAGGCCACCTGGGCCCGCAGGAAGGGGCTGCCTGTCAGCTTGGCCTGTTCCGCAGCGTTGAGCACACCAAACTCCACGCTCTTGCCCACGGCATTGGCCCAGGAGAAGTCAGGCGATGCCCCGCTGTCCGAGTAGCCCAGCGCCCGCAGAAGAAAGGTCATGTACTCCCCTGCCGAGAGCTGTGCATCCGGTCCAAAGTAGCGCTGTCCACCGGCACTGATGTTGTTGCCCTTGGTATAGCCCTTTTCATAGGCATAGGCCACATAGCGGTCGCACCAGGCAGGGGTGTCCGCAAAGGGGTTGGCCGCTGTGCTGCTCAGCGCAGCCCCCTCCTCCCCGATCAAACGCAGGAACATGACCAGTCCTACGATACGGGTAGGAGCCTGCTCCAGATCATACCCGGAGCCGTAGGCCGTTCCAGTGCCCTGGAACAGCCCCATCTGCTTTAATGCGTCGGCCAGAGCATTATAGTCCAGCCCCGCTCCGGAGGACACGGTATAGAAGCCCTCTACGCCCAAAACCGCAGTATCAGAGGTGATTGTCACTGCCGCTGTGGTATTTTCGGCCGCTAAGACGCGGTGACGTGCGGTCAGCGCGGTGCCGGAGGCGACGGTCTGCCCCACCGTAATATCCACCACACTGCCGCCGGAATAGGACACGGTTCCGCTTCCAGCCAGGAGCAGCAGCCCGGAACCGGCAGGCAGGCTGACCACGTCTCCCCTTTTAAAGCGGAAATCCGTGATTGAGGCGGCATAGCACTGTTCTCCACCTGCCCGGGCCAGATAACCGCTGTGCCTGGCATTCAGATCCGCCAGCACAGAGTCGTAGACGGTCTTTGTCTGCTCCGCGATGCGTGTCTCCGCCTGCCGCAGTACGTCCGGAATATAAGTGTCGTTCAGGTAGCCCTGCGTTACAAGGCTCTCCCCTGTTCCCGTATCGGCGGCATATACTGCCGCACAGCCTATCAGGATGACCAGGGCAAGCAGGCCAACGGCAAGTCTCTTCATGGTACCTCCGAAATCATATAGCTCAGCGCCAACAGGCTGTCGGCAAAGTGGACGTTCTCAATCACTATGTCCGGCGCGTCCACCGTCAGCTCAATATTGGTGAAATTCCAGATTCCTTTCACGCCGGAGGCCACCAGCCGACCGGCGATCCGGTTGGCCACGCTCCGGGGAACCGTCAGCACCCCGATGCTGGCCGGATGCTGGCCCAGATACTCCTCCAACTGGTCCACGTGGTGGACCGGCACCCCGGAGAGTCTCTGCCCAACCACATCCGGCGCCACATCAAAGGCGGCCGAAAGCGCCACACCGGAGCGCTCGAAGTGAAAGTTTTCCATCAGGGCCCGGCCCAAGTTGCCCGCCCCCAGAATGACCGCGTTGTGGCCGCGGTTCATACCCAGAATGTCGGAAATCTCCCCCCGCAGATTTTCAATATTATAGCCGTAGCCCTGCTGGCCGAACCCGCCGAAGCAGGAGAGATCCTGCCGGATCTGTGAGGCGGTCAGCCCCATGGATTTGCCCAGCGCGTTGGATGAAATGCGCTCCACACCGGCCAAATAGAGGTCGTTCAGGTGGCGGTAGTACCGTGGGAGGCGACGTATCACCGCACTGGACACTTTATCTTTTTTCATAGCTCCATCACTCTTCTTCTTGTTCCAAAGCGGTACCGCACGTAACTCGCCCGTTCCGCTGCAAGATTCCTATTCAGTTTACTCGAAAGAGGGGCCGATGTCAACGTTCTTTTCCCTGGAACCGCCTTCCGGTCCGGTGCATAGAGTGAGGAAAAGGAGGAATGCCAATTGGCCTCGATTGGAACCATTGTCACCCGCGTATATACCTCCCGGGCCCAGCTCCCGGTACCGGGCGCTACTGTAGCGGTGACGCAGAGGGCGGGCGGCGGGCGGCATACGCTGCTGGCCTTACGGGTGACGGACGAAAACGGACGCACCGCGCCGATCCGCGTCGCCACACCCGAGCCGTCTGCCAGTGAATCCCCAGGGACAGAGTCCCCCTTCGCCGTCTGTGACATCTGGGTGGAGGTACCGGGCTATGAGATGCTTCTGGTGGAGAATGTCCAGGTCTTTCCTAATACGGAAACACTACAGGAGCTGGAGCTGATTCCCCTGCCGGAGCAGACCTCGTCGTCTACCCGGGGGGAGATCGTGGATATTCCACCCCAGGATCTGTAAGGAGGTACCCCCATGCCGACCACACCTGTAACGCCCTATGTCCCACAGTACATCACCGTGCATCTGGGCGCCCCCAGCGCCGCTGCGGAAAATGTGACGGTTTCCTTCCCGGAATACGTTAAGAATGTGGCCTCCAGCGAGATCTATCCCACCTGGGAGCCGGCGGCTATCCGTGCAAACATCCTGGCGATCATTTCGTTTGCCCTCAACCGGGTATATACCGAATATTACCCCAGCCGCGGCTACCCCTTCAACATCACCGCCAGCACGGCCTACGACCAGAAATTCATCAAAGGGCGCAACATTTTTGAGAACATCAGCCAGATGGTGGATGAGATCTTCAATTCCTACATACGGCGCACTGGCTTTGTGGAGCCCCTGGCAGCCAAATTTTGCAACGGCACCACCACCACCTGCGACGGTCTCTCCCAGTGGGGCAGCCAGGCCATGGCAGAGCAGGGCGCCGACTCCGTCACCATCCTGCGAAACTATTATGGCGACAATATCGAGATCGTGAACAATGCTCCTGTCATGGGTATCCGCAGCTCCTACCCCGGAACTCCGGTGCGGCTGGGCGACCGGGGGGAGCCGGTGGTGCGCATCCAGACCATGCTCAACCGCATCTCCCGCGATTACCCCGCTATTCCGAAGGTTCAGCCGGTGGACGGGATCTTCGGAGCGTCCACCGAGCAGTCGGTCATCAAATTCCAGCAGATTTTCAGCCTGACGCCGGACGGAGTCGTTGGAAACGCCACCTGGTATAAGCTGGTCTTTCTGTACGTGGGCGTTCTGGAATTGGCGGAGCTGGTCAGCGAGGGTCAGACCTTCTACACCACCTTGGTGCCCGTCAACCGCCCCGATACCATTTCCCTCGGCGACACCGGAGAAAATGTCAAGGTAATACAGTACCTTCTCTCTGTGGTGGCGGAGTTTTATAATAACATCCCCCCGGTGGCTGTGGACGGGATTTTCGGGCAATCCACCCAAAACGCAGTCCTGGCTCTTCAACAGATGGCTGGTCTGTACCAAGACGGCGTTGTAGGCGAGGACACCTGGGCCGCACTCTACCGATTTTATGTCGGCATAGTGGATACCATGAGCCAATATACCAATGTCATCCCAGAGCAGTTCCGGCCGGAGCTTCCCGAGAGCGAAGCCACCAGCCTGACCCAGTACCCCGGCCAACCCATGACACTGGGCAGCACCGACGAGAGAGGAGAAGACGCCACATGATTCGCTCCCAACTCCACCTGATTGGACAGCCCGTACGCAGCCTCCAAACCATGCTGCGCACCATTTCTTTCGCTTACCCCTTCCTCCCCCGTCTCACGCCGGACGGAATTTTCGGCGAACGCACCCTAGAGGCCGTCATGCTCTTTCAGAGGGAATTTTTCCCTCCGGTCACCGGACAGGTAAACCAGGCCACCTGGGACGCTATCGTTTCCTTGTATCACCAGGTGGTTTCCCGCCTCACTCCGCTGCCCACCCGCAGCTTTCCAAGTCCTGAGTTTTCCGTCGCACCGGGTGAGGCCAGCGTTCATCTTAACCTGGTGCAGTCCATGTTCTGCGGGCTGTCTCGGGTCCTGAACGGCGTGGAAACCTGTGATGTCTCCGGGGTAAACAATGCCGCCACCGAGCACAACATCAAGTGGATTCAACATCTGAATCACCGTCCGGAAACCGGGACGCTGGATCAGGAGAGCTGGAATACCCTCAGCCGCCTCTATACTATGTTTGTCACCAGCGCCCAGTCGCCCTGGACTACGCGGCCTGAGCTTTTTATGCCCTGACGCGGCATATATGTGTAAGGTGGGTGCCCTGTCCATAGCAGGGCACCCACCTTGTCTGCAGTTTCAACTACAGGTTACAGTACCAGACTGGGAGCTGCATAGGTGCGGCCCGCCAGCTCACTGTTGAGCATGTAGAGGCCTTTGGCATCGTCGCCGTAGAGCTCCATCTTTTTGATCATATCCTCGGCGGTCTTCTCCTCCTCGCCCTGCTCTTTGACAAACCAATCCAGGAACTGCATGGTGCGGAAGTCCTTGACCTCATAGGCTGCATCGTAGATCGTGTGAATCAGATTGGTGACATACTGCTCATGGGCCAGGCCGGCCTTGAGCACCTCCAGCCTGCCGTTGGGGGCGGCGGTGGGCCTGGCAATGCCCTCCAGCACCGGGCGGTGGCTGTTGTTCTGGAGATACTGGAACATAAGCATGGCGTGATCCCGTTCCTCCTGCGCCTGCACCTTGTACCAGTTGGCGAAGCCATCCAGTCCCTCGTCCTCGAAGTAGGCGGAGAACTCCAGATACAGGTAAGCGGAGTAGAACTCCTTATTGATCTGCTCGTTCAGCAGAGAGGCAACTTTTTCGTTCAGCATAATAAATACACTCCTTTCTCATCTGGATGGCATAAGAATACCACGGATTTTATTCTGTTACAACTGTAAATTCCACTCAGAAATTCCTCTGCGCCCTAACAATGGCCGTAGGCAACAGAGGACAGGATACCGGTTAAAACAGTCCGTCGAACAGGGTAATCTGACTCGTATCCGGCATGGCCCAGGGGCGGCCGCGCCGTCCCTGGGGTCCCGTTTCCCTCCATCTGGCGGGACGAAATCAATTCGCCCCGCCATCGAGGTTTTGCCTGCGGCAAAACGCTCGGACGCTACAGGCAGCGGACGGCATGCCGGTTAAAACAGTCCGTCGAACAGGGTAATCTGACTCGTATCCGGCATGCCGTCCAGAGCACCAGCGGCCTTGAGTTGCTCGATGTGGGTCTTGGAGACCTTGGGACAGGCTGCGGAAAACTCCTCGATGGATATAAACCGCTTTCCCTCCCGCTGCTCCATGATAGACCAGGCCGCCGTCTCGCCCAGACCAGGCACAGAGGTGAAGGGGGGCAGCAGGCTTCCCTTCTCATTGTCTGGCAGGAAGTTGACCGCGTGAGAGCGGTAGAGATCCATGTGCTCAAAGGTGAACCCTCCGCAGATAGAACTCATAGACCACCTCAAGGGTGACCAAAATATCCTCCTCCACGGGAGAGGGCTTCTCCTTGCTCTCAATCTCCCGCATTTTAGCCTTACACACATCCATCCCCTGGCACATGAAGGTGGCGTCGAAGGCCTTGGCCCGGATGGAGAAGAAGGCGGCGTAGAAGGCCAGGGGGCGGTGGACCTTGAACCAGGCGATGCGGAAGGCCATCATGACATAGGCCACCGCGTGGGCCTTGGGGAACAGGTACTTGATCTTCTTGCAGGAGCCGATGTACCAGTCGGGTACGCCGGCGGCCCTCATCTCCTCCTCCGCCCCATCCGGCAGGCCCCGGCCCTTACGCACCGACTCCATGATCTTGAAGGCCCGCTTCTCCGGCATGCCGCAGGAGATGAGGAAGAGCATGATGTCGTCGCGGCAGCCGATGGCCTGGCCGACCGGGACGCCCTGATCCACAATCAGATCCCGGGCGTTGCCCAGCCACACGTCGGTTCCGTGGGAGAAGCCGGACAGGCGCAGGAGGATGTCAAACTCGTGGGGCTGGGTGTCCACCAGCATGCCGCGGGTGAACTTGGTGTTGAACTCCGGGATGGCCACGGCGCCGGTTGGGCCCAGGATGGGGTCGTCCACGAAGCCCAGCACCTCAGAGGAGGTGAAGATGCTCATGGTGTCCCGGTCGTCCAGAGGGATCTTTTGCGGATCCACCCCGGTGAGATCCTGGAGCATGCGGATCATGGTGGGATCATCGTGGCCCAGCATGTCCAGCTTGAGCAGGTTGGACTCCATGGAGTGATATTCGAAGTGAGTGGTAATGATGTCGCTGTTGGGATCGTCGGCGGGGTGCTGCACCGGACAGAAGTCGTAGATCTCCCGGTTCTGGGGGATGACCACCATGCCGCCGGGGTGCTGGCCGGTGGTGCGCTTGACGCCGGTGCAGCCCTGGGCCAGCCGGTTCTCCTCCGCCCGGTTTACCGTCCTTCCCCGCTCATCCATGTACTTCTTGACATAGCCGAAGGCGGTCTTTTCCGCCACGGTGCCGATGGTGCCCGCCCGGAACACGTGGGTCTGCCCGAACAGCTCAAAGGTGTACCGGTGGGCGTTGGCCTGATATTCGCCGGAGAAGTTCAGATCGATGTCGGGCACCTTGTCGCCGCCGAAGCCCAGGAAGGTCTCGAAGGGGATGTTGAAGCCGTCCTTGGCGTAGGGCGTTCCGCAGACGGGGCACACCGCGTCGGGCATGTCCGCGCCGCAGCCGATCCCCTTCTCTTTGGCGGTGTCGAAGTCCGAGTGCTTGCACTTGGGACAGCGGTAGTGGGGCGGCAGGGAGTTCACCTCCGTGATACCCGACATGAAGGCTACCAGGGACGAGCCCACGGAGCCACGGGAGCCCACTAGGTAGCCGTGGGCCAGGGAGTCCTGCACCAGCTTCTGGGCCGACATATAAATGACGTCGTACTTGCACTTGATGATGTCGCCCAGCTCGGCATTGATGCGGTCCACCACGATTTTGGGCGGTTCCTCACCGTAAAGGGCTTTTGCTTTCCCCCAGACCAGACTGGTCAGCTCCTCCGCTGAGTTCTCGATCTTGGGGGCGAACAGCCCCTGGGGCAGAGGCACTACGTCCTCACACCAGTCGGCTACCAGATTGGTGTTGCGCACCACCACCTCATAGGCCTTCTCCTTCCCCAAATAGGCAAACTCCTCCAGCATCTCGGTGGTGGTCTTGAAGTAGATGGGCAGAGACGAGTCGGCATCTTCAAAGCCCTTGGAGGCCAGCAGGACGTGGCGGTAGATCTCGTCCTCCGGGTCCAGGAAATGGACGTCGCCGGTGGCGCACACAGGCTTGTCCAGCGCCTCGCCCAGGGATACGATGGTGCGGTTGAAGTCCTTCAGCTCCTCCTGGCTCTGCACCATACCCTTGCGCAGCATGAAGGCATTGTTGCACAGAGGCTGAATCTCCAGGAAATCGTACCAGGAGGCAATGCGCTTAAGCTCCGCAAAGTCTTTCCGCTTTACAACTGCTTGAAACAGCTCTCCAGCCTCGCAGGCCGAGCCGATAATGAGTCCCTCCCGGTGCTGGTTGATCAGGCTCTTGGGCATGATGGGGTAGCGTTTGAAGTGGTCCAGGTGAGAGGCCGAGATGAGCTTGTAGAGATTGCGTAGGCCCAGTTGGTTCTTGGCCAGCACGATTAGGTGCTTGGGCTGGCGGCGGGCCTTGCCCCCGGTACGCAGCCTGGCCATAGCCGGATTGATCTGCTGGAGGGTATGTACACCCCTGTCCCGCAGCATCTCAAAGAAAGGTACCAGCATATAGCCCACCGTGGCCGCGTCGTCATAGGCCCGGTGGTGGTTGAAGGCAGGCAGATTCAGGTGCTCCGCCACGATGTCCAACTTGTGCTTGCCCAGCTCCGGCAGCAGGTTCTGGGCCAGAATCAGCGTGTCGATGGAGGTGCTGTCGAAGGGGCGGCCCATGCGGCGGCACCCCTCGGCGATGAAGCCCATGTCGAACTCCGCATTGTGGGCGGCCAGCGGGCGCTCCCCCACAAAGTCCAGAAAGGCATTTATGGCCTCCGCCTGGGAGGGGGCTCCCCTCAGCATCTCGTCGGTAATGCCGGTAAGCTCGGTGATCTCGCGGGTCAGAGGCCGTTCAGGATCAGCAAACGTGGAGAACTGCTCCACCACCTCCCCGTTCCGCAGTACCACCGCTCCGATCTCGGTGATTACATCCCGCCGCTTGTCCAGACCGGTAGTCTCAATGTCGAAACAGACGATATCGCCTGTAAAGTCTTGTTCCTTGTCCCCGTGTACCACCACCCGGTCGTCTACGTCGTTAATGAAGTACGCCTCCACGCCGTAAAGCACCTTGATCTTCTTGGCCGAGTGCCAGGCATCGGGGAATGCCTGGGCCACGCCGTGGTCGGTGATGGCGATGGCCCGATGGCCCCACGCTTCCGCCCGCTTGACCACGTTCTTGTCCGGCCCCGCCTTGGGGCTCACTTGGGTGAGGGCATCCATGGAGGACATGGTGGTGTGCAAGTGGAGCTCCACCCGCTTCTCCGGCGCGTCGTCGGTCTTCATGGGCTTGGCGCTCTCCATGATGGCGTAGGGCTCCAGCACCATGTCGCCAGTGAAGCGGTCGATGTTCAGCTTGCCCTGGATCACCAGATGCTGGCCCTTCTTCACCCCGTCCACAATGCCCTTCCCCTCGTCACCGGGGAAAAACTTGGACACCCGCACCGAGCCGGTATAGTCCGTCACATCGAAGCACACCACCCATGCGCCCCGCTTTTTCAGCTCCCGGTGATCCACGGCAAACACGTCTCCCTTGACGATGACGGTTCCCATGTCCAGCTCCAGGGTGCTCATGGGGATGCTCTCCCGCTTGATTTCGTGCTTGCCGTAGAGTAGCTTTCCTCTCGGGCCGCCGGAGGCCGCCTTTTTCTCCCGCGGGCTGGCAGTTTTGAGACCAGCCAGAGCTCTCCGGCGGATCTCCTCCGTGCGGCGGAAGGCCGCCATGGCATCCTCCTCCACCGGGGCGGCCGGGGGCGGAGGAGGAGGGGCGCTGGCCGCAGGAGCCGGTTCAGCCGCCACAGGAGCCGATGTGGGAGCAGTCGCGGCCGCCGCTCCCATCTCCAGCTCCACCCGCTCCACCCGGTAGGCCAAGGCCAGGCTCTTCTCGATCTGGTGCCGCAGGCCCTCCTCGGGCATTCGAGGGCACTCCACCTTGGCGCGGATAGAGCGGGCCGCCTTATCGATCACCGCCCCCGTGACCAGATAGCCGCCTGCCAGGGCCGCCAGCTCTTCACCGGGCCGCCAGGCGGAAAACAAATTCAAAAAGGGAATCTTCTGTGCCTGTGACATGGTTGAAACGCTCCTGCCTCCTCCGTCAAAGTTCCTCAATTAGTGCGAAAAGCTCGTCCACCAGGGCCTCCTGGGGAACCTTTTTCACGATCTCTCCCTTGCGGAAGAGCAGGCCCTCCCCGTTGCCGCCGGCGATGCCCACGTCGGCGGCGGAGGCCTCTCCGGGGCCGTTGACCACACAGCCCATGACCGCCACGGTGATGGGCTTGTCCACGGCCTTAAGCCGCTCCTCCACCTGGGTGGCCAGGCCGATGAGGTCGATACGGGTGCGCCCGCAGGTAGGGCAGGACACCAGCTCCGGTCCCTCCTTCCGCACCCCGGCGGCCTTGAGGATGTCCCGGGCGGCGTATACCTCCTCCACCGGATCGGCGGAGAGAGAGACCCGCATGGTGTCCCCGATACCCATGGCCAGCAAGCCGCCGATGCCCACCGCGGATTTGAGGGTGCCCATGCGCAGGGTGCCGGTCTCCGTCACCCCAAGATGTAAAGGATAATCACTTTCCCGATTCATCAGGCGGTAGGCCGCCATGGTGGTGCGCACGCTGGAGGACTTGAGGGACACGCATATGTCGGTAAAGTCAAATTTCTCCAGCAGGCGGATATGTCCAAAGGCCGACTCCACCAGGGCCTCCGGCGTCACCCCGCCGTATTTGGCCAGGATGGGCTTCTCCAGGGAGCCGCCGTTGACTCCGATACGGATGGGAATCCCCTTTTGGCGGCAGGCGTCGGCCACCGCCTTCACCCGGTCCTCCCCGCCGATGTTGCCCGGATTGATGCGCACTTTGTCGCACCCGGCGGCCACGCACTCCAGGGCCAGCCGGTAATCGAAATGGATGTCCGCCACCAGAGGGATGGGGCTCCGCTCCCGAATGGCCCCCACCGCCCGGGCGGCGGCCAGATCGGGCACCGCCACCCGCACAATCTCGCACCCCGCCGCCGCCAGACGTTTGATCTGCTCCGCTGTGGCGGACACATCGTCGGTGCGGGTGTTGGTCATGGACTGAATGGTGACCGGAGCCCCCCCTCCGATGGGGACGCCGCCCACGCGAATCTGTCTGGTCATAGGACAAGCCTCCCTACAGGATCAATTTGTTTACGTCGCTGACGGCCACCACCACCATCAGGGCAATGAGGCAGAAGAAGCCCGCCATATTGATATAGCCCAGGTACTTCTGGTCGATACGCCTGTGGGTGAAGAAGTGGTAAATGCCGCCCACGAGTAGGAAAAGAATCTGCCCGCCGTCCAGAGCGGGGATGGGCAGCAGGTTCATCACCGCCAGATTGATGGCGATCAGCGCCACAAAGCTGAAAATATTGAGCAGAGCCCCGGCCATTCCGGCGGCAGCCGCCCCCTGCTGGCCCACCTCACCGGCCATGGCGAAGATGCCGATGGGGCCGGCCATGTCGTTGAGGCTCACCGCGCCGCGGATCAGATCCCCCAGACTGAGCCATACCGTTCGCACGTAGTCGATAGACTGGTACCAGGCGTTGCGCAGGGTGCCCAGGGGCCCGGCCTCCCGGAGCTCCCCCACCATGACTCCCCGCTTCAGGCTCTGCTGGCCGCTCTCGTCGGTGAGGGTACGGTAGGGCAGGTGCAGAGTGCCCAGATCGAGCCGCCGGCCGTCCCGGAGCACCTCGACGGCCACATTCTCCCCCGCCCGGCCCAGGAAAAGAATCGCATCGCTCTGGAAATAGATGCGGTGCCCGTCGATGCGGTAGAATTCGTCGCCGGGCAGCAGGCCGGTTTCCTGAATGTCCTCCGCCCCCGGCAGATAACCGCTGACCACCGGCGCGGACGGACTCCCCGCCACGGAAAAGAGCACCAGCAGGATCACCAGCCCCGTCACAAAATTCAAAAATGCTCCGGCCACCAGAATGATGAATTTTTTCCACGCCGGCTTACCGCTGAAGGACCGGGGATCGTCCGAGGCCTCCTCCTCACCCTCCATGGAGCAGAACCCTCCGATGGGCAGGGCCCGGAGAGAGTAGGTCGTCTCCCCCCTTGTCCTGGAGAGCAGCTTAGGGCCCATACCGATGGCGAACTCCTCCACCCGCACCCCCAGGGTCTTGGCCGCGATGAAGTGTCCGAACTCATGGATGGCGATGAGCGCGCCGAAGAGCAGGATGGTAATCAGGATGAACAGGATGGTCATAGCATCGCTCCTTACTCAGTGCGTATCGGGCCGGTGTCCCCGCACGGCCTCCCGCGCCGCCTGATCCGCGTCCAGAATGTCCCCCAGGGAGGGAGACTGCACCGCGGGAACCGCGGCCATGGCGTAGGCCACCTGCTCCGCAATGCCGGAAAAAGAGAGCTGTCCGGCCAGGAACTGCCCCACGGCCTCCTCGTTGGCCCCGTTGAGCACCGCCGTGGCGCTGCCGCCGGTGTGGGCGGCCTCCAGGGCCAGGGCCAGACAGGGGAACGCCACATAGTCCGGCGCATGGAAGGTCAGGGGCGGGCAGGACAGCAGGTCCAGCGGCTCTGCCACCGCCGCAACCCGGCCGGGCCAAGTCAGGGCGTATTGAATGGGCAGGCGCATATCGGGCACGCCAAGCTGCGCCAGCACCGCATGATCACAGTATTCCACCAGGGAATGGACTATACTCTCCCGGTGAATCACAATGGAGATTTTTTCCGGGGGCATGTGGTAAAGGCGCATGGCCTCAATAAATTCCAGTCCCTTGTTCATCATGGTGGCCGAGTCCACGGAGATCTTGGCCCCCATATTCCAGTTGGGATGGGCCAGAGCCTGCTCTACCGTCACTCCGGCAAGGTCCTCCCCTTTCCATCCCCAGAAGGGGCCGCCGGAGGCGGTCAGAATCAGGCGGCGCACCTCTCCCCTGTCCTGGCAGCCCTGGAGACACTGGAAGATGGCGGAGTGTTCCGAGTCCACCGGCACCACTTGGGAGCCGCTCCATGCAGCCGCATCGCTCACCAGCTCCCCGGCGCACACCAGTGTCTCCTTGTTGGCCAAGGCGATGCGCTTACCAGCCCGGATGGCGGCCAAAGTGGGACGGAGTCCCACGATCCCCACCACGGCGGTGAGCACCGTGTCCGCCGCCTCCAGGCTGGCCGCCTCCAGCAGGCCCTCCATCCCCTCCGCCACGCGGATGGGCGTGTCAGCCAGGCGCAGGCGCAGGGACGCGGCGGCCTCCGGGTCCATCATCACCGCCAGCTCCGGCTGGAAGCGGCGGCACTGCTTCTCCATCTGCTCCACGTCCCGGTTGGCCGTTAAGGCGGCCACACGCATGCCACAGGCGGCAATCACGTCCAGTGACTGCCGCCCGATGGAGCCAGTGGAGCCCAGCAGAGAAATACAGCGGTTTTGTTCCATGCTATGCTCCTCCCACGGCGGGCAGGAACCGGAGCAACAATTCGATCAGGGGCGCGCAGAAGATCACGCTGTCAAACCGGTCCAGCACGCCGCCGTGTCCGGGAAAAATGTTGCCGAAATCCTTGATTCCGTACTGCCGCTTGATATAGGAAAATGACAGGTCGCCCATCTGGGAGATGGCGCTGCCCAGGGCTCCGTAGAGGGCCAGGTACAGGTAGTTCACAGTATAGCCGAAGGCGAAGCGGAGCAGCACGCCGTACAGTACCGTGCACACCACCGTCCCCACAAAGCCGCCCACGGCCCCCTCCACCGTCTTTTTAGGAGAGAGCTCCGGCGCCAGCTTGTGCCTGCCGAAAGCCATGCCCGCAAACAGTGCGAAGGCATCGCTGATAAAGGCCGCCACCAGGGGCAGGATGAGCAAAGGCTCCCAGTGCTCCATCTGGCGAATGCGCAGGAAGGAGGACAGGAAGAAGGGGATCACCACAGTCAGGAAAAAGGCGCCTCCCAGCTTCTCCAGAGACAGGCGCTTGTGGCTTGCGATGGCCTCTGCAAAGAGAAGCACCACATACACGAACAGGCCGCACAGCGCGGGCAGAGGCCGCCCGTCATAGTAGACCCAGAAGGGAATCAGCCCGGCCAGTATGATGGAGTAGCCGGAGATGCGGGTATGCTTCAAAAAGCCGGTGGACCAGAGCACCTCATGCACCGCGATCATGGACAGCCCGGCAATGAGGAGGCACAGAGCCCAGGGATACGCGGGAGAAATCAGGTAAAACAGCACCAGCAGGAGCGGGATGAAAATAACCGCCACCATGATTCGCTTACCCACTCAGACACCTCCAAAACGGCGGGAACGGCCCTGGTAGGCCGCCAACGCCCTATGCAGCTCCTCTTTGGAAAAATCGGGCCACAGTACGTCAGTAAAATAGAATTCCGCATAGGCGGACTGCCACAGCAGGAAGTTGGAAATGCGCACTTCCCCGCTGGGGCGGATCACCAGATCCGGGTCGGGTACACCATTGGAGCAGAGGTATTCGGAAAACAGCACCTCGGTCAGCTCCTCCGGTTTCCGTCCTCCCGCCGCACAGTCTGCGGCGAAATGTCGGGCGGCCCGAACGATCTCGTCCCGTCCCCCATAGTTGAAGCAGACGTTGACCTGCATCCCCTCATACCGCTCGGAAATCTCGCTGGTTTTCCGGCACATATCCTTGAGCTCCTGGGGCAGCGGCTCCAGATCACCAAAAAAGTGGAGCTTAATTTTGTCCTTCTCCATCTTTTCGATGGACTCCAGCAGATACTTTTTCAGCAGACCCACGATGGCGGAAACCTCCTCCAGCGGGCGCTTCCAGTTCTCCGTGGAAAAGGCGTACACTGTAAGGTACTCCAGTCCGATCTTCTGACAATAGGTGGCGATGCTGCGGAAAGTCTCTGCCCCCGCGGCGTGCCCCGCCGTACGAGGCAGGCCACGGCGCTTGGCCCAGCGGCCGTTTCCGTCCATGATGATTGCCACGTGGCGGGGCAGGCGGTCAAAATCCACCTGTGCCTCCCCGCTCTCTTTCGTTTTTAAGAATGACATAGTTTATCCTACCCGGTCCCATAAAATTCCGGTGCGGGACATCCAGGTGTCCCGCACCGTGAGGTCTATCTGCTTTACAGGCTTAGACCGCCATCAGCTCTGCCTCTTTTTTGGCAGTGAGCTCGTCGATTTGCTTGCAGCGCTTTTCGGTCATGTCCTGGAGCTCCTTCTCATAGTCCTTCCGGTCGTCCTCGGTAATCTCCGACTTCTTTTCCATGGCCTTAAACTTTTCCATGGCATCCCGGCGGATGTTGCGGATGGCCACCTTGCCGTTTTCGCCGTACTTCTTGACCTGCTTCGTCAGCTCCTTGCGGCGTTCCTCCGTGAGCTGCGGAAAGGCAAGGCGAATTACTTTACCGTCATTCTGTGGATTGATGCCGAGATCGGAGGTCTGGATGGCCTTTTCAATGGCCTTGAGCAGGGTGCTATCCCAAGGCTGGATCATCAGGCTCCTGGGGTCTGGGGAGGAGATAGCCGCTACCTGGTTCAGAGGCGTGGGAGCACCGTAGTAGTCCACGGTGATCTTGTCCAGCACGGCGGCGTTGGCGCGGCCGGCCCGGACGCTGGCGAAATCGCTCATGACCACGTCAATGGTCTTCTGCATCTTTGCATCGAATTCCTTGTTGACTTCCTTCATATCACGGTTCCTCCTTGACAATGGTTCCAATTTTCTCTCCCATAACGACCCGCAGGATGTTCTCCGGGTCCTTCAACGCAAACAGAACCACCGGGATCTTGTTGTCCATGGACAGGGACGTGGCGGTGGAGTCCATCACCTGCAGGTGCTGGGCCAGCATATCGTCATAAGTGATGGTGTCATACTTGACCGCAGAGGGGTCCTTCTTCGGGTCGGCGCTGTAGACGCCGTCAATGTTCTTAGCCAGCAGAATGGCATCCGCGTCGATCTCCGCGGCCCGCAGCACCGCGGCCGTGTCAGTGGAGAAAAACGGGTTGCCGGTGCCGCAGCCAAAGATCACGACCCGGCCCTTCTCCATGTGCCGGATGGCTTTGGAGCGGATGTACGGCTCGGCCATGGCGCGCATCTCGATGGCGGTCTGCACCCGCACGTCCACGCCCTTCTGCTCCAGCACGTCGGCCACGGCCAGGGCGTTGATGGTAGTGGCCAGCATACCCATGTGGTCGGCGCGGGTGCGCTCCATCCGGTCGCCGCCGTCCTTGACGCCGCGCCAGAAGTTGCCGCCGCCCACCACGATGCCGATCTGCACGCCACAGGCTACGCACTTCTTGATTACGTCGCACACACTGCCGATCACGTCGAAGTCCAGGCCACGGCTGGCCTCTCCGGCCAGCGCCTCGCCGCTCAATTTCAAAAGGACCCGCTTATACTGCGGTTCACTCATACGTTCAACCCCTTTATACGGTATTCAGTCCCTTTTATTTTAATATAGTTTTCCACGTTTGCCTAGGGGTTAGGCCAAAGTTTTTACAAATTATTCGTAATCGGAGTTTTGCCGCTCACCCGTTGAAGGGGCATCCTCCGGCCAAGCCTCCAGCTTCGCCCGGAAAGAGATCCGCCGGGGCGTCTCCATATCGTCGAACTGGACCAGGTGGGCTCCCCGGTTCAGGTCCACGTCCAGCACCCGGCCCAGCCCGAACACGAAATGCCGCACCCTCTGGCCCACCGGAAGGAGCACCGCGCCGTCGTCCGGGGGCAGGGCGCGGTTGCTGCTCTCGGCGTACCCCCTGGCCGCCTTCAGCAGGCCCTCCTGGGGCTCCGGTACGGGGATGAATGTCCCCCACATGTCCAGCAGGAACCGGGAAGGGTAGCGGGGTGAGCCGTCGAAATTCGTCCCGTCCGCCTCGGACAGGTACAGCCCCTTCTCTGCCCGTGTAACCGCCACAAAGGCCAGCCTCCGCTCCTCCTCCATTCCCTGACGGGTGCGCACCTTCCGTGAGGGGAAGATCCCTTCGTTCATGCCGCACAGGAACACATAGGGGAACTCCAGCCCCTTGGCCGCATGGACGGTCATCAGCTTCACACGGTCCCCCACCTCCCCGGTGTCGCTATTGGTAAAGAGGGCCACATGGGCCAGGTAGTGCTCCAGGGTACATTCCTCGCCGCAGGTGGTCTCATACTCATAGACCGCCTGCTTCAGCTCGGCCAGATTGTCCAGCCGGTCCTGGCTTCCCTCGGTGCGGAGCATCATCTCGTAGCCGCTCTCGTTGAGTACGGCGGACAGCACCTCTGAAACTGGCCGCCCCTCGCATTCGGTGGAAAGCCCCTCGATCAACGACACAAAAGACCGGGCCCGCGTCCCCTTAAACAGGGGCTCGTCCAGGCACTCCTGCAGGGCGCGGTATAGAGGGCAGCCCTGCTGCGCCGCGTATTCCTCCAGAAAAGCCATCCGCCGCTTGCCCAAGTTGCGCTTGGGCGCGTTGACGATGCGCCGAAAGGACAGATCGTCCCGGTAGGCGAGCATTCGCAGATAGGAAAGGGCATCCTTGATCTCCATCCGGCTGAAAAAGGGCACGCCGCTGTAGATCGTATAGGGAATCTTCTCACGGAGCAGAACGCCCTCCACCGCCCGGGTGACATAGTGGGCCCGATAGAGCACCGCCATGTCCCGGTAGGGCACCCCCTTCTCCCGCAGCTTGGACATCTCACCCGCCATCCATCCGGCCTCCGTCACCGGGTTCTCCCCGAAATGGCACAGGACGGGCCCGCCGGATGGAAGGGTGGGGCGCAGCTCCTTTGGGATACGGGCGGCGTTTTGTGCGATTAGGGCGTTGGCCGCCGACAGGATCTCCGGTGTGGAGCGGTAGTTTTCCGTCATCAGAATGGTCTTTGTGCCCGGAAACTGCTTGTCAAAATCCAGCAGGTACTTTACGTTGGCCCCCCTCCAGGTGTAGATGGTCTGATCCGGATCACCCACGATGAACAGATTCCTGTGATAGCCGCAGAGCACCTCCATCAGTCCATACTGGAGCCCGTCAATGTCCTGGAACTCGTCGATCATGATGTACTCCAGCCGCTTCTGCCACTTGAGCCGGATAGCCTCATTTTCCTGGAAGATATGGAGGGTGAATTTGATCAGGTCGTTGTAGTCCAGCCCAAAGCACTTTCTCTCTTGGTAGAGGTAGCCGTAAAAGATCATATCCCCGGCCTGTACCGCGTCCAGATACCTCTGCTTCAGAGCGTCCAGCGACAGACTAAGCATGTCCCGGTAATACTCAGGTTCCTTGAACAGCTTGCGGATTTCGATCATATCCCGCGCCGCCCGGAAGGTCATATCCCGGAGGCTGAGGCCCCGCTCCTCATAGATCATCTGCAGCATGGCGTCAATGTCTGCGTTGTCCAGTACCAGAAAGCTCTTTGGATACCCCACCACGTGGCTGTCCTCCTGGAGCACGGAGACGCAGAAGCCGTGAAAGGTGTTAATGTAGCCCGTGTCGTCGTCCCCGGTCAGCCGATGGATGCGCTGACGCATCTCCGCGGCCGACTTGTTGGTGAAGGTCACGCACAGGATATTCCCCGGCAGGATACCCAGCTCATTGACCAGGAACGCAAACCGATGGGACAGGGCGCGGGTCTTGCCGGAGCCCGCCCCGGCGATCACCCGAACAAAGCCTTCGGTCGCCGTGACCGCCTCCCGCTGCGCCTCATTCAGCCCCTCCAGCAAATCCTCCATGATACCGCCTCCTGATAGAACATCTGTTTTCTTTATTATAGCAGGCGGGGAGACACCACTCAAGAGGAAAAGCGGCGGCCCGGACTGCCTCGCCGAACCGCCGCATTCTCTCACTTGAGCTTCTTTCCGTCCTGGAAGGCGTTGCCCACCTTCTCCCCCAGCACCAGGTAGGCGCTGTTCGCCATGTCGAAGGTGATGGGGCGCAGCCTGGCCGGATCAATAGTGCCGTCCGCGTTCAAGATGCGCTCGTCTGCACTGACGTTGACGATCTCGCCCACCAACAGCTCACTCTCCTCGTCAAAGCTAACAAACCGGCACTCCAGGGCCAGGGGCAGCTCGTCGACCAGCGGGGCGTCCACATGGGCACTCTTGGTCACATGGAACCCCGCCCTGGCCACCTTGTCCGGCACCTGATTGGCCGACACAATGCCCAGGTAGTCGCACTCCGTCACGTGGTCCGCATCCGCCATGCTCACCGTGAAGGCCTTCCGGGCCAGGATGTTTTTCACCGTCTTGTGGCTGGCGCTCAGATACATGGCCACCCGCTTCATGTCGGCAATTCCGCCCCAAGCGGCGTTCATTACGTCCGGGGTGCCGTCTTCGCCGTAGGTGGCGATCATCAAGACAGGCTGAGGGTACAGGAAGGGTTTGGCTCCAAAATCTTTCCTCATGATTGTTGTCCTCCGTTTTCATTTTATAATGTAGTACTTAGTATAGCACGTCCCCCGCGTCAAGCACAATCCCCCTGCACCAAACAGAACCCGCTGTCACGGAAAAGCGCCGGACACTGAGCGTCCGGCGCTCGAAGCCAATCTGCGGTTTACTTGCCCAGCTGCTTGGCGATCTCCCCGGCGAAGTTCCGCCCCGCCCGGCTTGCCGGGCGGGGTGCCCCGATTTTCATTCGATTGGGGCGGAATGAATCCGCCCCAATCCAAGGCTTTGCCTCCGGCAAAACGCTTGTACGCGCCATGCGGCGCGGCCGGAGGCAGGCGCAGAACAGGCATGGAAAGCGCCGGACACTCAGTGTCCGGCGCTCAGCCAATCTGCGGTTTACTTGCCCAGCTGCTTGGCGATCTCCTCAGCGAAGTTCCGCCCCGATTTTCATTCGATTGGGGCGGAATGAATCCGCCAATCAAGGCTTTGCCTCCGGCAAAACGCTTGTACGCGCCATGCGGCGCGGCCCGCCGGAGGCGGGCGCAGGAGAACGCGCAGGCATGGAAAAGCGCCGGACACTCAGTGTCCGGCGCTCGAAGCCAATCTGCGGTTTACTTGCCCAGCTGCTTGGCGATCTCCTCAGCGAAGTTCCGCCCCGATTTTCATTCGATTGGGGCGGAATGAATCCGCCCCAATCCAAGGCTTTGCCTCCGGCAAAACGCTTGTACGCGCCATGCGGCGCGGCCCGCCGGAGGCGGGCGCAGGAGAACGCGCAGGCATGGAAAGCGCCGGACACTCAGTGTCCGGCGAAGCCAATCTGTGGTTTACTTGCCCAGCTGCTTGGCGATCTCCCCGGCGAAGTTCCGCCCCGCCCGGCTTGCCGGGCGGGGATCCCCGATTTTCATTCGATTGGGGCGAAATGAATCCGCCCCAATCCAAGGTTTTGCCTCCGGCAAAACGCTTGTACGCGCCATGCGGCGCGGCCCGCCGGAGGCGGGCGCAGGAGAACGCGCAGGCATGGAAAAGCGCCGGACACTCAGTGTCCGGCGCTCGAAGCCAATCTGTGGTTTACTTGCCCAGCTGCTTGGCGATCTCTTCGGCGAAGTTCCGCCCCACCCGGCAAGCCGGGCGGGGAGCCCCGATTTTCATTCGATTGGGGCGAAATGAATCCGCCCCAATCCAAGGTTTTGCCTCCGGCAAAACGCTTGTACGCGCCATGCGGCGCGGCCGCCGGAGGCGGGCGCAGAACGCGCAGGCATGGAAAAGCGCCGGACACTCAGTGTCCGGCGCTCGAAGACAATCTGTGGTTTACTTGCCCAGCTGCTTAGCGATCTCTTCGGCGAAGTTCTCCTGCTTCTTCTCGATGCCCTCGCCCTTCTCAAAGCGGACGGCGTTCTTGAAGGTAATGGTGCCGCCCAGAGTCTTGGCAACGGAGGCGATATACTGCTCCACGGTCATGGCGTTATCCTTCACGAACTCCTGCTGCAGCAGGCAGTTCTCCTTGTAGAACTTGCCCAGCTTACCGGCGACGATGCCCTCCTTGACCTTCTCGGGCTTGGAAGCCATCTTAGGATCGTTCTCCATCTGCACCAGGAGGATCTTTTTCTCCTCATCCAGGGTGGCCTGGTCAACCTGGCTCTTGTCCCAAAAGCGGGGGTTCAGAGCGGCGATCTGCATGGCCACGTCCTTGCCCACGGTCTCCACCTGTTCGGCAGTCAGGCCAGTCTCTAGGTTTACCAGCACGCCGATCTTGCCGCCAGCGTGGACATAGGGCACGGAGATGCCATCGGTAAAGAAAGCAAAGCGGCGGACCTTGATGTTCTCGCCGATGACGAGCACCATCTCCTGCTGCTCCTCCTGCACGGTGCGGCCGTTGCCGTAGGAAAGGGCCATCAGGGCATCCAGGTCGGCGGGCTTGTTGGCGGCCACAACGGCGGCCACGCCCTTAACGAAGTCCACGAACTTCTCGTTCTTGCCCACGAAGTCGGTCTCTGCATTGACCTCGACCACCACGCCGACGCCGTTCACCACGGTGGCATAGGCCATGCCCTCGGCGGCGATGCGGCCCGCCTTTTTCTGAGAGGCGGCCAGACCCTTCTCGCGGAGGATCTCAACGGCCTTGTCCATGTTGCCCTCGGCCTCAGTGAGGGCCTTCTTGCAGTCCATCATACCCACGCCGGTCATCTCGCGCAGGGTCTGTACGTCTTTTGCAGTGATTGCCATGATCACATTACCTCCATCTCAAATATCAAAAGGAGCGCCCGCCCGCGCGGGCGGGCGCTCTCAACATCACGGTTTGGGGCCGGAATTACTCGGCGGCCGCTTCCTTCTCAGCGGAAGCCTCGGCAGCGTCCTGGCCCTGCTTGCCCTCCTGGATGGCGTTGGCCATCACGCCGGAGATCAGCTTGATGGCGCGGATGGCGTCGTCGTTGCCGGGGATGACATAGTCGATCTCGTCGGGATCGCAGTTGGTGTCCACGATGGCTACGATGGGGATGTGCAGCTTGCGGGCCTCATTGATGGCATTGCGCTCCTTGCGGGGGTCAACCACGAACAGCGCGCCGGGGAGCTTCTTCATCTCGACCACGCCGCCCAGATACTTCTCCAGCTTGGCGATCTCGCCCAGGTGCTTCATGACTTCCTTCTTGGGCAGCATGTCAAAGGTGCCGTCCTCCTGCATCTTCTTGAGCTGGTTCAGACGCTCCACGCGGCCGCGCATGGTCTTGAAGTTGGTGAGCATGCCGCCCAGCCAGCGGGCGTTGACATAGTACATGCCGACGCGCTCGGCCTCTTCCTTGATGGCCTCCTGAGCCTGCTTCTTGGTGCCGACGAACAGCAGGGTCTGGCCGGACTCGCCCAGGGAGCGGACGAAGCTGTAGGCCTCCTCCAGCTTCTTCACGGTCTTCTGCAGGTCGATGATATAGATGCCGTTGCGCTCGGTGTAGATATAGGTGGCCATCTTGGGGTTCCAGCGGCGGGTCTGGTGACCGAAGTGGACGCCCGCCTCGAGAAGCTGCTTCATAGATACGACTGCCATGGTAAAAATTCCTCCTTTATTTGTTGATTCCTCCACCCGGTTCATCCGAAGCCGGCCAACCTCCCATTTGGAAAGCACCTGGCCCATCGTCCGCGGGTGTGCGTAATCACATGCTTTGGTATAATATCACATCGTTCCCCGTTTTGCAAGGTTTTTTTCATTCCCGCGCAAAAAAGGGCCCGGATAGCTCCGGGCCCCTTCATAAAGTATATACTCAGTCCTTCCTCCAGTAATAGTTGACCTCGTTCCAGTAGGTTTCATTTTGAAAATGCCAAGGGCCGAAATCAAACTGGATTAGAGTGCCGGTCCGGTCCTCCCCTTCATAGATTCGGCTGTTATCCCCTGTAAAGACCAGATTCTGTATTTCCGCCACATCGATGGGGGATTCCAGTTCGAAACGGACATGATCCGCCCGGAAAAAGGTTCGTCCTGCATCATCGTGAAATACGTCCTGAACCCCTCCCACCTTCTCAAACCGGGTTTGAATCTTGCTTCCGTCTGACATCAGGACGTACATCTGCCAAGGGCCATCCTGACCGAAGGCCGCGTCATAGGCCGCCCCGTCCGGGATCACCAGATCCATGCTGACGCTGATAGGCGAGATGGTCAGGTTCTCTGCCACCGCCAGAGTCACGCCGTTCAGATTCACACCGCACCGGCCCTGGAAGTCGTAATGGGTACCCATGCCAACCAGGGGGACGATCAGATCGATGTCCATACCATCCAGCATGGTGACCCATTCCCCCTGATACTGCATACACAGGGACTGGATCCCGGAAAACAGACAGTATGCGGCATCCTTCGGCATCGGATCTATATGCCCACGAATGATAAACTCCATTTTGTTGTCTGTGGGGTCGCTGTCCTCCACATAGTCTATTGCATACCCCGCCTCGCTGGAGCCGATAAAGCTGGTGCAGCTCTCGTCCCTATAGGCTCCGAAGCCGATTCCCCTGCCGTCCGGCCCGCCCCAGAGGACGGCGCGGTTGAAGCCCTCCTCCACCTGGTCGGGCTCGGGCAGTACCGTCCCCTCCGGCGCGGCAAACTCCACCAGGATATAGAACTGTTCCTGATCCGCCGCCGCCTCCTTCACGGTGACGGTGGCCCCGGAGCCGTTCTTGTCCTCGAACACCTGGTTCATCTGTACAATCCCCAGGTTTTTTGCCTGTTCCTCGCTGGTGATGCCGAACAGCTCCCGGAAGGCTGGGGACACCCCGGCAAGTGAGACGGCCCCCACCGCTCCTGTCAGGAGTGAAGCGGCGGCTACGATGGCCACCAACCCGCGATAGGGGAAGCGTGGGCGCTTCTCTTCCTGCCCGCTCCTCCGCTCCAGCAGGCGGCAGGTCAGCGCCTCCTTTTCCTCCGCCGAGAAGTTCAGCCGCTCCAACTCATCCCGATAGCCTGCCATAGCCCAATCCCTCCAATACATGCTTTAATTTCATCCGGGCCCGGCTCATCCGGGTCCGCACCGCATCGGCCCGCAGGCCCAGGATCTCCCCTATCTCGTTGGTATCATATCCTAAATAGTAGTAGAGCACCAGCACCTCCCGGTACTTGGCAGGCAGACGCTGCACCTCTTCCAGCACGCCGCCCTCCTCCGGCTGAAACGCCGCAGGCTCGGCCACGGCATCCAGGCCCACAGTGCGGGTGCGCCAGGGACTCCGGCGGACGTTTTTGCAGGCGTTGACCGTCACCCGCACCATCCAGGCCTGTTCGTGCTTCTCATTTTCAAAGGCACCTGGATATTCCAGCCGCTTAAGCAGCACCTCCTGGCATACGTCCTGGGCGTCGGGCACAGAATTCAGGATGGAATAGGCCAGCCTCAAGAGCCGGTCGGAGTAGGTCTCCACCAGCCGGGCAGCCAGCGCCTCCTCCGCATGCTCCGCCATGAATCTCCCTCCTTTTTCTCCGTTTGGAACGCGTTCACCTGATATACACCTCACGGCTCCCAAACGTGACACCCTCCAGCAGAAAAAATGCCCCGGTTTTCACCGGGGCGGCGGAACGTATCTCTTTTTTAATTATCATTCAACTGCGCACTCATGGCCTGGTCGAAGTGCTGGTTGATCTGCTTGGTAAACTCCACGGCGGCGTTGTACCCCATCTTCTTGTGGCGGTTATTCATGGCCGCCACCTCGATGATCACCGCCAGATTTCGGCCAGGCCGCACCGGCACGGTGAGAGAGGGCACCTGCACGTCCAGAATCGTGGTGTAGAGGTTCTCCAGGCCCAGGCGGTCGTACATGGCCCCGTCCTTCCACTGCTCCAGGTTGATGACCATATCGATCTCGGCCTCGTCCTTGACGGCGCTCATACCGAACAGGCGGCACACGTCGATGACGCCGATGCCCCGCAGCTCGATATAGTGGCGGATCAGCTCCGGCGCAGTGCCCACCAGCCGGTCGGTGACGTTGCGCTTGATCTCCACTGCGTCGTCCGCGATCAGCCGGTGGCCGCGCTTGACCAGCTCAATGGCGGTCTCGCTCTTGCCCACGCCGGACTCGCCCAGCAGCAGCACGCCCTCGCCGTACACCTCCACCAGCACGCCGTGGCGGGTGATGCGGGGAGCCAGATAGGACTTCAGCGCCGCAATGATGTTGCTCATGAGCACGCTGGTGGTGTCCGGGCTGCGGAGGATGGTTCGGTCGTACTTCTCGGCCATCTCCATACACTCGGGGAAGGGCTCAATCTCCCGGGAAATAATCAGGGCCGGAATGTCCTGGGAGAGCAGCAGTTCGAAGCTCTCCCGCCGCTCCTCGGAGGTCAGCCCCTCCAGATAGGTGGTCTCAACGCGGCCGATCACCTGGAGCCGCTTGGCGTCAAAGTAGTCGAAAAATCCGGTGAGCTGCAGGCCCGGCCGGTTCACGTCCTCCGTCCGGATCGACACATCCTCGTACCCCGCCCCGCCCCTCAGGACCTCCAGGCGAAATTCCTGAATCAGTTTTCCCAGCTTTACGCTGTAAAGGCTCTCCATTGGCGCTACCCCCTTGCGGTATTATTAGTTATAGTATACCATTCTCCCCTGCTCCTTTGCAACACACTTTGGAAGAAAGGGATTTTTTGAAAAAAATGCTTGCAATTTTCGAAAAGCTCTGTTATTATATCATTCGATGCTTTATCAAGCTATCCTGACGAGCGAGGAGGTATAAGCGAATGGCCAAATGTGAATTTTGCGATAAGGGCGTTGTGTTCGGCATCCGGGTGTCCCACTCTCACCGCCGCTCCAACCGTCCTTGGAAGCCCAATGTGAAGCGCGTCAAGGCGATTGTCAACGGCACGCCCAAGCACGTCTATGTGTGCACCAGATGCCTCCGTTCGGGTAAGGTCACCCGCGCTGTGTAAGTTTGTAAAAAAGGGACCAGCCTTTGGCTGGTCCCTTTTTTCTTTGGAACGATTGCGCCTGTCCCCACATAGCATGGGGACAGAATGGAGGCGTATTCCATGGCTGATGCTCTGTGCCGCCTGCCCCGGGTCCTGCTGGATGGCCGCCCTGCCGCCCGTGCACTGCTCTGTGGCAGCAACGCCCACCCCGGCCTGCGGGGCGAGGCGCTGTTTTATCCCTACCAGGACGGAACCCTATTGCTGATACGCGCCCTGGGGCTGCCCGGGGACGGCTTTTATGCCTGCCACATTCACGCGCTCGGCGACTGCTGCACCGGGGGCGACGTGGCCTTTCACTGCGCCGGTCCCCACTACGATCCGGAAGGCCGCGAGCACCCGAACCACGCGGGAGATCTCCCCGTCCTGCTCTCCAGCGGCGGCCGGGCGCTCTCCCTCGTGTATACCGGCCGGTTTCAGCCCGGGCAGGTGCTGGGCCGGTCGGTGGTACTCCACGCTCTGCCCGATGACTACCGCAGTCAGCCCACCGGCGCCGCCGGGGGCCGCATTGCCTGCGGCGTCATCTCCCCTGTGGCCTGAGCCGGGCCCGCATGGCTTGTCATGCGGGCCCGGCTTTCTGCTCTCTATTATCTATTGTATCTTGTTTTGCTATCCCACGGTCACCACCCGCACCACGGCGTCCCCGCCCAGTGCGCCGCTGTAGTACACGGTCAGCTCCGCTCCGTAGGATTTGGCGGCCGAGAGGGTCGTCCAGCGCCCGGTTTCTTGGTTGTAAACCTCTACCCCGTCGCTGACGGGCACCCGAAGGCCTTCCACCACCACGGCCTCCTCTCCGTCAAAATCAGCCCGGCTCACATCGGCCTTCTTCAGGCTCACAACCTCCACGGCCTTTCCCTCGGACGACACCGCGATGCCACCCATGGTTCCGCTCCTGACCGTCTTTCCCGTGATATATGCCTGGCTAGCTCCGCTGCTGTTCTCCACGGAGACGGTTCGGTTGGTATAGGTCATGCTGCCGCTGCCCCCGGTCTGCTCCCCGGCGGTCAGCAGGCCGTAGGTAAATGCGTTCCCTGTCACATCGTCCAGCAGGAGGAGGCAGACCTCTCCGCTTTCGTCTGTGGCGTAAAAGTCAATTTGGGAGGCAGGTACGGTATCCATCAGAATATCCTCCAGGGCAATTTCCGCCACTGTGCTGGAACCGGCCCGCTCGTAGAGCTTCACATTCTCCGACAGTGGAAGGCTCCCCAGGGTGCCGCCCGACGGATCCAGGGCATACTGGCTCCCACCGGACACCGGATAGACCGACAGGGCCCCGATCCCGGTGGAGCTGACCCGAACCAGCTCACCCACACCGGCGCCGTGGACGCTGAGCTCACCCGCCGCAGTCAGCCCGCAGGTCAGCTCCACCCCGTCCTCCTGAAGCACGCCGTAGAGCTCCGCCCGCTTCTCCGAGGGGGCGCAGGCAGAGATCACCTCTCCCGCCCCGTTCAGGGTGACGGTAATCCGGTCGCCCACCGCGAAGGCGGACAGCCCGGCCGCCGCCCCGTCCACCACCTCCAGCTCCACGCCCAGCAGCGTGATGGAGGCGGGCGATGCGGCGTTGGGGCTGGCATTCTCATAATAGCCGGTCAGCATGACCCCCTCATAGGCCGCCGCCTCGGAGGCCACGACCAGATCGAGCGCCCCGGAGTCCGTATAATACAGCGTCACCTGCTCCCGGCCCTCCAGCTCATACCAGCAGTCGCCGTAGGTGCTGACCGCGCCGTCCAGCAGCACCCTGGTTCCGCTGGAGATGGCATACGTTCCCCCTCCGGCGGCGGTGATGCCGTCCGCCGCCACCTCTGCCGGGCGGAGGGTGCGATGGGACGAATCGTCCGGCAGGAAGCCCACCGTCTTTCCCGCCTCGTCCAGCAGCAGCGCGCCTTTCCGCCCCACCAGGCGATCCGGCACTGCCTCCGCAGGTTCATACCAGTTGATCGTCTGATTGGCATAGACCTCCACCGTGCCCAGGGTGCCGTCCGCCGCCTCGGCGTTATTGTCCAGCAGCACCGCGCCGGTCACCTTGGAGGCGCAGAGGTTGTCGATGTAATCCTGTCCGTCCCGGTCTGTCTGCCGCAGCACGCGGTAGAGCAGCAGGGCCGCGTCTCCCCGGGTCAGGCCGGCTCCGCCGTCTGCGGGCAGGCCGTCCAGAAGCCCCAGTGCCACGGCCTTATTCAGATAGTCCTCCGGCCAGAAGGGGCCGATCTCCTCCGCCGTATAGCCCAGCAAACGGAGAACCACGGTTACCGCCTGTCCCACCGTCACCGGGTCGTCCGGGCCAAAGCGGCCGTCGCCATAGCCGGAGACCAGCCCCTCCTCACAGGCCAGATTGATATAGGGGGCGGCCCAGCCGCCGCCCGGCACGTCGGAAAAGCGGGTACGGTAGGCGCTCCCCCGCGCCTGATCCCCGTGTCCCTCCGTCAAAACGGCCAGCTTACAGAACTGGGCGCGGGTCAGCGCGTCGTCCGGGTGGTAGCTCCTGTCGGAGTACCCGGAGACAATACCCAGTCCGGAGAGCACCTCCACCGCCTCGGACAGCTCCTCGCCGCTCACATCCGAAAAGGCCAGGGCGGGCGCCGCCGCGATCAGCCCCAGGCACAGCCCCGCCGCCAGCAGCAGCGCCAGAATACGTTGTTTCATCTGTGTTTCTCCTCTCGATTAGTCGGCGCGCAGGGCGTCCACGGGCTGCAAACCGGACGCCTTGGCCGCCGGATAGATACCGAACACGATTCCGATGGCGACAGAGAAGGCGAAGGCGCCCGCCGTCACCAGCGCGTCGGGATACAGGATCAGATCATACATGGCCTTCCCCAAAATGAGCGAGAGCAGGTAACCCAGGGCGATGCCGATGAGGCCGCCCAGAGCGCTCAGGATGGCGGCCTCCACCAGGAATTGTCCCACGATCTCCCGCCGGGGCGCGCCGATGGACTTCTTGATGCCGATTTCCCGGGTCCGCTCCGTGACGGTGACCAGCATGATGTTCATGATACCGATTCCGCCCACCAGCAGGGCGATGCCCGCGATGCCGCCCAGTACCACGCTCATGGAGGTCATCTCCTCCGTGCTCTCGCTCATGGCGGAGTTGCCGTTCTCCAGCTCATACTCCCCCACGCTCGTGTCGATGGTCTCCCCCAGGAAACGCTCCAGCTTCGCCATCACTGTGTCCATGTGGTCGGACTGATCTACCTTGACAGAAAAGTGGGTGAGCTGGGCGGTGCCCAGTATGGCCCGATCCAGGGAGTAGGGGATCACCGCCATGTCGTCCATGGAGCCCTCCTCGCCCCCGTCCTTCTGGTAGTAGATCCCCACCACGGTGAAGGGCTCACCGCCGAAGTAGACGGTCTCCCCGATGGGATCCGCATATTGAAACAGGCTGTCCGCCACGTAGGAGCCGAGCACGCACACCCGGCTGCGCCGGTCGACGTCAAAGGCGCTGATGTCCCGCCCCTCCTTCAGGGTGTAGTTCCCGCAGACGGAGAACTGGTCGCTGCCCAGGTAGAGCGTCCCGCTGTCCAGCGTGGTGGTGCGGTATTTCATGGGCAGGCTTGTGGACAGATCGGGGCTCACCCCCAGCACCATATCGCCCAGCTCTCCATTCCCATAGTCATAGAGGGCGTCTATCACATCCACAGACCGGCTGGTGTCGTACCAGTTCACCGTGACGTTGACCTTGTTGACGCCCAGCTTCTCATAGTAGGCGGTGATGTCCGCGTTGTAGCCGGACACCAGCGCCACCAGCACCAGCACGGCGGTCACGCCGATGATGATGCCCAGCATCGTGAGGAAGGAGCGCCCCTTTTTCTCCCGGATGGAGTCCAGGGCCATGCGCAGCGCGTTCATGGCGCCACCCGCGCCGGCGGGGCGCTCCAGTCCACCAGCACGCCGTCCCACAGGCTGTCGTGGACGATTCTCCCATCCTTCACCCGCACGGTACGGTCGGCCTGGGCGGCGATGCCGTTGTCGTGGGTGATCAGGATCACGGTGGTTCCCTCGGCGTTCATCTGGCGCATGAGGCCCAGCACCTGCTCGCCGGTTCTGGAGTCCAGCGCCCCGGTGGGCTCGTCGGCCATGAGGATGGGCGAGCGGGCGGCGATGGCCCGGGCGATGGCCACCCGCTGCTGCTGGCCGCCGGAGAGCTGGGCCGGCCGGTTGTCCGCCTTGGCGGCGATCTCCACCTTTTCCAGCGCCTCCATGGCCCGCGCCCGCCGCTCCGCCAGCGGGACCCGCTGGTAGAGCATGGGCAGCGCCACATTCTGCCAGACGTTCAGGGACGGGATGAGGTTATAGCCCTGGAAAAATGAACGCAATCTGCCGGGAGCGGATCTGGGACAGCTCCCTCTGGGTGCGCTCCCGGATCGGGGTGCCGTCCAGGAGATACTCCCCCCGGGTGGGCACGTCCAGGCAGCCCAGTATGTTCATCATCGTGGACTTGCCGGAGCCGGAGGTGCCGATGATGGCCACAAACTCCCCCTGGTCTATGCTCAGCGTAACCCCATCCAGCGCGTTGACCTGGTTTTCCTGCCCCTCGGCGTAAATTTTATAGACGTCCTTCAATTGAATCAGGCTCATACAGAATCCCCCTTCTCAGCCCATAGGGCCGCCGCCGGGCATCCCGCCGCCCATGCCGCCAGGCATTCCGCCGCCGAAATCCGGCATCTCTCCGCCGCTGAAGTCCGGCATTTCCCCGCCGCCCGGGAAGTCGGACGGCTCCTCTCCCTGGCTGGTGGTATCCCCGCCGTTCGGGGCCGCCTGCTGGTAGCGGGTGAATACCTCCACCCCCTCCTCCACGCCGGAGAGGATGCGCACATACTGGCTGTTGGACACCCCGGTTTCCACCGGCACGGCATAGAACCCGTCGGGCACCACGCCGTCCTCCAGCTCCACCGCGTTGTCCGGCGCCGCGTCCGCCTTGACGAAGAGGCAGGTTCCCTGGCTGGTGCTCTTGAGGGCCGCGATGGGGGCCAGCACCCCCTCGGACTCGTCGCCCACGGTGATGGAATAGGAGACGTTGACGCCGGCGGAGAGGGCGCCCCCGCTGGGAATGGTGATGGTGATGGGGAAATAGGCCACGCCGTTGGAGTTGGTGGCCTCATAGCTGATCTCCGTGACAGTGCCGGTGTAATGGGTGTCGCTCTCCGCCCCCGACTGGGTGATGTCCACCTCCATCCCCATGGCAATGCCGTCGATGTCCAGCTCGTCAATGTTGGCGGTGATGGTCATGGAGTCCAGGTTGTAGAGCACCACCGCGGTCTGCCCCGCCTCCCGGGGGCTCTCTCCCTCCCGGACATTGACCATGATGATCTTCCCCGCCAGCTCAGCGGTCACCGCGTAGTCGGAGCGCTTCTCCTCCGTCTCCGCGCTCTTCTCCTGGAGCTGGACAATCTTTTCCTGGGTCTGGGTGATCTGCTTGTTCACCGACTCCACCTGCTTCTGGTAGTCGGCCCCGTCGAGCTGGACGAGAACGGCCCCGGCGCTCACCTGCTCATAGTCCACCGCCCCGATGCCGGTCACCTCGCCGCCCACCTCGGCGGTGAGATCCTGGCTGCGGCGGTACTCCAGCTCCCCCTCCACCGACGGATAGAGCTTTTCGCCCGAGTCCGCCACCAGATAGCCGGCGCCCGTCATTCCCTCGGTGAAGGCGCCCGGATTGTCCAGGGTGACGGTGACGGCAAAGCAGTGGGTGCCCTCCGCCGTCACCCGGTCCACCATCTGAATGTCGGTGACGGTTCCCTCCTGGTTGAGCATGAGGCTGGCCACGGACACCCCGGCCTTCATGCCCACGTAGACCTGATCCTCATAGGCGTAGCTGAAATACTGGGTCAGGCACATCTGGCTGTCGTCCACAAGGGTGGCCAGCTTGGTTCCGGCGGCCACATTGTCCCCCACGTCCACGGCCACATCGGTAATCCGGCCGGCAAAGGGGGCTGTCACAGTGAGGGCGGCGATCTCCTCTTGGAGCTGGGCGAGCTGCTCCTGATAATCGTCCAGCTGGTTTTCCTGCTCGGTAATCTGATCCTGGTACTCCTCAATCTGGTCGTCCAGCTCTGAATCATCCTGGGTGTAGAGCAGCTCGCCCACCTCCACCGTGTCGCCGGCGGAGACGTATACGCCGGTGATCTCCGTCTCCGAGGCGGTGGTGTACGTAACGCTGTCCGCCGGCATGGTGGTTCCGGTGCCGGAGAGCGTTGTGGACAGGCTGCCATAGGTGGTCTGCTCCGTCAGGGGCGTCTGCTCCTCCCCACTGAAAAACAGGGCCTTCCCCCCGAGGGCGGCACCGGCCGCCAGGGCCAGAACCAGCAGCAGCGCCGCCCCGCGCCTCACCGTCAGCCGCCGGCCGGGCTTCCGCTCGGGCGGCGCGCTCCCCTCCGCTTTCTTCCGCAATGCCGTCAACTGCATGCAATCGTCCTCCCCTTCTGTTCCGGTTTCGGAGGCCAGTATAGGTGGAGAAACTGAAATTACTCTGAAAAAGGGCCGCGTGAGATTGTTAACACTCTGTAAATCCTTTCGTCTGCCGCCCCGCCTATAATACATTTCAGACAGATTTCAGTTCTCTCCCTTATAATGGAGAAAAACGCAGGAAAGGACAGAAGGTATGCGCATCTTGATTGTAGAGGACGAGCGCCGCCTGGCCGAGGCGCTGGGCCAGATCATGGCGGAGCAGCGCTATCAGGCCGACGTGGTGTTTGACGGGGCGGACGGGCTGGACTACGCCCTCACCGGGCAGTACGACGCCATCGTGCTCGATGTGATGCTTCCCAAGGTGGACGGCTTTGAGGTGGCCCGCCGCCTGCGCTGCGCCCACGTCTCCACCCCCATTCTGATGCTCACCGCCCGGGATGAGATCCCGGACAAGATCGCGGGGCTGGATCACGGCGCGGACGACTATATGACCAAGCCCTTCGACATCGGGGAGCTGCTGGCCCGGGTGCGGGCGCTCACCCGGCGGCAGGGCGAGGTGATCGGCGAGCAGCTCGCCGCCGGGGATCTGGTGCTGGACACCCCCACCCGCAGTCTGCGCTGCGGGGAAAAATCCGTCCGGCTGGGCTTCAAGGAGTTCGACGTGCTCCGCCTGCTGCTGGCCGCCCCCCGGGCCGTCATTCCCAAGGAGGACATCATCTCCAAGGTATGGGGCCTGGAGTCGGAGGCGGAGGACAACAACGTGGAGGTCTACATCTCCTTCCTGCGGAAAAAGCTGGCCTATCTGGGTTCCCGGGTGAGCATCGGCACCGTGCGCAAGGTGGGCTATCACCTGGAGGTGCCTGCGGTATGATCAAGCGGCTGCGGCGGAAATTCATCCTGATCAACCTGCTGCTGGTGGGCCTGGTGCTGGCGGTGGTGTTCATCCTCTTTGTGGGGGCGAACGTCCGTCGCCTGGCGGGGCAGAGCGATGCCGCCCTCCGGCTGGCCCTGTCCTGGCAGGAGGGGGAGGGGCCGCCCCGCTTTGAAATCGGCGGCCCGCCGCCGGAGGAGCGCGAGCCGGACGGGGCGCACCGCTTCTCCCTGATCCCGGTTTTTGTGGTCACCGTGAAGGACGGGGCCATTACCGGCCTCAACGACGGCGGCCAGGTGGACGTTTCGGAGGAGACCGCCGCCGAGGCGGTGGAGCAGGCCCAGTCCTCCGGCGCCAGTCAGGGCGTGCTCAGGGAGCTTCGCCTGCGCTTTCTGGTGGAGCGCAGGCCCGACGGCGAGCTCCGCATCGCCTTTGCCGATCTGGGCTGGGAGACTGCCTCCCTGCGCAATTTGTCCCTGCTGTCCCTGCTGGTGTGGGCCCTGGCCATGGTGGGTCTCTTTTTCGTGAGCCTTGTCCTCTCCTCCGTGGCCCTGCGCCCGGCGGAACGGGCGTGGCAGCAGCAGCGCCAGTTTGTGGCCGACGCCTCCCACGAGCTGAAAACCCCCCTCACCGTCATTCTGGCCAATACCGGCCTCGTCCTCTCCCATCCCGAAGACACGGTGGCCGCCCAGTCCAAATGGCTGGAGTACACCCACGACGAGGCGGAGCAGATGAAGGAGCTGGTGGACGATCTGCTCTTTCTGGCCAAGTCGGATGCCGCCCGCCAGCCGGCCGCCCGGGCGGAGACGGCCATGAGCGAGGTGGCGCTGGGCTGTCTGCTCCCCTTCGAGTCGGTGGCCTTTGAGGCGGGCGTGGCGCTGAAGCACCGGATCACCCCCGGCCTGTCCCTGCGCGGAGACGAGGGGCAGCTCCGCCGGCTGGTGATGATCCTCCTGGACAACGCCGTGAAGTACGCCGGGCCGGGCGGCACCGTCACCTTCACCCTGGAGCGACACCAGGAGCGGCTGCGGCTGGCGGTACACAACACCGGCGAGCCCATCCCGCCGGAGCACCTGCCCCACCTCTTCGAGCGTTTCTACCGGGCGGACGCCGCCCGGAACCGGAGCGGGGGCGGCTACGGCCTGGGGCTGGCCATTGCCAGGAGCATTGTGGAGGGCCATCACGGGCGGCTCACCGTCACCAGCACCGCCGCGGCCGGCACCACCTTCACCGCCCTGCTCCCCCGCCGGTGACGGTTTTGCTTGTCAGAACGGCGCGGCTGTTGTAAAATGGGCCTGTTCCAGAAGAAGTTGGAAAGGAGAAACCAATTCATGTCCGTTACTGTAGGAAGCAAGGGCCGCGCCGCGTGCGTGGTCAACGATCAGAACACCGCCGCCGCCGTGGGCAGCGGCCTGCTGCCCGTGTTCGCTACTCCCCAGATGATCGCCCTGATGGAGAACGCCGCCGTCGACGCCACCCAGGCCTCCCTGGAGGAGGGGCAGGGCACCGTGGGCACCCGGCTGGACGTGAGCCACGACTCCGCCACCCCCGTAGGGATGCAGGTATGGGCCGAGGCGGAGGTCACCGCCGTGGACGGCCGCAAGCTCACCTTTGCCGTCACCGCCTACGACGAGGCCGGCCCCATCGGCAAGGGCACCCACGAGCGCTTTATCATCCAGAACGACAAGTTCCTGGCCAAGGCCCAGGGGAAAAAGAAGGGGAATTGATATGTCCATTGAGACGGGCCGGGCCTACCTGCGGGCCAGAGGCTATGAAGACCGGATTCAGGAATTCAGCGTATCCAGCGCCACGGTAGAGCTGGCGGCCCAGGCGGTGGGGTGCGAACCCGCCCGCATCGCCAAGACCCTCTCCTTTGCGGTAGACGGGGGCTGCGTGCTCATCGTCTGCGCCGGGGACACCAAGATTGACAACGCCAAGTTCAAGGCCCAGTTTCACACCAAGGCCACCATGCTCACCCCGGAGCAGGTGCTGGACTTCACCGGCCACGCCGTGGGCGGCGTGTGCCCCTTCGGCATCGATAACCCCGCTGTGACCGCCTACCTGGACGTGTCCCTCCGCCGGTTTGACACGGTCTACCCCGCCGCAGGCAACGCCGCCTCCGCCGTCCGGCTCAGTTGCGGAGAGCTGGACATCCTGTCCAACAGCTCCGGATGGATCGATGTGTGTAAAAACTTGGCGCTGATTGGACACTCCCGCCCTTCTGTCCAATGACTTTTCCGCCCGCCGGGGGTATACTAGAGCATAAAGGGGGTTTTCTTATGCGGGAATTTTTTCATAATATGAAGCTCAGCTTTCTTCTGGCCGCGGTGCTCTACATCATCCTCGGCCTAATCCTGCTGATCTGGCCCGGCGTCAGCGCCACCGTGTTCTTGTTATGCCTTCGGCGGCATCCTGCTGATCTACGGCGTGGTGACCATCGTCAGCTTTTTCCTGCGGGACAGCCGGCAGGGCAGCTTCGTGTTCGAGCTCTTCCTCGGTATCGTCGCTGCGGCCCTGGGCCTGCTGTTCCTGCTCCGCCCGGTCATCGTGGCCTCCGTCCTGCCCGTGATCCTGGGCCTGTTTATCGTGGTGGACGGCCTGGTTAACCTCAAGCGGGCGCTGGAGCTGCGCCGGATGCTCTATCTCCGCTGGACCGTGCCCCTGGTGCTTTCCGCCGTATCGGCGGTATTGGGGCTGGTGATCGTCTTTCAGCCCTTCCTGGCCGCGGAGGCCCTGGTCATGCTCATCGGTGCGGTGCTCATCTATGAGGGGCTGTCCGACCTATGGACTATCTTCCGGGTAAGCCAGTGGACCAAGGAGTACCGCAAGCACCATCCGGTGGATGTCGACCAGATCGATTTTGAATAAACCAATAAAAAGCAACTCCCGGGCGAACGCCCGGGAGTTGCTTTTTATATTGACATTTCACTTTAACGTTTATATAATAATAGACACTAAAACAAAATGTTTGTTGTGTGGTGGTTGTCATGGAAGAACAGGAATTATTATGGTCGTCCTCCCAGCAGGAGTTGGTACGGGGTATCGCCCTGCGGGATGGACAGTACCGCTGCCTCCTCTGCGGGGCCGTCTTCCCCCAGGGGGAGGTCTTTCCCCGCGGGGGCCGCTTCTATGATGCCGAGGCCATGGCAGCCCTCCATCTCCGGGAGGCCCATGGCTCCGTGCTGGAGTATCTGCTCCACCGGAACCCCGGTCTGCTGGGGCTGTCCGAGGTTCAGTTGGAGCTGCTCCGCATGCTCGCGGAGGGCTGCACGGATAAGGAAATCGCTGCGCAGAAGAGGGTTTCCCCCTCCACCGTGCGCAATCATCGCTTCAAGCTCCGGGAAAAGGAGCGGCAGGCCCGACTCTTTTTGGCCCTGATGGAGCTGCTGCGTACCAGCCGCATCTCCAGCCCGGTGGATACCGGCTTTTGCCACCCCCATCCCACTGCGTCCATGGTTGATGCCCGCTACGCCGTTACTGAGGAGGAGCGGCAGGCCATCCTGGCCGCCTGTTTTGACGAAGCCGGCGCCCTGCGCCAGTGGCCTGCCCGTGAAAAGCGCAAGTTGGTCGTACTCAGCGCCATCGCCGAGCAGTTCAAGCCCGGCGGACAGTATACGGAGAAGGAGGTCAACCGGCTGCTGGGCCGGATCTATGAGGACTTTCCCTACCTCCGCCGCCTGTTGATCGAATACGGCTTTCTGGAGCGCACCGCCTCCGGCTCCGCCTACTGGCGCAAGGAGTAGGCGGTGGGCCGGGCTGTCGGCGGCCGGGCCGCCGCCCTCCTGCTGGCCGGACGGACGGTCTCCCGGTTCGGCTCCTCCTTTTATCTGGTCGCCCTGCCTCTCTATGTGCTCGAGCGCACCGGGAGTCTGGGGGCGTCCGGCCTTTTCTTCACCCTGACCAGCCTTCCGCCCCTGCTGGCCGTTCCCTTCCTGGGGCCGCTTGTGGAGCGCGCCCACCGAAAAGGATTGCTGATCCTCTGTGATTTTGGCGCCAGCGCGCTCTGTGCCCTTCTCCTGCTTTTCCCCGGCCCCCCGCTCCCCTTCCTCCTTGCGGGCACCATGCTTTTTCACCTGCTGTCCCATTTGTTCGAAATTGCATCCAAGGTTCTCTTTTCGGAGCTGTGTCCACCGGAGCGCCTCTCCTCCCTCAATGGAATCAAAAGCCTGCTGGATCACGGCGCGGCGGTACTGGCCCCTGCGGCGGGCGCGCTTTTGTTTGGACTGTGTGGATTCCGGGCCATCCTCCTGCTGTGCGCGTTGGCCTACGGCCTCTCCGCCCTCCAGGAGTACTTCATTCCCTACGCGCCGCGCCCCATCCAGCAGGCGGAACCGCCCCGCCTGCGGGCCGGTATTCGATATCTGCTGGGCCGGCGGGAATTGTTCTCCCTCTTTCTTCTGGTGATGGCCCTCAATTTTTTTGTGGCCAACAGCGAGGAGATCATCTTCCCCGGTATTCTGGTGGAGCTGTACCAGTTTCCAGAGTCCCGATACGGCCTGGCGGTCTCCGCCTCCACCGCCGGAACCCTGCTGGCCAGCCTGTTCCTGATCCGGGCGGCCCACCTCCGCCCCCTGGAACACCTGCGCGCCCTGTTTCTGGTCAACAGCGCCCTGATGGCCGCCCTTGGTCTGGCCGCGCCCCTTCTGCGTTCCGTTCCAAAGCTTTACTTTGTCCTCTTCTTCACCTTCCAGCTTTTGATCGGCTGGCTCACCGCCTGCATCAATGTCCCGCTGATCTCCTATTTCCAAACCCGGGTACCGCTGGAACAGCAGGGGCGGTTCTTTGCCCTGCTCGCCTTCTTCTCCGGGATACTGATACCCCTGGGCATCTCCTATACCGGAGTCCTGGCCGACTGGCTGGGTCCAGGCGCGGCCTATGCCTGCAACAATCTCTGTGTCATTGTTCTGGTACTTCTGGTAAGGCTTCCGGCCTGAAGCGAACAGAGCCCGCGGGATTTTATATCCCGCGGGCTTTGTTTGTTGTCTCTTATTCCCAGGTCTGAAACTGGCCGTCCAGCACCGCGCGGCGGTGGAAGATGACGAAGTCGGGGGCGGCGTCGGGGCAGTGCTCCCGGATGGCCGCCACCACCAGCTCCGGGTTGAGGCCGGGATTCTGGGCCCGGAGCACCAGGTCCAGGGCGATGGTGTCCCGCCGCTCCTCCACGGTGGCCCTGGCGATCAGGGGAATGAGGTCCACCTCGGTAAAGCCGCTCTTGGCCTTCTTGCTCCTTTTGGTCATCACCAGGCAGTCCCGGGCCAGCAAATCCCGGATGGCGCTCTCCGCGCCGAAGGGGGCCCCCGCCTCATACTCCAGGGTGACGATATAGTTGACGTAGCACAGCTCCTTCACCGGCCGCACCGCCTCATAGCAACGCTGGATGGTGATGCCCGCGGGCAGGGCGGCGTTCATCTTCGCCGGCACCTGATCCAGCGGGGTGTCCAGCACCTGGCACTCCAGTACCTCGCACCCGCTGGAGAAGCCCACCGACAGGGGCAGAGGGATGGAGACAAAGGCGTGGGGATTGAAGCCCTCGGTGTGCTTGATGGCGATCCCCGCCCGGAGGAAGGAGCGCTGGAAGGTGCGCATCAGATCCAGATGGGAGATAAACTTGGCGGTGTCCGCCTTGCTGAACGCTAATCTATGCTTCGGCATCGCATTTCCCTCCCGGATAGAGCTTGTCCGCCCCGCAGCCGGTACACTGTACCCGGCAGTCGGGGGTGATCACCGCCTGATAGGCCCGCTCCCGCTCCCGCCACAGGAAGGGCGTGGTCACGCCGGTGGAGGTGACCGACCAGGGCAACACCTCGTCCTTTTCCCGCACCCGGTTGGCATAGAAGGCGGGGTCCAGGCCGCAGGCGCCAAAGGCCGCCATCCAGCGGTCAAAGTCAAAATACTCGCTCCAGGCGTCGAACTTGGCGCCCTGGCGCCAGGCCTCCTCAATCACGTCGGCCACCCGGCGGTCCCCCCGTGAGAACACCGCCTCCAGGAAGCTGGTGTCCGGATCGTGCCAGTTGTAGCGGATGGAACGGCCCCGCATGTTGTCCCGCAGCAGCTTGACCCGCCGCCGGTACTCCTCCATGCTCACCTGGGCCTCCCACTGGAAGGCGGTGTGGGGCTTGGGTACAAAGCAGGCGGTGGACACGGTGATGGTCACCCCCCGCTTGGGGTTGGGGGTGCACTCCTTCCACGCCTTGTATACCTTCTCGGCCAGCTCGGCGATGCCCAGCACATCCTCGTCGGTCTCGGTGGGCAGGCCCAGCATGAAATAGAGCTTCACGCTGCTCCACCCGCCGGAGAAGGCGGTGCGGCAGGAGCGGAGGATCTCCTCCTCCGTCACATTCTTGTTGATGGCGTCCCGCAGGCGCTGGGTGCCTGCCTCCGGGGCAAAGGTCAGCCCCGACTTGCGCACATGCTGCACCCGCTCCATCAGGCCCAGGGAGAAGTTGTCCGCCCGCAGGGAGGGCAGGGACAGGGAGACCTTGTTGGGCTCACACCACTCCAGCAGGCCGTCGCACAGCCCCTCCAATGCCCGGTAGTCGCTGGTGGACAGGCTGGAGAGGGTCATCTCCTGGTAGCCGGAGTCCCGGCACGCCTCGATGCCCTGCTGGACCAGCCGCTGGGGATTGCGGGGGCGCACCGGCCGGTAGGCGTAGCCCGCCTGACAGAAGCGGCAGCCCCGGATGCAGCCGCGGAACACCTCCAGCATCACCCGGTCGTGGACGATCTCGGTGGAGGGTACAATGGTCTTAACCGGGAAATAGCTCTTGTCAAAGTCCTGGACGATGCGCTTGGTCACCCTGGCCGGAGCCCCCTCCAGCGGGGTGACGGCGGCCACCGTGCCGTCGCCGTGATAGCTCACCTCGTAAAGAGAGGGCACATAGACGCCAGGAATCCGGGCCGCGGCGGTGAGGAACTCCTCCTTACCCCAGCCCTCCTCCCGGGCCTGGCGGTAGAGCTGGATAATCTCCACACTCACGTCCTCCCCTTCCCCCAGGACGAACAGATCCACAAAGGGGGCCAGGGGCTCTGGATTAAAGGCGCAGGTTCCCCCCGCCACCACGATGGGAGACAGCTCTGTCCGCTCCCCGCTGCGCAGGGGAAGGCCAGCCAGATCCAGCATGTTGAGCACATTGGTATAGGCCATCTCATAGCCCAGGGAGAAGCCAATCAGGTCGAAATCGGCGATGGAATCGCCGCTCTCCAGGCCGTACAGGGGAATCCCCTCCCGGCGCATCTCCTCCTCCATGTCGCCCCAGGGGGCGAACACGCGCTCACACCACACCCCATCCATCTCGTTCATTAGCCCGTAAAGGATACGCACGCCCAGATTGGACATGCCGATCTCATAGGTGTCCGGGAAGCAGAGCGCGTAGCGCACATCCACCGCGCGCCGGTCCTTGACCACTGCGTTATACTCCCCTCCCGTATACCGGGCGGGCTTCTGAACCCGTGGGAGGATGTGTTCCAAAGTACGATTCATGCCGAACCCTCTCCATGTATCTCGAAATCAATAGAAAATGCAGTAAATTGTATTATACTATGTCTTTTCCCGCCTTGCAACCCCCATTCAAAAGGAATTGCATTCCATCTTTCCATCTACCCGGCCAGAAGGGCAGCGCATAGGCACAGGAGAACCAATGCAGCCCCGTTGGCCGCAGTGAACAGCAGCAGATAGCGCCCCGGCCTGGCCCCCGGCGTACGCAGGTAGACCTTAAGCGAGATGAGGCTGGCCAGCGAGGCAATGGGGGTCCCCAACCCGCCCAGGTTGGAGCCCACCAGAAGGCCGCGCCAGTCCGCTGTAAATCCGGACAGGAGCACTGCTGCCGGAACGTTGCTGATGATCTGGCTGGTCAGGCCGGTGGTCAGCGCCGTGTGGCCTTCCATCAAGGAGGCCAGGGCGGCATGTACCGGGCCGCAGGCCCCGATGTTTCCGGCAAACAGGAAGAAGCAGAAAAAGGTAGCAAGCAGGCCATAGTCCACCCTGCGAAACAATCCCCGGTCAAAGAGCAGCAGACCGCCCGCCACCACGGCCAACAGCGCCGGATAGGGCAGCACCCGGAATACCGACAGCAGGCAGAGCACAAACAGGCCTGCCATCAGCCCCAGACGGCCCGGCCTCCGAAGCTCCGCCTGTTCCTGAAACCGGACCTGAATTCCCTCATCCCGGACACACAGGAGGGATGCGGCCGTCAGCGCAGCCAGGCTGACCAGGGTCAGCGGAAGCATGGTCCCAAAAAACTGTTCCGCCGTCAATTCGTAGTCGGCATAAAGATAGAGATTCTGCGGATTACCCACCGGGGTAGCCATGCTCCCAAGGTTGGCGGCCATGGTCTGGAGCACCACAAGGGGGGCCAGGTATTCCGTCCGTCCGATCAGCCCCAGCACCAGAACCGCAAATGGAACAAAGGTGATGAGCGCCACATCGTTGGTCACCACCATGGACACAAAGAAAGGCAGCAGCACTAGGGCAAGGCTGACCAGGCGCATCCGCCGCTCCCCCGCCAGCAACCGCTGGGCCAGCACTGCAAAAACACCGCACTCCTGCAGTCCCGCCACCACCGCCATCAGGCAGAACAGAAGGGTGAGTACCCGCCAGTCAATATAGTTCAGATAGGCCGGCGAGGGCGGATTGAGAAGCGTGGAAGCTGCCGCGCAAACCGCCGCGATACAGAGTACCGGCTCCTTCCGCAGCAGGGCCAGCCACCTCCCCTTCTTCTCCTGAACCATCCATTCATCCCCTTCCAAGTGCAAAGAAAAAGCCACCCCGGCGGGTGGCCTTTCTCTCATGTTCGACAGCCGAATGCCATACATTAGTTTACTCGCTTCCCGCTCTGTGGTCAAGAGCAAAGCGGCCCGCCGCCCCGCTCTTTCACGAGTGCTGGAAGTCCTCCACCACGTCGGCCAGATGTACCGGTGACAATCCCGCGCTGTTGCAGCATTCGGCCAGCCGGTTTACCTCCTGGAAGTCCGTGGATATCCGTCCCACGCAAATGCCATTCGTCCCCCGAATTCCGTACATCTGCGGGTGGGAGGCCACATCCAGGAATACACAATACGTCTTGTGGTTGTTTCTCATGTAAGCTCTCTCCTCATTCCTAATACTTTTCGGTGATAAACGACTGAATTCGACCAGGTTCTCTCCTTTGCCGTGGTATACTAACCGTTGCCCCTTTCAAGGTCAGTGTTTTTCGACCATCCCCCTATCTTGTATTTCCTTCCGTGCTAATCCCTATATTATGTATTTCGAGAGGAATGTCAATACAATTCGGTTATTTTGACCGGTTCACCGGATTTTTTTACCACATCCGGTTAACTCATGTTCGTACAGGAGGGGTGTTCCATGTCCATGACCGAAAAACTGGCCTACATCAAGAAGCTGCGCCACCTGACCACGGAGGAGATCGCACAGCAGTCAGGCGTTCCGCTGGGGACTCTGAACAAAATCTTTTCCGGTCAAACCAAAAATCCAGCCGTCGGGCCTGTGGACAAGATCACTCAGGTCCTGCGCATTCCCATACACTACCTTTTAGATGACGAGCTTCCGATTGAATACCATGTCAGCACCTCCACGGACGATGGGATTTTACTGCTCTCCTCAGAGGAGATTCAATTTCTCATGAAATACCGGGATCTGGAGCCTCACAGCAAGCGGGCGGTGGATACCATGACCGAACTTCTCAATATGCCGCCTGGCCGGTTGGCAGGAAATCTGCCGGTCAAGCGGACCTTTTGCTATGTAACCGCTCCTCCCGGGGACTCCAACCCATTGGGTGACTCCTTTTTTCTGCGGCCTGTACTGATCCCCGAGACAGATGCCGCCGCCCGTGAGGCAGACTTTGCCGTTCTGCTCACCAACGGCAGTATGGAGCCGCTCTACTCCGCCGGAACCATTCTGCTCTGCAAAAGGGAGCATGCCTCCCGCCAGGAATATGGCCTGTTTCTTCTCAATCAGGAGGCGTTCATTCGCCGCCTGTACTATAAACGGGGCATCACCAAACTGGTCGCCCCTAATCTGAACTTCAAAGACATTATCATCCATGAGAACGACTCTCTGAAGTGTATCGGTACTATCACTGGCATCGCACACGGATGCCGGTGGGAATAGCCGGGTCCACAGCCCGATTCGGGCTGTGGACCCGTTCTGTTTACGCCCATTTTCTGAGCCCGTCTCTCAAAATTTACATTTTAACTCTTGACACTTTCGCTGCGTCGGCTACTATATGGAAGGAGGAAGCTATGGACTTTACATAAGGGGATGTCGTGCGATGAATAAGAAAAAGTGGATCAAACGCCTGCTGATCACCTTGGCCGTTCTGCTCTGCGGCTTTGCCATTTTTGAAATCATCGTCCATGTGCTGATGGACTCTGAGATGAGCAGCCGGGACGATTGGAACATCCAGTTGGGAGAGCGTATGTATGCCAGTGAGGAGCGGGGCGTTTCCCTCTACTCCGCCCCCTGCGAGGCCAGCATTCCCGTCTCCCGGATGGTGCCGGATGAGTATGAGGAGGACGGCTTCACCTACTACGACGAGTCGGTTCAGCACCGGCTGGGGCAGGAGCTGATGGAACTGGTACAGCAACAGGGGAACGCCGCCATCGACGCGCCGCTGGCCCTCCTTAATCCTTTTGGAACCGGGAGCAACGGGCTCCTCCTCGCCTTCCAGACGGACCGGAAAAGCGAAATCCGCTATACCATCCACACCACCAGCGCAGAATTGCCTGACTATACCGCAACAGCGCAGGGCTTGGGGGACAAGCAGTTCAGCAGGAAGCACTGCTTCCTGCTGGTGGGTCTCGTCCCGGGCGAGACCCAGGAGGTGACACTGGAGGCCATAGGCGAGTGGGGCAAGGTACAGGAGCGCGCCACCTTCACCATTGAGATGCCCCCCTCCAGCTCCGGCTATGACAGCCGGCTTACATACACCGACGGGGACAGCGCCGCCGCACTGAGCGACGGCCTCTTCTACGCCACCGGACTGGGCGATTATTACGGCTACACCTTCTTCTTTGATAACTCCGGTGTGCTGCGCTATGAGATGGTACTGGAGGGCTTCCACTCCGACCGTTTCCTCTACACCGACATGGGACTCTACACCTGCGTCAGCAGCCGAAAAATCGCGCTGTTGACCCCCATTGGTCAGGCTATCCGCATCTATGACCTGGGCCAGTATGAGCTGCACCACGACATCAACTGGGGGCCGGACGGCACCATTCTGGCCCTGGTCAACGACACGGAACAAGACACCGTGATGGATGTGGTTGTCGAGTTGGACCCCGAAACCGGCGCTGTTACCGAGCTCGTGGATTTCTCCACGCTGATGGACGGCTATTACGGCGCCATGACCCATCCCGTTCCCCTCACCGGCTCCTCCTTCTGGCAGGCCGGCGAGGACGACTGGCTCCACCTCAACTCCGTTCAATACAGGCAGGCGGACGACAGCATCCTGGTCAGCTCCCGGGAGACCTCCACCATTGTGCAGGTATCCGGCGTCCACAGCACACCAACCCTCACCGCCCTGATCGGCGATCCCGCGTTCTGGGCGGGGACGGAGTATGAGTCGCTCTCCTATCAGCCCCAAGGGGATTTTGTCCCCCAGTACGGCCAGCATGACGTGGAGCTGGTTGAGGATGACAGCCTGCCGGAGGGACAATACCTTCTGCGCATGTACGACAACAACTATTGGAGTCTGAGCACCCGGGACGACTACGAGCCTGAGCTGCCCGACAGTGTTGGAACCAGCCTCACAGGTGGGTCTGGAATCCACTCCTATGTGACCTATTATCTGGTGGACTCCAACGCCAAAACCTTCTCTCTGGCCAAGCAGTTTCCCGTCACCTATTCCAGCATCGTTTCAAACGCCCAGTCCTTTGACGGCAATTATGTGGTCAACAGCGGTGTGGCCCATGAATTCGGCGAGTATGACAGCGAAGGCAACCTGATCCGCGCCTTCTCCTACGACTGTATGATGAATGGCTACCGTGTCATGAAGGGTGACTTCGAGGGCTTTTGGTTCCGGGAGGCGTCATAAACAGGCAACAGACAAGGGAGCGCCGCAGATTATTCTGCGGCGCTCCCCGTTTTTTGCTCATCCATCATCTGGTGCAGGCAGGCCAGCGCGTCGGACAGGCCGCCGATTTCGTCAATCAGTCCCAGGCGCACCGCCTCCTCCCCGTAGATCACGCTGCCAACATCCGCGGCCAGCTCCCCGGTTTGGAGCATCAGCCGGGTGAAGTCCTCCCGTTTTACACGGCTGTTCCGGGTGACAAACTGAATAATCCGCTCCTGGATGCGCGCAAAGTAGTTGAAGGTCTGGGATACCGCGATCACCAGGCCGTTCAGCCGCACCGGGTGGATGGTCATGGCCGCCGACGGGGCGATAAAGGACCTCTTGGCCGACACCGCCAGAGGCACGCCGATGGAGTGCCCGCCCCCCAGCACCAGGGAGACGGTGGGCTTGGACATGGAGGCGATCAGCTCGGCGATACCCAGGCCCGCCTCGATGTCGCCCCCCACGGTGTTGAGCAGCACCAGCAGGCCGTCCACCTCGTCGCTCTCCTCAATGGCCGCCAGCAGGGGCATGACGTGCTCATATTTGGTGGTCTTGGCCGAGGAGGGCAGAACCTGGTGGCCCTCGATCTGTCCTACAATGGTCAGGGTGTGGATGGTCCCCCGCTCCGTCCGGATGGTGGAGGAGCCCATATCCACGATCTGCTGCTGGCGCTGGTCGCCGCCCTCCTCGCTTCCGGTCTCCGCAGTCTGCTTCGTCTCATCCATGCCCATACCCTCCCAAAATGTCGTTTGGATTCAGTATGAGCCGGCGGGGGCAATTTTATGCAACCGCCGCAGCGCGCCTTACTCCGGAAGCCGGTCCAGCCAGCACCCCGGCCCAGCGGTGCCGTCCTGGTTCATCGGCAGATAGCGCTGGCCGATCGCGATACCTGTTACCTCCCTCGGATCGATGGCTCTCGGGAAATACCATACGATATCCTCACCCCAGCGGTCCTTGTTTCCAGGAGCGTAATAGGTCAGGGTGTCCTCCTCCGTGAAAAAGACTGTCCTGCGGTCGCAGTTTCCGTTATATGGGATCACCATGGTACTGCCGTCCGTCAAATAGACGGTAAGTGGAAACCCATTGCAGGTGGGGTAGTCCGAATCTTCAAATTGAGCGTGTGTCTTTAGGCTGGTAGCCGTCAGGGTGATCTCCCGTATCACCTGCCTGTTTAGCTTCTCCTCCAGCGCAATCGTGCACTCCTGCAGCAGCTCCAGCGGGAAGCTCAGGGTCCACTCCCCCTCAATGGGCTGCCCCATGGTCAGCTCGCCCCATATGTGGTCAATGCGGAACTGGCCGAAATGCTCCGCCGTCAGCGTACGGAACCGGATATCGTAGTACGATATTCCTTCCCACTGGAATGTGGTGTGGATCTCCCCAATGGCGCCCACCTCCCACTCCACCTGCGGCATACCCGTCTGCAGGTAGCCGTATTCCCCGCCGACGCCGTCCGCCAGCCGGAGTTGAATGTGAAAGGCCCCGTCCTGGTCAAACCCCATGGAGGACAGGCTGCACAGCTCCGTGCCCAATTCCGCCGGCGTCTGGCCGGGGACCAGCACTGTTCTGGTTTCCTCCCGTCTCTCTCCCGATATGTACTTCTCTGTCGCTACGGTCAGGGTATCCAGCCGCTCTCCAGTCAGAAGTTCCCACGGAAGAGGTGCGAAAAATGGCTCCACTGCGGGGAGAACGCGGGAGAATTCTACTGTATACACATCCCCCGTCTGCATCTGGCACGGAGCGATATCGTCCAGCGCGAGGGCAAACAGTACCGTATCGGCTTCCGCGTCGTAGGCAATACAGGGATCGCGGTAGGATTCCAGGGCAGCACTTTCGTGCAGCCGCTCCCCCACCAGATCCTCCGCCTCCAGGTATGCAGTGCCCCCATTCTTATCCGCCAAAACCCGCACTACCCGCAGCTCGATGCCCTGGTCCGTAGCCGACACCCCCTCTACCTCCTGAGCGTAGGGTTCAAAGCTGCCGAGGAATTGGATCAGCGTTTCCCGTAGAGGGGGTGAGACTGCGACGGCGGTCACGGCCAGAGCGGCGCAGATAGCCGCCGCCATAAGGCCGGTACGCAGCGGACGGCGGCGGTTTTCTCTCTCCGTCATGCGCCCCGCCGCGGCCAAAATTGCCTCCCACCGCTCCGTACTCAGGTGAAGCTCCGAGAGCGCCGTCTCCAGCTCGGCGTGCATGCTCTGCTTATTCCTGCTCATAGTACCACCCCTTCAGACGTTCCTTCAGCAGTCCCCGGGCCCGTGAGAGCCGTACCGTCACGGTGGAGACCGGAACGTGCAGCCTCTGGGCGATCTCCCAGGCCTTCCACTCCTGGTAATAGTAAAGGATGATCACTTCCCGGTATTTTGGCGGGAGGGCCTGTATGGCCCGTACCAGGGTGTCGTCCGGCGGTTCCGGTCCTTCCATGCGCAGGCTGTCCAGGCTCTCCTGCGGCGCCCGCAGAAGCCTCCACGGGCTCCTGAGCTGGCGCTTACACACATTGATAGCGATACGCACCAGCCACGTCTCCACGGCACAGTCTCCTCGAAACCCCGGCCAAGCCCTCAGCGCACGCAGAAAGGTGTCCTGCACCGCGTCCTCCGCCTGGCTCCGGTCTCCCAGATAGAGCGTACACAGCCGTAGCAGGTGGTCGCCATGCTCCTCCAGCAGACCGGCCAGATCCATGGTCTCTCCGCACTCTGAGATGAAAGGCTTCTCCACATCCCGTCCCCCCTTTCACTTCCTGTCTATTAGACCATGTTCCTCCCCCCTTTGCTACAAAAACTTTTCCTACTCTTCATCCGTACTAGAACCGGACGGCAACAGGCTGGCATGCAGGATTGCGAGCAGTTGCGCCGTACACGGCTTTTGGGAGAGTTCCCGGCGGGCCAGAGTCTCCAAAAGCGGCCGGTTTGAATTCCAAATCACACGGCCCACGGTACGGATATCCCGCTCCACTGCCTTCCAGTTCGTTCCGTATTGCTTTGCTACATCCGGGTAGAGCCATTTTGTCACCAGCAGCAGACGTTCCGGCTCCTCTGCACAAAGCTGGAGCGCCCGTACCAGATAAGAAAATCCGGTATAGTTGGCCGTTGCGCCCAGCCGATACAGCAGATGATATGCGTCCTCCGAATGAATTTTCATACTGTCCCTCCCCCATCAGGCGTGTCGCGCTTCCTCACCATCGCAGAGCGCCCGCGATTCTTCCCGAGATTTCTGTCCTCCTTCGGAGAGCTGCAGAAGTGTGGAGAGCTCCATTCCCAGTATGGCCGCCACCCGATCCAGGGCGCGAAGCGTAGGGTTTGCACGGCCGTGCTCGATCCTGCGCAGATAAGTCACGCTCATCTCCGCCTCCAACGCCAGTTTTTCCTGTGTCAGCCCCTTTCTTTCGCGCATTACAACAACAGTTCTACCGATTTCTATAAAATTCAACATAAAATCCCTCCTTTTTCCATAGCATAGGAGAGATTACTATTTTGGGCCAGATTCTATAGTATCGGTTGCTTCATTTTTACTTATTTTTTACGGCTCATACCCCAGAGGTATAAAGCAAGCGCACCTGCGGCCATCCCGCAGGTGCGCTTGCTTCCTATGCAAATTTACTTCTCGTAGAACGCCTTGATTCCCTTGTAGGTCATATAACAGTCCAGCTTACCCACTGTCTCAAAGGGGGCGTGCATGCTCAGCACGGGCACACCCGCGTCGATGGTGTCGATGTCGCGCTCGGCCATATAGCAGGCCACGGTGCCGCCGCCGCCGGCGTCCACCTTGCCCAGCTCGGCCATCTGCCACACCACGCCGGCCTCGTCCAGCACCCTGCGGATATAGGCCACCACCTCGGCAGAGGCGTCGGAGGCGCCCGACTTACCGCGGGAACCGGTGTACTTGCACAGGCCGATGCCGTAGTTCACCCGGGCGCTGTTGCGCTTCTCATAGACCTCGGCGAAGTTGGGGTCGTAGGCCGCGGTCACGTCAGTGGACAGGCAGAAGGACTTCTCGTAGCAGGCCTTCAGCGGCACCCGCTGGGCGTCGCACAGGTCGCTGACAAAGGTATCAAAGGCTGCGGATTTCATGCCGCTGACGCCGGCCGAGCCGATCTCCTCCTTGTCCGCCAGCATACAGACGGCGGTCTTGCCGGGGGTGCCCAGGGCCAGAAGGGCCGCCAGACAGGCAAAGCCGCACACCCGGTCGTCGTGGCCGTAGGCACCGATCAGGGAGCGGTCGAAGCCGATGTCGGCAGCCTTGAAAGCGGGCACCACCTCCAGCTCGGCGGAGATGAAATCCTCCTCCACGATGTGGTACTTCTGGTTCAGGTAGTCCATGACGGCCAGCTTCACCCGGTCGGAGCCCTCGTCGTCCTTAAAGGGGCGGCTGCCGATGAGCAGGTTCAGGCTTTCGCCGGGGATGGCCTCGCCCAGGGGCTTCTTGGACTGCTCCACGCCCAGGTGGGGCAGCAAATCGTCAATGGTGAACTGGGGGTCCTCCGGCGCGCCGCCGATAGACACGGCCACGGTAGAGCCGTCCTTCAGGGCCACCACGCCGCGGAGCTCCAGGGGGATAGTCACCCACTGGTACTTGCGGATACCGCCGTAATAGTGGGTCTTGAAAAAGGCCAGCTCCGCGTCCTCATAGAGAGGGTTGGGCTTGAGATCCAGCCGGGGGGAGTCGATGTGGGCCGCGCCGATGTTGACGCCCTCGCTGAGGGGCCTGGTACCCACCACGGCCAGCATCAAGGCCTTGCCCCGGTTGATCCGGTACAGCTTGTCGCCAGGATTGACCGCCATGCCGCGGGTGAAGGGCTTGAAGCCCTTAGCCTCCGCCAGGCGCACCGCCTCGGTTACGCACTCCCGCTCCGTCTTGCCTGCGTCCAAAAACTTCTTGTAGTCCTCACAATAGGACTTCATATCCGCCTCGTCCTGGGCGCTCAGGCGGTCGTAGCCGTTCTTGGGCTGGTAGAGCAGCGCCTCGCGCCGCAGCTCTCCCGCCGTCTTCTGCTTCTCTTCCATTTGAATTCCTCCTTCGTCTAGTTCCGATTGCTCAGTATCTGCTCAAACAGTTGCTTGGCACGGGCCTGAAAGGCCTCCGGCGTGTCGTCCGCCCGGTTTTCCAGGAGATAATCGCAGTGGGTGCGGAAAAAGCCGTCCCCCTGCTGGGCCTCCACCCGCTTCCGGGCGTAGTCCTCCGAAATCCCCTCCCGGGCCATGATCCGCCGGATGCGCAGTTCCCTGGGGGCCAGTATGCCCACTATCGCGCCACAGGTCTCCCCCAGGCCGCTCTCAATGAGGGCGATGGCGTCGATGGCCACGGCGCTCCGCCCCTGCTCCTCCGCCCCGGCGGCCTGCCGGTCGATCTCGGCCAGGATGAAGCGGTGGGTGATGGCGTTCAGCTCGGCCAGGGCCGCCGGATCGCCGAATACCACCCCGCCCAGGGCCTTGCGGTTGACACGGCCCTCCCCGTCCAGAATGGAAGGGCCAAACCGGGCGGTCAGCTCCGCCCGCAGGGTGGCGCTGGACTCCAGCAGGGCGTGGTACACCGCATCCGCGTCGATGATATGGGCGTCCAGCTCCGCCAGGGCCTGGAGCGCGGTGGTCTTCCCCGCCCCGGTGGGGCCGGTGATGCCGATGCGTTTCATGGATGGCTTCGCCTCCGTGGTTCAGTATAGCATATCTCGTTCCGGGTTTGTTATGTATTTGTAAATTTCCACCGCAGGAGAGGCTTCACTCCGCCCGCACGATGTGGAAGCCGGCGGCCTTGTTCAGCCGGTTGGCCACCGCCAGGCCGATACCGGCGGCGGCGGGACACTGGGCCCAGATGTGGGACACGCCGGTGCCGTCGAACCAGCGCAGGGCCTCAAAGACCCGGCGGGCCTGCTCCGGCACGTCGGTGCTGGGCCCCAGCTGCTCCAGCGGGTGGCCGGCAAACAGCCCGGCGTATTCGTCGAAGCAGATCACCCCGTCTCCGGGGGCCATGTGGGCCTGGATGTAGCGGGCCGCCGCCGCCGGGGCCCCCTGCACCACGGTCACCGGGGCCTTGGGGGCGTAGTGGCGGTACTTCATGCCGGGAGCCCGGGGCTGCTCCCCCGCGCCCATGAGCCGGGTCACCGCAGGATCAACCGCCACCTCACCCAGCGCGTCCCGGAGCTGTTCCAGGGTGACGCCGCCGGGGCGCAGAAGCCGTGGGGGCATTACCGTCAGATCCACGATGGTGGACTCCACCCCCACCGCGCAGGGTCCCCCGTCCACGATGCCGTCAATTTTTCCGTCCATATCCTCCAGCATGTCCGCCATGTTGGTGGGGCTGGGCCGGCCGGAGGTATTGCCCGACGGGGCGGCCACCGGCACGTCGGCGGCCGCCAGAATGGCCCGGCAAACCGGGTGGGCCGGACAGCGCATCCCCACGGTGTCCAGCCCGGCGGTCACCACGTCGGGCACCACGCGTTTCCGCCGGAGCACCATGGTCAGCGGCCCCGGCCAGAAGCGCTCCGCCAGGGCGTAGGCCGTGTCCGGAATGTCCCCGCAGTAGCGTTCCAGCCAGTCCGCCGAGGGGATGTGCAGAATCAGCGGGTTGTCCTGGGGCCGCCCCTTGGCCGCGAAGATGCGGCCCACGGCGTCTGGATTCAGGCCGTTGGCCCCCAGGCCGTACACCGTCTCCGTGGGGATGCCCAGCAGGCCGCCCCGGCGGAGAATCTCCGCCGCCTCGGCCGTGTCCCGCGGCTGTAGTCTTTGTGTGTGCAATGTGCTCACCTTCCCGATGGTTCAGCTTCTCCCGATGGAACTGCCGATGTGCTTTTCCTTCCGCCACTGGGGCGGGGGCCCATCGTCCGCCCAGTACTCATCTAAGCGGGTGATCCTGCCCCCCGCGAAACGGAAAAAAGACACCGCATGAAAACGGGCGCTCCTGTCCTTCGGCCACACCGCTGCGACCGAAACACAACCGTCCTCCGTCCATTCCGCACGCTCCACCGCGCCCTCCCAGTCCCCTGGGTACTCACAGTTGGCCCGAATGTATTCCTCCGCCGTGAAGCGCTCGTCCGTGCAGTGCCAATACACCTCTGCTTCCGGCGCGAACCACTCCCGCAGGGCTGCGGCATCCTGCCGCGCCACGTCCGCCCAAAAGCGGGACAGACGCTCCCACAGCGCGGCATCTTCCCTGCTCAAAAACGAACTCCCCTTCCATGCCGAACCCGGGCACTCCGTCGTGCGCTTCCCTCCACGATGGTCAGCACGCCCGCGGCCAGCAGGGCCGCGCCAGAGACAATCTGTAAAATGCCGATGGCTTTTTTCATAAAAATACCCTCCCCTGCTTATTCGTAGATGCCCACCGGCGTCCCGGCCAGCTCGATGGTGGTGTCCGGGGCGAACCGGGCCTTTTGCAGATAACCCTTCACGGTGAGAATACCGTACTTGGGGTTCACCTTCTCGTCCTCCAGCTCCAGCTCCAGATAGTCCGCCCCTGAGCCGGTCAGCCAGCCGTCGTCCTCCAGCAGCTCCGCCAGGTCGGACTTCACCATATCCAGGGTCAGCTTCTCCGGCAGGGCGGTAAAGTGAATGATCAATTCCACGCTTTCTTACTCCTTTTCTCAGCCTTGTGCGCTGTTTTTTGGCCGTCCCCGCCTTAGCCGTCCTGCTCCCGAGCCCTCAGCCGCTCCGCCTGGTCGGCGGTCACCAGCGCGTCGATAATCTCATCCAGATCGCCGTCCATGACGCTCTCCAGCCGGTACAGGGTCAGCCCGATACGGTGGTCGGTCAGCCGCCCCTGGGGGAAGTTGTAGGTGCGGATACGCTCGTTGCGCATGCCGGTGCCCACCTGGCTGCGGCGCTCCGCCGTCACCGCCTCCTCCTGCTCCCGCACCTTCTCCTCGTACAGACGGGAGCGCAGGATCTGCATGGCCCGGTCCCGGTTCTGGAACTGGCTGCGCTCCTGCTGGCACTCCACCACCGTGCCGGTGGGCTTGTGGATGAGCCGCACAGCGGAGGAGGTCTTGTTGATGTGCTGGCCGCCCGCACCGGAGGAGCGGAAAACCTGCATCTCGATGTCCGCCGGGTTGAGCTCGAAGTCCACCTCGTCCACCTCGGGCAGCACCGCCACGGTGGCGGTGGATGTGTGGATACGCCCACCCGACTCGGTCTCAGGTACCCGCTGCACCCGGTGGACGCCGCTCTCGAATTTCAGACGGGACCAGGCTCCGTCTCCCTCAATTGTAAAGCAGATTTCCTTCACGCCACCCAGTTCCGTCTCGTTGACCGAGTCCACCTCCACGCGCCAGCGGCGGGCATCGGCGTACATGGAGTACATGCGGAACAGGGAGTGGGCGAACAGAGCCGCCTCCTCCCCGCCCACTCCGGCGCGGATCTCCACGATGACATTCTTGTCGTCGTTGGGGTCCCGGGGCAGGAGCAGCACCTTGATCTCCTCCTCCAGCCGGGCCAGCTCCTCCCTGGCCTGCTGGTACTCCTCCTGGGCCAGCTCCTTCATATCCGGGTCGCCCATCAGGGCCTCGGCATCCTCCAGATCCTGCCGGCGGCGCTGGTAGGCCCGGTAGGCCATGACCACCGGCTCCAGCTCCCGCTGCTCCTTGTTGAGCCTGGCCACCAGCGCGGGGTCTTCATAGGTCTCCGGCGCGCTCAGGCGGGCCTCCACATCGGCATAGTGGAGATCCAGGGCGCGCAGCTTTTCCATCATTTCCAAGTCATATCACCTGTCAAACAAAAAGGACTTTACCAGTGCAAAGGGTTCCCGAATATACATCTTCAGCCGGGACGGCACATGGGTGCAGGGGGCCGCCAGGGTGGACAGCTCTCCCGCTCCGCCGGAGGCGCGCTCCCACAGCATACGCGCCCGGGTGAGGTGGAAGCCGCTGGACACCAGCACCACGCCGGCACTCGTGTCCGCCCCCTTCTCCTCCAGCAGCGCCAGGGTATACCGGACATTCTGCCAGGTGTTGTGGGACTGGTCCTCCTGCCAGATGCGTTCCGGCTCCACGCCGTATTCCACCAGATAGTCGTACATGGCCTGCGCCTCGGTAGTGGGTTCGTCGGGGCCCTGGCCGCCGGAGACCACCACCTGGACGTCCGGGTGCTCCTCCAGGTAATCCAGCGCCTTGTCCAGCCGGTCCTGGAGCAGAATGGACGGCCCCCAGGGCTTCACCTGGCAACCCAGGATGACCATGAGCCTGGGCTCGCCCTGTATGTGGTCATAGGCACCATACATCACCGCGCCGAATAGGGCGCCGAAAGCCAGCGCCCCCGCCAGCAGCAGGGCCAGCACGGCCTTCCGCCACAGGGGCCACCGCTTCCCCTCATAGGGACGGTAGCAGCTCTTCCTTCTCCGGTTCACCCTCGGGCCTCCTCCAACTCGGCCGCCAGCGTCTCCCACTTCGTGTAAAGCGCGGCGATCTCCTCCTCCAGGGCCTTCTGCTCGTCATAGACCTTCTGCAGCTCCAGATAGTTGGAGGCCACCTCCTCGGCCTTGAGGGTCAGCTCGTATTGCCGCTCCTCCGCCTTGGCCACCGCCCGCTCCGCCGCGGCCACCTGCTTCTCCAGCTCTTTGGTGCCGCCGGGACGGCGGGGCTTTTCCTTTTTCGGCTTCTCCGGTTCCGCCTTGACGAGGACCGCGGCCTGGAGCCGTTTCCGCTCCTGGGCGGCCCGGTACTCCTCAAAGGTCCCCCGGAAATCAATGATCTGTCCGTTCTCCAGCATCCAGATACGGGTGGCAAAGCGGTTGATGAAGTAGCGGTCGTGGGAGACAAAGAGCAGATTGCCCTCGTAGCTCTCCACCGCCTCCTCAATCCACTCCCGGCTGGCCACGTCCAAGTGGTTGGTGGGCTCGTCCAGGATCAGCAGATTGATCTTCTCGTCCATGAGCATACACAGGCGCAGGCGGCTCTGCTCCCCGCCGGAGAGGGCGGACACGGGCTTGAACACGTCCTCCCCCCGGAAGTTGAAGGCCGCCAGCCGATTGCGGGCCGTCTGGGTGGAGCAGTCCTGGTCGTAGATCATGGTGTCCACCAGATTGCGCTCCGGGTGGGAGAAGCGGATGATCTGAGGCAGGTACCCCACCTTTACAGTCGGTCCCATGCGCAGCTTTCCGGAGTCCGGCTCCTCTTCCCCCAGCAAAATCTTCAGCAGGGTGGACTTGCCGGTGCCGTTGTCGCCCAGCAGGGCAATGCGCTCGCCGCCGATGACCTCCAGGTTCACGTGGTCAAAGAGAGTGCGCCCGTCAAAGGACTTCTTCAGCTCCTTGATGGTGAGCACCTCGTCCCCCCGGAACTCGCTCTCCCCGAATTTTATGTCTAAGCGCCGCTCCTTGGTGGGCTTGTCGGTGGTGCGGATGCGCTCCATGCGCTTTTCGATGGAAAAGGCCCGCTTGTGCAGCTTGTCGTTGCCCATAAAAGCCCACAGGTGCAGCTTGTCCGCCGCCTCTTGGAGCTGCTCAAGCTTGGCCTGCTCCTTCTCGTACTGCTTGAGCTTCTCCTCGTAGCGCCGCTCCTTCTCCTCCACATAAAAGCTGTAGTTGCCCGCGTAAAACTCCGCCTTGCCATCGTGGATCTCGATGACCCGGCGTACCACCCGGTCCAGGAACCAGCGGTCGTGGGAGATGGCCAGCACGGTGCCCTTGTAACGGTCCAGATACTCCTCCAGCCATTCGGTGGCCCGGAGATCCAGGTGGTTGGTGGGCTCGTCCAGCAGGAGGATGTCGGTATCCTCCAGAATCAGGCGGGCCAGGTTGACCCGGGTCTTCTCCCCGCCGGAGAGGGAGGAAAAAAGCTGCCCCCGCATGTCCTGGGAAATCTCCAGGCCATTGCACACCTTATTCAGCTCCGTTTGGGTATCGTAGCCGCCCCCCGCCTCAAAAGCGGCGGTGAGGGCGTCGTACCGCCTGAGCAGGGCGGGGTCTGTGTCGGCGCCCATCTGCTCGGCGAGGCGGGCCATCTCGGCCTCCATGGCGTGAAGCCGGTCAAAGGCCGTCTGAAGCACATCCTCCACGGTGTAGGCGGGCGGGTAAACCGGGATCTGTGAGATGAGGCCCACCCCTTTGCCGGGGGCCACATGCACTTCGCCCTCATCCCAGTCCAGCTCCCCAGTGAGGACTTTGAACAGTGTGGTCTTGCCGGCGCCGTTTTTGCCCAGCAGGCCCACCCGCTCCCCCTGGTCTACCTGAAAGGTCAGGCCGTCCAGTATCTTTTTGCCTACCTCGAACTCCTTGGACAGGTTCGAGATGGAGATATCAATCATTTGTTTACTCCTGTTGTCCGTTGTGATATAGTGAAAGACGAAATCAAGGAATGGAGGTTTTCCCTATGGACGCCATCCGATGGGAAGGAAATACCCTTTACCTGCTCGACCAGACCAAGCTCCCCGTGACCGAAGTGTGGCTCCCCTATACCGATTACCGGCCAGTGGCCGATGCCATCCGCACCATGGTGGTGCGGGGCGCCCCCGCCATCGGTGTGGCCGCCGCCTATGCCTACTGCCTGGCCGCCCTGGCCGGTGAGGGGCTGGACGAGGCCAAGGAGACACTGGCCGCCAGCCGGCCCACAGCGGTCAACCTGTTCTGGGCCCTGGAGCGCATGGAACGCAAGGCAAAGGAGTGCGGCGGCGCGGCAGAACCGCTGATCGCCGAGGCCAAGGCCATCCACGCCGAGGACGTGGCCATGTGCCGGGCCATGGGGGCCCACGGGGCGGCGGTGGTGCCGGAGCACGCCCGCATCCTCACCCACTGCAACGCCGGGGCCCTGGCCACCGGCGGCTACGGCACGGCACTGGGTGTCATCCGCGCGGCCCATGAAGCTAGTAAAGTAAATATGGTTTACTGTGATGAGACCCGACCGCTCCTCCAGGGAGCCCGCCTGACGGCCTACGAGCTGGTATCCGACCACATCCCCGCCACCCTGATCGCGGACAACATGGCCGCCAGCCTGATGGCCAAGGGGAAGATTGACCTGGCTGTAGTGGGGTGTGACCGCATGGCCGCCAACGGCGACTTTGCCAACAAGATCGGAACCTACTCCGTGGCGGTCAACGCCCATTACCACGGCATTCCTTTTTATGTGGCCCTCCCCTGCTCCACCATCGACCTGTCTCTGGCCGACGGGAGCGGCATCCCCATCGAGGAGCGGGACAGGGACGAGGTGCGCACCCTGTACGGCACCCGCACCGCCCCGGAGTCGGTGGAGGTCTGCAACCCCGCTTTCGACGTGACCCCCCACAGTCTGGTCACCGGCATCATCACCGAGAAGGGGGTCATCTACCCGCCCTTTCAGGAGAATCTGCAAAAGCTGTTTGGATAAAGACGGGCCGATGGGAGCACCGGCCCCTGCTGGCCGCCGGGCGGACACCCGGCGGCCCTTTTACGCCTCCCCTGTGATGGTGAGCAGGTAATCCACCAGCTCCTCCAGCGCCATGCCGCGGGAGGCCTTGACCAGAATGGTGGCATGGGGCCGCACCACGCCGTCCAGCACCGGCCTGGCCTCCGCCTTTGTGGGGCAGTAATAGCACTCCGGCACGCCGGCGGCCTGGGCCGCGTCATGGATGTGCCTTGCCAGCTCGCCCACCGCCACCAGGCAGTCGATGCCCGCCTTGCCCAGGTAGTCGCCCACGCCGGCGTGGAGGGCGGGGGCCAGGGGCCCCAGCTCGAACATGTCGCCCAGTACGGCCACCTTGTACGCTCCCCGGGCACTGGAGAGCACCTCCACCGCCGCCCGCATGGACTGGGGGTTGGCGTTGTAGGTGTCGTTTAGGATGGTGATGTCATCGCCCCGGTGGAGCAGGTTCATACGCATTTTGGTGGGGGCAAAGTGGAGCACGCCGTCGGCAATCTGCGTCTGCGTCAGGCCAAAGTGCTCCCCCACCGCCGCCGCCATCAGCGTGGGGTAGATCATGTGGTCGCCCAGGGCGGGAATCTCCACCCGGAAAGAGTTGTGAGGCGTTTTCACTTCACAGGTCATATGGCTCTTGCCGTCGCTGACCAGCCCCTCCGCCCGATAGTCCAGCCCCTCTCCGGCGCCCACGCGGGTGAACGCATAGGGGAGCTTCCCCGGCAGGGTGTTCAGCAAGGGGATCGTCCCCATTGATGACCACGAAGGCGCCGGACTTGACATGGTGGAAGATCTCGCTCTTGGCCTCCAGGATCTTCTCCCGGGAGCCGAAGTGCTCGATGTGGGAGTCGCCGATGTTGGTCATCAGCACCACATCGGGCTCCACCAGGGCAGAGAGGTAGTCGATCTCCCCGGCATGGTTCATGCCCAGCTCCAGCACGGCAATTTCGTGCTCCCCGCTGAGGCGCAGCAGGGTCATGGGCACGCCGATCTCGTTGTTCAGGTTGCCCTCGGTCTTGAGCACCCGGTACTTCTCCCCCAGCACCGCCGCCACCATGTCCTTGGTGGTGGTCTTACCCACCGAGCCCGTCAGGGCCACCACGGGTATGGGGAACTTTTTCTTGTAATACTTGGCCAGATCCCGCAGGGCCCGCTGGGTGGAGTCCACCTTGATATAGAACTTGCCCGGCAGATAGCTCTCCCGCTCCCGCTGGGTAAAGCAGCCCGCAGCGCCCCCCTCCAGGGCGGCGTTGATGTAGGCGTGGCCGTCAAATCGCTCCCCTACCAGGGGCACAAAGAGGGACCCAGCGTGGATGGTGCGGCTGTCCGTCTCCACCCGTCCCACCATCCGGTTGATATCCCCAAACTCTCCCAGCAGCTTACCGCCGACCGCGTCCATGATTTCACGTATGGTCATCGGCTCCATAATCCGTTTCCGCTCCTTATCTTCCCTGTTTTCGGGCCTCCAGAGAGGCGTGCACAATGCGCTGGCACAGCTCGTTGTAGTCAATGCCCGCCGCCGCGGCCTCCTGGGGCAGCAGGCTGGTGGGTGTCATGCCGGGCAGGGTGTTGATCTCCAGGAACCAGGGCTCCCCGTCCTCCGTGAGGATGAAGTCCGCGCGGGAGTACACCGACAGCCCCAGTGTCTCGTACACCCGCAGGGCCGCGGCCCGCACACGCGCCTCCTCCTCCGGAGTAATCTCCGCCGGGCAGACCTCCAGAGCGGCGCCGGGCTGGTACTTGTTGGCATAGTCGTAAAAGCCCTGCTTGGGGATGATCTCAATGGAGGGCAGGGCTTTATCCTCCAGGATGCCCACCTGGATCTCCCGGCCCCTGATGTACTCCTCCAGCACCGTGCGCCCACCCCCAGGGCCAGTCCTTCAGTGAGGGACCGGCGCAGCTCCTCCGCCGTGTGGGCGATGGATACACCGATGGAGGAGCCGCTGGCCACCGGCTTGACCACCAGGGGCAAGCGGGCAGTCTCTACCAGTCGGTCGATGTCCGCGGCGGTGTAGGCGACGGTCTTCCAGCCGGGGGTGGACACCACGTCGGCCACCATCCGCTTGGTCAGATCCTTGTCCATGGCGATGGCGCTGCCCAGATAGCCCGCGCCGGTGTAGGGAATTCCCATCAGATCAAAGGCGGCCTGCACCCGCCCGTCCTCGCCGCAGGTGCCGTGGAGGGCCAGGAATACCATGTCGGCCATCCGGCACAGCTCCAGCACCCCGGGGCCGAACATGCTGGGGCTGTCCCCCTTCCGGCCGCGCCGCACCTGATCCAGATCCGGAGCCTCGCGGCTGATTTTCTTGTAGGCCTCGGACACAGGCGCGTCAAAAAATGCCTCGTCCGCCCCGCCCGTCTCCAGGCCGAAATATAAGTCGATCAGGCCCGCCCGGTGGCCCAGCGCCCGCAGCGCCTCGGTCACCATGGTTCCAGTGGAGAGGGACACATTCCGCTCCGGAGACAGTCCCCCTGCCAGCACAACAATTTTCATAGCACACCTCGTTCGAGAGTTTGATACAATATGATACGCACTAGTGGTATATTATAGCACGGTTCCGGCCTATTCTCAACCTTCTTTCGAACCTTCCCCGTCCAATTCTTGCAAAAGCACCTCCTCTGTGGTAGAGTAGAGCGGAGATTGGGGGGTGCGCTGTGAAAATCGCGTGGTATGAGCCGCTGTTTTTCCTCTTCTTTGGGGCGTTTCATCTGCACCGTGTCTGGGGGCTGGCGGACCGGGAGAGCTACGCCGCCTTCTGGCTGGGGGTTCTGACACAAAAGGGTCCCCTCTACTTCGGCCTGATGGGCCTTCTGGCCGTGCTGTGCCTGGCGGGCGTCGCCACCTTCTTTCGGAATTGGGGCCGCAATCCCTGGTGGCGGTGGATCTACCTCTTCGGCGGCAGCTATGTCCTGTTCGATCTCCTTGCCATTGCCGCCGGCCTGTCCTTTTGGCACTCCCTGCTGGCCTGGATGTTTGATGTGACCTCCCCCTGCTGGAATTTTCTCTGGGGCTTTTTCGTCCTGCTGGGCGGCGCCTCAGCCGCCCTGGGTCTCTCGCTTCTGGTGCGCCGCACATAGGCAATGGGCCGGTTCCCTACGGAACCGGCCCATTCTCTCTGTTCAGAGTTCAGAACCAGCCGCCATCCCGGCTGTCCTGCAACTCCAGCGCGCCGCACAGCAGCTCGGCCGCCTCGCCCCTGGTAAGTGGGGGGCACTCAGGCCTCCGTCCAGCGACAGTACGCCGCAGGTGGCAAGATTGGCGGCAGACTGGGCCGCCCAGGTGGGAATCCCCTCCTCCGCCAGCGTATCGGCGGACACGTCAGTCACCTGAAGGGCCCGGTCCAGGAGCACCGCCGCCTCTGCCGCGGTGATGGGCTCCTCCGCCTGGAACACTACCTGCCCATCGCTGGAGCGGCTGCCCTGCACCAGTCCCGCCTTCAGCGCGGAGGAGACGTAGGGCTTGGCCCAGGTGGGAATCGACACATCGTCGGCAAAGCCGGTGCGCTCTACGTCCTCCAGGGCTTCCATACCGGCGGCGTTCATGGCCATAGCCACGAATTCCCCGCGGGTCACGGCAGCGTCGGGCTGGAAGAAATAGGCCCCACCCATGCACTCGCCCACGAAGATCCCCTCCTCTGCCAGTCGGATGGCAGCCTTATGGGCCGGGTCGCCGTCCATGTCGGCGTAGGTGACCTTGGTATTCGGCTTTTCAATCTTGATCTTAACGGTAGCGGGGTCGGAGGAGTTGCCCACCGCATCCACCGCCACATAGGTGAAGGAGTCCTTGCCGGTCTTTTTTCATGCCGGTGTAGACATGGTCACCGCCCCGCGGGCGGGCTTGTTGAGGATATGATACGTGAGCAGATCCCCCTCGGGGTCTACGGCGGAAAACTGGGCAGTCACCGCCACATTTTTGTAGGTGGTGAACTCCAGATTTTCCGCCACCGGCGCGCCGTTTGCCTCGGCCAGCAGGTAGAGTTCAACGGTGACGGCATCGCCGCTCCGCCCGTCGGAAAAGACCGGGGTGAACTGGAACTGAGCCTCCAGGCCGGCCGGTGCGGCCAGAGGGGTGAAGCGCAGTCCGTCCACCGCCTCCATAGCAATCACGTCGCCCACCTGGATGCCCTGAGCGCCCAGGGTGAGACAGCCGACCGCGGCATCCGGCAGAGTGGCGATCACAATGCTGTCTAGCTTGCCGGAGCCTTCCACAACGAAGTCCTCCTCAGAAAAGGAGATGGGTTCCGCCGCCGGGCCATTTTTGGTCATGGCCGCCACGCTTGGGGCCGCCTCATCCTTTTGGAAGAAAAAGGCAGATGCAGGCCAGCCAGCGGAGTACAGGACCGCCGCCAGCACTGCCAGCGGCAGAGCGCGGCGCAGAAGGACGCGGTGTTTCAAGACAATTACCTCCTTGTTTGGAAATCATCCGTAGTCTTTGCCAAATCAAGGAGAATATACGGCTGAGGCTATCCAAATCGGCCAGCCCCCGTCCACTGGTTCAAATACGGCTCCGATCCCGCAGCCAGCTCGGAAGGGAGCGCATTTTGATACTGGAGATAATGCCCATGGCCGCAAACATGGTGACGATGGAGGTGCCGCCATAGCTGATGAACGGCAGTGTCAGCCCCACAACGGGGAACACATAGAGACACATTCCCACGTTGACTCCAACCTGGGCCAACAGCATCCCTGCGTACCCCATGGCGATGAAAGCGCTTTGAGGCGAGCAGGCCCGCCGCGCCACCCAGATGCAGCGGGCAATGATCGCTCCCAGCAGGAACAGCAGAACAATACACCCGATCAGGCCGAACTCCTCTCCGCAGACCGCAAAGATCTCGTCGGTGTGCCGGGCGGGCAGGGCAGACTCAGAGAGGCTCTGGGTCTGAATCCCCTTGAGATACCCCATGCCGAACAGCCCCCCGCTGCCGATAGCCAGGATGCTGCGGGTCTGCTGAAAGCCCTGTCCCTGAGTCTGTTCGCTGATGGTCTCCGTATTGCCCATAATATGATCGATGACCACGGTGATACGCCGGGCGAAGTACTTGTCGCTGATGTGGGGCCAAATGAGCACGGCCCCTATGACACAAACCACAATGGCCAGCAGGAACCACCGTTTTTTCACCCCGCCCGCCCAAGCCATGATGACAAAGATAAAGGCATAGGTCAGCGCCATACCGAAATCGCCGGAGGTCGCCACAATCAACCCGATCATGACCAGGGTGTGGCCCGCCAACTGGAATACGGAGGAGGGGCGGCTGAGTCCCCGCTCCCGCTGCCGGTTCATCTGCCAGGCCAGCAGCAGTACGAAGGTCAGCTTGGCCAGCTCCGCCGGCTGCAGATTGACCGGAAAGCCGGGAATACTCAGCCAACTGTTGTTGCCTGTCTCATCCGCGCCGATCCCCAGTGGGGTCAGGAGCAGCAAATTGATGAACAGTCCAAACAGAAAGAGCCATTTCCAGGATTTTTCCGTAAACAGCTCAATATCAACCGAGGACATGGCGATATAGACGAACACCCCCAGAACGATGCCCACCGCCTGGATCAGCATGCAGCGCAACCCCGCCGAGTGGTTCATATAACGGGTGGCGCTGTAAATCAGCACCATGCCGAAGCCGCTGGCCAGCAGGCAGAGCGTCAGCAGCAGCCGGTCGCCCCGGTGTATAAATTCGCGGATCGAATCGGTCAGCCAGTTCAACCACATCCCTCCCTTCCAAAACCGTGCTTAAAATCAATTTAGTTTACCATCTTTTTTGCGTTTGGTAAACGGGTGTGGTATAATATTTAAGCGAATTTTCACATTCGAGGTGTTATATGGAATATATATCCAACTCCCCAACAGAGACCGAGGCGCTGGGCGAGGCGCTGGCCGCCCGGCTGACAGCGGGGACGGTGGTCGCCTTTACCGGAGATCTCGGGGCGGGAAAGACCGCTTTCACACGGGGACTGGCCCGGGGATTGGGCGTTCCCGACCGGGTCACCAGCCCCACCTTTACCATTGTCAACGAATATGAGGGGGGCCGTCTGCCCTTGTTCCACTTTGACATGTACCGGCTGGGCTCCTCCGACGAGCTGTTCGACATCGGGTGGGAAGACTATCTGGCCCGGGGCGGCGTGTGCGCCGTGGAGTGGAGCGAGATTGTCAGCGACGCGCTGGAGGACGGCGTGCTCCGGGTGGACATACGGCGGGGAGCCGGTGAAGGAGAGCGCATTATTACCATCACGGGAGGGACGGACGCATGAAAATATTGGCCCTGGAGTCCTCCGCCACCGCCTGCTCGGTGGCGCTGTGTGAGGATGAGGCTCTGATTGCCCAGTCCTTCCAGAACAATGGCCTGACCCACTCCCGCACCCTCATGCCCATGGCCGTATCCCTGCTGGACAACTGCGGAACCGCCTTGGACGCGGTGGAGCTCATCGCCGTGGCGGCCGGGCCCGGCTCCTTCACCGGCCTGCGCATCGGCGTGGCCGCCGCCAAGGGGCTGGCCTGGCCGGGGAACAAGCCCTGCGCGGCCTGCTCTACCCTGGAGTCCATGGCCTGGTGTCTGGCCCACCTGGACGGGGAGATCTGTGCAGTCATGGATGCCCGCCGGAACCAGGTCTACAACGCCCGCTTCCGTGCGGCAGGCGGCCGCTTGGAGCGCCTGTGCCCCGACCGGGCCGTGGGCCTGGACGCCCTGGCCGACGAGCTAAAAAAGAGCGGGAATCCGCAATTTCTGGTTGGAGACGGCGCACTTTTATGCTATACTACCCTCAAGGAACTGGGGTTGGACATCCGGCTGGCGCCTCCCCACCTGCGGCACCAGAGTGCCTGGGGGGTTGCCCGGTGTGCACTGGAGCTGACCAGAGCGGGCAGGCTGACCGACGCGGCCGGACTGACGCCCAATTACCACCGGCTCTCCCAAGCGGAACGGGAGCGGCTGGAAAAAGAACAACACAAAGGGGAATCGTGCCATGGACATGGAAAAAGTACACATTTTGGACCACCCTCTGCTGCAGCACAAGCTGTCCATCCTGCGGGATGAGAACACCGGAGTTAAGGACTTCCGTGAGGTGGTCTCAGAGATCGCCACGCTGATGTGCTATGAGGCCACCCGCGACCTGCCCCTGGAGGAGGTGGAGATCAAAACTCCCATCACCACCGCCAAATTCAAAACCATCGCAGGCAAAAAGCTGGCCATTGTCCCCGTTCTGCGGGCCGGCCTGGGTATGGTGGACGGCATCCTGACCCTTATTCCCTCCGCCAAGGTGGGCCATATCGGCCTGTACCGGGACCCCGACACCCTGGAGCCGGTGGAGTACTACTGCAAGATGCCCAACGACATCGCCGAGCGGGAGGTCATCATTCTGGATCCCATGCTGGCAACCGGCGGCTCTGCCTCTGCGGCCATCCAGTTTATCAAAAATTATGAGGTCAAAAATATCAAGCTTATGAACATCATCGCCGCTCCTGAGGGCATTCAGCGGGTCCACCACGACCACCCTGATGTGGATATCTACTGTGCCGCTCTGGACGAGAAGCTCAACGACCATGGCTACATCGTCCCCGGCTTGGGCGACGCCGGTGACCGTATCTTCGGCACCAAGTAAAAAATCCATAAGCATGCGGCGCGGGCAGATGCCCGCGCCGCTCCAGTATCAAGAGGGCCACCCCATCGGGGCGGCCCTCTTCAGCCTGTCTGTTTACTTGCTGTGCTTCTCCTGAAGGTACTGGTGCATGGACTCGGCGGCCTTCTTGCCGGCGCCCATAGCCAGGATGACGGTGGCCGCGCCGGTGACGGCGTCGCCGCCGGCATAGACGCCGGGGCGGCTGGTGGCCATGGTCTCCTCGTCCACCTGGAGGCAGCCCTTCCGGTTGGTCTCCAGGCCGGGGGTGGTGGAGCGGATCAGGGGGTTGGGGCTGGTGCCCAGGCTCATGACCACGGTGTCCACCTCCAGGGTGAAGTTGGAGCCCTCCACCACCTTGGGGGCGCGGCGTCCGCTCTCGTCGGGGGCGGTGAGGCGCATCTTCACGCACTCCAGGCCGCCCACCCGGCCTGTGCCGTCGTCCAGCACCTTCACCGGGTTGGTGAGGAGCATGAACTCGATGCCCTCCTCCTTGGCGTGGTGGACCTCCTCCTTCCGGGCGGGCATCTCCTCCTCATCCCGGCGGTAGAGCACGTAGACGTGCTCGGCCCCCATGCGCTTGGCGCAGCGGGCGGCGTCCATGGCCACGTTGCCGCCGCCGATGATGGCGGCGGAGCCGGAGATTTTCAGGGGGGTGTCGTACCCCTCCCGGTAGGCCTTCATCAGGTTGATGCGGGTCAGGTACTCGTTGGCGGAGTACACCCCCGCCAGGGTCTCGCCCTCGATGCCCATAAACATGGGCAGGCCCGCGCCGGAACCGATGAACACGGCCTCATAGCCCTCCTCAAACATTTCGTCAATGTCGAAGGTCTTGCCGATGACCATATCGGTCTCCAGATCCACGCCCAGGGCGGTGAGCTTGTCCACCTCGTTCTGCACGATGGCCTTGGGCAGGCGGAACTCGGGGATGCCGTACACCAGCACGCCGCCGGCGGTGTGGAAGGCCTCGAAGATGGTAACCTCGTAGCCGTGCTTGGCCAGATCGCTGGCGCAGGTCAAGCTGGCGGGGCCGGAGCCCACCACCGCCACCTTGATGCCATTGGTCTGGGGCTTCTGAGGCATGGCGTTGACATTCTCCCGGTACCAATCGGCCACAAAGCGCTCCAGCCGGCCGATGGCCACCGGCTCGCCCTTGATGGCCCGGACGCACCGGGCCTCACACTGGCTCTCCTGAGGGCAGACACGGCCGCTGACGCTGGGCAGGGCGTTGGTGTCGGAGATAATATCATAAGCGGCCTGGAAGTCGCCCTCGGCCACTTTGGCGATAAACTCGGGGATGCGGATGTTGACCGGGCAGCCGCCCACGCAGGGCTTGTGCTTGCAGTTGAGGCAGCGGGCCGCCTCTTCCATAGCCATCTCCTTGGTGTAGCCCAGGGAGACCTCCTGGAAGTTGTGGTTGCGGACATTGGGCTCCTGTTCCGGCATGGGAACCTTCTTCAAACTCATATTCGGCATGGTATTCGGCTCCCTTCCTCAGTGATCCATCAGCTCATGGGCCAACTGGTCCATGCGGCAGGCGTGGCGCTCCTTCTCTTCGGCCTCCTGGGCGCGGTAGACGGAGTTGCGGTTCATCAGCTCGTCAAAGTCCACCTCATGGCCATCAAAGTCGGGGCCGTCCACGCAGGCGAACTTCATCTTGCCGCCCACGGTGACGCGGCAGCCGCCGCACATGCCGGTACCGTCGATCATGATGGGATTCAGGCTGACGATGGTCTTGATGCCATAGGGCTCGGTGGTCTTGGAGACAAACTTCATCATGGGGATAGGGCCGATGGCGATGACGGCGTCATAGTGGATGCCGGAATCAATCAGCTCCTTGAGCTTCACGGTAACAAAGCCCTGCTCGCCGTAACTGCCGTCATCGGTCATAATGTAGAGGTGGTCGCAGGCGGACTTGAACTCGTCCTCCAGAATCACAATGTCCTTAGAGCGGAAGCCGGCGATCACGTCCACCTCCAGCCCCTCAGCATGGCAGGTCTTGGCCTGGGGATAGGCGATGGCGCAACCCACGCCTCCGCCCACCACGCAGACACGCTTTGCCCCCTCGGGCAGCTCTGTGGGCAGCCCCAGCGGACCGACAAAGTCCCGGATGGAGTCGCCTTCGTTCAGCTCGGCCAGCAGCTCGGTGGTCAGCCCCACCTTCTGGAAAATAATAGTGACCGTCCCCTTCTCGCGGTCATAGTCCGCGATGGTCAGCGGAATGCGCTCGCCCTGCTCGTCCAGGCGCAGGATGATGAACTGCCCCGCCTTCGCCTTCTTCGCGATCAGAGGCGCCTCCACCTCCAGCAGGGTAACGCTGGGGTTGAGTACTTTTTTATGTACGATTTTTACCATGTGACTTCAACCTCTTCTTCTCTACGGTCTGATCTAACTTACTAAATGGAAAGTGACGCCATACGTCAAAATAAGACTGGCCGGTTTAGAAATTCCTTACTGCCGCAAGGCTTTCCGGTTCCTCAGTCTTAACGCGATAACGATATCAGTTTTCTTTTACTTTGTCAAGACAGAATAAACGCCGCCGCATAATTTATACGGCAGCGTTCAGCCTGTTACCTCCGCTCAACCGGCCAGCGGAGGGTGATGGCAAACATATCCCCCTCCAGAGCGGCCTCCGCCCGGCAGTCCATCTGCCCGGCCAGCGCTTTGACAATGGCCAGGCCCAAGCCGGTGTTCCGGCCGGTGCGCATCTTGTCGGAGGTAAAGAAGCGGTCGAACACGTGGGGCACGTCCTCCGCAGTCAGGGCGTGGGTTTCGTTGGAAAACCGGCTGACCACCTGCCCGCCCTCCTGGTACAGACGGATTTCCATGCGCCCCTCTCCATGCTCCAGAGCGTTGCGGATCAGATTGGTGAAAATCCGCAGCACCGCCCCGGCGTCCGCCCACACCTGGGGCAGCCCCTCGGCCAACTCCACCTCCATGTCGAAGCCCCTGTCGGTGAAATCGTTGTAAAAGGCCGCCAGCAGACCGGACAGAGAGGCGTAGAGGTCCACCTTCTCCCGCTGGAGCAGGTACTCTCCCCCCTCTAGCCGTGAGAGATCATAAAAGCTGGTAATCAGGCTCTGGAGCGTCCTGGCCCGCCCCGCAATCACCGCCAGGTATTCCCGCCGCTCCCCCTCCGTCAGTCCGGGGTCCTCCAGAAGCTGGAGATAGCCCAGGATGGAGGTCAGGGGGGTGCGGAGGTCGTGGGAGACATTGGCGATCTGCTGGCGCAGGGCGCGCTCCCTCGCCTGGTAAGCGGCCCTGTCCGCCTGGCGCAGCTCCAGCAGGCGGTTCACCTCGTCCAGCAGCTCCTCCGCCGCGCTGTTGGGTACGGCCAGCCGTACGCGGGCGGTACTCCCCGTATCCTCCAGCGCCCGGAGCCGGTACGCGGCCTCCCGCAGGGAGCGCCGCTGGGCCCACACCCAAAAAGCCAGCCCCGCACAGAGCAGGGCCAGCAGTATACACACGATCAGCACGCGGAAACCTCCTCCCTAGCGAACGTCTCTCCGGCCAAACAGAAACAGCCCCAGCCCCGTGCTGGCCGCCATCCATCCCAGGCCGATGGCCCAGCACCAGAGCTGGTACTGGGCGGTGAGCCAGCCATCCAGCAGTGCGGGCATCAGCAGCGAATAGGGCAGCACAACCGCAGTGAACAGGGTGAACGGCGCAGACGCCTCGTACACGCCGAACAACAGAATCGCCAGAAACACCAGCACCGGCTGTCCCATGAAAAACATCAGGTAATACCCGGCGGTCCAGGCGGCCGGACTGCGCACCGCCAGGGCCAACATATGGCACAGGGCAAACATGCCGCACCAGATAGGCAGGGCCCCGGCCAGGCAGAATCCCACCAGAGCCAGCCCCTCCAGGGCCTCCTCCGGCTCCCCCCGGGGCAGGAACAGCCACCCGCCGGCCAGGCTCCCTCCCACCAGCACCAGGCAGAAGGCCAGCCCCAACAGCAGGGCGGCGCACAGCTTTCCCCAATAGACCGTCCCCCGCCGCAGGCCGAAGGAGAGCTCATTTTTCAAGGTATCCGCCGTGCCGCCATCCACAAGTTGCACCAGCAGGGGCGCGGCCAGCATGCCCACCACCATGGTGACCGAAATCCCCTTCGCCAGGCTTGAAAAGCCGCCGTAGCTGTAGAGCATGAAAAACAGGGCCGTACACAGAAGCAACAGGGCCAGCAGGACATAGACGCCGCGCCGGTGGAGGACCTTCCACAGCTCCGCCTTAATATAGTTGAGCATGGACTCCCACCTTCCCCATTTATCGGATGTCCCGGCGGGCGAATAACGCCAGCCCTGCCGCTGCGGCCCCCAGGGTCCACAGCAGTCCTACGCCCCAGGTCCAGCCCAGCCAGGCCGGGCTCCAGAGAGGGACCTCCATCACGTCCATGGGCGCGGTGAGCAGCAGGTGATAGAGCATCTCCGCTCCGCGGGCCAGCCAGTCCACCCCGGTGCGCATTACCATGCGCAGGACAGAACTCAGGCCACCCAGGCACCCCAGCACCACCACCATCATGGGGATGGTATGGGCGAGATTGAACATGGCGGCCACCGTCAGGGAGAGGGCCCCCATCCAGAGGGGCAGGGCACCCAGCAGGCGGAAGAGGAAGGTCTGGATCTGAACCCAGTCTCCCACCGCTCCAGGGAGCAGTACCCGGCAGAGCACAGCATAGACCAGCAGGGTCAGGAAAGCCAGCACAAGACCAATCCCTGCGGCGGTGACCAGCTTGCCCAGATAGATGCGCCTACGGGGCAGGCCGAACGAGACTTCATTCTTCAGGGTATCATTCTTATATTGATCGGAAAAGACCTCGTCCGCCACGACCACCGCCAGATAGAGGCCCACCGTGAAAAAGGGGGTCAGCAGGGACAGGCTATCTCCGAAGCTGCCCTGAAACATGTCGCCGAGGCCGAACCGCCACAGGAGGGGCAGCCCGGCGGCCAGGGCCAGCAGGACCAGCAGGAATGCCCGGAAATAAGGGCGGGCCACCGCCCTGCCCCATTCCGCGGTCAGGTAGTGCTTCATGCGCTCCCCTCCCTACCGGATCTCTTTCCGGCGGAAGGCCAGCAGGCCCACTGCCGTGGCCGCCGCCAGCCACGCCAGCCCGGCGGCCCAGCACAGGCCCACGTAGTTCCACTGAAAGGCCATGTTTTTCAAATTCTCCAGCATGACCCCAGGCATAAACTGCCGCAGCACCTCAAATGCCGGGTGGAACAGGATTCCAAACGCCTGTAGAATGGCGGGCAATACCGCCAGCAGTCCTGCGGCCGTGAACGCGGCTATATTCGTGCCCCGCACCAGGAAATAGCAGGTATTCACCATGGCCTGGGCGGCCAGCCACAGGGGAAACGCCCCCGCCAAGCAGTAGCCGATGAGCTGCCAGGCCATGCCGTCCAGCTCCGTATGGGGGAACAGCACCCAGCACAGCCCCAGATAGAAGCCCATCATGACCACTGCGGCAAGCACCGCGATGCCCGTAGACACGAGCAGCTTGCCCAGGTAGATACGCCCGCGGGACAGGCCGTAGGACACCTCATTTTTTAATGTATTGTTTTTATATTGCTCGGAGAATACGATATCTCCGGTCACAATCGTGGCGTACAGGCCAATGCTCAGCATGAAAGGCACCATGATGGCCGTGGAATAGAAGTCCACGTTGGAATTGCCCCACTTCCAGGTCGTCCAGTAACCCCACAGCAGCACCGCCTCCAGGCCCAGGCAGACGGCCAGGATGATATAGAAATATTTTCTGCGGAAGGTCTTGTAGCACTCGGCGGCCAGATAGTTACGCATGGCGGACACCCCCGATCATGGACAGGAAGTAGTCCTCCAGATTGGCACCCCGGCTCTCGATGCTTTGGAGCGCCACGCCCCCTTCCACCAGGGCCTGAGCGACCCGGTGGGGCGCGTCCAGACTGCTGTAGATACGCAGCAGATGGCCAGGCAGCACCTCGTAGTCGCGGATGCCCAGGCTCTGTTCCAGCACCAGGGCCGCACGGGAGGCGTCGTCCACCCTGGCCTCAATACAGGCGCGGCACTTTTCCTCCAGCGCCCGGGCGGAAATCTGCTCCAGCATCATGCCGTTGTCCAGAAAGCCGTAGCAGGTGGCCAGATTGGCCAGCTCCGACAGGATGTGGCTGGAGATCAGAATGGTGGTCTGCCGCTCCTGGTTGAGCCTGAGCAGCAGATTGCGGAACTCCACGATGCCCTCCGGGTCCAGGCCGTTGATCGGCTCGTCCAGCAGCAGGAGGTCCGGCCGGTTCATCAGCGCCAGGGCCAGCCCCAGCCGCTGCTTCATGCCCAGGGAGAAGTTCTTGAAGGTCTTCTTCCCCGTGCCCGCCAGATCCACCTCCTCCAGCACCTCGTCCACCACCCGCCGGCCTGGAATGCCCCGCTGGATGCGGTAGTACTCCAGGTTCTGCCGGGCGGTCAGGTAGGGATAGAAGCTGGGCGTCTCCACCATGGCCCCGGTGCGGGCCCGCATTTTGGACAGCTCCCGTTCCCCGGAGGCGCCAAACAGGGAAACCTCCCCCTCCGTCGGTACCGTCTGGGCCGTCACCATCCGAATGATCGTGGTCTTGCCCGCGCCGTTGCGGCCCACCAGCCCATAAATCTGCCCCTTCTGGATGGACAGCTCCACATGGTCCACCGCCAGATGATTGCCATAGCGCTTGGTCAGCCCGCGGGTCACCAATATCTCATTTGCCATTTGGCATCCGCCTTTCTCATAGATCTTGATGCCAGTATAATGGAAAGGCCATAATCTGCCTTTAAGCAAAGGTGAAGAATTTCTTAACCGGAGCGACCGTGGGGCCGCATCACAGATCGCTCATTTTAAAGCCGATGCCCCACACCGTCTTGATATACTCGGCGGGGCTGGCCTTGGCCAGCTTAGCGCGCAGGTTAGAGATGTGAACGTTCACCGTATTGTCGTCCCCCATGTACTCCCCGCCCCACACCTGCTCGTAGAGCTGCTCCCGGGTAAACACCTTCTTGGGGTGCTCCATCAGCAGGGTCAGAATATCAAATTCCCGTGCGGTGACGGTGACGGGCTTGCCCGCGGCTGTGACGGTGACGCTCTCCCGGTCCAGGGTCAGGTCTCCATGGGTGAGCACGGCGCTCCCGCCCCCGCCGGAGAACTGCTTGTAGCGCCTGAGCTGGGCTTCCACCCGGGCCAGCACCTCCGCGTTGTCAAAGGGCTTGGGGATGAAGTCGTCCGCCCCCAGCCGGAGCACGTTGACCCGGTCCTCCAGGCCCGCCTTGGCGGAGAGGACGATGATGGGCATGGTCTTCTTTTGGCGCATCTGGGCGATGAATTCCTCCCCTGTCAGGCCAGGGAGCATCAGATCCAGCAGCACCAGATCGTACTCGTATTGTCCGGCCCACAGGGCGGCCTCGCTGCCCGAAAAGGCCGGGCGGCAGGCATAGCCCGCCCCCTCCAGGATGCGGCAGAGCAGCTTGTTGATATCGGGGTCATCCTCGACCACCAGAATGTTGCAGATATCCATTCTATTTCACCCTCAGTCGTTTGGCCAGCTCCGGGTCCGGGTCCACTACGGCGGTCTGGTAGGTCGTATAGACCACCATGCCCGGCCGGGCGCCGGCCGGCTTCTTGACGTACTTTACCGGCGTATAGTCCACCGGCACCCGGCTTCCCTCTCCCGCCTGGGAGAAGGTGGCCGCCAGAATGGCCGCCTCGGTAAGGCTTTGGGCGTCGGCCTCGCCCCCCTCCAGCCAGAGGATCACGTGGGAGCCGTGGATCTTCTGAGTGTGGAGCCAAATGTCGCTCTTGTAGGCCAGCTTGGTGGTGAGCTGATCGTTCTGGCTGTTGTTTTTGCCCACCGAGATGCGCAGTCCGGCAGAGGAGCGGAACTCCATGGGCTTTCCGCTCACCCTTTTCTGCCGCTTCGCCGCCGTCTTGCCCCGGCGGAGGTAGCCGGTCTCCACCAGCTCCTGACGGATCTCCTGGAGATCCCGCTCCCCCTCCGCCAGGGAGAGGTTTTCCAGGACGCTGTTCAGATACTCCAGCTCCCGCGTCCCCTTTTCCAGTTGGATGGTGAGCATCTGCTCCGCCGTCTTGGCCTTGTTGTAGTCCTTATAGTACTTCGCCGCGTTCTGCTGGGGCGCCAGAAGGGGGTCCAGCCGGATCTCCACCTCCCGGCCCTCCGGGTCGTAGAAGTCCACCACCCGCAATACTTCCATCCCCCGCTCCATGGCGTGGAGGTTGGAGGTGAGGATGTCCCCCAGCTCCCGCAGGCGCTCCCGATCCCTGGTGGCCTCCAGCTCCCGGGTCTGGTTGGCCAGCTTGCGGGCCGTGCGGTCCCGGGCGCTGGTCACCGCCTTGACCAGGTCCTGCCCCCGCTGGCGCACCCGGTCGGCCGCCTCCCGGCGCTCGTAAAACTCGTCCAGCATTTGGGAGAAGGAAGCCTGGGGCCGGCTTTCCGTCTCCGGGCCATACTGGAGGATGGGCAGAACGGTGAAATCCACCGGCTTGCCCTCCCGCACCAGCAGGTAAGGTGTAAGGCCATTTTCGTTTACATTGTTTTTGAGTTTCTCCAGCTCCGCCGCCAGCCGCTCCCGGTCGCCGCCGGCGCGGAAGGCCAGCTCCCGCGCCACCAGAGGCGACAGGCCGGTGAAGCTGTCCAGCAACAGCTTGTCCCACTCCTTGCCTAGGGGGTTCTCCAGCACCAGGCGCAGCTCCTCCGGCTCTATCGTAAAGGGATTCAGCTTGTCGGGCGCCGGCGGCTGGCGATAAAACAGGCCGGGCAGAAGCTGCCGCTGACCCCGGCCAAGGTCACCGTCCACCCGGCGGATGCAGTCGATGATGCGCCCCTCCCCGTCCAGCAGCAGGAGGTTGGCGCTGCGGCCCATGGCCTCCAGCACCAGGCGGCGCTCCACCCGGTCGCCCAGCTCGTCCAGGGTCTCCAGCCGGAATTCCAGAATCCGCTCCAGAGGCGGCTGGTTCAGCTCCAGAATCCGCGCCCCCTGGAGGTGTTTGCGCAGGAGCATGCAGAACATGGGAGGCTGCTCCGGGTTCTCCCGGTTTAGGGTGGTCAGGTTGGCCCGGGGATGGCCGGGGTTGGCGGAGAGGAGCAGGCGCACGTTCTCCCCCTGCCCCCGTACATAAAGCACCACCTCGTCCCGGGTGGGCTGGTAGAGCTTGTCAATCTTGCCTCCGGCCACGGCGGCACGGAGCTCCGCGGCCACCGCCGTGAGGCACAGTGCGTCTAACGGCATTCCTCTTCCTCCATGATCACAGCAAACAGTTGGTTGAGCCGCTCTGTGCGGCCCTGAAGCCACAGCCAGCCGAACAGGGCCTCCAGCCCGGTGGCGGCCTGGTAATCCGCCCGGCTGGCGTTCTGGGGCACGCTGTGGGGGCTGGTATTGCGGCCCCGGCGGAACACGTCCCCCTCCTCCCCGGTGAGCAGGGGGAGAATCCGCTCCACCGCCCGGGCCTGGGCCGGGGCGGCCACATAGCGGACGGTGGCCCGGTGGAGGCCCTTGGAGGTGGCCTTGCCGTGGAGGCACAGCCAGGAGCGCACCATCAGCTCAAACACGCCGTCCCCCAGGTGGGCCAGCCCCAGGCTGCTGATGGCCCGTACGGTGTCGGGCGCGGCATTCAGATGGAAATAATCGGTCATAGGTATGTTCCTCATTTATCTCTCGAATAATAGGATAGTATAACGCAAATCCCCACAGAAAACAACAAGGAAAGGACGACCCGCCATGGATATGCACTATCCCTACCAACTTCCCCCGCTGCCCTATGCCTACGAGGCTCTCTCTCCCAACATCAGCGGCGACACGCTCCACTTTCACCATGACAAGCACTTTCAGACCTATGTGGACAACCTGAACACCGCCCTGGCCGACTGTCCCGAGTGTCAGTCCAAGCCGCTGGATGAGCTGCTCAAAAATCTGGACCGGCTGCCCGACCCCAAACGCACCGCTATCCGCAACAATGGCGGCGGGGTATACAACCATCTGCTCTACTTCGACGGCATGTGCGCCTGTCACAGCTCCCGCCCCTCCGGCGGGCTGGCCATGGCCATGGAGCGGGACTTCGGCTCTTTTGAGGGTTGGAAGGAACAGATGAAGGCCGCCGCTCTGGGCCAGTTCGGCTCCGGCTACGCCTGGCTGGTGAGCGAGACCTCGGGAAAGCTGTCCGTTATGAAGCTGCCCAACCAGGACTGCCCCCTGTCCATGGGACTGTGGCCGGTGCTCTGTCTGGACGTGTGGGAGCATGCCTACTATCTGGACTACCAGAACCGCCGGGCCGAATATGTGGACCGCTGGTTTGAGCGGGTCAACTGGCCCTTCGCCCAAGAGCGGTATGAGGGGTGCAGGCAATAAACAAGGAGCGCCGCCCTATTGGACGGCGCTCCTCGTTTACGTGCGCATCAGACGGGTCAGCACCTGTCTGCAAGGCCGGAACAGCACCAGCGCCATGGCGAAGTTTCCGGCGCAGTGGAGCAGATCGAAGGGGATGCCGCTTACCCACCAGGACAGGGCGAAGGCCCATCCTCCGGTGACCCAGTACACTAGGGCGCACAGCGCCCCGAAGCTGAGCCCGAAGGCCCCGGAGAGCACTGCCCAGCCAAGGGGAGACTCCATCTTCCGGAACAGCATTGCCAACACCACCAGCACCAGCCACACATAGGTATAGCAGAGGTTCCAAAAGCCAAGCCCCCAGATGAGGATCTCCATCATCACATAGACATAGACGGGGGCCAGGGCTTTCCAGCCCAGTACCGCAGTATAGACTAGGACAAGCAGAGAAACCGGCTCGATATTGGGCAGCCAGGCCAGGGCCAGCTTGGTCACCAGCAGCAGCGCGCCCAACAGGGCCAGGAGCACCAGCTCCCGCGCCCCCATGGGCCTGTGCTTACCCGAGGCCGTCATAGCCCACAGTAAAGGTCAATTCAAAGTGGTCTCCGTCGGCAATGGGGGTGCTGTCAGCGCTGCTGTTGACCATTTCTCCGCCCTTGGTCAGCTTCCACCACTCCTGTGCCCCCTCGTCCACGGTCTCGCCGTCCACGGTCAGCATATAGAGGCCGTAGGGGCCCTGGTTGTCCTCCACCACGCCCTCAGCCGTCAGGACCGCGCCCAGATAGGCCTCCCCGGTCTCCAGGGTGAACACCCGTTCCTCCCCGCCCTTATGCAAAACCTGAACGGTGATGGTCTTTTCCCCTGCCTCCCCCTTGGGCGTGACGGCTCGCCATACCAGCAACAGGACGGCAGCGATCACCACCAGGGCGGCCACCGCCAGGATGGTCTTTTTCTTGCTCTGCAATGCTACTCCTCCTTTGGTCAAGTAGCGCCAGTTTACCACATTTTTCAACCAGTTTCAACTTTAAAAAGAGCCAGGCCGGTAAACGGCCTGGCTCCGTGGATTGGCTTTACTGGGGGCGCTGGTTGCTGAAACGGGTATAGGCAGTGCCGATCTGGCTGGCCGGGGCCTGCTCCACCTGATACCAGCCCTTCTGCTGCGCGGTCTGGAAGAGCTTGGTCTGGGTCTGGTGGCCCTGGTTGAGCAGCTTGAGAAATTCGTCTCGAAGCTGCACGTTGACACACTCCGAGGCGAAGGTGTCATAGTTGGCGCTCATCTTCTTTTCGGTCAGAATCAGGTCGGTGATCCGCTCCTGGTCGTTCATGGTCATTCCCTCCTTTTTATTTCAGGTAGCCAAGCAGACAATCATAGTTCTGCCGGTGCTGATCGGCATACTGCTGAAAGCAGGGCTTCAGATCTTCCTCGGTGCACCCCTGAGCTGCCTCCTGATACTTGCAATAGAGGGTCTTTTCAAAATTGAGCTGGTCGGACAGGGCGGTCAGCTCCTTGGTGGTTAGGTTCGCCATGGCGCGTCTCCTCCTTTGTTTGGTTTGCCCCAATAGTTTGCCCCGCCTGCGCCGGCTTATGCGGCAGCCGGGGACAGCCGCCGGACCAAAAGGGAAACACCGCATAAAATTCCCCATTCATCCGTTCCACGCGGGCAAAGCAAAACAGAGGCGTCAGCGGAAACGCCCGCGTCTCCGCATAGGGAAACGCCAGGGAAAACCCCTCCGGTTCCGGCCGGTACAGCGCCCGCCCCCCGCCAGCCGCCCGGGCCAGCAGGGGTTCCCCCATTCGCCGGGCCGGCGCCTCCTCCCAGTGCCAGCCCTCCGGGGGAATGCGGACCGCCGGGCGAGCCCGCGGAAAAAGGCCAGCTCCGCCCGGGCGCCTGTTGGCGGCCAGGCCCCCTGCCGCCGCAGCTCGTCCAGAGAGAGGGTGCGCCTCAGCTTCAGCCGGCCGTCCTCCGGCAGGAAGGTGCCCAGCAGGGCCCGGCCTCCCGTCCCGCAGAGGTAACCTTTATAGAGCCCCTTTCCGTCCTCGGGCAGCTCTGCCGCGCACCGCGCCCGGCCGCCGCTCTCCTCGACGGTCAGCCAGCCCTGTCCGCCGGCCAGTGAAAACCGCTCCACACAAGCGCCCCCCTTCTCCGCCCTTTCCTTCTATTCTATGCGGAGCAGGGGGTGAAATGCGCTGTAAAACGGTTGACAGGAGCGCGGACGCCTGCTATACTGTGTGCGACTTGAAAACGATTGGAGCTGGGAAGATGCGCAAATAACCCTTTCTTTGTTTGGAGTCCGACCGGCGGCCCGCGGGCCGTCTCTTTGTTGTACTCCGGCAGAAGGGTTATGCTGTGCACTTCCCCTTATGGTACCCATTTTTCGGGACATGGGCGCGGGAGGCGAATCCTTCTGCGCCCATCTTTTGTATTTGAGGTGATCTATCATGGCTCTGATCGACATCCAGGATCTGACCTTTGCTTATCCCGGCAGCTACGACAATGTCTTTGAGCACCTGAGCCTGCAACTGGATACCCGCTGGCGGCTGGGTCTGGTGGGGCGCAACGGCCGGGGCAAGACCACCCTGCTGCGGCTGCTCCAGAGGCAATACGAATACGACGGCGCGATTTCCGTGCCGGTACCCCTTGACTGCTTCCCCTCCCCGGTGTCCGCGCCGGAGCGGGACACCCTGACCATTCTGGAGGAGCAGGAGCCCGGACTGGAACTCTGGCGTATATACAAGGAGCTGGACATGCTGGGGGTGGATGCCGGGGTCCTGTTCCGCCCCTACTCCTCCCTCTCCGGCGGCGAGCAGGTCAAGGTGCTCCTGGCCGCCCTCTTTCTCCGTGAGGGGGCCTTCCTTCTGCTGGACGAGCCCACCAACCATCTGGATCTGGAGGGCCGCCGGGTGGTGAGCCGCTATCTCTCCCGCAAAAGCGGCTTCCTGCTGGTCTCCCATGACCGGGTATTTCTGGACGGCTGTGTGGACCACATCATGGTCATCAACAAGCGGGACATCGAGGTGCGGCAGGGCAGCTTCTCGGCCTGGTGGCGGGACAAGCAGGCCCGGGACGACTGGGAGCGGGCAGAGAATGCCCGGCTGAAGCGGGAGATCGGACGGCTGGAGGATGCCGCACGCCGCACTGCTTCCTGGTCCGACCGGGTGGAGGCCGCCAAAAAGGGCTGCCGCAACTCCGGACTTCGCCCCGACCGCGGCTATCTCGGCCACAAGGCGCAAAAGATGATGAGGCGCTCCAAGGCCGTGGAGGCCCGCCGGACGGAGGCGGCGGAGGCCAAGGCCGGGCTTCTGAAGAACATCGAACTGGCCGAGGCGCTGAAGCTCCGCCCCCTGGAGCACCCCAAGCGCTGTCTGCTGGAGGCCAGGGAGTTGGCGCCCGACTACGGGGCGGGGCCCGTGTGCCGTCCTGTCTCCTTCACTGTGGAGCGGGGGGAACGGGTGGCTCTGGTGGGGCGGAACGGCTCTGGAAAGTCCAGCCTGCTCCGGCTGGCGCTGGGTGAGGAGATCCCCCACACGGGACTTTTCTCCCTTGCCTCGGGTCTGGTCGTCTCCTACGTGCCCCAGGACGCCTCCTTCCTGCGCGGCAGCCTGAGCCAATTCGCGCGGCGCTCTGAACTGGACGAGACACAGTTCAAGACCATTCTCCGCAAGCTGGACTTCGCGCGGGTACAGTTTGAAAAGGATCTGTCCGATTACAGCGCCGGGCAAAAAAAGAAGGTGCTTCTTGCCCGCAGCCTGTGCCAAAGCGCCCACCTGTATGTGTGGGACGAGCCGCTGAACTATATTGATGTCTTCTCCCGGATGCAGCTTGAGGAGCTCCTGCGGGCCTGCCGTCCCGCCATGCTTCTCGTGGAGCATGACCAAGCCTTCCTGGAGGGACTGGCCGATAAGCGCGTCAAACTAGTTCCCGCCTGAACGACAGACGAACCGCAAACTGCGGTTCGTCTGTTTTTTGTTCCCGACCCTTGACAACACCATTCTATTGCGGTAGAATCCAATTGTATTCTATTGCAATAGAACAGCATAGAAAGGAGCTTACCGATGGAACTTAAGCTATTTGACTCGGAGCGCAAGGTCATGGAGGTCCTCTGGGACCACGGCGATCTCAGCGCCAAGGAGCTAGCCGACCGCCTGAAGGAGCTGGTGGGCTGGAGCAAAACTACCACCTATACCGTGATCAAAAAGTGCATTGACAAAAAGGCGGTCTCCCGCAGTGAGCCCGGCTTTGTCTGCCACCCCCTGGTCAGCCGGGAGGAGGTGCGGGAACAGGAGACGGACGCCCTGATCGACCGGATGTACGGCGGCTCCGCCGACCTGCTGGTGGCCAATCTGCTGGGCAGCCGCAGGCTCTCCCCGGAGGAACTGGCCCGCCTCAAGCGGCGCATTGAAGAATTGGAGTGATTGTCATGCTGTCTCTGCTGGAACTGAGTCTCACCGGCGGCGTGTTCATCCTCGCCGTGGTTGTGGTACGGGCGCTGGCCATGAACCGGCTGCCCCGGCAGGCCTTTCTTCTGCTCTGGGCCGTGGCCCTGGCCCGCCTGCTTCTCCCCTTCTCCATTCCCTCCCCCACCAGCCTCTACTCCGCCGCCGGACATCTGGGCGAGGGCTTCCGCCGGGCGGGCATCGTCACCGCCGGAGGCACAGATGCGGCGGGGGCCGCAGCGCAGGAGGCGGTCATCCCCTGGATGGCCCTGCTCTGGGCCGCGGGCGCTCTGGCCTGTGCCCTGTGCTTCCTGCTCCCCCACCTGCGGGGCCGCAGGGAGTGGAATGCCTCTCTGCCGGTGGAGGACCCCTTTGTCACCGCCTGGCTGGACGGCCATCCCATCCGCCGGAGGGTACGGGTGCGCTGCTCCGACCGGGTGGACAGCCCCCTCACTTACGGTCTGCTCCGCCCCGTCATCCTCCTGCCCAAAACGCTGGACCGGAGCGACGTGTCCCGGCTGGCCTTCGTGCTCACCCACGAGATGGCCCACATACGCCGGTTTGACGCCCTCTCCAAGCTCCTGCTGGCGGCCGCCGCCTGTCTGCACTGGTTCAATCCCCTGGTGTGGGTGATGCTGGTCCTAGCCAACCGGGATCTGGAGCTCTCCTGCGACGCGGCCGTGATGCGCCTCTACGGCGCGGAGGCCCGCGCCCCCTATGCCCGCACCCTGCTGGAGCTGGAGGCCAGGCGGTCCCGCTTCCTCCCCCTGTGCTCCGCTTTCAACAAAAACGCCCTGGAGGAGCGCATCGGCGCCATCATGCGCTCCCGCAAAACCTCCGCCGCGGCGCTGGCCGTAGCCCTGGTGCTGGTGGTGGCCCTCACCGCCGTGCTCGCCACCAACGCCCCCCGGGAAAGGCCGATCGCCTCCGCCTCCGGCCTGACCATCCGGGACAATGGAGTGGTGACGGCCTACCAGGAGGGCGTCTGGGACTCCTCCGGGGAGCTCAAACCCGACCCGCAGACCGGCCACTATTACACGAAGGAGCAGTATGAACAGGTTGCCGCGCTGAAAACTGAGGGATACGAGTCCCTGTCCATCGCCGAATTCAACCGCACGCTCTACGCTGCGCTGAACGAGAGCGAGGCGCTGTCCGAGGCCTTTGGGCGGGTGCTGATGGACCTCCCCGAAACCGATCCCCTGGCCCCCTTCCTGGTCAACACCGCCCAGCCCTCCCTCAACGAGTACAACGCCCGGCTGAATGAGGTGTATTCGGGCCGGGCGGAGGACCCCTCCTTCTCCGGCCAGCTCACCCGCACCGAGACCGCCAACGTATACGGCGACACGGTGGAGGTGGGGTGGACCGAGGCAGGCTACTCCTTCACCTACCGGATTCTGGACCAGGACGGGCTGACCGTTGCCGAGCGCGACGCCTTCCTCCAGTCCATTCTCAAGGGTATGCAGGACTGCCTGGACGACCTCTCCACAGAATCGCTGCGCGACGAGGGCAAGCTCAAGCAGACCCTGCAGGCCGAGCTGGACCGGCTGGGTGCGGCCGCCGCTACGGGGCAGATCGCGTATACCGGCGGCGCCGTGGAGGGCTGCTGGTCCGAGGCGGCCTATGACGGCTCGGGTACGCTTGTCACCCACGATCTGGTCGTGGAGGGCATGGCATGAGGAACCGGCTGGTCATTACCCTCTGCGCCGTGGTATCCCTGCTGGCCGGCGCCGGCCTGCTCACCTTCTGGCTGGTCCGCTCCCTGGCCCCCGCCGCTGCGCTGAATTACACACCCTGGCCCCTCTCCCCCGAACCCTATACCCAGGCGGATCTGGACGAGGCCCTGGCCCTGCGCACCGAGGGATATGAGGCCCAGTCCGTCGCAGCGTTCGACCGCGCTCTGGCGGATTGGACCAATGAGGCCGCCTTCCACGCCCGGGAGGAACGCATTCGCCGCCTGCTCTGCTCCTATGAGGAGGACGGACCCGAGGCCGAATTTGTCCTCGGTACCCTGGCCGCCGCCATGGGGGCCTGCTCCGCCCGGCACTACGGCGGCTACTGCACACAGATTACCCCGGCCTATACAGACGCTGCCGCCTATACCCGGTCCGAGGACGTATTCGGCGACTCCTACGTGGTCTATGAGGCCTCCGCCTCCTACACCATCCGCTACCAAATGCCGGACGAGAGCATGCTCACCGTGGGGGAGCGGGACCGGATCCTGACCAGCTACCGGGACGCGGTGCAGGCCTTTCTGGACGGCAAGACGGAGGACGAGCTGTCGAAGGAGGAGGCCATGACCCGTGCCCTGAAGCGGGAGCTGAAACGGCTGGACCAGTCCCTGTCCACCCAGTGGATGGCGCTGGAGGGCACCCGGCTCGACGACTACTTCGCCTATGGCCCGGAGGGGGGCGAGACACCGTGAGGCTGTCCGCCCTCTCCCTCAAGCTCATCGCCATTGCCGCCATGGTGGTCGACCACATCGCCTTCACCTTTGTCCCCTATGGGACACCCCTATGGACCGTCATGGACGCCGTCGGCAAGCTCACCGGCCCCATCATGTTCTATATGGCCGTCGAGGGCTTTCACCACACCAGGAGCATCCGGCGCTATCTGGCTAGGCTGGCGGTCTTTGCCGGCGTCAGTTACTTCCCCTTCCTCTATTTCTGCGCCATGGGTCAGCCGGAGCAGATGAATCCCCTGCGGCTGAATGTCATCTACACCATCTCCCTGGGGGTGCTGGCCGTCTGGGTGCGCCGCCGCCCCTGGCCCGCACCCCTCCGGGCCGTCCTGCTCCTCCTGCTGGCCTGCCTGAGCATCCCCGGCGACTGGGGCATCTGGGGCTTCAGCATCATCGTCGTGCTGGACTTCTATTACGGCGACTTCCGCAATCAGGCCTTCGGCTACACACTGGTCGTCCTGTTTGCCGTCAATACCGTCAGCCTGCTCACCGGTCCGGCCTATGACCTGCTCTATCTGGGAGGCCTGTCCAGTCCGGCGGACTACCTGCTGGGGGTGGAAAACCTGGGCATGTTCCTCCCCCTGCTCCTCCTCCGGTATTACGACGGTACCCGCGGCACCGACCGGCCCTGGGGCAAGTGGCTGTTCTACCTCTTTTACCCCGCCCACCTTCTGCTGCTCGGCCTGCTGGCCCATATTCTCCTTTAGAAAGGAAGTTTTCCCCTTGTCCCACCGGAACACACGCATCTTGTCCGGCTGCGCCGCCCTGCTGCTCTGCGCCGGGCTCTCCGGCTGCCGGTCTGTGCCGGCCTCCCGGCCCTCCGCCTCCCCTGACCCTGCGGCCCACCTTCTGGGCCTGACCGCTGAACAGCGGATGGAGGATTACGAGTACCTCTGGTCTACTCTGCGGGACAGCTATCCCTGCTGGGGCATTCTGGAGCGCGAGGGCGTTGAGGTGGAGCGCATCTACACCACCTACCGGGAAATGGTGGCGGAAAGCGACAGCGACGCAGACTTTTACAGCGCCATTTACAGCGCCCTCTACCTTCTGGGCACCAACGGACATCTGAGCATAATCGAGCCGGAGGCCTATTTCTCCGATTACCTCCCTGCCGCCGGCCAGTACCGCCGGGAGGGAAAAACGCACTGGGCGGAAGTGCTGGACAGCACGGACACTCAGACCAGGTACCGGAAGCTCCTGGCCCTGGAGCAGGCCGCCAATGGGACGGACGCGGAGTCCTCCATTCCCGGCTCCGGCGGTGATACACCCAACCTGACCACGCTTCTCCTTCCGGGCGGGACGGCTGGATACCTTAAAATCGACCGCTTCCCCGCCGACTATACTTCCGATGCCGCGGCGCTGGAGGCGTTCTACCTCCAGTGCGCCGGTTGTACCGACCTGATTCTGGATCTGACCGACAACAGCGGCGGCAGTGAGCTCTACTGGGAGCAGCTTCTGGTGGCCCCCCACATTGACCACCCCTGTCCAGCCGGCACTTGGCCCTGGTGCGGCGGAGCGCCAACAACAACCCTTATCTGGACGAGGCCTTCTCCCCTCCGCCTTCCGCCCCTCTCCACTCTGCCGGAGCTGCCCGGGCTGGATGCCGCGGACCGTGCCCTGGCCACCGATGTGCTTACCGTCTCCCATACCGTGGAACCGGCGGCAAAGCCGAGTCCCTTCCGCGGACGCATCTGGGTGCTGGTAGATGAATCGGTCTACTCCGCCTCTGAATCCTTCGTCCTGTTCTGCCAACAGACCGGCTTTGCCACCCTGGTAGGCCGCACAACCGGCGGCGACGGGATTGGCGCTATGGATCCGGTCTACCTTCAGCTCCCGAACAGCGGTATCCTGATTCAATATACCGTCCCATTTGGGCTAAACCCTGACGGCAGCAGCAATGAGGAAATGGGAACCACCCCGATCTGGTCTCCCCGGCGGAGGAACCGCCGCTCATTACCGCCCTCCGGGCCATTGGGGAGGCATAATAACAAAGAACGGGCGGCACAATTCCGTGCCGCCCGAGCAGCCAGTCGAAAAGTCTTTTCGACTGGCTGCCGGACTTTGAACCTTCTAAAAAGTTCAAAAGTCGTTTGATCCACGCGAAAGGGAACCCTGACGTTTCCCTTTCACACTATCCCTCCCTCCGAAGCCTTCAAGCAGGAGGAGCTATTGACCATTTCAGTGGGCGGCACAATCTGTGCCGCCCACTTCTGTTTATTGAATGCTGTAGGTCCCCGGACCAGGAGGGTCACGGCGGTGGAAGCCTTGACGCCCCGGCCCTCAATGGTGGCCAGATACAGATGGTTGGCCGTCAGGGCCCCGCCGCCGGCCAGCGTCGTTCCGGCGGTCATGTCCACCAGGCCGGGGAGGTGTCCGAAACGCAGGTAGCCGTGCCGCTGCGCAGGAGGAATTCACACGCCGCGCCGCCGGTGATGGTTTGCCCGGCGGAGAGGTTGACTACCTGATAGGATGCGCCGCCGGAGGGCTGGACGGAGCTTCCCCGCCTGAGGATGCCAGCTTGTCCTCCACCTCCTTGACATAGCCTTCGACCACGGCGGAGAGCTGCTTCTTCAGCTCCGTCTCCCGGGCCGTGAGCTTGCTGTCCACCTGGGACAGAATGGATGGGGTGGCTTTCTGAGTCAGATAGCTCAGCGTCACCAGCGGGTCGCTCTGGCTCCCCTGCTGGCCTGCGGCAAAGGCAACGCCCACCAGGGTCAGGGTCACCAGGCACCCGGCTGCCAGACGGGCGGGCCAATGTGTTTTCTTCATATGTACGTCCTCCGTTTGGGAAGCGGGGCCGCCCGCCGGGCGGTCCCGTGCTTCCATTTTAAACCATGGTGTCCGTATGCAGGCCGAAGCTGACCGCGATGGCGTTGTCCACCCGCTGCATCTGCGCTTCGTCCAGCCGGCCCATATGCTCTCTCAGCCGCCTTTTGTCCAGCGTCCGGATCTGTTCCAGCAGCACCACCGACTCCTTGGGCAGTCCGTAGGTGTTGGCTGAGAGCTCAATGTGGGTGGGCAGACGGGCCTTTCCGGTCTGAGAGGTGATGGCGGCGGCGATCACGGTGGGACTGTGGCGGTTGCCGGTGTCGTTCTGTACGATCAGCACCGGACGCACGCCCCTGCTCACTGCCCACCACCGGGCTCAGATCGGCATAAAGATGTCTCCATCGTTTTACGCTGTTGTCCACAAAGCTCACACTCCGCCGGAATATAGTCACCAGCGTCACCAAGCACAGGGCTTATGTAACGCGGTCACTATGATTCTCCCACGGGGCGGCGGAATTTATACACAGGGTTTCAAAACAGGAAGTCCCCGTCTCTCTCCGCCGCTGCGCCGCATCCCTCCCCGAACCATTGTATGCCCGGCGGGGCCGCCGTGTGAGCGGACGCTCAATTCAAGTACTCCCGGGCCCGGGGACGGCGCAGAGCAATTCGTATTGGATGGTGCCCGCCAGGCGGCGGCGTCCTCCACCGGCAGGTGTTCGCCGAAGAGCTCCACCTCGTCGCCGGGGCAGCCCCAGCCCGGTGGCATCCGCCATGCACATGTCCATGCAGACACGGCCCACAATAGGCGCCCGCTGTCCGCGGATGAGCACCTCCAGCCGGTCGGAGCACAGCCGGGCAGGCCGTCGGCATAGCCGACGGTCAGGGCGGCCAGCTCGGCGTCCCGCTCCAGCACATGAGTACAGCCATAGCTTACCGGCGTCCCGGCGGGACGGCCTTGACCGAGGCCACCCGGGTCTTAAGCGCCATTACCGGCCGCAGGCCAACGCCGTCCAACCCTCGCAGGAGGGTCGGGATAGTGGCCGTACAGGGCCACCCCGGGCGCACCATATCCAGATGAGTACAGGGATACTTTAACACAGCGGCGCTGGCAGCGCAATGGCGGATTGGGAACGTGATTCCCCGCCCCTCCAGCTCGGACAGCAGCTCCAGAAAGCGGGTGAACTGGCCCATGGTGTACGCCTCGTCCCCGTCGGCATTGGCGAAGTGGGTATAGATGCCCTCCGCCTCCAGGCCGGGCAGGGCGCACACCGCGGCAATGGCGTCGGCCGCCTCCGTCCGGTGTCCCTCATCACACAGCCAGCCCAGACGGGACATACCGGTGTCCGCCTTCACGTGGATGCGCAGCCGCCTCCCTGCCGCCTGGGCGGCGGCGGAAAAGGCTCTGGCACTCTCCAGATCGTAGACCGTCTGGGTCAACCCATAGTGTAGCAGCTCCTCCGCGCAGTCGGTTGGCGTGTAACCCAAGAGCAGGATCGGGGCGCGCACCCGGCCTCCCGCAGCTCCCTGGCCTCCGCCAGACAGGCCACCGCCAGGTACTCCGCCCCAGCTCCTCCAGCTTCCGGGCCACGGGGACCGCCCGTGGCCGTAGGCGTCGGCCTTCACCACGCCCAGAAATCGGCACCCCTCGGGCAGCAGCGCCGGAGTGCGCGGTAGTTGTGCTCCAAATTGGGCAGGAGATCTCCGCCCAGGTTCGTCTCTCCTGTTGCTTCATGCTTTCGCCTCTCTGATATGGGATCATCCGCTCCATTATACTACGGGCCGGGCCGCGGCAAGCCCCGTCCGCCCGGCGTTTTCATCCATTTTAATGTACTGTTCATAGAAATCAAAAGACAAACAGGGAATTTTGGTCTATACTAAGGGCAGAAACCAGGGCCGGGACCGGCCCTCCAATTCAAATAAGGAGGATTCCGAATTATGTGGGAAGACTTTGGCAAAGCATTGACAAATGTGGCCTTCGCTGGTGTGGGACTGGCCGCGCTGGCCGCCGAACAGGTGGTCAAGGCCGGAAAGGTACTGGCGGAAAAGGGCGAAATCTACGTGGAGCAGGGCAAACGGTATGGCGAGGAGCTCCAGCAGAAGCTCCAGGAGGACGCCCAGCGCCGCCGGGAGGAGCAGTTGGAGCAGCGCATCTCCGCCATGGACGCTCAGGAGCGCGAGGCCCTGCGCCGCCGGCTGGCGGAGCTGGACGAGCTGGAGCGGCAGGCCCGTGAGGCCGCTGCCCAGGCGGAGGAGGCCGCGCCCGGCGAGGGCGGTGCCGAGATCACCGAGATCCACGGCGGCCCCAGGAGCACGACAGCGAGGAATCATGAGGCAAACGGCCAGGCGGGTGCTGCCCGCCTGGCCGTTTGCTATTCTCCAACCGTGAACTGAAACTCCGTAAAGACACACTGGATCACGGTAAAGCCGTCCTGAGACAGCTCCCCGCAGAAGGGCGTGGGTGGACGGGTCAAACCAAAGGGAGCACTCCCGCCCTCGCCCGCGGCGGACTCCGGCTCCCGGCAGACCACGCGCAGCACCTCGCTCTCCCCTTGGGCCTCCATACCACATTCGGCGATGAAGCCCTCCTGCACATAGTCCATCAGCACCGGAACCGCGTCCACCGGACTCATGCCGCTGTCATCCAGCGGCCCAGTCTCCACCCGCATGCCGTCGTACTCCAGAGCGGTCTCCCCTCCAGAATACGGGCGGTGACCCGGCGATATTCTCCGGCGCAGTGATGGTCAGGGTGGTCTCCCCTCCCTGGCATAGTTCAGGCCGATTCCATAGGTATACACCCGCTGGCCGTAGTCGGCCGTCAGCTCCAGGGAGGCGGTACAGCCCCCATCTCCAGATACTCTCCCGTATGTCCAGGGCCAGTTGCTCAGCGCGGTTTCCGCCCTCTGCTCCGCCGCAGGCGGACAGGGACAAGCCGAGTATCATCATTAGTACGCACATCTCGGTCCGATGGCGCACAGCGCTCCCTCCTAGCTCACGTGTTCCTCAATGACGGCCGGCAGGGCGGCAATCACGTCGGTTGGGGTCATTCCATACTCTCCAATGGCGCGGGCACAGACCTCCCCGCCTCTCCGTGGAGCCACACCGCCATGGGCACCGCCTGCCGGGCAGGCAGGCCCTGGCCCAGCAGAGAGGATCAGCCCTGCCAGCACGTCGCCGCTCCCCTTGGCCATGCCCGGATTGCCGTTGGTGTTGATGTAGGCCGAGCCGTCGGGAAGGCGGTGATGGTGCGGTGTCCCTTGAGCACCAGGCAGCAGGCGTGCTCCACGGCAAAGGCGCGCGCCGCCCGGCGGTCGCCCGACGACAGCTCGCCCCAGCCGGACAAACTCCCCGTCGTGGGGAGTGAGCACCGTGTGCAGTCCCCGGCGGCTGTCCAAGACATCTATATGTCCCTCCAGCGCATTTATGCCGTCGGCGTCCAGCACCACGGGCAGGTGGATTTCCCCGAGCAGGTGGCGCACCACTGCGGCCACGCCGTTTCCGCGGCCCAGGCCGGGGCCGATCAGGCAGACGCCGCAGCCGGCCAGCCGGGTCATTGCGGCTTCCCCGCCTCCAGGGAGAGCTGCCCCTCCTTGCCCGCAGGCAGGGGTGGGGCATGGCCTCATCCAGCTTGGCCGCCGCGATGGGCCACACCGGGGCCGGCACTCCCACCGTCACCAGGCCCGCGCCGGAGCGCACCGCTGCCTGAGCCGCGAACACCGGCGCGCCGGTATAGCCCACGCTGCCGCCCAGGAGATAGACCTTTCCAAAGTCCCCTTGTGGGCGTCCGGGGCCGGACGGGCAGACGGACATCCGCCCCTCCACCGTCTGTACCGGATAGTCCTCCCCGTCCACCAAGTCCCGGGTATGCCGATGTCCGCCACGGTCAGCACGCCGGTGCACAGGCCGCCTTTGCCCACATAATGCCCCGCCTTGGGAAGCGTGAAGGTGACCGTCCGCGCCGCGCGCACCGCCTCCCCAGCACCCTGCCGGTGTCGGCCTCTACCCGCTGGGGATGTCGGCGGACACCACCGGGATGTCACAGGTGTTCATCATGTGAACGGCGGTGAGGGCGTCCCCGCACCTCGGTGTTCAGGCCGATACCGAAGATGGCGTCCACCATCACGTCCGCCTTCAGGCACCAGGCCGCGAAGTCCGGGTCGTCCGGGGTAAAGGGCTCCAGTACCCCGCCGGCCGCCGCCAGCCGGGCCTCCATGGCCCTGGTGTCGCAGGTCAGCTTCTCCCGCTGCCCCACCAGGATGCAGCGCACCTCGAAGCCCGCCTCCAGCAGCAGGCGGGCGCCACGCCGTCGCCGCCATTGTTGCCCGGCCCGCAGAAACAAACCGCCCGCCCGGCGCGTTGGCCGCCGTGTCGATGGCGGCCTCCGCCAGCGCATTTGCCGCCCGCTCCATCAGCTCCAGCGAGGGGACGCCCGCTCCTCTATGGCCCTCCGGTCCAATGTTCGCATCTGCTCCGCCGTTGCGATTCTCATGTGTTCCACGCTCCCATTTCTCTCTAAGTCGGTCTCATTATATGCCGTGCGGCAGGACTCGTCAATTTCCTTCTTGCGCTTTTCTCGATTTTGTGATATAAATAAGGGCACATGCGATGAAGGGAAAAGAGCAGCCCCGGCCCGGCAGAGAGCGTCCGTCACCGGCTGAAAGCGGATGTGGGGCTGGCCTGTTCGGTTCGTCCTGGAGCGGCCCTGGAGACAGGGACGGTTTTGCCCCACGTTACCGGGGCCAAAGTGCCTGCGCCGCCGGCGCGGAATTGCGGGTGGTACCGCGGAAGGTTTGCCTTTCGTCCCAATTAGTTGGGAGGAAGGGCTTTTATTGCCCAAACCGGAAGAGGAGCTGGACAATGAAGTCGTTGGAAGAGCGAGACCGCGCCTTGATTGAGGCCGCCGGTGCGGCGATTCGCCGGAACTATGACGGCGAAAACTTCCATCACACCGTAGGCGCGGCCGTGCGGTGCGGCAGCGGCGCAGTTTATACCGGCGTGAATGTGTACTCCATTCACGGCGCATGCGCAGAGCAGGTGGCTATCGGCTCCGCCATCACCAATGGCGAGCGGGTTTTGAGGCAATCGTCGCCGTCCGCGGCAAAGACGGCTCGGAACTGCTGCCCCGTGCGGCAGCTGTCGGCAGCTCCTGGCGGACTACGCGCCAGAGTGTGAAGTAATCCTCCCCGTGAACGGGGTTGCACAAAAGGTTCCGGCAAAGGATCTGCTGCCCTTCGCCTACCATGCGGAAGCCTAATCGTATCCACTACCATTCATCAAGAAGGAGTTTTCCATATGAAAGAACAGTTAGCAACCATCCGCTCGAGGCTCTGGCCGCGTTTGCGCAGGCCGGATCTTCCGCAGAACTGGACGCCCTGCGGGTCAAGTATCTGGGCAAGAAGGGCGAGCTCACTGCCGTACTCAAGCAGATGGGCAAGTTCTCCGCCGAGGAGCGGCCCGCCATGGGTCAGCTGGCCAACGAGGTGCGCGCCGCTCTGGAGGCCGAGCTGGAGGCCAAGGGCAAGGAGCTGGAGGCCAAGGCGCTGGAGGCCCGGCTGGAGGCCGAGGCGCTGGATGTCACTGTCCCGGCAAGCCCGTGACGATGGGCCACCGGCACCCCATGTATATCGCCCTGGACGAACTCAAGGACATCTTCATCGGCATGGGCTTCACCGTACTGGACGGACCCGAGGTGGAGCTGGCCGAGCTGAACTTCGACCGGCTCAACGCCGGCGAGGGCACCCCAGCCGGGACTGGTCGGACACCTTCTATTTTGACGAGGACAGCCGGGTGATGCTCCGCAGCCAGACCTCCCCATGCAGGTGCGGGCCATGGACTCCATGCCCCTGCCCATCCGCATCATCGCCCCCGGCCGGGTCTACCGCAAGGACGAGGTGGATGCCACCCACTCCCCATGTTCCACCAGGTGGAGGGCATGGTCATCGACAAGGGCGTCACCATGGCCGATCTGAAGGGCACCCTCAACACTGTGGTGGAACAGCTCTACGGCAAGGGCACCAAGACCCGCTTCCGCCCTCACCACTTCCCCTTTACCGAGCCGTCCTGCGAGATGGACGTGCAGTGCCACAAGTGCGGCGGTGTGGGCCCCACCTGCAAGGGTGAGGGCTGGATCGAGCTGCTGGGCGCGGGCATGATCCACCCCGGGTGCTGGAGATGGCGGGCATCGATCCCAGCGTCTACTCCGGCTGGGCCTTCGGCATCGGCCTGGAGCGCACCGCCATGCGGCGCTTCAAAATCGCCGATCTGCGGCTGATTTTGAAAACGACGTCCGGTTTTGGAGCAGTTCTGAGGCGCAGCCTCAGAACCGTAGGGCGGCTATCAGCCGCCCGCCTGTTTCCGAATTTGAGCCTGGCGGGCGGATAATATCCGCCCCTACACCCGGAATCCGTCCGAGGTAAAACAAGAATAACAAGGGAGTTTTCATATATGAACTTATCTCGCAAATGGCTGGAGGAATTCGTCCATGTGGACGCCTCCGACAAGGAGTTCGCCGAGGCCATGACCCTGTCCGGCTCCAAGGTGGAGCTGACCCACGATCTGGGAGAGGAGATCTCCAACGTGGTGGTGGGCAAGGTGCTGTCCATGGAGCGGCACCCCGATTCTGACCACATGTGGATCTGCCAGGTGGACGCCGGCCGGGAGCAGCCGGTGCAGATCGTCACCGGCGCCTGGAACGTCCATGTGGGCGATCTGGTACCCGTAGCCCTGCACAAGTCCACCCTGCCCGGCGGCAAGAAGATCGAGAAGGGCAAGCTGCGCGGCGTGCTGTCCGACGGCATGCTGTGCGGTCTGGCCGAGCTGGGCCTGGACGAGCGGGACTTCCCCTATGCCGCCATCACCCCCGCCGCCATTCTGGGGGACTACAAGCCCCTGGACAAGGACAAGCCCTCCATCTCCGCCGACATTCAGCCCGGCGACAAGATCTACGGCCCCGTGGTGTGCGCCAAGGTGCTGGAGTGTGAGACCCAGCCGGACGGCTCCTTCCACACCTGCGCGGACATCGGAACCGGCACGGTCTGCCCGGACACCGCCTGCCCCAACCTGCACGCAGGCGACCTTGTGGCCTACAACACCAAGACCGGCAGCTACTGTACCCTGGACGACCTTCACGCCCAGCAGGCGGAATTCCCCCACTGCATCCCAGACGGCATCTTTATCCTCCGCGAGGACTGCAAGCCCGGCGACGATCTCAAGCCCGTCATCAACGCCGACGACCATGTAGTGGAGTTTGAGATCACCCCCAACCGGCCCGACTGCCTGTCCGTCATCGGCCTGGCCCGGGAGGTGGCCGCCACCTACGACGCCCCTCTCACGCTCCACGAGCCGGTGGTGAAGGGCGGCGGCCCCGGCGTGCTCACCGAGCTGCTGGACGTGGAGACCCCGGCGGCCGACCTGGTGCCCCGGTACACCGCCCGGATGGTGCGCAACGTGAAGATCGCCCCCTCCCCCAAGTGGATGCGGGAGCGGCTGCGCTCCATGGGCGTGCGCCCCATCAACAACATCGTGGATATCACCAACTACGTCATGCTGGAGTACGGCCAGCCCATGCACGCCTTCGACTACCGCTATGTGAAGGGCGGCAGAATCATCGTCCGCCGGGCGGAGGAGGGCGAGGAGCTGACCACCCTGGACGGCCAGGTGCGCAAGCTCAATGCCAACCACCTGGTCATCGCCGACGAGACCCGGGCCGTGGGCCTTGCGGGCATCATGGGCGGCGAGAACAGCGAGATCGTCTCCGACACCGCCGACGTGGTGTTCGAGTCCGCCTGCTTCGACGGCACCTGCATCCGCAAGGGCGCCCTGGCCCTGGGCATGCGCACCGAGGCCAGCGCCAAGTTCGAGAAGGGCCTGGATCCCATGAACACCCTCCCCGCCGTCCAGCGGGCCTGTGAGCTGGTGGAGCTGCTGGGAGCCGGCGAGGTGGTGGACGGCGTCATCGACATCCTCAACCACGTACCCCAGCCCCGCACCATCCGCATGGATCCGAAGCGGGTGAATGCCCTGCTGGGTACCGACATCCCCGCCGCGGAGCAGTACAAATATCTGGAGCGGGTGGAGATCCACACCGAGCAGCACGACTTCCCCGACGGCCCCGCCGACGTGGTCATCCCCTCCTGGCGCGCCGACGTGGAGGGCATCGCCGATCTGGCCGAGGAGGTGGCCCGGTTCTACGGGTACAACAACATCCCCGTCACCCTCATGCAGGGTCAGACCACCCTGGGCGGCTACTCCGCCGAGCAGAAGCTGGAAAACCGGCTGGGTGCGCTCTGCCGCGCCTTCGGGTATGACGAGATCATCACCTACTCCTTCATCTCCCCCGCCTGCTACGACAAGATCCGCTGGCCCCGCGACTACTCCGCCCGCAAGAGCTTCCAGATCCTCAACCCTCTGGGGGAGGACACCTCTATCATGCGCACCACCACCCTGCCCTCCATGCTGGATATCCTGACCCGCAACTACAACTACCGCAACAAGTCCGCCAGGCTCTATGAGCTGGCCCGGGTCTATCTGCCCGGAGGGGAGGACGGCCTGGCCAACGAGTCCAAGGTACTCACCCTGGGCGCCTACGGCGAGGACATGGACTTCTACGCCATGAAGGGGGCCGTCGAGGCCATTCTCAAGGACATCCGGGCTGTAGATATCCATTTTGAGGGTCCCACCGGCGCGCCCTCCGACGCCTCCTACCACCCCGGCCGCTGCGCCACCGTGTGGAGTGGCAGCGACTGCATCGGCATCTTCGGCCAGATCCACCCCCTGGCGGCCCAGAACTATGGCGTGGACGCCGAGCTCTACTGCGCCGAGCTCTCCTTTGATGAGCTCCTGAACGCCAAGGGCCCCGATCCCGAGTACGTCCCCCTGCCCAGGTTCCCCGCCGTCACCCGCGATATCGCCGTGGTGTGCGGGGAGAAAGTCACCGTGGGCGCTCTGGAGGACTGCATCCGCCGGGGAGCCAAGGGCCTGCTCAAGGAGGTTGCCCTGTTCGACATCTACCGGGGCAAGGGCGTGGACGAGGGCAAGAAGAGCGTAGCCTTTAACCTGACTCTGCGTGCCGACGACCGCTCCCTCACCAGCGAGGAGGCTGATGCCGACGTGAAGGCAGTTTTGGAGCTGCTGGAGCAGGAGCTGGGTGCTGTTTTGCGGTGAGCCCCTTCCGCGTCCGGTCGAAATCTTAAAGAATCATAAATTTTAAGTCATCCCCTTTACAGCGCGTCCTTTTTCCGCTACAATGGGGAACAGAATGATACACGGGGAGGTGTACCGATATGGAGATGGACTACACCCGCAAATTCAGCATCCAAAACGACAAGGACCCAGAGATCAAGAAGATCCTCTCTTCCGTCTACCAGTCCTTGCAGGAAAAGGGTTACAATCCCATCAACCAGATCGTGGGGTACATCCTCTCGGAGGACCCCACCTATATCACCAACTACAACAACGCCCGCGCCCTGATCCGCAAGCTGGACCGGGACGAGCTGCTGCAGGAGCTGGTGAAGCAGTATCTGCGCGATTGATTGTGTTCCATCCAACGTGCGCTGTCGGTGACAGCGCACGTTTTTTCTTTTTTATTGCACCTGCAACATACAACGGCCCGTCCCTTTGTTAGAATAGGCCCAGAAACCGACGAAGGAGGCGTTTTCCCATGAAACGCAGAATCATTCATATCGAGGAATCCAGGTGCAACGGCTGCGGCCTGTGCGCCGCCGCCTGCCACGAGGGCGCCATTGAGATGGTCAACGGCAAGGCCCGTCTCACCCGGGAGGACTACTGCGACGGGCTGGGGGACTGCCTGCCCGCCTGCCCCACCGGGGCCATCACCTTTGAGGAGCGTGAGGCCCCCGCCTACGACCATGCGGCGGTCTTGGCCGCCAAGGCGGCCAGGGCCGCGGACACGCCCCTGCCCTGCGGCTGTCCCGGCAGCCAGAGCCGGGCCATCCGCCGGCCGGAAGCCGCCCCCACCGCTGGAGATATCCCCAGTGAACTGCGCCAGTGGCCGGTTCAGATCAAGCTCGCTCCGGTCAACGCGCCCTACTTTGACGGCTGTGATCTTCTCATTGCTGCCGACTGCACCGCCTACGCCTACGGCGCCTTTCACCGGGACTTTATCCGGGGCCGGGTGACCCTTATCGGCTGCCCCAAGCTGGACGAAGGGGACTATAGTGAAAAGCTCACCGCCATTCTGGCTCAAAACGACATCCGCAGCGTCACCGTTGTACGGATGGCGGTCCCCTGCTGTGGGGGCATTCAGCGGGCCGCCGAGCGGGCCGTGTCCGCCAGCGGTAAACCGCTCTCCCTCCATACGGTCATTGTGGGCACCGACGGCACGCTGCTCCGCCAGGCTTGACACACACTTTACAATTGTGTCTTCTGTTTTTCCGGCGAAACTTGTATAAGCATACGAATTTCCGCCCCCTCCCTTGCAAAGCCCCCGGGAATTCGATATATTATACTCATTCTGGGACAGGGAGGTAGAGCCATGACGCCGGTGCACGAACTGCGCTCTGGGGTTTGGATCATCAATGGTTCCCGCCTGTCCAATTTTCGGCGGTAATAAGTGCAGGGTATCTGTGTAAGCAGATACCCTGATTTATTTTATCGTTTCCTAAAAATTTATTTGGCGCTACAGGAGGGTTTTATGAGCAAAAAAGTTGCCGTCATCATGGGTTCCGACTCAGATCTGGACACCATGCGCCCCTGCATCCAGCGGCTCAAGTCCTTTGGCATCCCCACAGAGGTCCACATCATCTCCGCCCACCGTACCCCCGCCGCCGCCGAGCGCTTCGCCTCTCAGGCAAGGGAGAACGGCTTCGGTGCGATTATCGCCGCAGCGGGCAAAGCCGCCCATCTGGCCGGTGTGCTGGCCGCCTATACCACCCTGCCCGTCATCGGCGTGCCCATCAAGACCTCTATGATGGGCGGGCTGGACTCCCTTCTGTCCATGGTGCAGATGCCCAAGGGAATTCCCGTGGCCTGCGTGGCGGTGGACGGCGCGGACAACGCCGCCATTCTGGCCGCCCAGATGCTGGCCCTTTCCGACGAGGCCCTGAGCGACCGGCTGGTGCAGTTCAAGGCCGGCATGGCCGCCGAGGTGGAAGCAAAGGATCATAAAATCCAAATGGAGGAGTTTTAATATGTCTTACGAGAAACTGGAGCAGCTCTACGAGGGCAAGGCCAAGAAGGTCTTCGCCACCAGCGACCCCAATGTTGTGATCGTGTCCTACAAGGACGACGCCACCGCCTTCAACGGCCTGAAGAAGGGCACCATCACCGGCAAGGGGGCCATCAACAACCGCATGACCAACAACCTGATGCGCCGCCTGGAGGAGAAGGGCGTGCCTACCCACTATGTGGAGGAGCTCAGCGACCGGGAGACCGCCGTGAAAAAGGTGTCCATCGTCCCCCTGGAGGTCATCATCCGCAACATCTCCGCCGGCTCCTTCGCCAAGCGCTTCGGCGTGGAGGAGGGCATCGTGTTCGACGCGCCCACCATCGAGTTCTCCTACAAGAATGACGACCTGGGCGATCCCCTCATGAACAGCTATCACGCCCTGGCTCTCAAGCTGGCCACCCAGGAGGAGATCGACCTGATCAAGAAGTATGCCTTTGCGGTCAACGACCTGCTGCGGGGCTTCATGAAGAAGATCGGCATTGATCTGGTGGACTTCAAGCTGGAGTTCGGCAAAACATCTGACGGCACCATTGTGCTGGCCGACGAGATCTCCCCCGACACCTGCCGCCTGTGGGACGAACAGACCCACGAGAAGCTGGACAAGGACCGTTTCCGCCGGGACATGGGCGGGGCCGAGGAGGCCTACGAGGAGGTCATGCGCCGCCTGATGGGGGATCAGTAATCCATGGGCGGTTTCTTCGGCGCGATTACCAAGCAGGACTGCGTGCTGGACGTGTTCTTCGGTACCGACTACCACTCCCACCTGGGCACCAAGCGGGGCGGCATGGCGGTCTACGACCGGAAGGATGGCTTTCAGCGGCAGATCCACAACATTGAAAACACCCCCTTCCGCACCAAGTTCGACAAGGATCTGGCGGAATTTCACGGCTGCTCCGGCATCGGCTGTATCAGCGACACCGATCCCCAGCCCCTGCTGGTGCGCTCCCACCTGGGCCTGTACGCCATCACCACCGTGGGCATCATCAACAATGCCGACGCGCTGGTGGAGCGTTATTTCTCCGACCACGGCCACCAGTTCATGGCCATGAGCTCGGGTAAAGTCAACGCCACCGAGCTGGTGGCCGCCCTTATCAACCAGAAGGACGATCTGATCTCCGGCATCCGCCACGCCCAGGACGAGATCGACGGTTCAGCCACCATTCTCATTCTGGACGCCGACGGCATCCTCGCCGCCCGTGACAAGCTGGGCCGCCTGCCCGTGCTCATCGGCCAGGGCGAAAACGGCTGCTGCGTCTCCTTCGAGTCCTTCGCCTACCATAAGCTGGGCTACCATGACGCCTACGAGCTGGGCCCCCGGGAGATCGTACGGGTCACGGCCGGCGGCTGGAAGACCCTCTCCCCCGCCGGAGAGCAGATGAAGATCTGCGCCTTCCTTTGGACCTACTACGGTTACCCCAACTCCAACTACGAGGGGATGAATGTGGAGGTCATGCGCTACCGCAACGGGGAGATCATGGCCCGGGACGAGGTGCACCGGGGCCAACTGCCCAAGGTGGACTATGTGGCCGGCGTGCCCGACTCAGGCGTGCCCCATGCCATCGGCTTTGCCAACCGCAGCGGCAAGCCCTTTGCCCGCCCCTTCGTCAAATACACCCCTACCTGGCCCCGCTCCTTCATGCCCACCAGCCAGGAGGCCCGCAACCAGGTGGCCAAGATGAAGCAGATTCCCGTGCCCGAGCTCATTGAGGGCAAGAAGCTGCTCTTTGTGGACGACTCCATCGTCCGGGGCACCCAGCTCCGGGAGACCGTGGAATTCCTCTACGAGTCCGGCGCTGAGGAGGTCCACATGCGCTCGGCCTGTCCGCCCGTCATGTACGGCTGCAAGTACCTGAATTTCTCCCGCAGCAACTCCGACATGGAACTGCTGGCCCGGCGAACCATCCAGGAGCTGGAGGGGGACGAGGGGCAGCAGCATATCGAGGAATACGCCGACGCCTCCACGGAGCGCGGCAGATGCATGCTCCGCGCCATCTGCGAGAAGCTGGGCTTCGACTCTCTGGGCTACCAGTCCCTGGACGGCCTGCTGGAGGCCATCGGCATCGACCGGGACAAGATCTGCACTTACTGCTGGACGGGGAAGGAGTAAAAACGCTCCAAGGGGGACGCTGTCCCCCCTGGATACCCCCCCGCGCCGCCCCCGGCGGCACAGCGGGTTTGATCCCCCCTCACCCGCGCACGGCGCAGGTGGTCGCCCGCCGATGGCGGAGCAAGCAGCGGCGTACTCCGGCGAACTGAATTCGCCTGCGGACCTCTTTTGCAATTCTTTTACCCGCAAAGCGGGTAAAACTCTGCAAGGCTTTTTCCTCTACCCCAGCGCCCCATTTCCTCATTGTTATCTGGAGGTTTTGACATGAAGAACTCCCATTCCGAATCCTACGCCGCCGCCGGCGTGGACGTCACCGCCGGCTACGAGGCGGTCAACCGCATCAAGCCCCTGGTGGAGTCCACCTACATTCCCGGTGTCATGGGCTCTCTGGGCGGCTTCGGCGGCCTGTTCGCCCCCAATGTGGCGGGCATGAAGAAGCCCGTCCTGGTCTCCGGTACCGACGGCGTGGGCACCAAGCTGAAAATCGCCTTTCTCATGGATAAGCACGACACCGTTGGCATCGACTGCGTGGCCATGTGCGTCAACGACATTATCTGCTCCGGTGCCTCTCCCCTGTTTTTCCTGGACTACGTGGCTGTGGGAAAGAATGTGCCCAGCCGCATCGAGGCCATCGTCTCCGGCGTCACCGAGGGCTGCCGCCAGGCCGGCTGCGCCCTCATCGGCGGCGAGACCGCCGAGATGCCCGGCTTCTACCCCGAGGACGAGTATGATCTGGCCGGCTTCTCCGTGGGTCTGGTGGACGAGTCCGACATGATCGACGGCTCCACCCTCTGCGAAGGGGATCTGCTCATCGGCCTGTGCTCCAACGGCGTCCACTCCAACGGCTTCTCCCTGGTGCGCAAGGTGCTGCTGGACAACCCCAAGGCTCTGGATATCTATGTCTCCGAGCTGGGCCGCACCATCGGCGAGGAGCTGCTGCGCCCCACCCATATCTACGTAAAATCCATCCAATGCCTGCGCCAGCACGGCGTAACTGTCAAGGCCATCAGCCACATCACCGGCGGCGGCCTGTATGAGAATGTGCCCCGCATGATGAAAGAGGGCCTCACCGCCCGCATCCGCACCGCCTCCTACCCCGTGCCCGCCATCTTCGAGCTCATTCAGAAGTCGGGTGACATCCCCGTGCGGGACATGTATAACACCTTCAACATGGGCATCGGCCTGGTCATCGCCATCCCCAAGGATCAAGTGGGCCACGCGCTGGACGTGCTGGCCCGGGCGGGCGAGCAGTCCTATGTCATCGGCGACGTGATCAAGGGCGACGCCGGCGTGGAGCTGGTCTGAGGGCAGGGCGCATGGTACGAATTGCCGTCTTGGTTTCCGGCGGGGGCACCAACCTCCAGGCACTGATCGACGCCCAGAGCCGGGGTGAGCTGAAAAACGGCCGCATCGCCGCCGTGCTCTCCTCCCGGCCCGACGCCTACGCCCTGGAGCGGGCCGCCCGGGCCGGCATCCCCGGCTATGTGGTGGCCCGGAAAGACTTCGCATCCAACCGGGAGATGACCATAGCCCTGGTGGACAAGCTCCGTGAGCTGAATATCGGGCTGGTGGTACTGGCCGGCTTCCTGCACATCCTTACCGGGGAGATGGTGGCCGCCTTCCCCAACGCCATCCTCAACGTCCACCCCGCCCTGATCCCCTCCTTCTGCGGCGCTGGCTACTACGGCCTCCACGTCCACGAGGCCGCCCTGGCCTACGGCGTGAAGCTCACCGGCGCTACCGTCCACTTCGTCAATGAAGAGCCCGACGGCGGCCCCATCGTCCTTCAGAAGGCGGTGGAGATCCTGGAGGGGGACACCCCCGAGGTACTCCAGCGCCGGGTGATGGAGCAGGCGGAGTGGCATATCCTTCCCCAGGCCGTCTCCCTGTTCTGTGAGGGGCGGCTCCGGGTGGAGGGAAGGATCGTCCATATTTTATAATTTCATAGGAGGTATGGAGACATGAGCGATCTGCGTCTTCTGGCATTTGTCCTCAGCGGCGGTTTTCTGTTCCTAGGCGGGATCTGGCTTGGCGGAGACTACGGTCTTGCTCTGTTGCTGCTTGGCTTGGTCGTTCTGCTGGTTCCTGTTGTTCTGGCGTGTATTTCCCTGATCCGCTGGCTGGTACCTCCTAGCCAAAGCTCTCATGAGTAGTCCAGGTAGGAGATGTCTTCATATGAAACGAACCGCAGTCATTGTAATCCTATCTTTGCTTGCAGCATTCGTATTTTCTGCCTGCGCGCCCGCAGCCCCCAGCGGTCAAACGCCTGAATTTTTGAATGACATCGGGAAAACACTCATCGAATTAAAAAATGAGCATCCAGAAGGCGAAATAATTGAAAGCTTAGATTCATCCCCAGATTGTGCCGCTATATGCTTTGGGGAGCCGGAGGCGGAATATGCTTATTACTTTTTCGGAACGCAGAGCGGCGATTCTGAAAAGGCCATGAGCGAATGTGAGGAACAGCTGAAATGTGCGGGCTTTGTCACCACCGCAAACATACTTTTCCCAGACATGGAAGATGACATGTCCTTTGAAGATTTTTTCTCCTTGATCGGTGTGGACGATTATGAGTATTTCGGGGAAGATACGCTTGCAGCAGGTTGGTTAAGATTCATGTATCAAGATATGGAAGTAATGGTGAATACAAACGAAATTACTCCTCGTGGCGGATGGGATTTTACAGGAGCAGAAATCGTGAAGCGTGATGCTCCGGTGTCGATTGCAGACCCAGAAATATTAAATACCAATAGTGACCTAGCGGGTGCAGTTATGTTCGATGAAACTATTTTGTGAGAACATATTGCTGCAACTGGTATGTGCATTTCTTTCCCGAGGGATTGTCGAAATAATACATCCCCCTGTCTGTAGACTTATTTCAAGAATTCCTCACAAGTGTTACATTCAGCAAGGCAATAACAATATGATATCGTAGAATGGAGATTATCATGAAAAACCTGGATCTTACCGCGCTGCTACGCGGCAACCCCTATCCCGGACGCGGCATCGTGCTGGGCAGCTCCCCCGACGGGGAGAAGTCCGTCATTGCCTATTTTATCATGGGACGCAGCGAGAACTCCCGCAACCGGGTCTTCGTGGAGACCCCTGACGGCATCCGCACCCAGGCCTTTGACCCCTCCAAAATGACCGACCCCTCCCTTATTATCTACGCCCCTGTGCGGGTGTTCGGCACCTCCACCATCGTCACCAACGGCGACCAGACCGACACCATCCGCGAGGGGCTGGCCGCGGGCAAGACCTTTGCCCAGGCCCTCCACACCCGAACCTTTGAGCCCGACGCCCCCAACTACACCCCCCGTATCTCCGGGCTGGTAAAAAAGAACGGCGACTACACCCTCTCCATCCTCAAGAGCGCGGACGGCGATCCCGCCTCCTGCCGCCGGTATTTCTTCGCCTATGAGGCCCCCCGCGCCGGGCAGGGCCATTTCATCCACACCTACATGGGCGACGGCACCCCCCTGCCCTCCTTTGTGGGGGAACCGGAGCAGGTGGAAATCCCCTGCGGCACCCCCGCGGAGCTTGCCGATCTGTTGTGGGACAGCCTCAACGCGGAGAACAAGGTCTCTCTCTTTGTGCGCTACATCGACCGGAAAACCGGAGATTGGGAGACTGTGATCAAAAACAAGCATGCATCAGCCTGACGGACGGCCGCAGGCCGCCCCAGATACACACAGTCCGAGGGCGGCCCGCGGCCGCCGCTCACTTGACGGAGGTTTATCGCAATGACAGAACTGGAACTGAAATACGGCTGCAACCCCAACCAGAAGCCGGCCCGCATCTTTATGGAGGAGGGCGAGCTGCCTATCCAGGTGCTCAACGGAAAGCCGGGCTACATCAACTTTCTGGACGCCTTCAACTCCTGGCAGTTGGTGAAAGAACTAAAGGAGGCCACCGGCCTGCCCGCCGCCGCATCCTTCAAGCACGTCTCCCCCGCTGGCGCCGCCGTGGGTACCCCTCACCGACGTGGAGCGGAAAATCTACTTTGCCGAGGATATGGAGCTCTCCCCATCGCCTGCGCCTATGTCCGCGCCCGGGCGCTGACCGGCTGTGCTCCTACGGCGACTGGGCCGCCCTCTCCGATGTGTGCGACGCCGACACCGCCCGCTACCTGGCCCTGGAGGTATCCGACGGCGTGATCGCCCCTGGCTACACCGACGAGGCCCTGGCCATCCTCAAAACCAAGCGCAAGGGCGGCTATAATGTGGTGCAGATCGACCCGGACTATGCCCCAAGGCCGTGGAGCACAAGGACGTCTTCGGTATCACCTTCGAGCAGGGCCGCAACAGCTTCGCCATCAACGAGGCCCTGCTGGACAACATCGTCACCGACAACAAGGAGCTGCCCGAGTCCGCCAAGCGGGACATGCTCATCGCCCTCATCACCCTGAAGTACACCCAGTCCAACTCCGTCTGCTATGCGTGAAGGACGGCCAGGCCATCGGCGTGGGCGCGGGCCAGCAGAGCCGCATCCACTGTACCCGTCTGGCGGGGAACAAAGCGGACAACTGGCTCCTGCGGCAGCATCCCAAGGTGCTGGGCCTCTCCTTCGTGGACGGCATCCGCCGTCCCGACCGGGACAACGCCATCGACGTCTACCTCTCCGACGAGTACGAGGACGTGCTGGCCGACGGCGTGTGGCAGAACACCTTTGAAATCCGGCCCGAGGTGCTCACGGCGGAGGAGAAAAGTGGATCGCCCGCCAGTCGGGCGTGACCGTGGCTCCGACGCCTTCTTCCCTTCGGCGACAATGTGGAGCGTGCCCGCAAGAGCGGCGTACAGTACATCGTCCAGCCCGGCGGCTCCATCCGGGACGACCACGTCATCGCCACCTGCAACAAGTACGGCATCGTCATGGCCTTTACCGGGATGCGGCTGTTCCACCACTAATGGAGGCACACCGCTACGGTCTGAGCGCCGCCGCTCTCAAATGTCTGGCCGCGCTGTTTATGCTGGTGGATCATATCGGGATGGTCTTTCCCACCATGCTGACCGAGCTGGGCCTGCCCACCTGGGCGGATGGGCTGCCGGCTCATCGGGCGGCTGGCCATTTTCGCCTACTTCGTGGCCGGGGCTGCCGCCGCACCCGCTTCTTCCACTATCTCATCCGGCTGGGGCGTGTGCCCTTCTCCAGGCGCCCTTCACCCTGGCCACCGGCGTCTGGGGCGGAAGTGTGCTCCTCACCTTCTTCCTCAGCGCCGGAGCCATCTATGGCTATGAGCGTCTGTCCAAAGCAGAGCACGGCCCGGCCGTGTCGGCCATTCCCCTGTTCGCGGCCTGTGCGCTGGCACTCCTGCTCAACGTGGACTACGGCTTCCCCGCCGTGCTCCTGATCTTCGCCCTTTACCTCTGCGGTGATAATCGCCACCGAAAGCTGCTCTGTCTGGGAGCCGGTCTGGCTCTCCTCTATCTGCTCTACCAGCCCCTGATAGGGCTGCTCTCCCTCCCACTGTTCCGGCCGGACTGGATGGCGGGCTATCTGCTCCATGCCCTCCCTGTGTTCGCTCTCTACGCATTGTGCGCCGAGGCATCCCTCCTTCTGTTGGCCTGGTACCGTGGGCAATGGGTGTGCAGAGCAAGTGGTTCTTTATGTGTTCTATCCCGCGCACCTGCTGGGCCTATGGGCCCTGGGGCTGGCGCTGAATTGAGGTGTAAGCAATGAATGTTTTGATTGTCGGCGGCGGCGGGCGGGAGCACGCCATCGCCTGGGCACTGTCTAAAAGTGAGCAAGTGGAACAGCTTTACTGCGCTCCCGGCAACGGCGGTATCGCCGCCCTGGCCCAGTGTGTCCCCTCTCCGCCACCGACGTGGATGGAGTGGTGGCCTGGGCCCAGACCCATTCCATTGATTTTGTAGTGGTGGCGCCGGACGATCCCTGGCCCTGGGCATGGTGGATGCCCTGGAGGATGCGGGCATTCCCGCCTTCGGCCCCGGGCGGACGCCGCCATCATCGAGGCCAGCAAAATCTTTCCAAGAATCTGATGGCCAAGTACCACATTCCAACCGCAAAGTATCAAACCTTTACAGAGCTCGCCCCTGCTCTGGCCTACATTGAGGCCGAGGGCGCGCCCATCGTGGTGAAGGCTGACGGCCTGGCCCTGGGCAAGGGCGTTATCGTGGCCCAGACGGTAGCCGAAGCCCAGGAGGCCGCCCGTTCCATGATGGACGGCCGCAAGTTCGGCCAGGCCGGCGCCAGGGTGGTCATCGAGGAGTGTATGACCGGCCCGGAGGTCACCGTGTTGGCTTTCTGCGACGGGGAGCATCTGGTTCCCATGCCCTCCTCCCAGGATCACAAGCGGGCCTTTGACGGCAACCAGGGCCCCAACACCGGCGGCATGGGCGCCATCTCCCTCTCCCAACTACACGCCCGAGGTGGCCCGCCGCTGTATGGAGGAGATCTTCCTGCCCACGGTGGCCGCCCTCAAGGCGGAGGGCCGCCCTTCCAGGGAGTGCTCTACTTTGGCCTGATGCTCACCCCGACGGCCCCAAGGTGGTGGAGTACAATGCCCGCTTCGGCGATCCCGAATGCCAGGCGGTGCTCTCCTGCTGGAGACCGATCTGCTGGACATCTTCCTGGCCTGCCGTAACGGCACTTTGGACCATCTGAACATCCGGTGGAAGGACGGGCGGCCTGTTGTCTGGTGCTGGCCTCCGGCGGCTACCCCGGCTCCTACGCCAAGGGTCGCCCATCACCGGCCTGGAGGATGCCGGACAGCAGGCCGTGGTTTTCCATGCGGGCACCAAACTGGGAGACGACGGCACGGTGTTCACCAACGGCGGCCGGGTGCTGGGCGTCACCGCCACCGGGCCGGATCTGAACGCCGCGATCGACAGCGCCTACGCCGCCGCGGGGCACATCCACTTCCAGGACATGCACTTCCGCACCGACATTGGCCGGGTTTGAAGCCCTTGCGCCCCAAGGGGTGCTACTGCTGGTTGTCAAATTGGATGCTCCGGTTGGTTGCGTCTATCCGGGCCGTTCTGCTAAGATGAGCCCAAGGAAAAGGAGGTTCATCACCATGGAATTTCGTGAACGGCTCTACCAGCTCCGCAAAGGGCGGGGCATCTCCCAGGAGGAGCTGGCCCACACCGTAGGGGTCTCCCGGCAGGCGGTACAGAAGTGGGAGGCGGGGCCGCCACCCCGGATCTCAGCAACCTGTCCGCCCTGGCCGACTATTTTGCCGTCAGTTTGACTATCTGGTGCGGGGAATCGAGCCCGAAAGCCCGCAGCCCCTTCCCTCAGCAGGCTGTCATCCAAAACTACTATAGAGGCTGGCGCTATGAGTACCGCAGCCGCCGCACTCTCTTCGGCCTTCCTCTGGTTCATATCAATCTGTGTGACCGCAGTCTGTGTCGGGCCAAGGGGTCATCGCCATCGGCAACGTGGCCACCGGCCTGATAGCCATCGGAGGCTTTTCCGCCGGTCTGCTGACCTTGGGCGGATTCAGCGCCGGTCTGCTGGCTCTGGGCGGCCTCGCCGCTGGGGATCTCCCTCGGCGGCCTGTCCGTGGGCCGCTGGCTGCCTTGGGCGGGGCGGCATTCAGCCTAGGAATTGCCTTCGGCGGCGGCGCTGTCAGCGGCTATGCGGCCCTGGGCGGGCGGCGGTGGGGCAGTACGCCGCCGGGGCACTGCGTTCGGCTCCACCCTCGCTATCGGACGGGACGCATATTCCTCTGCCGCCGGTCTGGCTCTCACCCTGGAGCAGCTTCACGGCTACTCCCCGAGGTCCTGTTCCAGATGATCCACGCCCAGCTCCCCGAGGCCCCTGAGTGGGTCGTCCGCCTGCTTCTCTGCGTTTGTCCCTAAGAGCCTTGCGCGGCCGCGCAAGGGCTCTTCCCTTATCTGTCTTCTCTGTAAGCTGAACTGTGTCCACCCGTCCCGGTGCCCCTATCATCACCGTTGAGAAATCTCCATGTATAGAAGGGGATACGGCGCTCCCTGTTCATCGCAGTCTGTCCTTTTATATACACAGAATCCCATGTGCTCATAAAACCCTTTGCCTCTGGGTTCTGTTCATTGACCGTCACGCTCTTAACCCCACAATGCTTCATCCCATATTCAACGAGCAGCCTTCCCAAGCCGTTTCCCCGTTTGTCCGGAACGAGAAACAGCATTTCAAGGCGGCCGCCATCTACTCCCATAAATCCGACCGGAGCTCCGCTTTCCTCTCTGGCGATGACAAGCCTTGGAACCAAATTCAGCGCCCGGGAACGTATTCCTTGATCTGTTCTATTTCACGGCTGGATAAAAGTGGTGCGTTGCCCTCACGGACTGCTCCCAAATTTTCAGAAGCTGCTGGAGCAATGCAGGCTGCCGTTCCTTCACTTCCGCTATTTCCGTATCCTCACCCCATTTGATTGCATTTCCAACATCAGCCTGCCACACAAATGCTGCGGCTTCGGTCAGCCGGCTTGCTTATTTCTCATCCAGTGGGAGTGGGTCCGGTGCACGGTGGGTCAGCTCGGCACAGCAGGACTTGGTCAGCTTGTCCAGTCCCTCATCCTGGCGGGCCAGCTCCCCGGAGATCTGCTCCAGCGTCTGCCGCACCTGGTCCAGCTCTCCACAGGCCCTGGAAACCGCCGCGTCCATATCAGCGCGCAGGCGGCCGTAATTCCCCTGTACCCGGTTCAGCCACTGCTCCACCTCGGCCCGTGTCTTGCGGATGCGCTCCTCCGCCTCCGCCTGAACCGCCTGGGCGCGGCAGTGGGCCTCCAGCTCGATACCGGCGGTGCGGTCCTTCACCTTCTCATAGGCCGCCGCTGCGGGCCCCGCCTTGGCCAGCTTTTCCTCGCTCTCCTTCAGCCGGGCCTCGGTATCGGCCAACCGCTGCTTCGCCTTCTCCAGCTCTTCCTCCAGCAGGGAGATCTCCAGCTTGCGCTCCTCCGCCTCCTTGTGGGCGGCGGCCAGCTCCTCCCGCAGGGCCTGGAGCTCCTTCTCCTTGGCCTCCGTCTGGGCCTGGGCCGCGGCGGTCTCCTCCGCCTGGGCCGCCTTGGCCGCCTCGGCTTCCGCCAGCTCCCGCCGGACGGCCTCCAGCTTCTCCCGGTGCTCCTGGTTCGACGTCTCAATATAATTCAGCACATCCTGCTTCTGAAACCCGCCAAAGGTGGACGTGCGGAACTGAAGTTCGGTGTCGCTCATACGGCACACCCCTTTTCTACAGAATCAGAGCTATTTTATCACAATTCCCGCTATAACACAAGCGCCACCCAGACCATAGCTATCTGCACAATTCTTCTCTCTACTTGCGGTTTTGCGCAAAATCAACTATAGTTATAGTTGGCATTACGGCAAAATGTCCGGTCTATCGGGCTTATCCGGCGGTATTCTACGTTCAGAAACATTTGAGAACGGAGGTAGTTTTCCCATGACCTATCTGGCCACATTGCCGGCGACGGCCGGAAACAGACGGCGGCGGAGCACCTCAACGGGACGGCGGAGCGTTGCGCCCTCTTGCCGCTCCCTTTGGCGCGGAGGAGCTGGGTCGGCTGGCCGGCCTGAGCCACGACCTCGGAAAATACTCCATGGAATTTCAGCGCCGCCTTGCCGGCGGCCCCAAGGTGGATCACGCCACCGCCGGCGCCTTTGCCTGCTGGCGTATGGGGCAGCCTCTGGCTGCCTTTGCGGCGGCGGGCACCACGGCGGCCTCCCGGACGGAGGCACTCAGGGGATTCCCGGATGCCGGAACCTTTTGGGACGGATGAAGCGCGCGGAACGGGGCATGCTGCCCGACTGCTCCCCTGGACAGAAGAGATCGCCCTCCCTCCCCCGCTCCTCCCCTGCGGCGCGGAGCCGCTGTCCCTGATGTTCTTTACCCGGATGCTGTTTTCCTGTCTGACGGACGCGGGATTTCCTGGACACCGAGGCCTTTATGGACGGCTCCCCGGCCGGAGCACCCCGCTCCTCTGGATGACCTTTGGGAGCGGCTCCAGCGCCATATCTCCGGCTGGTCCCCTCAGGAGAGCTGAACTCCCGCCGCTGCGCCGTTCTGGAGCAGTGTATCCGGATGGGCAAAACCCAGCCCCCGGCCTGTTTACCCTCACCGTCCCCACCGGGGCGGAAAGACGGTGGCCTCTCTGGCCTTCGCCCTGGCCCAGGCTAGGGCCAGGGGACTGCGGCGGATCATCTATGTGATCCCTACACCTCCATCATCGAGCAGACCGCCCAGGAGTTCCGAACCATCCTGGGGCGGAGAACGTGCTGGAGCACCACTCCAACGCCGCCTATGAAATCGACGCCGAGGCCACTCCAAAACGGTCCGCCTGGCCCAGGCCGCGGAGAACTGGGACATGCCCGTGGTGGTGACCACGGCGGTGCAGTTCTTTGAATCCCTCTATGCCAACCGCCCCTCCCAGTGCCGCAAGCTCCACAACCTGGCCGGAAGCGTCATTCTCTTCGACGAGGCCCAGCTGCTCCCCCTTCCCTGCCTGCGGCCATGCGTCCACGCCATCGCCCAGCTCGTTCAGCATTACGGCGCTTCCGCCATCCTCTGTACCGCCACCCAGCCCGCACTGGGGCCGCTCTTTGCAGAGTTCCTGCCCGGCCGTCCGGCAGTGGAGCTCTGTCCGCCGGAGCTGTGTCCCCGGAATCCTTCCGCCGGGTGTGCTTCCGCCAGGCGGGCCGGCTGGACTGGGATACACTGTCCGGACAGCTCCAGCAGCACGAGCAGGTGCTCTGCGTTGTCAACAGCCGCAAGAGCGCCCAGGAGATCTTTACGCGGCTCTCCGGCGAGGGGAACTTTCACCTCTCTACCCTCATGTATCCCGCCCACCGGCGCGCCAAGCTGGAGGAGATCCGCCGCCGGCTCAAGGAGGGGCTCCCCTGCCGGGTGATCTCCACCTCCCTGATCGAGGCCGGGGTGGATGTGGACTTTCCCGCCGTGTTCCGGGAAGAGGCGGGCCTGGACTCCATCCTCCAGGCCGCCGGCCGGTGCAACCGGGAGGGCAAGCGCCCCGTCTCGAGAGCATCGTCACCCTTTTCCGGGGAGGCCGCCCCGCCGCCTCTGTTCCAGACCGCCATCGGCGCAGGCCGCATGGTGCTGGAGCAGTATGACGACATCGCCTCCCAGGAGGCGATCCAGGCCTACTTCCATACGCTCCTGGAGCTGAAGGGGGCGGAAGCGCAGGACATATATGGTATTCTGCCCAAGATTCGCACGGAGCTGTTCCCCTTCCAGTCCGTGGCGGAGCGCTTCCACATGATCGACAGCCCCACCCGGACGGTCTACATCCCATTGGGCGCGGGCGCGGAGCTGGTCGGACGGCTTCGGGCCGGAGAGCGGAGCCGGGCGCTGTTCCGCCAGCTCGGCCAATACGGCGTATCTATCTACGAAAACCACTTCGCCGCCCTGGACCAGGCCGGGGATCTGGGCGGCTGGAGGATGGCTCCGCCATCCTTGCCACCCTGTCCCTCTATTCAGAACCGGGCTGTCCCTGGAGGTGGACTGTGGGAAAGCCTTCTTTGTCTAAACAGCAGGGAGCGGAGACGCTTCCGTCTCCGCTCCCCTGTGCCTCCTAATTAATATACATTTCTATATTTCAATCCACGCATGTTGCGACAGAAAATATTATATCACATGTGTCAACAAAAATTCATAGATATGTATTTTAAATAGTTTGACAGATGACTAACTCTGATGTATAATATAGTCGTCTAAATGAATAGACGCAGGATGGAACGCCGGGCAGACGTGAGGTCTCATTCACTCTCTACCCGTCTGCCGGTGCTTCCCCTGTCCAAACAATATATTATGTATTATGAAAGGAGTGAACGCCTATGTCCATTCAGCTGGAGGTCTGGGGGATTATGCCCCTTTACCCGCCCGGAGATGAAAGTAGAACGGGTGAGCTACGATATCATGACCCTCCGCCGCCCGGGGGCTGGTGGAGGCCATCTACTGGCATCCTGGGCTGAAGTGGATCATCGACCGCATCCATGTGTGCGCTCCCATCCGCTTCACCAATCTGCGGCGCAACGAGGTCAAGTCCATCTCTCCGCCCGCTCGGCCCGGACGGTGATGGAGCGGGGCAAGGGGAGCTGTATCTGTGCACATCCGACGACATTCAGCAGCGGGCCGCCCTGCTGCTGCGGGATGTGCGGTATGTCATTGAGGCCCATTTTGACATGACCAGTCAGGCCGCCCCGGAGATAATCCGGGCAAGTTTCAGGACATTGTCAAGCGCCGCATCAAAGGGGCAATTCTACCACCAGCCCTGCTTCGGCTGCCGTGAGTTCCCGCCCATTTCCACTGGTGTGAGGAGTTGCCCCTGCCCGAAGGAGCTGCTGGGAGAGCGCGATCTGGGCTGGATCCTGTACGATATGGACTATACAAATCCGGAGGATATCCGCCCCCTGTTCTTCCGCGGCACCTGCGGGACGGGGTGCTGGAGGTACCCGCCCGGAAAGTGGGGAGGTGCGGGGATGATTTTGCAGGCACTGACCGAGTACTATCAATCGCTGGTTCAGGCGGAGAAAATTGCCGCGCCTGGGTGGAAATCGTCCGATATTTCCTTTGTCCTCTGTATCAGTGACGAAGGGGAACTAGAGCAAGTCATCTCCATTAAAAATCAAGTCTCCCAAGGGAAGAAGACAGTATTACGTCCTCAATCAATGATACTGCCTGTACCAGCAGATGGAAGGACCTCCACTGCTGTGCGTCCAAACTTTCTATGGGACAAATCCGATTATCTGCTTGGAATCAGCAAGGGCGGCACGCAGCGTGGTATTAAATATTTCAATGGAGCCAAAGAGTACCATGAAGCCATTTTATCTGGCGTGGTATCCCCAGCCGCTACTGCTCTGCTGGCCTTCTTCCAACAGTGGAATCCAGAAAAAGCTCCTGAACATCCTGCGCTTCAAGATGCCATGGAGGACATACTCAAGGGCGCGAACATGGTATTCCGCTATAGCGGCGGTTACATCCACGAAGATCCAGAGATTAGGGATGCATGGCAGAGGCACTATGCAGACCAGAGCACAGGGATAGAAATGACTTGCTTAGTCACAGGGAAACAAGCTGCAGTGGCGCGGATCCACCCCAAAATCAAAGGCATCATCAACGGCGAGGCTATGGGGAATACGCTGGTCGGCTTTAACTCTCCGTCGGTCTGTTCTTATGGGAAAGAGCAAAGCTATAATGCGCCTGTCAGCCAACAAGCCGCCTTCGCCTACACGGCCGCCCTCAATTACCTGCTGGCCGACCGGGAGCACGTCTACCGGCTCGGGGACGCCACCGTCGTCTGCTGGGCCAGAGGCGGCGGCGACGCCTACCAGGCCTTTTTCGGCAGGGCTCTGCTGGGGGCGCCGACGCCGTACAGCGCCGCGGATCTCCGCGGCATGACTGCACAGCTTTGCCAAGGAATACCCGTGGACTTTCAGGAGGAGAAGCTCGACCCCAACATGGATTTCTATATCCTCGGACTCTCCCCCAACGCCGCCCGACTGTCGGTGCGCTTCTTCCTCCACAATACCTTCCAGGGATTCCTGGAACACATCCAGTCCCACTACCGGCGGCTGGAGATCATTCGCCCCTCCTATGACAAGTTTGAGACCCTGCCCATCTGGAAGCTGCTGGACGAGACGGTAAACCAGAACGCCCGGGACAAGTCCCCCGCCCCCGATCTGGCCGGCGAGGTTCTGCGGGCGGTGCTGAACGACACCCGATATCCGGCCACGCTGCTCAACGGCGTCGCCCTCCGCATCCGGGCGGAACGGGAGGTCACCCGGGGCCGGGCCGCCATTCTGAAAGCCTATTACACAAAGCTGGCCGAGAGTACCAGCCGCGAACATCCTGATATACCGGAGGAGGTCTTACAAGTGTCTCTCAATCCTGACGCCACCAACATCCCCTATCTTCTGGGACGGCTGTTCTCCGTGCTGGAGGCCGTCCAGGCCGCTGCCAACCCCGGCATCAACGCCACCATCCGCGACAAGTATTTCAGCGGAGCGTCGGCTACCCCTGCCGCGGTATTCCCCGTCCTGGTCAATCTGGCTCAGAAGCATCTGAAAAAGCTGAACGCCGCCAACCGCGGTCTCTCCATCGCCTATGAGAAGCAGATGACCGAGCTGCTCTCCAAGCTGGGTACGGAATACCCCGCCCACCTGAATCTCCGCCAGCAGGGTTCGTTCCAGCTGGGCTACTATTTCCAGACTCAGGCCCGCTATCAGAAGAAGGAGGAGAAGTAATATGTCCGAGCCTATCAAAAACCGCTATGAATTTGTCATCCTGTTCGACGTGGAGAACGGCAATCCCAACGGGGATCCGGACGCGGGCAATATGCCCCGGGTGGATCCGGAGACCGGCCTGGGCATTGTCACCGACGTGTGCCTGAAGCGGAAGATCCGCAACTATGTGGAGACGGTGAAGGAGGACGCCACCGGCTACCGCATCTATGTCAAGGACGGCGTGCCTCTTAACCGCAGCGACGCCGAGGCCTACGCCGCCCTGGACGTGGACGAAAAGACCGTCAAGGAAAAGAAAAAGGCCGATCCCGACCTGGATCGGAAAGTCCGGGACTGGATGTGCGCCAACTTCTACGATGTGCGCACCTTCGGCGCGGTGATGACCACCTTTGTGAAGGCCGCTCTCAACTGCGGCCAGGTGCGGGGGCCGGTGCAGCTGGGCTTCGCCCGCAGCGTGGAACCCGTCATTCCCCAGGAGATCACCATCACCCGCGTGGCCATCACCACCGAGGCCGACGCGGAGAAAAAGGGCACTGAGATGGGGAGAAAGTATGTCATCCCCTATGGCCTCTATCGCTGCGAGGGCTACGTCTCCGCCAACCTGGCCCGCAGGACCACCGGCTTCTCCGAGGAGGATCTGTCCCTGCTGTGGGAGGCAATCCTCAATATGTTCGAGCACGACCACTCCGCCGCACGGGGCAAGATGGCCGTGCGGGAGCTGATTGTCTTCCAGCACGACAACGAGCTGGGCTGCGCCCCGGCCTGGAAGCTCTTTGAAGCGGTACATGTCACCCGGAGGGATCCCGGTGATCCCGCCCCCGCCCGTTCCTATCAGGATTACTCCGTCACGGTGGACGAGGCCGCCCTCCCCGCCGGAATCACCTGCCGGCGGATGGGGTGAACTTCCGTGAGGAGGAGTTTCTCCCCCTCTCCGGCCTTCAGCACTTTGCCTTCTGCCGCCGCCAGTGGGCGCTGATCCATCTGGAACAGCAGTGGCAGGAAAATCTGCGCACCATAGAGGGCCAGCTCTTCCATGAGCGTGCCCACGACGCCTCCCTTCGGGAGCGGCGGGGCGATACTCTGGTTCTCCGCAGTCTGGCGGTGGCCTCCCCTACCCTGGGACTGTCCGGCCAGTGCGACGTGGTCGAATTTCGCGCCGCGCCGGAGGGCGTCCCCCTCGCGGGCGAGGAGGGCCGCTGGCTGCCCTTTCCCGTGGAGTACAAGCGCGGCCGGCCAAAGCCTCACCAGGCGGACGAGCTTCAGCTGTGTGCCCAGGCCATGTGTCTGGAGGAAATGCTGTGCTGCCCCGTCCCGGAAGGCGCACTCTACTACGGCGAAACCCGCCGGCGCACTCCGGTGCGCTTCTCTCCGGAGCTGCGCCGTCAGGTTCAGTCCGCCGCAGAGGAGATGCATCAGCTCTTCCGGCGGGGCCACACCCCCAAAGCCAGGCCGGGCAAGTTCTGCGGCGCCTGTTCTCTCTGAAGGAGCTGTGCCTGCCGCAGCTGATCCGGCGGGAGTCCGTATCCGATTATCTGAACCGGGCCATGGAGGAAACGCCATGAGACAACTGTTGAACACCCTCTTCGTGACCTCGGAGGACATCTATCTGTCCCTGGACGGCGAAAATGTGGTCGCCAGCCGGGAACATCAGGAGGCCGCCCGCTACCCGCTCCATACCTTGAGCGGCATTGTCTCCTTCTCCTACCCCGGGGCCTCTCCCGCCCTGATGGGCGCCTGCGCCGAGCGCGGTATCTCTCTGGCCTTCTGCACGCCGCGCGGGCGGTTTCTGGCCCGGATCGCCGGGAGTACCTCGGGAAACGTCCTGCTCCGGCGTGCCCAGTACCGCACGGCGGACGAGCTCTCCGCCAGTTGCCGCATTGCCCGCAGTATGATCTTCGGCAAGGTCTATAACGCCCGCTGGAGCATCGAGCGCACCCGAAGAGATCACGGGCTCCGGCTGGATTCCGCCAGCCTGACAGCCTCCGCGTCTCATCTGAAAGAGCTTCTCCCCCAAATCGCCGCGGCCGCCTCTCTCGAGCATCTGCGCGGCCTGGAGGGCGCCGGAGCAACCCTCTATTTCGGGCAGTTCGACCAGCTGATTTTGGGTGAAAAGCCCCTCTTTTCCTACCAAAGCCGCAGCCGCCGTCCGCCGCGGGACCCTGTCAACGCCCTGCTCTCCTTTGTCTACAGTCTGCTCTCGCACGACTGCGCCTCTGCACTGGAGAGCGTGGGGCTGGATTCCTACGTGGGCTTTCTCCACCGGGATCGCCCCGGCCGGGCCTCTCTGGCCCTGGATCTGATGGAGGAGCTGCGCCCCTGTATGGCCGACCGGTTCGTTTTAACCCTGATAAACAACCGAATAGTGGGGCGGCAGGACTTTGACTTTCTGGAGAATGGGGCGGTCTTTTTGAGTGACTCCGGCCGCAGAGCCGTTCTGAAGCGCTGGCAGGAGCGGAAAAAGGAGTCTCTAACCCACCCCTATCTCCAGGAAAAGCTCTCTTGGGGACTGGTTCCCTATCTCCAGGCGCTGCTTCTGGCCCGCTGCCTCCGCGGCGATCTGGACGCCTATCCGCCCTTTTTGTGGAAGTGAGGCCATTATGCTGGTTTTGATTACCTACGATGTCAATACAGCGGATGCCGCCGGGCGCAAACGCCTGCGGCAGATCGCCAGGCAGTGCGTCAACTACGGCCAGCGGGTTCAGAACTCCGTCTTTGAGTGCAAGCTGGATCCGGCCCAGTACAAGCTGCTTCAAGCCAAGCTGTGTGCGATCATGGATCCCGAACGGGACAGCCTCCGCTTTTATTCCCTGGGAAATCGCTATGAGCAGAAGATCGAGCACTTTGGCTTTAAGCAGACCTACCTTCCAGACGAACCTTTGATTTTGTAGCGTGCGAAGTCCAAGATGACACGCCTTCTCCGGCCGGTTCGCACCCAAAAAGCATAAAGGAAAGCTTAATGGAGCATAGGCGCGTTTGTTTTTGTATGCTCAGCCTTCTTCCCCTTGTGCAAATAAGCAAATTGAGCCAAGCAAACTCTCTGCTCTTTGGTAAAGTTTGCTGTCGCACCCCTCGCGGGGTGCGTGGATTGAAATTGATTGGGAGTGGCACAAACTGGGAGGAGGGCGCGGTCGCACCCCTCGCGGGGTGCGTGGATTGAAATTGTCAGAGTCTCTACTACATCTACCGGAGGGTCCTTGTCGCACCCCTCGCGGGGTGCGTGGATTGAAATGTTTTGCTTTTGAAATGCTTTTAAATGCTTTTCGGTCGCACCCCTCGCGGGGTGCGTGGATTGAAATTGGATGATTTATGAGATTGTTAAGACATTCCACAGTCGCACCCCTCGCGGGGTGCGTGGATTGAAATGGTAGTGGTTATAAATGCGCATGGCAACTGGCAGTCGCACCCCTCGCGGGGTGCGTGGATTGAAATCGGGTGTCTTGCGGATGGGGCGCATGATGCCCAGAGTCGCACCCCTCGCGGGGTGCGTGGATTGAAATGTCAGCGTGCGGATGTCCCGCCAGCGCGGCACGTGTCGCACCCCTCGCGGGGTGCGTGGATTGAAATAGGCGCAAGGGAATGTAAACACACAGCCCGCTTGTCGCACCCCTCGCGGGGTGCGTGGATTGAAATAGCGGGGTAAACCAAATATACCGTTCTTTCTTGGCGTCGCACCCCTCGCGGGGTGCGTGGATTGAAATACCCCTGCAACCCAGGCATGGCAGTAGCACCCCCGCGTCGCACCCCTCGCGGGGTGCGTGGATTGAAATTTGACCGTGGTAGCAGATACGCCGTTGATTTTGGAGTCGCACCCCTCGCGGGGTGCGTGGATTGAAATAACGGTTTCCCCTATGGTATAAACAAAGTCCGGATCGTCGCACCCCTCGCGGGGTGCGTGGATTGAAATGGTGTAAATATGTGCAAATAGCAAACCGATGAAAGTCGCACCCCTCGCGGGGTGCGTGGATTGAAATTTCGTAGTCAAAGCACGGTACGCCCTCCCGCTTGTAGTCGCACCCCTCGCGGGGTGCGTGGATTGAAATAGCAGCCACAACCACAGCCGTTGCTGTAGGCCCCGGTCGCACCCCTCGCGGGGTGCGTGGATTGAAATTACCTGGAACTTGAAACAGAAAAGGAGAAGTAAACGTCGCACCCCTCGCGGGGTGCGTGGATTGAAATGGCCTGACTGGGCAGTACTGGGCGCCGACGCAGAGTCGCACCCCTCGCGGGGTGCGTGGATTGAAATGGGGCGGCGGGCTAAGTGTCTGCCGCCCCTGATTTGTCGCACCCCTCGCGGGGTGCGTGGATTGAAATAGCTTCCCTGCGTCGATGTAGTCTGCCATTGCCTCGTCGCACCCCTCGCGGGGTGCGTGGATTGAAATTCGCGGCCAGGAAGGGCCTGCGCCAGCACGTCGCTGTCGCACCCCTCGCGGGGTGCGTGGATTGAAATGTCAGCCGTCCTGTTACAATCCGGCCTTGTCCTGTCGCACCCCTCGCGGGGTGCGTGGATTGAAATCTCATCTGTCTTGCTGGCTTGCTCCGTCCGCCCGGTCGCACCCCTCGCGGGGTGCGTGGATTGAAATACCTGCTCCAGCTCCTCGTATACGGCAGTAATCCCGTCGCACCCCTCGCGGGGTGCGTGGATTGAAATTCCCGCTCCTCCTTTAGAGCAGAAAACGCCTGGAGTCGCACCCCTCGCGGGGTGCGTGGATTGAAATGATCTGCCGGACGGCCGGATCGCGGTAAAAATGCGTCGCACCCCTCGCGGGGTGCGTGGATTGAAATAAAAGCACAGAGATACAGGTCTATGATGTGGTGCGGTCGCACCCCTCGCGGGGTGCGTGGATTGAAATTGGTGGAATCGATATCAACTGACAGGAGGAAAAGGTCGCACCCCTCGCGGGGTGCGTGGATTGAAATTTTAAGGCTGGGCCATGTGAACGATGCTCATCCAAGGTCGCACCCCTCGCGGGGTGCGTGGATTGAAATTTTCGCCTGTTGAAATACTAAATCCACCTTGCTTGTCGCACCCCTCGCGGGGTGCGTGGATTGAAATCGCATGCTGGGGCATCCCTGCTGCTCTCCCAGTGTCGCACCCCTCGCGGGGTGCGTGGATTGAAATCGGCGTGGGAGACTGTTTTGGAGGCAGGAGAGGAGCTGTCGCACCCCTCGCGGGGTGCGTGGATTGAAATTCTGTTTGTCATCAGCAACCGACCTCCTTGAAATGTCGCACCCCTCGCGGGGTGCGTGGATTGAAATCTCCTTCACATGGCGGGGGTAGCGGCGGTGCAGCGTCGCACCCCTCGCGGGGTGCGTGGATTGAAATTCCTGGGCCTCCGCGTCAAGCTCCGCCCAGCTCGTCGCACCCCTCGCGGGGTGCGTGGATTGAAATTCAGTGAAGTAGGCCGCCCTGCGGGCCTTGACCCAGTCGCACCCCTCGCGGGGTGCGTGGATTGAAATCAGGAGAAGATGGACGTCTATCTGGCCGCCGACCGTCGCACCCCTCGCGGGGTGCGTGGATTGGAATTACCGTGGACGACCACGCCATTGTCCAGCACCTCCCGTCGCACCCCTCGCGGGGTGCGTGGATTGAAATTGTGTTTTGGGGAGCTCTGGCTGTGGGCAGCGTGCAGCGTGGTCGCACCCCTCGCGGGGTGCGTGGATTGAAATAAAGAATCCGCCTAGCATGATCCCTTTTGTGGGCGGTCGCACCCCTCGCGGGGTGCGTGGATTGAAATCTGACATTGGCTTGAGCCGTTGAGGTTCTGGTCGTCGCACCCCTCGCGGGGTGCGTGGATTGAAATTCCGCCGTCTTGGTGAGCACCACACCCACCCCCTGGTCGCACCCCTCGCGGGGTGCGTGGATTGAAATGGAACGCAGGCCGAGCGAGTACACACCAATAAGGAGTCGCACCCCTCGCGGGGTGCGTGGATTGAAATAGTGAGAAATACGACATCACCAAGCATCCCCGGTATAAGTCGCACCCCTCACGGGGTGCGTGGGTTGAAATCAGCGGCTGGACCGCGGCCACATGGAGTATGTCTGTCGCACCCCTCGCGGGTGCGTGGATTGAACTGTCTTACAGGGGCGCCTGGTCAGTTTGCAGGAGACGCCGCATAGGGGCGCGGGTCGATTCAAATTTTCACCCCGCGCCCCTGCTGTTTGCGTTTCTTTTCGTTGACTGGTATAGTAGGGAATGATATAATAGGATGATTATGACAAAAACTATGGTGGGAAGATCATATTATGTGGATTTCAAGTGACTGGAAGGACTATGAGCTGCTGGACTGCGGCGGCGGCGAGCGTCTGGAGCGCTGGGGCAAGTATCTGTTGGTGCGGCCCGATCCTCAGGCCATCTGGCGTCCGGAGGGGCGGCATCCCGGATGGCGGAGGCACGACGCCCGGTACCAGCGCGCCTCCACCGGAGGGGGCCAGTGGGTCAAGAAGGAACTGCCCCAGCGCTGGACATTGGGTTACAAGGGGCTGACCCTCAACATCAAGCCTATGAACTTCAAGCACACCGGCGTCTTTCCGGAGCAGGCGGCCAACTGGGATTTCGCCATGGAGCGCATCCGTTCCGCCGGGCGGCCCATCCGGGTGCTCAACCTCTTTGCCTACACCGGCGCGGCCTCGGTGGCCTGCGCGGCGGCGGGAGCCGCCGTGTGCCACGTGGACGCGGCCAAGGGCATGGTGAGCTGGGCGCGGGAGAACGCGGCCTCCTCCGGCCTGTCCGACGCGCCCATCCGCTGGATCGTGGACGACTGCGCCAAGTTCGTGGAGCGGGAGATCCGCCGGGGCCGCCGGTACGATGCAGTCATCATGGACCCCCCCTCCTACGGCCGGGGTCCCTCCGGCGAGATCTGGAAGCTGGAGGAGAACCTCTTCCCTTTTGTGGAACTGGTAGCCGGGGTGCTCTCGGACGAACCCCTGTTTTTCCTCATTAACTCCTATACTACGGGGCTAGCCCCCTCGGTACTGACCTACCTGCTGGAGACTCTGGTAGCCCGCCGGTACGGCGGCCGCACCGAGAGCCAGGAGCTGGGCCTGCCCGTCACCGCCACCGGCCTGGCCCTCCCCTGCGGGGCTTCGGGCCGCTGGACCGCCGAATAAGGAGTGATGTGCTATATGAACCATGCAATCATTCAAACAGAGGGGCTCCGCTTCGCCTATGCGGAGGAGGGGGCGGTCAACCCCTTTGTGCTGGACGGGGTAAGCCTGGACATCGAGGAGGGCTCCTTCGTGGCTGTGCTGGGGCACAACGGCTCCGGCAAGTCCACCCTGGCCAAGCACCTGAACGCCATCCTGCTGCCCTCCGGCGGCAAAGTCTACGTGGACGGCATCGACACCGCCGACGAGGATAAACTGCTGGACATCCGCCGCACCGTGGGCATGGTATTCCAGAACCCGGACAACCAGATCGTTGCCAACGTGGTGGAGGAGGACGTGGCCTTCGCCCCTGAGAATCTGGGGGTGCCCCCGGCGGAGATCCGCCGGAGGGTGGACGACGCCCTCAAGGCCGTGGGCATGTACGAGTACCGGGAGCACGCCCCCCACCTGCTCTCCGGCGGACAGAAACAGCGGGTGGCCATTGCCGGTGTCATCGCTATGGCGCCCCGCTGCATTGTGCTGGACGAGCCCACCGCCATGCTGGACCCCATCGGCCGGGCGGAGGTCATGAAGACCATCCGTGAGCTCAACCGCTCCTCCGGCGTGACGGTAGTGCTCATCACCCACCATATGGACGAGGCCGCCCAGGCCGACCGGCTGGTGGTCATGGCCAAGGGCCGGGTGGTGGCCGACGGCACCCCCCGGAAGGTCTTTCAGCGGGTGGAGGAGTTGAAGGCCGTGGGCCTCACTGTCCCCGAGACCACCGAGCTGCTGTGGCAGCTCCGGCAGGCGGGGGTGGACGTTCCTCTGGACGCACTGAGCGACGAGGAATGTGCCCAGGCGCTCTTTGATCTGCTGCAAACACGGGCGTGACCTGCGGGCATGCACCAAATGATAAAGGAATGAAGCCATTGGAACCGATCATTCAGACGGAGCGCCTGAGCCACATCTATTCCGCCGGCACCCCCTTTGAACACGGGGCCCTGGTGGACGTGGACTTTACCGCCTACCGCGGGGAGTACCTGGGCATCATCGGCCACACCGGCTCGGGCAAATCCACCCTCATCCAGCACCTCAACGGGCTGCTCAAACCTACCTCCGGCCGCGTCCTCTTCGAGGGCCGGGATATCTGGGAGAGCAAGGAGCGCACCCGCCAAACCCGCTTCCAGGTGGGACTGGTGTTTCAGTACCCGGAGTACCAGCTCTTTGAGGAGACCATCTATAAGGATATCGCCTTCGGCCCTAAAAACATGGGGCTGGACGAGAGGGAGGTCGACCGCCGGGTGCGCGAGGCCGCCCAGTTTGTTGGGTTGCGGGAGGACATGCTGGAAAAATCCCCCTTCGAGCTGTCCGGCGGACAAAAGCGCCGGGTCGCCATCGCCGGCGTTATTGCCATGGAGCCCTCCGTGCTCATACTGGACGAGCCCACCGCCGGCCTGGACCCAGTTGGCGTGGCGTCCATCCTGGGCAACATCCACGACTATCACACGGCCAAAAACGCCACTATCATCATCGTTTCCCACTCCATGGAGGAAGTGGCCCGGACGGTGGACCGGCTGGTGGTGATCAACGACGGCCGGATTCCCTTCTCCGGCGCGCCCCGGGAGGTCTTTGCCCACGGGGACGAGCTGGAGGCCATGGGCTTGGGCGTGCCCGCCATGACCCGGGTGTTCCACCGCCTGCGGGCCATGGGCGTGGACATCGACCCGTCGGTCTACACCACGGAGCAGGCCAGAGACGCCGTCCTGGCCAAGCTGGCCCGTGCCGGTCAGCAGAAGCAGTCTGCTTCCGGCGAAAGGGGGGCGGTGTAAGTGGCATTGAAGGACATTACCCTGGGCCAGTACTTCCCAGGCAACACCCTGCTTCACCGGCTGGACCCCCGCACCAAGCTGCTCTTTACCGTGGCCTATATCGTGGCTCTGTTTCTGGCCAAGCATGTGGTGGGCTATGCGGTTCTCTTCGTCCTGCTGGCGGTGCTGATCGCCGTGTCCAAGGTGGGCATCAAGAGCATCCTACGGGGGATGAAGCCTATTTTGATCATCGTCATTATCACCGGCCTGCTCAACCTGTTCTACACCCGGGGCGAGGGAGCGCCGCTGGTCTCCTTCTGGATCTTTACCATCTATCCGGAGGGCATCTGGGCGGCGGTGTTTATGGTGCTACGCATCGCCATGCTCATCACCTGCACCTTCCTGCTGACCTATACCACCTCCCCCATCCTGCTCACCGACGGCCTGGAAAAACTGATGGGACCGCTGAAAACCCTCCATGTGCCGGTGCATGAGCTGTCCATGATGATGTCCATCGCCTTGCGCTTCATCCCTACCCTCATCGAGGAGACGGATAAGATCATGTCCGCTCAGAAGGCCCGCGGCGCCGACTTCGATACCGGCAACCTGCTCCAGAAGGCCAAAGCCCTGGTGCCCCTGCTGGTACCCCTGTTCATTTCTGCCTTCCGCCGGGCCGACGAGCTTGCCATTGCCATGGAGTGCCGCTGCTACCACGGCGGAGAGGGCCGCACCCGCCTGCGCCAGCTCAAGCTAAAGGGCATCGACATCGCCGCTCTGGTCTTCGCGGTGCTTCTGTGTGTCGGCATCGGCGTGCTGCGGCACTTTGGACTTTAAGAAAAAAATAATGGGATTTTAAAGCTTTATGAGAAATATTGCGCTACGCTTGATGTATGTGGGGACGGCCTATCACGGCTGGCAGGTTCAAAAGAACGCCGTCACCGTGGCGGAGACGCTGGAACACTCCCTGGCCTCGGTGGTGGGCCACCCGGTCAAATGTACCGGCGCGGGCCGCACTGACGCCGGCGTGCACGCGGAGACCTATATCGCCAATTTCCGCACCTCCTCCCGTATCCCCTGCGACCGGATTCCCCTGGCGGTGAACACCCGGCTGCCCGATGACATCGTGGTGATAAAGGCTACCGAGGTGCCCGACGGCTTCAACGCCATCGGCTCCTGCCTGAAAAAGGAGTACACTTACCGCATCTACAATTCCCACATACGGAACGCATTTTACGTCAACCGCGCCTGGTTCTATCCCAAACACCTGGACGAGACTGTGATGCAGCGTGCGGCCTCCCACTTTGTGGGTACCCACGACTTCGCGGCTGTTCGGAGCGTCGGCACCGAAACCCGCACCACCGTGCGCACGGTTCACTACTTTAATATCTCCCGCAGCGGAGAACTGATCGAGTGCCGGGTGTGCGCCGACGGCTTTCTCTACAACATGGTGCGCGCCATGGTGGGCACTTGTGTCTACGCCGCCGACGGCAAATTCTCCCCGATGACGTGCCCGCCATTCTGAAGGCCGCAACCGCACCGCCGCCGGGCCTACTGTACCCGCCGGGGCTCTATATGACCAAACTGTGGTATCAGGAGGACGTCCTATAGCTCACTCTCCTGCCCTTATGTGAACTCTGGAGGTATTTCTATGCCTGCTGCACTGTGGTTCGCCATCGGCGCCGCCATCCTCTGCGCCATAACGTCAGTCTATTTGGGAACGAAAAATAATTCTATTGCAGGGCCTGCACAAGCGCCCCTTTATCTGTGCCGCTTATGCCTCTGCCGCATGAAATCCATGAAGGAGCATAGAATGGAAGAAATCAACGGCAGCCGTCCCAACGCCGCCCCCAAACCCAAAAGCGCCCCAACCGTTTTGTCCGGTTCCTGGCCTTTCTGGTGACACTGGCCCTGATGGTGGGCGCGGTCGCCCTGGTGGCCAACTATGACAAGCTGAATTTTGACTTCATCAAGCGCTGGTTCTCCTACCGCACCTTGGCGCGCAACGACAGCGGACAGGCGGAGTCCTTTCATTTTGTTGGGGACTCCTCCAACGCCTTTGCCGTCGTGGACGGAGATCTTCTGGTCTGCTCCCCCAACACCATCCGGCTGTATTCGGGCAGCGGTCAGGCCTTTGTGGATCAGGCCGTTTCCATGACAAATCCTGTGGTCAGCACCGCAGGCGGCACCGCTCTGGTCTATGATGCCGGCGGCCGGGAGCTCTTTGTCTACTCCGGTCGGGAGGAGGTCTTTTCCCTCACCCAAGAGGACGGCCAGGCCCTCCTGTCCGCCGATGTGAACCAGAACGGCTGGCTGGCCGTCACCAGCCAGGAGAGCGGGCACAAGGGCTCAGTGACGGTCTACGACAACAGCTACAGTCCTCTGGTGCGCTTCAGCCTGTCCAACCGTTTTGTGATGGACGCCGCCGTTGCCCCGGACAACAAATCGGTGGCTCTGCTCACCATCGGCCTTACGGACGGTAATTTTGAGAGCCGGGTGGACCTCTATCGCCTGGACCGCACGGAGGAGGAAACGGAGCCGGACTGGACCTGCCCGGTGGGCAACAACGCGATTCTTGATCTGCGCTGGACCAGCAGCGGCATTTGGGCCCTGGGTGAGTCCGGCTCTATATTGTCTCCGGGGACGGCGTGCTCTCCGGCTCCTACGACTACGGGGCGCTACCTGAAGGCCTTTTCCCTGGACGGGGACGGCACCGCCTCCCTCCTGCTGGGGAAATACCGGGCGGGCAGTACGGCGGAGCTGCTCACCATAAACGCTTCAGGTGAGCTGGCCGCTGCCCTCCCCGTAGAGGAGCAGGTACTCTCTCTCCGCTGCCGGGCGGTATGTCGGCGTACTCACCGCCGACCGGCTGGATATCTACAGCCAGGATCTGGAGCTCTATAACACCCTGAACGGCACACAGAACGCACAAAGGTTTTACAGCGCTCCGACGGCAGCGCCATGCTCATTGACAGCACCACCGCCCGCCTCTATGTCCCTCAATAAATTCGGAGGAAAACCCTATGGCTTATCTGATTGCTGACGGCCTGATTCTGGCCGTGCTGCTGCTCTTCGCCCTGGTGGGCGCCACCGGGGTTCATCCTGTCCCTGTGCGGTCTGCTGGCCGTGCTGGTGGCTTTTGTGGGCGCCAGCTTCGCCGCCCGCACTCTCTCCTATGGTGGCGGATGCCTTAGAGCCCAAATTCGCCTCGGCCATCGAGGAACAGCTCAACGCCTCCATCCAGCAGCAAGTGGCGGAGGAGGGCTCCGCTGCCCTGTCCCCCGACGACGTGCCTCTGGACGGGTACTGAACGCCCTGCGGGAGATGGGCTTTATGAAACCCTGATCAACACCGTGGACAAGGCCGTGGAGAACGGAATGACCTCCGTGGCCGCGAGCGCGGCCGCCGCAGTTGCGGCTGCCATCGCCCAGTCCGCCGCCTACCTGATCCTTCTTTCTGCTGGGCTTCGCCCTCATTCTCATTGCCTGGAAGTTGATCAGCCATGCCCTGGATCTGGTGGCGCGGCTGCCCGGACTACATTTCCTGAACAAGACCTGCGGCGCGCTGTTTGGCCTGGTGCAGGCCTGCGTCCTTCTGTTTGTGGCGGCCTGGCTGCTGCAATTCTTCGGGCACGTACTGCCTGAGTCCCTGGTAAACCAAACCCACCTGCTGAAATTCTTCATGACTACCAATCCCCTCTCCCTGCTCAGCGGCCTGTAATCCCGCCCTAAACCAAAGAAAATCAGGTGAAGCTCCTATGTCCATCCCAAACCTTCTCTCCCTCCTCCGGCTAGTACTGGTGCCGGTCTTTGCCGTCGTCTTCTTTCAGCCCGCTCCAGACGCTCATCGCTGGGCGGTGCTGATCTATTTAACCGCCTTCCTCACCGATGTAGCTGACGGCTGGATCGCCCGGCACTTCAACCAGATCACCAAGCTGGGGCGGATTCTGGACCCTCTGGCGGACAAGCTGATGACCTTTACGGTCATTATCTGCATCACCGCCGACGGCATCATCCCTCTGTGGGCGGTCGTCGTCTTTTTCCTAAAAGAGCTGACCATGGCCATCGGCGGCTATCTCATGTACCAGAAACTGGGTGATGTGATCTCCTCCAACTGGCTGGGCAAGACCTCCACCGGCGTCTTTTTCGTGGTCTGCGCCGCGCTGGTGCTCTTCCCTGCCATCCCACGCCCCTGGGCCACTGGACTGATCTCCTTTGCCCTGGCCCTCACTCTGGCCGCCCTGTGCAGTTATATCTTCCAGTACCGGAAGGCTTTAAAGAAAAGAAAACAGGCGTGATTCATACGCAGTTCATAATTTCGAATTAGAATCATTTCTCTGAGGGGACTATTCTCCCCTCCAAAGGAGCTGAATACAAATGCAACCCACACTTTGTTCCAGATGCCATAAAAATGTGGCCGTGATCTTTATCCAGAAGATGGAGGGCGGGACCACCAAAAGCGAGGGCCTCTGCCTCAAGTGCGCGAAGGAAATGGGCATCAAGCCCGTGGAAGATATGATGCAGAAGATGGGCATCAGTGACGAGGATCTGGAGGGCCTGACCAATGAGATGATGTCCGCCTTCGGCGGCGCCGAGGGCATGGAGGGCCTGATGTCCGCGGAGGAGGCCGACGAAGACGAGGAGGACGAGGGCAAAACCGCCACCTTCCCCTTCCTCAACAAGCTCTTTGGCTCGGCTCAAAGCCCCCAGGCCCAGCCCCCTGAGCGGGAGCAGCCCCGCGCCGAGCGCGGAGACAAGGACAAGAAGGGCGAAAAGCAGCCCAAGCGCAAGTTTTTGGAGAATTACTGCATCTCCCTGACTCAGAAGGCCGCTGACGGCAAGCTGGACCGCATCATCGGCCGGGACGAGGAGATCCAGCGCACCATCCAGATCCTCAACCGCCGCCAGAAGAACAACCCCTGTCTGATCGGTGAGCCCGGCGTGGGCAAGACCGCCATTGCGGAGGGGCTGGCCCAGAAGATCTACCAGCGGGACGTACCCTACAAGCTGCTGGACAAGGAGGTCTACCTGCTGGATCTCACCGCCCTGGTGGCGGGCACCCAGTTCCGCGGCCAATTTGAGAGCCGCATGAAGGGTCTCATCGAGGAGATCAAGAAGCTGGGCAACATCATCCTGGTCATCGACGAGGTGCACAACATCGTGGGCGCCGGCGACGCCGAGGGCTCCATGAACGCCGCCAACATTCTCAAGCCCGCCCTGAGCCGGGGCGAGATTCAGGTCATTGGCGCCACCACTCTCACCGAGTACCGCAAGTACATTGAGAAGGACTCCGCCCTGGAGCGGCGTTTCCAGCCTGTCATGGTGGAGGAGCCCTCCATCGACGACTCCATCAGGATCATTCAGGGTATCGCCCCTTACTACGAGAAGTACCACCTTGTCTCCATCTCCCCCGAGATGTGCCGCCTGGCCGTGACCATGAGCGAGCGGTACATCACCGACCGTTTCCTGCCCGACAAGGCCATCGACCTCATTGACGAGGCCTGCTCCGACGTCAACCTCCACAACAAGACCTTGGCCCGGGAGGTGGAGGTGAAAAAGGAGCTGGATGCCCTGGAAAAAGAGCGGGAAAACCTGATGGTGGAGGCCAACGACCGGGACTACAAGCGGCAGACCACCCTCAAGAACAATGAGCAGCGGCAGACCGAGATCCGCCGGGAGCTGAACAAGCTGACCGCCGAGCACGACTCTCTCATGGGTAACCCCGCCACCACCGAAGCCCTGGCGGCCAACGAGCAGCGGCAGTCCAACTTCCGTCGGGAGCTGGACAACCTGGCCGGAGAGCGGGAGAAGCTCCTCTCCGACGAGGGCAGCAGCCGTGACTATGAGCGGCTGGCCTCCATCAAGAGCCGGGAGATCCAGCTTCAGGACGAGCTGAACAAGCTGGAGGCCCAGAGCGCCCCCCCTCTGACGGTAGAGCATCTGGCCCGTGTGATCGAGCTTTGGACCAAGATCCCCGCCAGCCAGATCCAGGAGGCCGAGTATGAGCGCCTGGCCAAGCTGGAAGACCGGCTGAAGGAGCACCTCATCGGTCAGGACGAGGCGGTTCACGCCGTGGCCGCCGCTGTCCGCCGTGGCCGGGTGGGCATCGCCTCCAAGCGCAAGCCCGTGTCCTTCATCTTTGTGGGCTCCACCGGCGTGGGCAAGACCGAGCTGGTCAAGCGGCTGGCCATGGACATGTTCCACTCCCCCGAATCCCTCATCCGACTGGACATGAGCGAGTTCATGGAGAAGTTCGCCGTCAGCCGCATCATCGGCTCTCCCCCAGGCTATGTGGGCTACGACGAGGCGGGCCAGCTCACCGAAAAGGTGCGCCGCAAGCCTTACTGCGTCATTCTGTTTGACGAGATTGAGAAGGCCCACCCCGACGTGCTCAACATTCTGCTTCAGATTCTGGATGACGGCCACATCACCGATGCCCAGGGCCGAAACGTGAACTTCGAAAACACGGTTATTGTCATGACCTCCAACGCGGGCAGCGATGCCCGTACCTCCGCCGGTTCCGTAGGCTTCGGCCGCACCGCCGACCAGCAGGGCAGGGAGCGGGCCATGAAGGCCCTGGAATCCTTCCTGCGGCCCGAGTTCATCAACCGCGTGGACGAGATCGTCTACTTCAACAAGCTCACCGAGGACAACTTCAAGGCCATTGCCGCCATTATGCTCCGTGAGCTCCAGGACGCGCTGAAGGAGAAGGGCATCACCTTCACCTGGGACGACGCGCTGCTGGACTACCTGGTGAAGAAGTCCTACTCCATGACCTACGGCGCCCGCAATCTGCGCCGCCAGATTCAGAAGGATCTGGAGGACGACATCGCCACCAAGCTCATCGACAGCTACCTCCATCCCATCCAGAGCATCCATGCCTCCGCCGACGGAGAGCACCCGGTGCTCACCGCCGAATAAATCCAAAAAAGCGCCCCGGCCGCAGCCGGGGCGCTTTTTTGATTATGCGTTGACCTTGGTGATAGAGGCCAGTAGCAGGCGGGTGCCGTGCTGGAGAAACTCCTCCCGGGACAGACCGATGGTCTTCTGAATATATCCCTCCCGGATATCGGCGGTATGCACCATGCCGGACAGGGCGGACCAGAACAGCAGAACCGTCTCCATAGGGGGAAGCTGAGAGCGCACCGCGCCCTCCGCCGCACCGCGTACCAGGAAGGCCGCCAGCTCCTCGTCGATCTCACTGCTCACGCGCAGGATATCCGCAACTCCCTTCTGAGTCTCGTCCGCCTCCTGCACCAGAGGCATCGTGCCCGTAGCGGCATCATAAGCGGTGGGATTTTCATCGTAGAACCGGACGATGGAGCGGCATACCGCGTCGTAGGCCTGATACCAGTCGCTGTGGCTCTCAATGGCCTCGTGAATCTTCTTTTTCAACAGAACCATACCGCTGAGGAGAATGGCATTGATGATCTCCTCCTTGCTCTGAAAGTACACATAGAGGGTGGCCTTGCTGTACTCCGCCTCCCGCGCGATGTCATCCATCGTCGTCTTTTCGGTACCCTTCTCGGCAAATAGCCGCTCGGCGGCCGCTAGAATAGAGCCCCGGTGAAACTCCGTCAGCGCCTGCTTCTTACTCATCACGTCATTCCAGCCTTTCCAATTCAACAATCAAACTTCTGGTTTAGGAAATGATATCATGATTTTCGTTCTATTGCAAGCAGATTTTCAAATTTTCAGTTAGAAGAAAGAAAAAATCACCGAGATAATTATATCGAACTATGCCGAAAATGCAACCCTTAATTTTTGCCTCTCCTCTGTAAAATTCTCTTGCCAAACCGGGAAAGATATGCTATACTTTTTTAGTCGACTGAATTGCAGGGTTAGTACATCGGTAGTGCATCGGCTTCCCAAGCCGAGAAGGCGGGTTCGACTCCCGTACCCTGCTCCACATCGGAGCAAGCTTTGTATCGCTTGCTCCGATTTTTTATAAGTCAGAGCAAGCTCACGCCGCTGTGCGGCGGTTTCGTTAAGGGGAAATATCAATTTTAACCGCCCCTTCCACAAAAAAGAAGGACATCTGTAAGATGTCCTTCTTTTTGCGTCTCGGCCGCACGAAGCGTCCACCGGTCTTTTGCCCAAACGAAGCAGCCTCCGCCCTCCCTTGCAGTAACTTTTTTCCTCAGAAAAGAGCAGGCCGGGTGTCTGCTTCCAACACCCGGCCGCTCTCATAGGAAAGAAGAGGATACAATGAAAAAGACTCTGTCTCTTGCAAGGAGTAGAATACCCGTTTCATGTTACAAAAGCATGCAAAAATCGTTACGGGAGTATTAAATCTTGACGGAGCCTCCCCAAAAGCGTATCATAGCTGCATAAGGACAATGGAGGAATTTGGTATGGCAAAAAAAGTTCTGCCGGCTGTGCTGGCGCTCATTCTGCTCCTCTCCGCATGCGGGAGCAGGCTTCCTTCCTCCCCCACCGGCACCCCGGCACACCAGGAGCCCTCTCCCACTGTGGCCCCCACACCGGAGTCCACCCCCTACGACGGACCGGTCAGCCCCTTAAGCGGCCTGCCTATGGGCAAAGAATGGGTCAACCGCCGCCCGGTGGCCATCATGCTCAACAATCTGAAAGAGGCCCTTCCCCAGCTTGGTCAGTCCCAAGCTGACGTGATCTACGAAGTACCGGCCGAGGGCGGCATCACCCGCATGCTGGCCGTCTACCAGTCCTTGGACGGTGTTGGGAAAATCGGCTCCATCCGCTCCGCCCGCCCCTACTATCTGGAGCTGGCCCTGGGACACGATGCCATCTACATTCACGCCGGCGGCAGCGAGGATGCCTACGCCAAAATCCGCCAATGGGGCGTCACCGCCCTCGACGGAGTTAATGGCCCCTACATGAGCAACAGCGAGAACGGAAATCTGATGTGGCGGGACCCGGAGCGGCGTAAGAGCTACAGTCTGGAGCACACCGTCGTCACCACCGGGACCTCCATCATCGAGCGTCTGCCCACCTACGGCCTCCGTCTGGAGCACGAGGACGGCTACCGTTGTCAGATGAACTTTGTGGAGGATGGCACCCCGGCCGGCGGCGCTGAGGCCCCGCGGATCACCGTCCCTGTCTCCCACTATAAAACCGGTGTATTTACCTACGATCCCGACAGCCGGCTCTACCGGGTGGAGGAGTATGGAGAGCCCTATGTAGACGGCGACAGCGGTGAACAGGTGGCCGTCACCAATGTGATAGTCCTCAAGACCGCCTGCCGTTATACCGGCGACAGTCTGGGCCACATCACTGTGGACCTGTCCAGCGGCGGGACGGGCTACTTCGCCTGCGGCGGCAAGGTCATTGACCTCACGTGGAGCAAGGACTTCCCCGACGGCCAGCTCCAATACTATGACCTGAGCGGCTCCCCCATCTCCTTCGGTGTGGGGCGCACCTATGTTGTCATCGTCCCCCTGGATTGCGCGGTCTCCTTTGAATAAAGTCAGAGGGCCCGCTGAGGCGGTCAACAAGCCCTCCTGCTAAAGCGTTCGGAGGGAAGGATAGTATGAAAGGGAACCGCCAGGGTTCCCTTTCATGTTTGATCAAACGACTTTTTGAAACGCTTTCAGAGTTTCAAAAAGTCCAGCAGCCCGTCGGAAAGGACTTTCCGACAGGCTGCGCGGGCCCTCTGGAACATTCCAGAGGGCCCGCTTTTGTTCAGCCGCAGCAGCCCTTCAGCTCCCGGCAGGTTTCCGGGATGGGCGCGGGGCTGTTGGGCGGGAAGAACTCGTTGACCGGGAACTTCACGTGGCGGAAGATCTCGCAGGGATCGTCCTCGCAGCCGCCGCAGGTGCACTCCTTCTCCGGCATACAGTAGTCATATACCGGCATCAGGAGCTGGGAGTCCCGCTCCAGACGGATGATCGAGAACTGGCCCAGGGTAACATAGATCCGCTTTCCGTCATTGCCGAAGCACAGGTCGCAGCCGAAGCAGGCGCAAATGCACGGCGGGATTTCGGTCAGTTCACAGTCGCAGGGGCGGCACTCGCAGACGTCCACCAGCTTCATATTGAGCACGATGGGGTCTACCGCCTCCACCACGGCGGTGGGCAGGTTGGTTTTGCCGATGTTCTGCTCATCCATCCCCTCAAACGCCACCTCGGAGGAGAACACCTTGGCGGTGCCCTCGCTGCCGAAGAGAATCACCCGCTTGTCAAAGACACACAGGCCGCAGACCTCCACAGGCCGGGCCGCGCCGATGAACGCGTCCGCAGTCACGCGGTAGTAGTAGCGGACATCCACAGTGTAGAAGCCCCGGTTAAAGCCGATGGGTTCCACATCAATGTACACGTACAGCAGCTCCGCCTTGCCCGCCTTGATGCTGATGGCGCGGTCGATCACCGCCTGGCAGTTCTGGGTGGGGTAAAAGCGCAAATCCTCGATACAATCCTTGTCTTTGCAAGAATCATAGATCTTCTTCGTGTGTATGCACACGGCCTCGCGGATACAGGCAGTATCCTGCACCGGACCGGGCATGACCTTCTCAGGCATTGCAATACCTCCTAGCAGAGTATTCAAAAGGCCCTTCCTTCCCCGCTCTATTCTATGAACCACCGCCCATTTGGTGCGGAGGCGGAGCGGCGGGCCGGAATGAAAAAGGGACCCAGGCCATTCTATGGCCCGGGTCCCAAAGCCGTGACACTCAGCGCGGCAACACTGTCTTCTTCTTTCTTCTGTGGGCAGACAGCAGATCCCCTGCAATCAGCGCTCCGCAGGCGGACAGCAGTACCGCCCCGATCAGGAGGGCGCAGTTGAGGAAAAAGCGCTCCGGCATGATCAGAATGATTTCATCCGTGGCAGGATTAAACAGCCAGTTGTCTTTGCCGGGAAAAAAGACCGCATGAAAGACGGTAAAGGCCCGGCTGAAGTCCAGCGCCGCCAGAGCGCCCACCGCCAGTACCAGACCGGCGGCCAGCACCCCCGCCCAAAACCCCGGTCCTCGGCCCACTGGGCGGTAAAACTCCAGCCGGTGCAGCCGCCTCAGGAGGAGGAGCAACGCCGCAGACACAGCCGTGACGCCCAAAACTAAAAAGTCCGCCCGAAAGAGCACCCGGACATCTGCAAAGTGGCTCCGCCCCGACTCCGACCAGGACAGCTCCCCGGTCCCAAAGGGCGTTCCGAGAACGCAGAAGTCCAGCACCTCGTCGTAGGCCTCCCGTATGACCTCCTCCGGCCATCCGGTACGCTCAGGCAGGCGGAGGGCATCGATCTGTATATAGTAAAAGGGCCGGAACAGGATCGGCACCGCAATGGATGCGCTGAGCACCAGCAGGGCCAGAATGACCGTCAAAGCCGCTGTGGCCAGTTTGGAGGAACGCATTTACAGTCACTTCTTTCTCACAGAAAGGGTTATCAGCACCTGAGAGGGCAGGTAAAAGAGCCACATGCCCACCTGGGCAAAGGAAAAGAGCGGTCCGGTATCGACCACCGGCAGGAAGGCCGCCAGATTGTGCAGGCCCACGCAGAGGTCACAGCCCACAAAGAGCAGCAGCCCCAGCCCGAAGCACCGCCCCCGTCGCCCCAGACGCAGGGCGGACACCGTGTTGCAGGCCAGCTCCGCGAAATAACAAAGGGTCACAGCCGTCAGCGGCTCCAGCGCCCTCAGGAGCGCCGCAACCGCCAGGGCCGCAACCGTCAGCCCCACGCGCAGCGGCCACAGCAGGCCAGCGCCCCAGCGGTGCAGGCGCAGCAGGTAAATCGCCTGTACCACACAGAAGCAGGCCACCCCCGCCAGGTAGAAGGAATCAAGGATCAGGAGAAACCAATCCGCTGCCAGCGTAAAGGCCAGCGCGGCGCACACCAGGCGCCCGTCCTCCGTTCCGGCCCGGTCCAAGGCCGCCAAGAAGCACAGAGCCACCGCCCCGTATTTCAGCAGGAGGGCCCAGCCGCTCCCCGGCCGGAGCAGATCCAGCGCCAGAAATCCGAGATAAAGCGCCGCCTCCGCCCCGAGGAAGCATCCGGTCTTTATGCGCCCCGCCAAATCCCGTCCCCCCTCCCATATGAAAAGCATTATACAACGGCGGGCCGCGCTTGACAAGAAGCACGGCCCGCCGTCCGGTGTATTTATCGCTTGAACCGCTCTAGAAGCGCGGCCTCCCAACGGTCTCCATATTTCAGGCAGACGGCGAAGACGGCCACTCCGGCGGCTCCCAGCAGAAGCATCGCCCACACGGGAATTGTGAGCACCGAGCCGCCCAACGCACAGGCCACCAGAAGGCCCCAGGGCCGTGTGAGCAGTACGATCAGGAAAAAGCGGTGCAGCGGGATGTCGGTCAGCCCCGCCAGAATGCAGATCAGGTCGTCCGGGAAAAAGGGAAAGAGAAAGACAAGAATCAAAAAGATATCCCGCTTCCTGCGTATAACCTCCAGGTACTTGTCCGCCACCCGTTGGTTGACCAGCCGCTCCACAAACCGCTGCCCCAGTACACGGGCCAGCCAGAACACAAGGACGGAACCGCCCGCCACTGCCAACCAGGTCATCAGGAATGAGGGCCACATTCCAAAGAGCACCGCCCCAGCCAGCGCCGTCACGTTGCTGGGAATGGGTGCGATCACCACCGAGAGCAGTTGAATCAGGAAAAAGAACAGGTGGGAATAGGGCGCAAAGCGTTCTATATAATTTCGCATCTCCTCCAACGAGCCAACGGAGGAAAAAAAGCCCGTCTGCCAAAGCAGGAACGCCCCGCCGCCCAACAGGAACACAGCCAGGAGCAGGGTCAGCAGCCATTTATGTCGTTTCATGTCGGTCTGTCGCCTCACCAATCGAATTGTCTATAGGCTACCACGTTTTGGCTCTCTATGCCAGAGGAAATTCCTTAAGATTTCTTTATAAAAACAAAAAACCCACACCAATAGGTGTGGTTTCTGCCTCAGGACCCTTTACCGCTCGCTGTAAATCACCTGGTCGTCGCTGCCAAAGATGAGGTCATCCACGTCGGAAGCGCCGATGCTGTTGTACCATACCATACTGTACCAGCCTCCTTTCTTTGATTGATAATTTTAGTATATACGCTCTTGGGGGAAAATGCAAGCCGTCAATTATAAACTTTACACAAAATTCACATATTAATTTTGGCTGATCCGTCACTCTCCTCCGCCAAATGGCCGACGCGATAGAGTATGGAGTTTTCGCCGGCGGGTACGCCCCCCCAATATCAGCGCCAAAGATTTGCGGGAATAAAAAATCCCGAAGTCTTTACCGGTAAAGACTTCGGGATTTGGCGCAGAAGGAGGGATTTGAACCCTCGCGACGGTTTCCCGCCCTACTCCCTTAGCAGGGGAGCCCCTTCGGCCACTTGGGTACTTCTGCATGCCAAATACAGGATACATTTGGAAAAAATGTGGCGGAGAGAGTGGGATTCGAACCCACGGATGCTTCCACATCGCCGGTTTTCAAGACCGGTTCCTTCAACCACTCGGACATCTCTCCACGTCCGGTCTCCGGCCAAATGCAAAAAAGATGATACCACACTTTTCGCACATTGTCAACTGCCGCCTGCAATATTTTTCTGCTTTTTTTCCAAACTCAGCCTTGACTTGGAGCGGAGTCCAGGTGATAAAATCGAACAAACAGCGGGAGCCAGCCCGCCGGAAGGAGCAGATGACCTTATGACCATTGCCGAAGTCAGCCGTAAATACAACCTCTCAGCCGATACCCTGCGGTATTACGAGCGCATCGGCCTGATTCCCACCGTTCACCGCAGCAAGAGCGGCATCCGGGATTATACCGTGGAGGACTGCGCCTGGGTGGAGTTTGCCAAGTGTATGCGGGGAGCCGGTATCCAGGTGGAGGCTCTGATCGAGTATGTTTCCCTGTTTCAGCAGGGGGAGGATACCACCGAGGCCCGCAAACAGATCCTCATTGAGCAGAGGGAGCTGCTGCTGGAGCGGATGGAGGAGATGCGGCAGACGCTGGAGCGCCTTAACTCCAAAATTGACCGCTACGAGCAGACGGTCGCTGTCGCCGAACAGAAACTGCGCCGCGAGTAAGGGAGGCACACCGCTCCCTTCTTTTTATCCGCTGCACGGGGAGCAGAAACGTAAAGCCCCGGTAAAGGTTAGGGAAAGCTTTGGAAAGGTGCCTTGTAGCTTGGCGCGGCGGGTGCTATACTGCCCCCTGGTTCCATGGAACCAAAACCAAACTGCAAAGGAAGTAGGAAAGCATGCAGAAACGCAACAAGGTCCTGGCCGGCGTCCTCACCGGCGCGCTGGTCCTGAGCGCCGGCCCCATGGCCCTGGCCGCCACGGCCAATTATAACGACAGCAGCGTCACCGGAGGCTCTGCCGCCTGGCAGGACTGGGTCAAGGAGTGGGAGACCGTAGCCGCCGACTACACCAAGGTATCCCTCACCCCCGGCGCAGACGAAACCCAGCTCAACTTCGCCTGGTACAGCAAGACGGAGAGCGGCAAGGCCGCCACGCCGGTGGTTCACTTCGGCACCGACAAGGACCACCTGACCGCCTTCACTGGCAAGGCCGCCCAGGTGGACGACAGCCTGACCGACGGCGTGGCCTACGACTATAACCATGTCACCGTCACCGGGCTGGAGGCCAACACCACCTATTACTATACCGTGGAGAAGAACGGCGTACAGAGCGAGGTACAGGAGTACAAGACCGGCAGCTTCGACTCCGTAAAGATGCTCTATGTAGGCGACCCCCAGATCGGCGCCTCCAAGGGTCAGCCCCAGAACGGCGAGGCCCTGACGGCCGGCTCCGGCGCGGCCAACACCGCCGCCCGCAACGACGCCTTCGCCTGGAACCGCACCCTGGAGATCGCCACTGCCCAGAACCCCGGCGTCAACTTCATCATCTCCGCCGGCGACCAGGTCAATAAGACCGGCCAGGCCAAGGAGGAGGAGTACGCGGGCTACCTCTCCCCCGCCGTGCTGGCCGGGCTGCCCGTGGCCACCACCATCGGCAACCACGACTCCCTGAACCCCGACTACACCTACCACTTCAACAACCCCAACGCCACCGAGAACGGCAAGACCCAGGCCGGCGGCGACTACTACTACTCTTACGGCGCCGGCCTGTTTATCGTGCTCAACACCAACAATTACAATGTAGCCGAGCACGAGAAGACCATCCAGGAGGCCATTGCCTCTGCTCCCGACGCCGCCTGGCGCGTGGTCACCATCCACCAGGATATCTACGGCACCGGTCTGGATCACTCCGACACCGACGGCATGATCCTCCGCACACAGCTCACCCCCATCTTTGACAAGTACGACATCGATGTGGTGCTCCAGGGCCACGACCACACCTACAGCCGCTCCAAGCTCCTCTACGGCGACGGCCAGACCCACGGCACCTATGAGTTCCGTCTGAATGCGGACGGCAGCGACTACGACTGGGACAACGCCTTCAACACCCAGACCGACGAGAAAATCCCCCTGTACCCCGAGGAGGGCGACACCGCCAGCACGGCCCTCCACGACGCCTTCCAGGCGGACAACGGCTGCTACACCATCGAGGACACCACCGGAAACACCGTGGTCAATCCCAAGGGCACCCTTTACATGACCGCCAACTCGGCCTCCGGCTCCAAATTCTACGAGCTGATCCCCACCCAGCAGGACTATATCGCCGAGCGCAGCCAGAACTGGCTGCCCAGCTACTCAGTCATCGACATGGACAGCGACAGCTTCTCCATCACCACCTACCAGATCACTGCCGAAGGCAAGGTGGAGGCGATTGACGACACCTTCACCATCCAGAAGACCGACGGCGCCGCCACCCTGACTGAGGGCGGCGAGACCTACTACCGCCTGCGGGACGTGGCCGCCGCGGTCTCCGGCCAGGACAACCAGTTCAATGTGAGCTGGGACAACGGCGTGGTGATTACCACCGGCGCGGCCTACGCCGACGCCGTGCCCGCCGGCACCCCTGCCAGCGGCAGCGCCGTGACCCTCACCCTGACCGTGGACGGCAAGAGCGTCACCACCCCCGCCGTTCTGGCCAACGGGAGCTACTACCTGCCCGCCTCCTTCTATGGCACTCTGGGCGTGACTCCGGCCGCCTGAGCGGCCCCATCCGGCACCGATACTGCGAGGCTCCCGGCGGCATAGCTGCCGGGAGCCTCCATTCTGAGAGAAAGGCTGACTGCTGTTGAATATCAAATCCTGCTTTCTGCGCTGGGGCATTCCGCTGTTGCTGCTGGCTGCATTTCTCGCCGCTGTTTTCGCCCTCAACCGGGTGGACAAGGTGGCCCTGGTCAACCGGGAAGGACAGACCTTCGAGAAGGGCGTGGTCGTGGACATTCTCCAGGACAACCTCATGCCCGACGGCTCCCGGGTGGGCGAACAGCGGGTACTGGTACGCATGACCACCGGCGTCCGGGCCGGTCAGGAGCTGGAGACCACCAGCGCCTCCGGCTTCCTCTTCGGCGCGGGCTGCACCGTGGGCATGAAGGTGGTGGTCATGCAGAGCGTGGCGGGGGACTCCACCATCACCAGCATCTATTCCCAGGATCGGGAGTGGGTGATCTACGCCTTCGCCGCAGCCTATCTGCTGGTGCTCTGCCTGGTGGGCGGAAAGCAGGGCCTCAAGGGCGCCCTCGGCCTGGTGTTCACCTTCTTCTGCATTCTATTTGTCTATCTGCCCCTGGTCTACCGCGGTTGGTCGCCCTTCTGGGTGGCGGTGCTCATCTGTATCGTCACCACGCTGGTCACGATGTACCTCATCGGCGGCCCCACCCGGAAAACCGTGGTGGCCGCCGGCGGCACGGTGGCGGGCGTGGTGATTGCCGGACTGGCGGCCACCCTGTTCAGCCTGGCCACCGGCATCACGGGCTGGAACGTGTCGGACATCGAGAGCCTGCTCACCCTGGCCAGCACCAGCGGGATTCAGGTGGGCGGCCTGCTCTTCTCCGGCCTGCTGATCTCCAGCCTGGGCGCGGTGATGGATGTGGCCATGTCCATCGCCAGCGCCATCGCCGAAATTCACGTTCAGAACCCCGCCCTCTCCCGCCGGGCGCTGTTCCGGGCCGGGATGCACGTGGGGCGGGACATGATGGGTACCGACTCCAACACCCTGATTCTCGCCTTTGCCGGCGGAAGCATCTCCATGCTGGTGCTGGATTACGCCTATAACCTCCCCTACCGGCAGATCATCAACTCCAACAACATCGGCATCGCCATCATGCAGGGCCTGTCCGGCAGCTTCGGCATCGTCCTGGCCGTCCCCGTCACCGTGGCCTTGGCCGTTCTGCTCTATACCTGGCGCAAAGCTGCGCCCGCGGCATAAAGCGACCGGATGCGACACGCTCCCCGCCCTATACTGGGCCGGGGAGCGTGATTTTTATGCAGTCCTTTTTCCGGCGGCTGGCGGCCTGCGCCGCCCTGTTCTGTGCCAATCCGCTGGCCTTTCTCCGGGGGCTGTCCGATCCCGACAGCCCTGTGCGCCGCCTGCTGCGGCGCAAATAGCAGGGAGGGCGCGCCGCAGCGCGCCCTCCCTGTATTACCGCTCATAGGTCAGCCACGTCTCTCCCTCGCCGCTCTTGCGGTAGATGTGGGAGACCGCCGCCTCCCGGATCTCATCGCAGGCCCAGTGGCCCTTCTCCACGTCGGTAAAGGGCAGGGCCGCGGCCCGCTCCCCCGCCCGGCGATCCAGGGCATGGTTGAGGATCTTGACCGCCTCCGCCCGGCTCACCGGCGCGTCGGGCCGGAAGGTGCCGTCCGGATAGCCCGACACCCAGCCCTCCTCCGCCGCAAAAGAGACCACCTCCGCCGCCCAGTGGCCGTCCGGCACATCGGGGAACGGGGACGTACCGCCCTCCACCGTAAAATAGGAGGCGATCAGCTTGACCAGCTCGGCCCGGCTCACCGGCTGCTCCGGCCGGAAGGTGCCGTCGAGATAGCCATTTGCGATGCCGTAGCGCTTGGCAAAGGCCACATAGGGGGCGTACCAGTCCCCCCGCTTCACATCGGAAAAGCCGCCGGTACCAGGCGCTCCGCTGTAAAGCAGATTCCCTTGCTCGTCTACACTGAGGCGGGCCAGCATGGCCACCGCCTCGGCCCGGCTCAGGGAGTCCTCCGGGCGGAACCGGCCGTCATTTCCCTGGATGTAGGCGTCGTGCTCCCTGGTGTTCAGATAGGCCGGCTCCGCCGGCTCCTGCGACTCCTCGCCATAGGCCTCCGCATAGAGCGCCAGCAGCTCCGGGTTTTCCGCCATCAGCCGGTAGCGGAAGTGCGCCTCCCCCGCGACCTGGGGCAGGGTGTCGTTGAGGGCCAGTTGTCGCTCGATGGCTGTCGTGCCGTACCAGGGGCTCTTGGGATCGCTGTTGCCGGCCAGATAGTCGGCCATTCCTATGTAAAGGGAAACACCTGTACCCTTTACCGTATCCGCCCACCAGCGGGCCACCGTGGCGTAGTCCATGCTCTTGTGGCCGATGTACCAGTAGATCTGGGGGCAGATGTAGTCGATCCACCCTCCTTGACCCATTTCCGGCTGTCGGCGTAGGAGGCGTAGTAGCTCTCATAGCCGCCGGTGGTATTGGAGCCCTGGGGCAGGCTGCTCTTATCCGCCCACGCCGGAGGGCTGATGCCGTAGGACAGCCCCGGATCAATGGCGTGGATGCGCTCCCCAGTGTCTTGACCAGCTGGTTGACATTGTCCCGGCGCCAGTCGCCGATGTTGGAAAAGCCCTTGCCGTACTTGGCATAGGCGGCCCCGTCGGCAAAGCCGCTGCCGGGGTAGAAGTAGTCGTCCAGGTGAATGCCGTCGATGTCATACTTGCGGGCCAGCTCCTCCGCCCCCGCACGATGTACTCCCGCACCTCGGGCAGGCCGGGATTGAAGTAGTAGTCGCCCTCATACTCCACCACCCAGTCGGAGTGGAGCTTTGCGGGGTGGTCGGCGGTCAGGGCCTGGAACTCCGCCGCGCCCCTTGGTGATGCGGAAGGGATTGACCCAGGCGTGGAGCTCCAGCCCCAGGGCGTGGGCCCGCTCCACCCAGTAGGCCAGCGGATCAAATCCGTTTTCGGGGCGGTCCCCTGTGCGCCGGTGAGGTATTTGCTCCACGGGTACAGCTCGGAGGGATAGAGGGCGTCGGCGGAGGGCCGCACCTGGAGAATCACGGCGTTCATGCCCATGTCCACACATCCCTGTAAAATCGCGTCGGCGTCCCGCTTGAGGACCGCTGGATCTGTAGTGGCCTGACTGGGGTAGTCCAGGCGGTACACCGGGCCACCCAAACAGCCCGGAACTCGTCCGCCCGCTCCGCTTGGGCCGCCGCCGCGGGAGACTGCGCCGCCAGTCCCAGCCCCGCCAGCGCCAGCGCGCAGATGAGTGCAATTGCCAACAGGGGTTTCCAGAATTTTGTCATGAGGTCGCTCCTTTGAATTTGGTCTCGTGAATCTGCTCTCGGAATGGCGGGCGCGCCCTGCCCCTACTGATTGGAAATCTGCTCCGCCAGGTCGTTCAGGTAGACCCAGCGCTCCATTTTCTCCTCCAGGGCTGCCTCCAGCTCAGCCTGCCGCTCCTGGAGGGACTGGAGGGCCACATAGTCGGTGGCCTTCTCCTCCTGCTCGGCCTGCACCTGGGCCAGCTCGGCCTCCAGGGCGGCGATGTCGGCGTCAATGGTCTCAAATTCCCGCTGCTCCTTGTAGCTGAATTTCAACTTTTTGCCCCTGGGGGCGCGCTGCCTTGTTCGGCGGGCTTGGGGATCTGGCCGGCTGTCCAGCGGCCCGCCGGGCCTCCAGATACCCGTATACCCGCCGGGATAACCCCGGACGCTTCCGTCCCCTCCACGGCGAACACCCGCCGCACCACCCGGTCCAGGAAATAGCGGTCGTGGGACACCGCCACCACCGCGCCGGGAAGGAGTCCAGATAGTCCTCCAGCACGCTGAGGGTCTGAATATCCAGATCGTTGGTCGGCTCGTCCAGCAGCAGCACGGGGGCGGCGGCCAGGACGGACAGCAGGAAGAGCCGCCGCTTCTCACCGCCGGACAGCTTGCGGATGGGGCTCCACTGCACCTCTGCCGGAAAGAGGAACTGCTCCAGCAGTTGGGAGGCGGTGAGCATCCCGCTCCCGTCTCGATGCGGCTGCCGATCTCCTTCACATAGTCGATCACCGGGTATCCCCGTCCATATCGGGCACCTCCTGGCGGAAGTAGCCGATGCGGACGGTCTCCCCGTCTCGACCGCCCCGGCGTCGGGGCCAGCCCCCGGCCAGCAGGTTGAGGAGGGTAGACTTGCCGCTGCCGTTGGCCCCACAATGCCGATGCGGTCGTCCCGCAGGAGCATGCAGTCGAAGTCCCGCACCACGGTGCGTCCGCCGAAGCCCTTGGTCACGCCTGTGCACTCGATGGTCTTCTTACCTAGACGGCTGGCCCGCGCGTTTAGTTCCAAGGTACTTTTTCCGCCGGGCCGCTCTGGGCCTTCAGGGCCTCGTAGCGCTCCAGCCGCTCCCGGCTCTTGGTCCCCGGGCGGTAGGCCCCTGCATCACCCACTGGTACTCCCGCCGCAGGATGGCCTGCCGCTTGCGCTCGCTGGCCCGCTCGCTCTCCAGCCGGGCGGCCTTGCGCTCCAGATACTTGTCGTAGTTGCCCTCGTAGGTGAACAGGCGGCCGTCCTCCACCTCCGCCATGCGGCCCACGATGCGCTCCAGGAAATACCGGTCGTGGTCACCATGACCAGCGCCCCTTCCAGGCGCGCAGATAGTCCTCCAGCCAGAGCACCATGTCGTTGTCCAGGTGGTTGGTTGGCTCGTCCAGAATCAGCACGTCGCAGGCGGGCCAGCACCGCCGCCAGGGCCACCCGGCGGCGCTCCCCGCCGGAGAGGTTTCCCAGGCTCTGCTCGAAGCGGGATACTCCCAGACGGTTGAGGATGGTTCTGGCCTCATACTCCGCCAGGGAGCGGTCGGCGTCGTTCAGCCCCAGCAGCACCTGCTCCAGCACGGTGCGCTCCCCTGAAACACCGGGTTCTGGGGCAGGTACTCCATCCGCACGCCGGGGTCCAGGCGTACCGTCCCCCGTCCGGCTCCTCCGCCCCGCCAGCAGGCGGAGAAGGGTGGACTTGCCGGCGCCGTTGACGCCGATGATCCCCACCTTGTCCCCGCTCCAGATAAAGGACACCCCGTCCAGCAGGACACGGTCGCCGTAGCTCTTGGTCAGTTGTTCCGCAGAAAGCAGCATGAACGTCCCTCGCTTTTGTCAAGTTATCTCTCAGTATAGCGGAATCTGCGAAAAGAAAGCCCCTCCGGCCGGGGCCTGTTTCCGAATTGCTTCCGAAATGTCCCGCGGGATTGCCAACCGCTCGGGGATGCCGTATACTGGGGGCACAACTGAATTGAGATGTCTTCAGGGCAGGGTGAAATTCCCGATTGGCGGTACAGTCCGCGCGCGTGATACGCATGATTTGGTGCAATTCCAAAACCAACAGTGACAGTCTGGATGAAGAAGATACCATCGGTTTCCGCAGGACGGCCCCGCCGTTCTGCGGCCGATTCCTCTTTTCGCACCGGAAGGCATCCCCTTTTCGGTGTGATTTTTAGGAGGGAACGGAAGTATGAATGTCAAAGCAAAGAGGATCACCACCATCGCCATGCTGTGCGCGCTCGCCTATGTGGTCATGGTCGTCGGCCGCGTGCCGGTCGTGCTCTTTTGAAGTACGACCCGAAGGACGTGGTCATCACCCTCGGCGGCCTGATCTGGGGCCGATGACCGCCTGCCTTGTCTCGGTTCTCGTCTCCGTTCTGGAGATGTTCACCGTCAGCGACACGGGCATTCTGGGCTGTATCATGAACATTCTGTCCACCTGCGCCTTTGCCTGTACCGCCTCCGCCATCTACCGGAAAAAGCGCACGCTGGCCGGGGCTGTCGCCGGGTTGGCCGCCGGATGCGCGGTGATGGTCAGCGCCATGCTGCTGTGGAATTACCTCATTACGCCCCTCTACATGGGATACCCCGGGAGGCGGTTGCGGAGCTGCTGCTCCCCGCCTTTCTCCCCTTCAATCTGCTCAAGAGCGGACTCAATGCGGGCATCACCTTCCTGCTCTACAAGCCAGTGGTCTCCTCTCTGCGGAAAAGCGGACTGATTGACGCGCCGTCCGGACCGGCGGCGCGCAGGCCCGTCGGGCTATTGCTTCTGGCCGCCGTTCTGGTGGCCACCTGCGTCCTCATTCTCCTGGCCAGAAACGGACTTCTCTGAGGCGGCCCATGGACAAGGCAAACGGGGACGCCCCTTCATCCCCTGTACGGAACCGCCGTGCCCGGCGCCGGGCTGGGACGGCTGGCGGGCTGCCCGCCGCGGGCCTGCGCCTGCACCGGGGACAGGCGGCGCCGGAACCCGCGTCTACGCCGCGGAGATCCTTCTGGGCGGCCGCCGCCTCTGCGGCCTGGCGCATATCGCGCCCGGCGGCGGCGCGCCCTCCATTGAGCTTCTCTTCTTTCACGGTGGGGAAGCGCCCTGCGGGGGCGGTGGAGCTGCGCCTCCGCCAAAGGCTCCGCCGCTGTCAGCCCTTTGACAACCTGCCCTGCTGTCGGCACAGCTCCGGCTGGATTGCCTCTCCGCCCAGTCCTTTTGGGGATTTCCCCGGCTCCCCGGCTGTCCATGGAGCCCGCAGGACGACGGGCGGTGGTAGGGATGCAGGCAATCCCCTGTCTGAAAGGAGTTTGGTGTCCTCTACCTGCTCTATACCCACCCGGACGTTCCGATCACAAAGAGCAGATCTATGAGGCCGTTTGGTGCGCGCCGTCCAACCACTGCCTCCACGCCGTGGAGAACACCGTGTTTCAGATCCGGAGGCGGCTCCGCCCCATGCGGGCGGGCACGACTTCATCCGCACCGTTGTAGGGCTCGGCTATCAGTTCAATCCCGGCTGAGCCGCCTCCCTGTGCAGCCGCCGGGACAAAGCTCTTGGCAAACGGGAAAAATATGGTATCCTAAGGCGCTATCCCATTGTGAAGGAGCCTTTATGAGACAGCGCATATTCCCGATCCTCGCCGTCCTTCCTGGCCGCCGCCCTGTCCGGCTGCCAGACACAGCCGCCGGAGACCGCCGGACTGTTCATCCACTTCATCGACCCGGGCAGACCAGCTCCGCCCTGCTTTTGTGCGGCGGGCAGGCCATGCTCATTGACGGCGGCGGCACCGAGCGGGGCAGCCAGGTGGCCGGTTACCTGAGCCAGCAGGGGATCACCTACCTCGACTATGTGGTGTGTACGTCTGCGGATGAGACCCATATGGGCGGCCTTTCCGCCCCCTTTACACCTGCGCCGTGGGGCAGGTGCTCTCCCCGGTGGAGGATGCCGGAGGCCCGGTGTTTGCCGATTTCCGGCGCTATACCGAGGCCCAGGGCCTCTCCCCGCCGTCCCGGAGGCCGGTACGGTATTTCCCCTGGGGACGCCCAGGTGACGGTAGTGGAGACCGACGACGCCGCACAGACGCTCTCCCTCCAGGTGGACTACGGCGACACCTCCCTCCAGTTCACCAGCGATCTGGAAGATGCGGTGGCGGCGGTGGCCAGTGAGGCCGAAGGAGCTCCCCTGGGCTCTCTGGTGGCCGGAAGCGACGGCACCCAGTTTTTCCTCCTCGACCCAGTACAGACCGCGCCTTAACCCAGAGCGCCTCCGCCCATCGGGCGGAGGCGCTCTCTTTTACAGCCGGTGCCCTCATCCAAGAGGATGTCGTCCACACCAGCCACGACAGAAACAGAGTGGGCACCGCGGCCGGCGTATTCCGCCCGCGGTATTGCTTTTTCGTCTGCCACAGCGGAAGCCCCGGCAGAAGACGCAGTTCCATCTTGACTTACATCCGTATTACTTGTATAATACAGTTATAAACTGTATTAGTTCTATAATACAGTATACAAAAAGGGGGGTGTCCGGCCATGCTTTCCTTCTCCGGCTTCCGCCTGGAGGACGGAAGCCCCATCTACCAGCAGATCATCCGCTATCTAGAGCAGGGCATCGCGGCCGGAACCATCCGGGACGGAGACGGGCTTCCTCCCGACGGGTGCTCTGCCCAACTGGGGGTCAACCCCAACACCGTGCAGAAGGCCTGCCGTATGCTGGAGGAGGCGGGGCTCATCACCCCCGCTCGGGGCCAAGAGCGAATTTACCCTGGACGAGGCGGCTGTGGCCGCCGTCCGCACCCGCCTGATGGAGCGGGAGGCCGCCGCCCTGGTCCGCTCCCTGCGGCAGATGGGCCTCACCCGCCAGAGGCGGCGCTCATCGACCGGCTGTGGGACAGCCCGGAACTGGAGGAGGAGAAGCCATGAAGCGTCGCATCCCTGCTCATGCTGGCCGCGCGGAGCACCCTCTGGAAAGCTGCGGGGATTACCTGGCCTCCTGTCTGGAGGCGGGGCTCTTCCTGGCTGCCCTGTCCGGCTGGGACACCGTCCGCACCGCTTACTACGAATACTCCAACCCCATGGGCCTGGAGGGCCTGCTGATGCAATATCCCCTGTCCTGGTGCTTCCGTATCGGGCTGGTGCTGGTGTGCGCCGTGCTGGCCTTTCTGGGGTGGGAGGGTTCCTCCCGGGTGAGCTTACCCTGCGGCGACTGTCAGTGGGGCACAGGGCCCTCACCCTGCTGTGGGCCGGCTACGGCTTTTCTGCCTGTTGTTCTTCTGGGCGGCCCACCTGGGCACCCTGCTGGCTCTCCTGCGCCGCCGCCCTCCCCCGTCTGGCACCGGAGTTCTCCGGCCCCCAGGCTCTGTTCCTGGCCTGCTACCGCGACCCCTATCTCCACAGCCTGCTGCCCCTGGACGACTGTCTCCTCTGTGCGCAACCTGTCCATGCGCCGCCCTGGGGACGGCGGCGGCCAGCTTCTCCCTTCCAGCGGCGCATGGGCCGCCGGGCCTTCGCCATTCTGCCCCTGGCGGCGCTCTCCGCCCTCTGCTTTCCCCTGCCCATGGGCTCCTTTGAATTCGGCGGGCCGGCGGAGTTCCTCCGCCCCTATCTCTACGACGGCATTTTCTACTCCGCGGACGGTCTGCCCTCTGTCCTGGGGCCCGTCCTGCTTTTGTCAGCCTGTGCGCCCTGGCCGCCTCCCCTGCCAGATTTTGAGGAGGGATCCCTATGAAGAATGAGTCCTGGTTTCCCTCGGCATCCCCTGGAAGCAGGAGCGGTTTCTGCTTTGACGGGCCTTCTCCCTGTCCGCCGGTGCCGGACTGGTGCTCTTCCTGTGCCAGTACCTCCCGGCCCGCCGGGCCCCTACGGCTACAACGGCACCATGGGGCCGGACGGCGCGATGGTGCGGGTGCCCTGCCCGGCACCCTGGTGCCCCTCCCCAGCCTGCTCTATGGGCCGCTGCTCTGTTTTCTGGCGCTGGCCCCTGGCCGGGGTGGCCGTCTACCATTTTCTCTGCCACTACCAGGGCGGCCGGAGCATCTACCGGATGCGGCTGCTCCCCCAGTTCGGAGAGCTGTGGCGGCGCTGCCTGTCCGCCCCCGCCCTGGCCCTGCTGCTGGGCGCGGCACTGACGGCCGCCGTCATCCTGCTGTGCGCACTGTGCTATTACCACCTGACACCTGCGGCCACCTGCCCCCGGAGCCCTGGGGAGGCCTGCCGCTGGGCTGGATTGGAGGCAACCATGCTTGAAGTGAGCCATGTATCCAAAAGTACGGGGCTGTCAGCAGGCCCTGGAGGATGTGAGCCTGTCCGTGGGGCCGGGGAGATCGTGGGTATCTTCGGCCCCAACGGCGCGGGCAAGACCACCCTGCTCAAGTGCATTCTGGGCCTGCTCCGGTACGGGAGCCGGTTCGGGTCACTCTGGACGGGCAGCCCATCACCCCCAAAACATCGCCCGCCTCTCCTTCGCCACTTGTGAGCATTCCTTCTTCCCGGCCTCACTGCCGCCGGGCACCGGGACTTCTGCGCCGGAACACTTCCCCGCCTTCCGGGCCGGCCGCTTCCAGATGCTGATGGACTTCTTCCGCCTGCCGGAAAGCGGGCCCTGCGCGGCTTCCACCGGGCAGAAGAACCAGTTTGAGGTGATTCTGGCCCTGTGTCAGGGGCGGACTACATTGGACCTCTCGCCGGCAACGACGTGTTCAACCGGGAGGACTTCTACAGGGTGCTGCTGGGTATCCTGGAGCCCACCGAGACCATCCTCCTGTCCACCCATCTGCTGGAGGAGGTGCAGCACTTCATCAGCCGGGCGGTGCTCCTCCGGTCGGGACGGATCGCCGGGACGTGACCACCGCCGCGCTGGGAGGAGCGGAGCCAGAGCCTGATGGACTATGTCCGGTCGGCCTGCGGCTATGAGCTCCGGCCGGGTGCTCCAGGCGCTGGAGCGGATGGACGGCGGAGGGGAGGAATAGCCATGCGGAAATCCCTGCTGCTCTTTGTCCTCCTGACCGCTCTGTCCGCCGGACTGCTGGCGGGGCCTGCGCCGTGCAGGCCGCCGGGAGGCGGTGGGTGTCCTACCGGGCGGAAATCCTAGCCGGGGACCCCGCGGCCGCCGACGGGGTGGAGCTCACCTGGGTGTCCACCTGCGGCTATCACCTGTTCTGGCACAGCACCTTTCCTGCCGCCGCGCCGGAGGAGGCCGAAACCCGCTTTTCCTACTCCGGCCAGAAGCAGAGCTGGATCATTGAGCTGGACGAGGATGTGCTGGGGCTCTCTCCCGGCCTGAATTTCCTGGATAGCGCCCAGTCCCTCCACCGGGCTGCGGCGCTGTGGGCGGAGCTCTCCGCCCAGACCTCTCCCCTGCCCGGAGACGAGACCTATACCGAACACAATGGTCTCATCAGTATTAAACGTGAGATCCAACTGGCCGATTATCTGACCGATTTTCTCTGCGGATCGTCTCGCGTACACAGCTTGGGCGGCTGACCGTGAGTTTGAACTTCCCAGTACGATACCTCCATCAACGCGGAGGAGCTGACCCGCCGTTTCGCGCCTATTTTCCCATTCCGGTGCCCGAAGGTCTTGCCATGGAGATCAGCATGACCCCGGACGCCTCCGGCCAGCTACTGAGCGCCCACTTTCTCACATTGGACAGCAGCCTGCTCACCCTTCAGGCGGACTGCGTGAGCACCGGGAGGGCGTCCTGTTTGCCCTCTGTGCCGGCGGCTCCATGGCCAAGGCTCTGGACGGCAGCGGAATTCCCGGCGGCTGGGGATCTACCGGCTCTCCCCGGCGGCGACCTGAGACCGTCTACTCCATCCCCAACGGAGGCCGGGCCATGGCCTTCTGGTCGGATGGGGACGGTACCCTTTCTTCTCACCGAGGAGAAGGGCGCGGTTCTTCTCACCCTGCTGGATGCAGCCACGCTCACCCCTGTTGCCACCCAGGAGCTCTTTCCCGCGGCGGAGGGCGCGCCCCACCCACAGGTGTTCCCACAGTCTGACGGCTCTTTCTGCCTCCTGTCCGCGGGCGACTTTCTGGCCGTGCTCAACCGTCGGAGCGGCGCATGGGTGGTGGACTTTACGGCGGACACCTCCCTCCAGTCCTCCCTGGGCTGTCCCTTGAGCACCCCTTCCTCCAGGCTCAGCCTGTGCTATGACGGAACCCGGCTGGCCATCACTGGCCCTTGTCCGAGCACGAAATCGGAATATTTCCTGGCAGTCTACACCGCCGACGGCCTGGAATACCTGGGGGGCTACACCTCCAGCCTGTACGGCAACCACCCCCGGACTGCTACCCCTGGGGCTCCTGGCAGGACGGAAGCTGCCGCTCCATCGCGCTGGAGCCCTCCCTCCCCGGCACGGAAACTGCCTCTTGACAAATTCCCTTCCCCGGCTAAAATAAGTGCAATTACATCCCAAACAGGCAATGATGGGAAGAAGGCGCGTCCCGTCCCGCTCAGAGAACCGGTGGTCGGTGCGAACCGGCGCGGGGAAGCGCGCGGATACTGAGCCCGGAGCCGCCCGTCCGAACCCCAGGCAGTAGGGCGGGCCGTCACGGCCACGTTACCGGCCGCGGCCTTGTTGAGGCCATGAGCGCCCCTTGGTGACAATGGGCGGAAGCAGGGTGGTACCGCGTAATTTTACGCCCCTGACCAGGAATTTGGTCAGGGGCGTTTTTTCGTACCCTGGCCCCAGTGAACAGGAGGAATTGTTATGAAGCCCGCACACGAGAAGTACATCCCCTTCGTCCCCCTCAAGATGGCCCGCCGCGCCTGGCCCGACAGGGAGCTGAAAGCGCCCCCCGTCTGGTGCTCGGTGGATCTGCGGGACGGCAACCAGGCCCTCATTGACCCCATGAACGTCCGGGAGAAGCTGGAGCTGTTTCACACCCTGGTGGACATCGGCGTCAAGGAGATCGAGGTGGGGTTCCCCTCCGCCTCCGAGACGGAGTACGAGTTCATCCGCACCCTGATCGAGGGTGGACACATCCCCGACGACGTGACCATTCAGGTGCTGGTACAGGCCAGAGAGCACCTCATCCGCCGCACCTTCGAGGCCATTGACGGGGCCAAGCATGTGATCTTCCACTTCTACAACTCCACCTCCACCCTCCAGCAGAAGGTGGTCTTCCACACCGACGTGGAGGGCGTAAAAAAGATCGCCGTGGACGCCGCCCGGCTCATCCGGGAGCTGAGCCAGCCCGCCCTCGACGCGGGGATGGATCTGCGGTACGAGTACTCCCGGAGTCCTTCATGGGCACCGAGATGGACGCCGCCGTAGAGATCTGCCAGGCGGTGATCGAGGCCATCGGTGCCACGCCGGAGCGCAAGGTGATCCTCAACCTCCCCACCACCGTGGAGAACTGTATGCCCAACTACTTCGCTGACGAAATTGAGTACTTTATCTCCAGGCTGCCCGGCCGGGACCGCGCCATTATCTCCCTGCACCCCCACAACGACCGGGGCGAGGGCGTGGCTACCGCTGAACTGGGCCTGCTGGCCGGGGCCGAGCGGGTGGAGGCCACCCTGTTCGGCAACGGCGAGCGCACCGGCAACGTGGACATGGTGACCCTGGCCCTCAACCTCTACACCCAGGGCGTGGACCCCAAGCTGGACTTCTCCGACATCAATAAAATCCGCGACGTGTACGAGCGGGTCACCAAGATGAAGATCGGCGAGCGGCAGCCCTGTGGGTGAGCTGGTGTTCACCGCCTTCTCCGGCTCCCACCAGGACGCCATCAACAAGGGCACCCGCTACATGGAGGAGAGCGGCACCGAGTACTGGGAGGTGCCCTATCTGCCCATCGATCCCGCCGACGTGGGCCGCCAGTACAGCCCATCATCCGCATCAACTCCCAGTCGGGCAAGGGCGGCTCCGCCTTCGTCATGCAGCACTCCTTCGGCTTCGATCTCCCCAGGCCATGCACCCCGAGTTCGGCCACATCGTCCAGGTGGAGACCGACCGGGTGGGCAAGGAGCTGAAGCCCAACGCCATTTACGACCTGTTCAAGGCCCATTACATCGACGCGGTAAAGCCCTATCAGCTGGTGCAGCACTCCTTCGCCGAGTTTACCGACGAGGAGGGCCACTCCACGTCACCTTCGCCGGCACCATCCGCCACACCGACACCGTGTTCCAGGTTCAGGGCTCCGGCAACGGCCCCATTGACGCCTTCTTCAACGCTATCCACGGCCAGAAGATGGACCGCTTCACCTTCATCGACTACAAGGAGCACGCCGTCAAGCAGGGCTCTGACTCCCAGGCTGTGGCCTACATCCACCTCCAGGACGAGAACGGCAGGGACTGGTTCGGCGTAGGCATGAGCCATAACATCAACCTGGCCCCTCAAGGGCATCCTCTCCGCCATCAACCGGGCCGTCAGCCACGACGGCAAATGAACGCCCGTCCCGTCTTGCATCCCCGGCCTAAACCAGCTATAATAGGAACAGTTTGACAGAAAAGAGGACGCGGACTATGGAACAGCAGCGGGAGGCCCTGCTCGGACAAATCTGGGCGGCCCAGGACGAGGCCTATGACCTGATGTATGAATACGACTCCCTCCCCACCGTTACGGGGCTCACATTCTCTATCAGTCGGAGGCCCATATCATCGACCTCATCGGTGAGCACCCGGAGATTACCGTCACCGAGCTGGCCGCCATTCTGAAAAGACTCCCAGCGCCTGCTCCCAGATCGTGCAAGCTGCGGGCCAAGGGCTGGGTGGAGCAGGTACGCAACGCAGAGAACAACCGGATTTATAATCTATACCTGACCGAGGCGGCAAACAGGTCTACCAGGCGCACGGCTTTCAACCAGTCCTGTCAGGAGGCCACCTTTCAATTGTTGAGCAATTTTCTCCCGAGGAGTTGGAACACCATCTGATGGTACAGCGGAAACTGAACGAGGCATATCAGGATGATGTGAGGCGGAGCCGGGATTATTTAGGATAGACACAAAGAAGCCGGGGTATGACCGCCCGGCTTCTTTGTTGTGGATAATCCACAAAACAAAAGCCAAATATTTATTCACTATAAAAGTATCTAAAATATATAAAAATTTTCTTGACTTATTTCTTATTTGTCATATTATAAAGATGCTTAATTATTAAGAAATTAGCAAATCACCAAAGAGGGAGATGTCAAATGGAAGCTGAAAAAAGTACGCAGAAACCTATGGAGAAGGTCGGCGGGATACTTCCACTGCTGGGAATGATCGCAGCAATCGTTGTCCTCTGCTTTACCGGAATGAGTTCCCTACAGAAACTTCTGGGGAGCAGGCTTCATGGCCATGGTCATTGGTCTGCTCGTGTTTAAGGATAAAACCGCTATGCGAAAGCAGTTATGAAAGGCTTTGCTAATCCGTCCTTCACCATGCTATTTCCCATTTTCATTGCGGCCGGTATCCTGTCACAGATCCTAACGGCCGCCCACCTGGTGGATGGCCTGGTCTATCTTGTGAGTCTGGTCAATATCCCACCTGCCATTATCCCTGCGTGACCTTCGTACTGTGTGCGGTAATGTCCACTGTGACGGGCAGCTCGGCGGCCGCCCTCTTGGCCACCGATGCCCATGCTGTTCCCAATGGGTGTGCAGATGGGCTGTCCCGCCGGCCTAGTCCTGGGTGCCATCTGTTCCGGCTCCGAGTTCGGTAATAACCTCTCCCCATTTCCGACGTGACCATCACCTCCTCCATCGGACAGGAGGTGGATATCATCGCCGCGGTGCGCACCCGTGTCTGGTACAGTCTGGCCGCAGGGATACCCGCCCTCATCCTGTTCTTTGTATTTGGTCTTGCAACAACCAAGGGGTTGATCTGGCCTCCCTAAGTGTGGACAGTTCCTCCTCCCTGGGCCTTATCTTTATCATCATTCCCATCCTGGTGGCCGTACTCATCCTGCGCAAGACAAACTTCTTGGTAGCCCTTGTGGTAGGCGATCTGCTGGGCATCATCCTGTTGCTGATCCTGGGCTATTCGGACGTGGCGAGCATCTTTGCCGCTGACGGCCTATTGGCCTCCGGTACCCTCAGCCTGATGGATGTTTTAGTCTTTATGGCCCTGATCTTCGTAGTACTCGCACTGACTGAGGAGGTGGGCGTGCTGGACAGTTTCAGACCTTTATGGTCAGACACGCCAAGACCCCAGAATGGCGGAAACGGTTTCCGGGTGTTCACCTGTATTTTCTGTGCGATCATTGGCAGCGGTATGTCCACGATCGCCTTTATCAGCCCCATCGTCCGCAACATCATGAAGCCCTTCCATATTGCCCGAACCCGCGCCGCCAACTATATCGCGGGCTTTGCCAGCGGCATCTCCTGGATGGTTCCCCACGGCGTCAACACCTTGACCGCACTGGCGGTTGCAATGGGAACCGGTGTTGTGGGCGATGACTTTACCATGTTGAATTTTATTCCCTACAACTTTTCTGTATTGGCCTGATTGTATACTGGGCCGCAATTTTGACTGGCATCGGTCAAAAAGACGAAGGAGGATTACAAAATGAAGTATGATTTCACCAGCATATTGGACCGCCGCGGAAGGATGCAGCGGCCTATGACAATGTGGGTGCCCATGTCATTGCGCCCGCAAGGGAAGGCTTTGATATAATCCCCATGTGGGTGGCAGATATGAACTTCCCTGTGGTCCCCACCATCACAGAGGCGATTATCGCCCGGGCTCAGCACCCTTCCTTCGGGTACTTCTTCCCACCGACAAATACTATGATTCCATCGTCCAGTGGCACGAGAAGCGCAACGGTGTCACTGGCCTAACCAAGGAGCACATCGGCTATGAAAACGGCGTGCTGGGTGGTGTGGTCAGCGCACTCAATGTACTCTGCTCCAGGGTGACAACGTGCTGGTTCACTCCCCACCTACAGCGGCTTTACATCCTGTCTGACCAATGCCGGGTATTCCATCGTCCTCTCTCCACTGGTTCAGGACGAGCAAGGCATTTGGCGCATGGACTTCGAGGACATGGAGAAGAAGATCGTGCAACCACATTCACACCGCACTATTCTGCTCCCCACAACCCACAGGCCGGGTCTGGGAGCGTTGGGAGCTGGAGAAGGCCATGGAGATCTTCCAGCGGCATGGTGTCTATGTTATCTCGGACGGATCTGGTCTGATATCATCCGCCCCGGTCAGAAGCACATCCCCACACAGATGGTCAACAGCTACGCCAAGGAGCACACAGTGGCCCTCTATGCTCCCTCCAAGACGTTCAATCTGGCGGGCCTGATCGGGTCTTACCACATCATCTACAGCAAGTGGCTCCGGATCGGGTGGATAAGGAGAGCTCCTTGTGCCACTACAACGAGATAAACGTACTTTCCATGCACGCCCTGATCGGCGCCTACAAGCCGGAGGGCTACGAGTGGGTGGATGAGTTGAACCAGGTACTCGCGAATAATGTGGACTTCGCCTGCGAACACATTTGGGAGCAATACAAAGGTATTCAGGTCACCAAGCCTCAGGGCACTTATATGCTTTTCCTCGACTGCACCAAATGGTGTGAAGCACATGGGAAGACCATTGAAGAGCTGCAAAAGGCTGGCTCTGATGTAGGGGTAGCTTGGCAGGATGGCCGCCGTTTTCACGGCCCTGCCACATCCGCATGAATCTTGCCCTCCCCTCTCCCGTGTTCAGGAGGCCTTTGCCCGCCTGGACAAGTATGTATTCAACGCCTGATAGATACAGAGGCGGCGCCGGTTCCCATATGGAACCGGCGCCGCTCAGCTGTCGAGGTCTTTTCGACAGGCTGTTGAACTTTGAAACTTCAGAAAAGTTTCAAAGTTGTTTGATCAACGCGAAGGGAACCCTGACGGTTCCCTTTCACACTATCCTTCCCTCCGAATCCTTCGGCAGGAGGGGTTATCGACAGCCTCGGCGGCGGTCCCACATGGGACCGCCGCCGCCTTATATTTTAGTTACCGCCGAACTCGTGGAAGAAGCGGTCGTGGATGACCTGCACTGCCCGGTCGGCCTCGTTGATATCCACCAGGACGGACACCTTGATCTCGCTGGTGGAGATCATGCTGATATTGATGCCCGCGTTGTACAGGGCCTCAAACATTTGGCCGCCACGCCGGGGTTGTGGACCATGCCCGCTCCCACGATGGAGACCTTGGCAATTTTGTCGTTGACATCCACATGGTCGAACTGAAGGAAATCCCTGTGCTCATCCAGGGCTGCTTGCAGCGCTCCACATCCTGAATGCTCACGGTGAAGCTGATATCCTTAGTATTATTGCGGCCGATGGACTGGAGTATGAGGTCCACATTGATCCGCTCCTTGGCCAGCAGGGAGAAGATCTTGAAAGCGATGCCCGGCTCGTCGGCCAGCCCCACCACGGCCACACGGGCCACATTTTTATCGCAGGCTACGCCGCTGACGTGCAGTTTTTCCATGGTTTTTGCAACCTCCTTGACTTTGGTGCCGGGCTTGCCGGAAAAGCTGGAGAGGACCTCCAGGTTGACGCCGTAGCGCTTGGCCATCTCCACCGAACGGTTGTGGAGCACCTGGGCGCCCAGGGTGGCCAGCTCCAGCATCTCGTCGTAGGTGATCTCCTCCAGCTTCCGCGCCCCTTTGACGTGGCGGGGATCTGCGGTGTAGACGCCGTCCACGTCGGTATAAATCTGGCAGAGATCCGCGTGGAGCACAGCGGCCAGGGCCACCGCCGAGGTATCGGAGCCGCCCCGGCCCAGGGTGGTGATATCCTCATACTTGTTGAGGCCCTGGAAGCCGGTGACGATGACAATGGTGTTCTTGTCCAGCTCGGCCAGCACCCGCTCCGTATCGATGCGCTTGATGCGGGCGTCGCCATAGGAGGAGTTGGTGCGGAAGCCCGCCTGCCAGCCCGTCAGGGAGACCACCGGGTAGCCCATGGCCTCGATGGCCATGGCGCACAGGGAGCAGGAGATCTGCTCACCGGTGGACAGCAGCATATCCATCTCCCGCTTGGAGGCGTTGGGGTTGATCTCCGCGGCCTTGGCAATCAGATCATCCGTGGTGTCGCCCTGGGCGGAGAGGACCGCCACGACCCGGTGGCCCCGGCGGTAGGTCTCGGTTATGATGCGGGCCACGTTGCGGATGCGGTCGGCATCCGCGACGGAGCTGCCGCCGAATTTTTGAACGATGAGTCCCATTGGTATATGTACCCCCTAAATCAGGAATATCCGTCCGTCGCGGAGGAGGCGCGCTCCTCCGCGACATTCTATGCGCTCAGTCCAGCACCCGGAACATGGAGCCGGGCGTCATACCCGTCAGCCGGGCCTCCAGGGCAGCCCGGGTCATGGGCGGGGTGACCAGCGCGAACTCGTCCGCCGGCGCTCCGGGGCGGCTCAGCCGGGTACTGTCCGGGAAGGCGGCCTCCGCCGCCTGTACCCCGGTCCCCCGGAGGTACCAGCGGCTCTCCAGCCCGTCGGGCGGCACCGCCGTATCGTCCCCGCCCTCGGCCCAGAACATCCGCTTCTTCTCGTCCCGGTGCTTGGCCGCGTCGATCACGTCGGCCACCACGGCGGAGGCGGTGGGCAGCTTGCCCGCCCCCCGGCCGTAGAACATCACATCGCCGATGGCGTTGCCCCGTACGGCGATGGCGTTGAATACATCCTCCACACCGGAGAGGGGGTTCTCCCGGTCCACCAGGTGTGGGGCCACATAGGCGCACACCTTCCCGTCGGTCCGGCGAATAGCCCGCCCCAGCAGCTTGAGCTTCTTTCCACAGGAGTCGGCATAGGCCACGTCGGCCAGGGTGACGCCGGTGATGCCCTCCGTGGGCACCTGCCGGGGGTAAATATGCCGCCCGAAAGCCAGGGAGGCCAGAATGCAGATCTTCCGGCAGGCGTCGTGGCCCTCAATGTCGGCGGTGGGGTCCTGCTCGGCGTAGCCGTTGGCCTGAGCCTCCCTCAGAGCGTCGTCAAAGCTCAGCCCCGCCCGGATCATACGGGTGAGGATATAGTTGGTCGTACCGTTGAGGATACCGGTGATCTCCTCGATCTCGTTGGCGGCCAGGCACTGGTTCAGGGGGCGGATGATGGGGATGCCGCCGCCCACACTGGCTTCAAACAGATAGCTGACACCCCTTCTCCTGGGCCAGCCGCAGCAGCTCGCAGCCGTGCTCCGCCACCAGCTCCTTGTTGGAGGTAATGACACTCTTTGCCCGCCTGCAGGGCCCGGCGGGTGAAATCCAGCGCCGCCTTGGCCCCGCCGATGGTTTCCACCACGATGGACACCTCAGGGTCCTGCTCAATCACGGAAAAATCGTGCACCACCTTGCCTGCAAAGGGGCTGTCTGGGAAATCCCGCACATCCAGAATATATTTCAGGCGGATCAGATCATCCACCTTGCCCTCGATGTGCCGCTCGTTGGTGTCCAGCACTTCAGCCACACCGGAGCCCACCACGCCAAATCCTAAAATTGCCACGTTCACCATTCTGTCTTCCTCCTGTCCGGGCCGTCAGCCCGCCAAAATCTCACAGCGCAGGACTCCCTCTATCTCCAGGGCCTGGTTCAGTAACTCCTCCAGCGCGATGCGCAGCCCCGAGGTCTCCGCCCCCACCGTCACCGCAGCACAGCCGTTGCTTGGTATGGACTGGTTGATAGTGAGAATATTCCCACCCGTCTGGGCAAAGATATTCAAGACGGCGGACAGCACCCCTGGTTCGTCCTTGAGCAGGAACTGAAAGGTGACGATCCGCCCATGCAGCATGTCATTGAAGGGCCGCACCGCATCCTTGTATTTATAAAATGCGCTGCGGCTGATGCCCACCCGCCGGGTGGCCAAGTGGACCGTGTCCACCTCGCCGGTTTCCAACAGCCGCTTGGCCTCCGCCACCTTCAGAAAAATCTCTGGCAGTGCGCTGGACTCCACGATGAAATAACTGGGTGACTTACCCATTCTATGTACCTCCCGCCCATATGTCCACGTGAGAAAGCCATTTGTTTATCCTTTGTGGTCTATTGTAGCACACCCTCCCGCCCGCCGCAAGGGCAAAGCCCCTGCCAACTCTGCCGATTTCTGCCGATCCGCCCATGCCGTTTTTGTGTATTCTCACCGATTTTCAGGAGAGGAGGCTGTCTTTTGCCGGAAAACAGACACCTGCGCTTTCTGCTCCGCCTGCTCTATGCCGCCCTGGCCCTGGCCGGATTGTGGCTGGCCCTGCGCTTTCTCCTCCCCTGGCTGCTCCCCTTCCTGCTGGCCTTCGGCCTTGCCGCCCTGCTGGAGCCCGCCGTACGCCTTCTGATGGAGCGCCTGCACCTGCCCCGGCGGGGCGCCGCCGCACTGTGTACCGCGGCTCTCACCGCCGCTGTTCTGGGAGGGCTGGCGCTGGTGGTATGGCGGGTAGGCTACGAACTCTCCCTGCTGTTGGGCCGCCTGCCCACCCTGCTGGCCGGGCTGCCCACGCTGGCCGACGGGCTGGAGCGCTGGGCCTACCGGTTCCTCATCGCCCTGCCCGTTCAGTTCCAAACCCTGGCCCGTGATGCCCTGGAGGGCCTTCTGGAGCAGGGCATTGCCCTGCCCAACCGCTTTTATGACGCCCTGGCCGGGGCGGTGACAGGGCTGGCTTCGGCCCTTCCCGCCGCCGCTCTTTTCCTCTTTACGACAGTTTTGGCCACCTATTTCACCAGCGCAGGCCGTCCCGCTCTGCTGGACGGCCTGCGCCGCCGCCTTCCCCCGCCGTGGCGGACACGGCTGGGCCGGGTGGCCGGCGGTCTGAGGGAGGCGCTGGGCGGCTGGCTGAAAGCCCAGGGCCTGCTGATGCTGATCACCTTCGGCGAGCTCGCCGCCGGTTTCCTGCTGCTGCGGGTGGAGCTGTCCCTCCTTCTGGCCGGACTTGTGGCTCTGGTGGACGCCCTGCCGGTCTTCGGTACAGGCACCGTACTGCTGCCCTGGGCAGTGCTCGCCCTGTTGGGGGGCGACGTGCGGATGAGCGTGGGCCTGCTTGTGCTTTACTCCGTTATCTCTCTCGTGCGAAGCCTGCTGGAGCCCCGTCTGGTGGGGGCGCGGGTGGGGCTCCCTCCCCTGGCTGCCCTGGTCTGCATGTATGTGGGCTTTCAGGCGCTCGGAGTTCTTGGAATGCTTCTCGCCCCACTGGCCGCCGTGCTGGCCCGGCAGCTCTGGGATTCCGGCCTCCTGCACAGCCTGTTCGGACCTTAAGCAAACAGCCCGCGGCACATGCCGCGGGCTGTTTGTTTCTTTATTTCGTACCATCCGCCGGGATATAGGGCTCGTCCGGGGGCGTCTCCACCGGCGTGGGTACGGGAGACGGTGTGGGGCTTGTGCTGGTCTCGGGTGGATTGGGCTGGCCGCTCTCCCCGGGAGACGGGGTCTCAGACGGCTGTCCCGCGTTGGGCCAGGTGGCCGGGTTCTCCGGGTCAAAATTCTCGTACCTGGGGTCGTTGACCGGCGGCCAGGTGGAGGGATCACTGATCACAAAGCTGTTGGGATCATACTCCTCCGGCTCCTGGGGCTGGGGCGCGGTGGTGTGGACGTCACAGGTCCCCTGGGCCTCCAGGAAGCTGTAGAGGTAACTGCTGTCCTTGGCGGCGGCCCCGCCCACGCTCTCCCGGCTGTAATCCAGGATGCCGATGGTCTTGACCGTGCCCTCCGTGACTCCTGCGCCCTCGTCGGCCTGCCGGGGACAAAACTCTCCCGCCAGATGATACAGGCCCTCAATCGCCGTGCCGTCGCCGCCCAGCACCGGGCTGCCGGTGCAAACCTCCACCTCCTTGTGGAGACTACAGGTTTCGGCGGGCACGTCGTCGCTGAACAAGGTGAAGGTGCGGGCCCGGCTGCCTCTGGGATCGTTCAGGCAGGCCTCAGTGGCCCGCAGGCCACTGTCCATGCAGATGCTGACGCTCTTCTGTTCACTGCCGGCGGCCGGGAAGGACTTGTTCTCCAGCCCCTCATGGATGGGGGCCATGACCTTCTTCCACATGGACACAGCCGGGTTATTGCTGGAGCTGATGCGCTCCGGGTTGTTATAGCCCACCCAGACCGCGGCGGTATAGTAGGGAGTATAGCCCACAAACCACTTATCGTTATTGGAGTTGGTGGTGCCGGTCTTGCCGGCCACCGTCATACCTGAGAGCTGGGCCCCGGTGCCGGTTGCCCCGCCGAATTTCCCTGTAACCACATTTTTCAGCATGTCGTTAATATACCAGGTGGTCTCCTCGGAGAGAACCGCCTCGGGCTGATTCTGGGTATTGTCCAGCAGAACCTCCTCCGTGCCGTCGTCCAGCACACGGGTGACCTTGGTGTAGGTGCGGGGCTCCACATACAGGCCGTTGCGTGGGAACACGGAGTAGGCGGCGGCCATGTCTACCACACTCACGCCGTCGGTGAGGCCGCCCAGAGCGAGCTGGCTGGCCCCCAGGTCGTTCATCACCTGTCCGTTGACGGTGCGGCCGTCCTCCAGATCGATATGGAACTTCTCCTCCATGAACTGGAAGGAATTCTTCACACCCAGGTTCTGTAGGGTGCGCACGGCCACCGGGTTGGAGGACACCTCCAGCGCCGCCGCTACGGTCATCCTCCCCCGGTAGGTCTGGGGGTTGTTCAGCGGCCAGGCCTTGCCGCTGAGGAGCTGCACCGGATAGTCGTCAAAAGCGGATGCAGGACTGATCACCCCGCTCTCCAGAGCGGGCGCATAGACGCTCAGCGGCTTGATGGAGGAGCCCGGCTGCCGCAGGGAGCGGCTGGCGTAGTTCCAGCCCCGGTTGCTGCTCTTTTCGCCTAGGGCGCCGGCCAGCCCAACGATGTTGCCCTGGGGGTCAATGATTACGATGGCCGACTGGATCGCCTGCCCCGACTTGCTGGTGAGCTGAAGGTTGCTGCGGTCGGAGTAGACCGACTCCACGATGGACTGGATCTCCGGGTCCACACAGGCGTAAATATTCAGTCCGCCGGAGGTGACCATGTCGGAGGCCACCTGCTCGGAGTAGCCGTACTTCTCTATGAGGTCGTTCATCACGTCGGTGATGACCTGCTCGTCATACCAGTTGTAGATGGTGGCGGGCCTGGCCTCATCGGTGCTCCGTTCCAGATGGGAGGCCAGATCATCAATTTCGGCCATGGCCTCGTCGTACTCGGACTGGTTGATGCTCCCCAGCTCCAGCATCTTGCCCAGAACCAGCGTTGCGCGGTACTGGTTGTTCTCCAGATAGCGGTAGGGATTGTAGGCCGAGGGGTTGTTGGTGATGGAGATCAGGCTGGCGCACTCGGCCAGATCCAGCTCCGACAGCTCCTTGCCGAAGTAGTTCTGGGCCGCCGTGGCCACGCCGTAGCAGCCCTCTCCCAGGTAAATATAGTTGAGGTACCACTCCAGAATCTGCTCCTTGGAGTAGGTCTTGTCAAAGTCCAAGGCGGTGAAAGATCTCCAGAATCTTCCGTTTTACCGTCACATCGTCGTACTGGGTGGCATTCTTGATGAGCTGCTGGGTGATGGTGGAGCCGCCCTGAATATCGCCGCCGGTGAACATGAGCAGCACCCCCTTGAGGGTACGCTTCCAGTTGACGCCGTGGTGCTTCCAGAACGTCTCGTCCTCGATGGCCACGGTGGCGTTGATCAGATTATCTGGGATCTCCTCAAAGTCGACCAGTTGGCGGTTTTCTGTTCCATGGAGGGACAGGTGCTCCACATATTCCCCCGTAGTGGAATCCTTATAATAAATCGTACTGGTCTGGTTCATGACGAAATTGGCCTCCAGATGGGCCTGCGGGATGATGACCGTCTTGATGTAGACCGCGGCAAAGCAGAGCAGGATAGCCCCCGTGATCACGCAGATCAGGAGGAAGGTGCCCAGCACCTTCCCTACCGTGCCCGCAACCACCGCAGCCGTGGACGGCCGCCTCCGCTTCCTGCCCCGGTTCGGATTGGAGCCCTGATTGGATGTTGACGCCAAAATGACACCTCCGTTTTTCGGTGGAACACGTATGCTTGCAGGATCGCCTCATCACATGCGGCGATTGCTGATATTATAGCATATTCCTCCAGCTTGTCCACCCTAATTCTTTCCAATAAAGGATGAATATAGGCTTCGTCAAAAATTTGGCAGATCCCACTCTTGCATTTTTGGGCGCAACAGGCTACAATAAGAGACGAAGAAAAGGAAGGTATGGTGCCCAATATGAGTGAAGAATTTGGCCCTGATTTCATCACCGTCACTGATGAGGACGGCAATGAATTTGAGCTGGAGCATCTGGACACACTAGAGTACAACGGCCAGACCTACATGGCCTTTTTCCCGGCCGTGGAGGGGAAAGAGGACGGCTCTGTAGAGGATGTGGATCTGGATGAGGAATACGGCCTGGTGATCCTCAAGGTGATCGAGGCAGACGGCGAGGAACAGCTCTCCACCCTGGACAGTGAGGAGGAGCTGGAGCTGGTGTATCAGCAGTTTATGGAGTCCCTCTTCGCGGAGGAGGACGGCTCGGACGCATAATTTTTTCCTGCTCGGTGCGTGACGGGTTTTATTTAAACCCACATCTCTGAAACGGGATGCCCACCTCATGGCGTGGACTGCAGGCCTCCCGGCGCCCCTCCGGGGGACGGCTGGAAGTTGGAAGCAACGAAGCGACATGGAGGCAACCCACCTGCCACTTTGTGCAGGTTTTAAATGGATCCGCACGGCCAGAGCGGGGCCCCCACGAAACGCTGTTTCGTGGGGTTTTTCTTATTTCCGGCATTTGAACAAAGTGTAAAACCTGTTTTCGCTCTTGAAAGAGTGCGGCATTTCCTGTATAATGTCAGAATGTCTATAGCCAGGCCCCCTGCTCCCGCGGGGGGACACTTATGAGAGGACTGAAGCTACAAATGAGCGCATCCAGAGAAAAGAAATCGCGCCAGAGCGACCCGACACAGGGCCTGACTCAAAAGGAGAGGAAGGAGCTCCAGGAGCAGCAGGCCGCCAAGCGCAAGGCCGTTGTCTATACGGTCATCGGCGTCATTGTTGCCGTGCTGGTGGCCGCCCTGCTGATCTGGCACTCCGGCATCTTCCAGCGCGGCAAGACCGCTCTGACGGTGGGCGGCCGCGATTACTCCGTCACCGATGTCAACTATTATTTCACCTATTATATGAATCAGGCATACAGCACCAGCGGCGGCGCTTTTGATCCCAGCAAGGATCTCCGAACCCAGTATACGGACGAGGAACAGACCAAGAGCTACTTTGACCAGTTCCTGGACAGTACCATTGAGCAGTTGAAGAAGATTTCTGCCCTGGAGACCGCCGCCTCTGAGGCCGGCTACACCCTGTCCGACGATGACAAGGCCTATGTGGATGAGGCCATCTCCTCCACCAAAAAGGCTGCCGAGTCCTACGGCTATGCCTATGACGGCTATCTGAAGGCCATGTACGGCAAGTATATGACCCCCTCCGCCTTCAAGACCTGTGTGGAGCGGGAAGCTCTGGTGAACGGTTACCAGAGCGCCTACGCCGACAGCCTGGGCATTACCGACGAGGACATTCAGGCCTACTATGAGGAGAATGCCTCCACGCTGGACACCTACGACTACCGCTATATCTATCTCAGCGGCAAGGCCGCGTCCACCACCGACGAGGACGGCAACACGGTGGAGCCCACTGAAGAGGAGACGAAGGCCGCCATGGAGGCTGCCAAGGCCAAGGCCGACGCGTTTGTGGCTGCGGTGAATTCCTCCGATGACAAGGAAACTGCCTTTGCCGAGCTGGCCCCCGACTATGTGTCTGAGGACGACAAGGAGGACTATGAGGCGGATCCCGACGCCTCCCTGCACACCGGCACGGTGGGCAGCAGCCTCTCCTATCAGAGCTTTGGCAAGTGGCTGATGGATGACAGCCGCGCCAACGGCGATGTGGGCGTGGTGGAGTCCAGCTCCGGCTACTACGCCGTCATGCTGTTGAACCGCTACCGGGATGAGACTGCCACTGCTGACATCCGCCACATCCTCATCAAGGCCGAGGTGGCCGATGCCGATGACCCCGCCACCGAGGACGTGGACGAGAGCAAGGTGCCCACTCAGGAGGCCCTGGACGCCGCCAAGGCCGAGGCCGAGGACATCCTGGCCCAGTGGGAGGCGGGCGACAAGACTGCCGAGTCCTTCGGCGCGCTGGCCGAGGAATACTCCGACGATCCCGGCTCCAACACCAACGGCGGCCTGTATGAGCAGGTCGCGCCCGGCGTGATGTTCGAGGGCTTCAACGACTGGATCTTTGCCGACGGCCGCGCCATCGGCGACACCGGTCTGGTGGAGAATCCCCAGGACGGCCAGCAGGGCTGGCACATCATCTACCTGGAGGGCTGGGACGAGCCCGTCTGGAAGCTCACCGGCAAGAACGCGCTGACCAACGAGAAGCTGAACACCTGGCTGGAGGGCCTGACGGAAAACATGGAGGCCACCCAGGGCGCCGGCGTCAAGTACCTCGGCGAGTAAGAGACATCATGGGACAGGCGGGCGGAGCGCTGCTCCGTCCGCCTGTTTTTGGAAAGGGATGAACTGCATGGACGAGAGGTTTCTCCGCACAGAGATGCTTTTGGGCCCCCAGGCCATGGAGCGCCTGGCTGCCGCCCACGTAGCCGTGTTCGGTCTGGGCGGCGTGGGAAGCTGGTGCGCCGAGGCCCTGGCCCGCTCCGGCGTGGGCGCCCTCACGCTGGTGGACCACGACACGGTGGGTCTGACCAACCTGAACCGCCAGGTGGAGGCCACCCGCTCCACCCTGGGCCAGCCCAAGGCCCAGGCCATGGCCGACCGTATCCGCGACATCAATCCGGACTGCCGCCTCACCATACGGGCGGAGAAGTATGAGGCGGGGCGGCGGGAGGACTTCTTCGACCAGCCGCTGGACTACATTGTGGACTGCATCGACCTGGTGTCCTGCAAACTGGATTTGATCGAGACCGCCCTCACCCGGGGCGTCCCCATCGTCTCCTCCCTGGGCACAGGCAACAAGCTGGACCCCGGCCTGTTCCGTATCACCGACCTGTCGAAAACCGAGGGCTGCCCCCTGGCCCGGGTGGTACGCAAGGAGCTGCGCGCCCGCGGCATCCTCCACCACCGGGTCCTCTGGTCGCCGGAGGAGCCGAAGGCCGCCCTCCAGCGGGAGGCGCCGCCCCCCGGCCGCCGCTCCGTCCCCGGCAGCGTGGCCTGGGTGCCTCCGGTGGCCGGGCTCATGCTGGCCGGAGAAGTGGTCCTGTCCCTTGCCGGGCTGCACGTATAAAGAACATCCCTCCATTGGTAAACTAAAGCCAATGGAGGGATGTTTTTTGACGCAGAAAAAAGGCTCCCGGCTCCGCAGCGCGGCGGCTGGCGGAGCGGCCGGGCTGGCCAACGGCTTTTTCGGGGGCGGTGGGGGGATGCTGCTGGTGCCCCTCCTCACCCGCTGGTGTGGACTGGAGCAGCGCCGCGCCTTCGCCACGTCCATCGCCATTATCCTCCCCCTGTGCGCACTCTCGTCCGTCATCTACTGGGTTCGGGGCGGACTGGACTTTGGGCTGGCCCTCCCCTATCTGGCCGGCGGCCTGCTGGGCGGCTTCGTGGGTGGAAGGGTATTCAAGAAGCTGAATATGGTCTGGCTCCGCCGCGCCTTTGCCCTGCTTATCCTCTACGGCGGCGTCAAGGCGCTGTTCTTCTGATGGCTTGGCCCATCTCCCTCCTGGCCGGCGCCGTCACCGGCGTGCTCTCCGGCTTCGGAATCGGCGGCGGCACCCTGCTGCTCATCTATATGACTGCCTTTGCCGGGGTACCCCAGAATCTGGCCCAGGGCGTCAACCTGCTCTACTTTCTTCCCACTGCCGCCACCGCCCTGCCCGCCCACATCAAAAATGGCTATATCGACCGTCAGACCGTCTGGCCCGCCGTCCTGGCCGGGCTGGCGGGCACCGCTCTGGCCGCCTGGGCCGCCACCGGCCTGGATGTGGAGCTGCTCCACCGCTGCTTCGGCGGTTTCCTGATCGTGGTGGGGCTGCGGGAGCTGTTCAGCCGCTCGTAGGGATATCCATACGAACCATGTAGGGGCGGCCACAAGGTTCGCCCCTTCATCCGCCCCGCCGCCTGAAGGTCAGATATCCCTCCAGAATCAGCGTCGCCGCCACCGCGTCCCTCCCATCCGGCCATGCCGGATGGGAACCCTGATGCCTTTTGGCATGCTCGGGGCAAGTGAATTGCCCCTGCGCCAAGATTTTGCTCCGCAAAATACTTGTATGGCGCAAGCGCCGCCCCGCTGCGCGGGAAACCGTGGACGCCTCTTTTACTCACAGCCGCTCCGCCGCCTGAAGGTCAGATATCCCTCCAGAATCAGCGTCGCCGCCACCGCGTCCACGGTTTTCTTATGCTGCTTCATCCGCTTGCCCGAGGCATGGAGGATGCCGTGGGCCTCCACCGTGGTGCGGCGCTCATCCCAGAGCACCGGCTTGAGGCCGCAGACCTCCTCCAGCCGGGCGGCAAAGGCCCGGTAGAGCTCGGCCCGGGGGCCTTCAGTGCCGTCCATATTCCGGGGGAAGCCCATTACCAGCTCGTCCACACTGTGCTCTTTCGCAAGGCGGGCCAGCTCCTCCGCCACCACCCCCTCCTTCCGGCTCTGGATCACCGTGGTGTAGCCGGCCAGCAGGCCGGTGGGATCGGAGATTGCCACTCCGGTGCGGGCATCGCCGTAATCGATGGCCATAATACGCAAATCTACCACTCCTTTTCCGTACCACTATAGCGTACTTTTTGGGAAAAAACAAGGAAAAAGCGCTTGACTTCCCATATGAGCTGTGATAGACTTGATACACCTATGAAAAAGGGCTCTTTTTTTGTGCGCATTTTTACGGTGTGATGACGTACAAAACCCTTCCCTCACTGTGAGGACATAGGGAGGCAAGCATGCCGAATCCGCACCGTGACGTAACATAGTGGGCGCAGTCTATGCGCCTTTACGTTGCTGGATTCGGCCCAAGGGCTGTGTCCAGCTTTTTTGCTGCGCGCGGTCAAACAATGAAGGAGGTGCCGAACATGGCGAAGGCCGGCAACCGGGTGAAGATCACTCTGCGCTGCTCCGAGTGCAAGCAGCGGAACTACAACACCAACAAGAACAAGAAGAACACTCCCGACCGTCTGGAATTGAACAAGTACTGCCCCTTCTGCAGGAAGCACACGGTTCATAACGAAACCAAGTAATGAGTGCTGCTATGGCTCAGAAGAAAGAAGGGTTAAACGGAATGTCTGAAAACGAGAAGCTCGAGCAGGCCGCCGACCAGGCTGCCGACAAGCCCGCGAAAACCGATAAGAAAAAGGACGTCAAGGCTGACAAGAAGAAGCCCGGCGTGTTCGCTCGCATCGGCAAGTGGTTCAAGGATATGAGGAGCGAGCTGAAGAAGGTCCAGTGGCCCACCCGCAAGCAGACCGTCAACAACACCGTCATCGTGATCATCTGCTGCATTATCGTTGGCATCTGTATCTGGCTGTTCGATGCCCTCGCCGGCGCCGTGATTACCGCCCTGCTGGATCTCTTTGGTAAGGGTTAAGGTGCGACATGGCTGACAATGCGAAGTGGTATGTGGTTCATACCTATTCCGGCTATGAGAACACCGTGGCCGCCAGTATCGAGAAGGCCGTGGAGAACCGCGGCCTGCGCGACCTGATTCAGGAGGTCAGCATCCCCCTGGAGACGGTCACCGAGATCACGGATAACGGCCCAAAAACCGTGGAGCGCAAGGTCTTCCCCGGCTACGTGCTGGTGAAGATGGTGATGACCGACGACACGTGGCATCTGGTGCGCAACATCCGCGGCGCAACCGGCTTTGTCGGCTCCGGCAACAAGGCCATCCCCCTGACGGACGAGGAGATCGCCGCCCTGGGCGTGGAAAAGCGCGAGGTGGTGGTCGGCTATCAGGTGGGCGACAACGTCAAAATCACCGACGGTGCTCTGGAGTCCTTCCTGGGCACGGTCGAGGAGATCGACCTGGACCGCAGCAAGGTCCGGGTGGTGGTCTCCATGTTCGGCCGCGAAACCCCCGTCGAGCTTGAGCTGGACCAGGTAGAACCTGTCCAGGACTGAGCTCCGGGCCGGGCGGCCCATTCCCCGCACGTGGGAGGGACTGCACCGCAGTTCCGCTTCCAACCACATTTATCGTAGGAGGTGCTGTTTCAAATGGCACAGAAAATTACTGGTTATGTGAAACTTCAGATTCCCGCGGGCAAGGCGACTCCCGCGCCCCCCGTCGGTCCCGCCCTCGGTCAGCACGGCATCAACATCGCCGCGTTCACCAAGGAGTTCAACGAGCGCACCAAAAACGACGTGGGCCTGATCATCCCCGTGGTGATCACCGTCTACGCCGACCGCTCCTTTACCTTCATCACCAAGACTCCCCCCGCCGCCGTTCTCATCAAGAAGGCGTGCAACATCGAGTCCGGCTCCGGTGTGCCCAACAAGACCAAGGTGGCCACCATCAGCAAGGAGGATGTCCGCAAGATCGCCGAGACCAAGATGCCTGACCTGAACGCGGCCAGCATCGAGGCGGCCATGAGCATGATCGCCGGCACCGCCCGCTCCATGGGCATCGTCGTGGGCGACTAAGGCGAAGGAGGGAAAGAGCAATGTTTAGAGGCAAGAAATACCAGGAGAGCGCCAAGCTGATCGACAAGGCCGCTCTGTATGATACCGCTGAGGCCATGGAGCTGGTCGTGAAGACCGCCCCCGCCAAGTTTGACGAGACTGTCGAGCTCCACGTGAAGCTGGGCGTTGACTCCCGTCACGCCGACCAGCAGGTGCGCGGCGCCATCGTCCTCCCCCACGGCACCGGCAAGACCCAGCGCGTGCTGGTCTTCGCCAAGGGCGACAAGGCCGAGGCCGCCAAGGCCGCCGGCGCCGACTTCGTGGGCGAGATGGACCTGGTGGAGAAAATTCAGAAGGAGAACTGGTTCGACTATGACGTGGTCGTGGCTTCTCCCGACATGATGGGCGTTGTGGGCCGTCTGGGTAAGGTCCTGGGTCCCAAGGGCCTGATGCCCTCCCCCAAGGCTGGCACCGTCACCCCCGACGTGGCCAAGGCCGTCACCGAGATCAAGGCTGGTAAGGTGGAGTACCGTCTGGACAAGACCAACATCATCCACTGCCCCATCGGCAAGGTCTCCTTCGGCGCCGAGAAGCTCACCGAGAACTTCAACGCTCTGATGGGTGCCATTGTCAAGGCTAAGCCTTCCGCCGCCAAGGGTCAGTACATCCGCTCCTGCGTGTGTGCTTCCACCATGGGCCCCGGCGTGAAGATCAATTCCGCGAAGCTGATGTAACAAGAAGCGCGGGGGCCCGTGGAGCAGCTGCACAGCGCACCCCGCAGACGAAAAAGCAGTTGCGCCGCAGGCGCAAGGTGTTTTTCGCGGAGGGGTAAGCAGTGTGGTGTCGCGCAGCCGCCGCAGCGTGACAAGAAGCGCGTAGGGTAGGCGCATAGGGGAGCTAAGAGGCCATGGAGGCGAAAAAACAGGCTGGGCGAAGCCCAGCGGCATGTTTCGCGGAATGGCCGCTTAGCGACCCGACCATGCGCCCAACCCGCAGCGTGACAGCGTCGCCGCAAGCTCCAGATCCTTCGCTTCGCCGCCAGCGGCAAAGCTCACTCCTTCCGCTGCGGCTCCTTTTCCCCACGCGAACCGCTTCGCTGGGTTCGCGTGGGGGCCTCGAGGGTGAGAGAGCAACGGAAGCGGGACGAGTTCGCCGTAGCGGCGGATACGGGCCGACAGGCCCCGCAAAAAAATGTCATTTTCGGACAGGTTGTGCTTGACACAGCCTGTCCGGGATGATATACTATTAACCGTGTTCAAAGACAGCAGGTGGGCGCAAGCCGGAAATCCTGCCGAGAATGCAGCCACAACGGGATAAAATTCTTTGTGCTGTTTTCGCCTGCTTTGAATGCGAAAACAGCTTTTTTGTTGCGTCTGCATCGGAAAAGTTGGACTCAATCTCAACGGAGGTGAATTCCAAATGCCTAACGCAAAGGTTCTCAGCGAGAAGCAGGCCATCGTGGCCGAGCTGACCGAGAAGCTCAAGACCGCCAGCAGCGGCGTGCTTGTGGACTACAAGGGAATCACTGTGGCTCAGGACACCGCTCTGCGCGCCGAGTGCCGCAAGAACGAGCTGGACTACGCCGTCGTGAAGAACACCCTGGTGCGTTTCGCCATCAACAATGTGGGTCTGGAGGAGATGGATTCCGTCCTGAACGGCACCACTTCCCTGGCCCTGTCCCACGGCGATCCCATCGCTCCCATGCGCGTCATCAACAAGTTCGCCAAGCAGTTCAACGGTGAGAAGTTCACCATCAAGGCCGGTTTCATGGACGGCAAGGTCCTGTCCCTGGACGAGATCAAGGCTCTGGCCGAGCTGCCCTCCAAGGAGGTTCTGCAGGCTCAGGTTCTGGGCACCATGCTGGCCCCCATCACCAGCCTGGCCATCGTCATCAAGGCCATCTGCGAGCAGAAGGGCGACTCTGTCGAGGCCGCCGAGGCTGTCGAGTAACTCGACACACATTTTTACAAACATTTATTTAGGAGGTTACCTATCATGGCTTCTGAGAAAATCAATGCCCTCATCGAAGAGGTTAAGGGTCTGACTGTTCTGGAGCTCTCCGAGCTCGTCCACGCTCTGGAGGAGGAGTTCGGCGTCTCCGCCGCCGCTATGGCTGCTCCCGCCGCCGGCGGTGCTGCCGCTCCCGCTGCTGAAGAGAAGACCGAGTTCGACGTGGTGCTGGCCGAGGTCGGCGCCGAGAAGATCAAGGTCATTAAGGCTGTCCGTGAGATCACCGGTCTGGGCCTGGCCGAGGCCAAGGCTGCCGTTGAGGCTGCCCCCAAGGCCATCAAGGAGGGCGTCTCCAAGGACGAGGCCGAGGAGCTGAAGAAGAAGCTGGAAGAGGTCGGCGCCAAGGTCGAGCTGAAGTAAGCTTTTTCACTCGCTTACCAAAAAGAGCTGTATCCCGTCTGGGATACAGCTCTTTTTTCGTGTTACGCCTCCAGTCCCCTCCAAGCGGCAAAGCGTTGCCAGAGCAGGCAGGCCAGCCAGCCGCAGAACAGGCCCACCAGCACCCCGGCCAGCACATCACTGGGGAAGTGGACTCCCTACATACAGCCGTGAGAAGCCCATCAGGGCGGCCAGCACCACCGCCGTCACCCCCATCCACCGGCGGGGCAGAGTGCGGCACCAGGCCGACGCTGCGGCAAAGGAGGCGCTAGTGTGTCCTGAAGGGAAGGAGTTGGGGTCGTGCTCCGCGATCAGAGGCGTCAGCCCCTCCACCGTCAGCCAGGGCCGGGGGCGCTCCACCAGGTGCTTGAGAATCCCGTTGGTGAACATCAGGCTCAGCAGCAGGGCCATCAGGCCAGCTGCTCCCGCCTTCCGGGTCTTTTTGAAGCAGAGCAGAAGGACGGACAGGGCAATCCACATCAGTCCGCTGTCACCCAGATGGGTGTAGAGCGTAAACAGGGGTGTCAGGACGGCGTTGCGCACCGCCTCCTGGAGCCAGAGCAGGATGCCTCCGTCCAGATTCAGAAACCATTCGGGCATATTGTTTCCTCCATATAGGAGAGGGGCGGCGACATGGCTGCCGCCGCCCCTCTGTGTTCTTTTGTCTTACTGAGCATCGGCCGCAGCCGCGCCGTCCCCCCACTCGCAGTCCAGAATGACGCCATTCATCAGCTCAAACTTGTCGGTCTTTACCGTATGGGTCTTACCCACACGCACCTCCTGGGTGCCGATCTCTGTGGTAATGGGGTTGACCACGTTGCACTCGATGGTGAAGAGCAGGTCTATGGTGCCCTCATCCACCGGAATTTCCAGGGTGCCGTCAGTGGTATCCACCGTCACGGTCTGCTCATGGGCCCTCGGCTCCACAGAAACCACCTGGCCATCCAGCATCTCGCCGGAGGCCATCAATTGGCCGGGGATGTATTTCTGGATATTGTCGTAGACCTCCTGCTCCACACCCTTGACCAGCACGGTATAGGTTACCTGGGTCTTGCCGGGATTGATGCCGCCGCCCCCGTCCTTGCCCAGGAACTTCACGCCCAGCACCACTACGGCCACAAGGACCACCAGAATCACCAGCAGATCCACAATGTTGAGCTTGCCAAACAATCTTCCCTTTTCGTCTATCATCTTTTGTAACCTCCGAGGTTGTAAATTGACATAATACTTGGTACAATGATACTTGCATATTGTACCATACTTCCCTACCCTGAAACAAGTCTTTTCTTTGTCCGGAGGTTTTCATATATGAAAGTCATCACTCTGATTTCCGGCGGCGACAGCGGCGGAGCCAAGACTCACGTCCACTCCCTGCTGCAAAACCTTTCCCGCACCATCGAGGTGACCATGGTCTGCTTCCTGGAGGGCCCCTTTGCCCAGGAGGCCCGGGAACTGGGCATCCCCACAGTGGTGCTCTCCGGCCGCAATCTGCTGCGCACATACCGCACTCTCAAACGGATGATCCGGGAGGGGGGGTATCAGCTTATCCACTGCCACGGCGCGCGCGGCAACATGATGGGCGCCCTGCTGCGCCGCTCCACCGGCCTGCCGGTGGTGACCACCGTCCACTCCGACTACCGACTGGACTACCTGGGCCGCCCCCTCTCCCGCCTCACCTACGGCACCATCAACACCATCGCCCTGCGCCGGCTGGACTACCGCATCGGCGTGTCCGACGCCATGACCGACCTGCTCATCAAGCGGGGCTTTGATCCCGACAGGCTGTTCACCATCTACAACGGCATCGACTTCACCCCCCGCACCCCTGCCCTGAGCCGTGAGGAATACTTCCGCTCCGTGGGGCTGGAGGCCGATGGGGACAGTGTAGTGGTCGGTATCGCCGCCCGGCTCAACCCGGTCAAGGACATCGCCACCCTGGTCCGGGGCTTTGCCAAGGCCCATCGGGAGTGCCCCAGCCTGCGGCTGCTCATCGCCGGCGACGGTGAGCAGATGTCCATGCTCAAGGGGCTCGCCGCTGAGCTGGGGGTAGAACGTCAGGTGTGCTTCGCCGGATGGGTCAGCGACACCGACAGCTTCTACCACGCCATCGACATCAACACCCTCACCTCCCTGTCAGAGACCTTCCCCTACTCTCTCACCGAAGGGGCCCGGGCTGCCCTGCCCACCATCGCCAGCCGGGTGGGCGGCGTCCCCTACCTCATTGAGCACGGCGTCCATGGCCTGCTGTTCGAGGCGGGCGACGCGGATACCCTGGCCCGCCACCTGATTACTCTGGCCAAGGACCCCACCCTCCGCCAACACCTGGGGGAGCGGCTCTATCAGCGGGGCAGGGAGGATTTTTCCCTGGAGAGCACCCTGGAGCGCCAGCTCAACATCTATGAGACCATTCTCCGCCGCCAGAGCCGCAAGAAGGGCCGCCGGGACGGCGCCCTGGTATGCGGCGCCTACGGCCGGGGCAACGCCGGTGACGACGCCATCCTGGAGGCCATTGTCACCGAGCTGCGCCAGATCGACCCGGACCTCCCCATCTGGGTGCTCTCCCGCAACCCGGACGACACCCGCCTCACCTACCGGGTCAACTCCATCTACACCTTTGCCTTCCCCCGCTTCCTGTGGCGGATGCGCAAAACCCACCTCTACATCAACGGCGGCGGCTCCCTGATGCAGGATGTGACCAGCCACCGCTCCCTGTGGTTCTACCTGTTTACCATCTCCTGGGCCAAGCGGCTGGGCAACCAGGTGATGATGTATGGCTGCGGCATCGGCCCCATTCACTCCCCCGCCAACCGCCGCAGGGCCTCCCGCGTGCTCCAGAAGAGCGTGGACGCCATCACCCTACGGGACACACACTCCGCCGAGGAACTGGAGGACATGGGGGTGACGAAGCCGCAGGTCATCCTCTCCGCCGATCCCACGGTGATCCTCCCCGCCGCACCGGCCCAAGTGGTGGACGGCATTCTGGAGAGTCAGGGGATTGACCCCCACGGCCGCTACATCGGCTTCGCCCTGCGGCCCTGGCCGGGGTTTGAGGCCAAGGCCGCCGTCTTCGGCGCTGCGGCGGACTACGCCTATGAGACGTACGGCCTCACCCCCGTCTTTCTGCCCATCGAGCGGCGTCTGGACGTGGGGGCGGCCCAGTTGGCCGCCCAGCACATGAAGGCCCCCCACTACATTCTTTCCCAGACCGGCCGCTCCGACCACACCATCGGTCTGTTCGCCCGGATGCAGGCGGTGGTCTCCATGCGGCTCCACGCCCTGGTCTTCTCCGCCGGTCAGGGTGTGCCCCTGGTGGGCGTGGTCTACGACCAGAAGATCAGCTCCTTTCCTGTCCTACATCGGACAGGATCTCTACACCGGGCTGGACGAGGTGACGGAGGAGGCCCTGCGGGCCCACATCGACGCGGCCTGCGCCCGCATCGGGGATGAGGCCTTCCTCTCCGGCGGCGTGGAGCGGCTGCGCCAGGTGGAACGGCGCAACAGCGAGACCGCCCGGATGCTGCTGGAGAGGTGAGGGACGTGAGACAGATTCTCTGCCTGTCTGCTGACCCCTGGCGCACTATCCCCACCCGCACCCAGCAGCTTATGACCCGCATGCGGGACGCCCAGGTGCTCCTGTTCGAGCCGCCGGGAAAATACTCCCGACAGCCGGGCCGCAGGGTGCGCCCCGGTCTCACGGTCTGCGCCCTCCCCCCGGTGCTGGAGGCGGAGGAGCGGCACCGCCTCCTGTTCCGCCTTCACTACCGCAGGCTGGGCAAGTTTATCCGCCGCCAGATGGAGCACCACCGTTTTAAGGAGCCGCTGCTGTGGTGCACCGCGCCGGAGCACATCCACCTGCTGGACGAGGTGCCCCACCGGGGTGTGGTCTACGACTGCAACCGGGACTGGCCCGACCAGTCCCCCCGGTGGGAGAGCGATCTGGCCCTGGCCGCCGATGTGGTCTTTGCCGCCTCCCAGGGGCTCATTGACCACCTCTCCCCCTGCAACGACAACATCGCCCTGCTGCCCAACGGGGTGAACCACCCCATGTTTACCCGGCCCCCCGCCGAGCTTCCGCCGGAGCTGCGGGGGCTCTCCAGCCCCATTCTGGGCTATACCGGCACCCTGTGGCGGGATCTGGACCTCGCCCCCGTTCTGTACGCCGCCCAGGCCATGCCGGCCTGCACCTTCGTCTTTCTGGGCCGCCGGGAGAAGAACCCCATGGCCGAGCTGCTGGAGCGGCTGCCCAACGTCCGCCTCCTGGGGCGGCGGGCGCCGGTGGAGGTGCCCGACTACCTGGCCCGCTTTGACGTATGCCTCAACCTGCTGCGCCGTTCCGAGCAGGGCAATGACGTGGTGCCCTGCCGCATCTACGAATACCTCTCCTCCGGCAAACCCGTGGTGTCCATTCTCTTTCCCGAGCAGGTGGAGCACTTCCCCGACGTGGTGTACGGCGCCCACTCTCCGGAGGAATTCGCCGCCCTCTGCCGCCGCGCCCTGGCGGAGACCGGCGACTGGGCCAAAAACCGCCGGAGGGAGCATGGGGCCGCCGCCGCCTGGTCGGCCCGCGCCGACGAGGTAACCCGTATTCTCGGTACCACCGGGCTCTATTGAGGTATGAGCGATGGGGCCCCAATTTCTCTCACATACAACACCCCCTGTCCCCGTAGAATAGGGACAGGGGGTGTTGTCTTGTCTCTGTCTGATCTTTTCACACAGGTAGCCCACAATCCGGTACTGGGGCTGACCTGTCTGCTGGTGCTGGCCGTGGTGCTGGTCAACGGCTGGACCGACGCGCCGAACGCCATTGCCACCGTGGTGACAACAGGCGTTCTCCCCTTCCGCCGGGCGGTAGCCCTGGCGGCGGTGTGCAACCTAATGGGCGTCCTCGTTATGACGGCGGTCAGCGCCACGGTGGCGGAGACCATCTATTCCATCGCTGACTTCGGCCCGGACCGGGCCGCGGCTCTCTCCGCTCTCTGCGCGGCGCTGTGCGCCATTGTCCTTTGGGCCGTCCTGGCCTGGCGCTTCGGGGTGCCCACCAGTGAGAGCCATGCCCTGGTGGCCGGGCTCACCGGGGCCGCCCTGGCCCTGCCCGGCGGGCTGGACAACATCCGGGCTGGAGCCTGGGGACGGGTACTCCTGGGACTGGTCCTCTCCGTGGCGCTGGGCTGGTGGGTGGGCGGCCTGTGCCGCCGTCTGCTGGAGCGCCTGCACCCCTCCCTCCCCCTCTGCCGCCGGGGCCAACTGGCCGGGGCGGGCGCTATGGCCTTCCTCCACGGGGCCCAGGACGGGCAGAAATTTCTGGGCGTCTTTCTCCTGGGCGCCGCGCTGGCCCAGGGGGGCGGTGTGGGCCAAACCTTCTCCGTGCCCGGCTGGCTTATGCTGCTCTGTGCCGCCGTCATGGCCCTGGGTACCGCGATGGGCGGGCGGCGGATCATCGAAACCGTGGGTCGGGACATGGTGATTCTGGCCCCCCGGGAGGGTCTGGCCGCCGATCTGGGGGGCGGACTTTGCCTGCTCCTGTGTACGCTGGCCGGCCTTCCAGTGAGCACCACTCACGCCAAGACCGCCGCCATTCTCGGGGCCGGCTCCGCCGGCGGGGGGACGGTCAACCACCGTGTGGCTGCCCGCATCGCCCTCACCTGGCTGTTCACCTTTCCCGGCTGCGGCCTGCTGGGGTTTTTGTTGGCCAGCCTCTTCCGTTCCCCCCTCTCCTGTGGTATACTGATGCCCGGTACGATTTTCTGACATTCGACACAGGAGGCTCCAACCATGTACCCCTACGACACAGTCATCTTTGATTTAGACGGCACGCTTCTGAACACCCTTCAGGATCTGGCCGACAGCACCAATTACGCTCTGGCGCTTCAGGGGATGCCCGCCCGAACGCTGGAGGAGGTTCGCCGCTTCGTGGGCAACGGCGTGGGGCGGCTCATCCACCGGGCCGTGCCCGAGGGGACGCCCGAGGAGGTGGAAGCCCGCGTCCTGGCCGACTTCCGCGCCCACTATACCCTGAATATGGAGCATAAAACCGCCCCCTACCCCGGCGTTCTGCCCCTGCTGGACCGTCTGGGGCAGGCCGGTATCCGCACTGCCGTGGTGTCCAACAAATTCGACAGTGCGGTAAAGGGCCTGTGCCATGCCTATTTTGGGGCGCGCATCCCGGTGGCCATCGGCGAATCCCAGGGGGTAGCCCGCAAGCCCGCGCCAGACACGGTATTCCGCGCGCTGGAGGAGCTGGGCGCCGGAACCGGCCGGGCCGTCTACGTGGGCGACTCCGATGTGGACATCCAGACCGCCGCCAACGCCGGGCTGCCCTGCCTCTTCGGTGAGCTGGGGCTTCCGGGACGCGGAGTTTCTCACTGCCCATGGCGCCCAGCGCATCGTGGACACCCCCCAGGCATTGGAGGCCCTGCTCCTCGGCGCATAAGGCCAAAAAGCACCCGCCATAGCAAAGCTATGGCGGGTGCTTTTTTTAATACATCAGGTTCTTCTCGGTCTCAGGGTCAAAGAGGTGGATAAGGTCGGGGCGGAAGGCAAAGTTGATCTCCGTGCCGTAGGGGATGCCGGCCCGGTGCTCGGCGGGCAGGTCGGTGGTGGGGATGCGCAGCACCACGTCGCGGCCCACGGCGTTGACGTGCAGGTACACCTCGCTGCCCATCATCTCGGACACGTCCACCTTGCTGGACACGGTATCGGTGCCAGGGGCGGCGGCAAAGGCGATGTGCTCGGGACGGATGCCCACAGTCACCTTGCGCTCGCCCACGCCCTTCCCGGCCAGCAGCTCCTGGGCCTTGCCGCCCAGCACCACGGTGGCCTCGCCCACCTTGAGCTGGTACTTGCCGTCCTTCTTCTCCAGCTCACCGTCGAAGAAGTTCATCTGGGGGGAGCCGATGAAGCCGGCCACGAACAGGTTGGCGGGCTGGTCGAACACCTCCTGGGGGGTGCCGATCTGCTGGATGAAGCCGTCCTTCATGATGACGATGCGGTCGCCCAGGGTCATGGCCTCGGTCTGGTCGTGGGTGACGTAGATGAAGGTGGTGTTGATGCGCTGGCGCAGCTTGATGATCTCCGCGCGCATCTGGTTGCGCAGCTTGGCGTCCAGGTTGGACAGCGGCTCGTCCATCAGGAACACCTGGGGATCACGGACGATGGCGCGGCCGATGGCCACGCGCTGGCGCTGGCCGCCGGACAGCGCCTTGGGCTTGCGGTCCAGGTACTGGGTGATGTCCAGAATCTCGGCCGCCTCCCGCACCTTCTTGTCGATCTCCTCCTTGGGCACCTTGCGCAGCTTCAGGGCGAAGGCCATGTTCTCATATACGGTCATATGGGGGTACAGGGCGTAGCTCTGGAAGACCATGGCGATGTCCCGGTCCTTCGGCTCCACGTCGTTCATCCGCTTGCCGCCGATGACCAGATCGCCCTCGGAGATATCCTCCAGGCCGGCGATCATCCGCAGCGTGGTGGACTTGCCGCAGCCGGAGGGGCCGACCAGGACGATGAACTCCTTGTCCGCAATCTCCAGGTTGAAGTCGTGAACCGCGGTCACCTTGTTGTCATAGATCTTCTTCACATTCTTCAGGGATACAATTGCCATGTTCAGGGCCGTAAGGGCAATGCCTCCGCAAATACCCTCTTGCCCGCAGAGAGCGTCACTCTGCGGACGTTACGGCAGGTCTCCACACTGCCGCACCGCCGGCCCGGCGGGCGTTCCTCCTTTTTGACCGCTCCTCCGCCCTATGAAAATGGAGTAGGGTCGGAAGGCTTGAATTTTGGGGCGCACGTTTACTGGCTGACCAGCTCGCCGCGGAAGAAGACGTCCTTGACGTCGAGATTTTGATCCAGAACCACCACATTGGCCCGCTTGCCGGGCTCCAGACTGCCCACCCGGCTGAAGATGCCGATGGCCATAGCCGGGTTGACGGCGGCGGCCCGCACGGCATCCGCCAGGGGGATGCCGAAGGATACAGCGGTCTTCATGCACTTCATCAGGTCGGTGACGGAGCCTGCCAAGGTGCCGTCGCTCAGGGTAGCCCGGTTGCCCTTGACCTGAACGGCCTGACCGCCCAGGGTATAGTCGCCGTCAGGCATGCCGGCGGCCCGCATGGTATCGGAAATTAGGATGACCCGCTTGGAGCCGAACATCTTGAACACAGCCCGCACCACCGAGGGGTGGATGTGCACGCCGTCACAGATGAGCTCCACATTGCACAGGGGGGTGTCCAGGGCGGCTCCCACCACGCCGGGGGCCCGGTGGCTGAAGGCCGGCATGGCGTTGAACAGATGGGTCACCTGCCGGGCCCCCAGACGGAAAGCCTCCATAGAGGTGTCATAGTCCGCCGTGGTATGGGCGATGGACACGGTGACTTCTCCCTCCACCGCCTCAATAAACTCCATGGCACCCGGCTCCTCCGGGGCAATGGAAACGAGCTTGACCAGTCCCTGGGAGGCGGCCATCAGGCGGCGGAACATAGCCACGTCGGGGGCGTGGAGCCACGCGCCGTTCTGTGCGCCCTTTTTGGCCATGGAGAGGAAGGGTCCCTCCAGATTGATGCCGCAGAGGGCGGCGCCGGGCTTATCGGCGGCCCGATGGGCGGCGGCCACCTGACAGATCTTGGTGAGCTGCTCCTCCGTCAGGGTCATACCGGCAGGGCAGATCTGGGTGACCCCCCGGGAGAGCTCATATTGTGCCATAATCTCTAGGCCCTCTGGTTCGGCGTCGGAGAAGTCCCGGCCCATGCAGCCGTGGAAGTGGACGTCGGTGAGACCGGGGATCACATAGCAGCCGGAGGCGTCATAGGTCTTCCCGTCCGCGCTGGAGCCAGAGAGCAGGCGGCCGTCAAAGCAGATGTCCCGCTGGACAAAGCCCTCCTGCAGGTCGAACACTTGAGCGCCGGTTATCCGCATACGGTCACACCTGCTTCCACCAGCTTGTGAAGGGCGGCCTTGTCGCCCACCAGAGTTACGTCAGGATGGAGCTGGAGCACAGAGGCGGGAACCTCCTTGGTCACGGGGCCCGTAAACGCCTTGCAGACAATGTCCGCCTTTTCCTCGCCGCTGACCACCATCAGGATGCGGCGGGCGTTCATGATGTTCTTGATACCCATGCTCAGGGCGTGGCGGGGCACCTCATCACGGCTCTCAAAGAAACGCTTGTTGGCCTCAATGGTACTCTCGGTCAGATCCACCACGTGGGTCTCCAGGCCGAAGTCGTCGCCGGGCTCGTTGAAGGCGATGTGGCCGTTATGGCCCATGCCCAGCAACTGGAGGTCAATGCCGCCCAGCTCCGCAATGAGTTTATTATAGGCCGCACACTCGGCATCGGGGTCCTTGGCCAGGCCGTTGAGCACGTGGGTGTTCTCCGGATGGATGTCAATATGGTCGAAGAGATTGTCCTGCATGAAATAGCGGTAGCTCTGCTCATGGTGGGGGGACAGCCCGAGGTACTCGTCCAGGTTGACGGAGCGGGTCTCCGCGAAGGACAAGTCGCCCTTCTTATACCACTCCACAAGCTGCTGATAGAGCCCTACAGGGGTACCGCCGGTGGCCAGACCCAGCACGCAGTTGGGCTTGTAGATCACCTGCGCAGAGATAATGTTGGCCGCCCGGCGGCTCATGGCCTTGTAGTTTTCGGCTTGATAAATGCGCATTGCAACCATCTCCTATCTTTACAGAGTGGGACGGGCGCAGCCTACGCCCGCCCCTGGGGCGTTCCAATGGATCAGCAGAACTTAGCCACGGCGGCGGCGATCATAGCGTGGGCCTCGTCCACTACAGCCGCATCGCTGTCGATCAGGGCGGGCATGGGCTTGCGGACCGAGCCGCAGGGCACGCCGTCCTTGGCCAAAATTGCTTTCTGTACGGCGTACAGGTTGCCGTGGGCGGAGCACATCTTGTAGATGATGTGGTCAATCTCATTCTGGATCTGGCGGGCCGCCTCCATCTCACCCTTCTGGAAGTGCTCATACACCTTCAGGAAGAGCTCGGGCATAACGGCATAGGTACCTCCGATGCCGGCGCAGGCGCCCATGGCCAGACCGGAGATGAACTGCTCATCGGGCCCGTTAAAAACGAGCAGATCCTCGTCATGCCACATCTGGATATCCTGGGTTGGCATGGAGGAGTTCTTCACGCCGATCACACGGGGGTTTTTCTTCATCTCCCGCAGCAGAGAGGTGGTCAGGGCCACCCCCGCCAGTTGGGGGATGTTGTAGATGACAAAGTCGGTGTTGGGGGCGGCGGCGGAGATATCATTCCAGTACTGGGCGATGCCGTACTCGGGCAGGTGGAAGTAGATGGGAGGAATGGAGGCGATGGCGTCCACCCCCAGGCTCTCCGCGTGGGCGGCCAGCACCTGGCTGTCGGCGGTGTTGTTGCATGCCACGTGGGCGATGACAACCACCTTGCCCTTGGCCTCGGCCATCACGTTCTCCAGCACCACCTTGCGCTCCTCCACGCCCTGATAGATACACTCGCCGGAGGAACCGCCCACATACAGGCCGTTTACGCCCTTGCCAATCAGGTGGCGGGTCAGGCCCCGCACCCGCTCCGGTGAGATATTCCCTTCCTCGTCATAGCAGGCGTAAAACGCGGGGATAACACCGTGGTATTTCTTCAAATCGCTCATGATAGTATCCTTCTCTCTTCTCAATCAGAATCTCATTTTATAGAGGCTCCGTTCTTTTGGCGGCACATTTGTAGCGCAGGCTCCGCTGGCTGTGCCAGCGGAGGGGCAGCACGAGCGGCGCGTCAGCCCTTGACTGCTCCCATGGCTATTCCCTGGGTAAAGTACTTCTGGAACGCGATGAACACCACAATAATGGGGATGGATGCCAGGGCCGCCCCGGCCATGATGAGGCCGAAGTCGGAGGACATCTCGCCCTGCATAGGTTAGCGATAGCCAGGGGCAGGGTCCACTTCTCCTCACTGGTCAGCATAACCAACTGAAGAAAATAGTCATTCCAGGTATTTACAAAGGTAAAAATGGCCAGAGCGCCGATGCCGGGCTTGATCATGGGGAACACCACGCTGAAGAAGGTCTTCAGCTCCCCGGCGCCGTCCACCCGGGCAGCCTCCAGAATTTCATTAGGGATCGTCTCAGAGAACTGCTTCATCAGGAAGACACCGAAGGGCCAGCCCACCGTGGGCAGGATGACCGCCCACAAGGTGTCACTCATGTGCAGCAGCTTCATCTCCTGAGCCAGAGGGATAACAATGACCTGTTTGGGCAGAGCCATGGCGCAGATGATGATGGTAAACAGGATGGTCCCGGCCGTAGAACCGCTTCTTACCCAAGGCATAGCCGGCCAGAGCAGCAGTAATACAGGTCAGGAGCATTGCCATAGCAGAAATAAACACGATATTGAACAGCCACAGAAAAGCAGGGTTCTCAAACAGGCGGGCATAGTTGTCCACAGTGGGGTTCTGGGGAAACCAGATGGGTACGCGGGAATTGATCTCGATGACATCCTTGAATGAACCAGTGACAATCCAGTACAGCGGGGAACAGGAAGAAGATCACCAGCAGGATCAGAATTACCACGGCGACGGCCTTATAAGCCGTAGAAGTGCCGCTCAGATCGGTTTTTTTCACTTTGACCGGGGTCGTATTTGCACTCATTTTCTCACTCCCTCCTCAGTCTGTCTTCGCCACTTTGAACTGGATGGCGGAGAAAATGGCGATGATAACGGCCAAAACGACACCGATCGCGCAGGCGTAGCCCAAGTCGTACAGCCGGTAGGCGGTGTCGTAGACCTGGTACATAATGGTCATGGTGGAGTTCAGCGGCCCACCCTTGGTCAGCAACTGGATCAGCGCAAAGCACTGGAAGGAGTTGATAGTCGTGATAACCAGCACGTAGAGGGTAGTGGGCATGATCTGAGGCCACTTGATCTTCCAGAAAACCTGGAGCTTGGTGGCGCCGTCCACCTGGGCGGCCTTCAATGAGGGACTGATCCACGTTGCCCAGAGCCGCCACGTACAACACGATGGGCTGGCCGATAGAGGTGGTAAACAGAATCAGGATTATAAACCAGAGGGCCGTGCTCTAGGGTTGCCCAGCCAGTCAAAGCCAGTCGTGCCCGCCACTTGGTTAAGGATGCCATTGTAGGGGTTCAGAATCCACTTCCACACCACCGTGATGGCCACCGATCCGGTGACCACCGGCAGGTAAAACACACAGCGGAAGAAGGAGCGGGAAATAGAGTGCATCTTATAGATGGCGGAACTCACCCACAGGGAGAAAGCGGTGACACAAGGCACCGCCACCACCACGATAATCAGTGTATTCAGGAAGCCCTTGTGAAAAATAGGGTCCTGAAAGAGCTTGATATAGTTCTCCAGTCCTGCGAACCCCTTGATACCGCCCAAGCCATACTTCGTAAAACTGTAAAACAGGCAGATGAACATGGGTACGACCACGAAGGTAACGAAGAAGATCAGGCTGGGCAGCAGGAACAGATAGGCGGAGATGGTCTCTCTCCGCACCAGGGCGCGGCTCATGCCGGAGAATTGGGACTTTTTTTGGTTTTTGGGCTTCCGTCCGGCCTGGGCCGCCACGGTATTTTGCGTCATGAATGTCTCCCCTCTTTCAAGTGGTATTTGCCTTTCCTTTCACCGGTGTGGTAAAAAGAAGCTGTGCCCGCCCCCTCTCAGCAGGGAGCGGGCACAGGTGTGCGCAATTCAAATGCGTTGATCGGGCTCTCAGCCAATGTTTGCGTTGGCCTGCTGCACAAAGTTGTCGGCCGCGGTCTGCACATCGGCACCGGTGGTCATGATCTCGGTCAACATGGGCCACCAGTAACCGCGCTGCTCGGTCCAGCCGCCAGTCAGGTTGTAATAGCGGCCCAGGTAGTCGCTCATCAGGGCAAAGGGCGGCACGGGTCTCGGCGTCAGCGTCGCCGGTGTAGACATCGCCCCAGTCGGAGTGGACAGGGAAGAAACCGGTAGCCTTCACCGCCTCGACTCCGACAGTCTGGTCGTCGCAGACAAACTGCACAAACTTCTTGGCAGCCTCAATCTTGGCCTCGTCCTTGTTGTTGAACACGCCGAAGCCATAGGGGCCGGCCATCTCCAGCTCGGGCTTGCCGTCGTCAGAGGGGAATGCCATGGCGAAGGGAGGTGAACTGGGTCTGAGCGGCATACTGGGTGTAGTTGGCGTAGTTCCAGCAGAAGCTCACGGCGCAGGTCTGGTTGGCGAAGGCCTGCAGCTCGTCGGCCGCGGCAAAGCTGGCATTGGCGGACATGGAACCGTTGTTCACCATATCCTGCAACAGCTTGAGAGCCTTGACGTTGTTCTCGCTGTTGGCGGTGTAGGCGGTCCCGTCCTCATTGACAAAGTAGTCGGAGTACAGGTTGTTGACGAGGGCGCGGGTACCTTGGTCACCGCCCTGGGCGCCACAGTAGATAATGCCGGGGGTGGCAACGTTGACGGTGCCCGCCGCAGCGGCGTCACGCACCGCTTCCATAGCCTTCACGAAGTTGTCGGTGGTCCAGGTACGGGTCTCCTCGTCGATATACTGGAGGGCACCGGCCGCCTCAAAGGCCTCGTAGTTGATGGCCATACAGTGAGCGGCCACGCTCAGGGGATACATGTAGTAGGTGCCGTCCAACTGAGACACGGAGGAGATGCCCTCGGCAATGTCGGAGCCGCCAGTCTCCCACAGGTCGGACAGATCCACCATCAGGCCCTCACGGGCGTAGTTGCCCACGATACGCTCGGGGCCCTCGAAAATGATGTCGGGGCCGGTGCCAGCGGTGATGGCGGAGGTCAGCTTCTGATCACCGTCTTGATAGTTGATGGGAGTGACGGTGATCTTGATATCGGGATTCTGCTCATTGAAAGCAGCAATGATAGGCTCCCAATTGGATGCCTCGGCAAACCCACCGACATTGAAGGACCAGAGGTTGAGTTCAACGGCGCCGCTGGAGCTGCCGCCGGTCTCGCCGCCGGGCGCGGGGGATTCACTGTTACCCTGGGAGCCGTTGCCGCAGGCGGCCAGCCCCAGAGTCATACCGGCGGCGAGCAGGAGCGCAAGAGGTTTCTTTATGTTCATTGTTCTTCCTCCTCATTTTCGATAAATTTTTCTTTCCAGGACATCTCGTCCGTTGTGTAGATTGTATAATTCCGAGGGTGTTTTGTCAATATGCTTTTCGAAGAAAATTTTATTTCTCCAAAAATTCTGCAAATTTCTTTCACGTTTTGCAATACGCGGTCAAATGTGCTTGTCTGAAAGTACCTCCGCCACGGCCTCCCTTGTCTCCGCACTGCCCTGCACATCCCTGCGGCACACCTCATGGAACAGCACGTCCATCAGGTAGAGCTGCGCTACACGGGCCGCCACCGAGCCGCCCTGGAGGGGCCCCTCCAGAGAGCCGCACTGAAGCACTACGTCGGCATAGGCCGCACCGGGGGATTTGGGGAACCGGGTGACCAGGATGGCCACCGCTCTCCGGTCCCGGATGATTTTCAGGTTTTTCAGCAGCTCCTCCGTGGAGCCGGAGTAGGAAAAATACAGTACCACGTCCCGGGCCGTCAGGTGGGAGGCGGCGATGGCCTGCATGTGGGAATCCAGCACCGCGTAGAAGTTGGGCCGGGCGGTGCTGAACAGATGGGCGCACTCCTGGGCCAGGATCATGGACCCCCCCTGCCCCATGCACAGCACCTTTTCCGCGGAAAAGAGCAGATCCGCCGCCTTCCGGACGCTGTCCGGGCGGATCAGTTCCACCGTCTGGGCCATGGCATCCCGGTCAGCGGCGTAGAGCTTCTGACACAGCTCCTCAATGCTGTCTTCCGGCCGGATCTCCCCCGGTACGGTAGGGGCTTCCACCCGCCGTGCCGTGGAGTTGGCTACGGCAAGCTTGAACGCGCTGTACCCCTTGTAACCCAGCCGCTTGCAGAAGCGGGAGATAGTGGCCTCCGCCACGCCGGCCTCCTCCGCCAGCTCGGAGATGGACATGAACTGGGTCTTCTGCTGGTGAATCACCGCATAGTCGGCCACCTTCTTTTCCGCGCTGGTCAGCTGGTAGTATTCACTGTTGATCTTTTCAAATACATTTCCAAAGGGCATAACTGCCCCCTCACTGTCCGGCCAGGAGCTGTCCCAGCATCTGGTCACACATCACCAGCATCCGCGGCAGGTGGAAGGGCCCCTTGAACGTACTGCCCTTACAGGCGGGCATGGTGGGCTTGCCGTCCCGGCGCAGGTAGCCGTACCAGTCGCCGTATTCGGGATCGGAGAAGTGCTCCTTGCAGTAGTCCAGGGTGCGCTCAAACCAGGTCAGGTACTTCTCGTCGCCGGTGTCGCGGTAGATCATCAGGCTGGCGATGAGGATCTCGTCGTGGGGCCACCAGAGCTTCATGTCGTGCTCATAGGCCTCAGGGGGACGCCCCAGGCAGTCGATGAAGTAGAGCAGGCCGCCGTACTCGTAGTCCCAGCCGGCCTCGATGGCCTGGTCAAAGATTTTGACCGCCACCTCATGCTGCTTCTTGTCGCCCTTCCGGTTGGCGTCCTCCATCAGGAACCAGGAGCACTCGATGTCGTGGCCGGGGTTGACCACCCGGCCCTCGGTCACGTCGCCCCGGAACTCGCCGTTGGGGCCGACGCTCTCCAAGGTGCAGCCCAGCTCTGGCTTGTAGTGGTAGCGGAAAATCTCATCCACGCACTGGGCGGCCCGCTCGCTGTAAAGCGCGTCCTGCTCGGGGTCCACCCGGCGCAGGACCGAGGTGATGTTCAGATAGATCATAGGGTTGGCCAGGGCGCGGCCGGAGCGGGTCTCTGGGATGGTCTTGGGGCCCATCCCCGTGGGGTCGGCGACCAGCCCCTGGTTCAGGTTCCAGATCAGGTCGTAGGCCGCGCGGGCCCGCTCCAGGCAGGCCTTGTCGCCGGTAACACCCGTAATACTCGGCGTTGGCGATGGCATAGAAGCCCTCGGAGAAGCAATAGCGGCGCTGACGCAGCGGCTTGCCGTCGCCGGTGACGGTGAAGTACATCCGGTTGCCCGCCGCCCGGTTGATGCAGTACCGCTCCATGAAGTCCAGGCAGCTCTTGCTGGCGGCCAGCCACTCCTCCTTCACTCCGTACACGTGGCACAGATAAGCGAAGATCCAAGCGCAGCGGCCCTGCATCCACACACTCTTGTCCGTGGAGAACACCTTTCCCTCCCGATCCAGACAGGTATAGACGCCGCCGTGCACCGGGTCCATGCCGTTTTTCATCCAAAACCGGATGCTGCGCTCCAGTTCCTCCTGAATCCACTTCTGGTGACTCTGTAAACGAGCCTTATGATCCATAATGTCAGATCCCACCTTTCGCTGATTGGGAGAGGTCCCCCATTGCCTCCATCATAACCGCCCTCCCCCCTCCCGTCAAGAGAATTTCGAAAATTATTTTCAAAACCCTGAAAATATGCTTGACAGATTCAAAAAAACTGATAGCCTATAGGGGAAGGAACCTGTCTGTTTCCCACAAAAAAGGAGGGCTTATGCAATGAAGCATCTTGGAATTGAAGTCCCAGTAAAAAACGTGCCGGAACTGGACCCCGGTTTTCTCCCCCTGGGAAAGTTCTGCACCGCCTTTCTGAAGGACGCCAAAAAGCCGCTGGACATCGCGGTGGAGCGGGCCGGAGGTGAGGTAGCGGTCTACAAAACCTTTATCCACGGCACTCCGGACATGGCCGAGGCCGACATCTACTATGTGGACCGCATCATCAAGATGCTGCTCTGGATGAAGGGTGGCTTCAAGGTGTACCTCAGCGGCGATCAGGCCGTATATGAGGCCATGAAGGCCACCTACCGCGTGGGCGGCGCCCGCGCCTTTGACGCCGACTTCATGTCCAACGTCTATGAGAAGCCCTTTGAGGTGGTGTACTGCGACCAGGTGCCTGCCGAGAAGAGCAATCCCCAGGCTGTGGGCCGCCACCTGGGCGGCTGCCGCATCGGCTTCGATGCCGGCGGCTCCGACCGCAAGGTGTCCGCCGTCATCGACGGCGAGCCGGTATTCTTCCGAGGAGGTGGTCTGGTTCCCCAAGACCACCTCCGACCCCAACTACCACTATGAGGGCATCGTCTCCGCCCTCAAGGCCGCCGCCGAGCACATGCCCCGGGTGGACGCGGTGGGCGTCTCCTCCGCCGGCATCTATATCGAGAACCGCACCATGAATGCCTCCCTGTTCCTCAAGGTGTCCAAGGAGGACTTTGACGCCAAGGTGAAGGACATCTATATCCGCGCCATCCGCGACACCTTCGGCGACGTGCCCTATGTGGTGGCCAACGACGGCGATGTGTCCGCCCTGGCCGGCGCCATGAGCCTGGGCGAAAACAGCATTCTCGGCATTGCCATGGGCACCAGTGAAGCGGTGGGCTACGTGGACGCCAACGGCAACATCACCGGTTGGCTCAACGAGCTGGCCTTCGCCCCGGTGGACGTGTCCCCCAACGCCATGGAGGACGAGTGGTCCGGCGACATCGGCTGCGGCGTCAAATACTTCTCCCAGGACTCCGTCATCAAGCTGGCTCCCGCCGCCGGCATCAGCCTGTCCGCCGACCTCTCCCCTGCTGAGAAGCTCAAGGAGGTCCAGAAGCTGATGGACCAGGGCGGTTCCCCCGCCGAGGCCATCTACCGCTCCATCGGCGTGTACCTGGGCCACTCCCTGGCCCTGTACCACCACTTCTACGGCTTCAAGCACGTGCTGCTGCTGGGTCGCGTCATGTCCGGCCGGGGCGGCGACATCATCCTGGACACCTGTAAGAAGGTGCTGGCCGACGAGTACCCGGAGGTGGCCGGCCTCATGAACCCCACCTTGCCCGACGAGAAGGCCCGCCGTGTAGGCCAGTCCGTGGCCGCCGCCTCCCTGCCCGAGTTGAGGTAAGCGGTGAAGCGCCACATCGTCTGCCTGGGAGACTCCAACACCCATGGATACTGCGCCGATCCCGCCGACTGCGCCGACGGCTCCCTCCGCCGCTTTAATGAATCAGAGCGGTGGACCTGCCGCCTCCAGGCTGCCCTGGGAGAGGACTTTCTGGTTCTTGAGGAGGGGCTACCCGGACGCACCACCGTCTTTGACGACCCGGTGGAGGAGAGTTTGAGCGCCCTGCCCTACCTCTATCCATGCCTCATGAGCCACGCGCCGGTGTCCCTGCTGGTGGTCATGCTGGGCACCAACGATACCAAGGAGCGGCTGGGCGCCAACGCCTGCGCCATCGGCAAGGGCCTGCGCCGCCTGGTGCGGAAGGCACAGTCCATCGACTGCTGGGCGGGCGGGCAGCCCAACCTTCTGATTGTCGCCCCGCCCGCCATCGGAAAGGGAGTGGAGCGATCTCCCGTGGCCCAGGAGATGGGACTGGGCTGCGTGGAAAAATCCCTGCGCCTGCCCGGCCAGTTCCGGGCGGTCGCCGCAGAAACCCGCTGCCACTTTCTGGACGCCAATGCCCTTGGCTTGGCGCACAACCCCATTGACTTCATGCACCTCACCCGTGAGAGCCACGCCCGGCTGGCCGCCGCGCTGGCCGAGCGGATTCCCACACTGTTCTGAACCCGTACAGGCCCGGCGAACTGTCGCCGGGCCTGTGACAAAAAGGAGGCCCCTTCATGGCCGCAGGCATTTTTAATCCGGAAAACGACTTCTGGCGTCTGATCGAAAAGCTGGTGGATCTCTTTCTCCTCAGTGTGTTCTGGCTGGTCTGCTCTCTGCCCGTGTTCACCCTGGGGCCCGCCACCGCCGCCCTCTACCGCACAGTGGTGCGCTGTATCCGCGGCAGCGAGCGCAAGAGCTGGAGCCTGTTTTTTCGTACCTTCCGGGAAAATTTCAAGGTTGGCGCCCTGACCACCCTCGTGGTGGTGGCTGTCGGTGCGGTTTTGTTCGTTCTCTATACCCTGCTCTATCAGACTGCATCGCTCAACCGCGCCGGCTACATCCTGTTTATGGCCTACTATGTGTTTCTTTTGTTGCCGCTGGGCCTGCTGTGCTACCTCTTCCCCGTCCTCTCCCAGTTTGAATTCGGTGTGGGCGGCCTCCTCTCCAACTGCGCCAAGCTGGCCATCGCCCACCTGCCCTCTACGATCGCCCTGGCGCTGCTGCTGTATGCCGCCCTGACGGTGTGTCTCAACTTCTTCCTGGCCATCGCAGTCACCCCCGCCCTTCTGGCCCTGCTCCACTCCCTCCTTCTGGAGCGCATCTTCGCCCCCTACATCCGCCAGCAGTTGGGAGAAGATGACAATGACACTTAAAAAAACAGCCTGTCGAATACATGCTTCGACAGGCTGTTTTTTGTTTCTATTTCTCCGCCAGCAGCTTATTGAGTTCCGTCATAAAGGTGCCGATGTCCTTAAACTGCCGGTACACCGACGCGAAGCGGACATAGGCCACCTCGTCCACCTCTCTCAGCCGGTCCATCACCAACTCCCCAATCTTCGCCGAGGGGATCTCCCGGTCCATGTCGTTCTGGAGAACCTGCTCAATTTCGTTGGCAATCTCCTCCAGCTTTCCAAAGGGCACCGGGCGCTTCTCACAAGCCCGGATCATGCCGTTGAGCAGCTTGCTTTTGTCAAATGTCTGGCGGCTGCCATCCTTCTTGATGACCACCAGAGGCAGACTCTCCATGGTCTCATAGGTTGTAAACCGCTTATGGCACGCCAGGCACTCCCTGCGGCGGCGGATGCTGGCCCCCTCATCGGAGGGCCGGGAATCCACCACCTTGCTCTCCGGATGGGCGCAGTACGGACATTTCATGGTGTCTTGCCCCCTTTGCTTCATTTTAAGCTATGATGGTTCATTATAGCATAAAAGTGCAGCCCGTGGTATCCCCATTTGAGAAAAAAATTTCCGTATGATTTTGTTTTTTCCGGGTACACTACAATCAGCGAAAGCGAGGTGAGCTTGATGCAGAATCAGAATCCGGACCAGATGAAGGCCCGCAGCCAGAATGGTCAGAACAAGACCAATGGCCAGAATGCTCAGAACAAGAAGAAGGAGCAGGCTCAGAACAAGAACAACCAGCCCAACCAGTTCTGACTTTGAGCCATGGGCCGGGGCTCCGCCCCGGCCCAATTTTTCTTTCCAAATTTTTTTCATTTTTCTATTGACATTCTGCGCCATTTTGGTATAATAACATGCGTGCTCACGAGAGAGCAGTAAAAATAGCGGGTTTGTGTAAGGGTAGCACAGCAGACTCTGACTCTGTATGTGAGGGTTCGAATCCTTCACCCGCTGCCAAAGCTCCGTAACCTTTCGGTTACGGAGCTTTTTTTTTGGTAAAAAGCGGCGGCGCATCCGAATGGATGCGCCGCCGCTTTATCCACGTCCGAGGGCGCGGTTTTGAATATGGATAGCCTCCTCCCGCGCCCCCCGGTCAGGTGCGGAGAGTTCATGTACCAAATAGTCCGGCCCGATGCGCTCCACTACCTCACAGATGGCAGGGGAAGTCCAGGGCTGATGCGTATCGATGCGCAGGATATGGCGGTAGCCGAAGCCGTACCGCTTTAAATAGTCCAGAGGCAACCCCGGAGGAAGAAAACCCGTATGGGCCCGGACATATTCCCCGCTGAGGGAGCAGTGAAGATGAATCCCCCTGATGTACCGGCAAAGACCTCCATGCCGGTCCAGCATGCGGTGCACATAGTCCGCCCCTTCCTCCAGGGTACGCAGGCTGGTGTCGCAGTTCATCAGATGCCCGATATCCAGCATGATCCCCTTGCGCTCAGCCCGGATTCCGTCCAGCAGACGGCGGGTCAGCTCCGGCTCGGTGAAGGTGAAGCCCGGCCACCACTGGTTCTCTACCAGGAAGTCGAAGGGCCTCGCCCGGTCTCCCAGCAGGAGATTGATAACCTCCGCCGCTGCATCGATGACCTCCTCATGGGTGTGCCGCCAGTGGTAAGTGAAGCCCTCCTCCACCGACACGTCGGACACGTGGAACACCACATAGCGCGCCCCCCACGTCACAGCTCGGTCCAGATCCTCCCGGTAGAGGCGCAGCAGGGTCTCCCGTCCCTCCGGGCCGCCGTAAAAGGACCGCCACACTTCCTCCGAGCCAAATTTCTCGGTCAGTGCGGCCCGGTCTCCCCGCCAGAAATCCAGCCAATCTGGATAAAAGGTCAGGTGGTAGCCCACGTGCAGCGCCTGCGGCACCGTGCAAGGCAGTTCCTCACCGCCCCATACCACCTCCAGGCCGTCACAGCCGCAGGAACGGCAAGCCTCCTCCAAGTCCCCATACTCCGTCAGGACAGAGGCGGTCATGGGCAGGCTCATCAGGGTATCCATTTATTTGCTTCCAGTGTTGAAGAATGGGGCCAGCGCCGCCGCCACCCCGCTGACCGGCATGGTCTGGAGCAGAATCTTGCCCGGCCCGGTTACCACGGTGTTGAACAGGCCCTCGCCGCCAAAGAGGACATTCTTGACGCCCTTCACCATTTGAATGTCAATGGTGCAGGTGGCATCCATCATGGCTAGGTTGCCGCTGTCCACCACCATGCTCTGCCCCGCCTGGAGCTCATACTCCACCGCATAGCCGTCGACCTCCAGAAAGGCCGTGCCGCGGCCGGAGAGCTTCTGCATAATAAATCCCTCGCCGCCGAAAAAGCCAGCTCCCGCTTTCTTTTGAAAGAAGATGGACAGCTCCACCCCCTGTTCAGAGGCCAGAAAGCCGCTTTTCTGCACCACTACGGGGTGGGCCGGGTCAATCTCCACCGCCTTAATGGACCCAGGGAAGCTGGAGGCAAAGGCGATCATCCCAGCTCCGCCCTGGGCGGTATAAGTATTTTGAAACATCGACTCACCGGAGAACATGCGACCGAAGGCTTTGCCAATACCGCCGGCTCCGGTTTCCATCTTCATGTTGGGGCTCATCCACACCATGGAGCCCCGCTCGGTGATCATGGCCTCGTTGGCCTCCAGATCACACACCACAACGGGCATGGGCTCACCAATGATCTCATACTTCATAATGGGTCCCTCCTTATGTTTGGATGCTCCTAGTATATTACGGTTTCCGAAGGATGGCAAGTCCCGCCCCATGCACTTTACAAATTCTTTCCTTTCGTGGTATGATGGTACTATTCTTTCAAGGAGGCGTCGGACCATGGAGCTGACAAGGGAGCAGGCGCTGGCCCTGCTCAGGCAGTATAACGAGGAGCCCTTTCACCTGCGCCATGCCCTGACGGTGGAGGCCGTCATGAACTGGTTCGCCCGGGAGCTGGGTTACGGGGAGGAGGCGGCGTTCTGGGCCCAAGCGGGGCTGCTGCACGACTTGGACTTCGAGCGCTACCCGGAGGAGCACTGCGTCAAGGTGCGTGAGATCATGGAGGCCCGCGGGCTGGACTCGGCCCTCATCCACGCGGTAGTCAGCCACGGCTGGGGCATGACGGAGGGCGACGCCCAGCCGGAGCACGAAATGGAGCGGGTGCTCTTCGCCGTGGACGAACTCACCGGACTGATCGGCGCAGCCGCCCTCATGCGCCCCTCCAAGAGCGTGCAGGACATGGAGCTGTCCAGTCTGCGCAAGAAATTCAAGGACAAAAAGTTTGCCGCCGGCTGCTCCCGGGAGACCATCACCCAGGGAGCCCAACTCCTGGGTTGGGAGCTCAACGACCTGCTGGAGCGCACCCTCCAGGCCATGAAGGCCTGCGAGGCGGACATCGAAGCCCAGTGCGCCGCCCTCTGAGATCCACAAAAAAAGACCGTGTCCCCCGGCGGGGATACGGTCTTTTTGTCAAGCGTCGGTGGCCTCGGTGGCAATGCCCGCCCGCTCCTGGGCGATGTTCAGTGCGTGGTCGCCGATGCGCTCAAAGTCGGTAAGCAGCTCGGAGAAAATGATGCACGCCTCGTCTGAGCAGGAGCCCTGCTTCATCCGCTTCATCTGGTTGCGGCGATACTCCTCAGTCATGTCGTCCATCCGCTGCTCCAGCGCGGAAACCTTGGTGAGCCAGTCGGTGGGCTCGATGCTCTCCTGCTCCAGCAGATCCAGCACCTCCAGGCATACGGCCTCCATGGTCCTCAGTTCCTCCTGAGCCTCCTCTGAGAATTGAATCTTCTTCTTGTCCAGCATCTGGGTGTACTCGCAGATATTCATGGCATGGTCGCCGATGCGCTCGATGTTGCCAGTGATCTTGAAGTAGGCGCTGATTGCGGTGGAGTCCTTCTCGTTGGTCTCGTGCACGATGATGTTGGAGATGTACTGGGAGATCTCCTTGTTGAGATAGTCGATATACTCCTCGGTGGCCTCCGCGCTCTCCACGCGCTTTACATCCCGCTCCAGCACTGCCTGGAAGCTGGTGGCGATGTTCTCCTTCGCCATGCCCATCATGCGGTTGAGCTCCTGGCGGATCTGGGTGACATACATCGCGGAAAAGCCGATGGGGTGCTCCTGCTTGGAGGCAGGCATAGGCACCAGAAAAGCCAGGTGCATCCCCTCCTCCTTGTCTTCCTTGCGGTCGGGCAGGATGCGCATGGCGATCTTCACCAGATATCCGCCGAAGGGCAGCAGCAGCAGGGTGGTCACAATATTAAAGAGGGTGTGCATGTTGGCAATCTGCGCCGCCGGGTTGTCGGGGGTCATGGACTGCATAAACCCGGTCAACGGCGTGGCCATGCAGATGACGGTGAACAGAACGGTGCCGAACACGTTGAACATCAGGTGGATGATGGTGGTGCGCTTGGCGTTGCGGCTGGTGCCGATGGAGGCCAAAACGGCGGTGATACAGGTGCCGATGTTCTGTCCGAAGAGGACGTATACCGCGCTGTCCAGGCCGATTACCCCACTGAGGGCCAGCGCCTGCAGGATACCCACCGAGGCGGAGGAGGACTGGATCAGAGCTGTGAAGGCCGCGCCCGCCAGAATGCCGACAACGGGGTTGGAGAAGGTGCTCACCAGATTGACAAAGGCGGGCCATTCCCGCAGGGGCTCCATGGCCGAGCCCATCATCTCCATACCGATAAAGAGCACGCCCAAGCCGGCCAGAATATTTCCGTAGTGGTGAATCTGGGGCTTCTTCAAAAAGACCACCATGGCCACGCCCACAAAGGCGAACAGGGGAGCCACGGCGCCCACGTCCAGGGCGATGAGCTGGCCGGTGATGGTGGTGCCGATATTGGCGCCCATGATGATCCACACCGCCTGTTTCAGCGTCATCATGCCAGAGTTGACGAAGCCCACCACCATGACAGTGGTGGCGGAGGAGGACTGGATGACCGCGGTAATGCCCGCGCCCACCAGGATGCCCAGGAAGCGGTTGGAGGTCAGCCGCTCCAGAATGCCCTTCATGCGGTTGCCCGCCGCGGCCTCCAGGCCGGCGCTCATCATCTGCATGCCGTAAAGGAACAGGGCCAGGCCGCCCAGCAGCCCCAGGAGAATGCTTATGTCTAGGTTCACGTTCATTCCCTCATTTTTTACATTCTTTTTTCTGATCTCTTACCAAATGCCAGCAGTAGTATACCGAATGTAAAGTGGCACGTCAACGGTATTTACAAGAACTTTACAAAAAGATTCGACCGGATCTTTACTCTTTTTTAATCTTCCAATTTCCGGCCAGCCGTTGCCTTTCAGCCGATTTTAGGCTATACTACCCTTATCCCGTTCGTTTGGCCTCCGGGCCCGCGGAACAAAAGGAGAATGTTTTTATGGAACAGCAACCGGCCAAGAAGCGCCGAGGCCCTGCAAGCAAGCTGGGGAAGATCCTGATCAACCTGATCGTCACCGCTGTGGTGGGCTTCCTCTACTTCTATGTGGCCCTGCCCCCCATCAACCTGCAGTCCAGCGATTTTTATACCTTCATCGGCATCCTGTGTGTGGTGTATGTCGTCAGCGCCCTGATCACCTCCGGCATGAATGTGGTCAGCAGCGGTGGAGGCCCCAAGGAGTACCTCCGCTTCATCAAGACCCAGTGCCTGCCTGTGGGCATCCTGTTTCTGGCCCTGATCGCGGTGGCCATCGTGGGCTCCGTCCTCTCGATGCCCCTTTTCCGCGCCGCGGCCTACCGGGATCTGCTCACCGTGGAGGATGGCAATTTCGCCGAGGACATCGCCGAGATTTCCTTTAGTGAGATCCCCACCCTGGACAAGGACTCCGCCAACTTCCTGGGCGACCGCCAGATGGGCACCCTCAGCGACATGGTCAGCCAGTTTGAATACTCCAACGACTCCACCCAGATCAACTACCAGGGCCGCCCCGTCCGGGTCGCCCCCATCGCCTATGCCGACCTCATCAAGTGGTTCACCAACCGCTCCCAGGGCCTGCCCGCCTATGTCATCGTGGACATGGTCACCCAGGAGGCCACTGTGGTGCGCCTGGAGGACGGGATGAAATACTCCTTCTCTGAGCCCCTCAACCGCAACATCGTGCGCCACCTGCGCTTCCAATACCCCACCTACATGTTCGGCACGCCCCAGTTCGAGATCGACGAGGACGGCCGCCCCTGGTGGATCGCCCCCCGGGTGGTCAAGACCATCGGCCTCTTCGGCGGCACCGACATCAAGGGGGCCGTCCTGGTGGACGCCATCACCGGCGAGAGCACCTACTACGAGGAGGTGCCCACATGGGTGGACAACGTCTACACCCCCGAACTCATCATGGAGCAGTATGACTACCACGGCACCCTGGTCAACGGCTTCATCAACTCCATCTTCGGCCAGCGGGACGTGACCGTCACCACCCAGGGCTCCAACTATATCGCTCTCAACGACGACGTTTATATGTATACCGGCGTCACCTCAGCCAACGCCGACCAGTCCAACCTGGGTTTTCTGCTGTCCAACCAGCGCACCAAGGAGACCAAGTTCTATACGGCGCCCGGCGCTACAGAGAAGGCCGCTCAGGCTTCTGCCATGGGCGTGGTGCAGGATCTTGGGTATATAGCCACCTTCCCCCTGCTGCTCAATATCGCTGGCGAGCCCACTTACTTCATCCCCCTGAAGGACAATACCAACCTGGTCAAGAGCTACGCCATGGTCAATGTGGCCCAATACCAGATCGTGGCCACCGGCTCCACCGTCTCCGAGTGTGAGCAGAAGTATGTCCAGCTGCTGGGCAGCAAGGGCATCACCACGCCGGAGGAGCGGCCGCAGACCGAGGCCAGCGGCGTCATCGCCGAGCTCCGCTCCGCCGTGCTGGACGGCAACACCTACTACTTCATCCGCCTGGAGGGCGAGGAGGTGTTCTACTCCGTCTCCGCCTCCCAGAATGAGGTGGCCGTGATCCTCAATGTGGGCGACTCCGTCACTATTGAGCACGAGGTCCCGCAGGAGGGCAGCGAGTCGCTCATCCTGGACGGCTACACCATCACCAGCCACACCAGAGGCAGTTCTGCCGTTCCGGCGGAGCCCTCCGCCTCCCCCGAGCCGCAGACCGGCGCAGCCGCATGACACAGCGGGCGGACAGCAGTGCTGTCCGCCCGCTTTTTGCGAGGTGATTCCCCGTGATTCTCTCCGTCTCCCGCCGTACCGACATCCCCCGCTGGTACTCCGAGTGGCTCCTCCGCCGCCTGCGCGCCGGCGAGGTGCTGGTGCGCAATCCCTACCGCCCCGGCCAGCTCCGCCGGGTCCCCCTCTCCCCCGCAGTCGTGGACGCTATCGTGTTCTGGACGAAAGACCCCGCCCCGCTGCTCCCCTGGCTGGACGAGCTGGACGGGATGGGCTACCGCTATCTGTTTCAGTTCACCCTCACCCCCTACGGGCCGGAGATCGAACCGGGCCTGCGGGACAAGCGGGCCATTGTGGAGACCTTTCAGGTCCTGGGCTGCCGCCTGGGGCGGGGGCGGGTGCTGTGGCGGTACGACCCCATTCTGTTCACCGACGCCATCGGCCTCGCCTGGCACGAGGCCCGGTTCCGCAAGCTCTGTAAAGCGCTTTCCCCGTTCACTGATCAGGTGACGGTGAGCTTTCTCGACCCCTACCCCGGCCGTCCCATGGGCGGCCTGCGGCCCCCAAATGCCCTGGAAATGCAGGAGCTGGCGGCCATGCTGGGGCAAACTGCAAAGGAATATCACTTGTCAATTGTGGCCTGCTGCGAGGCGGGGGACTTCTCCGCCCACGGCATCGGCCGGGCCGCCTGTATCGACCGGGCCCGGCTGGAGCGCCTGTGCGGCGGGCCGCTGCGGCTGGGCCCCGACCGGGGCCAGCGGCCCGGCTGCGGCTGCTGTGAAAGCGTGGACATCGGCGCCTACGACACCTGTCCTTCCGGCTGCCGCTACTGCTATGCCAACCGCACCCCCGCCCGCACAGCGGCACGGCGGGCGGAGCACGCCCCCGACAGCCCCCTACTGACCGGCATACCTAGCCCCGGAGATACCGTTACCGACCTGCCCGCCTGCTCCTGCCGCGATGGGCAGCTCCGTCTGTTCTGACCGTCATCCAGCCGTTCAGCAGACCCAGGGCCTCGGGCGACAGGAGCAGCAGGGCGCACAGGTTGGGCAGGGCCATCAGGCCGTTGAAGATATCAGCTAACTGCCACACCACGGCCACGTCGCCTACGCTTCCCGCCACCACGGCCAGCAGGAAAGCCGCCCGGTAGGGCCAGCGCCAGCGGTCGGTACCGGTGAGGTACTGGAGGCCCCGCTCCCCGTAGTAGCTGCTGCCCAGCAGAGAGGTGAAGGCAAAGAGCAGGAGGCAGACCGCCACAAAGACCACCCCGAAGCGGCCGAACACGGTGGAGAAGGCGGCGGCGGACAGGGGCGCGCCCACCATGGCGCTGGTGACGGTGCCGCTCTGAATGGCCAGCAGGGCCGCATTCTCCTGGTACACCCCGGAGGTGAGGATCACCAGGGCTGTGATGGAACAGACCGACAGAGTGGCAATAAACACCTCAAAAATGCCCCACATCCCCTGCTCTGCCGGTTCCTGTACGTTGGAGGCGGCGTGGGCGATGGCGGAGGAGCCCATGCCTGCCTCGTTTGTGAATACACCGCGGGCCACGCCGTAGCGCATGGCTGCGGCCATGCCGTACCCTATGCCGCCCCCCAGGGCCGCCTTGGGGGTGTGACGGCGCCCGTCACGATGCGCTCCAGCGCCTCGGGAATGGCCGCCCGGTGGCAGATCAGCACCATCACTCCGCCGCCGATAAACAGAAGGGCCATGCAGGGCACCAGGGTTTCGCTGACCCGCCCGATGCGCCCGATGCCGCCCAGGATCACCAGTCCGGTCAGCACGGCCACCACCAGTCCCACCGCCAGCCGGTCCCAGCCGAAGGCCGCCTCCAGGGAGGCGGCGATGGAGTTGGCTTGCACCACATTTCCGCCCCCCAGGGAGGCGGCCACACAGCACAGGGAAAACAGGGCGGCCAGCGTCCGGCTGCCCACTCCCCGCTCCATGTAGCACATGGGGCCGCCCTGCCAGCCGCCGTCTCGGCTTTTCTCCCGGTAGCGCACCGCCAGGGTCTTTTCTACACATCCGGTCATCATGCCCAGAAAGGCGGACACCCACATCCAGAACACCGCCCCCGGCCCGCCGTAGAAGATGGCAGTAGCCACCCCGGCGATGGAGCCAGTGCCAATGGTGGAGGCCAGGGCGGTGGACAGGGCCTGGAGCTGGGTAAGCCCCCCGCCCTCCCGCCGCCTCTTCGGACGGAGCAGGGAGCCCAGCGTGGTTTTGAGCCACAGCCGGACGTGAAAGAGCTGAAAGAAGCCGGTCCGCACCGAAAAATACAGGCCGCTGAGTAAAAAGAGGCCCAGCAGCCACGGGTTCCAGATAAAATTTCCCAATCGCTCGGCAAAGGCCATGTCCACACCCCCCTGTTACACATATGCCGGAGGGGGGAGGAACATGTCTCCCTTGTCAAGGGCGGTTTTCCCCTTTATAATAGGGTCAAAAGGAGGGCGACATCCCATGTTTGACTTCCAGCAGATCAGCCGTTACCGGGAAAACAACCGCCTGGAGGCCAAGCTGGCCACCGGCGGGCTGCCCAGGAGCATCTGGGAGACCTATTCCGCCTTTGCCAACACCTACGGTGGCGTCATCCTGCTGGGGGTGGAGGAGCTGCCCGACCACACCCTGCGGGTGCAGGGGCTGCTGGAGCCCCGGGAGCTGGTGGACGAGTTTACCGCCCTGCTCCAGAACCCGCGGGTAGTCAGCGCCAACCTGCTCACCCCTGGCGACATCCAGGTTCTCCACGTCGACGGCGGGGATATCGTGGCCATCACGGTGCCCCCGGCCGAGCAGGACCAGCGCCCGGTCTACATCGGCGGCGACCTGGCCCGCGGCTCCTACCGCCGCAGCGGCGACGGGGACTACCACTGTACCCGGGCGGAGCTCAACGCCATGCTGGGCGGCCGCTCCCACTGACAGCAGGCCCCCGGTCACCCAGCGGCCGGGGGCCTGTCAGATTTGCGCCAGCGCGTCCAGCAGGATATGGCTCCACTCCTCCGGCCGCTCCCGGAAGGGCAGGTGCCCCGCGTCCGGCAGGGAGAGAAATACCTTACAGGGGGCCGACAGGGTATCGTAATAGGCCGCCGCCAATGGATAGGGCGTGGTCCAGTCCCGTTCTCCCGCCGTCAGGATGACCGGCACCCCATAGCGCGGCGGACAACCATCCAGGGACAGGCCCCCCAGCAGCTCCTCGTAGAGGGCGGCATTGGCCGCCAGCATCCGGTCAAAGCGGAGCTTCCACCGCAGGTCGTTTCCGGTCAGCTCCGGGGCGGCCAGTCCCCCCAGCGGAGACGGCCCGCCGTACTGGGGCGGCAGATACCGCTCCTTCCGCCGGCGAAACCGCAGCAGGGCTCCGGCCCCCGCCCGGTCCAGCCGCCGCAGGGCCAGCACCTGCTCCAGCTCCTGCGCCAGCCTTTCCGCGTCCTCCTCCCGCCCCGCCCCGCGGGCCCTTCGGATGGCCTCCGCCGCCGATACCTGCTCGGACCGCTTGAAGTCCACCATCTGGCTGACGGGGAGCCAGGCTGAGAGCTTCTCCGGGCGGCGGAGCGCATAGAGCCCGCCCAGCAGGCTTCCCCAGGAGTGGCCCAGCAGGAACAGCCTGTCCCGGCCATACCGGGCCCGCAGGGCGTCCACCAGCTCGTCCAGGTCGGAGAGCAGCCGCTCCACAGTGGGCGGCGGGGCGGCCGGGTCCCGGTAATAGGTGTTCCCGCTGCCCCGCTGATCCCAATGAACCACGGTGAACGCCGCCTCCAGCGCCCCCTGCCACCGGCAGGCGGTGGCCCCCAGGGTGCTGCCCGGCCCGCCGTGGAGCACCAGCAGGACGGGATTGGCACGGCTCCGCCCCCGGACGCGGATATACTGCTCGATGCCGCCGATGGGGAGGTAAGCCGCCTCCTGCACCCCGTCCGCCGTGCGGATGGCGTACCGCCCAAACCGCCCCGGCCTCATGGAGCCTCCCCCACGGCCGCCAGCAGCTCCTCCACGCATCTGCGCTGCCGCTGGACGATGTCCACCATGTTGTCAATGGTGATGCGGGCCAGGGGCGGCACCTCCTGTCCCTCATTGCCGGCGCGGCCCCGCTCCAGGGCGGCGTACTCCGCCTCCAGCCGTCGCCGCTGCTCCTCCAGGGCTAGCCGCACCTCCGCCGGAGGCAGCTTGTCTGCCAGTGAGAGGGCGCTGTAGAGTGTGGTGGGATAGAGGGCGGAGGAGGCCCGCAGGGCGTCGGCGATCAGGGTGTGCAGATGGTTCCGGCCCGCCTCGGTAATCCGGTAGACCGCCTTCTGCCGGTGGCCCGTCTGCTCCACCCCCGCCAGGGCGATGCAGCCCTCCCCCTCCAGCTTTTTGAGCGCGTGGTAGATGGAGCCCGGAAGCACGCCGCCCCACCGCTCCGCGTCCGCCCCGCCCAGCTTCTGCTGGAGGTCGTAGCCCGACATGGGCCCCCCGTCCAGCAGTCCCAGCACCAGAAGTTTTGTCATAGCGTCTCCTCCTCGGTCTATATTCAACATTGAGTATACAACAAAGAATATATTTGTCAAGAGGAGACAGAAACGCCGGGCGGCCCGTTTGGGCCACCCGGCGTTTCTATTTTACAGGTTGGCGTCCAGCACTGCGGTGTAGCTGGCCTCGGGCATCACGCCCACCTTGCGGTCGATCTCCTTGCCGTCCTTGAGGAAAATCACGGTGGGGATGCTCATGACGCCGAAGCGGACAGCCAGCTCCGGCTGCTCGTCGGTGTTGACCTTGCCCACCAGCACCTTGCCCTCGTAGCGGTCGGCCAGGCCGTCGATCACCGGAGAGAGCATTTTGCAGGGGCCGCACCAGGTGGCCCAGAAGTCCACCATCGCCAGCCCGCTGGCGGTGGCCTTGTCGAACGCCTCGTTGGTCAGATGAATGAGTGCCATAATTTGTTCCGTCCTTTCTCTGTATCGCCTTATGATGAATTAGAGTGTGTCTACGTATTCCGATGCCCGGTGGCCCGCCACCTGGCCCTCCCCCACGGCCTTGGACACCTGGAGGGGCAGGCCGGTACAGTCCCCCGCGGCGAACACGCCTGGGAGGTTGGTGGCCATGTTCCGGTCGGTTTTGATGTAACCGCCCTCCAGCGCCAGGCCGGGGAGCAGGTCGGCGGGGGCCATAGAGGGGCGGAGAATGAACACGCCCTCGCAGGGGAGGGTCACGCTGCCGGCCCGCAGGGCCTCCACCTTCTTCTCCCCCAGCACCTCCAGCCGGGTGGCCTTTACAAAGGGGATATCGGGGCGCAGCCCCTCCGGCGGCTGGTCGCCGACGTAGGTGACCCGGCACCCCAGCTCCCGCAGGTAGTTGGCCTCCTGGGGGGCGTCGGCGGTTTTGCCCACCACTGCGATCTCCCTGCCCCGGTAGAGCATCCCGTCGCAGGTGGCGCAGTAGCTCACCCCCGCGCCCAGCCGCTCCGCCTCGCCCGGGTACTTCTTCGCCCGCACCACGCCGGTGGCCAGCACCACGGCGCGAGCCTGCTCCACCTCGCTGCCGATGCTCAGATAGTATGCGCCGCCCACGGCCAGGAGATTCAGCACCCGGCCGTCCCGCCGCTCCGCCCCCATCTGTCCGGCGTGGGTGCGGAAGCGCTCCAGCAGTTCGGGACCGGTCACATTGTAAAAACCCAGATAGTTGTCGATGCGGCTGGTCTTGTAGAGGGGATTGTCCCGGTCGTCCCCGCTGACCACCAGTACCGACTTGTTGCGCGCCCTGACCTGGATGGCGGCGGACAGGCCCGCTGGGCCGCCGCCGATCACCGCGATATCATACACTGGTATTCCTCCTCCCGGTCGCCGAAGAGGGCGGAGAGCACCGCCGCCACCTCCGGGTTGGCAATTTCATAGTATACCTCGTTGCCCGACCGGGCGGCCTTGACCACCCCGGCGGCCTTGAGGCGCATCAGGTGCTGGGAGATGCAGGACTGGGACTGGCCGGTGTTGGCCTCCATGCAGCCCACGTTGCGGCAGCCGCACTTCAGCAGCCCGCGGACGATCCGCAGCCGGAGCGGGTGGGCCAGGGCCTTCAGCAGCTCCGCCTTCTCCTCATAGAGGGCGGTGGGATCGCTCATATCGCTCACCTCATCGTCAGTTTCTAATATTATTATATTCAAATATTCTAATATGTCAACCCCTTTTTCCAAATTTCTCTTGACAGTTTGGCCGCCTCTGTTTATCATGGTAATTCGTTTGGCTATCAAATCATTCGAGCGTCAAACAAGCCTACATCAGAAAAGGAGCTCAACCATGCACGAGACCACGACCAAGCGCCCCGGCCGCGCCGGGAAATACATTCGGCGGGCCCTGCTCGCCCTGGCGGCGGTGATTCTCGCCGCCGTACTGGTGCTGCTGGCCCTGTTCCAAGCCGAGCTGCGCACCCTGAACACCATTGAGCGGGTGGACGACACCGACCTGTTCACCATGACCTATCTGGGAGACTACGGCCTGGACGACTTTCTGGCCCAGGGCGGCGCCTCCAACGACAACGAGCTGCTGGACTTCCTGATGCAGAAGCTGCTCAAGGGTCTCCCCCTGCGCTTCGACATCCCGGATCTGGGCTGCTCCACCTTTGCCGCCGAGACCCCGGAGGGCGACGCCATCTTCGGCCGCAACTTTGACATGTACTACTCCCCCGCCCTCTTTGTCCGCACTGCTCCCCGGAGGACGGCTACCGCTCCATCTCCATGGTTAACCTGTCCTACATCGGCTTTGGGGAGGACAAGCTGCCCACCAGCCTGCTGGACAGCCTGCTCACCCTGGCCGCCCCCTATGTCCCTCTGGACGGCCTGAACGAGAAGGGCCTGGCGGTGGGAGTGCTGCTCATCGACACCGAGCCCACCGACCAGCAGACCGACAAGCCCGACATCACCACCACCACCGCCATCCGCCTGCTGCTGGATCGGGCGGCCACCGTGGATGAGGCGCTGGCGCTGCTGCGCCAGTACGACATGCACGCCTCCGCCAACTCCTGCTATCACTTTCAGATCGCTGACGCCGCCGGCCGCGCCGTGGTGGTGGAGTACATTGGCGACGAGATGAACGTGGTGGAGAGTCCCCGGGCCACCAACTTTCTGCTCACCGAGGGCGACTGGGACTTCGGCCGGGGCCAGGATCGCTTCGCCGTCCTGGAGGAGACCATGGAGGCCAGCGGCGGCGTGCTCACCGAGGAGGAGGGCATGGCCCTGCTCCAGGCGGTCAGCCAGCAGCCCCAGCCCGGCAAGGACAGCTCCACCCAGTGGTCCTGCCTCTACAACCAGGTGCGGGGCACTGTGGACATCGCCGTGGCCATGGACTATGACAGCCTCTATCACTTCGCCATTGACGAATAACCGGCACAGGCCCGCCGCATATGCGGCGGGCCTGTGCTTTTTGTTTTACCGAATCCCCCAGACCAGCAAGCTGGAGCGCCCCACCCGCCGGAACTCCACGCCGTGGAAGTGGGGTTCCAGCAGGGCGGCCAGCTCCGCCCCGCTGTAGAGGCGCACGTCCCCCTCGCCGGACAGGGGGAGGAACAGGTTGGCCACCCCCCGCAGCCCCGCCGGGGCCGTGCAGTCTCCCAGCAGGAGCACGCCGCCGGGCTGGAGCACCCGGGCAAACTCCGCCGCCGCCGCGCCCGGGTTGGGATAGTGGTGGAAAGAGTCGTTGCACAGCAGCACCTCAAACCGCCCGTCGGCAAAGGGCAGGCGCTCGGCGTCCCCCTGCACCAGCTCCACCGCGCCGCCCAGCTTTTCCCGGGCCACCGCCAGCATATTGGCCGACAGATCCAGCCCTGTCCGGGCGGTCTCCGGAAACCGGAGCCCCACCTCCCGCAGCAGCTCTCCCGTGCCGCAGCCCACGTCCAGAACCGAGCCGTGGGGAATCTGGACAAGCTGCTCCAGCAACACCGGGTACAGCCCACGGGCATGGCTGCCGAAGCGGGCGGTGTCATAGGTCCATGCCTGCCGGTCAAAGGCTCGGCCAGAGCGCGTTTTACAGTCGTTCATCGCACATTCTCCTTATTGAATTTTATTCATTGAATTTTGTTCATTCGAATGGAAATTTTTTGCCTCCGACGCGCGTCCCCGCGCTTCGGAGGCGTTGTTCAGTATTCCGGCTCCAGAATCCGGCCGGCATAGCGCCGGAGGAGCGCCACCCGCTCCTCCAGGGGCACCGCATGTTCCCCCAGCAGGCCGATCTGCCCGTGGAGCAGATAGCTGGCCGCCAGGGCCGGATGCTCCAGGCGCAGCTCTCCCCCCGTTGACAGGCGTCCTCCAGCTCCTCCGCCACATGGGGCGTCAGATAGGCGCAGATGCGCCAGTTCAGCTCCTCATGGATGCTCTGGTTCTCTGGCCGGTGGTAAAAGGCGTGGTAACGGGCGTTCTGCTCGGTCTCCAGCGTCAGCGCCGCCATGTCGTCCAGCCGCTGCCGGATCGTGCGGCTCCGGTCGTGGATGATGGGCAGCCCGGCGGCACAGCACTCCCGAACATACTGCTCCATGGCCTCCCGGAACAGCACCCGCTTGGAGTCAAAATAGCGGTAGCACAGCCCCTGCACCACCCCCATCCGCCTGGCGATGTCCGCCATGGAGGTGTCCTCATACCCCTTTTCCGCAAACAGCTCCATGGCCGTATCCAGGATCTCCTGCCGCCGTACCTCCGGCGGCTTTGATATCCGCGCCATCCCATCACCTCATCCGCAGTATAGCACTCGATTGAACAAAAGTCAATGAATAAAATTCATTTTGAGAGAAGCCGCTTGAGGCCCGCCTCATCCAGCAGGTTGACCGTCTCAAGCCGCCCCCGGTAGAACACCGCCCAGTTGTTGAACACGCCGGGCAACTCCTTGGCCCTCTGCAGGCTGTCCACCGGGATCAGGGTCACCGGCGCGCCCCTCTCCCCGCAGAAGCGCTTCACCTGCTCCAGACTGGCGTGAATGTAGGGGCACTGCATGCCGTAATAGATGGTCAGCTCCTGCTCCGGGATCGTCCCCCGCCGGGCGGCATCCGTGAACCGGGGCGCGGTGCCGTCAAAGGAGAGGGCCAGCAGCTCATACCCTCCGGCGGCGGTGTCCACCACCTGAAAGCCGTATTTTTTCGCAAAGCTTTGGTCGGAGAGCCAGGCCTTCTGCTTCTGGGCGCCCAGCATGCAGACGCCCGACTTCCCCTTCGCTCCGGCGTCCGCCAGGCAGTACTCCATCAGCGCCCGCCCGCAGCCCTTTCCCTTGTACGCCCCCGCTGCCCACAGGCAGTACAAGTACAGGTAGTTGTCCCCCGTCACGGGGACCCAGGCGGTCTCCAGCGGGGCATACTCCACAAATACCGCCCCCTTCTCGTCCAGCTTTCGGAAGACATGCCCCTCCTCCAGCCGCCCGGCAAGCCAGCGGCGCTTGGCCTCCACCCCCCCCCCGGATGGGGCTTCCTGCTGCGGATGATGCAGCACAGGTGCTCCCCGTCCAGGTTTTCCGGCGTCAGATTGATAAACTCCTTTTCCATAGCCCTCCCCCGGTTTAATTCCACCAAAAGTACCAGAGCTCCGACTTTGCCAGGCCGTCCGCCAGGATGCCGATCTGCTCCACGCCCTGATCCACAATGTCCGGGCAAAAGCCCTATTGCTCCAGCGTCAGGGCTATCGACTCCTCCCGGGCCACTGTGCGGGGTACCTGGCACTTCAGTACGTCGTGGGTAACGACGTAGGGTAGCACTCCATACCTCTCCTGCCAGTGCCGCACCGCCGCCTGCTCCGGCGTGACGCCGCGTACTTCCCCCTCCGGCTCCAGGTTCATCTGCAGGCATTCCAGCAGGGGATCGTCATCCCACATGGGTGCGAAATAGGTACAAGGACAGCCTAACAGCTCCATCATCGCCCGGGCCAACTCCGGGGGTGTCCGCTTTTCTTCCATCACTCCGGCTCTTTCTTCATACTCTCTCCGCCAACCGGGCGGCCCCCACGTATTCCACCGCCGGTCCAGATAGGCCTTCATTCCGCGGTCATGACAGTTAAACAAAAAACGCCCCTCCTGACTCAGCTTCTTTTGAAGTGCCTCTCCCATGCGCCCCCCTTTGGTTTAGTATACCACATATCACTCAAATTTCCGACACCGTTAGCAAAAAAGAGGCAGAAACCAATTGGTTTCTGCCTCTTTTTGGTGGAGATAAGCGGGATCGAACCGCTGACCTCTTGAATGCCATTCAAGCGCTCTCCCAGCTGAGCTATACCCCCATGTTCAATTTTTGCTGTTTTGCTGACCGAACAAATTGTATTTTAGCAGAGTATTACCCATTTGTCAACTACTTTTTTCGCTTTTTTACAAATTCATTTAGGTAAGCTGTGTGGACGGCGTGTAAAAGTGAGAGCATCACGCAAATTGAATACTTCGTACTATGTTTGCAATTAATAATAGCATCTATCTTTTTGACGCACGCAACCTGAACCGCCCCCCTCTTTTGAACAAGTCTAAAATATGTGCCCTGCATCTCCCAAGGGCTAAAAATTGGAACGGCACTCTTAGAGACTCCAGCAAAACGATATTTATTTTTGATTATGCCTGCTTATAATAGTCCACTATAGCGCTCAACTCCCAAATTACAAAGAACTCTCGCTCTTCTCGCTCTATTGGCAAAAAAACAAAAAAGTAGTTGACAAATGGGTAATACTCTGCTAAAATACAATTCGTTCGGTCAGCAAAACAGCAAAAATTGAACATAGGGGGTATAGCTCAGCTGGGAGAGCGCTTGAATGGCATTCAAGAGGTCAGCGGTTCGATCCCGCTTATCTCCACCAATCAAACAGGGAAAGTGCGCAGGTATTTCGGTTCGGAAAAGTGGCAGAAACGTAAGGTTTCTGTCACTTTTTCGTTGTTTTAGTCATTTGCCTTCATTTTGTAACCTCCAAGAGTTCTAACGTGCTTTCTAACACTTTTCAAGCCAGTTTCGAGAGAGTTGCGGTGATCTTTTCGGCCATGCCCATCTTCCTGCCTACGTCAAGGTGTCCGTAAATATTTGCGGTCATCTTGATGTCGGAATGTCCCAGCCACTCCTGGACATCCTTTAGCGTGAAACCCGTATTGAGCAGGAAGCTGGCACACGAATGACGGAGTTCGTGAAATCGAATGTGGGGCATTTCGTAAATCTCAAGCAGCCGGCTAAAACGATGGCTCACATAGTCCGGAGCAAATGGCCGCCCGTCATCCCATTTCAGGATGTAGTTGTTTTCTGTATATTGGGAGCAGAATAGGCGGCGGTTTTCGTCTTCCTGACGCTTCAAATCCAAAAGCATCTCTCTTACATCCGGCGTAAGCGGAAACGTTCTGCGGCTGGTCTTGTTTTTCGTTTTGTCTTTCTCCACAATCTGTGTGACCTTGGCTACAGTGTGCTTTACCGTGATCGTGCCGGCATCGAAATCTACGCTGTCCCACTTCAGGCCCAGGACCTCACTGCGGCGCAACCCATAAACTGCGGTGAGCTTGATAACTGGGAAAAGATTTTCGTCCCTGACCGCATCCAGAAGCTCCGCCAACTGCGCCCCGCTGTAAAAGTGGGACTCATAGTGTTCCGTCTGCGGCAAAATGAGAAAGTCACAGGGATTATTGGGAATCATCCCATCTCTCACCGCCATGTTCAGCGTCTGGTACAGGATGTTCTTGTGGAGCCGCAGGGAGCGCGGAGAAAGCCCGCCTTTCCCATCTTTGCGACCGTTCTGGTGCTTCTGATCCACGTACGTTTGCAAAACGCTTCGATCAATCTCGGACAGCTTCAGCCCAAGCTCCTCGAAGTATGGGAGGATATGCGCGTTGGATAAATTGTAATATCCCTGCAGGGTGATTTCATCCACCCTGCCTGCACACTCCTTCAGCCAGAGCCTTACGGCATCTGGAAAGAACATATCGGAGCATTTGAACTGTTCCTTGATCTCATATTCCCGAAGCGTCTCGCGGAGCATCTGCTCCGCTTTTTTCTTGTTACCCTTGACGGTGTAGCCGGTGGAAATCCACTTTTGGCGGCGCTTTCCGTTCTGAGTGAGATTCAACACCATATAGAATTTGTCTTTCTTGATTTGCAGGCTGCCTGTCATAATAGACTCCTTTCTTAGACAGTCAGAATTGCCCGCCATTACACGCCCTTATTGTACCGTGTTTGCTGAATGTAGTCAACAAGGTAAAGCTTCGGAATCAGAATCCTGCGGCCGATCCTCTTGCTGTTGATCGTTCCGTCATTTACTATCTCGTAAGCTTTGTTGATTCCGATGCCGAGGGCGGCGGCCAACTGCTTGACTGTCATCACATCAGGATAGGATCGGAACATCATCTCTTCCCCTCCTTTGCTGGCGGAGCCATATAAAAAGTGCAGCGGCGTATTGTCCGGTATTGATAGCGCTGTGCGGGTAAGTCGAAGAATCCGGAGATACAGCGCCAATGGCTGATATGATGCAAATGCCGTCCGTTGCAGCGGGTGGTGCCGATATTGCTGCCCATTTGTAATTTTCACCTCTTCTTTGTATCTCATATGGTGAGTGGATCAGACTGAGCGTTTCAGACTATTCCGCGCTCATAGTTATAAAGCCGGGACAGGACCAATTCAATTCCCCGGCGGGGCATGGGGTGTCCATCCGGACTTCGGAGTGTGTACCGCTCCTGCGGATGATATTGCTCTTCCAATTCGCAAAGAAGTGCAACGGCCGCAGAATAGCTAGTACGCGGCAGAACATCCAGACCGCACAAGCAGGTGCAGGGCTCTTTCTGAGAAGAACGGCACGCTGGGGTATGATTTTCCATGCTGCCCAGTCCAGGCAGTGCTCCCACGGTGTCCATGTCTTTCAAAGCGGATACCTCCCATCTCTGAATATGCCGGAAAAATAAAAGATATGGACAGGCTGGATCTGCCTGTCCATATCTTTTCGATGGTACTATTGTAACAGAAAAAGTTTTTACTTGCAATCCCAGCAAGCATGAGTTTTTTTCGTCACTCCGAGTGAAGAAACCTTTTTACTTTTCGTGAAATTATGCTGGCGACACAGCATCGGGCCAGCTTTTTTGAAGAATGGGGGCATTTTGCAGAAAAATATCTATGGAGAAAACCGCAACTGTCCAATGAGCTCCTGATGTGATATGCTCTACCTGTATTTAGGCCAGATTTCGCCAGGTCGGAGATTACTCCCATGGGCCCCTTGGGGCCTGTGGAGACTTGTCCACATCCTAAATACCTAACATCGACACAAAAACCGCAGTTACCTACTTTATAGGGGACTGCGGCTTTTTTTGTGCAAAAAACGAAAGGAGCTCTTAGTTATGAATGAAAACCTGTTTAGCTTCTCTGCCATCTCTGGTCAAGGGGAGCAACCCAAATTCGATTCTACGGCATTTGACCTTGGAAGCGATGTGAATGCCCCTCCACCCCCTGCTGCTGTTGTGCCTCCTGCCGCTCCGGCCCCTTCTGCCGCTGCGCCTGTGGCAAACGCTCCAGCCTTCGCCGCTGCTGCGCCCGTGGTGACTGCTCCGGCTCCTGCCGCTGCCGCGCCTGTGGTGACTGCTCAGGTCCCCGTTGCTGCGCCCATGGCGACCGCTCCGGCCCCCACCGCCGCTGCGCCTGTGGCGACTGCTCCGGCCCCCGCTGCTGCCGCGCCCATGGCGACCGCTCCGGCCCCCACCGCCGCCGCGCCTGTGGCGACTGCTCCGGCCCCCGCCGCTGCCGCGCCCGTGGTGACTGCTACGGCCCCCGCCGCATCTGCGCCTGTGGTGACCGCTCCGGCCCCCGCCGCCACAACCGCAGATGCGGCCAACAATGTGGTCCCGTTTGCCCCTCCCGCACAGGAGAGTAATGAGGGTGAAAACCCCCTGCTGGCAATGATGGACCTTCAGGAAACAAAGAACGTTCAGGCCGCCAACGCCTCGCTCTTCGCGCAGCTTCCCCAGTTCTCCTACAACGGGACTACGGAGGTCATTGAGAATTTGGATCAGACCTTTGAGGAGCTGCGGGAAGCCAAAGCAGAGGACTTTACCGAGCTTGAGGAAGCTGCAAGCGTCACCTGGAATGTCACTTACGGCACTGTTACGAAAAAGGTGGCAAAGCCCAAGAAAACCAAAATCGGAGAATTCAAACGCGAAATCGAAACCTCGAAAGAATTTCTGGATGGGCTGAAAAAATCCACGACAAAAAAGCCGGCCTGCATTGTCAAGCCGTCTGTCACCATGAAGCCAAAAGGGATTGCCCTCTACAAGGGGGTGTTTCTTACAATGGAGGAGGCCGAGGACTCCGGGAAAACCATTACGTTCATCCCTTCTGCTGATGGACTGGTCTATGAGCGTCGGGTGACGGAAGCTGGTGAATTTGTGACGCCTGCCTCGGAGGTGAAACTGTTGGACAAAATTATCCCCGGCTTTGTACCGGCCCTTCCACGCATTCCGTATACTCTCTTTTCACAGGCGCTGGATCTGTTCCGCTATATGATGAAGGCCAGAGCAGACGGCACCCCTTTGGAGGCGCTGATCCATATTTACTGGGATAAGGAAGATGAAAAGTTCATCCTCCATGTCCCCCGCCAGTCTGTGGGTCATGCGATTGTCCTTCCTGATGCGGGGAGGAGCCGCTGGACAGCGACCGATATATCCACTATGCGGATCTCCATTCGCACAATGACATGGATGCCCGTTTTTCCGCCGTGGATGACCGGGATGAACGTGCCAACCGGATTTACATGGTCGTCGGCCACCTGGAGAACTATTTCCCCGAGCTGACGGTTAGGATCTGCAATGGGGCACACACTGGCTCATCCCCGCTGATACGGTCCTTGAGCCGCTTCCAACCCAGGTATTTTCACAAGTGGCTGGAGCGTATTCAGATGATGGATGACGCAGCGCGCCTTGACAGTGAGTGTTTTGACATGGATGAAGTCTGGGGAAGGCCGCATGATTTTCTCAAAATCCCGCCCGGTCAAAATCGTTTTGGTAGGGACCGGCGGCACCGGAGGATACATTGTACCTCAGCTTTACCGCCTGCTTTACGCATTGACCGGCCGATCCGGGTCATCCTCTGCGACGGCGACCTGGTTGAGGAGAAAACCTCGGGCGCCAGAACTTTATTGAAGCGGATCTGGGAAAAACAAGGCAATGGTCCTGGCAGAACGGTATTCCAACGCCTTCGGAATCGAAACAAGCTATATCCCACAGTATGTCGAGGATGAGGAGATGCTGGAAGAACTGCTGGAGCCTTTGCAGTATCCGCAGAACAGGTATGTTACCAATCAGAATGGCGAAGCTGTACGGGAAGTCATATCGGAAATCGTGATCCTGATTGGGGCGGTGGACAATAACCGCTCCCGGCAGGTCTTTCACAGCGTTTTCCAACGCGCAAAGGAACTGATCTATATTGATTCCGGGAACAGCAAAGCAAGTGGGCAGGTGATCTGCGGTGTCCGGCGAAGCGGAAAGACCTTCTATCAGCCGGTTGCCAGCCTGTATCCCGAGGTCCTGGAGCAAACGGATAAGTTTCCGACTGAACTCTGCGCGGAGGCGTCGATCTCCGCGCCGCAGACTATTGCAGCGAATCTGGCGGCGGCAACCGTCGTGACGATCCACATCTACAATATTCTGGCGGAAGGAAATAACCATTCCGTCGGGAAAGCGTTTTCTCCACCAAATCGGTCAACATCCAATCCTTCAAGAAAAATGTGAAACGGAGGAAAGCCGCATGAGGGTAGTCAGTGTATTCCCCTGGATGAGTTTCGTCTCGCACTGAAGAAAGTATATGGAGCGGCAGCGCCCAAAGGGCCATTTACCGCATTATCCCAGGCAACTTTATTTTTCAGCCGTAACTCCTGTACCATTGCCTGCTGCAATCTCAACCAATGGTGTCAGGCGACGATCCCGGCACAGGGCGATGAATTTTCTCCTCACCCTATATGATACGCAAAGACTTCTGGATGCCTGCGCTTATTTTTCTGGTGAGCTTCATCTGGAATATGAAACTGCCGAGAAAAAGCCGCACAACTGTGACATCCCCTACAACCAGGCGCGTTTTTCCTGTGGAGGGCGTGAGATCCATCAGTTGGTATTCGACAGCGATCTCTATCCGCTGCCGAAAGAGTTTCAGCCGGAGCAGGTCTATCAGATCAACGCTGGAACTGTTTTCGGCCTCTTCACACAGGTCCGGCACGCTGTTTCCTCGGACACAAACCGCCCCTGGAGCTGCTGCGTACAATTTACGGATCACAGGATGTACGCGCTGGACGGATATAGGCTGAGCGTCCGAACGATTCCGGACTTTGAAGCAGCCAAGCCGTTTCAAATCCCGGAGGAAGCGATGGAACTGCTGAGTGTTTTTGCCGATGAGGACTGCACCCTGTCGATTGGCAGGGAGTGGCTGTCCGTTCAGAATGATTCCAAGCGGCTGATTACCCGGGTACCGCCATTGGGCAGTTTGAAACTGGACTCCACCATTCCGACCATCTTCACAGAGGCGCGCTGGATAGATGTGGAAGGTACACGAAACGATCTGAAGTATCTTCTGAAAATGGAAAACAAAAAATTACGAGCGCCGCTCCGCCTTGGTGACGGATGGCTTTCCGTCCGTGGAAATTCCGGACTGTACCGTGCGGAATTGAGGATGGAGCGCCCTCCCGCCATTGTGATCGGCTACGACCCTCGCTATCTGCTGGATGCCTTTGACGCATTTGCAAAGCGTGGCATCAAAACAGCCAGGATGAGCTTTACAAGTCCGGTAGGGCCCACCGTGCTTACGGCTGACAACGGCTTTACCGAACTGATTCTCCCGGTGCGTCTGAAGCCCGAGGAAGCGACCACCTATATTCCCCCGCGGAAACAGGTGGCATAACACAAAACAAAAAACTGGAGGTTGCACATCATGAAAACCTTGTATGTTCCCAAAGGAAAAACGCTGCATTATGAGCGCCTTGAGTGCCAGACGATTATCGCGGACGGCACACTGGTGGTTGACGGCGCTGTGAGAGCGAAGCGCATCACCGGAAAAGGACTGCTGGATGCAGGCTCCGTTTATTCTCCCGCAGTCTCTGTTCGGGATCTTGACACAGTGAAGGTTGTTTGTGATCTGCTGGCCGCGGAGTATGTCCGGGCGGTCGAGGTCATCGTCTCAAGCTCCGCTGTGGTGTCCCGCTATTTGGAGGCCGAGTATGTGGAGGCCAGGAAGCTCACCGTCAGCAAGCACCAGATCAGCGAGCTGCGTGTGGAGGAGTTTACCTATCTGTCGGAAAAAAAGCGGGGTGTGATCGGCGCCCTGCTGTCTGGCTTCTTCCGCAGATTATGGCTGTCTGTGAGGCACCGCACCCCGATCAACACGCCCTACAAGCAGTCATCCCCAAATGCGAAAGAGGAAAGCGGCATGAAGGGGGCTGGTACCACCGCTCCGGTCAATCCCACAGAAGCGGGCAAGGCCGGAGAAGCCATCCAGCAGGATCAGGAGCTGATGAAAGCGTTCCTGGCCAGAGCGGGAAAGGGTGAAGACCGGCTGGCAGACGATTTCGACTTCCTTAAGCTTAAAGCGATGTATGTACTCTTAAAGGATGTTGGCTATACCATCCGTCTGAAGCCCATGACTGATCCGCCGTCCCCGGCGTACCAGCGCGGAGACGGGCAGGAGGCGGGCTCAAAAATCGAACCTGTGCCTGTTACGGAATCCGCAGAGCGCAGCAATGCGGCGTAAGGCTATGAGGGTACCCGTTAGCTATCGGAGAACGGAAAGTGTCTCCATAGGCGGAAAAGTCCTCGTTCAAGATCGGTATGCCTCCGGCTATCTGGACGCCAGTGGAACATTCCGCCTCACATCCTACTGCATGTGCAGGCGTTTGGCTCCTTTGGCGGCCCCGGACGTCAGCCAGGCAAACCGCACCGAAAAGCATATGATAACTGACGCCGCATAGGCGTCCCCAGGCAGAGGGCCGTGACAACTGGTTGCGGCCCTCTCCTGTGTATCATGTGTAAAGCAATATCCAGGAGATGGGCATCCGCCGGCCGGACTATGGAAGATGGCGGTTATGCCTGTGATCTTCCTGCCGCATGTCTATCATCAATCCATGAAAAGGACGAAGCCATCATGTTAAACTACGTAGAATATCCGTCCAGCGTCAAGGAAGGTACAGAAACACCAGGAGCTTTCGACCAGAACGGGCAGCGATTCTATGTGCTGGACCGGCTCCAGGAGCAAGTTTCCAGAATCCGCTATCTGCTCGATACCACCGTATTCTTCCGCAATCAGCTGGAGACATGCCAAGCTGCCGGCAACGCTGAAGCCGCCCAAAGCGCTTACCTGTCGCTCTCGTCAGGCCGGATCGGGATCGCCAACGGCGTGAGGTCTCTGAAACCCCTTCTGCTGGAGCTTGAGCATCCCGCCGCTTCCATCTGTGAGGCGCTGGTCGATCAGATCTCATCGTTTGAGCTGATGACAAGAGATTACTCCAAATTCTCCGGCGGGATCAGCCGCTTTCTTGACGCGCTGCCCAGTTACCATACCGTTGACGCGTCTACCATCGGTCGCCTGATGAATCATGTCAAGTTAGGGCATTATCCCACCGATTTGACGCATGTAGGGTATCTGGAGCGGGGCATCGCTTTTCCGGATAAGACGGTCAATCTGCTGGACCCATGCTGCGGAACTGGGGACGCGGTGCTGCGCCTGGCCCTCGGACATGACAGCCGGTGCTACGGCATCGAGCTGGATGAGGAAAGGGCCGGACTGGCCGAGCAAAAGCTGTTCCGGGTTGCCTATGGTGACTTTTTCAGCTCCTATGTGGGAAACAGATCATTTCATGCAATACTCCTTAACCCGCCATATCTCACAGTCACACTTGGCTGCGGGCTGAGGGGACGGGACGAAAAGCGATTCCTGGTCGAAGCATTTCAGGCGCTGGTCATGGGCGGCCTGATGATCTACATTGTCCCCTACTATCGAATGACAGAAGATGTCTGCCAAATCTTCACAGATAATTTTTCGGATATATCTGTTTATCGCTTTCTGGACGGCGAATTTGGAAAATTCAAACAAATCGCCGTCCTTGGGACCCGAAAGCCGCGGGAAAGCGATGAAGCTGCCAGCGCCAGCCTCTACACGGCCGCGCTGCATCCTGAATCGCTGCGGACACTGGATCAGCTTCCGGAAGGGCGCTATCAGCTTCCAGATGCGGCATTGGACGTGAAAATTTTTCGAGGCTCTGTATTTAATGAATCGGAGCTGGCGCATCAGCTTATGGCCTCCCAAAGCCTGGAGCGTCTGCTCCAAAAGGACGGGCAGGAACAGGAGATGGGACGGCCTCCGCTCCCCTTATCCATCGGACAGGTGGGGCTGATTGGGGGCTCCGGCCTGATCAACGGCCTGATGCAGTGTGACTGCCCTCATATTATAAAGGGGCGGATCATCAAAGAACGCCATGAGCGGAGAGAAGAAAATCACTCTGAACGCGGTGAACTGATTTCTACAGATGTGATTGAAACCATCACCAATCGCATGGTGTTCAACATCCTCACGCCCACGGGATTTCGATCCCTGGTATAACAATTCAGGAGGGTTGAATATGCAAGACAAAAAGTATCTGGCAACCATTGTGCCGCTGGGTCCGCAGGCCCGGAAGCAGATTCAAAAGGGTGAAAACCTGGATGTGATCCGGGCTGCGGTCTGGTCCGAAACGGCAAAAAAACTCACGCCGCTGCTCGGGTCTGTGTGCAGCCGGTTTCTGCCGGCCACATACGCCTGGTCAATTTGCAATTACCGTCCCTTTGGCGTCATGCTTGGCGGAGTCACAGCTGACATGGAGGATATGCTTTTGTGCTACACAAGGGCACGGCTGGAACAGATGAACGAGATAGAGGCACGGCAGCAGCGCCTGATCTCTCGGGGGGAGACCCTGTTGAACGAATCTCCCATCCAGTCCCTGAATATCACAGTGGTTTCCATTGACAGCAGCAATCCGGGGACTCGGAAGGAACTGGAGCTGGCGCAAAAGTTTTTCAGCGGGGATATCTCCGCTGCCGCCGGGATCTACTATCTGGGCTATAACTGCAACCAGATTTCTGAATCTCAGGAGGAACAACTCCTTGAAAATCTGCAGGAATACGCCTTGTGTGTGGCGGAACTGCAGGAGCTGGAGGTGGCCTGATGGCACTTTTCCTGGATTTGGAGAGCCTGGCCAGCCTGCTGGACGAGGAGCCGGAAACCGATGTGGAAGCGGAGGAACAGGAGCCGGTCAACTCTTATCTGCTCCATGAGGTTTTGCCGCTTCTGGAACTGGGCCTTTATCCGCGCTTAGTAGACATCGACTACGATGAATTCGAGTGCTATGACCCGGCGGCACTGCTGGGATACATAGAGGAATCGGGGCGACGGATGTGGAATCATGGAGAACTCATACGCAGCATCCGGAAAATCCCCCCTACATGCCGCGCCGCATTTGTGTGACGGCAGCCATATAAACGAACTGTTTTATGAGGTGATCATGTGATTGAGCTTGACGAATATGAGATGGACGGCATCGCAAAATTACTCCATATCGCAAAGCGCTTTGCGGACCGTGGGCGGCTCGACCTTCTGCTCCAAGCCAGCGGAAAGGACGCCATTTTGTCCGTTGAGACTTATTTGGAGCTCGAATATGACCTTCCCTGCCTGATTTTCGAGGATGTGACAGTGCAGCGCCATCCGGAGGACGACTGGCGCATGTTTTCAGAACGGACCGTCTATATTATGCGGGACAGCCTTCTCTCCCGTTTTGACCAGCTCTGCCGGGAATACGAGGCGGTCCGGGGGATTCTCCCCATTGAGAATCCATTCGCGTCCACCTTAGAAGATGCTGTCGGCCGCTTCCTGAGAATGAACAGCTATTCTTATGACTACTGCCTGTACGACAGCCTGCGGGATAAAAAGGGGCCAAAGCTCGTCCTGATAGTCGATGATGAGTTTGAAGCATACTACGACATTCCGGACGCGCTGTTCGGCATACTGGATGCATGTGAGGACGGGATTGACCATCTGGAGACTGAACTGGCCCGCCTGAAACGCGAAGCGGAGGAAAATAAGCGGAAGGTCATCGCCTTTCCCAAAAAGAAAAACGCCCGCAGGAGAAAGGAGGCAGCTTGATGGAAGACCGCGTATCCATCCACTTTTCTGTGGAGGATGGGATCATCGAAGTGGAACAGAAAAAGGGGCCTCTGATCTCCCGGAAGGAAATTTCGCGGGACCAGCTTCTAAATTGCTTCCGGAAAAGCGTCTATATCAGGGAAGACGCACCGCCCGTCCTGTCTTCCGGGTTTCTGCCATTGAATACCCTCGCTGTCAGGCAGACTAAGGAGTCCGTCAGCGTGGTCGTATGGTACCCCCGTCTCCGTGCGGATCTGTCGCTGTATAAAACGCCTTATCCGGATTTCCCGATCCCCCGCCTTGTCTTCGGTTTTTCAGTCGGGGCCGCAGACGGCGCTGTGAGCGCATGCCGGATCGGAGTGATCGCGGATGAAACACCGACACCGGATACCATTATGTATCGTTATCCATTCAGCAATGTTGATTCATCCGGCAGCCTGTGTATCGGGACCAACACGCTCCCCCAATATAAGGAACTGCGAAAAGCAGCCGGACTTCCCGCATTGCTGCTCAGCATTCCCAATAACTTTGACCGGTTTGATCCGTCCGACAACCAACTGGGGCTTGAGTATCGGGATCTGATGCAGCACTTGAAGGACAAGGAGCCTGCATATTACTATACCGATATTTTGATCCCCAATGGACAGAAGCTTGCCCATTTTATTCAGCGCATGTGACGGCGCCGGCAACCGACTTCAATGGAGGCGATGTGAATGTGGCAAAAAACGCCGGAAGAATTGCGCGCTGTACTCAGCGCCCCATTTTCCAGTTCCGACATTGAGTGGCGGGTTTCCGCCACCAATGCGGAAAAAACCAAGGGACTGGCCGTGCCCTACGTTACCAATCGCGCCATCCAAAACCGTTTGGATGATACCGTTGGGATTGACGGCTGGTACAACGATTTCCGTCCCTGGAAAAATGGCTCAGCCCAGTTGTGCGGAATTTCTATCTTTTTCCCACAGCTTGAACAATGCCTGACCAAATGGGACGGGGCCGATGACAGCGAGTTTGAATCGGTCAAAGGCGGACTTTCTGATTCTATGAAACGGGCCGCAGTCGAGTGGTCGATTGGGCGCTACCTCTATGGTATGACTCAGGTATGGGTCACGGTCCAGATCACCAACAGCGGGAAGAAGTCTAACGCCCGGATTCGTGACGAGGAACGCCCCCGGCTGGATCAGGCCCACGATGAATGGGTGGCATACCTGCAGGCCAAAGAACGGGGAGAAAACCCGCCGAGGCCGAAAGCTCCCCCACCGTTAAAAGCTCAGAAGGGCCAGAACGGGCCGCCTGCACAGACCCAGGGCCAGTATCAGGCGCCTCCGCAGGGCGCTCAGCAGCGCCAGCGGCAGGACCAGGGCAGACCGCCCGCGCAGCCCACGGGCCAGTACCAGGCGCCCCCGCAGGGCGCCCAGCAGCCCCCACAGCAGGGCCAGGGCAGACCGCCCGCGCAGCCCCAGGGCCAGTACCAGGCGCCTCCGCAGGGCGCCCAGCAGGCCCCACAGCAGGGCCAGGGCAGACCGCCCATGCAGCCCCAGGGCCAGTACCAGGCGCCCCCGCAGGGCGCCCAGCAGCGCCCACAACAGGGTCAGGGCAGACCACCCGCGCAGCCCCAGGGCCAGTACCAGGTGCCCCCACAGGGCGCTCAGCAATACCCGCAGCAGGGCCAGGACAGACCGCCCGCGCAGCCCCAGGGCCGGTATCAGGCGCCCCCACAGGGCGCTCAGCAATACCCACAGCAGGGCCAGAGCAGACCGCCCGCACAGCCCCAGGGCCAGTATCAGGCGCCCCCAGGGCGCTCAGCCCACAGCAGGGTCAGGGCAGACCGCCTGCACAGCCCCAAGGCCAGTATCAGGCGCCCCCACAGGGCGCTCAGCAATACCCACAGCAGGGCCAGGGCAGACCGCCCGCGCAGCCCCAGGGCCAGTATCAGGCGCCCCCACAGGGCGCTCAGCAATACCCACAGCAGGGCCAGGGCAGACCGCCCGCACAGCCCCAGGGCCAGTATCAGACGCCCCCGCAGGGCGCCCAGCAACGCCCGCAGCAGGGCCAGGGCAGCCGGCCGATTCCTAGAGGCTGCCTTCTGGTCACTGGGGCACGGCTGAAAAACACCATCAACGGCGGGCAGCGTCTCAGTCTCCAGCTGGCGGACGAGAACAATTCTGTGTTCCAGGCATATCTTCGGGAGCTGGATACCAGAATTGCACCGGGCGTTTTGCTCTCCGATGCGCAGATCACTACGCAGAACAAGGGCGGTGTAGTCCTCTATATACTGGAATCGTATCAAATTGTGGGCTCACCGGAAGAAAACGCAGCATAAGGAGTTTTGCATTATGGTAAAACCGATCAAGCAGTTTGAGATCTCATCCCTGAAGGTATCGGGCTTCAAGTGCTTTGCGGAAGAACGCAGCTTTTCGTTTGGTCCCATGAACGCAATTTTCGGCCACAATGCCCAGGGGAAAAGCACCATTGCGGACGCGATTTCCTACGCCATCACCGGAGTGTCCTTTTTCGGCAGCAACCGGATGGACAGGCTCCGCGCCCCAGGCAAAAACATCAGTGTTGAGCTTCAGATCGTGGACGGCGAAGGGCAGCCCCACTGCCTGATCCGGAACAGGGTCGGCGACAACACAGATGTCTTCTGGGATGGACAGCCCATTGCGGCAAAGGACCTGAATACTGTCTTTGCGGAACGCGACCTCTTTTTGGCGGTGTTCAATCCCCTGTATCTCATTGAGGTGCTTGGGAACAAGGGACGCGATCTCTTTGAACGGTACATGCCGGAGGTGCCCCACGAAAAGGTAATGGAACAGCTGAGCGAACACAACCAGAGCATTTTGGCTCAAAATCCCTTCCTTTCCCCGGAGGCCCTGGTCAAGCAGACGCGGGAATCGATCCGGGAGCTGGAGAGCACTTTGACCTACTGCCAGGGGCAGCAGGATCTGCTTCGATCCCAGAGGGAGCAGTCCGGAGTGCTGCTGGCGGACCGCCAAAAGGAGCTTCAGGATTGCCGCGTACGAATCCAGGAGCTGGAATCCATCCGCACCACTGGCTTTGATGGCTCCGATTTGAAAGAACGACTGGCCGACCTTTATTCCCTGCACGAAGAATATGTGCGTGAGCAGGCGTCCCTGCCGCAGACAGACGATTTAGACGCCAAGTTCCGCGACCTGACGCAAAAGCGGGCAAAGCGTGAGGCGGATGTCTATCACAGCCAGTACGCCCAGGCCCTTGCTGACACACAGAAGCAGATCAACGAGCTCGGCATGGAGCTGGCCCGCCACCGGCACATTCTGGCCGGCCTGCAGCCGGGTATCCGGTGCCCGATGTGCTACCAGACGGTAACACAGGAAACGCTTCCCGCCCTAAAGGATGAGTTCGAGGCGACGATCCGCCGGATCTGCGCACAGGGGAAAGAGCTTTCCGGGCAGCTTGACGAGCTGCACGGACTGGACGAAAAGGCCAGAGAGGTATTTGAAGCCTTCCGGGCCCAGGACATCGCCATGTGCAATCTGGAGCTTGCCGATATAGAGCTCCGCCGCCAGCAGGCGGTCGATGCTGTCAGGGCGGAAAATGAGCGCCGCCAGCAGAAAATCTCGGAGATCCGAGAGGAGATCCAAAATATAGAGCTGGATCTGGAGACGGGGCGCCTCTCCTCGGAAGAAATGGTGGAACTGGAGTGCTTCAAGGAGCGCGCAAAGGCGCTGGAAGCGGAAATTGAGGTGCTGACCGAGCAGCAGGGGAGTTCCATGGGGGCCGATGTGGCCCCGGGTATCAGCGCGGAGGAAATCAACGCTGAGATTGTCAAGAAAAATGAGTTGCTTACCGCGCTTTCCAGCTACATTGCGGAACGGGTCCGGCAGCGGTTTGACCACCTGGACCTGAATCGCGTCTCCATCAGCCTCTATGAGGTTTCCAAGACGACCGGCGAGGTGCGCGATGTATTCAAGTTTAACTATGAGGACCGGCCGTACGTGATCCTCTCCCTGTCGGAAAAAATCAAGGCCGGTCTGGAGGTATCCGAACTGCTGAAGAAGATCGCCGGGATCAACTACCCTGTCTTCATTGACAACGGCGAGAGTGTCCCTGTGATCGACAATGTGAGGCCCAGCGGACAGACCTTCATCTCGCAGGTAGTCAAAAACGAACAGCTCCGTGTTGAGATTCTGGGCGCTGCGCCGGCAGGCCGGAGCGAACAGGCCGCGTAAAGGCGGTGTCGCACGGATGGGCAGGCATTACCCGCACGATCTATATGAGGAAATCCCGATTTTGGAAGCAGCGCGGCGGTGTGGGCTTGTCCTGAATGATCGCACGCTGGAATGGGACGAGGTGGAAGCCTCGTGCCCATTCTGCGGCGATCGCGGCCCGGGGAAATATCATCTCTCCCTCAACACACGGAAAAATCAATACCGCTGTAATCTATGCGAGGCTTCCGGAAACAGCGTATCCCTGTACGCGAGAATGAACGGGACCTCTTATCGGCAGGCGCATGAGGTGTTATCCAAGGATGGAGGCATCTACCGGTTTCCTCAGCAGCCCCTGTCACAAAAACCGCCCGAGCCGGAGCCAAAGCCCCTGGCCATGCGGCATGATGTTTACTATGATATGCTCTCCCATCTGACGCTCTCTCCGAAGCATCACAATGATCTGCTCTCCCGCGGTTTGTCAGAGGAGCGTATCAGTCAAAATATGTACCGCAGCCTCCCAAGCGGCACGTCCGCCCGGAGACTGCTGGCCGGCATGCTGTCTGATTTTCATGACCTGGAAGGAATCCCGGGCTTCTATGTGGATAAGGACGGCTTTTGGAACATCTCCGGACACAGCGGCCTCCTGGTGCCCTACTGCACAATGGATGGGTATATCCAGGGCCTTCAGGTCCGTCTGGACGATGAGAAAAACCCGGAGCGGAAGTACCGCTGGCTCGCCAGCCGGGGCCGCCCCCACGGAGTCCGATGCCCCGCGTGGATTCATGTTACCGGGAATCCTAGCGCCACGACCGCCTACCTGACAGAGGGAGGTTTGAAAGGGGATGTGGCGAGCTTTCTGGATGATGACGCCTTGTTTCTGTGCTTTGCGGGCGTCACCGCGGTCAAGCACCTGGAGGATACGCTGAGACAGATGGAGCAGATCCAGGAGGTAGTTATCACGCTGGATATGGACAAGCTCATGAATTGGCGTGTTCAGAACGCGCTGACGAAGATCATTGCGCTGGTCCGGTCCATTCGTGGGATCAAAATCCGCGTGATGAACTGGAATATGACATTCAAAGGCATTGACGACTTCTATCTCGCCCGCAATTATGCGGCAAAGCAGGGGGTCAACATTTTGGATATGAGCTCCAATTTTATCACGATCTATTTGGAGGACCTGTGGAAACGGGAGTATCCCAAGCAGGACCGCGGCTTTATCCACACCTGCGAGTGGGAAGAGCTGACGCTCCCAGTCAATGAACTGACGGCAGACCCGCCCAAAGATATGCGGAAGGCCAAAAACTATCTGCGGCTCCTGCAGGAAGGGACAGCGGACTTTCCACCCCTGGTGTGCGTCAACCGCATGGTGATCGACGGACAGCACCGCTTCTGGGCCTACCGGCAGGCCGGCTTTCAACAGGTCAAAGTCTATCAGAACAAGCCGTGGGCCATGCCCGCGGCGGCGTAAAAGGAGGAGCATGGAGATGGACACACAATCTATCCGGGAAAAGCTCATGGGGCGCGTCCAGCTCATCGAGCGGCGCAATGACAACAATGAGAGCGTGATCCACTGCTTCGGCGCTCTGGGGCAGTCTGGCGTCGCAGAAGCGGATGTACTCCATCTGTGCGGCTTTTACGGCATTCCATACCATGGGAGCTGGACGGTGGAGGCCGCAAGCGATATTGGCGACAGCTTTTACCTCCGGCTTCCGCTGGGAGGTGAAGCAGATGCTTGAGATCATTGCCAACGGCAGCAACACCTACCCCTACCAAAAGAGCACGCTGAGTGACCTGTACAGGCTCCTGGAGACCTACACCCTGGACCCTGTATTCGAGCGGTATGGGGAATTTGTCAACCGGACTCCGTGCTGGATAGACGGTGAAACCGCCCGGAAGTATTCGGGCGCGTCTGTGATCGCCGGCAATTTCCTCTCATACAGCCATGCGTTTTATCTCATTACGGATCAGGAAGAGCTGATCCGCTCCCTGGAGAGGCTGATCGAAAAGAACAGGGCTTCTCCCCAATACCAGGCCGCCCGGGCGCGCTGGCTCTCTTCTGATGACAGGCCGCAACCCGATCGCCAATAACAAACCGGAAAGGATGAATCTGATGGAGTTCAAAGATTTTCAATATCTGACGCACGGAGATCCGGTCACGTTCCTGCTTGCGTGGAACATGCTTCTGGAAAACGGCCGCGTCTCGCTTCGGGAACACGATGTATCCGATCTGGCCGCCGGCCTCCAAGTGAGGATGTCCAATTTTATGACGGAGGAAAAGACCCGCAGCGTGGCGGAAACCGCCAAAGGGCTCGCGGAGCTGGAGCCCAGCCTGATCCTTCACTTCCTTCAGCGCGCCAGCCACATCATCACGCTCCCGGGGAGCCCCAGGAGGGACAATGCCCGGTTTGCGGCGGAGGGCTGAAGTACCAGACCCCGTAGTAGACGGCCATGAGGTACGCAGACGCTACCGTTGCGAGGACTGCGCCGCCACCGGGGAGGAAGTGCTCCACTGGACCTGTGTGGGCCATACGAATGTTCACACCGCCGACGGCGAGCCCTTTCGCCCTCCGGCAGCGAAGCATGATCTCCTTGAAGCGCAGCAAAGAGGGCAGATATAGATTTTAAGGGAGGCATTTCAAATGAATCAGACCAATAACACCATCCAGTTCAGCCAGTTTGCAGCCGTTTCCAAGGACAGCGACGAGGTGCTGGGCAAGATCCTCTACTACACCCTCTCCAGCATTTTAATTGACCGCGAGGTGCTGGCCAGGCTCTGTGATACCGTGGACTTCCCCTATAAGCCCATCCGCCGCTCCTCTCTGGCGGACGCGTTCCGAGCGCCACCGGGGATATTTACCACAGGCTGGTGGTCAAGGACGCGGGCGTTCCGCAGATCATCAATGTCTACTGCAGGGATAACCGTGGGCCGAAGGGGATCATCTCCCGCGAGCTGGTCAAGGAGACACTTCATGAGGATACCAACGAGTACAAGAAGCTGGCGAATATCAGCCTGGACCGGGGCAGCGGCGTATTCTCCTATGACAACCTGGAGGCCGATCCCAATGTGGACGCGCTCTCCTGCTGCCAGGACGCGCAGGAGCTGTTTGCGCTCTACCAGACCTGCGCCAGCCGCCGGCAGATCGACACGCTGCTGCAAAACTATCTGGACACCATGCAGGCGGTAAAGGCGGCCCGCGGGCGCATCTACTTTATCCCCAGGGACTATATGCCGAAGCTGGCGCTCTTTGAGGACTTCATCGCCCTTTAGAGCAGCACAATCAGCATAAATACGCCGACCGGCTGCCCCTTGACGCCAACAGTATGTTCGTAGTGGACGATGAAAAGCAGCGGAGCAAGATGGCGCTGGCCTTCTACCGTACGATCCAAAAGGATTTGGCAGAGTATGAAAAGGGCCACCCATCTCATCCAAAGCGGCAACCAGAGTCCGGCCATCATGGACCGGATGGTATTGAGCATCCGGGAGCTCGAGCGGAAGAAAATTTATTACGAATCCATCCTCAAGCAGGAGCTCCATGAGGTGGATGAACAATATACCTCTTTGCGGTATCTGTCTGATGAACTGCAGATCCGCGCACGCAGTATCCAGGCGCAGAAGCGTCTGGCGGCATAACCGTGTTTGAGCCGGGCGGTCCTGATAAGGCCGCCCGGCCCTTATATTCCCTGCCGCCGCTCCTGGCTACCCGGTCTTGGGCCTTTCCGTGCGCTCAGCAGCCGGAAGGCGGGCCCCGCAGTCAGGCCGACGCCGGATATGGGAAGCATCCCTGGGAAAACCGCCGGGCACAAAAGCAGTTTCGCAGATAGTGGAAGGGAGACTACGAGAAGATGGCAAAACGAGTCTTGGCGGACTTTGATCTGTTCGCCCACACCTGCCCCTATTTCTACAACGGAGCCCCTGTCAACAACGGGTACGGGTGCAGGCACCCGGAATGCGGGGAGGACGAGGAGGACGATGCCGGACAGCCCTGCGGCTGCTGCCACCGTTACACCTGCCCGATCTGCTGCCCCTTCGGGGAAGAGGACCTGGACGATCCAGAGCTTGACCTGGACGGCCGGGGCCGGCAGGAACTTTTTGACCGAGACGGCGGATTTGCAGACGGCGGGGAGCTCGTCACCGTTGCATCAGGCGATGAAGCGGGTGAAGAGGAACGCGCCGCGCTGCTTGCCTATAACCGCTACCTTCACCGCTATGACAAGGAATGGCTGGAAAAGCACCCCCGGCAGGAGCCACAGTCTCCGGCGCGATAAAACGAAAAGAAGGGTGATAGTATGAGCAGTATGCAGAAAAACCGGTATCAGGAGATGCGGGAGCGCCATCAGGCGGAGGTGAACGACTTCCCCCTGATGTTCGCCTTTGATGCCCGGCAGTTCGCGGAAGGGCTGCGCAGGCTCGGCCTTCGGTCCTCCGACAAAGACAAGGTGTGCGCCCTGCCCGGCACCGGAGGTTTCTGCCGAAAGAGCGATTTACCGGCGCTGAAAGGCATGTTTGCCCGGCACCATAGAGAGCTTCAGGAGGCCATTGGCGCAGACCCTACCGGCCGGGGATTCATCTACGAGATGTTCCGCACGGAACTTTCCAACCACGAATATGCCTACACACAGGACGTGTCGGAGACGCTGGACTGCCTTGGCATCACACAGCAGATGCTGGAAGCTGTACCGCAGCTCCAAACCGGCCTGGCGCTGGCGTGCAGATCGCTTTTGAAGCATGCCTGAAGGGCCCGGGCCGCGTCCGCGGCGCGGGACAGGGCGCGAAACAGCCGGAGAGATATGGCCGGACCGAAGCACAGGGGGGAATTTGATGCAAAAAAACAGATTCCAATATTACATCAAGGGATACAGGTACGCTCCGGAGAGCTTTCACGCATTCAAGGGGCTTTCCGGGCATAGGCCGGTAGAGATCCCTCTCTCAGACAGCCAGAGGCAGCAGATGGGCTATCTGTGCGTGACGCAGAGTGGAAAGGCCGCCATAGATTATGTGAAACGCATCGAACGGGCCAGAGCCAGAAAGCCGAAGTCCTTCGTGACCTATGGCTTCCAGGTCAGAGAAGATCCCCGTAGATACGTCTATGCCCCCAGCCTGCGCTGCCGGCCGGACGCGCCGCTCACAGAGCGGCTTGGCATTCTGCGTGAATTGAGAGCGCAGTTTGCCCTGGACGGCGGACGAGTGGAGCAGCTGACCGAATGCAAGCTGGACGGGCGCTTTCGCCCCGCCAATGTACGGCGGCGCTATGTGACCGCCGACCTGAACAGACCTGTTGTGGTCCACCTGCGGGCAGCTTAACCAGGAAGAAAACTGAATTTCATAAGGAAGACATCGCCATGAATCAAACTTATTTCCATGGCTTTTCCAGCGACATGGACAGCCCGGAGGATATCTGGAGTATTCCAGACACTATGACTCCATTCATGGGCCGGAGGAATCCCCAGAGCCGAACGATCCGGAGAAAGCGTGAGCGGAAAAGGGCCTTGAAGCCGCAGTCCCGCACGCGGGGCCGCGCCGCCGCTCATCCGCTGGAGATCCTTTTACCAAACGGAGGCGTAAAGCCCCTGGCTTTAGCCATGGGGAGTGTCAAACAAATATCATGGAGGAATGGAACATGAAACAGCTCGGAAATCTGTCCATCGTATGCGCCAAACGCCCCGACGTGCTGATGCAGGTCTATGGCGGCCGGGTGAGCGTCCATGTGGGCGAAGGACCGGAGCGCGCCAGGATGGACGCCGCATGGGACGATGATAAGATGATCCAGTTGATCATCCGCGAATTGAATTTTGGCCGCTATGCCGCTCCCAGCCGTGGGAAAGCGGCCTGATGGGAGGAACGCGGCCATGACTGACTTTCAGAACGATATGTACCGCCGGTATCTCGCATCCGGGCAGGCAGAGAAGGCGGAGGCGTTCCGCCAAGCCGGCGCGGACCAGCGCGGCGCCGAGCTGGCGCAGACAGAAGCCGAGGTGCGGGAGGCGGTGGAACTGCACGTCTACTGCGATATGTGCCTGAGCGATATTCAATCTACCTGCCGCTGAAGAGGGATCAAGCTCGGGAAGAGCCGGAGCCGGATGGAGGCGGCCCTAATCGAGGCCCTCGTGAAAGAGCGCATGGAAAAACTGTAAAACTGCTGCGGAGCCGCCCTGCTGGGCAGGGCGGTCCCGGAAGCGGGACGGCGGCGCGGGCGGCGGAGACCCGCCTGGGCCTTCTGGCCGACAGCCGTATGCGCAAGGGAAAAATCATGTGCCACGCTCTGTTTGACGCGCTGTGGAGGGCAAGCCGAAGGCGCGCCGGAAGCGGGACGCCCTCTATGAATGGCTGGCCGGACAGATGGGGCTCCCCTTGCGGACTGCCATTTTGGGTACTTTGACCTTCAGCAGCTGCGTCAGGCGTACCGGCTGCTCTCAGATGTCCAGGGGCTTCCCATGCGGTATGATAACCGTGGGCGCATTTTCTTTGAAGAGCGCCGCTCAGCCTGACAGACAAAGGCATAGCAATGGTTCCGACCGGTCACTCCGCTGAAGCCGGAAGGCCAGGGAATATCCTGGAAAGGGTATGCGGCCGCTTGCTAAATCCCTGAAAATCCGGTACACTGACTATAGTGAAAGAACGGAAACTGGACCTGTGCGCCGGGAAAGCGGTTTTGGTCCCGAGGCCGGAGCTGTATGTGGTCTATACCAATCGGCGGGAAACGCCTGATACACTACCGCTGTCCGGGCTCTTTGAAAGTGCTCCAGAGGATGGCAGGGTGCAGCACATGGAGCTGGCCGTCCAGATCCTGCGGGACGATGGAAGCGGCGGCGGCATCGATCAATACGTTCGTTTCTGCCAGATTTCCGACGAGATGCGTGGAAGGCATGGTGCGACGCTGAAGGCTGTTCAGGAAACCCTGCGTGAGTGTGTCCGCCAAAACATACTGGCGCCATTTCTGCTGACGCGGGAAAAGGAGGTTTCTGACATTATGATCTCGCTCTTTAACCAGGAAGAAATTCAAGCCATCCACGACTACAATGTTGCCAAACAGGCGCAGGAAACCGCTCTGAAGCAGACTGTACTGCTCATGCGGGATCTTGGCGTGGCCAGAGAGGAAGCCGTGCGCCAGCTCGCGAAGCGGTATGACCTTCTCCAGAACGATGCGGAGACGGCGGTACGCCAGTATTGGACTATCTGAAGCTGGGCCGCATATGTTCCAACCGACTCTTGAGGGGAGGGGAGAGATAGGCAGCCCGTTTCCTTCGCCGGTCAAAATCTGCGGTGAGTGTTAATGCGCCGCAGAGCCGGTTATTCCATCATAAACAAAAAAGGATGTGAGAGTGACTGCTCTCACATCCTTTTTTGCTGCCTGCGGCGCAGGGACTATTCCCAGTTCAGAGGGGGGACTGGGGGCGCTACGCCGCCCTTAGAAGAGAGATACGTTCCCCCGCACTTTCACAAGGATTACTCACGCGGAGGCTCATGGCGCCATTCCGTTCACAAAGGTTACTTCGGCGAGCCAGGTACCACACAGGTGTATCAATCCTGAACGGCTCCTTAAAAGACAGATCACGTCCCTCATACGGAGGGAAGTACGTCCCCCGGACTCCATCGCCCGGGTGAGCTTTACCAGCTCTTTTATAAGATACCATAATAGTTTGTGGGCGTCAATATTATCCCGCTTTTCCTGTGCTATGGGAAAGAGGGACAAAAACCGTGAAAAACCAGCAGCACGGCATCGGATGCCGCGAAATTTTGTCCCGGCGCTTGTGAGGGACAGACGCCGATGGTATAATAAAATCAAGAAAATAGGGCATGTGGTGCGAAAGGAGTGACGGATTATGAAACCAAAGCTGTTGGCGGTATCGGCTACGGATACGGTGCCCGCTATCCTGTGCGTTGCGGCAACTGGCTCCGATCCAGCGCAGGGCTCAGATACCAGCGTTGCGGCGGCGATGCTTTCAAGCAAATTGTTTTTCGACGGTGCGGGCACACATCGTCCACTTCCTGAAAGAAAAGCCGGGCACATCTCTGTGCTGTCCGGGGGCAGCAGCGCAGACGGCGCAGGAGTGGCCGGGATCGTGGACTATCGTAACGGTCAAGCATGGAAGAAGTTCCGCCTCTCTGGCGGCATCGCCTCTTTCGCCAGACAATGGAGTACGGGAATACAGCTCAGGCGTCGGCCAAAGCGCTGCAGAGCAGCGCAATGTGAAGGTCGGCAGGGAGCCATGGTATGCCTGCGCCCGAAGCGCCGGGGACTGCTTCATCCGCTGTCGGTCCAGGGCGTCCATGCGTATGGCCGGCCTATGGCTCTATAAAAAGTTCCCCAGTTTTATATGCTCAATCTATGAAAAGATGTGGGCCCGTTTTGCGGGTCTACATCTTTTGCTTTGTCTGCTTTTATGCCTATCATCTAAAATAAGTAAGATACCAGATAACGGCCCCGGAGCCTGCGGACTCTCTGCCCAAAGTACCATGTCTTGCGCGGTCATGGCTTTTCCCATGCAGCCAAAAGCCAGGCTGGTATCCACCGCTTGGAAATCAGGATTCCGCCTTCGGTACAGAAAGCGCCAACATTGGTGAATACTGCTTCCGGCACCTCCTCAGGAATGAGCTGGCGGTAAATGTAATCGCACACAGCGTTCTCAAGGAAGAGCACCTCAAGCCCAGTCTCCGGGATCAGGCGGTAGCTGCGCCGCTGTCCCACATGGCAACTGTGTACGCTGTAAAGAAGCAGTTTTTCTCCAGAGCGTTTGAGCCGCCCCAGCGTCTCCATTGCCAGCAGGCCAAAGGGACTATATGGGTCTGCCACATACTCCGTAAAACCGCGCTGTTTCCCCCAGTGGTAGTTCCGCAGGATCGCTCTCCGGTACCACCAGGCGTTCAGAAAATTGCAGCGTCTCCTGCGCCCTGAAATAAACAGCATGGTCCTCCTGGGCTCCAGAGCTGGCTTCTGTTCTTTCTGCTCCTCTTCATCCATGAAAATGATGTCCTCAATCAGTTTGACTTCAGCACCGCCCACAGATTCCTCCGGTACGAGTGACTGCTCAAATTCCTCTATCTGCTTGTCCGCGCAGAACTTCCATTTCAGGTCTTTGAAAAAGCAGGCAATATAAAACTTTAACCGTTGATACTGATTCATTGTTCCCCCATTCAGATGCAGGGAGACGCCGCATACCGGGCGCTGTGCCAGGCTGAGCCAATCCCCTGATGAGATCCGCCGCAGTTGTGTAGCTACAGAGTGTGTAAGCCGCCGGGCGTGGCGCGGCCGCCATATTGACCGGGGTGGCCGGGATATTGACCTACCAATTCCTGCCGAGTTCCGCTATTCTTATCAATCGGAGGTGATTTTTGTGGAACTGTCGAAAAAGCTGTCGAAGAACATGAAAACGCTCCGTGGGAGTAAATCACAAGCCGCGTTTTCCAAAGAGATCGGCATCGCAAAGGCGACCGTCAATTCCATCGAAACTCAGCGCGCCTCCATACGCCTTGATACGTTGGAAGTTATCTGCATCCATCTCGGCATTCCCCCTGCAGAGCCTCCTGTCCGATGAGATGGATTGCATGGAGAGCGGTATGCTGGAGTACCTGCTCGGGCGGACCGAGTGGTATTTGAAGCTCTCTCCGGAGGACCAACAGGCATACATACAGTGGCTCCGGCATACCGCCGACCTGTTTGAACGTCTCATTGGACAAAATAAGGAACGGAAGGAATGATCGTTATGGACTACCACGCCATTTTGCTCCAGCTTGGGATTACACCAAATTATAAGGGCTACCACCAGATGCTCACCGCCCTTGAGATCGTCGAGGCCAACCCGGAGGCGCTGACGATGGTGACTAAGTGGCTCTACCCGGCCGTAGCGAAACGGCACCAGACAAATTGGAAACAAGTAGAACGAAATTTAAGAATAGCTGTTAGAACTGCTTGGGGTACTAATCGGGATTTCTTGCAGAAGCTTTCTCCACTTCCGGTGAAAAAGCGGCCGACAGTATCTCAATTCATATCGATCCTGTGGAAAACAGATACTTAACAGGATTGACCCTATACGGAATTATCTTAACCGTGCTAAAACGATTCTTTAACAAAAAACCGACAGTTTAGGGGTGCCTTTTTTATATATTACTGTGACTATGAAATTTTTATCCCCTATATAACATTCTATCATGTCTTTTAGCTTTACTAATCCCAATTCAGCAGACTCTTTTCGTGCATATAATCTTAAAGGAGGTTTTGTGATAAAGTCACCGTCATTAAAGAGTTCGCGGGAAAATTGTACAATATAACCTTGCAGAGTATCTAAAACAGTATTTTCTGACAATGGCATTCTTATAATTTCTGCTAGTTTTGAAATTGAATGTTTGATTTTGCCTTCACAGATCAATTTATCTAATTCACACTTTACTTCTGAAAAAGTCCTCACTTTTTCAGCATCCCAAAAACCGCAATGTGCATTCACAAAAATATTGGATGGAATTGAAATGGTAACCTGAAAAGAAAATGTGACTTCCCCCATCAAAATGGCTTGAATATATTTCAAGTCATCTTCGGTGCTAGGATATATATCTTCTGCATCATTTTCCTCTATGTGGAACTTTGACACTGTTTTCAAAAACGGATATAAAACAATTTTTTTATTCTCTATATATCCGCCTTTCAGTAGATCATAAAAAGCTTTTTCACCCCACATCCCTAGTTCGTTTTTAGTCAGTTCACCACGAAAATACTTATTTAGCTGGTCTGAAAATTCAAATAAACCAAATTCCATTTTTGTGATTCTCCTTATCCAAATCCCAAATATGATAATCATTGTTTCACCATAAGATCAATGGGGATAAAATACTTCAATACCTTCACCATGATAAAAATAGTTTGTTCCGTCTGTCCAGTAATTTCTTTGATAAATTGTTCCATCAGGCGAAGCCCATTTTTCCACAACTTTTACCCACTTTTTGGGGTTAAATCCATTCTCACGCAAAAATTCAATGAAGGATTTGCTTTTAACTGGTAACTCTTCAGGCGCCTCAACTTCAATCCAGTCATCAGGGACTTCCTGTAATCCCTCTTTATAGTAATTCTCCTTCTCTCCTTCATCTGCGAAATGTCCTGACCCTGGGTTCGAGTTCCCCGATGCTGCTTGGATTATTCCCTTCAAAATCTCGTTGGCTGCGACACCGGTAATTAAAATCCCGCCACCTTCAAGAATTGTTTGCCCGGATATTGCTGCACCGCCCAGTACCCCGAGCCCTCCAGATGCTCCTGCCAGCCCGGGCAGCAAGGGGGGGACCATGAAAGTGCTAGCAGCAAAATCTGCAATGGCGCCACCAATAGTTTGAAGGCCAGCAGGTATATATGGTATCGTCGCCACGGCAGCACCAACTACTGCACCAGTTAGAATTGTTTTTGCCGCCTCAAATCCATCTCTAACATTCCCGGAATTATTGTCGGCCACAGAAATGGCCACCGTTGCAACAGCAGCACCAATTGCTGCGCCAATAAAAATCGGTGCAACAGCCGGGAAAGCAATCGCTGTAGCTACACAAGCAACGACAACAAGCGCCCCAAAAAGCATATTGCCGATCCAGCCACCCATATCGAACTCATTCGGCTCATCGTTAAAGGGGGGATAGGTGTGAAATTCTGTACCCCACAAAACCTCGGATGATCCTTTCAGATTAAACTGATTTTCAATGTTCACGATGGATGAATCGCCACCCGTAGGCGGATTCCCACTTGCTGTTCCTTTAGATACAATTAACGCCAATTTAGCTACTGCATCGGTAGAACGAATAATACTGACCGTTTGTGGTGTCTGGAGTTTAACTGTTGGCGCTACAATTCGTATGCGCCCTCTGGAAGTCATTTGGAGTGCCTTTGCGCTTTCAAACAGGAGTTGGTGGAGTTGATCTAGATTAACCTGATTAGGAGCATCTGGAGCCCCGGCTACGATCCCCATGCTTTCTGGGTAAAGAAAAAGCTGCTTGCCATGCTCTGTTGTGAAACAGCGCATACTTGGATCACCCATTGCCGCACAGCTATCACCGTTTTCTCGCGGGCTGTTCAGAACAACTGCATGGCCGCCATCTCCGTCCTGAAGGAATAGAGATGCGCGAGTACCAACCTTTGGCATACAATACATTATATTACCACTCTCAGGACGCCAAGGGAAGGGGTATCCTCCGGTATCCTTCCCATTATCAATATCCAGTGCCAGTACAACCCTTTCCTGTGAGGTACTTTTCACTGTTCCAACAAGAGAAAGCCCTACCATTTTTCGGTTTTGATATGTTTTTTCAGCGACTAGTCCTTTCCGGCCGAGTATATATGTGAAAATGAGCTCGCCATCAACGAATTCTCCAGATACTTCGCAAATATAGATGGGCGCCCCTTCCCATAACACAGAACTCCCTATGCTGAGGTTTTTAGTCTCTTTCACTTGATAGCATAGAAAATCAGGCTTATACAATCCGGCCTGTTCTCCGCCCAATCTGTAAAACTGCCGATCTACTTTCTGAATATATTCTGAATTTGTGAAATCAAGATCCGTGGTGCGGCCCTCAAGGCCAACCGTAATTTGTGGTACAGGAGCTTCCCGTGCTGGAAATACCTTCATGTTCAACTCGCTGGCCATTCGCTTGATAAATTCCCAGTCGGTTTCCTTATATTGAAATATGGGGCGACCAATCGTGATGCCTTCACCAGCCGAGCATATCGCCGCAGCGTTAGGAGTATCCTGTAATACGGTGCGGATGAGCTCGGCATAGGTCATATCAGGATTTTGGAAAGAACGGCTTTTTTTCTTCTCGTCAAGTTTGGCGGAAAGCGTCACAACATGTGCCTCTGCCAGATACTGGCGGTTTATTTGATGCACAAATAACCGCTTAATAACCCCGATAAAAATAGGGATCACGCCAACCATCGTTGAATAAATCCCAAATGGCTGGCCTTCAAGGTCTTTGTAGACCGCTGAACTGCCACTATCCTCATCTAAAAAACCAGTAACAACGAGGTGACCATGTTCATTGCCTTTGATTGAGAACGAGAGCTTGGATACAGATTTGAATTGAATTGGCCCTTGGAGAAGAAGGCTGTCCAGACATATGGTACCCACAATTCCACCTCCACTATTATTCTGCAACATACTGAATCCATTTTACGATGCCCGGGCCACTGTTTGATAAAAAACCACTTTGAAAAATCTGCTCAACTGTAAACTCATCAGCAAAGCCATCCCATGGATCAAAGAGTTTAAGTCCTTTTTCTGTTCTGCTCAGTACCACTGAATGATAAGACCCATTTAATTTCTGATAGTTCCCAATGACACAACCGGAGCAATCCAAGAGATCAAAAAGAGATTGTCCATAAATCTGATAAAGGGAATGTTTATCATCATATTTTCCGAGCGTCCTTATCACAGGTGTTTCACTGTCTGGATCACCGGCGATTACATATTTAAGTGCTCGCTCCTTGCCAACGTCTCCCTCTGGTTTGTCACCAGATGGATTAAAAATTGGACTCCTTGCTGCTTTTACAATGTCATATTGCCAAGCATCTGCAAAAATATGTTCGCAAGACTTCCTAACGTAATCCCAACGAAAACCGACCATGCTCTCTACAATAATGCCCTGCTCCGGTTTAATAGGGATACTTTTTCCCGTAGACATAAGAAAATGGAAGCCTACAATTTTGGCTGCGGTAGCCCAACACCAGCTCACATGGTTTTGTATATAGGGAGCGGGCCTTTCTCTCATAGCATCAGTCATAGATTCAATCCAACGGCTCGTCTGGGTCATACTGCTGCCCAGAATTGTAGGGCTCGATCAAGCCGCCATACTTACAAATTAGGAAAGAAAGCGTAGTTGTAGTCGGAATTCCTTGAGGAGACGCTAAAGCCTCGGCCTGCTCTTCGTCTGTAAGTTCTGAAAAATTCTCCGGCATAGGTTTGACTCTTGCACGGTCAGCGGGATCTAAGTCCCCATTATCTACAATAGGAGTCTGTTCATAGGCATCCATCCAGACAGCGCCTACGATTTCGGGCTGGCATTTGTGCCCGCTTTCGTGTCCCCCTGGCGCATCCCCAGTGCGGTCTCCCGTCTGAGGGTTTCTAGGCACATCTTTTGTGAGATGCACGACTTCCGTGGGAGGCGGAGACGGAGCTTTACATATTCCATACCAAGTGATATTTTCCTCTTCCCCCACAAGGCAGTTACGTGCATGAATGCATGGATGACCGTGCACATATATACCATGGCATTTTTTCAAGTTGAGTTGTCTTGCATGGGTACCGTAACGGCAGCGAAGCAATGCACCCCGGACCAAATATTCCTGCTTTCCACTCTCTGTATGTTCTTTCAAGAAATTAGCAATATCTTCTTCTGTTTTGAAATCATGTTCTGCAAGGAATTTGTCTATATCTGATTGTCCAGTCAATAAGTATTCAGTAAGGTCAGAGTTTGCAATCGCCGTCAATAACGAAGTCCCAATATTTCTCCTTGCTGCTGGAATGGACAGCAATGCCAGGACTGCGTATGTCTTCGGATTGGTTGTCACTTTCCCCAACAGAGACAATGTGTTGTCTATCAGTATGTCCATGCTCGTTTCTGTTCCACCAACAGGCGGATCGCCACTGTAAAACTCCTGAAGAAGCGCCATGATGCCCAAACATATGTTTGCGCGCATTTCTGGGTCATCAATCGACATTATTGCATTGGATAGATCCCCTACTGCTTTGGCTAAAGGCCCCTCAATTGTCTGCCGCTGTAAGTGCCCATCATCCGTTAATAACGCAGTTATATAATGATTCACGAGCAGCGATTCCATCTCATCCGTTGGAATCGTCCCAATATCAGGAGTATATAGATAGACCGTGTTTTCAGGCAATGTGATTGTCTGGCCTAATCCATGCACATAGTCGTTGTCGGCATGGATAGAGTATAGCTTTTTCAGCCCTTCTTCCCAGCCAGGTAAATCCTTAAGCTGCTCTACCACGTCTGGAGGAAACCCTTGGCCGTCAAAATTATATGCCGCATTGATCTTGTCAGCAAAAACTAAAGCTGCTAGCTGCGTCTCATTTCCACCCTTGGAATGTCCGCTGATATTGATTACCTTTCCCTCATTCTTATCAACAATGCTCTGCATATACTCCAACGCATTATGCTGCATAGGTGAGACTCCAAGATTTGAAACTCCCTGCTCTGCATTTTCATAGGGGAGCAGATAGTCTCCACCGGCCATTCCATAACCATTGTCAATCCATGCACCATCAGGAGTACCGCGAAAGCACACATTGATTTCTCCATTAAACTCGAAAGCAAATGCTTGGAAACCTTTAATATTAAATTGTGTTCCCTCAGTATCCCAACTCTTATCTACAATTTTTGCATCTCCCAAATCTTTGTAGGAACCATTCTCTCCAATAATAGATTCGAGTGCTTCAATATATACGATTTCATCCTCTTTGGGTTTGTCCTTAGCTGCTACCAATATTTTAGATAGTGTATCAGCTTTTTTATATTTTGGGTCATCCAGCCGCAAATATTGTACCGCTTGAAATGCAATTTGCTCTAAAACTTCTTCCTCTGCCATTTCAGGCACACCATAAATTAAGCTCATCCTTCACCCTCCTCCCATCCACCAAAACGCCATTTAGTGGTGTCAGGCAAAATGATTACGCTACAGCTATATTTATAAAATCCACTATCTAATGTTTCTAAATTTTGGTGGTTATCTGAATTTATATTGTTATAATTAGCTTCTGATAGATATTCTACATTTACACAAATTGAGTAACCACTATTTTGAATAGCAATTATAAATTTTTGCATATCATTATTCTTTTGCTTGGGATCTTTGACTGTAAAAATATCAACCTGAACTACTGGCGCATATTCTTCGGAAACACCTAATAGTTCAATAGCTGTTGTTTCTTTCCCAAAATCTGGAGGGCAAACAGAATAACCATAAGCAAAGAGCTTACATTCACCAAAAACGTCATTGGCAACCGGGGTCAAAATTTCTTCTAAATCATGCTGGCGCAAATAGACAATATAATTATCTTGATATGTCTGATTTTCTTCTGACCATTCTAAATATACTTGAAAGTTTGGAAATCTTGTCGAAATTACATCACCAGTATCTGTTAATACAAACTCTTCTCCATATTTTTCAACACAGTACTCCAATTTAGGTAACGCACGCGAATTAAACATATATTCGGCAATTTGTTCGTGTAGCGGTTTTTTATCCTTACTCATCAATATCCCTCCAGTAATCAATAAAGCAATCACAAAAAGCATGATTACTGATATTTTCAGAAATTTATTCATAGCACATTCCTCTATGAAACCGATATATGCTGATATGGATTTGCAATTATACAGCGTTCCAAGCCAATACCACGGCCACCACGCCTCAATAGGCTCTCCACTAAATCTAGCCGCGCCACAGCATAGAGCTTAGAAAATCCGCCTAAATAGAAAATACTCCGGTCCTCAATTTTTTCAGGGTCAAGTACAGCGGTTATCAGGGTATCCCGCCCGCGGGAGAGTTCACTTTCCGGTGCCAGGCAATCGCAGTGCTCTAAAAGGGGAATGTAGTAAATTTCGCTTGTCGCATTTTTACGATCCAGTAAAATAATCTCCTTAAATTGTGTTGTAGGCTCATACATTTTAATGACATCTCGGACCATCTTCGTTCCAAGGAAAAAGGGGAAATCAATAATGTCCGTAAAAATGGTATCAGGGTTTGACTGTATAAACAGCAGCTCGCGCTTTGGCAATTTGTGTCCTGTTTCCTTGCGGATTAAGCGCACATCTATTTTCGGGTACCAATTTTCAATCACGGGGGACGTGTTATACTTTGGGTCGGTTTTCAGGAGAAAGTATCTCATGTTCATCCCCCTTTCTGAACAACGCAAACTGAATTGTTTGATCCATGTAACCGCCGAACGAAAATCTCACTTCATCACAGCAGTCTAGCCTTGCGATTCCGCCTAAGACAGCAGCATCCAAAGATTCCTCACCAAAGAAGAAGCCGGCCAGCTGATACAAGTTATTGATATAGGCCCGGCGGATTTCTTCCAACTCATATGGGCGAATTCGTATCCACATTTGTCTGGCATCTTTTTCAAAGAAACTCAAGTCTTCCTCGACTGCCTGAAATAGACGTTGTGGGCACCAAAAACACAACAGCCCGTTCTGATCCAGGCAATATCGCTCATTGGTCAAAGAGAGCGCAAAATCATAGCTCTGTGTTACGGCGCTGCTCTGTAGATAGAATATAGAAAAGTAGTGAATCTGTCCAAGCGTCCCAGCAGCCTGCCTCTTTTGTGCTGTCTGGAGCAGATCAGAAACAATTCTATGATATTCCCGTTTCATTTCCAGATATGCGGCGCAGTCTTTCCGGAGCAAATTTGCCCGTTCGGAAATGTATGGAGTAAGCTTTTCCCTGGCATATTGGAACATTTCTTCTTTTCGGCCCATTTGTACTCACGCCCTTTCAGTCTATCCGAACTTGCGCACCTCCAAAATGTAGCTTTTCTTCAAGACTCATCTGCGTATTGCCCTGTTGGAATATAATACGCTGTGGCGCACTGATACTGAGGGAACTTGTCGCGCTTGAAATGTCAACAGCTTCCTGCGACTGCACAACGATTGCCTTGTCGCTGATAATCTTAATTCCCTCTGCATCAGACAGTTCGATGGACATCCCGGCATTATTGGTAAGCAGCAAGCTCCCAGGGGTGAAAAGGATTTCCTTCTTCTGCTTGTTCATGATGGATTTGAAGTCAGGGTTTATGCGCTCGTCGCCTGCGGAGGATTGGAGATGGACGGAGCTTGCCACATATGCATCCGCGTCCTTTTCACATGGAAAGTACAGCCTGACAGCATCCCCAATTTCAGGCATACAATACCAGCCGGTCCCATCCGGAGTGGAGTACACTGTAGCGTACGGGAAGACGCGGGTGCCGCAGCCTGCTTGGTTTTCATCACATCCAATCAAAACCTGGACAGTATCTCGCTCCACGGAAGTTACCTGCGCATCAAGAGAGAGCCCAATGAGATTTTCATTGAAAACTTCCTCAGTTTCAAATCCGCTCTCGCTGGTCAAATAGTATGTATGGTACAGCTCGCTGCCTTCCATTTTGGTTTTAATGGAGTACACACGCAGCGGGACCCCGTTCAATGTCACGCAGTCTCCAAGGCGGTAGATTTCCCTTGAGTTCAGCACATAAAAGAAAGTATCCGCTCTTGGCATCCGCTGATCTTCGCTCTCAATGATTTGGCCCGCGTTTTTTGCAATCGAAAATATGTTTGTTTCAACAGCATAATGAACTCCATCTTCGGGAAGCCCAAAGGTATATGCGATATGGTCGCGTTGTGAATCAGGTATCACAACAGTATGAAAGCGGCTTGCCATTCTCTTTATAAATGCCCAGTCGGTTTCATCATACTGCATAACAAGCCCAGGAATATTTGAGCCCGCTCCCTTTGCCATGATGAAAATGGAATCGGTATAGCCATTATTCACAGTCGTCAATAGATTTTGATATTGTAGTCTGTCTGCTTGGAACGAACGCTTATGCGGAATCAAATCCAGCAAGTAGGTATTCGTCCTTAATACCCCAGTTAAATATCTAACATCGTTTTGAGCCTGAATCTCAAAGTCAACCAGCACTCCTTGGAATAGTATCTTTTCCTCACCGCTATCGCTGCAAACATTGACTGAAACCAGAGGATTCTTCTTTAACGCCCAGGAGATATACTCGCTCTCTTTTTCTCCGCGCATCAGTCCTGAGAAAACCAATTCTCCATGTTCATTTACCTGTTGTACGCCTTCCAGCTCAGTAATCTTGAGATCATCGAAAGGAATTGCCTTTATCAATACTTCCCGCATAGCGAACACCTCCTAAGTATCCATTACTTTGACGGATTGAATGACTTGAATTGCCGCTCGGTTCCACTCGTTCATCGAGTCAAATCTACAACTGAATGTTCCATGCAGAATTTTTCCTTTTTCTGCTGCCAGCAAATACATAATCGTATAAATCTGGTCATCAATCGCATAGCTTTTATAGTTAAACCAGCACAAAGCACGGTTTTCTGCAACTTCCGCTTGGAGATCATAGAAAATATTGGCTGGATTAACTTTTTTGAGCATGGCTTTCATCTGCTCCGCGACACGCTTCACCTGATCCAAAGGAACATCCTGTGGATACACGCTGAAGGTAAAATTCACAGTCGTGTCCAAACTTGTGAATATCATCTGCGGACGTGTTTCGGAGGGATATTTTATTTTAGCAATGGAAAGCGGCATCCGCACAAATGTTTTCGGCAAGGAGGCGTTGATATTCAACTCTGGAATATCCCGCGGCTCAAATTCGACCAATTCATCCTTGATATAAATACCAGTTTCCAATGTGCTGTATTTAGCGTATTTTTCCCGCCTTTTTAGCTTCAAAAAATCTTCATCCAGATAGGACATCTCAATCGCCATCCTTCCGTTTAATAATACTCAAGGCCCGCCCATGCTGTCAGCATAGGCGGGCCTTGGCTTGGTCTACGCTGGAAAGCGCATCGGTACATGATTCAGTTTTGATTGTTTTCACATTACATAATGGCTTGTTCGCAGATACGGTCGCCGATACCATTGTAAATGTATATACTTAATATACTTCAACTTAGACTTTACTCACAATTTTTAACCTTGATTCCATGATCTCTCAATCTCGTCCATCAGTTCAAAATCTTCTTCGGTGGCATATCCATAAACTTTCTCGGTATCCACAATCAATCCAAACGCACATGCAAAGAATGAAATTAAACTGTCGGCTTCAATGCCTATGCCATCAGAGTTTTCACTGTCCCAAAAATAAATCTTTTCGTTGTTTCCAAGATATAATTCATAGGTCCAAGCTCCAACTGGTTTATAGTTGGGATTTTCCCAGCCATCTATCTGTTGCCCTGACAAAGAGAAACCATTATAGTTTAACATATATCCAATCGGGGTAACATCATCGTGGAATTTTAAGCCGAGGCATTTTGATGTAATAAACAAATCCTTCCATCCACTCTCTGGATACTTAAACCTTAAAACACCGCCATAAATATCTTCAACAGTTCCCAAACTCCTTGTCTTTTTCATGGGTAAAGATAAGCCATATATTTGATGAATAAATTCCTTTACCTCCGAGGTAAATGTTAATCTAAAATTATTTATTTGAGAAATCACCAACTTCCCTTCATCTCTTGGGAGGCCATCCCATCCCCAGTGCTGAAGAATAAATTTCACTTTACTTTCTAACGTACACGGAAGTTTTGAGACTTCTTGGTATAGTCTGCCTGGCCTATTTTTGATTTCCAAATAGTTTACTTTTTGGCAAATAGAGTTGTATTCCTCCTGACCCAACGGAATCCAATCCATTATGGACACCCCGCTTTCGGATTTACATATTGTCGTTTCTGCTCAATATTTGTTAGTTGCTTCCCATATATAATTTCATCGATTTTTTGATTATTTGTGCTAGACACTGCACAAATATCACATGCATCAGAAATTTCGTTTGGGTTGCTACGCAACACTGAAAAATGTTTATAATCATCTTCTGTCAGTGCTACGCCAAAATCCATTCTAAAGAATTCAGCATAATCTTGGGGGCAAAATTTTGGGCAACGTACCCAGATGGATCAACATAAAACACAGGGTTGTTCGCACAGTACGTATATAGATTCAGCCCGTCACTCCGGTAAGTGTCCTCCTGAGTAAAGCGGCCAATAACCGGGTTGTAGAACCGGGTCCGCAGGTAATACTGCTGGGTGATGGGATCGATCTGCTGGCCGTAGTAGGTGAAGCGGTTGGGAACGGCCTCCTCCTTGACCTCAATTTTTCCCCAGGCGTCGTAGGCATAGCGGTTTTGGACATTGCCACTTTCATCAACGATATGGGTGGTTGACCCCATCTCGTCGCTGGCATAATGGTAGTATGTCCGGGCGCTCTCGCTGTCGCCGCTGCGGGCAATCAGCTCCGAGCCGCGGATCAGGCGGACCACATTGCTGTTTTCCTCCTGCTCCGCCACGGCCTCCCCCTTGTGGAAGATGAAGCGCACCAGCCGCCCGTTCTCCTCCATCTCGTGGCGCAGGCCCTCCGCGTCGTAGTGGTTCACCTGTATGCTGCCGTCAAAGGTCTCCACCTTCACCGTCCGGTTGAAGGCGTCGTAGCTGTACCGCGCCTTGTCATCCCGAAGCAGGTTGCCGGCGTTGTCGTACTGGAAGGGCGTGGTCACGCCGCCCCGGGTCAGGGCCATCAGGCGGTTGCGGGGGTCGTACTGGTACAATTCCTCCTCGCCGCCCACCAGACGCCGGGCGCGGTTGCCCGCCTTGTCGTAGAACAGCTCCTCGGAATACGCCGGGTAGTCCACCCGCTGGAGCTGATTGAGGGCATCGTACTGGTAGAGGGTGGTCCCATCCAGGGCCTGCTTCCGAATCCGGTTTCCGTTGCCGTCGTAGGCATAGCTGGCATGGGAGAGCAGGGCCTCCCCGGAGCGGACGGTGAGGCCCGTCAGGTTCTTGTCCAGGTCGTAGGCGTATTCCTGCCGGATGGGGCCGTGGGCCACGGCCCTGGGCGTGCCGTCCGGGTTATAGGTGTAGGCCGTTATTATCTATTTCACGGGTACTAATTCATTTTACTGTTACTTGCTACTCACCTGACTATATATCTCCGTCAAGGTGGCTTTAAGTTGCTTAATCTGCGGAGAGAGTTTATCCGCATCCTTAATTTTGTCTAGATTTGTTTGGCAATAATCCATCACTATTTTTTTGTAATTCCGAGTACAGCGCTCCATCGCTTTCAAAAGAAACATTCGGTTTTGTGTAATCTCTTCCTCGCTTTGGTTAGGTGAGCCCAACAAAAATACTGTTAAAAATGTTTCGATGACAGATGATAAATACGGGCGAGAGATTGTTTCATACTTGTTTATCGCCTCTGCTATTGCTTCAAAGCAAATCGGAGATTCTTTCTCTATCACAAGAATGATTATCATTTCCATTATACGATCTTTAAGTGTCCACTGAATGTTATATGACGATTCATTCTCTAAGTCTTTTTCAACTAGAAATAACAAGTTACATAGATCACTTATATCTTTCTCAGAAAAAACGCCACCTTGCTCTGCACGATCCATTAAATCATCGAACAACTCGACGGACTCTTTGGAAAGATCTTTAAGGTATTGATAAATTAACTCAAAATTACTCATATAATATTTTTCTCCTTTATCTAAGTGCCTCTTTATAATGTATGGCCTGTGCTATGGCGTGCTGTCTTTGTTCTTCTAAAGCTAAATTAACTAAATTAATATCAACATTTGGTCGTGTTCTACTATAAATATCGGCAATATCTCCTTGATCAAATAACAAACGGTTTTCATAATTCAATGCCGAATACAGTGAGTATAGAGGATTTTGGGAATTTAATCCATATGTAAATGTGAGACGATGAGCTGCTTCAGTAATGTTCAAACTCGAACCACTTGGATACGGAATCTTAACAAGAGTATTTCCCGCCGGCATATGATGGGGCGAAATCTTGTCGCCTACAAAACTAAAGACCATTCCCAATTTTGGATTCTTATTATTAAGTTCCGCAAAAGTCCCAACAAGCAGCTCATTATCTTTTAACAAAGACGTATCTATTTTAAGTTTGCCATTACTATCGAGTAATTTAGTTCTAATATTCCACAGTGTACTAAATATTTCCTCTTGTGATCCACGGTTGAGTAGGGCATTGAGATCGTCAGAGCTAATTGAAGTAGCTAACCCACTCGGATCAACATAGTAAACCGGATTATTTGCGCAGTAGGCATACAGATTGAGTCCATCGCCCCGGTAGGTATCCTCCTGAGTAAAGCGGCCGATGACCGGGTTATAGAACCGGGCCCGCAGGTAATACTGCTGGGTGATGGGGTCGATCTGCTGGCCGTAGTAGGTAAAGCGGTTGGGGACGGCCTCCTCCTTGACCTCAATCTTTCCCCAGGCGTCGTAGGCGTAGCGGTTTTGCACATTGCCGCTTTCGTCAACGATGTGGGTGGTTGACCCCATCTCGTCGCTGGCGTAGTGGTAGTACGTCCGGGCGCTCTCGCTGTCGCTGCTGCGGGCGATCAGCTCCGAGCCGCGGATCAGGCGGATCACATTGCTGTTCTCCTCCTGCTCCGCCACGGCCTCCCCCTTGTGGAAGATAAACCGCACCAGCCGCCCGTTCTCCTCCATCTCGTGGCGCAGGCCCTCGGCGTCATAGCGGTTTACCTGCACGTTGCCGTCAAAGGTCTCCACCTTCACTGTCCGGTTGAAGGCGTCGTAGCTGTACCGGGCCTTGTCGTCTTGGAGCAGGTTGCCCGCATTGTCGTACTGGAAGGGGGCGGTCACCCCGCCCCGGGTCAAGGCCATCAGGCGGTTGCGGGGGTCGTACTGGTATAGTTCCTCCTCGTCGCCCACCAGCCGCCGGGTCCGGTTGCCGGCCTTGTCGTAGAACAGCTCCTCGGAATACGCCGGGTAGTCCACCCGCTGGAGCTGACCCAAGGCGTCATACTGGTAAAGGGTGGTACCATCCAGGGCCTGCTTCCGGATGCGGTTGCCGTTTCCATCATAGGCATAGCTGGTCTGGGAGAGCAGGGTGTCCCCGGAGCGGACGGTGAGGCCCGTCAGGTTTTTGTCCAGGTCATAGGCGTACTCCTGCCGGATGGGACCGTGGGTGACGGCCTGGGGTGTGCCGTCCAGGTTGTAGGTGTAGGCCGCCAGCTCCTGGCCGTCGTCGGTGAGCCGGAGGAGCTGTCCTTGCCGGTCGTACTCGAAGCCCGTCAGCTTGCCCGTCACGTCGGTTTGACGTACCCTGTTGCCGTTCTTGTCATACTCCAGGGCCAACAGCAGGGTCCGCCCGCTGGCGCTCTTGCGGATCATGCGGCCCATCTCGTCGTAGTCATAGGCATACCGCATTCCGTCCGAAATGGCGCACTTGAGCAAGCCCTCTGGGGTGTATTCATAAAAATCACCCTGAGCGCCGTCTTTTTCTTTTTTGAACAGGGGAGCACCATAGAGGTTGTACCCCAGCTCCACCGTCACGCCGTTGCGGTCGGTCTTGCGGATGAGCCGCCCCTGGCCGTCGTAGTGATAGGTTTCCCGCTCCCCGGTGGGGTCCACGATGGCCGAGATCTTCCCCATGCGGTTGTACTCATACTGGGTGGTGTGGCCCTCGCCGTCGGTGGAGGAGACCATATCCCCCGCGAAGTTGTAGGCATACCGCTCCGTGGAGCCGTCCGCCTTCACCACACCGGTGATGCGGCCCCACTCGTCCAGCAGGTACTTTGTCTCGCTGCCGTTCCCGTCCACGATGCCGGTGATGCGGCCCCGGGCGTCGTACTCCAACTCCTGGCTGGCCCCGCCCATGCTCACGATCCGCCGCTGGGCCCCGGCCAGGTCGTATTCGTACTTCACACCGCTGCCCACGCCGTCCAGCCGCTGGAGCAGCCTGCCATCGGCATCGTAGGTATTGCTCTGGAGCACGTGGCCGTCCGGGCTGAGCACCGTGAGCACCCGCCCCTGGGCGTCATAGGTGAACTGGAAGCCGTCGCCGCTGTCCGTTTGAGCATCATACTCATTGGGGCGGATCAGCCGCACCACCTGGCCGTTGCGGTCATAGACCGTGCGCTGCACGCCACCGTCCCGCTCGATGCGCCGGATCTCCCGGTTGAGCAGGTCGTAGGCAATGCGGGTCTTGCGCCCCTGGTTGTCCGTGATCTCGGTCAGATTGCCTGCCGCATCGTAACCGAACTGCGTCCGGTTGTCGATCCCGCTGCGCTCCTCCCGGTGTGTCTCCGCAATCAGGCGGTTGGCCGCGTCGTACTCCCGCAGGATCTCCCCGCCGGCGGGAAGATGGATACGGGTGATGTTTCCATTCCGGTCGTATTCATACCGGGTGCTGGCAAACTGGCTCCCACACCCCTCCTGGTCCGCGCTCTGCTCCACCTCGATCAGCCGTCCCGCCGGGTCATAGTGGTAGTCTACCCGCTGGGTCAGCCCTTCGCTGAGCAGCCGAGTCTCCCGGGTGCGCCGGTTCAGGCTGTCATACTCATAGCGTACCACAGCGCCCAGACCATCGCTCACTCGCACCAGCCGGTTTTGCTTGTCATACCCAAAGGTCAGCGTGTGGATGCTGCCTCCTGGCACTCTCCCCGTCCTGGAAGGACAGGAAGCGTTTCTCCTCTTGACTTCTCTAAATCCGTAATATTGTTTACTATATCAGGTATTGCAGTTGCTGTAAATCGTACCACAATGTCGTATATCAATTGATAAATTCATTTTTTCAATCTGTTTGGCAAATCGTTGTTATTTTTCCTGTCCTCAGATTCGAAAAAACATAAAACACACTTATAAACCTATTACCATCTCTGTTTGTTACAAGTTCTAGTTGTCCAACAAAAAACATCGGTTTTCCTTCATCAAAAGGCCATTCTGGATTTTGCGTCCATCTTGGAAGATCTATATTGAATTTAAAATCTTTGGATATTTCTAATTCTAAAAATCGTTTTTTCCCCTCGCCTGTGGCAGTGCATCTTTGTAAAAGATCTACAAAGTATTTTTCGCTTTCATCTGAGTATAGTGGGTCAAACGAATACTGTCCCCCTAGGTCAAATAATAAGCAAAGATCGTTTTCAGAGATGGCACTTGAAAAGTCGATAGTCATTTTAATACTTCTCCTCTTTACTTAGAATGTACGGAATAGAAAGAAATGAAATCATATCCAGGATGCCTACTAGGGTCAAGCTGTTCATGCTCCCATGGCCACACTTCACGCAAATCAATAGGTTCGTCAAATCCTTGTGTACCGCGTCCACCACGATTATGGTGAATTTCCAATGTAACAACCTTAATACTGTACTTTCCGGTGTCTCTATCTCTAACCAGTACACTTGCTTTGGGAGCATATCCTGCACGCATAAGCCCCATATTTTGAGGCGAGAACTCTCCATCGGTTGCTAACTGTGCTCGTGCCCGCCAATATCGGTGCCGTATAGTATCCCAACTCGGATAAGAACCGTCTGGCATTGGCCGTGTTATGGAGTCTCCAGGTTCCCATTCAGAAAACTGAAATTGAGCTCTTTCAACTCCATCTTTATAATACCCGCTTGGATCAATATAATAAACTGGGTTGTTCGCACAGTACGCATACAGATTAAGCCCATCGCCCCGGTAGGTGTCCTCCTGAGTAAACCGTCCAATGACCGGGTTGTAGAACCGTGCCCGCAAGTAATACTGCTGGGTGATGGGGTCGATCTGCTGGACCAGTAGGTGAAGCGGTTGAGGACGGCCTCCTCCTTGACCTCAATTTTCCCCCAGGCGTCGTAGGCATAGCGGTTTTGGACATTGCCGTTTTCATCAACGATATGGGTCGTTGACCCCATCTCGTCGCTGGCGTAATGGTAGTACGTCCGGGCGCTCTCGCTGTCGCTGCTGCGGGCGATCAGCTCCGAGCCGCGGATCAGGCGGATCACATTTTGTTCTCTCTCCGGCGGCCTCCCCTTGTGGAAGATAAACCGCACCAGCCGGCCGTTCCTCCATCCTCGTGGCGCAGGCCCTCCGCGTCATAACGGTTTACCTGCACATTGCCGTCAAAGGTCTCCACCTTCACCGTCCGGTTGAAGGCGTCGTAGCTGTACCTCCTTGTCGTCTTGGCAGGTTGCCCGCATTGTCGTACTGGAAGGTGGCCGCCGCCCCAGCCATCAGGCGCGCGTTGGTGGTACTGGTATAATTCCTCCTCGCCGCCCACCAGACGCCGGGCGGTTGCCCGCCTTTGTCGTAGAACAGCTCCCGGAATAGGCCGGGTAGTCCACCCGCTGGAGCTGATTGAGGGCACGTACTGGCAGGGTCGTCCCGTCCAGGGCCTCTTCCGGATGCGGCCGTTGCTTCATCATAGGCATAGCCGGGCTGGGAGAGCAGTGTCTCCCGAGCGGACGGTGAGGCCCGTCAGGTTTTGTTTTGTCCAGGTCGTAGGCGTTCCTGCCGGATGGGCCGTGGGCCAGCTCCGCGCCGTCCGGGTTGTAGGTGTACGCCAGCTCCTGCCCGTCATCGGTGAGCGCAGAAGCGCCCCATGGGGTCATAGTCGAAGCCGGTCAGCTTGCCCGTTACGTCGATCTGCCGTACCTTGTTTCCGTTCTTGTCATACTCCAGGGCCAGAAGGGTCCGCCCGCTGGCGGATCGCGCGGCCCATCTCGTCCTAGTCATAGGCGTCGCAGCCGGCCGAAATGGCGCACTTTGGCAGCCCTGGGGTGGGCCTAAAAATCACCCTGAGCGCCCGTCTTTTTGAACAGGGGAGCACCATAGAGGTTGTACCCCAGCTCCACCGTCACGCCGTTGCGGTCGGTCTTGCGGATGAGCCGCCCCTGGCCGTCGTAGTGATAGGTTTCCCGCCCGGTGGGGTCCACGATGGCCGAGATCTTCCCCCATGCGGTTGTACTCATACTGGGTGGTGTGGCCCTCGCCGTCGGTGGAGGACCATATCCCCGCGAAGTTGTAGGCATACCGCTCCGTGGAGCCGTCCGCCTTCACCACACCGGATGCGGCCCCACTCGTCCAGCAGGTACTTTGTCTCGCTGCCGTTCCCGTCCACGATGCCGGTGATGCGGCCCCGGGCGTCCAACTCCTGGCTGGCCCGCCCATGCTCACGATCCGCCGCTGGGCACCGTATTCGTACACTTCACACCGCTGCCCACGCCGTCCAGCCGCTGGAGCAGCCTGCCATCGGCATCGTAGGTATTGCTCTGGAGCACGTGGCCGTCCGGGCTGAGCACCGTGAGCACCCGCCCCTGGGCGTTTAGGTGAACTGGAAGCGTCGCCGCTGTCCGTTTGAGCATCATATCATTGCGGATCAAACACCACCTGGCTGTTGCGGTCGTAGACCGTGCGCTGCATCGCCACCGTCCCGCTCGATGCCGGATCTCCTGGTTGAGCAGGTCAGGTAATGCGGGTCTTGCGCCCCTGGTTGTCCGTGATCCTCGTATTCTGCTCAGTTCCGCCGCATCATAACTCGAATCCGGTTGTCGATCCTGCTGCGCTCCTCCTGGTGTTCCGCAATCAGGCGGTTGGCCGCGTCGTACTCCTGCAGGATCCCCCGCGCCGGCGGATGATGGATACGGGTGATGTTTCCATTCCGGTCGTATTCATACCGAGTGCTGGCAACTGGCTCCTGCACCCTCCTGGTCCGCGCTCTGCTCCACCTCGATCAGCCGTCCCGCCGGGTCATAGTGGTAGTCTACCCGCTGGGTCAGCCCTTCGCTGAGCAGCCGAGTCTCCCGGGTGCGCCGGTTCAGGCTGTCAGCTCATAGCGTACCACAGCGCCCAGACCATCGCTCACTCGCACCAGCCGGTTTTGCTTGTCATACCCAAAGGTCAACGTGTGGATGCTGCCTCTGGCACCCTCCCCCGTCCTGGAAGGACAGGAAGCGTTTCTCCTCCGTCCGGTTGCCGTTGGTATCGTAGACATACTGGGTCAGCCGGTACTGGACAGACCCATCCCTCCGCCCTGGACACCGGCTCCCGCTTCTCCAGCAGCCATCCCGCCCGGTTGTAGGCATACAATGTCCCGATCCGGGCCTCGTCGGTTTCTCCGGACAAATAGCCCTCTGCGGAGATCTCTTTGACCACCAAGCCCCGCAGGTCGTAGACATACCGTTTCTCCACGACCCCGTCCGGGCTGACGACTCTCCTTCAGGCGGCCCGCCGCGTCGTAGTGGTAGACATAGCCCAGGCCGTCATCCGCTTCAGCGTCATACTGTTCTGGCTCGATGACCTTCACCAGATTGCCCATAGCGTCATATTTCAGCCGCCGGATGCCGCCGTCCGGGTAGATGACCTTGATCCGCCGGTCGTCGGTGTCGTACTCGTACCGGATGCCCTGACCGCTCCTGGTGGCCGGATCATAGGTGTTTGGGTTGACCTCCATAGCCAGGCGCCCCGCAGTATCATAGGGAGTGGCAAACACATTCCCCAGCGGGTCGGTGGAGCTGACACGGTGATCCATGGCGTCATACTCATAGCGATAGCAGGACCCGTCTCCCCGTCTTTTCATCGTACTGGTTGGGCAGTACCTTGGCGATCAGATTACTCAGGAGGTCATAGCGGTAACGGGTGGTGTTGCCCAGGGGATCGATCTCCAGCGCCCTGGCCCCCAGCTTGGTATAGCCGAATTGGACCTCGCCGGCGTCGCTCTGGATGGCCATACACTGCTCAATCTTGTTATAGCGGTACTGGAACACCGCTCCCTCCGGCGTGATAAGCCGGGACACCCGGCTGCTGCGCTCCCAGTATTCATACTGGGTCACATTGCCGTTTCCGTCCGACATGGAGATCATGCGGCCCAGCCGGTCATACTGGTAGGTCTGCACCCTGCGGCGCATGGCGTCGATCACCTGCTCCTCGCGGACACAGTTGTTGCGCTCATCGAACTGGGCGAAAAACTCCTCGCCATCGTTGTTCCACCAGTGGACCTGGTTGCCCCGGTCATCATACTCGAACTCCCAAATCAGGCCGCTGGGCAGCTCCTGGCGCACCAGTTTCCCGTCCTGCCGGTAGGTCCAGCGGGTGATCTCGCCGCTGCGGTTCTTCTCCAGAATGCGGTTGCCCCACTGGTCGTACTCAAACTCCTGATAGGTACCGTCATCGTACTCTGTCTTTACCGCCTGCTTCTGGTCGTTGTAATGGTAAACTGTGCTGCGGCCGCTCTGCAGATTGTGATAGGTTGTCTGGCGTCTGGAATCGTTGTAAAGGAATACATGCTCTTCGCCATTCGCCAGATCCTGACGGATCACGCGCCCCTTTTCATCATAACTGTTGACGAGATAGTTTATGCCATTCTGGTCGGTGACAGAAATAATCAGGCCCCTGGTATCATACTGGTAACGCATGGTCCCACCGTTGGGGTACGTCACCGCCGTCAGAAGGTCCCCGTCGTACTCATACTGGACAGAACGCCCCGCACAGTCTGTGATTTTGGAAACCTTGCCCGCCTCATAGGAAAAGTCCAGATACTGGCCGCTGGCGAGGGTCAGGCGCTGAATGGTAGTGCCGCAATAGCTGATCTCCGTCCGGTTCCCATGTGAATCAACAACGGCGGTGAGACGGCCAGTTAGGTCGTAGCAATAGGTCTTGCCCGTTGTACTTTCCTGGATGGAATAGCCCGCCTGGCTCTCTACCATAACATAGGCCAAGCTCTCGCCCTTCGCGTTCACCCAGCCCCGCTCTGTCCGCAGGAAGTGCTCCACACTCAAATCGTCCTTGAGCATGGCGGCCTCATCCGCTTCCACAATCAGCCTCATCCCAAGACTGCTCACCCAGCGGGTGCCAAGAAGCTGCTTTTCATAGCTGCTCACCGACTGGTGCCTGCGCATCAGTCGGAAATCACCCGCAATATCAGGCAGTATAAAGTCAGTTTGCTCCGCAATAAAACTTCCGGTAACTGGATCAACAGGGTCTCCTAAAAGCTTACGAATCCCATTCAAGACATCTTGCATGGTGTTCGTTCCAGCCTTTGCAAGATCTCTGGCGGCAGTTGACACCTTAGTGCCGATGCTTCCGACTGTCTCACTTGCTGTCTTAGCAAATCTGCCTCCAACCCTTGATACGCCTGAAATAAGTCCCATCGTTACAGCGGAACGCACATTTGAGAGAATCCATTGCTGCAGTAAAGCCTTATTTTCTTCAGTCCAGCCCTCTTGGCCGATTTTGGAAAAAAGCTCTGCCCCTGATGTGGCAGTAACAACGCCCATCGCTCCAATTGACGCTATGCCGAAAAGAGCCTCCGTGCTTTTTACTGCATCCGAGACACGCTGGGCATTTTGCGCTGTATCGCTTAGTGCATTCACAGCTTTACCTGCATCCGCTAAACAACCAAACATATCGCCAAACACGCCAAACATAGCCATGCCGGCGCCAATCATATCACCGCGGCCTACTGAAATTGAGGCATCCAATACATTGGCGACAACGGCAACTCCCCATCCGATGCCAGGGATACAAGTTCCAATTGCACTGATAATTCCCAAGCCGATCTGAATGCCGTCCAGAATGGAGTCCCGCGTCGTTTGATTTGAAAGCTCCACACGCTCAAAATTTCCCCGATGTGAGCCATACATCTCATACTGCTTGGAGGAGAGCGCCATGATGCCATCGGCATCCATTTTGATCCAGCTCCCACCCTCTTGCGGAACAGACAACTGGAAGCTGTCAGAGGCACGAAGATTGATGATACCAGTCGTGGCCGGCGGCTCATCTTCCGATTCCTTTGCAGGAACGCTCTCCTCAGCGCCATTCCCCGTAAATAAGCCTGCTACACCACTGATCGCCTGAACAAAAATGTTGCCCTGTGTCTGCTGCTGAACCATCGCCATGTACTGTGCTTGGCTTGCGGCTCTGTGGTCCTCCTCTGTGTAGGTTGGGTGTTCTGCACTGCCACCGCCATGGCCCACATAGTCACTGTAGCCGGACTCAAATGCGGCCTGCATTTCAGCACTCTTGCTTTCATGATTTGGCACAAAGCTTTCCAGCGTTTGAGGGCGGCTGACTAAATTGAAATTTTCCAGTGTGTCAAAGAGAATATCTCCTTTACTCTGGATCGTGATTCCCTCTTTGCTTTTGAAGGTAATATGTGTTTTTTCCTCGTTTTCCTGGTCAGCATAGTCACGTCTAATCACAAATTCCAACTGATTTGAAGCTGCTTTTATCATGTGCCCCTGTGCCACCAGGGTACGATCCGCCGGTTTAGAAAAATCCGGCATTTCGCCACTCCACTTGCTTCCCAGGCAAACGATGGTGCCGTCGTTCTGGTAATAAGCAAATACCTGGTCGCCTATGTTGGGCATGCAGTAAAAGTAGTTTCCAATGGAGCTCTCATAAGGAATCCAGCGTGTGCCGGCTGCCGGACCATCACTGCTGAATTTTACCAACACCTCCACACCCTGAACTTCCAGCACCTGGCCAGTCAGCACAGTGCTCAACAGGGTGGTCTTTTTCCCATTTACAGGCACCGCACCAACAGGATCAGTTAGAGTCAACCGGTTTTCCAGCAAATCGCCATCACTGGTGATTCGGCTCCCTATAACCGCATAGCTCCTCAACTCACCCTGCAATTCACAGCCGACACCGATTTCCAAATCTGGAGAAAGACCCTGCTGCTTTGCCATTTGATAAGACAACGCTTCGCCGCCCATGCGGGCCCGCATAGTCATAAAGTCAACCAAATCCTTCTCTTCACACTCCAGCTTAAAGCTGCTGTATGGAAAAGTGGAGAAGGGCTCCAGGCCCACGCTGATATGCGGCTCCAGCGCCTTGCTGTCTGGATACACATACAAGCCCTGCTCATTGGCGATCCGTACTGTAAACTCCCAAGCCGTTTCATTGTTCCGAGAGAGCATCTGGTCAACCGGAATGTCCTTTGGGATAGACACACGAACTCCACAGGGCTCCATCACAGAACGGATCACCTGTCCCAAGGTCTTCCCAGTATTTTGGAAGGTCTCACTTCTGCGCTCCTGATCCGCAAGGCAGGAATATGTACGCGCCGTAATCAAAAGTTCCTGATACTGGGCGGTATGCTCCAGCTTCAAAGCGACTGCCATGCCGCTGAACACCGTGCCGCCATCCTGCGTACTGACCGTAATCGGTGTGTTTTCGCACCGAAGTACATCCTCCTGGGTCACCTCCGCAGGGATGATCGCTCTCAGCGTCAACAGGCCATGAGCATTCGTCATTCCGGCCACGTCAAGAAAAAGAACCTTGATACAGGGAATGCCAAATATAAGTTTTAGATTTCCTAACGCGCTGAATTCCTTCATCTTGATTTCACCCCGTTCAGGTCAAATGCCCCAGCATATCGGTAATAATGGGAACAGCCTGCTTGTCTGTTCCTTTGCTCTCCTGGGCAGATTTCTGGCTTTGCGCCAGGGTAGAAGCTACCACATCGCCAAGGGCAACACTGCCACCAGAACTGTCACTCAGCTTCATAGAGCCACAGCTTGCCTCGGCGAGGGGAGAATCGTTATGCTGTAGGTACAGCTTAAATTTGTCAAACTGCGCCTCTGAGCTGTTGTATGTATCCCCGCCGCCAGTGGTCAGGTCAGCAAAGAGCTGATTTGCCATATCAATGTCACCGTTGGCGAACTGGAGCGCCTCGCTGTAACCATCTTTCATAAATTGGGCCGTTTCTGCATCGATTTTTCCCTCAGCCAACGCCTGGTCCACAGATGCTTCCACTTCTGCGTTTGCCTGCTTCATGTCCGCCTGCACTTGCTCCTGCGTCTTTTCGGCACCCTCTCCATCGTTATTTTCGGGTTCAGTGACTTCAATGGTTATAATTCCGCCGCGTTTGCAAAAAAGCATTCCCTTCATTAGAAGGACCGGAGCACCGTCGATGAGGTACCGATCATCTGTTTCATACCATACTTGGTCAATGATAGGGGCGCACTTCTGTGCTGTAAAAAACTCAACCACACCACTCCAGAACTTCTCAAAACCTTTTTTCTCAACTGCTTCACCAGTTTCAATGTTCTGCTCCCGGGGAGTGCAGTCTCCAAAATGAATCACATTCACATCAGGCCGCCAATCGTTTGCATTTAGAACTGGCTGTGCCTCTGGGCCAAAGAGTACTCCATGACCGCCCCCGGCCTCCGCCACATTAAGCGGGTGATTCATAGAGCCATAGCTGCATTTGGCAGATATTAAGCGGTAGACAAATTGATTGTCAGGCTGAATATGGTTGGACCCTGACATCGTTACCTCACCTCCACAGGTGTTAAATCGACCCCATAGGGGGAACGTCGCAGAATACTTTCTGCGACGGAGAGCTCTACCACAACCCGGTACTCATGCATTCCGCCGATACGGAAGATAGGCTCAGGAGGAAGACACATCCGGTTCAGCACAATCTGTTTCACTGAGCCATCCGGATACCGTTCCACATTTTCATGGAGACAGAAAGCCGGAGGGAAGTAAGGCAACCAATATCGATAGCTTTCCCGGCTGTCAAGCTCTCCTGCAAATAGCTGAATCATTTTTGCCTGCAAATCAGGGATATAGAGTGTAAAGAGCTTTTTCAGCTCATCGCTGATCAAAAAAGAGGGATCGCTCAGAACAGCCGGAAGTTCCTCGTGTGCTTCTGCACGGAAATACGCAACAATCGCCTGATCCAGATGGTCAAATACATCCTTTTCTGCTGCTTTTTGATACTGCTCTGGAAGCCCAAAGATAGAAAGCGGACGTCTAAGTCTGCTGCTGGCGCTCAATCTGAAGTAGGACTGCATAATTTATTCACCCCTAGATATTTGGCAAAAGGATGGCGAAATCAGATGCCTCCGCCAGGGTATTCTCCATCACAGTATAGGTGGTCGTGCATTGCTCCATCTGTCCGCCCCTGAGATCGCAATCAGAAAAGCGGACATGTTCCATGGATGTGAGCAGCATGGACAAGGCGCGGTACCAATCGTCCATTTTTTCCGGCGCCATACCTGCTATAGAGGCAATTACGCGCTCAAACACCACATTTTCCAGGGTACACTCCCGAAACTGCGCCCCAGCGAGAAGTACATCTGTAAATATGACATTTTTGAAGCGGCATTGCTCAAACAAGCAGTCACCCAAAGATGCTTCTTCAAGCGTGCTGTCCGAGAATTCACAATTTCGAAAAACAGAACCTTTTAGATTGAATTTATAGAACTTCTTGTGCCGAAAAATCTTGTCTTGAAACTGACGGTGTGGGAACTGGCGCCCCCGGCTGTTAAAAAGATCAACCTCCGGGTATTCCGCGGCTAAAACAATCTTCCAGTCCAGAAATTCGCCAAACTCAATCCTAAACTCATCGCCTTTGACCAAGGCTCTAAAAGCTCGGTCATCCTTTATGGGGGCCATATGATATTTAAGGAGAGATCCCATCATGCTAAACAGCGGACCAGTACATTTCCACGCAGCTTGTTCAGCCAAGAGCGGATAGCAGAATTTTTTGATCTCCTGTTGGTCTAGTACGGCCTGGAAATGATCGTTTAGCTCTGACCACAGCGGTGTGAGCCAGGGACATTCTACAAACCGGGTAGTAAGCGGTCGGTCATATAGAGGCCAGTCTTGTCCATATGCATCCAAGCGGTAGCCTGGCTTTCCACACAGCAATGCGGTGCGGAGCACAGAGATAGAAACACAAAACACTGGTTCTATACCACCTTGGCGCTGCTTCTGACACAGTTCTTTGAGAAATCCGGAGAGTGGTACAACAAACCATTCCTCCGCATGGACAGATAGACGTTCTACTAGCATGGTTACGGCTGTCCCAGCCGCATCCGCAAAATCCTGCTGTTTCAATACTGTATTGTCCATGCTCATCCCTCTATTTATTCCACAATGACTTCTTTTCCCAAAAGGGTAATGGTCTCATCTGTAATGTCGATAAATGCCCGATCCGTCCCCAGGGATATTTTTTCATCTGCGATCAATTTAATTGTTTCTGCTTGAACTTTTACCTCGCCCTCCGCATTGACGTTGAGATCTTTCTTGCAGGAAATTGTAATCCCTTCATCTGGTGTAAGATCAATAAAAGCTTCCTCACCATCGCATGAGATTTTAATTCCCTTCTCGGTCAACTGGATACACTTGCCGTGAGCCATCCAGACCTTATCTTTAGGGCTCTGCCCCATAAAGCGCGGAGCGGAACTGGATGCAAACGCCTGGCCTTCATTTCCAGACGGGAAAAAAACACGTACTGTATCTCCCACCTCAGGCATACAGTACCATCCACTCTGATCCGATGAAGAGTATGCGGTGGAATATTCAAACCAGTGATTACCGCTAAATTCTGAATCGAAAGAGAACTGCACCTGCACCTTACTTCCGGACACGTTCTTGACTGTGCCAGTAAACATTTTACCGCTGCAATTTTGGTTCACGCCAGCAGAAACAGCAAGGCCCTTTACATCTGTTGTGGCTCCAGCAGTCGGAGCCTCATTTCCCATTGGAAGCAGGCCGTAGTTCATTTCCAATATGCCGTCCTTCATCTCAGCAGATATGCTTTTGACCGCATAAAACCTGGCATCCACTTTCACGAAATTTCCGGCAAACACATAACAGTAAGATTTCAGTCCAGCATCAGAGGCATCCTCGCTCACCACGATTTTTCCTGTCTGCATCTGATTGCTCATGGTGCTCTTTGCCATCTGAAATTCCGCAGTGCTTAAATCTTTGACCTGGTCAGAGGGAGGAAGTCCTACATAAAGGTGAGGTTCATCGGCCTGCACATCGGAAAAGACAGGCGCCCCCAGCTGGGAAGCCATGCGAATGCAGAAATCCCAGTTTGTCTCGTCGTACTGAACAATGAGTTGTCCAGTCTGCTTATCTGTAACGGTGATTTCCGCTGTTCCTTCTCCGGAAATACTTTTCCGAATCAAATCCCCATAGGTCGCCGTAGTGTCCTGGTATGAACGCTGGTGTGTTTGAATATCCAACTTTTTACAGGTTCCTTCCAGCACCACAGTAACTTTGGCGTACTCGTTCTGGTGATTTACCGAAACATTCTTGACCACACCGCAAAACAGTCTGGCCGGCTGCCCAGACGCAGTAGTGACAACCTCTGTCTCACTGGATTCGTCCGTCCTTTGGGCAATCTCGTCTGCGCTTTCGTGATCCATCTCTCCGACAATGGTGCAAAGGCCAAACACATTGGGGCCATGATCAATGTTCAGGTTGAGAATTTTGGTAAAGGGGAACAGCCCCACCGAAACATTCAGATGGGAAATAACCTCCATCTCATTCATCGTCGATCCCCTCCTCCGCAGCTTTCTTTGGAATATTCAGTGTTTCCATCATTTCTTCCATGATTGGCTGGTACCGCTTTTTCAATCTGGAAGGGCAAGTAATACATCCAATCGTTGTCTTGCCATCCAACGAAAAAACAAACACTTTTCGATAGCTCGGCTCTGTAATCGCTTGCGCGATAGCATCAAACCAACGCACATAGATGCCGTGAATTACCTTTTTCCCTGTAGAAAGGATACGGATATTCGGCCCGACGGTCTTTACCGTATTTACCATATAGGGAAACATCTGCTCGATCCGAGCTTCATCACCTTGGATCTCCGTCAGCATAAAGGTGAGTCCAAAGGGAAGGTAGGGAAGTTCATAAACAAATTGAGGTTTACTCTCCATAAGAAACTGTTGCCTCACAGCGTCATCCGTTAGCTGGCCAAGATCTCTCGGCGCCCGCATTACGATTCGGCCGTCCAGCAAATCCCTCTCCTCAAATACTACAGGGATTTTGGTAATGTGGGTCACCGGGTCATGGATGGATTCTTTCAGTTCCTCTGCAAGTGTGTCCTCAGAAACCCGTTGTTTATTAAACTCTTCCGCCTTCTGCCGCAGCCGCAGCAATTCCTCATCCTTGTATCCCATCTATCTCGCCTCCGGTCAGTCCATCATGATGCTCCAAGATTTGCGTTTCGCCGACGCTGCCCGCCGGTCCCCGTTAAACTGTTTCAAACAGGCGATAAGCCCTTGATACAGGCGAAGGTTGTCCCCGCATGAAAAATCAGCTCCCTGCTTTGATTGGATATACGCCTCCAGCGCCTCCGCCTGGACAGGCTCTTTGGATGAGAGCAGCATCATGCAAAAGAGCGCGTCTGTTCCATCCGCTCCGGCGGCCAGGGCCTCCCGGGCAAAGTGGGCGGTGATCTCAGGCGAGAGCGTCGGCCGGCCCATTCCACAAAACGGGGCGTGGATGGTATTCAGGGTGTCGTACTCCGTCTCCCGATCCGCAAAGCTGGTATAAGTGTACCTCAAACGTGCGCCTGGCTGGAGCTTGAAGCGGCACAGCTCCAGATAGCGCGTTTCGGAGGAAGCCCCTTCCGTAAATGCAAGCTCCATCTCGCGGGTCACAAAAGAGTCCGTTTGTACCTGGTCATGAAACACGATGTTGAGGACCCGGGTGGTATTGGTTGGAGTGTAATGAATCAGCTGCGGCTCCCGGATCAGATAAAGCTCACCCTCGTAGCGGATCACCCCAGGGTTGACCACGATGCTGTCCTCCGTCGTTGTCAGCGTGCAGCCGCTTACGATTCCATCTGTACAGTTTTGGTATAAAAGGGGCCCCAAGTGATAGAGGTAGGCGGAGAGCTCCACCATCATTTCCTGCTTCAAAATGTGCCCACTGTGAAATTCCGGAATCTTCTGTACCCACATAACAAATCCCCTTTACTTCGTCCCATCAAAGAAGTTGGTGACCCAGCCCTCTGTCTCAAAACGGAAGAACTGGTCGGGGCCAAGCTGAAGCTGCCCTTCCCGGCGGAGCACAGGTACCACTGTAAAGCCCCAGCGGTCTTCATCCGCCAGGATAAAAAATTTCAGCTCCCGGTCCACAATATCGTCCAAATCATCCTGGCGGATCTGGCCGCTGTACCGGGCCACGATCTCCTCGGCCTTCTGGTTTTTGAATTTGTCCGGGTCGCAGGAGCAGTTATAAATATACCGCTGCCGCCCCTCCAGATCCTTCAGGTAGAGCTTCAGAGTCAGGTCAGCCATATTGCGGGAGATAAACCCGCGGATGTTCTCCCGATCCAGGCTGTGGATCAGCGTGACTTCCTGATTGGTGTGCGTAAAGGCGGTGACCACATAGGGGAACGCCGCCTGCTCGTGGGTGATCTTCACATCCGCGTAGCCAAACATTTTATCCTTCAGGTACTCAATGGCCCCGTTCAGGCAGATCAGCTTCAGCTCATAGTCATGCTCCTGGCCCTGGTCGCTGCGGGAGGACTTGATTATTTTTCCAGGAATAAATTCCTTCAGGGCGTCCCGGAAAATGTCGATCTTGCAGGACTGCCCCGTGAGACGCAGGATGCTGTACTCCGGCAGCTCGTTCTCCTGATAGGGCCCCTCCATGAACTGGCGCACGATGCCGTAAATATCGGCTCTCAGGAGAAGATTCAGCGCGTAGATGTTGATATAGGCGGTGGGCACATCCTTGAGCACCTTCAAGACGCCGTCCTGGAAGGCCGACAGCTTCCAGCGGTCCACCAGCATACATTCCGTGGCGGTCTCGTGGAGCGGCACGCTGGAAACCGCCATGCGCAGGACGTTGGCGTGGCTGTAAAAGCTGGTCTTGATCCGCTCCGCCGTTTCAAAGAGGAAATAGAAGTTGTTTTTGACCGCGTAGTAGTCCGCCCGGCTCTTATGCTCGTAGTCCCGGAAGCGGGTGGGGATCACCCGCTCCGCCTGGGCGTACGCCTGATCCAGCCCGGCGTAAACGCTGTCGGTGCCCAGCCGGTCTACGGTGCGGAACACATCGAGGTCAAAGGCCCGGATCAGCGTGTCCACATCGGGCAGCTCCTCGCTGCTCAGCTGGCGGGCCATCGCCAGCTTCAAAAGCTGCATCACCCGGTAGGTCAGGTTGTTGCCGCCGAAATCTGTGTTGCCGTTTTCATAGGCCGTCGCAATGTCGATCTGGTAGGCCACCCGGCGGTCGGTGATCCGAAACCGGCAGGAGGAGAGGTCGGTGGTGCCGCCGCCGCAGTCGATGATCAGCGCACGGTATGTCTCGCCATCCTGATACTGCTTCTCCTTGATCAGAGTGGAAATCGTATTGTAGAGGACCGCCACCCCTTCATCCAGCATATTTTCGCTCTCCAGGCGGTAGTCCGGCAGGATCTCCTGAAACAGCTTGACGAAGAGCGGCTTCTGCTTCACCGGCGCGGAGATATGGATGGACTTGAAGCTGCACTTGAATCTCTGGCTGGCGCACCCGATGACATATTCCAGATAGCCCTGGATGATCTCCTTGCGGGGGACAAAGCTGCGGTGTCCCTGGCGGTCCACCACCTCCTCCGTCCGGTCCGCGTCCCCCACCCAGCGCTTCAGGTCATAAAAGACGCAAAAGCCCTCGTCGATATAGCTCAGATGGAACAGGCGGTTGGCCTCATAGCCGAATTTATACTGCACATCCTGCCCGTTCACCCCCACCACGGCCACGGCGCTGGGCAGGATCAGGGCGGCCTTGTCCTTGTGCTCTACATCCAGGTGGGGCACATAGTTGACCTGGTCCCGCTTGAGGAGCTGCGCGATCGGGTCGCCGGAGAGCTGTTCAAAATAGGCGCTGTCCAGATAGACACCCGCCGTGGTATTCGAGGAGCCGAAGTCGATGGCAAGCGGCATCCGGCTCTCCAGCAGCGGCCGCACCTCAAAATTCAGGACCGGGACCGTGCGGAAGCGCAGGTGGTCCGGCACGATGGAGGACTCCCCCCGATAGACGCGGTAGAGGAGGTCGGACTGCTGGCGGTCCATGCAGTAGAGGGAATAATTGCGGATCGTGGACTCCCGGCACTCCATCTCCGCGGATTTTGTGATGAACAGCTTTCCGGGCTCGCTCTGGTAGGTGCGGAGATTGAAAACAGCGCAAATCTCCCCGCCGCTGACCAGAAGGGCGTTGGTGTCCACCAGCTCCTGCATATACCCGATCGTATAGCGGTCAAAATACTCCACGGAGATGCCGTGATATACGATGAGCTTGGCGCAGCCCTGCAGCGCGGTGTCCACCAGGTCCAGCTTGGCGGTGGCAAGCAGGGACTCCAGACGCTCCAGGCCATCCTCTGACGGCTCGGTAATGAACAGCCGGTCCGCACGCCCCCGGAAGCGCATGATCTCCCGGATGAGCACATCCTTGTCCAGCGGCGCGTGGATGCCGTTGATGATGCGCTCCCGGTAGCAGATGTCCCGCAGCTGATAGGTCGTCATGAGCTCCAGCTCATCACGCGTATAGTAACGCAGTTCCGGCTTGGGCCCCGCGTTTCGGTTATATGTATAGGAATACTTGCTCAAATTCCCCACCGCCTCTGTCCGTTCTCAGTAGATTTCTATTTCATCAAATACCAGGGTGGCGTCCACATCCCAGACGCCGAAGTGCTTTGTCCAGAAAATCCGCACCTGATACTGCAGGGGGAGGAACAGGTCCTCCAGCATCTGCACGATCCGGCGGTCCGCGTTGGCCAGGCCGAGATAGAGCAGAAGCTGTTCCGGGTGCGGCTTGAGCTGGTAGAGCATGGCCTGGGGATACAGGGCGGTCAGCGCCTGACGGAATACCAGCAGGGAAGACCCTGTCTCATACTGCGCCAGGAGCAGGGAGGCCACGCCTCTTTTTTGTTCCTCCGAAAGAAGCTGGAGCGCCTGTGCGATCGAGGCGGAAAAACCGCCGCCCTCCAGCTCCCTCTTGAGCATCTGGACGTAAAAATCCCGCTTGCTCAGACCGGAAAGCGTCTCCTGCGCCGCGAGGATATGGACTGCGGCATCAAACAGGTGGCGCAGATATTCAGAATCCCCCATGTTGTGCAGCAGGTCCTGAAAGATCTCAGAAAAGCGGTACAGGCTGTTGATCTCCACCACGGGGCCGGTCACCGTGTCCTCATTGAGGCAGGGAAAGGACTGTTCATACCAGGGACTGCAATCCTCAGCCTGCGCAAAAAACAGCTCATTGTCCGATAATCCCTGCGCTCTGGCCCTCAATAAGATTTCCCAAATATAATTCATAAGGCAGCCCCCGCCTTTAAGCATCCAGCACGCCGGCGCAATGGTACTCAGGGAAGAGCTTCTGTGCCTTGGTCACCAGAAAGCTCATAATATCCATGTTCAGGAAATTCCCCGGGTCCGCCGCGGCAAAATGGAGCAGCATCGTCTCCTGCGTCTCCCTTTTCCTCAGCTCATCGGTAATAAACTGATCCATGTCGTAGGTTTCCGCCTCGGCCGGCCCCGCTGCGCCCAGCTCGACATCCTGAAAGGAAACGACGCTGTCATACCCATAGCTCAGGATGACCCGCCGCAGCTCCCCTCTGGTTTTCACGCCCTGCTGGTATAATGCGCCCAGATTGGAGGCAAAGCTCTCCTCCGGTTGGTTGGCCAGGAGCGGATACGCATAGCGGAGCTTCCGGTCCGACGGATTTACCTGAATCAGCTTCCAGTTCACCGGCCCCTTTTCCTGGCAGGTGATCAGCATATCCCCCGCCACCAGCCGCACATTCTGGAACACACGGTCCACATCGGCAACCAGATAGCTGCATCCGGGGCTCAGCCTGTGGGCAAAGATCCGGTGCTCATAATGGACATGGTCCGCACAGGGGGAGGGGTACATGCTGGTGCTGACCTCCACGCGCTCCAGATTCCAAAGCGGGATCATCCCACGGTGCAGGAACGGCTCGTAGGCGCCGAAATCGACCGTCACGGACTGGACCTCGACGCCAGTATCCTGTCCAGCGCCCTCCGCGTCCACCAGGTAGACATCAAACATCTTGTAGAGATAGGCGGAGCATACCGTAGACCAGGGGATATGGTTGGCGTGAAATACCTGATACAAACGTTCGACCTGCTTCAGATACCGCCGGCTCCTGCGGATGGAAAAGGTGGCCGGGAAAGCGCCGGCCTGCGTGGTCAGGGTACCTTGGTACACGGCCCCCTCACGCTCAAATTTCAGCGCTTCCTGGGCGTTTTGGCGCAGGAACACCCGGTCAACCGGGACTGGCTCGTTCTGGTCCAGGCAGTCGGACAGGGTGGGCCGGACGTGCTCCACATCCTCCGGGCAGATTGGGGTCAGAAAGCGGTCGCTCGCATCGTAAAGGTCCGGCTCCGTGACGCCGATATGGATGGTGAACTCGCTTTCCCTCGACTGGATCTCGGACAAAATCCGCTGCTCCAGCTTTTTCTGCTCATCGCCCAGATATTGAAAGAGATTGACCATCAGGGTGTCGGTGACCTGCCTATACAGCGCCCGCTCTCTCAGATCCTGAATATCCAAGGACCGTTTGTGGATATAGTCCTGCAGGTCAAAGCCCGCTCCAAAGACGCTCTCATCCATTGCATTCCCTCGCTTTATCCAACAGCCTCCGGCTGGGATGTTTCTGACGGCGCCGGCTCGGTGGACTCACCGGCGGCCTGCTGCTTTGCTTCCTCCGCCGCTTTCGCGGCTTCCTCCGCCTCCCGGGCAGCCTGCTCCTCCTCGCTGATGCCCATTTCAATCAGCTCCAGCTTGCGCGTGACCTCAGATACCTTGCTGTCGTTTTCCAGCTCGGCGTACACATCCTTTGCCAGAAGATAGTATTTCTTCGCCTGGACATAGTTCTTATCCGCGTATTGGCTCTCCGCCTGGCGCATATAGCCCTCCGCCTCCGCCGCAAGGCCGGCCTGCACGGAGAGCTTGCTGTCCACGGCGGCGAGCTTTACATTGATGGCGTCAATCTGCGCCTGATCCTCCAGCTCCGTATATTTCTGAAGGGCCGTGGTGTAAAAGGCGCGTGCGCCCTCATAGTCCCCCTTGGAAAAGGCGGCGTCGCCCTCGGCCAAAACGCTGGCGGCGGCAGTCTGCGCCTGCGCGGTCTCCTGGGCCTTTTCATCCTCCTGCGCCTGCTGCTCCGACTGGTCTGCGTACATCTGCTCCAGCGCCGCCATAGCGTCGTCCCGACCGGTGTCAAAGTAGAGCTGCGCCGCCAGGGCCTTCGCGGTCAGATACTGCTCCTCGGCCTTGTCGTACTGCTGGCCCTGCGCAAGCGTGTCGCCCAGGGAGATCAGCTCATAAACGCTCATGTACTGACTGGTCTGCTCCAGCCGGTCATCGATGTAGTCCAAGCCCAGGTTGTCAGCGTACCGGGTGCGGTTTCTGGCGTTAAGGAAATTGCGCTGGGCGTCGCTGTACTCCCCGCCGGTCAGAGCGTCATCCCCCGCGATCACGCTCTCGATGAGCTTCATATAATTTCCGGCGTCCTCCTGAATTTCCTTGTCGCTCAGGCCCTCCGCGAGATCCAGCGCCTTTTGGCACTCCTCCTTGGCCCGGACGTAGTTATCCGCCTGGATATACTCAATCGTGTCATAGAAGCTCTGTTCCATAGAGTCGATCTTTTTCTGCCGGTTGTGGAAATACACGGCCAAAATGACGGCGACAACTACAAGCACGAGGATGATGGGAATGGCGATCATAATGGCGCGCTTGATTTTCCGCTTGCGGTTTGGGTCGTTGTAGGTCTTATTGAAGAAGATCGTCGCAAAGGTGTATGCGCCCAAGTCCTTAGGCTGCATAGACAGCAACAGGTCCTCTACCGCGTCCACCGTCTCCTGCGGCTCGTCCGAGGCGTCCGCAAACGCGTCCTTCAAAAGCCCGTCGTCCAGATGCTCCCACACGCCCCGCGTCATGAGCGCGGCCGCGTCTGAGTCGGACAGCTTTAATTTCTTGGAGATAAACGGGCGGAAGTCCTTGTCCTGCCCGAGATAGCAGTAGAGGTTATGGCGCTCCTGGTGCTGGGTAAGCTTATCCGGCTCCAGTTTTTCCGCTTTCACGAGGTCCATGCTCAGGGACTGATCTCTGGACTGAGCCCGGAGGAATCCGTCCCGGTACAGACGGAAACGGGTGTTGCCCGCCTGCCCATACCGCATCTTTACATAGTTTGTCACCACCACAGTAACAGACGCCTTCAGGCGCATTTTACTGTCGGCAGTCAGCAGGGCCTTGTTGGCGGAGCGAAGGTAGCGGCGCAGGGCCCCCTTCCGCATGGAAGGCGCCTCAGTAAAAGCGGAGATAATGGTATCCACCGCCAGCTTGGCGCTCATCCCGTCCACCTGGTCGTCTATCCCATCGGCAATGACATAGCAGGCGTATTTGTCCAGTTCCACATATCCGAAGGAGTCCGTGTTTTTCAGGTTTTTATCCGCTTCGGATGTAAATGCTGTTTTGAAGACCGAATTTTGCTTTCTCATGTTGTGCTCCCGTCCCAGCGCAGCAGGATCACGCTGGCATTATCTCTGTCCTCTGCGGAGTTCTGGTTGACCTTTTCCATGAGGGCGTAGGCCATGCTCTGACAATCCTGCCCGCCTGAGAGGACATCCTCGATCTCCTTCCAGGGGATCAGCTCATAAAGGCCGTCGCTCATCAGCACAATGATGTCGCCTCTCTGCAGGGAGATCGGCCGGTCAAAAATCTCAATGTCCTTGAAGCTGTCCTGCCCGAGATAGTTATAAAGCCGGTGGTTTTCCAGCATGACCAGCGCGTCCTCCCGGGAGAGCCTGCCGGTCCGGAACGACTGTTCCGCCAGCACATCCAGGGTGTGGCCTGCGGATACCGGCACCAGGTCGCCGTTTCTGAACACGCATAGCTTGACATTTCCCACAACGGCGTAAAAAAGCCAGTTTTCCCGAATCATCGCCACGCCGACGCTGGCCGCGCCGTATCCCTCATCGCCAAGCTCCCGCAGGATGGCGCGGTTAGCCGCATGGAAGGATTTCCGGAAATAGTACTGGGGATTGTCAAACGCATTATAATCCCGAAAAAGATCCAGGAACGTCTCAACCGCCGTCCGGCTGGCGATCCGTGCGCCATAGGCTTTCCCCATCCCATCCGCCAGGACGGCGACTAGGCCCGTCTGTGTAGCCAGCGTGCCAACGAAGTCCTCCTGCACCTCGCGTCCGCCGATGGTCATGGAGCTTCCCACATCGGGGCTGCGTAACCGCCTGCCGCTGCCGCCGATGGACAGCCGGATGAGCAGCAGGACCGCTGCGGCGGCGCACAGGAGGATCAGGATTGTTTGCGGCGTCATATGCCTTGCCCCCTTCGAGTGTTACTCTGTCTTTCCGCCCCACATAAAGTTCTCTCCGCAGAAGGGGACAAACAGGAATTTAGACTTGCCGAGTTCGATTTCATCATATTTATTGAGCGTGGCCGGCGCGTACACCGCGTTGCCGTTGAGATACACGATCCCATTGGCGTCGCCGGGCAGCAGCACGGTTTCCTTTTTCTTGGGGTCAAATACGATAACCGCGTGGTTGCGGCGGGAGATCTCATTGTCGCCCAGGATCTGAATATCCATGTCGTCGGCGCGGCCAACGAAATTTTTCCCCTGGACGATCTGATAGTCCTTGCCCTGGCGCGGGCCGTCAATGCAGACAATCCAGCCGCAGACGGGCTTGATGTCCTCCCGGAATAACTCTTCCTCGATCTCCACATCGGAGCGCTGCGTCTCCCGCTTTTCTTTCGTGTCGGTTTCCATATTGCAGTAGGGGCACACGGTACCGTACCGCTTTTTGCTGAAAACATGCCCATTCTGGCAGTGGATCAGATTTGAAGTATTCGACATGATATAGCCATCTCCCTTTTCTCTTTTTTACCGGATCATCAGCCGGACAAGTCCTATATAGAGGATGTCGCCGCGGGCCAGCAGGCACGGGTGCCCAGGCGCCAGCTTATATTTCCGCTTGTCACCCTTCTGTACGCTCACTCCATTCTTGGAGTTCAAGTCCTCCACGTACCAGCTTCCGGCAGAATAATTCAGCACCGCGTGCTCCACGTCCACCGTGCCAGCATAGGTCGAGTTGGCGAGATTGATATTGACCTGGTTTTCACCGGAATCCCGGCCAATCACCATGCCCGTCTTTCCATACAGCGTCCAGGAGGACAGGGCCTGGTCTTCCTCGTTGAGCAATACGATTTCCGTCAAACTGCCGGCCGGTGGGTGTGCCATGCCGTCCGCCGGTCGGACCGGCGGCTCCGGACCGGCGCGGCCATCCCGCACCATGAGGATAAGGAAGATGAGCATCAGCAGGCCGCCGCCGAGCGCCACAACCCAGTAATACCAGTCCTCGATGTAGAAATACCCCACCAGGGCGATTGCTCCGCCGGTGAGAGCGAGCAGAAAATCAACCACACGTTTTTTTGTCATCCCGGGCACTCCCTCACTGTCTCAGATACTCAGATTACTTAAAACCCATAAACCGCTCAAACAAGTCTGTGGTGTCCAGCGGATTTTTCTTTTTTCCAGATACCTTCTCCTCGTCAACGACTTTTCCGGTCGCAGGGTCAAAGCCGAAAAATTGCGCAAAGCCGCCCTGCATTTGGGAAAAGTCGACCGGGCCGCCTGTCGGTGTCCGCGTCCGTGCGGACGATGCGGACTTTTTCTGTGGCTCGCGGCCCTGCGTTGTACGTTGCTTCTCGTCGTATTCCTTCCGTTTCTGCGGATCGCTCAGGGTCTCGTACGCCTCGTTGATCTCCTTAAAGCGAGCTTCAGCTTCCTTGTCTCCCGGGTGCAGATCAGGGTGATATTTTTTTGCAAGGCCCCGGTATGCCTTCTTTAGTTCCTCCGCAGTGGCGCCGGGCTGTACGCCTAGGCTCCGATAATATTCATTCATGATGCGCTCCTCCTTGCACGGATGCTTATGGCCCTTGTGGAAGCGTCCGTCCCTTTGGCCGGACCGGCGCTTCCGCAAAAGTCACATACGGCCTATTATGGGAAAAGGGCGCGCCCAACCATGGGTCGGACGCGCCCCTCTCCTCATGCGAAATGCCGCGTCACAGGAAGCCTTACGGCATCAGGCAGCAGGATAGCCGCCTTCAATCGTGATTCCGCTGATCTTATCCTTTTTCTGTTTGATGGTCAGCCGGAAAGTGCCCACGCCGTCCGTGTCTCCGAAATCCTCATCGTAGTTGACCACGAAAGCGTTGGGGAAGTAATACTTCCGCTCCACAATGCCGGCCTGGATGATCTCCACCGTCACCTTCCGGTAGCATGCCGAATTCTCGGCGGGCACCATGGACCACAGCCCCATCTGGCGGGTGGAGTCAAAGGGGTCGCCGTCGGTGGCCGTGAGGATCTTGCCCGAAATCTCCAGCGTGCTGCCCACGTCCTTCGTGCGGGCGTTGGAATCCAGGGGAATGTCTGTCTTGTAGACGACCTTCTTTACGCACTCCTTCGCGACCTCAAAAGAGCCCTGGCCCTCAATCGTTACCTTCAAAGACATAGTTACATCTCCTTTCCGCGTTAAGCGCTGAATTCGCCGTCAATGGTGACCTTGGCAGTCTGATCCTTCTTCTGCTTGACATGCAGATAGAAACTGCCGACACCGGTTTCGTCGTCCAGCTCCTCAGCATACTCCACCACAAACGCGTTGGGCAGGGTAATCTGGCGCACGATCTGAGAGGCCGAGACTACATCCACCTTGACATTCCGGTAGCTGTCGGGGGACTCGCTGGGGACCAGGCTCCACTGGGCCAGGTTAAGCGTGGAATCCTGCTCCTCGCCGCCCAGGGAGAACAGCAGCTTGCCCCAAATCTTGATCGAGGCGCCATTGTCGGTGGCACGGGCGTTGGAGTCCTGCGGGATCTCACTTCCGAACTTTACGCTGGTGATTGCGCGTTCAGTGAGCTTGACGGGGCCGGCCCCGTCGATTTCAAGTCTGAATCCCATAACTTACTTTACCTCCAGTACATTTTATTTAGAAGAAACGCGGCTGATCATGACTTCCAGGTTGCGGGCGTTACCATCAAAGTAGATGGTAAGGTCGCAGATGCCCGTTGTCTCGTCGATACTATAGTCAAGACTGTCGCCCTCTTCTACCACAGCATTCACGCAATCCTTCTTTGCCAGCCACAGGCTCTTCTGGCTCTTGGGGTTGTTGGAGAAGAACTGCACGATATTGTCCTGCTTAAAATCGCCGGTGGCATGGCGCAGGATGCGCTCGATATAGGTCGTCACCTGGGTCTTATAGGCAGGCTCATAAGTAGATTTGTCCGGATCATAGAGCAGGTTGCGGGCCTTGTAGACCGTAATCTGCGTGATGTTCATCCCGTCCAGCGCCGCATTCTCCGAGGCAAAGATCCAGCCAAAATTTTTACGGTTGATTTGATCTTTGATGGAATTGGTGAAGCCGGTGATCTCCTTGGGCATGGTGGTCCGGGTGCAGAGGGCGTGGTTTCCTGCCTCCACATCATACCGCACGCCGGGCAGCTCCGAGTCCACCTTTAGTCTGCGGTAGTGGTCCTTCAGGTACTCCGGGCACTGGCAGGCCCCGCGGAAACCGGCGGCGATATAGGCCGCATTGATGTAGACACCTTCAATCCACAGCCGCATAATATCTTCCTTGGCCTCAGAGAGCTGTGCGCTTGTACTGTCTTCGGAAATCGTCATGAGCTTGTCCAGTGTGACGCCGGACTTGTTCTTTGGGATAACGGTAAAGTTCGGCAGGCACGGGATGGCGAACTCACTGTAGGGCTTTCCGACAAGGGGCTCACAGCGGTCGATGAACTTCTGGATTCCCTCGGCCGCCACCGCATTGAAAGTGGTCTCCTCCCGGGTCTCGAAGGAGAAGAAGGTCTCCACCCGGTAGTCCTTGAGCACATCCAGCAGGGTGGACAGGGTCTCCAGGCTGTTTACATCCTCGTTGACCTTGTGGACATTGCCGGCAAACCGTTCCCGGCGCAGCTTGGCCCCCGCCTGGAGGCTGATGGAGAGGTTGGGGAAGATAGCGTACCAAATCGTATCCTTGAAGTTGTTCTTGCTGTTGACCGTGTTGAGGTAGGCGTGCAGGGTGGGCAGGCTGCTGCTCTTGGCCAGCATTTCCGGCTTGAGATTTGCCACCAACAGGGTGGGGATCATACCTTTGGTCTTGCACTTATACTGGTCAAAGAACATCTTCACCCCCAGCAGCTTCTCCACCAGGGGCTTGACCACCTTGATGAACGCATCCTTTGAGTCCTTGTAGAACTGGAGATAGGAGTTGTAGTTGGCAACCTCGGTGGGCACGTCGATTTTGGACTGGGTCGTGGAGGGCAGTGGGCAGAAAGTCCGGACCACCAGGGACTGAACATAGTCTGAGGGGGATTCGTTGATGGCCTGATAATCTTCCTGGAGGGCCGCGATCAGCCCGGTGTTGACGTTATCATCCAGCGTGGCCAGCGCTGTACTCTCCTGCTTTGGCGCCTCCAATACCTTCAGCTCGCCCTTATCGCCCATGGTCAGCATACCCAGCGCAATCTGGTTTCCGCCGCCCTGCTGCCCGCCGGCGCCCAAAAGCAGACGGGTCTTGATGTCCTCAATAGCCAGCGGCAGCATTGCCATGACGTTATTGTAATTGTTGGAGGCTTCCTCAAAGAGCTCATTGAGCTTATCCCCCACGTCCAGCTTGGCCGGATCTCCGTCCTCCAGCTCCGCGTACTTCGCATAGTTGTAGCGGATTTCCTTACGCACCTGGCGGATGTCGTCCATAACCTTTTTCGGAGAGATCATGTCCAGCAGATTCTCAAAGCCAAAATCCACATTGAGCACACCCTGGGACTTCTTGCTCTCCATGAGGGTAAAGAGCATTTTCAAAAAGTCGTTGCTTTGATTTAGCGGGATCTCCGTGAGCATATTTTCCGGGATGTTTTCCGGCTTTTTCAGGGTGTAGCGCACCGACTGAGTGTTGGCATCGAAAAAGGAGTAGATGCAGGGAGCGAACTTCTCCTGGAACTCCTCATAACTCCGGCACTCCAGATACTGGTTGATCTCCTTGATCTTGTCGTCACTTAGGCTGTCGATGCCCTTCACATCCCCAATCAGGGTCAGCAGATCCAGCTTTTCCGGGTTGATCTCCTCCAACAGCAGGGTGCGATTTGTCTGGTTGATGATAGTCACTCTAAACACTCCTTACAACAGTTGTTTTTATGGCGGCTGAGAAAATATCCGTGCCTATTGACAAAGTGCTTTTTGAAAAATGGGGCCAATCTTTTAATTTGATATTCTGAATTCTCGGGGAATACGGTTTGTTTCCAGGACCTTGTATAAGTAAAATTCTTAAAACTGTCTTTGCCAATAGGTCGAGAAAAATCTCAGGTGCGTGCGTAGCTCCTCAATTCATTTGGCTTCACCTCGCGGTACTGAAGCGCCATCTCGCTGACCTCGTCCTCAAAGGTAATGTCTACCTTGGAATCCAGCCCGATCAGATAGCTGCGTCCCTTCATCAGAATCTCCCGGGCCTGCATGATGGTGCAGTCCGACTCATTTGACAGCACCAGGCACCGGTTGGCTCCCGCTTTGAAGTAGATGCGGTCCGCGCCTTCCAGAGGCTCGCTGACATTGCAGCCGTCCAGAATCTCCTGCAGCGTCAGAATTTTTCCGCCCGGAATACGAAACAGATTATAGGTAAGCGGGGGAACGTCCCTGCCGGATTTGGTCCGTGTGATGTAGAGATTGAGGCGGCCGGTATAGCTGTATTTGCTCGGGGCCGGAGGGGGCGGATCTGGGATGGACCGCGGCCTTTTCCTCCGACGCGAAACCACAGCGTAGACCGCCCCAAGAATCAAAAGCAGTACAAAAAGGGAAACCCCGATGATGACCGGCCGGTAATCGGGCGGCTCAGGAAGAGGGGGAGCCCCTTCCAAAGGAACCAACACGGTCTGCTGCGCGATGATGTTCGTATCCAGGTTATCGAATGAGATGTATATCGCCTTGGTTTTATCCGAAGAAACCTCCTCCTGAGGGGGAAGCGCCACAGAGCCTGCACGAATCGCCCCAGACCACGCCTGCCCATCCACCGTCCCGGTCAGGGAGCGGCCTTCAAAAACTGAGTCGGTAAGCACCTGGCGCTCCGGATTCTCAGCGTCATAGAAGGCTACGGAGATCTGTGCTGTCCGGTCATATGATACCGCGTCTTCATCCGCCGGCTCGGTATCCTCATAGACGATACCGGGCGTCAGGATGATATGGTATTCTGTGATCACATCCACCTTGACCTGGCTGCCGGCCGCCCCCTGGAAGCTGACATGCACCTTTTCCGCGCTGGGGTGGTCCAGCTCCAGAAGCGTATAATGTGTGCCGGAGACCTGCCGTACACTCCCTGCGCTGAAATCTGCGTTCAGATTCCGAATGGGGCTGTCGCTGATAAATAAAAGCCTGGCGTTGGTTGCGTTGGCGGTTGGGATCGTGATGTCGAGTTCTTCCGTCCCGCCATCGGCATCCACAACTGCCGCCGTTGTTTTTTTGATGTTCAGCTGCTCCAAAAGGATGGAGTCCACTGCCTGCTGAATATCCTCAGCCCTGGGAGCGTGGTAATTTGCGCCGCCGGTCTCCGCCGACGCGGAAAAAATCGTGTTTGCCTTATTTTCCATATCAGCCCCAAGGCCAATTACATGGATCACAACTCCGGAGTTCTTTGCCTCTGTGACCGCATTTTCAAACTGACCGGAGGAAACCGCGGTTGCTGCGTCATCCTGCATTACAATTTCGCCGTCCGAAAGCATTACAACGGTTTTCTCGGACGCCTCTACCGTGTCCAGAAGCTCCAACGCCTTCGTAAGCCCCGTGCCTGCGTTGGTATAGCCGGTATAGCGGACGGAATCCGCCGCCTTCATAATGCTGTCCCGGCTTCCGCTGTCCGCCATGCCTTGTGCTGCAACTACGTCCGTGTTGTAGGCCACCACGCCGACAACGTAATTGGAAGGGAGGCTGTATATCAGCTGCGCAATGCTGTCGATTGCGAGACGGTTTCGGTCGTTGCCGTTCATGCTGTTGCTGGCATCCAGCGTAAAAACAACGGCTTTTTGAATGGAGCCGCTATTCTGCTGCGGCGGAGCGGAGGAACTCACTCCCTCTGCGGCCGCTGACTGGCATAATATCAACGGCGCCAAAACAGCTGCAAGCAACAAGGAAACGATGCGCTTCATGGGTTACGCCAACTCCTCCCTCTAATGTTCTGTTGTATGGTTATATTATCCCATCTATTCGACACTATTTTACAATATTTGTACAAAGAAGTCAATTAAAATCCGATATTCTTATATCATTTCACTTAGTAAATCGTGGTTTTCTTTTTTTGGCTGAAATAGAGCCGCTTTTGGCTTGTCTTGCGTTTGTTTTTCGCAAAAGCTGAACAATCTCTATATTATTCTTGCTGACCCCTTGTTTGTTTTGTGGCGAAATGCACAAAAATATTTTTTACATCTTTCTCTTAACTAGTGGACAAAATGTGACGATGTTGTATAATAATTGTGTTTTATTCTAAAATAAAGCATATAGCTGTTGCGTTTCCAATCCAATTTCTTTTGAGAATTATAATTGGGGCAGCTTTTCTTTCTGGAATATGACGTTTTTACTATTTTTCCTACTTGCCTTGTTTTCTTTCTGCTGCATTTACTCGCACGGACACAGACAAAAGGCGGACGCCTTGGTCTGTGTTTTATTTTTGATTGAGCTGCGCAATACTGTATCTGCTAATCGCAAAACGTAAGGAGGAGCCTTGTGACATACGATTTACTGATGCTGATGTTTGACGACCCGCATGCGGAGGAAGTTGAGCACTATTTGACCTCAAAACAAATTAAAGTGGTGCGGGAACATACGGTGAAGAAAGCGATCCAGTGCATTAGGTACAATTCATACCATTTCGTCCTGCTGGACCAGCGATTGGAAGGTGCCGACTTCCTGATGGATATTGTCTACCAGGGTTATTACGGGATATGCACTTACCTGATTGCCGCCGGAGAATTTCGGCATGCGGAGGAGCGTGCAGCCGTTTTGCGCAGCGGAGCGGATGTCTGCATCTGCGCTCCAGTTTCCCCCGATGAGCTCTACGAGCAGATCAGTGCAGTCACCCGCAGACAGCACCGGCAGATGCGGCATTCATTGGCCGGACCATCATCGCTGCCGATTCTGAAATTTACAAACCTCTCGATTGACCCCATCCGAAATGCTGTGATGAGTTCGGGCCGCGAGATCCACTGTACGCCGAAGGAATTTGATGTGCTGTATCTGCTGGCGACCTATGCAGGGCACATATGTTCGGCCCAATATATCTACGAAAACGTATGGAAAGCCCCCTTCATCCATTCCGGCACCAGCATCCCCGACTGTATCTCCGCACTCCGGAGACGCTTGGGCAGTAACTCAGGATATATTGAAACGGTCTACGGGCGGGGATACCGCTTCATTGACTTTTTGGAAGAAAGACGTCGATAATTTCCAATCTTTCTCCTAAATTTTTCAAAGTAATTCCGATGTTTTCCCTTTATAATATAATTTGACAAAATTGATTTTATTTTGTCAAATACGAGTAGACGGAGGGACGACACAGTGAGAGTACAGAGCGTGCAAGGACTTCTTGGATTACATAACGCAGACGCCGCAGCCGTGAGTGCTGCGGCGTTTCACTATTCGACGATATTCGACATCTCTCCGAATCGGCCGCCTCCATTCCCGCCGCTGCATCAAGTTAGGGGGAAAATCATCTGATAAAGACGGGAGGGAAACTGAATCCATGCTGGAAACAAGGAAAAAGGTAGAAGCAGACTTGAAAGAATATCCCATGCTGAAAAGAAAAGAAACCATACTGAAATACGAGAGCCAACATCCCCAGCACGTAACGGAGCATGAGGTGATCGGCGCACTGGCATTATCTCATTCCGTGCAGGAAATGGCCGGATCAGCTGGTTATATATCGGACAAAACCATGCGGATTGCCCTTCAATTTCAGGATGAAACCGAACGCCTCAACCGGGATGCATCTTTTGAAATCGCCCAAGAACTGTTCAATGTCAGGCGGAAAATGAAGAAATTGGAGTTCTATGTTTCCCAGCTTCCGCCCAAGCAGGCCGAAGTGATCCGAAAGCATTATTTTGAGGAGTATAGCTGGCCGGCGCTGCAGAAGGAACTTCATGTCTCCTCCCGTACCTTGATCAACCGCAGGGACGAGGGCCTCAACGAGCTGGCAACCATGTACCAGTACATGGAACAGGTAACGCAGTCCTCGAAAAAAACGCCAGAACAAAACGGGTAGATTTCCACATGGACTCGTCCTGTCAGACGGCGCTTGCATAACTGCAAGAGAAAGAGCCTGCTGTGAGCCGTGAAAAATATCGGGTCACAGCAGCTTTTTTGTTGTAAAATAGTTCCCGCCTGAGCATGAAATATTTTACAATCGGCCCTTTGCGCTTTTTTCCTGCGGCGTCTCCACACCGCTGTCAGCGAATCCACCAGGGGCGCCCTGCTGTTTATTCGGCAGGTCAGAGGGGAGCTGTACTCATGAAGATCGTATCCTGGAACGTAAACGGCCTCGCCGCCTGCAAGCGAAAGGGCTTTTTGCGCGTCCTTGCCAGGTCAGGCGCGGACATCTTCTGCTGCCAGGAGATCAAGACCCGGTGCCCCCTCTCCACCCCAGGGTACCTCCAGTTCTGGAATCCGGCCAAACGCCCAGGCTACTCCGGAACGCTGACACTTGCCCGTAAGGAGCCGCTTTCCGTTCGGTATGGCATGGGGATTCGGGAATTTGACGTGGAGGGCCGCCTAATCACTCTGGAATATGACGGCTTCTATGCCCTGAATGTCTATGGCCCAAACTCCCAAAGCGGCCTGGCTCGCCTGGAGTACCGGACTGCCTGGGATGCCGCCCTGCGGGAGTTCCTGCTCACACTGGACAAGCCGGTGATCCTGTGCGGCGACTTCAATGTGGCCAGGGGGTATATCGACATCTATCCGGAAAACTTACGCAACGAGCCGGAGCCGCCGGGCTTTCAGTCCCTGGAACGGGAGGGGATGGAACGGCTGCTGGCCCTGGGGCTGACGGACGTGTTCCGGGCCTGGCACCCCCAGGTGGAGGGCGGCCTATACCTGGTGGTCCATGCGGCTGAAAAAGCGGCTGGAGAACCGTGGCTGGCGTCTGGACTATTTCCTGATCTCCGAGACTCTGATGCCCATGGTGCAGAGCGTCGCCCACCACACGGACATCCTTGGCTCCGACCACTGCCCTATCTCCCTGACGCTGCGGCCGGCCTCTCCCCGCAAAGAGCTGTCCGATGAGGATATGGTCGCCATGTGGCGGGGGCTGGACTGGACCCAGCTGGAGGACGAGCTGCTGGAGTACCAGCGGAGCCTGGCCCGGGTGGCTTTTGCCGGCCACTGGGGCCATGTGGCCGAGCTGCAGAAGAAGCTTGTGCGGTCGCTGGCCGCCAAGGCGCTGGCCGTGCGCCATGTGGTGCAGAATGACTCAGAGCCGGGGATAGACGGGGTGCGGTGGCAGACGGACGGGGAGAAAATGCGCGCCGCCCTCTCCCTGACCTCCAAGGGCTACCACGCCAGGCCCTATCGGCGATTCCTGCTGCAAGATGGTGACAAGGAGCGGCGGATCAATGTGCCCACCGCTTACGACAAGGCAATGCAGGCCCTCTACGCCTTTTCCCTGGACCCGGTGGCGGAGTCCACCGCCGATAAGAAGTCCTTTGCCTTCAGAAAGGGGCGCTCCATCTATGACGCCCACGCCTGCCTCTGCCGCGCTTTGGAAGGAACGGGAGCCCCGGAATGGATCGTGCGTGCTGATGTTCGGGCCTGCTACGACTCCCTGAGCCAGGAGTGGCTGCTGGCGCACATCCCCATGGACCGGAAGGTGCTCCGGGAGTTCCTGAAGGCCGGCGTGGCCTTCGGCGGTGAGCTGTTCCCCACGGAGGTAGGTATCTCCCAGGGGGCCTCGCTCTCTCCTATCCTGGGGAACATGGCGCTGGATGGGCTCCAGGCGTATCTCTATGAGCAGCTTTACCCCAACAGGTCCCCGGACTATGGCGGCGGCGATTTGACGCGGTTTGCCGACGACATGATTATCACCGCCCGCAGCCGGGCGCAGGCAGAGCTCATCCTGGAGCTCCTGGAGCAGTTTCTGGCGGCCCGCGGCCTAAAACTGAACTGGGACAAGACCTACATCAGCAAAGTGAGCCTGGGCTTTGAATTTCTCTCCCGGTGGTATCGGCGAGAGGACAGCGTCCTGGTGGCGCGGCCCTCGGATCAGGCGGTCAAAAGATTTGAGAACAGCCTGGAATCCTTTATCCTGGGCCACAAGGGATCCCAGCAGGCTCTGATCGAACGGCTCAACCGGAAGCTGAACGGCTGGGGCAGCTACCACCGGGTCACCGACGCCTTTGACGCCTTCCGCCGGATCGACAGCAGTGTACAGGCGCTTCTAATTAAGAAGATGCGCCAGCTCCACCCCAAGCGGAAGTGGAAGACGATCCAGAATATGTACTGGTATGAGCAGGACGGGCGCCATATCTTCGCCCTGCGGTACAACAAAACTGTGCGGGTGGCCCGCCTTGCCGAACTGGAGATCACGGAGCATAAGCCCATCCGGCTCTCCTTCCATCCGTACCTGGATCAGGGCTACTACCTCTGGCTCCAGCGGCGGAGGGACGATCAGAAGGTCAGCGGCGCCAAGCGGCGGGGCATCTGGCGCAGGCAGGCCGGGCGCTGCCATTACTGCGGCCGGCCCATGCTGCCGGACCAGGAGATCCGGCTGGTGGAGCTGGTTCTGGGCCGGGGGCGCACCGTCTCCAACCTGGCCTATATCCACCAGAGCTGTGCCTATGATGTGGTCATCGAGGGCAAGGAGGGGGATTCTTCCGGCCTGGATGTACTCACCCTGCTGGATGGGGTCACGGAGCCTGTCCGCGGGCTGGAGGACCCCTACTGGGACCTGCGGGAGGTCTTCCGCCTGTGCAGGCAGCCGTCTGTGACACTGACTTTCCAAGAAATTGAGCGGATCATCGGCTTTGAACTGGACTGGGAGGCCCGTTACTTCCAGGCGTTCTGGTTTGACGAGGCCCCGGCCTATGTGGGCAGCCAGTGGGAGAAAGAGTTCCCATTTCACGCCGTAGAGCCCTCCCGGCAGGCTGCGGAGTACGTGATCTCCGACGCCTGGCGCAGCCAGGGCTACCGCATCCAGCGGCTGGACCTGACCCACGGGAAGGTGGTGTTCCACCGAGAGGTCTACGGGACTGTGGGCCTGACCATCCCGCCGGTGCTCCTGCAAGGCCGCATCCCAGAAAATGCAGCCCATGAGGCCACGACTTTTTTCGCTTATCTGATTAAAAAGTATGGATTATAGAATAGATTCTCTTGGCGTAGGCGTATGCGCTAAAATGCGGAATATGTATATTGACAATGTAAATAAAAAGATATACAATGAATATAATAGAGCAGAAAAGGAGTTGTTATTATGGCTAACACAAATATCAATATCCGTATGGACAGGAAAAATCAGAATAAATGCAGTGAAAACAGTTGCGTAGGCAGACAAAGGCAACATGAACCTAAGCCCCGCCCCTAAGATTTTTGAAACAGCGGGAGCGCCAGAGTTGCGAGTGGTGTACTCAGCCTCCGGAGGATATACAGGCGGTTGTCCTTCAGCAGCCGAAAGACCAACCGAACCAGTTTTCTGGCAGTTAAAGGAGCGCGTTTATGCTGGTACTTGTTGACCTCTTTAAATTTGAGGTCGTAGTAGCGCCGGAACTCGGAGTCGCATCTTCTCACAGAGTTGGCGGCTTCCAGCAGATAGTAGCGGAGATAGCGGTTGCGGGATTTAATCATTCGGGAATGCTCCGCTTCAAATTCACCGGACTGATTTTGTGCCAGACAAGGCCGGCAAACTTGGCAACGGAGGCTTGAGAATCAAACCGGTGAATGTCGCCGATTTCAGCGATGATGCCGGCGGAGTAAACCTTGCCAATGCCGGGAATGGAAGTCAGGGTATTGGGGATGATTTCAAACTGCTGCTCAATGGCCTTGTCCAAAACCTTGACTTGCTCTTTCAAGGCCCGCATAGAGGCAATGGAGACAGACATGGCCTGATTCACGGTGTCATTTACCGTTTTGGGTAGACGATAGAGCCCTTGGCAGCAGCTCGCACCGCTTTGGCCGTGGCAGCTGGATCTGCAAATCTTCCACGCCCTGTTTCTGTAACGAAGGCGGTCAGTTCTTCCAGATCAGAGTTTGCCAGATCATCCACTGTTTCAAAGCGCTCCATGAGCGCAATCGTGGTGGAGCTGGAATTAGCAATATCCTTATCTTGGGCCATGCCGGAGCATTTGAGAAACAGGTAGTTGGCAAACCGCTGTTTTTCACGAGTCAGATTTTGAATGACCTCAAATCTGGCCCGCGTCAGGGTTTGGAGTGCTTTGTAACGGTAATCATCCATGTAGACCTCCTGGCGATTCTGCCAAAACGCAGATGGTCGGCAATCACAAAGGCGTCCACCCAGTCGTTCTTAGGCAGGTCAGGATAGGCTTCCTTGAATTTCCGCACCTGCTTGGGGTTAAGGACATGAATCTTCGCTGGAACTTCCCAGTCTGCCATCTTCTCGAGAGCGTAGACAAGGCTGTCCCCGTAGATAGAGGTGGCCTCCAGACCGATCACAACATCACTGAGCTGCATGGAGCCGAGTGCCGATACGATTCTTTCTGACAACAGTTTAGCCCCGCCAAGGTTGTTCTGCACAGAAAAACTGGAGTACTTGCTGCCGTCTGGTTTCATCAGGTAGGCCACATTGTTCCTGCTGCTCACATCAATACCAACGAATAATGGGTTCATAATTTTCACCTCCCCGCATGGAGATTTTAGGCCAGCAGGCTTTGAGATACCCATGATAACCGGAGCATCCGCAACCTCGCCTATCAGAATCATTCCAGAGCAGGCCGATGCGATATCCCTCACTGCTGAAAGGGCGGCCTACACTCGGGCAAACAGCCAATGAGTTTGCAGCTAACTTCCGGCTCAGGGGAACGGACTTTCCATGAAGCAACCTTTCGGTTCAACGGGAGATTTCAGAACTTAACCCTGCTGTCCTACAGCTATTGTATCATGGGCATCTCTAAGCCTGCTGATATCTAATCTAACAAGTGCACTAAGCAGACACACTTACAAAACGGTCTGCAAATCATATTATACGAGGAGTTGTTATTATGGCTAACACAAATATCAATATCCGTATGGACACGGATTTGAAAAAGCAGTTTGAAGCGTTCTGTGCAGACATGGGAATGACTATGACAACGGCCTTTAACATTTTTGCAAGGAAGGCTGTCCGGGAGTATAGAATACCCTTTGAAATCAGCGGTGATGTGCCGAACGCTGAAACCGTCGAAGCAATCCAAGAGGTAAAGAGAATGAAAGCCAATCCGAGCCTCGGCAAGACCTATTCCGATGTCGATCAGATGATAGAGGAGCTGCTTGCCGATGTATAACATAAGACCGACCACAAAATTTCAGCGGGATTTGAAGCGCGTAAAAAGGCGTGGCTTTGATATTTCGCTGTTGACTGACATTATTAAAAAGCTAGCGGCGGGAGAGCCACTGCCAGAGAAGAATAGGGATCACCAGATGTCCGGGGATTATGCAGGGTGTCGTGAGTGCCACATTACCCCGGATTGGCTCCTCATTTATGAAGTGGACGGGAACGAGCTGATTTTATATCTCACCCGGACGGGATCGCATAGCGACTTATTTTAGGGGGAGGAGGAAAGGTTTATGAGCTGGGATAAAGAGAGGATTGCGCAGATACAGCTTCCCGATCCGGCAGACAGAGAGCCGCACCCCCGTCTGCTCCTGGAGGGGGATGGCGTACACGCCGGGATTTGAGGATGTATGTCCTATTGGCCTGTTTGTGCAGGTATGAAATGGCCTAGTATTCTTCTGGACGGATTCAGGGCTTGCGAGGACCAGAACTAAACGGGAAACGGCCTCCCTTGAAAGGGGGCCGTTTCTCTTGCATTTTGAATTTCTACATTGATATAAAAGGCCCTGTCCCCTTGCTGGTAATCTACATCTTCATGGCTTCCATGATGCTCAGTGAATGGAATATTTCTTTGATATGCTATGGAGGAGGAAACTACGATAACAGAAACCGCAGGAACATCGTGTCCTGATACCAGGCAAGAATGTTCTGTCCGAACATGATTCGGTATATTCTCCGCACACAACAAAATAAACTGATACCGGTGAAGCTCTGGAGGAATCATGCGAGTCTCTAGGCTTCAGTTTAAGAATTGTGTATTTGCACATATATTATTAAAAGACTCTTAAAAATATTGACATTTTATGCAACTCCGTATATCATATTACTGTAATAACTTTACAGTCCGTCTTATTATACGAGGAGGAATTTTGATGAAAAAGTTATTTACACTGCTACTTTCGTTGGCGATGCTCGTGTCACTTGCTGTTCCTGCTTTTGCTACAGAACTAGAGGGGGCTTATACTCAAGAGGAAATCAATGCTATCAACGAGGTCAATATTGCAAAGTATGCTAAAAGTTTTGTTGATGCGGTCAGTGATGATCCAGACCTTGAATCAGGGGATGTTCTCACTATCTATAGTGAGAATGACAAAATCTCCGGATATTGTATAGACATTGTTAAAGACAGTTTGCCAAATGGCTATGTGGTTGTTAAGTTTTCGAATAATGAACCTGTTGTATCGGAATTTTCGCTGGGAGCTGGCGTTCAAAATCCGTATGAGGTGATCATGGAGAGGGATAATATTGGAACGGAAGATGCGATTTTTTATAGTATTGGTTCCAATGATTATCAAGTTCTTGATTTGAAGCATGAAGTAATGGCTTCCAGTGATACTACAGAGCTTGTCTCCGAAAAAGAATTTATGACATATAAAGAGGATGCGAAGGAGATAAAACAGGCTGAATTACAAACGATTACTGATTCAGATGACGGACTTAATTATTCGGATTTAGATGGATGGTCAGTTGTATCGGACAACTACGAAGGAACCGTGAAAAATGGTATGGAGCATACAATTACTGGGGCAGACGATATAGACTTGTGGTACTGTGGGGATCATGTAGAAAATAATAATAGGACGTATGCATGCTCGGTCGTTGCACTCTGCAATTTGGCAAAATACTATCGTGAAAATGGTTATGATAAGATAAGCAGGTCGTTTACTACGTTGTACGATACTATGTGGGATTATGCTGGGACGAATGACGAAGGAACTACGAGTAATGGTAGAGAGGCTCCAGCAGCTCAGCGATATTTGAATGAGCTAGGGTATAAATGTACTTATAGCAGCTATTTATTTGATAATTATGGAGACTTTACAAAGGATTTAGATAAAAACAAGCCTTGCATTTTTTCCTATGGAGCTAAATTTGGTAATAAAAAGGGTGGACATGCTGTTTTTGCTGTAGGTTACGTGGAAACGACTGAATACCAGTATCTGCAAATTGCTGATGGATGGAATGACTATCTAAGATATATTAACTTTAACGGGTATGACTATACTAGAACGGATGGTTGGTCATTTAGTGTTTCAAAATGATGATTACAGTAAAGAAGCTTTTCCTGTGTGGTGGAGTTTTTCTTATTGTAGTTATAATTCTTATGATGATAATGACCAAAGGCCAACCGTCAGGATGGTTGAGACTAAATGAAGTTGAGGCGTACGAAAACATACTGGATAGCAAAATTTCTGAGATTACATTACGGAAAACTGTAGATTCAGCAAACTGGGTTGTTTTCTCGGACGACGATTTGATTAAAATATGGATAGGTTGCCTGAAAGACATGGAAGTTAGACGGGCAAAAAACTTCGCCCCATATCGTTATGAAGAGAATGGTGGAGGTGGTTCCGTAGTTGAAATAGAAACGGAAACAGAAAAATATAGTTTAGTATTCCGTAATATGTCTGGCACTACTCAACTCGAAATTGGTGGTATTCTGTATGATATTCGTGAACCAGAAAATATTCCATTTGAAGAGACATACGATATGGCCGTTGAACGGCATGGGGTAAGGACTCCATGGGATTGATTAGTAAGGTACAATATACAGTATATTTAGAGGGATTGGAGGGAGAGACGGCTGGGAGCCGAGGAAAATAAAGTGGCCGACAGTTCCGCCAATCTCCCGCGAGAGCGCGCAAAAGCACTTTCATACTGCCAGCCCCAACGGGGCGGCGGTGTGAAAGTGCTTTTAGTTCCTTTTCCTTTCTCCCCGGAGAAAGGAACAAAGAGGGGTTGCCCCCTTGCGGGGGCTATGGCAAGATGGGACCTGATCCATCCAATACCCTATCCCGGAAAACGAACGCGTCCAGAAATTTAAGGCCAAGTTTGCTTTATAAAGGATAACCGCCACCTTATGGCAGCGGCTATCCTTTCAATCTTTTACTTATTTCCCTGGTCTATCTTGACAAGGGCAGATCAATCCGTCTCCCGGCTTTTGCAGTAAATGCTGGTGTGCCTCGGGGTTTCTCTGGGAGACTCCATACAGCATATTATTTCTTGAGTACCTGATGAGTCCGGTGGATGCCGGACTTGTACTCCAAGTGACTTATGATTTCGGCGTGTCTGGAATGATTACAAAACCGACTCCTTCCGTAAGCAGGATAGTCCCGCCCGCCGCTCTTGGGGTCGTAATCCAGCATTGTTTTACGGCCGATCCATTCCGAGGGGAAATCCCCCCTTTCCGGAACTCGTACAATTCCTGGGTCCACATACCCTTGTAGCTAGGTATGCTGTTCCATTCCGACTGTGTGATTTGTTTCAAGCTGTGCCTCCCTCATGCGGTCCGGCTGGACACCAGATGCTCTGCGACTTGCTCTCTGGTCAGTTCACTGGTGCGGATGATCTCGTCGCAAAAAGCGGCAAGGCTGAATTCAAACGCGCCGCCATCCTGGTCCAGCAGCACGCCAGTAATGTGAAAGCCGCGTTTTGCCTGTTCCTGAGACAGGCGCTCCCGGAAGTTCTGGAGGGGAGCTCGCATGCGCCGTCTGTAATGAAGACCATATCCGCGTTTTCAAATCCATCTTCCTCCATCAAGCGCAGGGCCTCCTGGAGCGGAGTTGTGTAATCCGTACCTCCGTTCAAAACAGCTCTGCGGCGCGGAGTACATCTTCTCGATCATATTGCTGCGGGATAAAAAGATCCGTCTTAAAATGGCCTTTGCCTGAAAAGTGGATCATGGCAAAACGGCGTTGGTCCCGCATGGCAATGTCTAAGAGAGCCAGCGCCACCGCTTTACACCACGGGGCCGCCTCCTCTGCGGAGCCCGACTCATCCAGCATACAAATAATATCTCCGCTGCCTTTGTGGATGTGCTCCCGGCGCTGGTACTGTTTGAGGCCCTTTTTCTGGAGCTTCTGCAAAAACAAGGT